>Ga0208888_100012_pt1 | contig 276814 bp, 249 predicted proteins | sample LakWasM115_HOW13_2_FD_183929 | JGI IMG/M metagenome (GOLD analysis project Ga0208888, IMG submission 183929) | Freshwater sediment methanotrophic microbial communities from Lake Washington under simulated oxygen tension - Sediment Metagenome... | ecosystem: Environmental > Aquatic > Freshwater...
GACGAAGTAAAAGTTCGCGTACCTCAAACCTACTGGTTTTTCTCCTCTTAACATCAAACCCTCATAGATAAAGGTTTGTTGTAAAAGCAATACTTCGCGTGAGGGATAGGAGCGATATCCTTTTGATGGTTTGATAAAAGTTTTTCCGCAAAAATAGTGTTAACCATCAAAAGATTCCTTCGGCAGTCACTTCGTTCGTGTTAGCGTATAGCCCGCTCTAGTATCGTCCTGAAAGGCGAGACGAGGACACGTTATAATCTCTAAATTGTTTTTAACGGATAGTGGCAATCATTTTGAATAGGGCAGTTATTGCACTTAGGATTGGTTGGTCTACAAGTTTCTCTCCCTAAAAAGGATATAGCCATGCCAATTTCTCCCCAAATGCTTTTGGGAAGGATTTGCATTAATTGTTTTTCAACTTTATTTCCATCTTTACTTTCATTAGCTAAACCGATTCTTGGCGCAACCCTAATCACATGTAAATCCACTACGATGCCTTCGGCAGGAACTTTCATTTCCCGCATAATTACATTGGCCGATTTTCTGCCTATTCCTTTTAAAGCAGTTAGTTCCGGTAATGTTGTAGGGATGTTATCGGCGGATTTTAAGGTTTTAGCAATTTCGAGTAACCAACTTGATTTGGTGTTAAAGTTTCTTACCTTATTTACTAAAGGGAAAAGTGTTTCAAAACTTGCTGTAGATAAGCTTTCAAAGTCAGGATACTTTTGGAATAAAGCCGGTGCAATCTTGTTGATATTAGCATCAGAGTCTTGAGCCGATAGAACAACCATTACTATTAATTGGTACAAGTCTTCATACTCCAAAGGGTGTTTTTTACCTCGATACAAATCAATGACCGGTTGTAGTTTTGCGTCCCAAGTATTCGAATCAAATAAATTCATCTTCTAAGAATTTAAAAAGGAGGTAATGTTATGGATTACTGCTTCACTTCCTAAAATTTTGCGATGCCCTAAATGTTCTGTAATCATGAGTTCACTTTTTTCCAAATGTTTATGGATGTGGTGAGCCGCTTTGACCGAAACATCAGCATCGTTTTGATCGTGAATGACCAATACCGGAATTTTAACCTCTTGGGCTGCAAAATGCGCAGAATAATGTTCCATCGGTTCTCCGAATTTTTTTTCGAAATGGGCTTTCAACAACGTAGCATATGTTACGGACAATTTTAATTTTTTAACAAAGTCTTCTAAAATGTCTTGAATCACATCACCACTACCAATGATCACTGCTTTTTTTACTTGAAGGTTTTGCTTTATGGCATTTAAAATAGACATGCCGCCCAAGGAGTGACCTACAGCAAACTCAAAAGGGCCGAATTGTTTTTCCAATTCTAAAATCGAAGCAATAAACTCAGTCATAATAGTTGTTTTTCCCTCCGATTTGCCATGAGCCGGTGCGTCAAAACTTACTGTTTGGTAACCCATTTTTACTAACTCATCGGCAATTTTCACCAATTGGGTTCCCCGTCCCGACCAACCGTGAACCAGTAATACTTTTTTCTCACTTTCTCCATAGTGATACACTTGAATTTTCTTTTGTATGGTAGGGATGTAAAGCTTCGTTTTCCGACTTTGTTCTTCCATCTGCCATTCGCGCTTCGGAATTTTGTATTTGATTGGCGTAGTAAAAAGTCGGGCTGCAAAAAGAGTGGTTAATTTTGGAGAAATTCTCTCTAATATTTTAGCTGTAAACAAAATTGACTTCGGAATTTGCAATGATTGAGTAGATTTTTGGGCCTTTTTTGTCATTTCAATAATTTTTTGGACGCTTGAAAACTTAACTTAAATTTTGTTAAATTTCAACATCATAAATATACGTCAAAATGCAAAATCAAACCCGAATAATTATTGAAAATGTTACGCCTCAATTGGATGGCGGTGCTTTTTATATCAAGAGAATTGTTGGACAATCGGTTGTGGTAAAAGCCAATGTTTTTGCCGACGGACATGATGTAATAGCGGCTTGTGTTAAGTTCAAACATGAGTCGGCCAAAAAATGGCAGGAAGTACGCATGACCGAATTAGGGAATGATGAATGGCAAGCTGAGTTTACTGTAGACAAACAAGGTCACTTTTCGTATTTCGTCGAAGCTTGGGTGGATTATGCCTTAAATTGGCAACACGGTACTGAGCGAAAAATCCAAGATAATCAATATGTCAAATCAGAATTGCTTGAAGGCGCTGAATATTGCGAAGCTATTCTAATAGAAGTAACCGCTTCTGAAAAAAAATACCTAAACGAAGCGATCAAAGCTTTTCAAGACGAGAAGCTATACGACAAGGCTATTCAAATCGCATTATCTAAAGAATTACACCATATTTTTGAAGCTTATCCAACTCGAACTCTAGCTAACAAGTCACATGAACTACAGGTGTATGTCGATCGTCCCAAAGCCTTGTTCAGTACTTGGTACGAATTTTTTCCACGTTCTTCCTCGCCTGAAAAAGGAAAACACGGGACGTTTAAAGATTGTGAAAAGTTATTGCCTAGAGTAGCCGCGATGGGTTTTGATACCTTATACTTTCCGCCGATTCATCCGATTGGAGAAGTCAATCGCAAAGGGAAAAACAATGCGACTACTGCTGAACCGGGCGATGTGGGTTCACCTTGGGGCATAGGTTCTCAATATGGCGGACACAAAGCCACACATCCCGAATTGGGAACGATAGATGAATTCAAATCATTAGTCAAAACAGCCAAAAGTTTGGGGATTGAAGTGGCTATGGATTATGCGCTTCAAGCTGCGCCGGACCATCCTTATGTGAAAGAGTTTCCACAATGGTTCAAATGGCGCCCGGACGGAACGGTACAATATGCCGAAAATCCGCCGAAGAAATACCAGGACATTATGCCAATTTACTTTGAAACCGGCGATTGGAAAAACCTTTGGAAAGAATTGTTGGATGTTGCACTGTTTTGGGTTGAAGAATGTGATATCCGCGTGTTCCGCGTAGACAATCCGCATACCAAACCGTTTTATTTTTGGGGTTGGCTTATAGCCGAAGTCAAAAAGAAACATCCTGATGTACTCTTCTTAGCCGAAGCCTTTACACGTCCGAAAATCATGCATGAGTTGGCCAAACAAGGTTTCTCGCAATCCTATACTTATTTCACTTGGCGCAATACTAAAGCGGAATTAATCGAATATGTAGAAGAATTAACCAAAACCGAGCAAGCCGATTTTTACCGACCTAATTTCTGGCCTAACACGCCGGATATTCTTCCATACGCACTCCAAAGCGGTAACGAGAGCATCTATTTGCACAAATATTTCTTAGCGGCTACCTTAAGTTCCAGCGTTGGGATTTACGGACCGGTCTATGAGTATATGGTGTCGGAAGCCATGCCGGGCAAAGAAGAATATTTCAACTCCGAGAAATATGAATTTTACCACTGGGACTGGAGCATTCAAAACAAGTTGATTGCCATCATCACCAAAATCAATAAAATCCGCAAGGAACAACCATCGTTGCAACAAACCAACAACATCCAATTTTGTGCTACCGACAACGACCAAATTTTAGCCTATTACAAGTTTGACGATGCCAAACATGACGAAACGCTAATGATTTGCAGCCTTGATCCTTATTACGCTAAACAAGCCTGGGTACAATTGCCGTTGGCTTCGTTGGGGATTCATGCCGGGCAAACGGTAAAAGTGGTCGATTTAATTACCGGCAATAGCTACCATTGGGATAAAGAATGGAATTTCGTGGAATTGCACCCGGCCTTGCCGTTCCATTTGTTTAAAATTTACAAATAGTCTTATGGAAAACGCTAACCAAGACACCTTCGCCAATCCGTTTAAGTTCAAATCGGAATGGAAAAATGCTTTCACCGACGAAGAGTTTATCAAAGTCTTTGCTTCTGATATACTCGAGAATTACATCATCAACAAACGTTGGTATGGCGGTAAAGCCAGTACGTTAAAGTATATCGAAGTCGTAGATCATTTTAAAATCACGTCTAAGAAAAATACCTATTACGGGGTTTTACTCGAAGTGAATTTCAAGGAAGCGTTTTACCAACATTATTTTATGCCGTTGGCCTTCATGACGTCGGACGAATTGGATACGAGTACCATCATCTCGCCTGCTAAATTTGGCCCTATCGAGGGCTATTTGGTGGATGCTTTGCACCAGGAAGATTTCCGAAAACTTTTGTTTGATAACATCGTCCAAGCCACCGAAAATCCGGAGCTGAAGTTGATTTTCCACAAAGGCACGCAGTTTAACGATAAAGAATACAAGTCGTCCAAATTCATGGGCTTGGAACAAAGTAATACGTCTATTATTTTCAATGACGCTTTTGTGCTCAAAATTTTCCGTCGCATTTATGTAAGTACCAATCCCGATTACGAAATCAGTCGTTTCCTGACAGAGCGCATGCATTTTAAAAGTTCACCGGCCTATACCGGAAGTATCAATTTGGCATTGCCCGAAGGGAACATTACTTTAGGTTTAATGCAGGAATTGGTGCCGAATCAAGGCGATGCCTGGAAATTCATGCTTGAGGAAATCGACGGTGTTTTTTCAAACTTAAAAAACAAAAAAATCAAGATCGATAAACTCCCTGATATTCCGATGTTCAAACGCATGAGGATTAATGATATTCCACCGGAAATTATTGATTGGGTTGGATTGAGTTTGTTCCTGCGTTTGCAAACTTTGGCCAAGCGCACCGCTGAAATGCACATCGCATTGGGCGGCGACATCCACGACACGGCGTTCACACCAACCACTTACAATGGCGATTACACCGTGTGGCTCAAAAACCGCATGTTGTATCAGTTCCAAAACCGATTGAACATCATCGAGAATAGTTTGCACAAACTCGACGGACTAGCGCTCGAGCTGGCGCATCAGTTTATGGAAAATAAAAAAATCGTCCGCAAACACTTTGTCGATTTCGATTGGACCAAAATGAAATCCGAGCGCATTCGCATACACGGCGATTATCACTTGGGGCAAATTTTGGTGAACGGGGACGATTTTTACCTGCTCGATTTCGAGGGCGAACCCGAAAGTACCATCCGCGACCGTAAAGTGAAACAACCGCCGCTTAAAGATGTGGCCGGGTTGTTCCGCTCCTTCCATTACGCTATTTATGCTACGATTTTCAACAACAAAGACAAGTATCCGTACGACCAAGACCAATTGTTCCAAGCGGCCGAAATCTTGTTCCACTATTTCGTAGGTGCGTTTTTGGAAACCTATATCGACAAAGCACAATCGGGTAATTTGAATATTGGCTATACACACGAAATCGAGTTTTTACTCAAGTACTGTCTGCTGGAAAAAGCGGTGTACGAACTCGGGTACGAACTCAATTCCCGTCCGCGTTGGGCGGTGATACCGTTGCGCGGCATACAGAGTATCATGAATTATTAGGGTTTTGAATTGGACTGAGTATCTTCGACTACGTTCGGAAAACAGTTTTGTTAAGTATTAAATATTGACTTTTGAGAACTGCAAAACTACAGACATGATCAAAAGAATATTGCAATTAGAAGCAGGGTTTGTCATCCCGAGCGCAGTCGAGGGAACTTGAAGTGAAACAGTATGAAATTTTATTATGTTTACATACTCAGATGTAGTGATAATTCCCTTTATGTAGGGATTACAAATAATTTGGAAAAAAGAGTAAATGAACACAATGATGGGAAATTAACCAATGCTTATACTTTTAAACGAAGACCTGTGGATTTAGAATGGTATCAAGATTTTACAGAACCTAATCAAGCTATATATTTTGAAAAGAAGTTGAAAAAATGGTCTAAAGCAAAAAAGGAAGCCCTAATAAAAGGAGACTTTGATATGATAGAAACATTAGCCGAGTGTAGAAACGCTACACATTATAAATACAAACCTTGATTTTTTTTAGAGGATTTAGATTTAAGTTCAAATAATAGAGCCCTTCGACTGCGCTCAGGGTGACAGTTCAGAGTAAACGAGAACATAAGATATACAATACAAAACCCATTTAGCCCCGATTGGAAGTGCTACCGCGTAGCACAGAAAGCGGGAATATAGATAACAAGGAAGCGCTAACAATTCGCTTCAAATCAATAACAATAGCAATGACAATTTCAATGTCAATAATATCATAACAACATGAACCAAGTACAAGTACACTCGCTTTTTACCGATTTCGACATCGATTTGTTCAAAGCCGGAAAGCATTTTCGATTATATGAAAAACTGGGCGCACACCTAACGGAAGTCAATGGTGTGAAAGGCGTGTATTTTGCCGTTTGGGCACCGGCCGCGCGTTCGGTTTCGGTCGTGGGCGATTTTAATTACTGGATCCAAGGCGAACACCAACTCAACGTGCGTTGGGACGGCTCGGGCATTTGGGAAGGATTTATTCCCGGTATTGATAAAGGCACACGCTACAAATACAAAATCCAATCCAATAACGAAGGTGTTATTACCGAGAAAGCCGATCCGTTTGCTTTGTTTTGTGAGCATCCGCCACAAACCGCTTCCGTCATTTGGGACTTAGAGTACAAATGGAAGGACAAAAAATGGATGGATACCCGCAAAGATAAAAATGGCTTGGATAAGCCGTTTTCGGTGTATGAAGTCCATTTAGGCTCATGGCGTCGCAATGCCGAAGGCAAATTCCTGTCGTATGTAGAAATGGCCGACGAATTAGTGGCTTACGTCAAAGAAACCGGTTTCACGCATGTCGAGTTTATGCCGGTGATGGAATATCCGTATGATCCGTCTTGGGGTTACCAATTGGTGGGTTATTTTGCACCCACTTCCCGTTTCGGCAAGCCGCAAGATTTTATGTTGTTGGTAGATAAATTTCACCAAGCCGGCGTTGGAGTTATTCTCGATTGGGTGCCATCGCACTTTCCGGAAGACGCACACGGACTGGGTTTTTTTGACGGTTCCAACTTATACGAACATCCCGACAGAAGAAAAGGATTTCATCCTGATTGGAAGAGTTTGGTGTTCAATTACGGACGCAATGAAGTGCGTTCGTTCTTAATCAGTAATGCTATTTTTTGGTTGCACCAATACCATGTCGATGGGTTGCGCGTAGATGCCGTGGCTTCAATGTTGTACTTAGACTATTCCCGCAAAGACGGCGAATGGGAACCGAATATTTACGGCGGTCGTGAAAACTTAGATACCATTAGTTTCTTAAAAGATTTTAATGAAGCCGTATATGCGGCTTTTCCGGATGTGCAAACCATAGCCGAGGAAAGTACGAGCTTCCCAATGGTTTCTCGTCCCACGTATATAGGCGGACTCGGATTTGGTATGAAATGGATGATGGGTTGGATGCACGACACCTTGCAGTATTTCAAAAAAGAACCGATTTACCGACGTTACCACCAAAACGACATTACGTTTTCCATGACCTACGCGTTTACCGAAAATTTTATGTTGCCGCTGTCGCATGATGAAGTGGTTTACGGAAAACATTCCATTTTAGGCAGAATGCCCGGCGATGAATGGCAGCGTTTTGCCAATTTACGCTTGTTGTACGGCTATATGTTTACGCATCCGGGAACCAAGCTTTTGTTTATGGGCGCCGAATTCGGGCAAAGTGGTGAGTGGAATTTTGAAAACAGTTTGGATTGGCATTTGTTACAGTTTGGCTACCATCAAGGCATCAAAAAATGTATCACCGATTTGAATGCGTTATACAAAAATCATTCGGCTTTGTACGAGCAGCAATTCCACGCCGATGGTTTTGAATGGATTAATTATTCCGATAACGAAAACTCGGTGTTGGCCTACATTCGAAAAGGGTTGAATACTAAAGACGATTTAATCGTAGTGGCCAACTTTACGCCGGTCGTACATGAAAATTATCGTATCGGGTTACCGGCCAAAGGAAAGTTAGTTGAAGTCTTCAATTCGGATAATACCGAATACGGCGGAAGCGGGGTGATGTCAGTCAAACCAATAAAAATCGACAAACAAGCATGGAATTTCCGTGAGTTTTCGGCGGAGCTGACATTGCCTCCTTTGGGAATAGCGGTATATAAGATTTCCTAAGTCTTTTTTGGTGCCACGAATTACACGAATAATCACAAATTAAAGGGTGAAAATTCGAGTAATTCGTGGTTCTTCTTTTTTATTATTATCCGCAAACGTTGTAGTTAAAAACTACTTGAAACTGTTATAAAATTTTGAGTATCATCTTTGTAAATTTGGCACTCGACTCTAAAAAATCACTATGATTACCAATACAGAACTGGAATACAAAGGCGATCAATTTCCGTCGCAAATTGTTTCTTTTGAGCAAGATGTTGACAGTATTTATTTCCATACCGACAACAACGTTATTTTAAAAATCACCATACTTCGCGATAGCTTAATTCGTTTTCGATATACCACCAAAGGGTATTTCAGTAATGACTTTTCATATGCTATCGATAAAACCCAATCGCACGGCTATAACCAATTAGAGGTTACGGAGGAATCCGAGTTTTATCAAATTAAAACCAGCAAAGTTTTTTGCAGGGTACAAAAGAAAGACTTAAAAATTTCGATTTACGATATTGACGGGTTTACCATCTTAGAAGACGAACTCGGTTTTCATTGGGAAGAATGCTATGAACATGGCGGCAACATAGTGAAGATGAGTAAGGTCTCCAAAGACGGGGAAAGTTTCTACGGATTAGGTGACAAGCCAACGCATTTAAACTTAAAAGGCAAACGAGTGGAAAATTGGGCTACCGACCAATACGCTTTCCACAAAGACCAAGAACCGTTGTACAAAGTAGTGCCGTTTTACATTGGTTTACACCATCACAAAGCGTACGGTATTTTCTTTGACAATACTTTCAGAACGTTTTTTGATTTTTGTCACGAGCGTCGCAATGTAACCAGCTATTGGGCAGAAGGCGGCGAAATGAACTACTACTTTTTCTACGGTCCGAAAATGAGCGATGTAGTAGTAAATTACACGCACTTAACCGGAAAACCTGAGTTGCCGCCTATGTGGACTTTGGGTTACCACCAATGCAAATGGAGTTATTATCCGGAGAGTAAGGTGAAAGAAATTACCGGAAAGTTCAGAGAATTGCGCATTCCTTGTGATGCCATTTATTTGGATATCGATTATATGGAAGGTTTCCGCTGCTTCACTTGGAGCAAAGAGTATTTTCCGGAACCCAAACGCATGGTCGCCGAATTGGCAGCAGCTGGTTTTAAAACGGTAGTCATCATCGATCCCGGAATCAAAATTGATAAAGACTATTGGGTATATCAGGAAGCGTTGAAAAACGACTATTTCTGTAAACGAGCCGACGGTCCGTTTATGAAAGGCAAGGTCTGGCCCGGCGAATGTAATTTTCCTGATTATACCAAACCGGAAGTCCGCGAATGGTGGGCCGGTTTGTTCAAAGAATTGATTTCGGAAATCGGCGTGAAAGGGGTTTGGAATGATATGAATGAACCTGCGGTTATGGATGTACCCGGAAAAACGTTTCCTAATGACGTTCGCCACGATTACGATGGTAATCCTTGCAGTCACCGCAAAGCGCACAATATTTACGGTACCCAAATGGCACGCGCGACTTATGAAGGCGTGAAGCGATTTGCCTATCCGAAACGACCATTTATTATAACTCGTTCCGCTTATTCCGGAGCGCAACGTTATACTTCATCGTGGACCGGTGATAACGTGGCCAGTTGGGAACATTTGTGGATAGCCAATATCCAAATGCAACGCATGTCCATTTCCGGTATGGGTTTTACCGGTTCGGATATCGGTGGTTTTGCCGAGCAACCTTCGGGCGAATTGTACGCGCGATGGATTCAGTTAGGTGTGTTTCATCCGTTTTGCAGAACGCATTCATCGGGTGATCACGGCGAGCAAGAACCTTGGTCGTTTGGGGAGGAAGTTATCGATGTTACAAGGAAATTTGTGGAATTGCGTTACCAGTTGTTGCCTTATTTGTATACCATGTTTTGGCAGTACGTTAACGAAGGCGTACCGATGTTAAAACCGTTGGTGTATTTTGATCAAGACGATTTCCATACACATTACAGAACTGATGAATTCATTTTCGGAAATCAAATTTTGGTCTGTCCCATTTTAGAGCCCAATGCTTTGGGTCGCCGTATGTATTTGCCTAAGGGCAATTGGTATAACTTCTGGACAAATGAAGTGATTGAGGGGAAAAAGGAGTTGTGGGTGAATACTCAATTTGATGAGATTCCGATTTTCATCAAAGAAGGCGCTATTATTCCGAAATATCCGGTGCAACAATACGTTGGGGAAAAGCAAATTGAAGAACTGATTTTGGATGTTTATTATAAACTAGGTAAAGAAAAATCGACAGTTTACGAAGATGCGCAAGACGGTTATGATTACAATAAAGGTCGTTTCTCCTTGCGAACTTTCAACTTGAACGGGAAAGAAAAAGAGCTCATCATTCAGCAACACCAAGAAGGTACTTTTGAAACGACATACACCAAATTCAAAATCAACTTAAAAGGTTTGCCGTTTAAAGTCAAGAAAGTAGAAGTAGACAACGAAAAAATTGCATTAGACAAATTGCATCTTAACGGAGACAATTCCCTAGTTATCGACAAAGATTTTACCGAGTTGCATCTCATAGGTTAAGCCAGTTTTCTTACCTTTGTGAAACCAAAATATAAAACATGAAAAAAGGAATTTTTTTGGGTGTTTCGCTGTTGGTATTGATAGCGATTGCCTGTTCTACTAATCCGGTAACGGGAAAGAAAACTTTGGCCTTGGTGTCGAATTCGGAAATTTTCGCGTCTTCTTTTAGTCAGTACGGCGAATTTTTAAAGACGAATAAAGTCATTGCCGGTACAGCTGATGCCAAACGCGTTGAAACCGTTGGAATGAAAATCAGAGCTGCGGCCGAAAAATTACTACAATCCAAAGGAACGCAAGGACAATTGCAAGGTTATGCATGGGAGTACAAATTGGTTGACAATAAAGAAGTCAATGCTTGGTGTATGCCCGGTGGAAAAATTGTATTCTATTCCGGAATTTTACCTATTTGTAAAGACGAAGCCGGTATGGCAACCGTTATGGGACACGAAGTAGCTCACGCTTTGGCCAATCACGGTCAGCAACGCATGAGTGCCGGATTAGCCCAACAAGTTGGAGCCGGAGTAGCGCAAGCAGCTGTAGGCGGAAAAAGTGCCGAAACTCAAGCCTTAGTGATGCAAGCTTACGGTATCGGAACCACAGTAGGCGGTATGCTGCCTTTTAGCAGAAGCCATGAAACTGAAGCAGATGAAATAGGTTTGATTTTAATGGCTATAGCCGGTTACAATCCGGAAACATCCATTGCTTTTTGGGAAAGAATGTCGGCCAAGTCGGGCGGTGCAGCACCTGCTGAGTTGTTAAGCACTCACCCTTCGGATGCAACCAGAATTGCCAATTTGAAAAAGATGATTCCGAAGGCTAAAGCGGAAGCTGCCAAATTCGGGGTAACCTTTAAATAATAAAATTAGTTTATATTTGAATCCTGTCTCATAGTCGAGACAGGATTTTTTATTTAAAAACAAGCGTATGGCAACACTTCCCAAAGGACATCCGAAATTATTAAATGCTTGGGCATTTTACGATTGGGCCAATTCCGTTTACAGTTTGGTAATCGCTTCGGCGGTTTTTCCGATTTTTTACGAAATGATTTTCAAACAAAGCGGTAAAAATTATGTTAACTTTTTAGGTTGGCAATGTAAAGATACCGCGATGATTAGTTTTGTTACGGCTTTCGCCTTTTTGGTTGTGGCGCTCTTTTCACCTTTTTTGTCCGGTATAGCTGATTATATTGGGAATAAGAAAGCTTTTTTGCGCTTTTTTTGTTATTTAGGCGCTTTGTCTTGTATTGGATTGTTTTGGTTCGAATTGGATAAGCTGTTTTTGAGCTACACTTTTTATTTTTTCGGATTGATTGGTTTTTGGTCGAGTTTGGTGTTTTACAATTCTTACTTGCCTGATATTGCCTATCCGGAACAACAAGATAAAGTAAGTGCGCGCGGATTTTCTATGGGTTATATTGGAAGTACTTTATTGCTTATTTTCAATTTGGCTATGGTCATGTTTCCGCATACGTTTGGTATTGGCGGTAGTGACGAAGAAGCCAGTATGATGGCCATGCGTATTTCTTTCTTAACGGTAGGTGTTTGGTGGATTGGCTTTAGCCATATTACTTATTATTATTTGCCTAAAGGAACGCGAAACAACGTAAAGTTGAGTAAAGATTTCATTTTCAAGGGTTTTCGCGAGTTGAAGTTGGTTTGGCATCAGTTACAAGAAAACTTAGCATTGAAGCGTTATTTGTACAGCTATTTTGTCTTTATTATGGCGGTACAAACTGTAATGTTGGTGGCCACTTATTTTGGAGCTACCGAAATTGCTTGGGAATCGCCGGGTCAAAAAACGATGGGGTTAATCATTAGTATTTTGGTTATACAATTGGTGGCCGTTTTGGGTGCTTTTTTAACGTCACGTGCTTCTGCGGTATACGGAAATTTAAATGTTTTAATTTTCCTGAATGCTTTTTGGGCCGTGCTTTGTGCCTTTGCTTACTTTGTGGAAACACCGGTAGAATTTTACACTACAGCCGGTTTTGTTGGTTTGGTTATGGGCGGCATCCAATCGCTGGCCCGCTCTACTTATTCGAAACTATTGCCCGAAACCAAAGACACTACTTCGTTTTTTAGTTTTTATGATGTGACTGAAAAAGTCGGTATTGTAATCGGGATGTCAATCTATGGTATCATTGACCAAATCACAGGTAGCATGCGTAATGCCATCGTCTTTTTGGGGGCTTTTTTCATTATTGGCTTAATTCTGTTGTTCAGAGTTCCCAAAAATGCCTTGAGAAATAAATAAATCAATTATATTTGGAAAAAAATTACACAAACAAAATGAAAAACATAAAATATCTAATCGGGATATTCCTCATTCTAACAGCTTTTACCTTTACTTCTTGTGAAAATGAGCCGATTGATCCGGCCATTAATATAAACACTTGTGATGAACCATCGTCTCTTCAGGCTAGTGATTTTGTCAATAATTCAATTGTTAACTTAACATGGTCACCTGGTGGAAATGAAACTTCTTGGACTATTGAATACGGCGTTCAAGGATTTGCATTAGGAACAGGAACAACAATAGTTTCTCCCACAAATTCTGCTACCATCGCAGGTTTGAATTCAGGAAACAGTTATAGTTTTTACGTAAAATCAAACTGTTCTGCAGAAGAAAGCAGCCAATGGGTTGGACCGGTAACTGTTCAGGCAGTTGTGAATCCGAATTGTGGAAATCCAACCAATTTAACAGCTTCTAGAAATGCTACTCAAAATACAACAGTGAATGTAGCTTGGGCAGCCGGAGGAACTGAAACATCTTGGGAGATACAATACGGTACAACCGGATTTCCACTTGGTAACGGAATTACTGTAGCCTCAACAACCTTAACTAAACAAATCACCGATATTGCAACTACAGGCGGTTATGACTTTTATGTCAGAGCTAAATGTACTGCTACTGAATTCAGTAGTTGGGTAGGACCAATAAATGTAGCAGCTGTAAACAATACAGGTGGAACTGTTGCCGGGACTTACAGACTTACTGCTTTTAATACTTCCGTTCCAACAGACTTAAACAATGATGGAACTGCTTCTGTAAATCAGATGAATGAGACAGCTTGTATGAATGATATGTTTTTAACACTAAATGCTAACAATACTTTTGTTTCTGATTCTAAAGGAACTGATATAGATATTCAAGTTGATGCAGCCACCGGAGAAACGGTTGAAACAATAACTTGTTTTACAGATCCTGACTTGTCAGGAACTTGGACACTTTCAGGAAATATTCTATCGCTAACTTATACAGATCCCGAAACAGGTGATGTTATGACGGACAGTTTTAACGTTGTAGGCAACACTTTAGTTTACACCATAAACGATGGTGCTGTTGTAGGGACAGAAGTAACCACAGGAGCGCCGGTCTATTTAACCTGCGACATATCTCTTATTTATACCAAACAATAAAACCCATAATCATACATGAAAACTATAAAACTAATAGTTGGACTTTTTTTAATTTTTACTGCCTTTACCTTTACTTCTTGTGATAATGAACCGATAGACAGTAGTATCGAATTAAATAACGGTAACAACAACGGAGGAGGTAACAATGGCGGAGGTAATAATGGAGGCGGAGGAACTTCTACCGGAGATTATTGGCCGGCTGCATTGAATAATCAATGGGTTTTCAAATTGGATGGCGCACAACAACCACCAATGAAAATAATTTCTATCAATAGCATTGGCGGTAGTACTTACTATACATTCGATACTTTATTCGGACAAGGTTCTATGGGAACTGTGGGTTCAGCTACAACAAGAATGAAAAAGAATTCAGGTGATTATTATTTAAAAATAGAAGATTTAAATCTGAATTTAGGTAATAATTTAACCGCAACGATGACAGGTTTTGAATATGTGATTTTGAAGGATTACTTAGCTGTAGGCGAAACTTGGAATGGGGTTTATACGCAAACAACCAATTATAGCGATCCACAAATTCCGGATATTACACAAACAACAAATTATACCGGTACTATAGTGGAAAAAGGCGCAACGGTAACCGTAAACGGAGCCAGTTATACGAATGTAATTAAATTGAGAATAAGCCAATCAACTACTTTTCCGGGATTACCAACGCCAACCGTTGCTGATTCGGATTATTGGTTTGCTAAAGATGTCGGACCAATTAAAGCCGTTACCGTTTCTCAAGGCAGTACAACTACTAATGAGTTGATGTCGTTTATTTTGAATTAATTATTACCAAGATAAATTATAAAGTCCGTCAATTTGGCGGATTTTTTTTGTGGCATAGTCATTGACTTGTCACTGCAGTAGAGTATCTTTTCCATAAACCAATCGTTTTTGGTATTAATGATATGTTAATCCATGACGATTAATTTTCAGCTACTTAAAGATGTTTTACCTTTGTGTATCATTATTTTTTTAATGTCAATTTGACTAAATTAAACGCCACATGCGAAACCACAATATTTTAACACTAGACAATCTGTCATTGCAGGAGTTCGATGCCGAAACCGATTTGATTCCGTTACTAACACCGGAAGACGAAGAGGAAATGAACAAAGAAGAATTGCCCAACTCACTGCCTATTTTACCCTTGCGCAATACCGTTTTATTTCCGGGTGTCGTAATTCCGATCACGGCAGGAAGAGATAAATCGATTAAACTCATCAACGACGCCAATGCCGGAAACAAAATCATCGGTGTAGTCGCCCAAAAGAATGAAGAGGTTGAAGATCCAACCAAAAACGACATTCATACCATCGGAACAGTAGCGCAAATTCTACGAGTTTTAAAAATGCCTGACGGTAATGTAACGGTTATTCTGCAAGGCAAAAAGCGCTTTGAAATCGATACTGTAACGGCCGAAAATCCCTATTTAAGAGCGGTTATCAAGGAAGTGGAAGAAAAGCGTCCAAGTGAAAAAGATACTGAATTCCAAGCCATAGTAGATTCAATCCGAGAATTAGCCATCGAAATTATAAAGGAAAGCCCGAACATTCCAACCGAAGCAACTTTCGCCATCAAAAACATCGAAAGCCAATCGTTCCTAATCAATTTTGTTTCTTCTAATATGAACTTAACAGTGAAGGAGAAACAAGATTTGTTAACGATTAATGTGTTGAAAGATCGTGCAATGGAAACTTTGCGTTATATGAACGTAGAGTTGCAAAAGTTAGAATTGAAAAACGATATTCAATCGAAAGTTCGATTCGACCTCGACCAACAACAACGCGAATATTTCCTCCACCAACAAATGAAAACCATTCAGGAAGAATTGGGTGGCGTTTCCTATGAACAGGAAATCGAAGAAATGCGTCAGAAGGCCAAGACTAAAAAATGGGACGAAAAGACTGGCAAGCATTTCGAGAAAGAAGTCTCGAAGTTGCAACGCATGAATCCCCAAGCACCCGATTTTGGTATTCAAAGAAACTACTTAGAGTTGTTTTTAGAATTGCCTTGGAACGAGTATTCTCAGGACAATTTCGACTTAAAACGGGCTCAAAAAATATTAGACCGCGACCATTTTGGTTTGGAAGATGTCAAAAAACGCATCATCGAACATTTGGCCGTACTCAAATTGCGCAACGATATGAAATCGCCTATCATTTGCTTAACCGGACCTCCGGGCGTGGGTAAAACCTCCATTGGTAAATCGATAGCAGAAGCTCTAGGTAGAGAATACGTGCGTATTTCGTTAGGCGGTTTGCGCGACGAAGCAGAAATTCGCGGTCACCGTAAAACCTATATCGGTGCCATGCCGGGCAGAATTATCCAAAGCTTGAAAAAAGCCGGTACGTCCAATCCGGTATTTGTGTTGGATGAAATCGATAAATTGTCGAGCAGTCACCAAGGCGATCCGTCATCGGCTTTATTGGAAGTGTTGGATCCGGAACAAAACAAAGAGTTCTACGATAACTTTTTGGAAATGGGTTACGACTTGTCGAAAGTGATGTTCATCGCCACTTCTAACAATATGGCTACGATACAACCGGCTTTGAAAGACCGTATGGAAGTGATTAAAATGACGGGTTATACCATTGAAGAGAAAATTGAAATTGCACGCCAACACTTATTGCCGAAACAATTAAAAGAACACGGATTAACCAACAAAGATTTATCCATCGGTAAAAAGCAATTGGAAAAAATTGTGGAAGGTTACACCCGTGAATCCGGCGTTCGTAGCTTGGAAGCCAAAATTGCTCAAGTCATCCGAAATGCGGCCAAATCGGTTGCTATGGAAGAAGATTACAATAAAAAAGTAACCGATGAAGATGTAGTAGCCATTTTAGGCGCACCAAAGTTAACCCGCGACAAATCGGAAAATAATGATGTGGCCGGTGTAGTAACCGGTTTGGCATGGACTTCAGTTGGCGGTGATATATTATTTATCGAATCTTTGATTTCTCCGGGTAAAGGCGCCTTGACGCTCACCGGAAATCTTGGAACGGTCATGAAGGAATCAGCCACGATTGCCCTCGAATATATCAAAGCCAATGCTGAACTTTTTGGTCTTGACAACGAAATTATCGGCAAATACAATATCCATTTACACGTACCGGAAGGTGCCACGCCTAAAGACGGGCCAAGCGCCGGAATTGCGATGTTGACGTCGTTAGTTTCTTTGTACACGCAGCGAAAAGTCAAAAAAGATTTGGCTATGACGGGAGAAATTACCCTGCGTGGCAAAGTCTTACCGGTGGGCGGAATCAAAGAAAAGATTTTAGCAGCCAAAAGAGCAAACATCAAAGAGATTATCCTTTGTCACGAAAACAAAAGCGATATTGAGGAAATCAAATCGGAATATTTAGAAGGATTGACATTCCATTACGTTAAAGAAATGAAAGATGTGATTGACATTGCCTTGACCCAACAAAAGGTCAAAAATGCCAAAAAACTATAAGTCATTTTATAAATAATTATAAGGCATGAGTGATACCAAAGCTCATGCCTTTTTTATTAACTTTTTTCCTCCGAGATAAAATAATATCTTCGCATCTCCGTTATAGTAATTGCCTTAAGTTAATTTGAATGTTTAGAAACACAATTTGTATTGCCTTTTGCCTCGTCGGTTTGGTCGGTTTCGGACAAGTTGGCGGTCAATCGGTATACCAATTTCTAAACCTGGTTACTTCGCCCAGGCAAGCAGCTCTTGGCGGAAAAGTGATTACTTTTTACGACCAAGATGTCAACCAAGGGCATTTCAATCCGGCTTGTATTAATGCCGAAATGGACAACAAATTGTCGCTCAACTATGGTAGTTATTTTGGCGAAGTGACTTACGGAACGGCTTCTTATGCCTATACTTACGATCGTCATGTGCAAACTTTTTTCGGTGGTGTCAATTATGTGAATTATGGCAAGTTTGACGGATACGACGAAAATGGCCAGCAAACAGCCAGTTTTACCGGTAGCGAAATCGCGCTTAGTTTTGGTTATGCTTACAATGTGCCGTTTACCGATTTGTATCTTGGTGCCAATGCCAAGCTGATTTCTTCGTCTTTGGAAAGTTACAATTCGTTTGGAGCCGCCATAGATATCGGTGCTTTGTTTATCGACACTCGAAACGATGTCAATTGGGCCATTGCCATTCGAAACATCGGAACTCAAATTACGCCTTACGCCGAGACACGTGAAAAATTGCCTTTGGAAGTCTTAATCGGAGTGTCACAACTCATGGAAAATGTTCCGATTCGTTGGCATTTAACCCTGGAAAATATGCAGCAATGGCAGTTGGCTTTTGCCAATCCGAATAGGGCAGAAGGGAATTTGGACGGCGGTTCGACTCCTGAAAAAGTATCATTTTTTAACAATGCGTTACGCCACGTGATTGTAGGTGCCGAATTGTTTCCCGACAAAGGCTTTAACATTCGCCTGGGCTATAATTTCCGTAGAGCTGAAGAATTGCGTATTTTAGAGCAGCGAAATTTCTCTGGATTATCGGTGGGTTTTGGCTTGAAAATCAATAACTTGAAATTTAATTATTCGTATTCGAGATATACTTTAGCGGCCAATACTAGTTTGTTTGGATTGACGATAGATTTTTCGGGGAACCGATATTAAAAACTGAGGTTCGCGAACAGCAAAAAAAATAATATTGTGAGCAAAAAAATTACCATAGCCATCGACGGATTTTCTTCCACCGGCAAAAGCACTTTAGCCAAGCAATTGGCCAAACATTTAGGATATGTTTATGTAGATTCCGGCGCGATGTACCGTGCGGTGACTTATTTTGCCATGCAGAACGGTTGCATTGGTCCCGATTTTTTTGACAAACAAACCTTAATCAACAGTTTGCCGTTTATCAAATTGCATTTCGAGTTTAATCCCGATTTGGGTTTTGCCGAAATGTATTTGAATGGTGAGAATGTCGAAGCGGCAATTCGTACCATAGAAGTTTCCGGTTATGTGAGCAAGATTGCTGAGGTTTCGGAAGTCAGAGCTAAATTGGTTGAGCAACAACAAGAAATGGGTAAAGACAAAGGCATAGTAATGGACGGCCGCGACATAGGAACAGTGGTGTTCCCCGATGCCGAACTTAAGGTGTTTATGACGGCCAGTCCGGAAACCCGTGCTCGAAGACGTTATGACGAATTACAAGCCAAAGGCCAAGAGGTTTCTTTTGAAGCCGTGCTGAAAAACGTTGTAGAACGAGACCACATTGATACCCACCGCGAAGATTCTCCTTTGGTTATGGCCGATGGCGCTATCGAGATTGACAATTCCGCACTTACCCGAGAGGAACAATTTGATGCTGTCTTAGCCTTGGTGGACCAAGTCTCGAAATCGTTGTAAATATTTTTTTTTCTCAATATAAATAGTAGATTTACGGGTTGTTATTTACTAAAACCAAAAACTATTATTTATGAGTATAAAAAACAGATTAATTGCCATGAACTTCTTTCAGTTCTTTGTCTGGGGTGCTTGGCTTATTACCATTGCCAACTTTTGGTTTGGCACGAAACAATGGGACGGAACCCAATTCGGATTGGTATTCGGAACGATGGGAATTGCCTCTTTGTTTATGCCGACTTTAACCGGAATCATAGCCGACCGTTGGGTGAATGCCGAACGACTTTACGGGATTTTACATATAGCTTATGCTTTGGTTTTGTTTTACCTTCCGCAAGTTACCACACCGGAAAACTTTATATATGTGATGTTGGTAGCGATGTGTTGCTATATGCCAACCATTGCACTTTCTAATTCCATTTCTTATACAGCTTTGAAAAACAGTGCCGACAGCGATGTGGTGAAAGATTTTCCGCCTATTCGCGTTTGGGGAACTATTGGGTTTATTGCCGCCATGTGGTTGACCAATTTGACCGGAAACAAGGCTACTGCCTTTCAGTTCTACATAGCCGGAATTGCGGCTGTTTTGTTAGGATTGTATGCTTTTACTTTGCCGCAATGTAAACCGCAACACACCAAAGGCGAAAAGGCTTCGTTTATGGAATCTTTGGGGTTGGAAGCCTTTAAGTTGTTTGGTACCTATAAGATGGCATTGTTCTTTATCTTCTCTATGTTTTTGGGTGGTGCTTTGCAATTGACCAATGCGTATGGCGATGTCTTTTTGGATGAATTTAAAAACGTTCCGGAATATGCAGATTCTTTCGTGGTGAAGTATTCTACCATTATTATGTCGATTTCTCAAGTTTCGGAGACCTTATTCATCTTGGCGATTCCGTTTTTCTTGAAACGATTTGGTATCAAACAAGTAATGTTGATTTCGATGTTGGCTTGGGTATTGCGTTTTGGGTTGTTTGCTTACGGAAATCCAACCGATGGTTTGTGGATGATTATTTTGTCTTGTATCGTTTACGGAATGGCGTTCGATTTCTTCAATATTTCAGGTTCATTGTTCGTGGAAACGTCTACCAATGCCAAAATTCGTTCTTCGGCTCAAGGTTTGTTTATGATGATGACCAACGGTTTTGGAGCAGTTTTGGGAAGCTTTACTTCCGGCTGGGCGATAGATAAATTCTTTACGCACGACGGTGCCAGAGATTGGCACAGCATCTGGTTGGCTTTTGCGGCTTATTCTTTAGTGATTGCAGTATTGTTTGCCGTGATGTTTAAACACAAACACGATCCGAATGCGGTAGCCAATGTGAGTCATTAATTTAAAAGTGCTTACTATAAAAATAAAACCTGATAAGTTGTAAACTTGTCAGGTTTTTTTGTAGCCAAGAATGCGATGCGAATCCCGTCTAGCCCCGATAGGAGCAAACCGCCTTGCGGTGTGGATAGCGGGAAAATGGATTCTAAAAATGCCCGAACCATTCGCTTCTGAAAAACAACCAACTAACAATAGTTTTTTCCGGTGTAATTGTTTTGTAATTAAGAAATTATGTTTAATTTTGCACACCTTTTGGCGGAGTAGAGTTTCCATTAGGGTTTACCAATTAAAATCTAACACTGCTGTGTTTGTTTTCGCATCAAGAAACTCTGGCAACATAGCATACAAATTTTTTATCAGCATGGCTGTATTAAACAAAGAACAAGAAGCGTTTTTAAATGAATTTAACTGGCACAACTATGCCGAAGGTATTGACGCGGTAGATGAGAAAAACTTGAAAGAGTTTGAAGATTTAGTAACTAAAACTTTTATCTCAACTGACCAAGAAGAAGTAGTAGAAGGTGTAGTAGTAAGAATTACTGAAAGAGACGCTATTGTTGACATTAACGCGAAATCTGAAGGAGTTATTTCTTTGAATGAGTTCCGTTACAATCCAAACTTAAAAGTTGGAGACAAAGTTGAGGTATTGATTGACGTTCGTGAGGACAAAACAGGTCAATTGGTATTGTCACACAGAAAAGCAAGAACTATCAAATCATGGGATCGTGTTATCGCGGCTAATGAAACCGGAGAAATCGTTCAAGGTTTTGTTAAATGCAGAACTAAAGGTGGTATGATTGTGGACGTTTTCGGTATCGAGGCGTTCTTACCAGGTTCACAAATTGATGTGAAACCAATCCGTGATTACGATGTATATGTGAACAAAATGATGGAATTCAAAGTGGTAAAAATCAACCACGAATTCAAAAACGTTGTAGTATCACACAAAGCATTGATTGAAGCTGATATCGAAGTTCAGAAAAAAGAAATCATCGGTCAATTAGAAAAAGGTCAAGTATTAGAAGGTGTGGTTAAAAACATCACTTCTTACGGTGTATTCATCGATTTAGGAGGTGTTGACGGATTAATCCACATCACTGACTTGTCTTGGTCAAGAATCAATCACCCAAGCGAAGTATTGGAATTAGACCAAAAATTGAACGTTGTTATCTTAGACTTTGATGATGAGAAAACAAGAATCCAATTAGGTTTAAAACAATTAAACGCTCACCCTTGGGATGCTTTAGATGCTAACTTACAAGTTGGTGACAAAGTGAAAGGTAAAGTAGTAGTTATTGCTGATTACGGTGCTTTCATTGAAGTAGCTGAAGGTGTTGAAGGTTTGATCCACGTTTCTGAAATGTCTTGGTCAACTCACTTGAGAAGTGCTCAAGATTTCGTAAAAGTAGGTGATACTGTTGAAGCAGTTATCTTAACTTTAGACAGAGACGATCGTAAAATGTCATTGGGTATCAAACAATTGTCACAAGATCCATGGACAGATATTACCTCTAAATACCCTGTAGGTTCTAAACACACAGGTATCGTTAGAAACTTTACTAACTTCGGTATTTTTGTTGAGTTAGAAGAAGGAATCGACGGTTTAGTGTACATCTCTGACTTGTCTTGGACTAAGAAAATCAAACACCCATCTGAATTTGTTAACGTAGGTGACAAATTAGACGTAGTAGTATTAGAGTTGGATGTTGAAGGCCGTAAGTTGTCTTTAGGTCACAAACAAACTACTGAAAACCCTTGGGACAAACATGAAGATGCTTTTGCTGTTGGAACTATCCACACCGGAACTATCGCTGAGATTGTTGACAAAGGTGCTACTGTAGATTTCGGAGATGATGTAGTTGCGTTTATTCCAACACGTCACTTAGAAAAAGAAGACGGTAAAAAATTGAAAAAAGGTGAAGAAGCACAATTCAAAGTAATTGAGTTCAACAAAGAATTCAAAAGAGTAGTAGCTTCTCATACCGCTATCTTCAGAGAAGAAGAGGAGAAAAATGTAAAAGCTTCTAATGAAACTGTAGCTTCTACTAACAATGCTCCTGCTCAAACTTTAGGAGATAACAATGATATCTTAGCCGGCTTAAAAGCTGAAATGGAAAAGAAAGAGAAAAAATAATTTTTCCCTTTTGATTACATAGAAAAGCCCCGAGTAATCGGGGCTTTTTTATTTCGAAGCTAAAAGTTTTGACTCCTCGGGTGTAAAATCGTTTACAATGGCATAAGTTGGAATGTTTGTGATGGCCATTTCGTCTAAAATAGCCACTAGGTTGCCATAGGTTGATTTTTTGCTGGGTTTTATCAATACAACTGCACTTTTTTTAATATCTCCGGTTTCTGCTTCAATTTGCTTTTTAGAAAATACTAACATCTTCCGAATACCATCTTTTCCATAATCAACGATTTTGGGTTTTTCATCCGGAGATTCCAATAATCCTCGGTAACAAATTATTTTATTATTATTTGTTAATAGTAAGGTAATGATTCTATTTTGCTTTTTTATACCGCAATATATCGCATTAGTTTCGGTTTCGGGATTCGGTTTGTCCGGTAATCCCAAATCCATACTTTGTGGTCTGGCTAATTCTTTGGTAACCAAAAAGAAAATAATCAACAAAAAAGAAACGCTGACCAAAGCAGCCAAATCGGTTCTGGTTTTGAACTTTTTGGTCTTGAATTTTTCTTTGATAATTCGGGAACTGTATTGCCGGTTTTCCATTACTGTGCGCTTTTAATGTAACAATCCTTTAAAGCTTCTACAGTTGTAACGGAAAAATAAACTAATTATTATAATATTCTCTTTTCCAAATTTCTTCGTTAAAGTTTTTACCCATCATAAAAAAGTAATAAGCAAATACTGCGAAAATCGATTTAAAAGCAAAAAGAAACACAATCAGCGAAGCCATTGGCACTGATTTGCTCAAATTGTTTTCCGGTACCAACATTGCCAATAAAACACTTAAAACTATAGCGGTAACAGTGAAAGCACCTAAATTTTTAAAAGGCAAAACCATCAGTTTGCGCCACGGATTGATTTCGGTTCCCCATTGGTGAATCAAGTAATAGTATTCGTTTCCGATGGGCACAAAAAGCAATGGATCATCGTAGTTGAGCAAATGGAAAGCCTTACTCGGTGCTATGATTTTAAAGCCGTCTAATGAAGTCTGGTGCTGTTTTTCGAGACTTCTGATTTTGGTGATAGCTTCTTCCGGTATCTCATTTTTAAAGATACTGCTGTCTAAAAATCGCAAACGGTAATCCACACAAATTTTGCGGATTTGGTCGATGTGGAAAATTTTATCGGTTTCCAGCAAATCAAATTGCAAAGCATTAGAAATTGTTGAACTTTTACGCTGCAACTTGTCAGTTACCATTTCCCGTTCCCACTCGTTTTCGGCTAAAATGGATTGTACTTGCGCTAAAATGGCAGCTTCTGATTGGCGTTTTTTTCTTTCGGAAAGTAATTCTTCTTGAAGGTTTACCTTGTGGAGCAACATAATGTAAATTTTTAAACAGTTGATAACTTGAAAATTACACAAACGAAATTTACAAAATATTTTTTTCAAACCTTACAAGCCGGCTTCCAAATTACTTTTCTACAGTTGTTAAAGTTTTGAAAAATTCTGCTCTAAAAATTGTATGCAAATTGCAATAAAAAACGCCCAAATTAATTCGGGCGTTTTTTATTTAATATCAAGGAAACAGTTATCTCAAACTGGCACCTAATTCGTTTTCCATATTCTTCAACAACTTGCTCATGATTTTATCAATTTGCTCGTCAGTTAAAGTCTTCGTACTGTCTTGCAGTGTAAAACTTACGGCATACGACTTTTTGCCTTCCGGTAGGTTTTTGCCTTGGTACACATCAAACAAATTCACGGCTTTTAACAGCGATTTTTCGGTTTGACGGGCAATGTTGTAAATCGCATCAAAAGCCACTGTTTCATCTACCAAAAGGGCTAAATCTCTGCGAACTTCCGGATATTTTGGGATGTCAGTGAATTTGATTTTGCTACCAATAAGTTTTAAAATCAGATTCCAATTGAAATCAGCATAAAACACTTCCTGCTTGATGTCGAAATGTTTTAAAATCGATTTCTTCACAGTTCCGAATTCTACCAAAGTATCATTCCCAGAAGCGATGGCAATGCCTTCAGCAAACACATCCGAAGCAGCCGGTTTGTTTTGGATTTTGTTGATGCCCAATCGCTCTAAAACCGAACTTACATAACCTTTGAATAAAAAGAAATCGGAAGGTTTTTGCGGATTGGTCCAACTTTCCGCATTTCGATTACCGGAAACAAATAAAGTCAGGTGTTTCGGTTCATCGTAACCCGATGGCAATTTGTGGTAGGTTTTTCCGAATTCGAATAATTTCAAATCACCGTTTCTGCGGTTGATATTATAGGAAACGGCTTCAAGTCCTGAGAATAGTAATGACTGACGCATGGCGGATAAGTCGTTGCTCAACGGATTCAACATCATTACATTGTATTCTTCTTTCAACATATCCGATAAACCAACGTAATCCGGTGTAGTCAAAGAATTGGCCATCATTTCATGAAAGCCTAAGCCGTTCAATTGGGTGGCCACTATGTTTTGTACTTTATAATCTTCCGTACGGGCAGAATTGGCTACTGTAGCATTTAATTTCTTGGTAAAATTGATGTTGTTGTAACCGTAAACGCGTAAAATTTCTTCAATCACATCAATTTCACGTTGCACATCAACACGGTAAGACGGAATGATTAAACCCAATCCGGCATCAGAAACCGTAGTCACTTTAATATCTAATGAAGCTAAAATTTTCTTGATGGTTTCTTTCGGCAATTCTTGTCCGATTAATTTATTGGCTTTTTCAAAATGAAGGAATACCGGGAAATCTTCAATTTTTTTAGGATATACATCGATAATGTCTGATGTTATTTCACCGCCGGCAACTTCTTTGATTAAAAGTGCCGCACGTTTTAAGGCAAACTCAGTAATATTAGGATCTATTCCTCTTTCAAAACGGAAAGAAGCATCGGTATTCAAACCATGTCTTTTGGCAGATTTTCGGATGGAAACCGGATTGAAGTAAGCGCTTTCTAAGAAAATAGCATTAGTTGTTTCGGTAACTCCTGAAGATTTTCCGCCGAAAACACCAGCCAAACAAAGCGGTCCTTTTTCGTCGCAAATCATTAAATCTTCTTCGTGTAAGGTTCTTTCCACCTCGTCTAAAGTGGTGAATTTGGTTCCTGCTGCAACCGTTTTCACAATAATTTTGCCATTAATTTTAGCTGCATCAAAGGCGTGTAACGGTTGGCCTAAATCGTGTAAAATATAATTGGTTACGTCAACAATATTGTTTTTCGGGGTTAAACCGATAGCTTTCAAACGGTTTTTCAACCAATCCGGCGATTCTTTTACGGTTACCCCTGAAATGGTAACACCGCAATATCTTGGCGCTAACTTACTGTCTTTAACGTCAACGTCAATTTTCAAGGTTCTTTTGTCGATGCGGAATGTACTCACCGATGGCGTGATTAATTCGACATTGCTGTTTTTTTGCAACAAACTGGCACGCAAATCACGAGCCACACCCATGTGCGACATCGCATCGGCACGGTTAGGGGTTAAACCGATTTCGAACACTTCATCATTTTCGATATTGAATACCTTAGCACAAGGCGTTCCCGGTTTTAGCTTTTCGTCTAATATCATAATGCCGTCATGACTGGTACCTAAACCCAATTCATCTTCGGCGCAAATCATACCGTGGCTTTCTTGTCCGCGGATTTTTCCTTTTTTAATCTCAAACTCGTTACCGTCTTTGTCAAATAATTTGGTTCCGATAGTAGCCACAGGTACTTTTTGCCCGGCCGCCACATTAGCTGCACCACACACAATTTGCACCGGAGTACCATCGTCTAAATCAACAGTAGTGATTTTTAACCTGTCGGCGTCAGGATGTTTTTCACACGTCAACACATGACCAACAACTACACCTTCCAATCCGCCGCGAACCGATTGGTATTTTTCAACTACTTCTACTTCCAACCCTAAATCGGTTAATATAGCAGCAGTTTCTTCTGATTTTAAATCTATTTTAATGAATTGTTTTAACCAATTGTATGAGATTCTCATGTATCGTATTTTAAGGGTGCAAATATAGGAATTACAGTTTTCAGATTAAAATATATTTTTAAACGAAAGTGCGCTGAAGCTCAAATTACAGCATTGTTATATTGATGATTATTTGGGTATATTTTTAGAAAAACTCCAATTATCATTTGTTAAAATTTTCATATCTGTAAAATTGTGCTATAAATTGCCCGAATTGTGCTATTTGGAATTTAGGATTGACATTACTTTTGAATGAATCAAAAAAATATAATTATGAGTAATTTAATTCAAAGACCCACATTTAAAGATAAGTACGACAATTTTATAGGCGGTAAATTCGTGGCGCCGGCCTCGGGTCAGTACTTCGATGTAGTGTCTCCGGTTGACGGAAAAGTATTTACCAAAGCCGCACATTCAAACAAAGAAGATTTAACCTTAGCGGTTGATGCCGCGCATGAAGCCTTTAAAACTTGGAGTAAAGTGTCGGTAACCGACCGAAGCAATATGCTGATTAAAATAGCCCAAGTGATGGAAGACAATCTCGCGTATTTGGCAGCTGTTGAAACCATTGATAACGGTAAAGCGGTTCGCGAAACTTTAGCGGCTGATTTGCCATTGGCTATAGATCATTTCAGATATTTTGCCGGTGTAATTCGTGCCGAAGAAGGTTCGGTGAGCGAGTTAGATGATACTACGGTTTCCTTGATTGTTCACGAACCTATAGGTGTTATTGCCCAAATCATTCCGTGGAATTTCCCGTTGTTGATGGCCGTTTGGAAATTGGCTCCGGCTTTGGCTGCCGGAAACTGCGTGGTTTTAAAACCGGCTGAAAATACGCCAATTTCGATTATGGTTTTGATGGAATTGATAGGCGATATCATTCCGTCCGGAGTTGTTAATGTAGTGAATGGTTTCGGATCCGAATTGGGAAGAGCTTTAGTGACTAACCCGAAAGTAGCCAAAGCTGCGTTCACCGGTTCAACAGCTACCGGTAGAATGGTAATGCAATATGCTACCGAAAATATCGTTCCGGTAACTTTAGAATTGGGTGGAAAATCGCCTAACATTTTCTTCCCGTCTGTAATGGAAGCCGATGACGAATTTTTAGACAAAGCCATTGAAGGCGCCGTATTGTATTGCTTAAACCAAGGAGAAGTTTGTACTTGTCCTTCTCGTTTATTGGTTCACGAAGATATCTATGATAAATTCATCGAAAGAGTAATCGAAAGAGTGGCTGCCGTAAAAACCGGAAATCCGTTAGATCCGACAGTAATGATGGGCGCCCAAGCATCCAAAGTGCAAAGAGATAAAATTATGTCCTACATCAATTTAGGAAAAGAGGAAGGCGCTGAGTTGTTAATTGGTGGTGATGAGAATAAATTAGGCGGTGATTTAGACAATGGTTATTACATCAAGCCAACCGTTTTCAAAGGGACTAATAAAATGCGCATTTTCCAAGAAGAGATATTCGGACCGGTATTGGCCGTGACCACGTTTAAAACCACCGAAGAAGCCATCGAAATTGCCAATGATACTTTGTATGGTTTAGGCGCCGGAGTTTGGACACGCGACGCTCACGAATTGTATCAAGTGCCGAGAGCGATTCACGCCGGTAGGGTTTGGGTCAACAGTTACCACGCTTATCCGGCCGGAGCACCGTTTGGCGGTTACAAGCAATCGGGTATTGGTAGAGAAAACCACAAAATGATGTTGGCGCATTACCGTCAAACTAAAAATATGTTGATTTCTTATAACAAAAACAAATTAGGGTTCTTTTAGTAGTTGAGATTAATTGGTTACTACCGCAAATTGGCTTTTCGGAGTCGGTTTGCGGTTTGTTTATACTAAAAAGTAAAAAGATGAAAAGATTAGCAGTAACGGAAAACGCTTTAGCATTGGTACAAATGCTGAAAGAAAAGTTCGGCGATTTGATGTTTTACCAAGCCGGTGGTTGTTGCGAAGGGACGCAACCACAGTGTTTTGAAAAAGGTGGGTTTTACATCCGAACCGGCGATGTTTGTATAGGTGAAATAGCTGAATGCGAGTTTTGGCTCGACAAAGATTTATTCGAATACTGGAAAAATGCGCATTTCACTTTAGATGTGATGGACGGCATAGGCGCGGGTGGCTTTTCGTTGGAAACCCCTTATGGCAAAACGTTTATAATCAATTATCGATTATTTACCGAGGAAGAACTGGCGCAACTCGAACCGGTCAAGTACAACACTTACGATTAGTGTGACGTAAAATTCATCAATTGGTATTGTTTCGGAGTAACGCCTTCGTATTTTTTGAACAGTCGAATGAAATAATTGCAATCTTCAAAACCGCTGGCATAAGACACTTCGTTAACGTGGATGTTCGGATTGCTGAGCAGTTTTTTGGCGTGTTTGATTTTTTCGTTTAAGATGTATTCAATCGGACTCATACCCAATTCTCTTTTGAAATAGCGATAAAAAGAAGTTGTACTCATACACGCTTTATCGCTCAAATCTTTCAAGCTGATGCTTTCTCGGATGTTCTTTTTGATGAATTCTATTGAAGGTGAAATCGGACTGTTGCTGTCGATGAACTTTTCATCTTCAAAACGCTTGGCTGTTTGGGTTTGAATGATGCGGATGATTAATTCTTGGAGCGTCAAATCGGCTATGGCATCTTTGGTAATCGAATCGCCCATACATTCTTTGATTAACTTATTGATGGTACCGGCCAATTCTACATTGTTGTAAAAAAAGTAGTTCTCATGGTCGAGTTTCCACAAATTGCTCTTGCCTTCTTTGGGATATTTTTCGTTTAAAAAATCTAAAGTGTCGGTAATGATTTTGTTGTCGATAGCCAAGGCAATACATTGCGTCGGATTTTCTTTAGACGCTTCGGGAAAGTCAATTTTCATTTCCACATTTGACGGCACAATCACAGTTTCTCCGGGTAAATACTCAAACTGCGGTTCCTCAAAAAGATGCATGATTTTTTTACCGCGCAACATACTCGTCACCACCAAATCGTTAAACTTGAGCGGCACCAAATCCGATTTTTGATAGGTTTCAAAAATATTGAGTTCACAATGGTCTAAGGAAAAAATAGTGCGGTTTTCCACCAAAGTCTTGAGCGACTTTTCGTGAGTAAGAGCAGGTTTGTTAAGCAAAATTTTGGACGCCATAAAAAAACAATCGAACTACTAAGATAAGACTTAAAGTAATTGCATTTTTATACAGAGCCAATTTTCTTGCTAAATAACTATACTTAGAGGATTTCTTCCACGTGGCGCTTGATGTTTTCGGCTATCTTACCGGTAGGCAAATCGTTCTCGTCGTTACCGAAAGGATCTTCAATTTCCTCCGCAATCAATTCCAAAGAAGCCAAAACGTAAAAAATAAATACCACTACCGGTATCACATAATACCCTAAATTGAAAACATAGCCAAAAGGCAAAGTCATCACATAAAAGAATATAAACTTCTTGATAAAAGCACTGTAAGAGTAGGGAATAGGCGTGTTTTTGATGCGTTCACAAGCACCACAAACGTCAGTAAACGACTGTAACTCGGCGTTCAAAATAATTAATTGTTCTCCCGATATTTTTCCGGCTTGGTGCAAATCATTTATCTTTAGAAACAACACTTGCGCTACCTGATTGGGTTTGTGTTTTTGCAAGTTGATTTGTAACTCGACATCTTCAAATAAAATTTGCCCGACTTCTTCATTGCTCAAATGCTTGGATAGGATAGAAGCGTAAGTCGGAATCAGAAAGCGCAAGTATTTTTTATCGTGTTCGTCTTTTAGTATGGCCGATAGCTTAATGGCTAAATTCCGACTGTTATTCACCAACGAACCCCAGAGTTTTCGGCCTTCCCACCAACGATCGTATGCCGTGTTGGTTCGGTAAGCCAACAATAACGAAATGACAAAACCCAACATCCCGTGCATGATGGAAATATTTTTCACATGACTGGTATCCGAAAGTTTCCAATATTCAACTTCCAAATAACAAATGGCACCGGAATACAATCCGATAAAAATCATCATTGGAAACAATTGTCGAAACGTATCGGCTTTGTGAAATCGGAAAATAAAGGTTATCCAGTCTTTAGGGTTGTATTTTACCATTTTGATAATTGATTTGCGCTCAAAAATACATTAAAAACGCAAACTTCCCGTCAATTCTTTTAAGGTGATTTCGTGAATTTTAGTCAGATACAACGCATTGCTGTAACGCACTTTAGCCTCTAAAAAATTCTGCTGTGCGGTTCTGAATTCAATAGGCGTAATGGTTCCAATCTTGAATTTAGCCAACGTAATATCCAAATTTTGTGCTGCGATTTTGAGGTTTTGCGCCTCTACTTTGGTCAATTCCAAATTGGTGGTGTAACTGGCAAAAGCAGCATTTAATTGGCTTTCCAGGCTTCTTTTTTGTTGTTCCAAAGTAACGTTGGCGTTTTCCAATTGTACTTTGGCGATGCGCTCATTACGGTTTTGAAGGTTGCCGTTAAAGATAGGCATCGATGCGTTAAAACCATAGGCGAATCCACGGTTGGACGATTGCGTGATAAAGCCTAAAGAAGCTTCCGAACGCGTAAAATTATAGCCCGAAGTAATGCGAATGGTCGGATAACGCCCGGCTTTGACTTGCTTCAGTTGTTGTTCTGCGCTATTTTTGGTCAGCATTTGGGCTTGCAATTGCGGATTCTGATTCTCGGCAGCCGATTTCAATTCGTCGTATTTCAATTGTTCGTCTACCGAAATTTCGTTGGCCACTACAAATTCGGTTTGGACATCACGCGCTAAAATTTCGTTTAGGCGAATCTTAGCATTTTTGAGCGTTTCCAGTTGTTTGAGTTGCAAACTTTTATCGGTATTCAAATCGACTTGTGCGTTTAAAACCTCTAATTTAGAAGCTTTCCCGATGCTAAAACGATTTTGTGCCGTTGTAACTCTTTCTTGTGAAATCACAATGGCTGTATCTATAGCCGCCAATTGTTGCTGCTGTTGGACCAAATCGAAATAGTTCAAATACACTTCACTGATTTTGGTGAGTATGGCCAATTTCAATTCGGCTTCGCCTTGTTTTTGCAGGATGTTAAGTTGCTCTTTTCGGGCAAACATTCTTAGTCCGTCGAAAACCGTCCAATCCAAACTTACACCATAAGTTAAGTTCATATTTCGCGCACCGTCTAAAGTTCTTTCCGAACCATCGGCTTGGGTTTGTTTGGTGTTTGTAATGCTGTTGTTGTCGGTTACCAACGCATTAATTGTTGGTAGCATACCGGCATTTCCTATGCTGTTGTTGAGCTCATCAATTTTGAGTTCATTTTTCGCCAATTTGATGTCGTAGTTATTTTCTAAGGCTATTTTAACAGCATCTTCCAGGGGCAACAATTCTTGTGCTTGCATTTTTGGTAAAAAAGCCAAGACCAAAGTGATGATATATATCGATTTGATTTTCATAATTACTTCTCTAAAGCTTCTAAATTATCAAATTCCGGACGGTGTTTCTTAGCTCTCGACCACATTAAGTAGAAGGCCGGAATCACAAACAAGGTCAGAATTAAAGAGAAAATGGTTCCGCCTACAATGACAACACCCATTCCGATACGGCTGGTAGATGCGGCGCCAAGCGACAATGCAATTGGCAACGCACCCAAGGCAATCGCCAAACTCGTCATTAAGATAGGTCGCAATCGCGCTTCCGAGGCTTGGATGATGGCTTCGTATTTCGGCAAGCCTTGTTCTCGGAGTTGGTTGGCAAATTCCACGATCAGAATTCCGTTTTTGGTTACCAATCCAATGAGCATTACGGTTCCGATTTGACTGAAAATGTTCCATGTTTGGCCAAACAACCACAAGGAAAATAACGCTCCGGCTACCGCCATTGGCACGGTTAAAATGATAATGAACGGATCGATAAAACTTTCAAACTGAGCAGCTAAAATTAAATAAATCAGTAATAATGCCAAGCCAAAAGCAAAGGAAGTATTGGAACTACTTTCCACAAAATCGCGCGATTCTCCGCCTAAATCGGTGGTGAAACTATCGTCAAGCACTTTCGCTTTAATTTCGTCCATGGCTTCAATACCGTCACCCATACTTTTACCCGGTGCTAATCCGGCGAAAACGGTGGCCGACATATAACGGTTGTTGTGGAATAACTGCGGTGGATTACTTTGTTCTTCCACGGTAACCACATTGTCAAGCTGAATCAATTCGCCTTTGTTGTTTTTCACAAACATCGAAGTCAAATCCAAAGGTTCATCGCGGTCTTTTTCGTCAAATTGCCCAATCACTTGGTACTGTTTGCCGTTTTGCATGTAATAACCGAAGCGTTGTCCGCTTAACGACAATTGCAGCGTTTGCGCGACATCTAAAACCGAAATGCCCAAGCTCTCCGCTTTTTCGCGATCGATGGTTACGTTGATTTCGGGTTTGTTGAATTTCAAGTTAACATCCACGGTGGAAAACACCTCACTTTTATTGGCTTCTTCCATAAACTGTGGAATCTTTTCACGCAACTTTTCAAAGTTTGGCGCCTGAATAATATACTGAATTGGCAATCCGCCACGACGGTTTACCGCTATGGTTGGTTGTTCTGAAATGGTGACTTTGGCTTCCGTATATTTTTTAGTCCATTTGGTAAAATCGTCTGCAATTTCTTTTTGAGAGCGTTCTCTTTCCTCCGGATTTTTCAGTGCCAAACGAATTCGGCCTGTATTTACCGAGGACGATAAAAATCCGGGTGACGTAATCACCAAAGCAATTTTTTTCTCCGGTATGCTGTCGTTCATCAATTTCGACATGTCTTCCATAAATCGGTCTGTATAATCAAAAGTAGCACCTTCCGGCGTGGTCACACTAACAATCACCAAACTTCTGTCGTCGTAAGGAGCCGTTTCTTTAGGTAATATATTGAAGAACAAAGCAATCAATCCGAAACAAACGATTACGATAGGGAAACTCAACCATTTTCTTCGCATAAATCCTTCTAAAGCCGAAGCGTAACCTTTATTTAAACTCTGAAAATACGGTTCGGTAAAAGTGTAGAATTTGGTTTTCTTTTGTTCGCCGCCTTTCATCAAATAGGCGTTCAACATAGGGGTTAAGGTAAGCGATACAAAGGCCGAAACCAAAACGGCTGCTCCGATGACGACTCCGAATTCTCGGAACAATCTACCCACGAATCCTTCCAAAAAAATAATCGGTAAAAACACCGCTGCTAAAGTGATGGAGATTGAGATTACAGCGAAGAAAATTTCGTTAGAACCTTTGATGGCAGCTTCTATAGGCGACATGCCTTCTTCGACTTTTTTGAAGATGTTTTCAGTCACTACAATTCCGTCATCTACCACCAAACCGGTGGCTAAAACTATCGCCAATAATGTGAGTACGTTCACCGAAAAACCACACAAATACATGATGAAAAACGTGGCAATCAATGATACCGGAATATCAATTAACGGACGGAAAGCAATAGACCAGTCGCGGAAAAACAAAAAGATAATCAAAATCACCAAAATCACCGAAATCAATAGCGTTTCTGCTACTTCTACTATCGATTTTTTAATGAAAACCGTATTGTCCAAAGCCACGTTGAGCTTGATGTCTTTCGGCAAGTCTTTTTGAAAACCTTCATATTGTTTGTAAAACTCTTCGGCTATGGCCAGATAATTGGTTCCCGGTTGTGGTACTATCGCCAAAGCCACCATCGATTGGTCGTTGGCTTTGAATTGGGTTTCTAAGTTTTCCGGACCTAATTCGGCGCGACCAACATCGCTTAATCTTACAATCTTGTCGTTGTTGGCTACAATGATAATGTTGTTGAATTCGGTTTCGTTGGATAAATTGCCGAGTGTTTTTACCGTAAGTTCAGTATTGGCTCCGGTTAATTTCCCCGAAGGCAATTCGACGTTTTGTTTCTCCAAAGCAATTCTGACATCAGAAACGGTAACGCCGTAGGAATTGAGCTTTACCGGATCGAGCCAAATGCGCATGGCATAACGCTTTTGTCCCCAAATTTGTACTCCGCTCACGCCCGGTATGGTTTGCAAGCGTTCGGCTATAACATTTTCGGCATAATCACTCAGTTCCAATACACTCTTAGTATCGCTTTGAACGGTCATGGAAATGATGGCGTCCGAATCAGCATCGGCTTTCGAAACTACCGGCGGCGCATCGATGTCTTGCGGCAAGCTTCGGATGGCTTGCGATACTTTATCGCGGACATCATTAGCGGCTTCTTCTAAGTTTTTTTCGAGTTTGAATTCGATGGTAATATTACTTGAACCTTGGTTGCTGGAAGACGTAATGTTTCGAATACCATCGATGGAGTTGATGGCTTTTTCGAGCGGTTCGGTAATTTGCGATTCGATGATATCAGCATTGGCACCGGTATAATTGGTTCTAACAGAAATTTGTGCCGGATCAATCGAAGGAAATTCTCTTACGCCCAAATAGCTGTAACCGATGATGCCGAAAAGGATAATCAGCAAATTGATTACAATGGTAAAAACCGGTCGCTTTATACTTATAGTGGATAAACTCATTTGATTTCAGATTTTAGATTTCAGATTTCAGATTTGGGAATTGAAATGCTAAAATTATTTGACCATTATTTTAATGTCGGCTTCGTCTTTTAACGACATCACACCCGATGTCAATACCGTATCTCCGATTTTCAGACCGGAAGTAATGACTACATCTTTATCGGTTCGGGTTAAGGTTTCGACTTTTACTTCTTTGGCTTTACCATTATTAGCGATAAAAACTTTTTTACCGTCTTGAATCGGCACAATCGCTTCCGTAGGAATGATGATGGCATCTTTGATATTTTTGAGCGGTAATTCGATGTTGGCAAAAGTTCCCGGTAATAATTTTCCGTTCGAATTATCGGTTAAAGCTCTGATTTGTAAAGTTCTGGTTGTGGCTTCAATGGCAGGCTCTAAAGCATAAATTTTGGCTGTAAAGGTTTCTTTTACATTGGGAACCGTAAACGTTATGCTGTTATTTTTACTAATCTCAGTAGCGTATTTTTCCGGTATGGAGAAAGTGATTTTCAGCGGATTGGTACTAACTAACTTTGCGATGAGCGTAGTGGGCGTAACATACGTTCCCGGCGAAATACTGCGTAACCCAATTTTTCCCGAGAAAGGCGCTCGCACGGTGGTTTTCCCGATTTGTGCTTGAATCAATTGTGTTTGTGCTTTGGCGGTGCGATAATCAGCGCTGGCGATGTCGTATTCTTCTTGGCTGATGGCTTCTTTTTGCAGCAACAATTTGGCTCTTCTTTCGTTTTCGGAAGCCAGACTTTCTTTGGTTTTGGCTTGAGCCAGTTGTGCACGAAGTTCGATATCATTCACTTTGAATAATACTTGTCCTTTACTGACAGAACTACCTTCAGTGAAAGCGATGTTTTCTACTATGCCGGATACTTCGCTTCTAATTTCAATTTGCTCATTGGCTTCAATGGAACCGGAAAGTGAAATGGTATTCGAGAAATCCTGCCCTTTCACCACATAAAAAGTAACCGGAGTGGCCGGTTTTTTGCCGTTTTTATCGTTTCCTTTGTCGTTTTCCGCTTTGTTTTTGGTGATTCTGAAGGCTATCATTCCGCCCAGGGCAATGACTATAATGGCGATGACTAAGTTTTTTATTTTCATGTAAAAGAAAGGTAATTGTTGAAGTTAGTTGTGTCGGCAAAGTTACTTTTTACACACGGAAACCGCGACAGCCTTAGAATTTATTTAACAGTTGTAGGTACAACTATTCATTAACTGATGTAATTCCAAATATTTTTCTTTTTGGTTAATTCGATATAAACCGAACGGAGCGTTTGGTGTTCCGGCAAGGACATTGAAGGATCTTTTTTGAGCAATTTCATCGCTTCATGTCGCGCCAATAGCAGAATTTCTTTGTCTTTGACCAAATCGGCGATTTGTAAATTCAACACACCGCTTTGTTGTTTTCCCATGATATCTCCGGGACCGCGCAATTTTAAATCGACTTCCGCGATCTCGAATCCGTCATTGGTTTTGCACATGGTTTCCAGACGAATTTTACTGTCGTTAGACAATTTGAACGAAGTCATTAAGATACAATAACTCTGTTCCGCTCCGCGACCTACGCGACCTCTGAGCTGATGCAATTGCGATAAACCGAAACGTTCGGCACTTTCTATAATCATCACGCTGGCATTTGGCACATTTACGCCCACTTCAATTACCGTAGTGGCAATCATAATGTTGGTTTTGCCTTCGGCGAAGCGTTTCATTTCAGCATCTTTATCGGCTGGTTTCATTTTGCCGTGTACCATCGAAATGCTGTAGTGCGGTAACGGAAAATCCCGTGATATACTTTCGTAGCCGTCCATCAAATCTTTATAATCCATTGTTTCACTTTCTTGAATTAAAGGATAGACTATATATATTTGGCGGCCTTTAGCGATTTCATCTTTAATGAATTTCCAAACTTTCAATCGGTTGCTGTCGTAGCGATGTACAGTTTGAATGGGTTTTCGGCCCGGCGGTAATTCGTCTATAACCGAAATATCCAAATCGCCATACAAACTCATGGCCAAGGTACGCGGAATAGGCGTGGCGGTCATGACCAAGATATGCGGCGGAATTTCATTTTTCTGCCACAATTTCGACCGTTGTTCTACACCAAAACGATGCTGCTCATCGATTATAGCCAAACCTAAATTGTGGAATTGTACTTTGTCTTCCAAAAGTGCGTGCGTTCCGATTATGATATGCAAACTGCCGTTTTCTAACTCCTCGTGAATGATTTTTCGCTCAGCAGTTTTGGTCGAACCGGTGAGTAATTTGATATTGATGTTGAGGTCTTTGGCCAATTCGGTTAACCCATTGAAATGTTGGTTGGCTAAAATTTCCGTAGGTGCCATCAAACAACTTTGAAAGCCGTTGTCCAGAGCAATCAGCATCGCCATTAAGGCGACTATGGTTTTCCCGGAGCCAACATCCCCTTGCAATAAGCGGTTCATTTGGGCGTTGGTTCCCATGTCGTTTCGGATTTCTTTCAGTACCTTTTTTTGGGCATTGGTCAACTCAAACGGCAAATGATTTTTGTAGAAATTATTAAAATGTTCGCCAACTACAGTAAACGGATGTCCTTTGATTTTGTGTTTGCGAACAAGGTTTTTGGTAATGAGTTGCAGTTGGATGAAGAACAATTCTTCAAATTTTAATCGGAATTGCGCTTTGGCCAACAGCTCCGGACTTTTCGGAAAATGGATGTTGAACAGTGCAGCGCTTTTGGGAATCATCTTTAATTCCTCTAAAAGATTTTGCGGTAAGGTTTCTACAAACAGGCCTTGGGTTTCCAAAAATACCTGTTGCATCATTTTGTTGATTACCCTATTGGAAACACCTCTGTTGGTAAGGGTTTCCGTAGAAGGATAAACGGGTTGCATAGACGAGCGCAGGCTTTGTTGGTGTTCTTGATACAATTCCATTTCCGGATGCGCCATACTGTATTGCCCGTTAAAATTAGTCACTTTTCCGAAAATGACATAAGGTGTATTGAGTTTGAGTGAATCCCGAATCCATTTATGCCCTTGGAACCAGTTGAGTTCCAATTGACCGGTATTGTCGGTAAAAACCGCAACCAATCGTTTTTTGCCTTTGCCGAATTCGACTGTTTTGAGGTGAACGACTTTTCCAATAATTTGTACTTCGGCGGGATTGTTATTCAACTCATTAATTTGGTAATAACGCGTTCTGTCGATGTAGCGATTCGGATAAAAATTCAGCAAATCTTCATAGCGGTGAATGCCCAACTCTTTGCGCAACAATTCGCCTCGTTGCGGTCCGACGCCTTTTAGGTATTCGATAGGAGTTTGAAGAAGGTTAACCGACATATAATTGGTTTAGCAAAGCCTTAGCGAAGATAGTTCAAAAATACATTATCTGAAATTTCATTTTCGATTCATTATGAATTTGGGGAATATTTTTCGTTATTTACAACAGTAAAACAGAAATCATTTTTTATGATCAAACACATCTCCGGTCTCAACGGAATAAGAGCTATTGCGGTTTTGATGGTTATTGTTTATCATCGCTTTCCGGCTGATCATTTTTTGAAAATCATGCCGATTGGTCATTTCGGAGTTGATATTTTCTTTGTGTTGAGTGGTTATCTGATTTCCAGAATTTTACTAAACGGTGTCACCAAAATCGAAAACAATACCGCTACCGCTTTTCAATTGATTAAGAGTTTTGTTATTCGACGTAGTCTTCGCATTTTCCCGATTTACTATTTGTTGCTGTTCATTTTGTATATCAATGACGGGATTGTAGGCAATAGCTTTAGAGATAATTTCCTTTGGTACTTTTTTTACGGTTCTAATTTTTTGGTCTACTTTGAAGGCAAATGGTTTGGCTGTTTGGCGCATTTGTGGTCTTTAGCTGTAGAAGAACAATTTTACTTGGTTTGGCCTTTTTTGGTGTTGGTGCTTTTTAGAAACCGAATTCTTAGTTTACTAACCCTTACCATTATAGTCGGAACATTGTCGCCTTTGTTTATTGACGGAATTACTTATGTGTTGACCATTTCGTGTATTAATGCCTTCGGTATCGGCGCTTTATTGGCCTATGTAGAATTAAAGCGACCGGAATGGCAAACCGCTTTTGTCAAAATGGTCAATGTGTTAGCAGTACTTTCCTTAGTCTTAATTTTTGTACACTATTTTGTAATGGCGTTACCAGTTTTCTCAGATCGATTGTTGGTTTCCATAATAGCCGTGGCTTTGATAGCCTATTGCCGTTTTCACCAAGAGAGTTTTCTGGTCACCCGAATTTTAGAAAACAAAATGTTAAGTTTTATCGGCTTAATCAGTTATGGAGTATATTTATACCACAATGTTTTTCCAAGGTATTGGACCGCAGTACTTTCGCGATTGCATATAGAAACCCCGGCTACTCAAGGTCATTTCTCCTACATAGAGTTTGTAGTCCAAACGGGTTGTGTGATTTTGGTGAGTTATTTATCGTGGATAATCATTGAAAAACCCATTGCCAAATGGAAAGATAAAATCAGTTAAGCAAACAGAAATCGGTTTACAATGAAATATTTACTACTTCTTTTTTCTTTTATTTCTTGGTCTCAGCAAACCGCGAAGGTCGACTTTACTAAATGCCATTCCATCGTAGCACCCGATTATCATTTGAAGAAGGTAGTAGGCGCGGTAGTGTATCACTTTAAGGTTTTACAGCCCATTGATACTATCCGTATTGATGCTAAAGACATGAATTTCAGTAAGGTGAAGATTAACAATAAACTGGTTAATTTTAAAAGTAATAAAAAAGAATTACTACTGTTTGAAGGTTTCAAGAAAGGAAATAACAGTGTCAGTTTCAGCTATACAGCCTTTCCAAAGCAAACGATGTATTTCACCGGACAAGGCGAAACCGCTCAGATTTGGACACAAGGACAAGGAAAATATACCAGTCATTGGATGCCGAGCTTTGACGATGTGAACGAAAAAGTCGTTTTCAATCTTCAAGTTATCAGTCCAAAAAATTTTGTAGCTATTGCTAACGGTGTACTTCAAAAGAGCATGCCGGTTGATCAACATTTTAAGTCGTGGTTGTACCAGATGCAAAAACCGATGAGTTCTTATTTGTTAGCGCTTGTGATAGGCGATTTCAGGAACAAAGTTATTGCTTCAAAATCAGGGTTGCCGTTGCAGTTTTTTATCCAGCCGAAAGACACTGCCAAGTTCGACGCTACTTACCGCCATTCGAAGCAAATCTTTGATTATTTAGAAAAAGAAATCGGATTCAAATATCCGTGGCAAGTGTACAAGCAAATTCCGGTAGAAGACTTTTTGTACGCCGGTATGGAAAATACTTCGTGTACTATTTTTGCCCAAGATTATGTGGTGGACGACATTGGATTTAACGATAGAAATTATGTGAATGTCAATGCACACGAGTTGGCGCACCAATGGTTTGGCGATGTGGTTACCGCTAAATCCGGAAAGCATCATTGGCTGCAGGAAGGATTTGCTACTTATTATGCTTTATTGGCCGAGCGAGTGGTTTTTGGAGACGATTATTTTTACCATCAATTGTACCGAACGTCTTTGCAATTGCGCAATGCCGCTAAAACTGATACTATTCCGGTACTGAACGAAAAAGCCAGTTCACAGTCGTTTTACCAAAAAGGGGCTTGGGCGTTGCATACTATTCGAGAAGCCATCGGACCAAAACTATTTCAAAAAGCAGTGAAATCGTATTTGAAAAAGTACCAATTTAAGAATGTAGAAACTGATGATTTTCTGGCAGAAATAAAAAAAGCAGCACCGAATTTCGATACGGAAAAATTCAAGAAGAACTGGTTGGAAGACTATCATTTTCAAACCGAGGAAGCCAATGCACTGTTAAAGAAAAACAGCTTTATACAACAACTTTTTGAAACCCAACAGTTGCGTAAAAAAGCATTAACTGAAAACAAACAGCGCTACACAGAATTGTTGCAATCCGATGTTTTTTATCCGATAAAAACCGAAATTCTATACCAACTGAAAGACGTTCCTTTTGCAGAAAAGGCGGAGTTATTGTCACTCGCATTGCTAACCAATGATGTTAAAGTGCGACAGGCAGTAGCAGAGTTTACAGGAGAAATCCCGGTGTCTTTTCAATCTTCGTATGAAACTTTATTAGACGATGCCTCTTATGATACCCGTGAAATTGCCTTTATGACGCTTTGGAAAACGTTTCCTGAAAATCAAGCCAAATATCTGGAAAAAGCGCAACATTGGATAGGTGGCAACGACAAAAGTTTACGCATCATGTACCTCACTTTTGCGTTGCTTTCTGCGGACAATCAAAACAATGAGTCGTTGTATTCAGAGTTAGTTGCTTATACAGCGCCTACTTTTGAAAGTTCAGTTCGTCAAAACGCCATTACAAATGCATTGTCAATCAATCCGAAAGACTCAGCGGTGTTGAGAAATCTGGTCAATGCAACGGTACATCACAAATGGCAGTTCAGCAAGTTTGGTCGGGATAAAATTCGACAGTTGCTCAAAAAACAGGGTTATGCCGACTTGTTTCAATCGATTCTACCTTCTTTATCGGAGAGCGAAGTGATTCAATTGCAAAAATTGTTAAGTGAAAAGGCATGAGGGCATTAGTGATTTCAGGTGGCGGAAGTAAAGGTGCATTTGCCGGTGGCGTTGCGCAATACCTGATGCAGGAAAATGGTTGTGAATACGATATTCTTATCGGAAGTTCTACCGGAAGTTTGTTGATTCCGCATTTGGCACTGGGCGAAGTCAATAAGATTTACAACATCTATTCTAATGTGAACATGCGCAGTATTTTTGATGTTAGTCCGTTTGTGGTTAAAAACAAAAATACGCCTAACGAAACCGTTTCTATCAATCACTGGAATGTGATCAAACAATTTGTCAAAGGCAAAAGAACCTTTGGAGAAAGCCATAAACTGTTGGAATACATCAAAGAAAACTTTACTATATCTGAATTTGCATTGCTTAAATCAACGGCTTGTGAAGTGGTTGTTACGGTGACGAATTTATCTAAGAATGAAGTAGAGTACAAATCCATCAAAGACTTTGAATACGAGGAGTTTTGCGAGTGGATATGGATTTCATGTAATTATATTCCGTTTATGTCTTTGGTGACTAAAAACGGTTATGAATACGGTGATGGCGGTTTTTCGAGTTTGGTGCCGATTCGAGAGGCGATTAAGCGTGGTGCTACAGAAGTCGATGTGATAGTATTGGAAACCGAAGTACAAACGCGTCCGAAAAAGATTGGACGCAATCCGTTTTCTTTGATGATTGATTTGTTTCAAACCTTATTGACACAAGTAGAAAAACACGATATCACCATTGGTAAATTGGCAGCCAAAAACAAAGATGCCAAACTCAATTTATACTACACACCAACGCAGTTAACAGATAACGCGCTGATTTTCAACAAAGACAAAATGAAAGATTGGTGGCACAAAGGCTATGACTACGCCAAAAACAAGAGCGAGTTAATGAGCGATAATCTACAGTAAACTTCTTAATTCTTACAAAAAAATATTTTATTGTAATTATTTTACTATTTTTATTTTATAAATGTAAGATATGTTAGTAAAAGTTTTTGGAAGTGCTGTTTTTGGAGTAGAAGCCACAACCATTACGGTTGAAGTCAATATTGATAAAGGAATCGGGTACCATTTGGTAGGTTTGCCGGATAATGCCATCAAAGAGAGTAGTTACCGAATAGCCGCCGCTTTGAAAAATAACGGTTACGAATTTCCCGGAAAGAAGATTACCGTCAATTTAGCGCCTGCCGATTTGCGAAAGGAAGGTTCTGCTTACGATTTGACTTTGGCGGTTGGGATTTTATCGGCTTCCAATCAAATCAATGCTACAGAAGTTGACCAGTATGTCATCATGGGCGAGTTGTCGTTAGACGGAAGTTTGCAACCCATCAAAGGTGCGTTATCCATTGCCATCAAAGCCAAAGAAGAAGGATTTAAAGGTTTTTTTCTACCGATACAAAACGTAAAAGAAGCCGCTATCGTAGACGGTTTAGACGTTTATGGTGTGGAAAATGTATTGCAAGTCATCGATTTTTTTGAAGGCAAAGGCACGCTCGAACCCACCAAAATAGATACCCACGAAGAGTTTTATAAAACCTTAGATTTCCCGGAGTTTGATTTTGCTGATGTTAAAGGACAAGAAAGTATCAAACGCTGTATGGAAATTGCAGCGGCTGGCGGGCATAATATCATTCTCATCGGACCGCCTGGTTCCGGAAAAACCATGTTAGCCAAACGATTGCCAAGTATTTTACCGCCAATGACATTAAATGAAGCTTTAGAAACCACCAAAATACACAGTGTAGCCGGAAAAATCAAAGATGTCGGATTATTGAATCAACGGCCTTTTCGGAGTCCGCACCACACGGCGAGCAGTGTTTCACTAGTTGGTGGCGGCAGTTATCCGCAACCGGGCGAAATTTCTTTAGCGCACAACGGCGTCTTGTTTTTAGATGAGTTGCCAGAGTTTAAAAGAGAAGTGTTGGAAGTGATGCGACAACCATTGGAAGACCGTGAAGTAACGATATCCCGAGCCAAATTCACCATAACTTATCCGTCGTCTTTTATGTTGGTGGCGAGCATGAATCCGAGTCCGGGTGGTTATTTTAACGATCCTGATGCGCCGGTCAGTTCTTCTCCAGCCGAGATGCAACGGTATTTGAGTAAGATTTCCGGACCGTTGTTGGACCGAATCGACATTCATATTGAAGTGACGCCTGTACCGTTTGAAAAACTCACCGAAACCCGACCGGCTGAAAGCAGTGTTTTGATTCGGGAACGAGTAACGAAAGCCCGTGAAATTCAGTCCAAGCGATTTGAGCAATATTCAACTATTCACTACAACGCGCAAATGACTACGAAACAAATTCGAACCTATTGTGCGCTGGACGACAGTTCGTTGCAATTATTAAAAACGGCCATGGAGCGATTGAATTTGTCGGCCAGGGCGTATGACCGTATTTTAAAAGTTTCGAGAACAATAGCTGATTTAGAAGCATCAGAAGTAGTAAAATCCAATCACATAGCCGAAGCCATTCAGTACCGCAGTTTAGACAGAGACGGTTGGTTGGGATGATTTAGTTTGCAGTCTCAGTCACAGTAATTGTAGTATCGCGCGCCAATCAAAACCGGATTTTCTCTTTCGATTCCGTCCAAATAGAATTCTTCTTTTGGTTGAGTCACTGCGGTTTTCAATTCTTTTTTATGGAGTTTTTCATAAGTTGAGAAATCTATCGCTTGGCAAGCTTCCAACGCTTCAAATAGTTTTACTTTGGCAATAGCCGATTGCCATTCGGTTGCCACTTCAGCTTCGAATACTTTGGATTTTGAACCGCTGCCGTAAGCAATAAACCCTAATTTTTGATGGGCCAAATTGGTTTTTTGTTGGTAATGATAGCACAAAGTAGATAACATCCCTAAGAAAATCGAACCGGTGTAGATGTTACCAACTTGCCCGGAAGCTATTTCGGAGGGTTGGATTTTTGCCTGTACCAAGCTGAGGTATTCAGAACTTTTAGCCAACGCTTTTAGTTTATCCTTATCCGTTTCGCCAATTTGTGCCGCTAACAGCTCCGTATTTTCTTTAGCAAATATTTCAATAAAGGTTCTTCTGCCTTGGAAACAGTAGGGAAGATGCATTAGGATGTTCGTCCAATTTTCGTAAATCTTTCCTTGTTGTTCACTCTCTGTTTTAAAGTGTTCGTAGGCTTCCGTAATGCGATTGATGTAGCATTGGTTGGAATATTGACCGTCGAAAACCGGTTGCTCTTTGTAAATCGCAATTTCATTTTCCAATACACCTTGCCATTCCGGATTTTCGTCTGATGTTGTTATTGTGGCTTTACTGACGGCTCTTCTTGGTTTAAAGAAATCGAATACGCCTTCAGTAGCTACTCCAACAGCGTTTGAAAAACTCAGGATGTTAGGATTTGCGGTAATTAACATCGCTATAGCACCGGCGCCTTGGGTGTATTCTCCGGTTGAGTTCAAATCGTATTTGGCATTATCTGAAGCAATAACAATGGCTTTCTTGGTAGGATTAAGTCGAATGTAATCCAAGCAATTTTGCAAGGCATCTACAGCACCTATACAGGCAAAAGTCAGATCAACTACGTCACAATTTCTAAAACTGCCTTCACCCAAAACACTTTCTAAATTAGACAAAACGTAAGAGCCAACAGGTTTCGAACTGTCTACGCCACTTTCGGTACCTACATAAATTCGGCTGATTTCATTCGGCTTAATATTTTCTTGACGGATGAGTTTCAAAGCCGCATTAGAAGCCATGGTTACTACATCTTGGTGTACATCAGGAAAGCTCATTTTTAGTAATCCTAAACCTTTGATGAGTTTGTCGGCCTCAATATTTCTGGCTTCGGCTAAGGTGGTTATCGGTAAATATAATTGTGGAATATCAAATGCAATACTGTGGATGCCTACTTTCATTTTATTCAATTTTTTGCCGAACAAAATTAAAAAAGACAACTTCAAAATTCATTGAAATTGTCCTTAAAAATCAGTGGCTTGAACACGATTTGTGATTAATGCAATAAACCCGAGTTTTATTTTTTGATTTGTGATTTTTACCGGTAATAATTGCTTTTTTTTAATCTAACAAAGCTGAGAAAGTATCACCTTGTTTAATATCGCCCGAGGTGTATCCTTTTTTAAACCAATACATGCGTTGTTCAGACGTGCCATGAGTAAAACTATCCGGTGTTACATGACCTTGCATTTTACTTTGTATAGCGTCGTCGCCAACTGCATTGGCGGCGCTTAAAGCTTCTTCAATATCGCCTGCTTCTAAGAGATTTTTATTGTAATGTGCCCAAACACCCGCATAAAAGTCGGCTTGCAATTCCAAACAAACCGAAAGTTTGTTGGCTTCTTTCTCACTTTTTTCCGCTTGTAATTGGCGTACTTTTCCGGAAGTTCCCAAAATGGTTTGCAAATGATGTCCCATTTCGTGTGCTATGACGTAAGCAATGGCAAAATCACCGCCTTTAGCGCCAAAACGGTTTTTCAGTTCTTCAAAGAAGCGCAAATCCATGTAGATTTTCTTGTCGCTCGGACAGTAAAAAGGACCAGCAGCTGAAGTAGCGCTTCCGCAGGCTGTATTTACGCCATCGTCAAAAAGCACCATACGCGGTTCTTGAAAATCCATATTGTTCTCTTCAAAAATAGTACTCCAAGTTTCAGTGTTGTACACAAAACACGATTCAGCAAAATCGCCTAATTCTTTTTCTTCTGCAGAAAGCTCACGGGTTTGGGTAGCTTCGGTTTGCGTTTGACTGCCTTGGGTTTGTTCGATAATGGTGCCGATAGTTTGTCCGGTTTCGCCTCCAAACATATTTAGCAATAAAACAATAATACCGATGATTCCGCCGCCCAGCACCGCTTTACCGCCGCCCGACATGCCTCTGCGGTCTTCAAAATTGCCGCTTTCTTTTTTATCCCATTTCATAAGCTTTGGTTTTAATTGAGTTTCATGACTTCCCGAATAATTTTTTCCAACATTTCTTTGTCGATAGGTTTCGGGATGTAATCGTTCATGCCGAATTCGATACATTTTTCTTTTTCACCCAAAACAGTACCGGCCGTTAAGGCTATGATTGGAATTTGTTCGGAATCCGGTAATTTTCGGATAGCAGCTGTTGATTCGTAACCGTTCATAATCGGCATTTGGATGTCCATCAAAATCAAGTCCGGTCGCAAACTTTCTGTTTTTTCCAGTGCTTCCTTACCGTTTTGTAGTTCGATGATTTCGGCATTCGGTAGAATTTGTTTGACTAAAGTCTTGGCCAAAAGCATATTGATTTTGTTGTCTTCTACGATGTAAATCAACTTGTTATCTGTAGAAATTACATTGTTGTGAGGTTCGCTGGTAACCAATTTGAGTGTTGGCTTGTGGTTATCGGGAATTTCATCAGAATAACTAACTTCTAATACAAAACTAAATTCACTGCCTTGACCCAACTCACTTTTTAAGTCTAAATGACTGTTCATCAATCCCAATAATTGGTTTGAAATGGTTAGTCCTAAACCGGTTCCGCCGAATTTTTTGGACGTAGAATTATCTTCCTGTGAGAAGGCTTCAAAGATTTTTTGTTGGTTGTTTTTTTGGATGCCGATTCCGGTATCCTTGACGGCAAAGAGTAATTTTATTTTGTGATTCTCGTTAGTTTGAAGTGTATTGACTGTTAAATCGATATTCCCTTTTTCGGTAAACTTAATGGCGTTACTCAACAAGTTGATGAGGATTTGCTTGATTCGGATATAATCCATCCAAACAAAGGTTGGTACTTTGTCTTCAATAGTTAAACGTAAGTCCAGTTTTTTGTGATCGGCTTCGTATTGGATAAGGTCGATTACCTGATTTAAGAGCTCAGATAAATTGATTTTTTCGACATGCAGTTCCAATTTACCGGACTCAATTTTAGAAAAATCCAAAATGTTATTGATGACTTCCATCAATGAATTCGCTGATTGGTTGATGGTATCCATGTATTTCTTCTGAATACTTTCGAGTTTGGTATTCATCAAAAGCTCGGTAAAACCAATGATGCCGTTTAGCGGTGTTCGAATTTCGTGACTCATATTGGCCAGGAATTCTGATTTGGCACGGTTGGCTGCTTCAGCATAATTCTTGGCTTTGATGGCTTCTTCGGCTTCCATTCTCTGGGTAATATCGATAAAAATCCCAACGATGTAAACAATTTCATTGTCTTTAAAAATCGGTTCACCAAATTCTTCCACCCAAATGTATTGACCGGATTTGTTGATGATTCTGTAAATTAGATGAATTTTTTGTTTCTTCAGAAACAATTCGTTGGCATAATCTCTAACGGTCGCTATGTCTTCCGGATGAACCAAATCGATGTAAAAGATTTTATTTTGAAGGAAGTCTTCTTTAGGATAACCGGTTAGTTTCTCAATTTCATCGTTGAGGTAAATTTTAGACCATTTTTCGTCGTATTTCGACAAGTGAACGGTTCCCGGAATGTTATTGGCCAGCAAACGGAATTTTTCTTCACTTTCCTGAATAATTGCTTCGTTAATATTTCTTTCAAAAGCTGAAGAAATGTTGTTGGACAGCGATTGAAGAATTGTGATTTCATCGATAGACCATTCTCTTTCTATTTTAGAATCATCAAAAACTAAGAAACCATGCAGTTTGTTTTTAACGAAAATAGGCAAGAAGAGTACTGATTTAACATTAAGATTTTCTAATAAATTACGCGTTGTATCATCTTTAATTTTTCTAACTATGGCAGCATAATAGAAATTTTCTTCCATTTGTTGCAGTACCTCTGCGATCATTTCAGGGGTAATGTTTTGCAAAGTTTCGTTGGGTTTTGTAAAGCCAAATTCTGAGGCAATCCAACGAATTCTTTGGTAAAATACAGTATCGTTTTCTTTTTTGGCAAAAAATGAAATTTTGTCAACTTTAAGGACTTTACCGATTTCTTTGACAATACCTTTCAGGATTTCATCGGTATCCTTATTCAGTAAAAACTTATCAAAATTTCTACTGATTACAGTCAATATTTCACTCTTATAGGAGAGCTTTTTATCTGATTCTAATAAGAGTTGAGATTCGATAGCAATGGCAATTAAATCGGCTATTGATCGAGAAAAGTTAATGTCTTCGTTGTCCCATTCAATTGGCGAATCAGTTTTTTCAAAGCACAAAATACCGATGATTTTACCGTTGATGAAAATAGGCGTATCCAGCAACGACATGATTTTGTTTTTCGGAAGGTATTCTGAGCAGAGTTCAAAAGTAATGGTGTTGTTATATGCATTGGAAGCCACTATTTGCATACCGGAGTGCAGGTGAGAGAAGTAAACCGGATAATCCGACATTTGCAGGAAAAAGTTTTTTTCAAATCGGTCACTTTGCAAATAGTAAATGCTTTCACATTTGATGCCCTCCGGGATACAGGACCAATAACTAACCCTGTCAATAGCACAATTGGTCGATGCTACTCTTAGTATGTTTTTTAAAATACCATTGAAAGTATCTTTGTTGGAATAACTCTGTGACGTTAATACCTTTAAGGTTTCGTTATGAATTCGGACTTTTTTACTGCGGTTGTAATGCTCAATTTCCAGGTTTTTGACCAGTGTTATATCCCTGGCAATTCCGGAATAGCCTAAAATATAACCGGTTTCATCTTTCTTCAAAGTTACTTTTTGGGAAACCCAAATCGTTTCGCCGTTTTTCTTAACCAAAGGAAAGACCAAATCGCTGAATTCTTCGGTTTCTTTAGGAATGTCTTTGTAGAAATCGGTTACGTATTCCAAATAATCACTTCTGACAAAATTGGAAATTTTCTTGCCTAAGATTTCTTCTTTGTCATAGCCTAAAGTTTTAACCGCAAATTGATTTACATAAGTCACCGTTGCCGTCAAATCGATTTCATAAATTAAGTCGGCTGCCGACTCAATCAAGCTGCGGTATTGGTCTTTAATCTTAATTTGCTCAGTAACATCCTGTCCGATTCCAATGGTAATATCGTCTGAATATTTCTTGTCTTTCCACTGGATGAATTTATAATCACCATTTTTGCACTTTAATTTTCGAGTGTAAGAGCGATCATCGACATAAGTGTTGTGGTAGGCTTCTCCGATAAATTCAGCATCTTCAGTGAGTTGCCAAAATCCCATACCCAGTACTTCATCCACAGTATAACCCAAAATGGTTTCAACCGATTCACTGCAAAACGAAACTTCTCCTTTTCGGTTGGTAGTCATAATAAGCGAATTCCCATTGTTAACCACGATACTGGAGAATAAAAACTTGTTTTTGGTTTCTATTTGAGACAAATGTCTGGAAATATGCACTGCGACTACTGCAATCAGCGCGCAGATAAACATAACAATCAGCTTAGTGTCTGAGACTTGAAGATTATAGGCTACAATTAAAAATAACAAAACACCACCTACAAAAAACCAATATTGTTGTATGGTTTTTATAACAAAGTACGATAAAAAGAATGTGATGATTAAAGTGATATAAGCCGTCATTTCAAAGGGATGAAAGAAGACCATATAAGTCATAAAACAAAAATAAGCCAGGTAAATACTGGTAAATATGACGTTGATATTCCGATAAAGAAAATTATTTTTTTTTGATAGTAGAAACAAACTTAACAACGAAAACCCAATAATGTAGTTGAGTGCTAATTGACTTTGCGGCCTAAGTTCAAAAAAATTAATAACGGTTTCCACCAAAGGCAAGGTGATTCCGAAAAATAATGAATATATTCTGAATTGCTCTTCACGAGGTTCAAAATCGTCCTCTTTTGAGTTGGCTAGGGTTAGTTTATTTTGTAATGTCTTCTGGATTGCCATGTAAAATAAGAACATTACAATCAATAGCAGAGCTATTACAATATAGCTATTTATTGTATTAGCAAATGAAAATAGGTTATTCAATTTACAAAGTAGATTATACCAATATTAAACAAAAATAAAGAGAGTGTTTTTTATCTCCAAGATTCCCACAAAAACAGTATAAATGTACAGTTTATTTTTGAAAAAACATTGGGTTTAGGAAAACCATTTTAACATTTTTTTTAAACCGGAAAGTTTTCCTTGGTAGGGAGCATATCGCAGTGGAATATCAAGCCAAGTGGCTTTTTTAACAATCGGTTTGTTATGGGAGAACAACTCAAAACTTCGCTTACCGTGATATGCGCCGATACCACTGTGTCCTACACCGCCAAAAGGTAATCTTTTATTGGCAAAATGAATCACGGTGTCGTTGATGCAACCGCCTCCAAAAGAAAATCGGGTGATTATTTTTTGGGCCAATGAATTTTGTTTGGTGAAGACATACAACGACAACGGTTTCTCATATCTTACAATGATTTTTTCTAAGTCGGTTTCCGAAGTATAACCCAAAATCGGTAAAATCGGACCGAAGATTTCTTCTTGCATTAGCAAGCTATTCAGTGAAGGTTCGTCAACTAATGTTGGTGCCAAATAAAAGTCGCTTACAGCCGATTGTCCGCCAAAAATCACCCTTTGGTTTTCCAAAAGTTGCAACTGTCGCTTCCAGTTTTTTTCATTGATGATTCTCGGAAAATCAGTTGACTCCTGTGGGTTTTCACCATAAGCCAAAATAATTTCTGCTTTGAGATATTCAATCAGTTTTGGTTTGATATGCTCATGGACTAATAGATAATCCGGCGCTATACACGTTTGTCCGGCATTCAAAAACTTGCCCCAAACAATCCGTTTGGCAGCCAATTTCAGGTCGGCCGTTTCCTCAATAATACAAGGATTTTTGCCGCCTAATTCTAAAGTCACCGGGGTTAAATGTGTGGCAGCGGCTTGGGCTACAATTTTGCCCACAGCTACACTTCCGGTGAAAAAGATATAATCCCAGCGTTGTAATAATAAGCTTTGGGATACTTCAACACCACCTAAAACGCATTGCACATGCTGTTCTTCAAAACTTGCTGCGATGATTTCTGCAATTATTCGGGAAGTATTTTCAGCCAACTCAGAAGGTTTTACCACGACTTGATTGCCGGCAGCAACAGCCGCAATTAATGGTGCTAAGGCCAATTGGTAAGGATAATTCCAAGGCGCAATTACCAATACCTTTCCGTAAGGTTCTTTGTAAATGAAGTCGGATGATGGAAAATTCAAAAAAGAAGGCAAAACCCGTTGCGGTTTTGCCCATTTCTTTAAGTTTTTTATGGTGTATTCCAATTCGGAAACGATGTAGCTGGTTTCCGTTGCTACCGCTTCGAAAGCCGGTTTTTTGAAATCGTCATACAAGGCTTGAATGATTTCAGCTTCTTTTTTTTGAACGTTAAGCAATAATTTTACTAACGCTTGTTTTCGGTAATTCAAATCCGTTTTAAAAATCATAACAAATTAATTAGCTAGGCTAATATAGGATTTTTAAAGAGATTCTGGCTTATTTTTTACAAAAAGGCCCAGCGGAAACCGGTGTAAATGTCACCTTGTTTGCTGTCGCTTACCAAAGCACTTACCAACGAGCTGGTGCCTAAGTAAAACCCGCCCAATCTAAATCCTAAACCAATGTTGGTTCCGGAAATTTCGTTAAAACTTACCGGGACATAGGTTTCAAAGAACCCTAAATTCACTCTTGGTGTAATGCTGAAAATATTCGGCACAGTGATTTGGTCGTTGCCCGAATCTTCGTTGACTTTTTGTTGTAAAAAAGCGGTCACATACAATTTAGGCACAATACGGAAATCGGCATAAGTAGAAAGAACAGTCGGTAATTTAACTTTGAAATCGGTTTGACCGCTAGTTTGGGTTAAATAACCGCCATCGGAAAGTATTTGCTCTACATCTCCTAAATTATCTACGTTTTCAAACAAACTCAAATCTAACGGATTAGTTTGTGGAATATTCAAAACATAATTAGTTGATGCATTATTATCATCTTTAAAAGTCATACTGCCAATGTTTCTAATAGCCAAACCGGCGTTTAGTTTGTAGCCTTTCCCTTTTTTCCATTGGTAATTAAACCCGATGTCGCCTGCAAATCCGTTCAATCCGCCAAAGATAGATTTACTGTAATCGTCAAAATTAGTAAAGCTATCCGCCAAGTTTCCGGAGTAAGCGATGTTTAAAGTAGCCGGCGAACTTGTAGTTAAGTAGGCTCCGGTAGCGTTTTCGGTTACTGTTCCGTTCAGGTTACTCAAACCAAAGTTGGAGTAAGAACCCGGGAATAATATTTTTAAAGTAACTCCGGCGCTAAACTTATGATTGTCGTTTTCAAAGAAAGTTCGCGCAGCAGACAAACCAACTTCACCATAAGAAGTACCACTCAAACGTTGGTTTCCCGGATAATTTAAGGAAGTAGTGTTTAAAATAATATTATCATTGGTGATAGCATTTCCAATGGTTGGATCTACATTAACCATGTCAAATTTGGCGTGCGCTTTAGTAGTCACGGCAAAACCCCATTTTTGCCAACGAATGGCTAATCCAGGACCGTTGATTTCGGCATCAATTCGTGCGTTAACCGGACTGTTGCCTTGGAAAATCAAAGTTTCAAAGTCGGTATCGGATGAAATATCACTAAAGGCAATTTTATTGTTTGCAACATTAAAACTTAAGCCGTAAATATTGACTTCAAATTTTTTCGACAAATTGGCCAACTCGGCCGGATTGATGTTGGCGTTCAAAATTCCAACACGATTAGAAGTACTAATGCCCGAATAATGTTCTTGGGCTACTGTGTTTAGGCCGATAAGTAGCGCTACAGTTACAATGATTTGCTTCATAGGTAAGATGGATTTAGGTTATAACAGTCGGTTTTTTGAAAACCCTAACACAACTATAAACGTAAAAGTAGGCATTTTAGTTTACATAGCATTCCAAATGGCATCTTTTGGAGTAGGTGCTGTAATGACTAAATTTTCTTTAGAAACCGGATGGGTAAAAACCAATTGTCGGGCGTGCAAATGAATCCCGCCGTCAGGGTTACTGCGATCAAACCCATACTTCAAATCGCCTTTGATAGGGCAACCAATCGCCGATAATTGTGCTCTGATTTGGTGATGTCGTCCGGTATGCAAATTGATTTCCAAAACAAAGTAGTTGTCTAGCGTTTTAATGATTTTATAATCCAAACTCGCTTTTTTGCTTTCCGGTACTTCTTTTAAGTGCGCTTTGGAGGTGTTATTTTTTTCATTGCGTTTGAGAAAATGAACCAAATTGTCTTCTGTTTTCGGCGGTTTGTTTTTCACCACAGCCCAATAGGTTTTTTGGGTTTCTCGTAGACTGAACATTTCGTTCAATCGGGTCAAAGCTTTACTGGTTCGGGCAAAAACTACAATCCCGGTGGTAGGTCGGTCCAACCGATGCACTACGCCTAAAAACACTTCGCCCGGCTTATTGTATTTCTCTTTAATGTATTCTTTAACCACATCCGATAAAGGTTTGTCTCCGGTCTTATCACCTTGTACAATATCGCCAACACGTTTGTTGACCACTATGATGTGGTTGTCTTCGTGCAGGATTTGGAGGTTGTCTTTATTTGAGACTAGCTTAGACATTTTAGATTGTTAGAAGGTTAGATTTTCAGAGTGGTGCGAAAACGAGAAATCATTTTGACAATTTCATTCAACTCACCGGCAATTTTTTCTGATTCTTCATTATTGACAAATCCTAAATCTGAAGCAATTAAAAGTTGTGTTTCAACTTCGTAAGCTGAACCAACAGCAATTTCTAAAAATCTGGAAAAATCTTTATTTGAACTTCTTGAAGAACCTTCAGCAATATTTGAAGGAATTGAAACAGAAGCCCGACGCAATTGATTGGTTAAACCAAACTTTTCATCGCTAGGGAATTTTGAGGTTATCTCATAAATTTGAGAGCAAAATAATCTGCTTTTCTTCCAAATCTCTAATTCCTTATATCTATGCATATTATTGTCTAAGAAGTCTAAAAATCTAACTTGTCTAAGAAGTCTAAAAATCTAACTTGTCTAAGAAGTCTAAAAATCTAACTTGTCTAAGAAGTCTAATTAATATTGCTCATTCGCATTCGGAAAATCCTGCGACTTCACATCGTCCACATATTGTCCGATGGCTTTGGTCATGTCTTCGTATAAGTTCATGTAGCGGCGAAGAAATCTCGGACTAAACTCATGCGTCATACCAATCATATCGTGCAAAACCAAAACTTGTCCGTCAACGCCACCGCCGGCACCAATACCAATAACCGGTATAGAAATGCTTTTGGCTACTTTTTCGGCCAACGCTGCCGGGATTTTTTCCAAAACCAAAGCAAAACAACCAATACGTTCCAGCAATTTAGCGTCTTCAATCAGTTTTTCGGCTTCAGCATCTTCCTTAGCTCTTACGGTGTAAGTTCCGAATTTATAAATGGATTGCGGGGTTAAACCCAAATGGCCCATAACCGGAATTCCCGCATTCAAAATGCGTTTGATACTTTCTTTAATTTCGCTGCCACCTTCCAGTTTTACCGCATGACCGCCACTTTCTTTCATGATTCGGATTGCAGAGCGCAAGGCTTCTTTAGGGTCACTTTGGTAACTCCCAAAAGGCAAATCTACCACCACTAGAGCGCGTTCAATCCCACGAACTACAGAGGAAGCGTGGTAAATCATTTGGTCTAATGTTATCGGCAAAGTCGTTTCGTGACCTGCCATTACATTACTCGCCGAATCGCCTACCAAAATCACGTCAACACCCGCTGAATCCACAATCTTTGCCATGGTGTAATCATAAGCCGTTAACATCGATATTTTTTCGCCATTGGCTTTCATATCAAACAAGGACTTGGTCGTAATTCTTTTGTAATCTTTTTTCGCAGTAGACATAATGGTTCGTTTAGAAGCTGTAAAAGTATTAAATCTATTTTTATGAAGCGCCAAATGTGAAATTATCTTATTTTTGTCGAAACTGATTTGAAGCGAAAGGCTCGGGCCAAAAGTAAACCGTATTCCTGCTTTCCGCGTTACGCGGTAACTGCTCCACACGAGCAATGCGACTGCCGAAGGAATCAGGGCTAGATAGCCAACCATAAAAAAGAATTATAAATGATGAGTTAGGGGTTATGAGTTAGGATTTTAACTTACAACTTACAACTTACAACTTACAACCCATATGCCCAAAATACTAATCATCGAAGACGAAGCTGCCATCCGTAGGGTATTAACCAAAATACTCACTGAAGAAAGCGATACGTACACCGTTGAAGAAGCCGAAGACGGCAAACAAGGTTTTGAAAAAATCAAAAACGAAGATTACGATTTGGTGTTGTGTGACATCAAAATGCCCAAAATGAGTGGTGAGGAATTGCTCGAAGCTGTAAAAAAAATCAAACCCGAAATTCCGATGGTTATGATTTCCGGCCACGGCGATTTGGAAACCGCAGTCAATACCATGCGTTTAGGCGCTTTCGATTATATTTCCAAGCCACCCGATTTGAATCGCTTACTGAACACCGTTCGCAATGCCCTCGACAAAAAACAGTTGGTGGTTGAGAATAAAATCCTCAAGAAAAAAGTTTCCAAAAACTACGAAATCATTGGCGAAAGCGAACCCATCAATCAAATCAAACAAATGATTGAAAAAGTCGCCCAAACCGACGCCAGAGTGCTTATCACAGGACCTAACGGCACCGGAAAAGAATTGGTTGCTCATCAATTGCATGAAAAAAGTGAACGCGCTTCAGCGCCTATGATAGAGGTGAACTGCGCCGCTATACCATCAGAATTAATCGAAAGCGAATTGTTCGGTCACGTAAAAGGTGCTTTTACTTCAGCCGTAAAAGACCGAGCCGGAAAATTCGAAGCAGCCGATGGCGGAACCATTTTCTTGGATGAAATAGGCGACATGAGTTTATCGGCTCAAGCTAAAGTATTACGCGCTTTACAGGAAAGTTTGATACAAAGAGTCGGCGCCGATAAAGACATCAAAATCAACGTACGCGTTATTGCGGCAACCAATAAAGATTTGAAGAAAGAGATTGCCGAAGGCCGTTTCCGCGAAGATTTGTACCATCGTTTGGCCGTTATCCTAATCAAAGTCCCGGCCTTGAACGACCGCAGAGACGATATTCCGTTGCTAATCGAACACTTTGCCGTAAAAATTGCCGAAGAACAAGGCAACGCACCTAAAGTATTTTCAAAAGATGCCGTCAAACTATTACAAGAATACGATTGGACCGGAAACATCCGTGAACTCAGAAATGTAGTTGAAAGATTGATCATTCTTGGTGGCAACGAGATTTCGGAAACCGATGTGACTTTGTTTGCCAGCAAATAAAACAGTTGTAGGTTGTAAGTTGTAGGTTATTTTAACTTAGAACTTAGAACTTACAACCTAGAACAAAAAAAATGAACCTAAAAAAAATAAACCCCGACCTCCAAAAAGCACTCATCGAAAACGGTTTGACCGAAGCCAATGAGATCCAGCAGGAAACCTTCTCTACCATTAAAAGCGGTGCCGATGCGGTGATTCAATCGCCTGCGGGAACCGGGAAAACAACGACAATTGTTCTGAATGTGATCCAACGTTTGGAAAAATCGGTAGGCGAAAGTACCCGGGCCTTGATATTGGTAGAAAACAAAGAGCGCGTTCAGGAGATGGAAGAATTGTTCCTGAAACTTGGCACTTACCACGATTTGAGCATATACGGTGTACACGACAAGGGCGACATCGATTACGACAAAAATATCGTGTCGATGGGCTTGGATATTTTAATCGGAACACCCAATAAAATCAATGCCATGTTTTCTTCTGCCGGCTTCAATAGCAATACCATCAAGATGTTTGTGGTTGACGATGCCGATATTTTATTCCGGAACCGTTTGGATGCCGTAGTATTGCGCTTGTCTCAAAGTATTGAGAAAACCCAACGCTTGTTCTTCTGTTCACAAATCACCGAAAGGGTAGAAGTGTTAGCTGATAAGGTAATGATAGAGCCGACTTTCTTCGAAATGGAGGAAGAGGAATAGTTTTAATAAGTAAGAAATAAAAAGCAGATTTTTTAACTTAGAACATACAACTTAGAACATACAACCAAATGGGATTAATCAAAATATTCTCCGGTAACGAAATTCTAGCCGTTACTTTAAAAGACAAACTGGAAGCAGTAGAGATCAATGTGGTGATTCGCAACAACAATCAGTCGAATGTATTGCCGAGTGTTTCCGCCGACAAACCGGTAGAATTGTTCATTCAGGAAACCGACTTCCACAAAGCGAATCCGGTGATTGAGGCGTTTCGTATGAGTATTTAGTTATTTAATGACTTTCAATCGCCAAACCAACAGCGATACCAACACCCCAAATATTCCTATTATTGCAAAGGAATGTTTTAAGCTCGTTAATTCGGCTATGTAACCAATTAACGGCGGTCCCATTAAAAAGCCAAGGAAACTGATACTGGTAACTATGGTTAACGCAATGCCTGTGGGTACATTTTCATTATTTCCGGCTACGTTAAAGATAATAGGAACTACATTCGAAACACCAAATCCTACCAACATAAAAGCTATCGTACACGGAATGATATAGGGCAACAAAACGGCGGTATACAAACCGGTCGAGATGACTAAGCCACTAATTATTAGTACTTTCCTCGCACCGTATCGGGCGACCAAAAAATCGCTTAAAAATCGCCCCGAAGCCATACTAATCATAAAAGTGGTGTAACCCAAAACAACCAAGGCACCGGGAGCTTTGATGATTTCTTTAAAATACACACCGCTCCAGTCAAACATAATGCCTTCGCTGGCCATCCCGCAAAAACAAATTAGGCCTAATAAGAGCAAGTTTTTATCGGGATTTTTCCAAAATGAATAGGTGGATTTTTCGGCTTCTTGTTTCGATTTGGCTTTAATGATATACTTTTGGTTGGTTGCTATAATGACCAAAACAAACGTAAAGGCAACAATAAAATGCTGAAATACACTTAACTCTAAAGCTAACATCAGCAAACCGGTAAGCGCACCGCAAAACCCGGCCAAACTCCACGAGCCGTGAAAGGAACCAATAATAGGTTTGTCGAACAATTGTTGGGTATAAACACCTTGCGTATTCACCGCAATATTGCAAAAATTGCCAAACAGTCCGAATAGGAACAAACCTACTGCCAACTGCCATTTTTCTGTAGCCAAGCCAATTAACGGTAAACAGGCTGCGTATAAAATCAATCCCAAAATTGTAATGGCCCTACTGCCATAACGGGTTACAATTTTACCCGAGAAAGGCATGGCAAACAATTGTCCGATAGGCATGGCAAAAAGTAAAGTACCCAGAGCCGCTTCGCTCAAATGCAAAGCCGATTTGATATCCGGAATTCGACTCGCCCAAGTGGCAAAGCAAAATCCCATCCCAAAGAAAAACAAGGATGTAGCCAAACGCACTCGGTTCAAATACGATTTTTTGGCTTTTCGGTAGCCTTTCTTAATCTTGGCTTTGGGGACTATTTTGCTCAAAAAGCTGTAATCAAATAACGGCATACTTCAAATCATTATTTACTTAGCAAAAATACACATTAAGCTTAGTCAGACTTCGTTTCTAATGAACTAAAACGTTATTGTTATTAAATTATGGTTTCTGTCCTGCCTAAAAGCATCTTTCATTTTCAAATTTTCAAAGGCTTACATTTTCAAATTACCTAATTAAACTATCTTTGCCGCTTCAAATTGCTGAGAAGTCTTAAAATCTAATAATCTAAAAATCTAAATGATTACAGTTAACGACATAGCCGTCGAGTTTGGCGGTACTACTTTGTTTAGCGAGGTAACTTTCGCCATCAACGAAACCGATAAAATTGCCTTGATGGGTAAAAACGGCGCCGGAAAATCAACTTTACTTAAAATTGTTGCCGGACAAAACAAACCTACCAGAGGGAATATTTCAGCGCCCAAAGAAGCCGTTATCGCTTATTTGCCGCAGCATTTGTTGATGGACGACAATTGTACCGTGATGGAAGAAGCGTCGAAAGCTTTTGCGGAAGTGTTTAAAATGAAAGCCGAAATCGACGAAATCAATGAACAATTAACCATTCGCACCGATTACGAAAGCGATGAGTATATGAAGTTGATTGAACGCGTTTCTGAACTGAGTGAGAAATATTATTCCATTGAAGAAGTCAATTACGAAGCCGAAGTGGAGAAGGTGTTGAAAGGCTTAGGCTTTGAAAGAGACGACTTTCAGCGTCCTACTTCTGAGTTTTCAGGTGGTTGGAGAATGCGTATAGAGTTGGCTAAAATTTTATTAAAGCAACCCGATTTGATTTTGCTGGATGAGCCGACGAATCACTTGGACATGGACAGTATTCAGTGGTTGGAAGATTTCTTAATCAATCAGGCGAAAGCGGTAATGGTGATTTCCCACGACCGTGCGTTTGTTGATAACATTACCAATCGAACCATAGAAGTAACGATGGGTCGCATTTACGATTACAAAGCCAAGTATTCTCATTATTTGGAATTGCGCAAAGACCGACGCATTCACCAACAAAAAGCCTACGAAGAGCAACAAAAATTCATAGCCGAAAACCAAGCGTTTATCGAACGTTTCCGTGGGACATTTTCCAAAACCGAGCAAGTGCAATCGCGTGTTCGCATGTTGGAGAAATTAGTCTTGGTTGAGGTAGACGAAATAGATAATTCTGCGTTGAAGTTGAAGTTTCCGCCTTCGGTACGTTCCGGGCAATATCCGGTTATTGTGCGCGATTTGGAAAAATCGTATGGCGATAAAGTTATTTTTAAAGACGCCAACATGGTCATTGAGCGCGGTCAGAAAGTAGCCTTTGTCGGGAAAAACGGGGAAGGAAAATCGACCATGATTAAGGCGATTATGAAAGAAATCGAAATCAACGGTGGTTCGGTGGAAATTGGACACAACTGTCAGATTGGATATTTTGCCCAAAACCAAGCCGCTTTGTTAGACGAAAATGCTACCATTTTTGAAACCATCGATGCGATTGCGGTAGGCGATATTCGTACGCAAATCAAAAATCTCTTGGGTGCTTTTATGTTCCAAGGCGATGATATTCAGAAGAAAGTTAAAGTGCTTTCCGGTGGCGAAAAAACGCGTTTGGCGATGATTAAATTATTGTTGGAACCGGTGAACTTGTTGATTCTCGATGAGCCTTCAAATCACTTGGATATGAAGACCAAAGACATCATTAAAGAAGCCTTGAAAGAGTTTGACGGAACGTTAATCTTAGTATCGCACGACCGTGATTTCTTAGACGGTTTGGCCGAGAAAGTATTTGAATTCGGCAACAAACGCGTGAAAGAACATTTTGAAGACATCAAAGGATTCTTGGCACACAAGAAAATGGAGAGTTTGAAGGAAATTGAGAAGTAGTTTTACTTGCACAGAGATAAAATAAACAAAACCCGTCCGGTTCGATGAACCAGGCGGGTTTTTGCTTGAACAAATAACCACAATTTATTATTCTAAGGAGAAGCGTGTGATAACTTCACTTGAGATTGTAATTTTTTCAAATTCGATATTTTCGTTATACTCAATTGCTTTAGTTTTAAAGGCTAGTTCTTGCGGGGCTTGTCCTCGAATTCTGATTTGATTGGCATTTCCACGGTAGGCAACATTCTTATTCTGACTAACAAACAATGCTTTTCCAATATTTTGTCCCAATGGCTTAGTAAAACTGACAGCATTCGCTTTCGCATTTTCCATCGCTTTAGTATTCATGAGCAATTGGAGTTTGCTTTCTTCGGAATGTTCCAATTTGTCGATTCTTACATTAGAAATGCCTACTTCTTCCAAGCCGATAAACACTTTTGCGGTCGATTTAGCGTCATATACTAAAATCGAATACGACTTGGCTTTTTGGATGTCGGTTTGTTTGAGAAAGAATTTTTTGTAGTTGCTCATCATGTCTTGCATCGTAACGTTTTTCTCGGTATCAATGCCAAGCGATTTGAGTTTGCTAAGCATTTCGCTTTCCAATTCTTCCACCGATTTTTTGCCTTTGGTGTCTTTCTCGGAAATCAGTACATCAATGTAAATGCGATTGGGTGTAACCAAAGTATCGGCTTTGCCTTGTACTTCCAAATAAGGTTTGTCGATAAAGTTTTTCTCTTGACTGTGTAGTAAAGCGCTACTAAAGACAACCAGTAATAAAATGATTTTTTTCATGTTTGTATGAGAGATTGATTTAAAAGGAAACGATTTTTTGTCGGAAATAGTATGTTTGGGTTTCAAAACCCTGCCGTTGTGCATCCGACAGGGTTTCATCATCACCCCAAAAAACACCCAACTTTTTTATTGTACGGCTTCAACTAAACGAATGAACTCCGCTTTGTAGCCATCTTGGTCGTAAGCCAAACCTTCGCGGGCTAATTGCGCAATGGCGGCTGAAGATTTATCGGTAACCAATTGCGAGTCTCTCAATTTCAAACCGAACCAAGCGACTGCTGTGCTGAATTTGAATCCGGCAGAAGTCTGGTTTAATGCAGAAACTTTGTTGGCAATAACTTCCACCATTTCAATGCTTTTGGCGCCATCCGGTTTTTTGTAACGAAATTTGATAGTTGCCAATTCGTCCTGAAATTGCGTTTTGCTTGGTTCCACTTTGGCGTATTTTAATTCGTCGATTTCGGTAAAAAAGTCGCTTTTAACATCCGCTGGAATGATTTCATACAAAGCCGTAACCGTATGACCACTGCCCAATTCTCCGGCATCTATCGCATCGTTTTTAAAATCTTCCGGACGCAATTTTCGGTTTTCATAGCCAATCAATCGGTAGGCTTTTACATGCGCCGGATTAAACTCGATTTGAATTTTCACATCTTTGGCAATGGCAAACATAGAGCCTTTGAATTCTTTGCCCAAAAAGCGATTGGCTTCCTGAATGTTGTCGATGTAAGCGTAATTGCCGTTGCCTTTGTCGGCCAAGGTTTCCAATTTGCTGTCTTTGTAATTGCCCATGCCGTAGCCTAAGCAAGTTAGGAATACACCCGATTTTCTTTTTTCTTCAATCAAAGTTTGCATGTCTTTATCGGAAGAAGCACCTACGTTAAAATCGCCGTCGGTAGCCAAGATTACACGGTTGTTGCCATCTTTGATGAAATTTTCCTGAGCAGTTTTATAGGCCAATTCAATACCTGCGCCACCGGCTGTACTGCCGCCGGATTCTAATTTTTCTAAAGCGTCAATGATGGTTTTTTTGTCTTTGCCCGAGGTTGGCGGTAATACCAATCCGGCCGCTCCGGCATAAACGACCATCGCAATTTTGTCTTCGTCTCTCAATTGGTTTACCAGTACTTTCATCGATTCTTTCAGCAATGGCAGTTTGTTGACATCACTCATGGAACCGGACACATCTATCAGAAACACCAAATTGGATTTCGGTAAATTATCGGTTGGAATGTCTTTACCCTGTAAGCCGATGCGCACCAATTTGTTAGTCTTATTCCACGGACAATCGCTGTATTCGGTATGGATAGAAAACGGATGTTGCCCGGTGGGTTGGGGGTATTGGTATTTGAAAAAGTTGACCATTTCTTCCACGCGAACCGCATCTTTTGGTACCGATTGACCATTATTGATAAAGCGTCGCACATTGGTGTAGGAAGCATTGTCAACATCGATAGAAAAAGTAGAGAGTGGCGCCGATTTCGGACTTTCAAAAGCGTTTTCTACAAAGCTGTTATAGTCTTCATTGTTGGGTGCTACCGTAGGTGTTGTAATGCTGTCTATGGCTTGGAATCGTTCTTTCAATTCCTTATCCGATAATTTTTGTGTAATACCGTTTTTGGTTTGAACGATTACAGCGCCATTCGCGGCTCTGTTGCCGTAAAGTGAAGTGGCAGCCGCGTCTTTAAGTACACTAACGGTGCTGATGTCTTGTTGATTCAGTTTTTTAAAGTCTTCTTCTTTTACAGGAACGCCGTCTACAATATAAACGGGATTGTTATTGTTGTGCAATGATTTTGCTCCACGAATCACTACGCCAGCCGCTCCGGGCTTTCCTTTGTTGTGGGCTATGCTTACTCCCGATGTTTGTCCGTGAAATGTTTGTGATAGAGAATAGCTTACCGCTTTTTCTCTTGAATAGCCCTGACTCACCATCACCACTTCACTCAAGGTAACCGCTTCATCTAAAACCACATTAATAACATTGGATTTAGTTACTTTAACTTGTTTCGTACCAAAGCCCACATAACTGAATTCTAAAGTTTGTCCTTCTGAAGCTTTGATAGTGTATTTACCGTCAAAATTCGTTTGGGTTCCGGTTGAGGTGCCTTTTACTACTACATTGGCGCCCGGTAATGGGCCAGTTTTATCGGATACGGTTCCGGTAATGGTTTTTTGCTTCGCCGATTCGCTTGCGCTCGGGTCTTGGCCAAAGGTTAGGAAACTAATAAGCATAGCGATGCCTAATGAAAACTTTTTGAAATTTTTCATGACGTTGAATTTTAAAAGATTAGACTAATTTATTGGCGTTTTTTGGCAGCCGGTTTTCCGTTTTTGGTGGAGATGATGACTACGCCTTTTTTGCCTTTTTGTCCGTAAATGGTAATCGCTTTTTCCTGCTGCAGTACAGTAATGGAGTCGATTTCTTGTTCACTTAGCGGTGTATAAGGACTGGTTGGGTTGGGCCCGAATAATTCTTGTTCAGTGTATTCTACACCGTTAATAATGTAGAGCGGATCGGGAAGTTCTACGATGGATTCGATATCGTCCATTTCGACTTCTTTTACCGTTTGTTTGTTTTCTACTTTATTGTTGTACACCAGCAAAGGTTTTTCCTTTTTAGCATTGGAAACTTTGTTGTCTTTGTCGATAAAGACTTCCATCGTTTTGGCCTCATCATACATAGCGGCACTTTGTGGTACATGATTTCTCGCTGCCACAGAAGGAACTACAAAGCCTTTGGAAATACTATCACTGTCAAAGTGGTTTGGCGTTGATACGGTTTCTGCGGTGGCGACTTTCGGTGCCGAAACGATTTGCTTTTCTAAGATTTTATCGGCTTCTTGTTTTATAGCCGGATGTGCTGTTTCCTGGGAAGTTATCGCTTCATTTAACACTGAATTGTTTTGCGGAACCGAATCTTTTTGTACTATGATTTCATTACTATTTACAACTTGCGAATCCTTTTTCAGAAATTGATACCCTAAAGTTCCGATGAGTAAGAGCGAAGCCGCGATGGCCCATTTTTTCCAAAGTGTTGTTTCTTGCTTCAACTCTTTTTGGTCGAGTTTGGCTTCCACGCGCGACCAAACTTGTTCCATCGAAGCGAATTCGGGCGACTCGGCGTTCTCGGCGGCTTTTTTGAATTGGTTAAAAATATCTTGATTTTCCATGACTACTTTGCTTTTTGATAATACAGGTTGTTGACTAAATCTTTCAACTTGGTTTTGGCAGCATTCAATTGCGATTTCGAAGTGCCTTCCGAAATGTTCAGCATTAGGGCGATTTCTTTGTGACCGTACCCTTCAATGACAAACAAATTGAAAATGGTTTTACAACCTTCGGGAATTAAGTTGAGCAAGTTGAGCAAATCTTCTTCTTCCAATGGCGTTTCCTGCGCACTTTGCGGTTGGATGCTGAACGACGTTTCCTCTAAATACAAATTAAAGTTCACGTTGCGTTTTAATTGCAGTAAACATTGGTTGACTGTAATTTTTCGAGCCCAAGCTTCAAAGGCGCCAACTTCCTTTAATTGATCGAGTTTGGTAAAGATGGTGTAAAAAGCATCGGCCAGTACTTCTTCAATTTCCTCTTCCTTTTTTAAATATCGTTTGCAAGTGTGATACAGCTTGGGCGACATATAAGTATACACTTCCCGCTGCGCATCGCGTTGCATTTTTTTACAGGCTGCTATGAGTGTTTCGTTTATCACTATGGGTGTCTTTATGAGTAGAGAGCATGGATTTTAGAAAAAGGTTGGGACGAGATTGAAAAAAATAAAAAAAAGTAGCAACGGTTAAGGCATAAGTACTTTTCCCTTTTCCCTAATCCCTTATCACTAATTTATAAATATTGGATTCTAATAGTTCACTATCCGTGTCTTCGCAAAGGAGGAATTCGATTTCGTTTTCGGATTGTTTGTATAGCGTTAAGCCCTCGAACTTATTTGTCTCGCTGATTTGGACTGAACCGGTCAGTTTCATGGTTTTTAAGTCGATAGTACCGATGATACTTCCTAAAACTTCGCCATCCAAATACGTTGAGGTGGTATCTTCGGCAGAAGCTAAAAAATAAATAGTGTCGTTGACCAAAACGGCATCGGTGAAAGTAGTGGGAATGTTTTTGATTTTAGGTAAATCGAAAGGGACAAATTGGAACACTTGGTTTTCGGCATCGTCATTGGCATAGATGATCCCGTTTTTGCCGTTGGTTCCGTTACCGCGTTGAAAGAAATAAATGGTTTCGGCAGTCACAATCAAACCTTCAATATTGAGTTCATCGGCTGAAATATGGAGTTGGCTTTTGATTTTTTCATACATTTTCTCAAAATTCCGCTCCTGAATCTTTTTGGAATTCATATCGTATTTCACCACTCTATTTCGGTTTTGGGTAGAGCCTGAACCTAATACTACTAAATCATTTCCTTTTAAGGCGATGGCTTCAAAATCGGGTTTGTCTTTTTTGGCAATGTTGTCTTGGGCGTTTTCGACGAGAGCGATTTTGTTCAGTTTTTCAGTCGGAATCGAATATTCATACAGAAAAGTACTGTTGTCGGAAATGAGGTAAAGTTTTTCGTCGTGATACACCAATCCGGAAGCCGAACCAATACCAATGATTTTAAATAATAGGGTAAGTTGAAATTTTTCCATATGTTAGCAGTAAGTAATTAGCCCCGATTGCAGCGGCATCCTTTTTATGGCTTAGCAAAAGTTCTTTCCCGAAACTTCGGGATGCTTAGCGCGATAAAGCCATAAAAAGATATAGCGGAAAGCGGGAAACAGCTCCTACAAATATAAACATTGAAGGTATGAAAAACATCACTCCCGAAGATTTTAGAGTAAAAGGCAAAGTCGATTTGTCGAAAATCCCAACCCGATTGGCTATTGACACCGATGCAGCAGAAGAAGCGTTGGCTTTGGATAAGGTGCAAATGAAGCTCAGCAAGAAGCAAGATGCGATGTATGCGCACAATCGGCATGCGTTTTTGATTTGTTTGCAAGGTATGGATACCAGCGGGAAGGACAGTTTGATTCGCGAAGTGTTCAAGGAATTCAATCCGCGTGGCGTGGTGATTCACAGTTTTAAAACGCCCAATTCGACCGAGTTGGAGCACGATTATTTGTGGCGTCATTATTTGGCGTTGCCAGAGAAAGGAAAGTTTGCGGTGTTCAACCGAACGCATTATGAAAACGTGTTGGTGACACGCGTGCATCCGGAATATATTTTATTCGAAAATTTGCCCGGTATTGAAAAAGTAGAAGACATTACACCCCAGTTTTGGGCGAATCGTATGGAGCAAATCAATAATTTTGAAAAGCACATTGCGCAAAACGGCACGACGATTTTGAAGTTTTATTTTCATATGAGTAAAGAGGAGCAACGACTTCGCTTGTTGAAACGCTTGGAGAATCCGGAGGACAATTGGAAGTTTTCGACCGGTGATTTGAAAGAACGCGAGCGATGGGATGATTACATGGCGTACTACGAAGAAGCCATTAACAACACCAATACCGATTACGCACCTTGGTATGTGGTTCCGGCGGATGACAAAGGCGTGGCGCGTTTCATAGTGGCGCAAACTATTTGGGAAAAATTGGAGTCGCTCACCGATATTACGGAACCTGAATTGGATCCGAAAGTAAAAGCTAATATTGACGTGTATCGCGAGCAATTGAAAGGATAAAACGTTATATCTTTGCCCATTCAAAAATTGCAAAGTGAACTTAGCCCAATACACCAAAGAATTCCGATACAATATGCAACTGGCTTACCCGGTGATTTTGGGTATGGTTGGACATACGTTGATTGGGATTGTTGATAATATCATGGTGGGCAAATTGGGTAGTACCGAATTGGCTGCCGTTTCCTTAGGCAACAGTTTGATTTTTGTAGCGATGTCTATCGGTATCGGATTTTCTACGGCAATTACACCTATAGTAGCCGAAGCCGATGCAGAAAAAGACACGGGTAAAATTCGTTCGGCTTTTCACCACGGCTTATTGCTGTGTACCATTTTGGGTTTTATGCTTTTTGGCTTGGTGGTTTTGGCACAGCCGATTATGGAGTTGCTGCACCAACCTAAAGAAGTGATTGCTTTGGCCAAACCGTTTCTGACATGGGTCGCATTTTCGTTAGTGCCATTAATTATTTATCAGGGTTACAAGCAATTTGCCGATGGTTTGTCGATGACTAAAGTCTCCATGTACGCCATCATCATGGCCAATATCTTGCACGTGATAATCAACTACCTTTTGATATACGGGATTTGGTTTTTTCCCAAAATGGGCATCATAGGTGCGGCTTTGGGAACGGTGATTTCCCGAATTGCGATGGTGGTTTTTATGCATTTTATCTTATCTCGAAAAGCAGCACTTAAGCCATATTTTCAAAATTTCAGTTTCGACCAAATCAAGAAAGCTACGATTTCAAAAATTGTGAGTTTAGGATTGCCCTCTGCCATGCAAATGTTGTTTGAAGTGGTGTTGTTCACCGCAGCTATTTGGCTTTGCGGCAGTATCGGTAAAACGAGTCAGGCCGCCAATCAAATTGCGTTGAGTTTGGCTTCGATGACTTTTATGTTTGCCATGGGATTGAGTGTGGTATCTATGATACGCATTAGTAACCAAAAAGGATTAGGCGATTACAAACAGCTGATAGTTGTTGGGCGTTCCATCTTTTTACTGGCGATTATCATTGAGATTGTCTTTGCATTGATGTTTGTGGCTTTGCACCAAATTTTGCCGTATTTGTTTCTCAACATGGACAATAAAATGCAATTGTTAGACAATGCGGAAGTAATTGCTATAGCGGCTAAATTGCTTTTGGTGGCAGCTGTTTTTCAAATTTCCGATGGTATTCAAGTCGTAGTGCTGGGTGCTTTGCGTGGTTTACAAGATGTTAAAGTACCGATGTATATTACCTTTGTGGCCTATTGGATAGTGGGATTCCCGATTTCGTATTACTTAGGTCTGAAAACTAATTTGGGTGCCGAAGGCGTTTGGATAGGATTATTGGGCGGATTAACAGCGGCTGCATTATTTTTGTACCTTCGCTTTCATTATTTAACTAAGAAGTTGTTGAGGCAAAACTCATAACTTAAAATTTATAATTCAACATGGAATTACCAAAATTCGTACTCGCAGACAACTCCGATTTCCCGGATGATATATTTGTTATTCACCTTGATTTCCCTCGTTTTATCATCAATTTAAAAGATGATGAAGTGGAGTTCTTGGAAGATTTGGAAGACGAAGATCAAACCGAATTGGAAAGTGAAATGGAGCATTTAATTACTTTGGCCGGAGAATTCTACGACAAAGAAATGGAGGCTTACGAAGAGTAAATTTTACTGATCGTAACCGTTTTTAATCGCATATACTGCTAAGCCTACTCGGGTTTTCAAATTTAATTTTTCGAAGAGATTGTCTCGGTAACTTTCTACCGTTCTCGGACTGCAAAACATCAGTTCGGCTATTTCTTTATAGCTTTTCTCGGTGATGGTGTATTTTAGGAATTCCTTTTCTCTGTCGGTCAGTTTGGATAAGGCTTCATTTGAAGTTTTGTTGATGCTCGAAAAGATGATTTTGGAAGCCCATTCCGGATAGTAAAAGCCATTTTCGACCAGTTTGAGTAAGGCGGATTCTAATTCGCGCGGATGGGAGTTTTTCAATAAATAACTTTTGGCCCCGTTTTTAACCATTTTGATGACGCTTTGTTCGTCGTTTTGCATGCTTAGTACCATCACCAAAACTTCGGGATGGTTTTTTTGTAACCAATCGGCAGTTTGGAAACCGTCCATCACCGGCATACTGATGTCGAGCAATACAATGTCGGGTAAAACATTATAAGTGTTTATTTTATCGATTAATTCCTGACCGTTCTCGCATTCGCAAATGGTTTCAAAATCTTCAAAATTGGCTATAATTCCTTTGATAGCTTGCGCAATCAGGATGTGATCATCAACAATGGCTATGGTTTTTTTACTGCCCATATGGTAATCGAATTAGGAGTTGGGTACCGCTGTTTTCAGTGCTTTTGAATTCTATTTTAGCTTTGATAATAGCTGCTCTTTTTTTCATGTTGGCAATGCCTTGTCCGGCCGAGATGGATTTAGGGTCAAACCCGATGCCATCGTCCTTCAAAGATAAGAGAATCGTGTTTTTATCGGTCATGAGCGACACATAAATATTTTGGCATTTGGAATGTTTGATACTGTTGTTGATGAATTCTTGTATGATTCGAATCAGAATAGACTTTTCTTGGTATTTCAAATTTGCCGTTGAAGTATTGCTTGTATATGCAATAGCACACTTGTTAAGCAGTTTTATCTTCTCGCATTCTTTGTCAATCAACTGACTTAAGGTGTTGGTATCGATGGCGTTATCAATAAGTGATTTTGATAGTTCTCGTAACTCAGCTATCGATTCGTTGATGATATTGCTGATGTTTTCAATAGTGGTATTGATTTGCGGTGCTTTGTTTTCAAATTCCAATTGCTGGGTATACAAACTGGCTAAAGTAAGTTTCTGTCCGATGTTATCATGTATTTCCCGACCAATGTGCTCAATTGTTTCTTTTTGGATTTCTTTTTGGGTAGATAATAATTCTTGTTTGTGTGCTAGAGCAATTATTTCTTTTTCCTTTTCGATACTGAAATATTTATAAATCAAGGCGCCTACAAAACAAAGATTTTCCAAAAAATACCCATAGCATAAGTAATCGAAACCGGTATATTTACTAAACCCGTTACTGCTTATACTGTCCCACAAAGCAAGGAAACCACTTAAGAACACAAAACTTACGGCAGCAAACAAAAAGCGAAAGAAAATTTTATCTAAGTTTTTGAACAAATGATAATAAAACACCATCGACAACACAAAAATAAACACACGTGTAATTAAGAAATAGATAAAATCTTTGCTGACAAAGATGGGAAACAGCGCCAGTACAATGATGTAAACCACTGTAAAAATTTGGAAAACGACATAGGCCTTGTTTAGTTTTTTAAATTGACGGTCTTCCATAACCATGGCATGATACACAAAACTGCAGAAAAAGAAGTGACTCAGTATTTGTAACAAATCTGCAATCAAATTCAGAATCATCCTCAAACCGGATTCTTTAGGGTATTCGCCTGTGTTTTTAACATATACCAGTATAACAAAGGCTACAATAACCAACAAATAAGCGCCGTAAAACTTGTAAATTCGAGAGGAAAAATAGGTGTTTAAAAAAAGTGTAATGACACCCGCCAAGCTTAAAAAACCGATGGTAAAAAAGCAAAGTTCAATAAAAAAAATGTCATCTTTGAGCATAGTTTGCTGTCCTTAAGCTGTAAATTGTTAGTGTTAAATGAGCGCTGATTCACTTCAATGTTACGCAAACATAAAGAAACAATTACTTTTTTAGATTCAATCTTCAGTAACACTTTTTTTTATCCGTTAAACAACGGTATTTTTAGGGTTAAACAAACATAATAAAAAGGGTTGATTACCTAGATTTTTATTCCCGATATTCGTGCATCTTTGTAATGTTAGTCAAGATAATTTGTGAGACCCTACATTTTTATCATTGTCCAGAAAGGTAATTATTATTCAGGGTATTACTAAAAGAATTGCAACTAGATATTGTGGTTATTTGAGTTGTCATTTAAAGCCATGGAGTTCTCTCCGTGGCTTTTAATTTTTACACCAAATGGTTTTGAATTACTTAAAGTATTTTGCTAACAATTGCATAGCCGCAGCAAAAGGTGATAATTGATTTTCTTCCACGGCTTTTTTGTTTTGCTCCAAAAATGCTGCAATTTCCGGATGTTGGTAGAAATGATTTTTCAATTGCTCATTAATGGTTTCCATCATCCAATACTGGCTTTGGCTTTGTCGTTTTTCTTCAAAATATTTATTGCCTTTCACTAATGAAAAATAGTCTGATATAATTTGCCATACGTTGTCAATTCCGGTTTTTTCATAAGCACTGCAAGTAGTAACGGTCGGAATCCACCCTGAACTTTTAGCGGGAAACAAATGCAAAGCTCTGTTAAATTCGGTTTTAGCCAATTTTGCCTTAGCAACATTATCACCATCGGCTTTATTGATTACGATAGCATCCGCCATTTCCATAATGCCACGTTTGATGCCTTGTAATTCATCGCCGGCACCGGCAATTTTAAGCAGTAAAAAGAAATCCACCATACTGTGTACTGCGGTTTCACTTTGCCCAACACCAACCGTTTCAATGATGATGGTGTCAAACCCGGCGGCTTCGCAAAGTATGATCGTTTCTCGTGTTTTTCGCGCCACACCGCCTAAAGTCTCACCCGAAGCACTCGGTCTAATAAAAGCATTCGGATCTTTAACCAATTCTTCCATACGGGTTTTATCGCCCAAAATACTGCCGTGCGAAATAGAACTGCTCGGGTCAACAGCCAAAACAGCCACTTTTTTTCCTAAACCGGTGAGGTATTTGCCAAACGCTTCAATAAAAGTACTCTTTCCAACACCCGGAACACCGGTTATCCCAATGCGAACCGATTGATTAGCGTGTGGCAAACTAGCCGAAATGATGTCGTTGGCTTTGGCTAAATGCGAAGGATTTGTGCTTTCCACTAAAGTAATGGCGCGACTCAAAGCCGAAATGTTTCCGGACAAAATGCCTTTTACCAATTCTTCCGCACTAGGTTGTACTTTTCGGCTAGTCAACACCTTAGCCATAGCCGAGACACTGAAGCTCTCCGGTTGCGGAATGCCGTCTTTCTCGTGTAAGGCGCTTTTTGGGTTGGCTTGTTCTTTCAAAGGAAAATCGTTTGGGTAAAATTAGTAAAATAAAAAATGTGGGATAAACTTCCCGAATCATTTTTTAAGAAACCTTTAGCGATTGATTAGAATGGTTTTCCTTTTTTTGCCGTTCCTTTGCAAAATAATTCCAACGGCTGAATGGACAACATTCTTTTAGTTTTTCTGAGTTTGATTATGGGTTTAGCCCTTCAAAGTGTTGCGTCTTTTCCTAAAAACGGATATCTGGCCCTAAACCAATTTGTTATTTATGTGGCTTTGCCGGCTTTGGCGTTGTACTATATTCCTAAAGTTTCAGTTACCACCGATTTGCTCTATCCATTGGGAATTGCATGGATTGGTTTTTTACTGTCTTTTGCTTTTTTCTACACCTTAGGAAGAAAAATGGGCTGGTCCAATCGCTTAATCGGCTGTCTCATTATTACTGGCGGTTTAGGTAATACTTCATTTGTAGGCTTTCCCATTATTCAAGCGTTGTATGGGGAAGAAGGGCTTAAAACTGCGATTATTGTTGACCAACCGGGTTCTTTTGTAGTGATGGCCACTTTGGGTATCATTACCGCCGGAATATTTGCCAAAGGCGCTTCAAAAGGGAGTGACATCCTTAAAAAAATCATTTTCTTTCCGCCTTTTATTGCCTTTGTCTTGGCTTGTGTGATGAATGTTTTGCACTTCGATTTTCACAATAATATTCAAAGTGTTTTCATGAAATTGGGTGCTACAGTTACTCCGGTGGCCTTAGTCTCTGTTGGATTACAGCTTAAAATTGACCCTCATAGTCGCCATTGGAAATTCTTGAGCCTCGGATTATTTTTCAAGCTATTCTTGACGCCGGCTTTTTTCTTTGTATTGTACCGAATTATCTTGGGAGGTAAAGGCATAACGGTAGACGCTTCTATCTTAGAATCGGCCATGGCACCCATGATTACCGGAGCTATTTTGGCTTCTAACTACGGTCTCAAACCCAAACTCAGCAGCATGATGGTAGGTGTCGGAATTCCTTTGTCGTTCCTGTCACTCGCTTTCTGGTATTATCTTTTAATTAGTTTTTAAAATGGATTCCATCGTAAATGTTTCAACCAAAAATAAAGAGTTAGCCCAAAAAACGGTTTACTCTATCTTATTTGCCATCAGTTTTGCCCATTTGCTCAACGATTTGATTCAGGCTATCATTCCGTCGGTCTATCCCATTTTAAAAGAAAAGTACAATCTTTCTTTTTCCCAAATCGGTTTGATTACGTTTGCGTTTCAATTCTCAGCTTCTATTTTCCAACCGCTTGTTGGTTATTATACCGACAAACATCCGAAACCGTTCTCCCAAATTTACGGGATGTTGTTTTCCTTAGCGGGTATCGTTTCACTGTCTTTTGCCGATAATTTTTACTGGATTTTACTTTCCGTAGTTTTCATCGGCACGGGTTCATCGATTTTCCACCCCGAATCGGCACGCATCTCTAATTTAGCCTCCGGTGGGAAACGTGGTTTGGCGCAATCGATTTTCCAAGTCGGCGGTAATTTCGGCACCGCTTTAGGGCCGTTACTCGTGGCTTTAATAGTGGTTCCGCACGGACAAATGCATATCCTTTGGTTTATCATAGCCGCTATGATTGGCTTGGCCATCATCAGCAAAATTGCCTTTTGGTACCGCGATCATTTGGTGTACCGAAAAAACAAAGTGCAGCCGTTTATCAACTTACACAACCTGCCCAAACGTAAAGTTCAAGTGTCGATTGCCATTTTGTTAATCGTGATTTTTTCCAAGTTTTTCTATTCGGCCAGTTTGTCTTCTTACTACACTTTTTACATCATTGATAAGTTTCACTTATCCATCAAAGAAGCCCAATTCCATATGTTTATTTATCTGATAGCGTATGCTGTCGGCACCATTTTGGGCGGACCTTTAGGCGATAAAATCGGACGCAAGTATGTGATTTGGCTTTCGGTTTTCGGTGCGGCGCCCTTTGCCTTGTTGTTGCCTTATGTGAATTTGTTTTGGACCGATATTTTGATGGTGGTTATCGGTATTATCATTTCCTCGGCTTTTCCTGCCATTTTGGTGTACGCGCAAGAATTGTTGCCTAAAAAGCTGGGCATGGTTTCGGGCTTATTCTATGGTTTTGCTTTTGGTATGGGCGCTTTGGGTTCGGCTTTGCTGGGTAATTTGGCCGACGCCACTTCCATTCAGTATGTGTATCACGTATGTTCTTTCCTGCCGCTCATCGGAATCATTTGTTACTTTTTGCCCAACTTGAAAAAGCATTAGGAGCGATAGACTTGGGCATTTTTTGCCATCCGTTTTCCTGCTGCTGAAACTCGCTTTGCCTTGTTGAAGCAACAAGACAAGAGCTCAAACAATTTCAGCATCAGGGCTAAATAGTGTTTGTCTTTTATTTTTGTTATCGCTACATTTACTACTCAATTGTATACCATGTCACTTCAACCCGAAATTATTCAGAAACTCACCGCCATAGTAGGCGAGAATTATATTTTTACAGATATAGAAACCCGTAACCATTACGGTCACGATGAAACCGAAGACTACGTGTTTCCGCCTAATGTAGTCGTTAAACCGGCCAATGCCCAGGAAATTGCAGCGGTGCTGAAAGTAGCCAACGATTATAAAATTCCCACTACACCGATAGGCGCGAGAACCGGTTTGAGCGGCGGTGCTTTGAGTATTTACGAAGGCATCGGCTTGTCGACCGAACGTCTCAACAAAATCATTGATATTGATGAGTTAAATCTGCAAGTCACCGTTGAACCAGCCGTAATTACCCAAGTATTGCGAGAAGCTGTGGCCGAAAAGGGCTTGTTTTATCCGGTCGACCCGAGCAGTATGGGCAGTTGTTGGATAGGTGGTAACATCGCCGAAAATTCCGGTGGCGCTCGAGCGGTGAAGTACGGAGTGACCAAAGATTATGTGTTGAATTTGGAGGTGGTTTTGCCGAACGGTGACATCATTTGGACCGGCGCCAATACCTTGAAAAACTCTACCGGTTACAACCTAACGCAACTCATGGTAGGGAGCGAAGGTACTTTGGGCGTTATCACTAAAGCAGTGTTGAAACTTTTGCCTCAAAACAGTCATAATGTGTTGATGTTGGTACCATTTTACAAAGCCCACGAAGCTTGCGAAGCCGTTTCGGCTATTTTCAGAGCGGGCATAGTGCCGAGTGCTTTAGAATTTATGGAACGCGATGCCATCGATTGGACATTAAAATACCATGACAATATCAATGTTAATGTCAACGACAGTGTTCAGGCGCATTTGCTGATTGAAGTCGATGGCAATTATCCGGAAATTTTGATGCTGGAAGCCGAAAAAATCATGACGGTAGTGGAGCAATTTGAAATCGATGAGGTCTTGTTTGCAGATACCGAAGACCAAAAAAATGCTTTGTGGAAATTGCGTCGTTCGGTAGCGGAAGCCGTAAAATCGAATTCGGTATACAAAGAAGAAGATACGGTTGTTCCAAGATATATGTTACCTGAATTACTGAGTGGCATAAAAAAGATAGGAGCGAAGTACGGTTTTCAATCGGTTTGCTACGGCCACGCCGGCGATGGGAATTTGCACGTGAATATCATTAAAGGTGATATGACCGATGACCATTGGAAAACTCAAGTGCCTATCGGTATCCGCGAAATATTTGAACTGACTGTTTCTTTAAAAGGCACTTTGTCCGGTGAACACGGTATTGGTTATGTGCAAAAGAATTTTATGGATATTGCCTTTACCCGAACGCATCTGGAATTGATGGAAAGCATCAAAAGGGTTTTCGATCCAAACAATGTATTGAATCCCGGGAAGATATTTCCGGATGAATTATAGTTTCAACTGTTTGATCACAGTTTCGTCAAACAACTGCTCGAATGTGGTTTTTTGTTCTGTAAAATCAAAATTGAAAAAGCGCCAATTGCCGTTAGTGTTTTCATTGTAAACAGCTATGAATGTAGCTATCATTTTGACGTTAAAACTATTGCGGTTCGGTTCGAAAGTCACGTCTTTGGTTTGGTTCATTTCTTGTAGCCAAGTCTTTTTCTCTAATGCTTTTTCCTCGCTTAGTTTTGCTTCAAAGAAATACCGTTTCGGGATCCGAACAGTAACCACGCAAAACCATTGGTTTCCAATTTTTGTTATCGGTCCGAATTGGAAAGGCACTGTCTGCAATTGATAACGCTGTCTATAGGTATCATTTTCGTAAAACTGTTCGGTTTGTTCCAGGAAGGCTTCTTTTCCGATTTTTTCCACCATATTGGGATAAGACAATTGCGCTATGGTCTCAAAATCCATTAAATAATTGGCTTCGTAAAGTTGTTGCATAGCCGATTTTAAAGTTGTTACACTTTGTGAATAGGCGTTGGCAACTACAAAAAAGAATAGGATTGAAAGGTGTTTTAGTTTCATAGTTAAAATCTTAAACCGAGGCCTAACTTAACAAGGTTAATTTTAGTGTTATAGGTGGTTTTAGGGACATCAGCATCAACATTACTAAGAGAAATATATTCATAATTACCAAACACATAAAACTTAGTAAATACATCATAAGAAAGTCCGATAGTGAAATTTAAACCACTTTGGGAACTGTTGTAATCGGATATTTCCGTTTGGGAATCAAACGTGGTTTTGGCTTGTAAAATGGTATAACCAATACCAACCATAGGATGAATTTTAGTCACTTTTTTTAAATTAAGTTCGGCAAACGCCCTTGGCTGAATCATGTATAAAGTGGTTTTAAAACTCAAATTTTCATCAGCCAGCGGAAAAAATTTAGTGTCATTATAGGTAAACATCGATCCGTTGACTGAAACTCCGATATTGATTACTTCTAAATTCTTGATTTTGTATTTCAATCCTAAATCGGCTATTCCTTGATAATTTTCACCTAAAAAATTGTTGTCAACCGGAATAGGATAAGCGGCTTCAACGCTGAATTTTGAGGTTTGTCCGAATGCTGTAGCACTTAATAATAAAAATAATGACAGTACTTTAAGTTTCATAATGTTCTTTGTGTATTTTCAAATGTATAAAAAATCCCCAACAGTAGTAACTGTTGAGGATTGTTTATTTGTAAAGGTTTAATATTATTTATTCATTAACCAAAACCCATTCGCCGGTGGCTAACATGCCTTCGGCTTTTTTGTATTTCATGGTTTCGGTTTTACCGCTCATTACGTGTTTGATAGTAACATTGTCATTGCGATTGATTTTTGGTGTTTCTCTAACAATGGTTTCAGTTACTTGCGGACGTTGTTGCGTTTGACCGGCCTCGCGATTAGCACTTTCGCTGCTCTCGATTTCGTCTTTGCTTTCCGTGTAGTTTTGTTTTTCACGAACCTGACGCGCTTCTTGAATGTTCTGGTTTTGCTGCGGTAAATCGCCTTTGAATAAGAACGAAATCACTTCTTTGTTCACGCCGTCTAGCATGTTACGGAACAATTTGAAAGCTTCTAATTTGTAAATCAACAACGGATCTTTTTGCTCGTGAACGGCTAATTGTACCGAAGTTTTCAACTCATCCATTTTACGCAAGTGCTTTTTCCAAGCTTCGTCTACGATGGCTAAGGTGATGTTTTTCTCAAAATCGGCTACCAATTGCGCTCCGTTGGATTCGTAGGCTTTTTTCAAGTCGGTTACTACGTTCAAGGATTTGATTCCATCAGAAAACGGCACTACAATTCGCTCAAACGTATTGCCTTCTCTTTGGTACACGTCGGCTATAATTGGGAAGGCTTCTCGAGCACTTCTTTCGGTTTTTTCAGTGTAATAGGTTGAGGCTGCTTTGTACACTTTTCCGGTGATTTCCATTTCGGAAAGTTTTTCAAACTCAGCTTGTGTTACTGGAGAAGTAATCGAGAAGTAGCGAATCAATTCGAATTCAAAATTCTTGAAATCGTTGCGCGCTTTGTTATCGCCTACAATTACCTCACAAGTGTCGTACATCATGTTAGCGATATCCAATTTCAAACGTTCTCCGAACAAAGCGTGACGGCGACGTTTGTAAACCACTTCACGTTGCGCATTCATTACGTCGTCATATTCCAACAAACGTTTACGCGTACCGAAGTTGTTTTCTTCTACTTTTTTCTGAGCGCGTTCTATGGATTTGGTCATCATAGAATGCTGAATTACTTCACCTTCTTTCAATCCCATACGGTCCATGATTTTGGCTACTCTTTCCGAACCGAACAAACGCATCAAGTTGTCTTCCAAAGACACATAAAATTGTGAACTTCCCGGATCTCCCTGACGACCGGCACGACCGCGCAACTGACGGTCAACGCGACGAGAATCGTGACGCTCCGTACCAATGATAGCCAAGCCTCCGGCGGCTTTTACTTCAGGTGTAAGTTTAATATCCGTACCACGACCGGCCATGTTGGTGGCGATGGTTACTACGCCCGGTTTACCCGCTTCTGCTACGATTTCTGCTTCTTTTTTGTGCATTTTCGCGTTCAATACGTTGTGGGCAACACCGCGCATTTTCAACATACGGCTCAACAATTCCGAAATTTCTACCGAAGTAGTACCAATCAAAACCGGACGACCGGATTGTGACAATTGGGTTACATCTTCGATAACGGCGTTGAATTTTTCACGTACGGAACGGTAGATTAAGTCTTCTTTATCTTTACGAGAAATACCTCTGTTGGTTGGAATTTCTACTACGTCTAATTTGTAAATTTCCCAAAACTCACCGGCTTCCGTTACGGCAGTTCCGGTCATACCCGATAACTTGCTGTACATACGGAAGTAGTTTTGCAACGTAATCGTAGCAAAAGTTTGGGTGGCTGCTTCAATGGTCACTTGCTCTTTGGCTTCGATAGCTTGGTGCAATCCGTCGGAGTAACGACGACCGTCCATGATACGTCCGGTTTGCTCGTCAACGATAAGGATTTTGTTGTCCATGATAACGTATTCCACGTCTTTTTCAAACAAAGTATACGCTTTAAGCAATTGGGTAAGGGTGTGAATTCTTTCTGATTTTACACCAAAATCCTGGAACAATCTTTCTTTGGCTTCCGCTTCTTTGTCTTTTTCAAGATTTTGTTTTTCGATATTGGCAATTTCAGTTCCGATATCCGGCAATACGAAGAAATCTTCCGAAGTATCTTTGGATAAAAATTTGATACCGTTGTCGGTTAATTCTACTTGGTTGTTTTTTTCTTCAATCACAAAATACATGGCTTCATCTACTTCCGGCATTCTGCGGTTGTTGTCTTGCATGTATTCGTTTTCGGTTTTTTGAAGCAATTGCTTGATACCTTCTTCACTTAAAAACTTAATCAAGGCTTTATTTTTAGGTAAAGCACGATAGGCTCTTAACAAATGGAAACCGCCTTCTTTAGTATTACCTTCTTTGATTAAACGTTTGGCTTCGGTTAAGAATCCGTTGGCCAATTGGCGTTGTAAGTTGTATAAGTTTTCGATTTTCGGTTTGAGTTCATTAAACTCATGACGATCACCATCAGGAACCGGACCGGAGATGATTAATGGTGTTCTCGCGTCGTCAATCAATACTGAATCGACCTCGTCTACGATAGCATAGTTGTGTTTTCTTTGCACCAAATCTTCCGGAGAATGCGCCATATTATCGCGCAGGTAATCGAAACCGAATTCATTGTTGGTTCCGTAAGTGATATCTGCCTCGTAGGCTTTTCTACGAGCATCTGAGTTAGGCGAGTGGTTGTCGATACAATCTACCGTCAATCCGTGGAACTCGAACAATGGTGCTTTCCAAGTACTGTCACGTTTCGCCAAATAGTCGTTTACGGTTACCAAGTGTACACCGTTTCCGGTTAAGGCGTTTAAGTATAAAGGCAAAGTTGCTACCAAGGTTTTTCCTTCCCCGGTTTGCATTTCGGCAATTTTACCTTGGTGTAATACGATACCACCAATTAACTGTACGTCGTAGTGAATCATGTCCCAAGTGATTTCCTTACCGGCGGCGTTCCATGTATTAGCCCAAACGGCATTTTCACCGTCTAAAGTGATGTAGGATTTCGTAGCCGAAAGCTCTCTGTCTTTTGGTGTCGCAGTAACTGTGATGTTACTGTTTTCTTTAAAACGACGCGCTGTTTCTTTTACCACAGCAAAGGCTTCCGGTAGAATTTCTTCGAGTACTTTTTCGGAGATTTGGTAAGCCTCTTTTTCTAAAGCATCGATGGCGTTGTAAATATCTTCTCTTTTATCGATGTCGGTAGTGTTTTCGGCTTCAGCTTTTTTAGCTTCGATTTCGGCGTCTTGTTTGGCACGTGCCTCTTTGATTTTAGCTTTGAATTCGGCTGTTTTGGCTCTTAATTCATCGTGTGACAAAGCCGCCAAAACAGGCTCTAAGGCTTTGATTTTATTAATGTAAGGTTGAGTGGCTTTGACGTCTTTTTGTGATTTGTCGCCTACAAAAACTTTAAGTATGCTGTTAATTAAACTCATATTGGGTTTGTTTATTTTAATGATGGTTAGCAGTGCGGTTGTGTCAGTAGTTGAATTTTTACCGTATTCTTCTAACTTTTAGAGTGTGCAAATTTAAACAAAAAAAAAGCCCTAATCGGACTTTTTTCATGGTTGTGATTGTTATTTTTTTAATATTCATCCTCGTTCCAAAGGTAATCTTCGTCGGTTGGATAATCCGGCCAAATTTCTTCCATCGATTCGTAAATTTCGCCCTCATCTTCTATCGATTGCAAATTCTCTACTACTTCTAGCGGAGCTCCTGTTCGTATAGCATAGTCGATAAGTTCATCTTTGGTAGCTGGCCAAGGTGCATCACTTAAATAGGATGCCAATTCTAATGTCCAATACATCTTCTGTCGATTTTAGTTTATGCAAAAATAAATTTTATACTGAAAAAGTCAAGTTTTTTTTGATTTATTTTTAAGTAAGTGTAAGAACGTGGCTGATTGTTGATTTAAGACTTGAGATTTTGGATTTTAGAAGTGATTTTACAAATAAAACCTACCATTATAAATCATTACTCTTCATTCTGAAATGCTACTTCCTCGGAATCCATTTTACTTCCTCGGCTTGCAGGTCAAATGACAACTTCCGTGCCAAGACAAAAAGGTAGTCAGAAAGTCGGTTTAAGTACTTAATAACCTGTTCGTCGGTAGGCTCTAATTCGTGTAAATGTACAGCTAAACGTTCCGCTCTACGGCAGACACAGCGCGCAATGTGACAATATGACACGGTGGTATGACCGCCCGGTAATACAAAGTGTGTCATAGGTGGCAAAGCGGTGTCCATGATGTCAATTTCGTTTTCTAAAAACGCGATATCTTCTTCGGAAATACGGTTGATATTTAAGCGCGGTTGTCCGTTTTTCAATACTTCTTTTTCCGGTGGTGTGGCCAAAATGGCGCCTACGGTAAAGAGTCGGTCTTGCACTTCAATTAATACGTTTTTGTATAAAACATTGATGTCTTGGTCGCGGATTAAGCCGATATGTGAGTTGAGTTCGTCGACGGTGCCGTAGCTTTCGATGCGAATATGGTGTTTTGGCACACGGGTACCGCCAAAAAGCGCAGTGGTTCCGGTGTCGCCGGTTTTGGTGTAGACTTTCATAGTTATAGGTGCTAAGGTACTGAGGCGCTAAGGTACTGAGTTTTTTTTAAAGGTGCTTAGTGACTTAGATGCTGAGTTTTATATTGACAAAAAGGCAAATAGATTCCTAAATAGCCCTGATGGGAGTAGTTGCCGCGCAACTCGGACAGCAGGAAAACGGACGGCTGATAAGTCCCGAACTTTTCGGCTCCTTACTTTATTACAAATGATTGGTGTTTTGAGTGTCGCTTTCGATAATGCCGTCGCGCAAACGGATGATTCGGTGGGCGTATTGGGCGATATCTTCTTCGTGGGTAACCAAAATTACCGTGTTGCCGTTTTTATGTATTTCGTTGAAGAGGTTCATGATTTCGACTGAAGTTTTACTATCTAGGTTTCCGGTTGGCTCATCGGCCAAGATAATAGACGGTTTATTCACCAAAGCCCTGGCGATGGCCACACGCTGGCGTTGTCCACCCGAAAGTTGGTTGGGTTGGTGGTCCATACGGTCGGCCAAGTTGACTTGTGTCAACACTTCTGTAGCGCGCTGGTTGCGTTCCGATTTGGAGTAGCCGGCATAAATCATAGGCAAAGCCACGTTGTCTAAAGCCGTGGTTCTGGGTAATAAGTTGAAGGTTTGGAACACAAAGCCGATTTCTTTGTTGCGGATTTCGGCCAAATCGTCATCGTGCATTTGACTGACGTCTTTACCGTTCAAGATATAAGTTCCCGAGGTTGGCGTATCCAAACAACCCAAAAGGTTCATCAAAGTAGATTTTCCCGAACCCGATGGTCCCATTAAGGCAACGTATTCGCCTTTGTTGATTTGTAAATCGATGCCTTTTAATACGTAGATGGTTTCGCTACCTAATTGGAAATCGCGTTTGAGGGCTTTGATGTTGATTAATGGATTGGCCATTGTTTGGGTGTGATTAAATTTCTCAAATAAGTAGTAAATATAATGATATTGTTACAAACTGTGTTTTAATTTTAAAAGGATGAATTATGATACAATTTCGGTGAATTGTATAAAAAACTAAAGCCTACTCTTAATTAGTTTTGATTCAACATTAAAATTAGAATAAAATGAAAAACAAAAGAATTGAATTTGGCGTTTTTATGGCTTTATTAATCAGTATGATATCTTGCAAAAATGATAAAACTGAAGCGACAGCAGAAGAAAGAATTGGCGCTATGGAAAGCTATGTTGATTCACTTGAAAGTGTAAAATCGGATGAGGCAGTATCCAATTGGGATCAAATAACAGTTGATTATGATCGAAGAATGGCAGAGGCCGATGCAGCGATTACATCACTTCGAGATGACGTAAAAAAGAGTAGTCAAGAAAGATTGGATTCTGTTAAAGCAAGGTATTTTTTCATCAAATCAAACCTAGAGGCAAGTAAAGCACCGGTTAAAGTTAATTACAATCAAAGGCTAAGAGATACTTTTTTTGGCGCCGGAAAATTAGGGGAAGACATGAATTTTTCCTGGGTAAACAAAGACAATATTTTGCAGACCTATCAAACTTTTTTTGAAGCTTATAAAGCCAATAAAGGCAATTTTACCAGAGAAGATTACGATGAAGTGAAGATGATTTACGAAGCTTTAGACAGCAGAAAAAATACAGTTGAAAATGAAGGTTTGTCTTCTGAGGACAACAATAAAATAGCAGCTATCAAGTTTAAATTTGCCCCCATGTTTAAAGTGAATAGAATAGGCGCTAAGGCAAGAGAAAATGAAGAAGCAAAAGAATAATTTTTGAATTGGTTTGTTAATTCTGAAATCGGCAATCAGTGATGATTGCCTTTTTTATGTTCGAATCACAAAGTGTTCTTTTTTCTGTTCAGTTCGAAAAAAAACCAATCCCCATTGAAAGGTGTCAATCGTTACAGTTACTTTTGGGTGGTTTTGGATGGTTTCCCAAGCGGCTTCCATATCGTTAGACCAATGGATGTCGTCGAAAACCCAAACGGTTTCGTTGGTTACGGTTGGTAGTAAGAGTTCGAAATAGTTTAATGTGGCGGCTTTCGAATGGTTGCCGTCAAAGTAAATGAGTTGTAGGTTGTAGGTTGTAGGTTGTAGGTTTTTTAAAAAGGAACTAAATTCGGTATTAACACAGTCAACATTATTGATATTGAATTTTTCCAATTGCGATTGACATTGATTAAGTGTGTTCTTGCAACCTTCTAAGGTTGTTATTTTAGCATCAGGGTTACCTAATGATAAAGCCGAAGTCGCCATTCCTAAGGATGTTCCGATTTCAAGTATATTTTTGGGTTGAAAATACTTTGTTATTCTGAAAAGCAATTCCGCTCGTTTTGATGAAATTCCGGCGGTTTGGGCGATTTTATTGATAGCTCGTTTATTACTTTTAAATACTCGGGAGCCGGCTCCGAAGTCGGTTACTTCGATGGTGTTTTTGTTTTGTAAAAGCGATTTTCTGTAGTTTTTCAGGATGGCATATTCGGGATATGGCTGCTTATCATAAAAACATTTCGTCACCAAATGGAACACAAAAGGGGAATGCACGCCGTGTTCGTTTTTGGAATGGTAAAGGAAGTTGAGATATGATTTTAGTATTTGCAACATTATATTTTTATTGGTGATTTAAGATTAACGATATATGATTTCAGATTAGTTATACCTCGAAAATCAAAAATCGTTAATCTACAATCTTAAATCTATTCTTCCATTTTACTCGAAAGCTCAAACCAACGCTCTTCTTTGGCCTCTAATTTATTGATAATCGCTTGTAATTCTTCTGCTTTTTTGGTGATGTCGGCATCGGCCACTTTGCCTTCGGCGAATAGGTTTTCGATTTGTTTTTTCTCGTATTCCAGGTCTTTGATTTCGCGTTCGATTTTGTTGAATTCCTTTTGCTCGTTAAAATTCAAACCGGAAGTAGTTGGATGGTTTTGTTTCCAATTGACTTTTTCTTTGGCCTCGGATTTTTCGGGTTCGGCGCTGTCTTCGTACGCTCGGAAATCAGAATAATTCCCGGGGAAATCTTCAACTTCGCCTTCGCCTCTAAACACAAATAAGTGGTCGACAATTTTGTCCATAAAATAACGGTCGTGCGACACTACCAACAAACAACCGGGATAATCCAAAAGGAAACTTTCCAGTACGTTTAAGGTCACAATGTCTAAGTCGTTCGTTGGCTCATCCAGAATCAAAAAGTTCGGATTCTGAATCAAAACCGTACATAAATACAAGCGTTTTAATTCGCCACCGCTCAATTTTTCTACATAATCGTATTGTTTTTTGGCGTCGAATAAAAAGCGCTCCAACAATTGCGAAGCCGAAATGATTTTGCCTTTGGTAAGCGGAATGTATTCGCCATATTCTTTAATAATGTCGATTACTTTTTGTCCGGGTTTCGGGTTGATGCCGCTTTGGGTGTAATAACCTACTTTGATCGTTTCGCCTATCACCACTTTTCCGGCATCGGGTTGGATGGTTTTGGTTAAGATATTCAAGAAAGTCGATTTACCGGTACCGTTTTTTCCAATAATACCGATGCGTTCACCGCGTTGAAAATCGTAACTGAAATTGTCTAAAATAACCTTGTCTTTAAACTTTTTATAAATCTTGTGCAGCTCAATAATCTTGCTGCCCATGCGTTCCATGTTGATTTCGAGTTCCACCACGTTTTCTTTACGGCGACTTTCGGCTACCGATTTGATTTTGTAAAAATCATCTTGGCGCGATTTCGATTTGGTGGTTCTGGCTTTGGGTTGGCGACGCATCCAAGCCAATTCTTTAACAAAAAGATTTTGCGCTTTGTCAATAGTCGAATTCTCCATCGCAATGCGCTCTTCTTTCTTTTGCAAATAATAAGAGTAATTGCCTTTATAAGAGTAAAGTTTGCCGTTATCCAACTCGATGATTTCGTTGCACACGCGTTCCAAAAAGAAACGGTCGTGCGTTACCATAAATAAGGTGATGTTTTCTTTGGCGAAATAGCTTTCCAACCATTCAATCATTTCCAAATCCAAGTGGTTTGTCGGCTCATCTAAAATTAATAAATCCGGGCGATTGATGAGGATAATGGCTAAAGACAACCGCTTTTTTTGGCCACCGGAAAGCGATTTTACTTTCAGTTTTAAATTGTCCAACTTTAATTTGGACAAAATTTGTTTGAATTGCGTTTCAAAATCCCAAGCGTTAAAGCGATCCATTTCGTCGAAAGCCAATTGGTATTTTTCTTCGTCTTCCGGATTTTCCAAGGCTTTTTCGTAACGCTCTATTACGTGTAGAATTTCATTGTCGGAGGCGAAGATGCTTTCCTCTATCGTTAGTTCATCTTGCAAATTATTGTTTTGCGATAAGAAAGCCATTTTGATGCCTTTTCGGATGATGATTTGCCCGGAATCCGGTTCGTCATCGCCGTTAATCATGCGCATGATTTGGGTTTTTCCGGAACCGTTTTTGGCAATAAAAGCAATTTTCTGGTCTTTGTTGATGCCAAAAGAGATGTCTTTAAACAAGGTTCTTTCGCCAAAAGATTTGGATATGTTTTCTACGGATAAATAATTCACGTTGATATGTCTATTATAAATTATGAATTGTGTAAAACACAACTTTCCGGCAAAAGTAATTCAAATTTCTAACAATCTACAGGCATGGCTGTGTCTAATAATCTAACAATCCATTATATTTGTCCAATGCAATTATCGGTCATCATCCTGAATTATAATGTGCGCTACTTTTTAGAGCAGTGTGTTTTGAGTGTGGAAAAAGCCATTCAAAACTTGGAGGCCGAAATTATAGTGGTGGACAATCATTCTTCAGACGACAGTTGCGCCATGATGCGCGCCCGTTTTCCGCACATCAAACTCATCGAAAACAAAGCCAATTTGGGTTTTCCGAAAGGCAATAACATCGCTGTCAAAGAAGCTAAAGGCGAATACATCTGTATTTTGAATCCTGACACGGTTGTTGCCGAAGACACTTTTGAGAAAATACTAAACTCGCAACTCGTAACTCGCAACTCGCAACTTGGTATAATAGGTTGCAAACTCATCGATGGCACCGGGAATTTTTTACCCGAAAGCAAACGAGGTGTTCCAACACCTTGGGTTGCTTTTACGAAGATTTTCGGTTTGTATAAATTTTTTCCGAACTCGACGCTGTTTAATCAATATTATGCCCAACATTTAAACGAGAACCAAAGTGGTGAAGTCGATATTTTGGTCGGCGCTTTTATGGTGATGAAAAGAGAGTTGTACCTTGAATTAGGCGGCTTTGACGAAGATTGTTTTATGTATGCGGACGACATTGATTTATCTTATCGCGCTTTATTACACGGCAAAAAGAATTACTATTTTGCCGAAACTACGGTCATTCATTATAAAGGGGAAAGCACGGTTAAAGACGGAACTTATATGAGACGTTTCCAAGAAGCGATGCAGTTTTTCTATCAAAAGCATTATCAAGGTTCATTCTTTTTTTCGATGTTCATGAGAATCGGTATCGTTTTCTTTGCTTTGGTCAAAATGTTTCAGGGAAAAGTATCGCCCAAACCTGTGCCTGAACAGTATCTTTTAGTTTCTGATACTGAAGCTTTGCGAGAAAAATTAACCGCCGTTTTGCAAAAAAGTGTAGAAAGAACCACCATGGAAAACGGGAAAATAGTAATTTCGCAAACGATTTCGAAAATCAAGCAGACGGAAGTCATTTTAGATGTCGATTATCTCGGATTTAAAAAGGCTATGTCGTTTTTAAAAGAAAACAAGAATAAGTCGTTTACCTTTAAGTTGTTACCGCCTTCGAGTAATTTTATCATAGGAAGCAACAGCAGTAACGACAGAGGAGAAGTAATACAGATTTAAGAAAGCAGAAAACAGATTGCAGATTTCAGAATAAATAAACAAATTGATTTGCGTCAAAAAATATAGAATTACGGCTTAATCCTGATTTCTTTTATTAATTTTGCAATCGAAACAACAAAAAACAACTTTAGATTATTAATATGGCAAAGTTTGAATTGAAATTGCCCAAAATGGGAGAAAGTGTTGCAGAAGCAACGATTACCAACTGGTTGAAAAATGTAGGTGACAGCATTAGCGCTGACGAAGCGGTTTTGGAAATCGCTACCGACAAAGTAGACAGTGAAGTGCCAAGTGAAGTTTCGGGGGTTTTAACCGAGGTTTTATTTCAGGTGAATGATGTGGTGAAAGTTGGGCAAACCATTGCTATTATTGAAACCGAAGGCGGTTCCGTTGCGGCTGTTCCTGTAGCGGAAACAGTGGCAGCTCCGGTAGCGGACTCGAGCGTTAGCGAACAGGCGCAGCAATTAGCTAAAACAGTTGAAGTTGCTGTGGCTACAGCAGCTCCGGCCGATTTTAAAGCATCGGATAAATTCTTTTCACCTTTAGTGAAAAACATTGCTGCTGCTGAAGGCGTTTCGGTAGCCGAGCTAGAGACTATTGCCGGTTCCGGAAAAGACGGTCGCGTTACCAAAGACGATATTTTAAATTACGTTAAAAACAGAGGAAATCAATCGGCAGCTGCACCTCAAGCAGCAGCTCCGGTAAGTACTTCGGCTCCTAAAACTACAACACCAATCGCTACACCGGTTTCGGTTAACGGTGGTGACGAGATTGTAGAAATGGATAGAATGCGCAAGTTGATTTCGGGTTATATGGTGGCTTCAGTACAAACTTCGGCGCACGTACAATCGTTTATAGAAGTCGATGTAACCAACATTGTAAAATGGAGAGATCGCGTTAAAAATGCTTTCGAAAAGAGAGAAGGCGAGAAGCTGACTTTCACTCCAATCTTTATGGAAGCGGTAGCCAAAGCATTAAAAGACTTCCCGGGGATGAACATTTCTGTAGATGGTGAGTTTATTATCAAACGCAAAAACATCAACTTAGGAATGGCGGCAGCGTTGCCAAACGGAAACTTAATTGTTCCGGTAATTAAAAATGCAGATCAATTGAATTTGGTAGGTATGGCCAAAGCCGTAAACGATCTAGGTAACCGTGCTAAAGCCGGAAAATTAAAACCGGACGATACCCAAGGCGGTACTTATACAGTAACGAACGTTGGTACTTTTGGGTCTGTATTCGGAACGCCAATCATCAACCAACCGCAAGTAGGAATCTTAGCGTTGGGTGCCATTAGAAAAGTGCCGGCAGTAATCGAAACACCGGAAGGAGATTTTATCGGTATTCGTCAAAAAATGTTCTTGTCACACTCTTATGATCACCGAGTAGTGGATGGCGCGTTGGGCGGCAGTTTTGTAAAACGTGTGGCCGAATATTTAGAAGCTTTTGATGTGAATAGAGAATATTAAAAATCATAAAATCAAATTAACCCTTTCTGTTTCGGAGAGGGTTTTTTTATCCACAATTCATAAATCTTTATTAAGATATCGACAAACGGTAAAGTCATTATTTTATCTTTGTTGGCATAAATTATACTAATGGAATTAAAACTCACCCGACCGATTTGCTTCTTCGATTTAGAAACTACAGGAATCGATGTCGCCAAAGACCGAATCGTCGAAATCTCAATATTTAAAGTCTATCCTAACGGCAATAAAGAAAGCAAAACCTGGTTGGTCAATCCTACCATTCCCATTCCACCACAAGCCACAGCGGTTCACGGAATCTCTAATGAAAAAGTTGCCAACGAGCCTACTTTTAAAGAGTTATCGGGACAAATTCACAACATGATAAAGGATTCCGATTTGGCCGGATTCAACTCTGATCGTTTTGATATTCCGCTTTTAGCCGAAGAATTATTGCGTGCGGAAGTCGATTTCGATATGAAAAACCGAGTGTCGGTAGATGTGCAGACCATCTTTCACAAAAAAGAAGAACGCACTTTGAGTGCTGCCTACAAGTTTTACTGCAATCAAAGTTTAGAAAATGCCCACAGTGCCGAAGCTGATACGATGGCCACTTACGAAATCCTAAAAGCGCAATTGGATCGTTACACCGATTTGGAAAACGATATGAAAGCTTTGGCAGAATTCACCACACGAAAAAAATCGGTTGACTTTGCCGGGTTTATTGCATTGAACGACAAAGGCCAAGAAATTTTTACTTTCGGTAAACACAAAGGAGCTTTGGTAGAAGACGTATTCGATAAAGAACCGGGTTATTTCGGTTGGATTCAGAATGCCGAATTCCCGCTGTATACCAAAAAAGTACTCACCGGAATCAAGTTAAGAAAGTTAAATACTAAATAGTTGTAAGTGCTAAGTTGTAGGTTCTGTGTTAGTAACTTACAACTTAGAACTTATAACTTACAACCAGCAAATATGAAAATCATTTGTATAGGAAGAAATTACGCAAACCACATCGCGGAACTCCAAAATGAGCGTCCGGACGAACCCGTTATTTTTTTAAAGCCGGATTCGGCCGTGTTACCGGATAAGGCTCCGTTTGTGATTCCTGATTTCAGTTCCGACATTCACCACGAAATCGAGGTTATCGTCAAGATAAATAAGTTAGGGAAATACATCGATCCGAAATTTGCTCATAAGTATTATGACGAAATCGGATTGGGAATAGATTTTACTGCTCGCGATGTGCAAAACAAGCTCAAAGAAAAAGGTTTGCCATGGGAAAAAGCTAAGGCATTTGACGGTTCAGCGATTATTGGTGACTTTATACCGAAAAATGAGTTTAGTTCCACAGAAAATATTACATTTGAATTAACCAACAACGGACAAACGGTTCAAAAAGGAAATACCGCCAATATGTTGTGGAAAATAGATGAAATCATTGCTTATGTTTCTCAGTTTTTCACCCTAAAAAAAGGCGATATCATATTTACCGGAACGCCTGAAGGAGTAGCAAAAGTATCGCCTAACGATGTTTTAGAAGGCTTTATCGAAAATAAAAAAGTATTAAGATTACAAATAAAATAATGGCAATTAATTACAACTTAGCAAAAGTATATGCGCTTTCAGACAATGACCCTGAATTCGTAATGCAAATCATCACTTTATTCGTTACCGAAGTTCCTGAAGACCTAAAGTTTGTGGAACAAGGCATCAAGGACAAAGACCATAAATTAGCCTATTCTTACGCGCACAAAATCAAACCTTCACTCGATTTGTTAGGGATGACCGTAGCACATCAGGAGATTTTAGAAGTAGAAGCTTGGACCAAAAGAGAAGGCAAACGCAAAGAAATCAACGACACTTTCGAAAGCATCAAAAGCCAAGTTGAAAAGGCTGTAAAAGAAATCAAAAAAGATTTCGAAGTATAAAAAATCAGAAGCGAATGGCTCGGGAATTATCGGTAATGGTAATTCCCGCTTTTCGTTATATCTCACTTTTAGTGAGGATTTCTCCCGAAGCTTCGGGACAATCGGGGCTAGTCAGGTTTCCGTTTTTTTTTTACTCGGAAACTATACAAGTTACCTCAAGCCTCGGAACCTTAGTGCCTCAGCACCTAGAAAATGACACGAGCGGAGCGACTGCATGAGACCGCTGAAAAAAAACAATATTAACAATCGAATGAAAGCAACCATAGTCACCATAGGCGACGAAATTTTAATCGGTCAAATTGTCGATACTAACTCGGGTTACATCGCCAAAGCCTTAGATAAGATTGGCATACAAACCCACGAAATGCTGTCCATCTCCGATGATAAGCAGCATATTTTGGATACGTTTGCCAAGCTTCAAAATCAAGTTGATTTGGTAATTATCACCGGCGGACTTGGGCCAACCAAAGACGATATTACCAAAAAAACCTTCTGTGATTATTTTGAAGATGTATTGGTGGAAGACCAAGCGGTTTTAGCGCATGTCACCGAAATCATAGAGAATTTTTACAAGCGTCCGATCAATCAGTTAAACAAAGAACAAGCTTTAGTGCCGTCGAAATGTGAAGTGCTTTTCAATAAAATGGGAACAGCGCCCGGCATGTGGATGAAGAAAGAGAACACTGTTTTTGTTTCTTTACCCGGAGTGCCTTACGAAATGAAGTATTTGGTAGACCAAGAGATTGTTCCGAAATTGGTTAAAGAATACCAGCGACCACACATAGTGCACCAAACCATTTTAACGTATGGTCAGGGTGAAAGTATGGTGGCAGAACGAATCGAGGCTTGGGAAAATAATTTACCGCATTTTATCAAGTTGGCTTACCTTCCGGCACCAGGCAGAGTGCGATTGCGCTTAACAGCCAGAGGAGAAAATAAAGAAGTTTTGGAGAAAGCAGTACGGGAAAATGTGGCTTCTTTAGCGGCGATAATAGGTGATATCATTGTAGGTTTTGATGAAGACGAAACGATAGAGGTAGTAGTAGGAAAATTGTTAGCGACTCAAGGAAAAACATTGGCAACGGCCGAAAGTTGTACCGGAGGTAAAATAGCACAAATGATTACTTCAGTAGCCGGAGCCTCGGGATATTTTAAAGGAAGCATAGTTTCTTATTCTAATACTGCTAAAGTGGATGTGCTTGGTATTTCGCCTGAACTCATTGCCCAACACGATGTGGTTAGTGCTGAAGTTGCTCAAGCTATGGCTGTCAATACCAAACGATTGTTGCAAGCCGATTATGCTATTGCAACTACCGGAAATGCGGGTCCGACCTCCGAGCCGGGGAAAGCTGAGGTAGGTGTTGTGTTCATCGCTTTGGCAACGCCAGAGACGGTTTTGGTATCCGAATTTAATTTTGGACAACCACGAGAGAAAGTCATCGATAGAGCGGTTAATAAAGCTTTGGAAATGTTGCAACAAGCTATTTTGCGTAAAACTGTTTAGCTTGTTTCTAAGCTGATTATTAGTTAAATAAGTGAATTGGTTTTAGCCTGTAAACTGCAAATCAAAAAAAAGAAAAAAATCTGCTATAATTTTTTTGCTACAATGATTTATTTTCTGTAAGTTTGCACCCTGATTTTGAATAACGATAAAAGAAAAGCATAATGTCAAGAGTTTGTGACCTTACAGGTAAAAAAGCGATGGTAGGAAATAACGTTTCTCACGCTATGAACAAAACTAAGAGAAAATTTTCTGTTAACTTAGTTAAAAAACGTTTCTATCTTGCAGAAGAAGACAGATGGATTACGTTAAGAGTAGCTGCGTCTACAATTAAAACAATCAACAAAAACGGATTGGCTGCAGTATTAAAAGATGCTAAAGCTAACGGATTTATTAAATAATCTGAAATCCTTAAAAATAAAGTAAGATGGCAAAGAAAGGTAATAGAATCCAAGTAATTTTAGAGTGTACTGAGCACAAAGCAACAGGTCTTCCTGGAACTTCTCGTTACATCACCAAGAAAAACAAAAAAAATACTCCGGACAGATTAGAGATTAAAAAATTTAATCCAATCTTAAAGAGAATGACTGTTCATAAAGAGATTAAATAATTTAGAAGTTTTTATCCGATAGAAATTTCAAATAAAACAATATAAGTCATGGCAAAGAAAACCGTTGCAACGTTACAAACCGCATCTAAAAGATTAACCAAAGCTATCAAAATGGTTAAGTCTCCTAAAACCGGTGCTTACACTTTCCAAGAAGCAATTATGTCTCCTGAGGAAGTGGATAGTTTCTTAAACAAGAAATAATTTTTCAAACTCTATATATCAAAGCTACTTTCGTTCGGAAGTAGCTTTTTTATTTTTATATTTGCCAAGCCTGTTTTTTATTTGAAGCCAGACTCAGGCATATTGAACCAATTCGAATTTACAATCCGATACAATGAGTTTTTTCAAAAGAATATTTTCCTCCGAAAAAAAAGAGACTTTAGATAAAGGTCTGGAGCAAACCAAGACTTCCTTTTTCTCCAAACTAACCAAAGCAGTTGCCGGAAAATCTAAAGTAGATGATGAAGTACTCGATAATCTGGAAGAAGTTTTGGTTTCTTCAGATGTCGGCGTAAACACTACCTTAAAAATCATCGAACGAATAGAAGCTCGTGTGGCACAGGATAAATATCTTGGCACTGATGAGCTTAACCAAATTTTGCGCGAAGAAATAGCCGCGTTACTCTCCGAAACCCAATCTGGTGAAGAAACTGAATTTACGGTACCGGCCAACAAAAAGCCTTATGTGATTATGGTGGTTGGCGTGAATGGAGTTGGTAAAACAACTACGATAGGTAAACTAGCCAATCAATTTAAAAAAGCCGGCTACAAAGTGGTTTTGGGTGCCGCAGATACCTTCCGTGCCGCAGCGATTGATCAGTTGCAAGTTTGGGCAGATAGAGTAGGTGTTCCTTTGGTCAAACAACAAATGGGCAGCGATCCTGCTTCTGTAGCTTTTGATACCCTACAAAGTGCTGTAACCCAAAATGCCGATGTGGTGATTATTGATACTGCCGGCCGTTTGCACAATAAAGTCAATTTGATGAACGAATTGACCAAAGTAAAACGTGTCATGCAAAAAGTGGTAGAAGAAGCACCTCACGATGTGTTGCTGGTGTTAGACGGTTCTACCGGTCAGAATGCCTTTGAACAAGCCAAACAGTTTACAGCGGCTACAGAGGTTTCTTGTTTAGCCGTAACCAAATTAGACGGTACAGCCAAAGGCGGTGTGGTTATCGGTATCTCGGACCAGTTCCAAATCCCTGTAAAGTATATAGGGGTTGGTGAAGGTATTGAAGACTTGCAGGTTTTCAATAAATATGAATTTGTAGATTCTTTTTTTAAATAAATAATATGAGCAAAATTCTATCTTTTTTCAAAGATTCATCTCCAATAAAACTCATGGGAATCAGTATTTTAATAGTTGTACTGAGTTATTTTATTGAAAAACCTTTGCCCAATGTCTTTATGGGTTTGCGATTGTTAGCCTTTGTACTGTTTTTGTACGGTGTTATGCGATTAATCAATCGCAAGTAAGCTTATTGGTATAAATCATTTATTTTGTCCCACAATTCATTGTCAAAACCGGACAATGCAAAAGTTGGATTCTCCGGATTGGCTACTTCTCCCATTCGGATAATAACCATTTTCATACTCGGAATCACATATATTTTTTGGTCGTTTTTGCCTAAAGCCGCATACATATCGCTTGGTGCATTCGGAATCAAAGTACCATTAAACTGTAATTGAAGTCCGGGTAAACGATAAGTTGATTTACCATTTAACCACCACAAATAGCCATAAGCTTGGTTTAAATTTTGTGAGGTTGTAGTAGCCTGATTAAAGTAGGCACTGTTTACAATGGTGTTTCCGTCCCATTTTCCCTGATTTAACGATAATAGTCCGAAACGAGCCATATTACGTGTTGTACTCCAATATACGCTTAAACCGTCGCTGTTAATCCAAGCACCACCGGTCATTCCGATGCGATCTCTGAGTTTGGTGTTGAAATAATTGGTCCAAGTTTGTCCGCTCGCTTGGGCCACGACATCTTGTAATTTCACATATACATTATGATAGGCCCAACGGGTTCCGGCATCGGCTACATATTGTAAATTTGCCGGCGAAACATCGTCTCCTAAGGCATCATTTAAGCCTGAAGTCATGCTGAGTAGGTTTTTACAAGTTATCAAATTTTCTTTAGCTAGTGGCGCACTAGTCCAACCGGTACCTAAATAATCCGAAACTTTATTGTTGATGTTGATTAGTCCTTCTTCTTGTGCGATACCGGTAACGGTTGCTGTTAATGTTTTACCGGCACTAGCCCAATACCAAGGAGTTGTAGCGCTGTGTCCGTTAAAGTAGTTTTCCATTACTATGCGACCATTCACCAAAATGATAAAAGATTTGGTGTTTTTCAATTCTAAATAATCCAACAAGGGTTGTACTGCATTTTGATTCCAATTTAAATCGGCAACCGATTTGCTTTCCCAAGTATTGCTGCCATCACTGGGTGGAAAATACATGGCTTCCGGTGTAGGCTCTGTTTCACCATCGGAATCTGAACTGCAACTGAAAGTTAAAAAAGAGAACAGCAAAAGGGAGTACAAGTTTTTCATAATAGTAACGATTTTTCAGTAGGACTATAAATGTATAAAATAGTTTAATGTTGATAATATTAATTTTGTTTTTGTTCGCTTTTGCGGTGTAATGAATTAAATTTGTCTTCGATAAAATGTACTCTTGTTATGAAATACAATCTTCTTTTAGCCGTTATTTTTTTGTTGTTCTCTTGTCAATCGGAGGTAAAAAAAGAAAATTTAACCCAGCTTAACGGGTATTGGGAAATTAAAGAAGTCGAATTCAGCAACGGAGAAACCAAGGAATACAAGGTTAATGAAACCATAGATTATATAGAGGTTAAATCGGCTAAAACCGGACAACCTTTAGTAGGTTTTCGTCAAAAAGTTATGCCACAATTCGACGGTACTTTCAAAACCAACGGAATTCGAGAAAACCTAAAAGTCTTTGAGGTTGATAATGCTTTTTTCTTAGAATGTAAAACCGATTATGGTAAGTGGAATGAAGCAATCATTTTGCTAGAAGATTCGACTCTAGTGCTTAAAAACAAGCAAGATATTATTTATACCTACAAAAAGTTTAAACCTTTCTCTCTCAAGTAATGGCCAAACGACTCAGCAACGAAAGTTCTATAGGTGACGTATTAAAAGCTTTTATCGAAACAAATAAGCTTCAGGCCGGTATGGACAAAATTGACGTACAGCAGGCTTGGAAAAACCTCATGGGTAATGGCGTAAACAGTTACACTAAAGAAGTAGTTTTAAAAGGAACTACTTTGTATGTAGCACTAACTTCGGCAGTTTTACGAGAAGAACTGAGTTACGGCAAACAAAAAATCATCAAAATGATTAATGAAGAATTGGGGAAAGAAGTTGTGAAAGACGTTATTCTTCGCTAGGTATTCATTTCCAAATCTTTGATGTATTCTTCAAATTCAAAAAAGAACAATTCAAACTTTGTCATCGTTTCGCTAAAGAATTCAAAAATCTCCGGCCAGTAGTTGCGATTGTTCAGGCTGACATTCAGTTTTTCAATCCAAATTCTGCTAATGACTTTGCCGTTATCCAAGTAAAAGTTGCGCTCCAAAATCGCTTCGGGTAAGTATTCTTCGTGGAGTATGGTTTTGAGTGATTCTATCTTTTCGTAGTAGATTTTTCTTTTTTCCTCGTCTTTGGGCTCTATATCCAGAAGTACTTGAGCCTTCTTGTTGTCGATATAAAATTTAAAAGTAACGTCTTTAATTTTAGTGTCATACAACAACCATTTTCTCGGATAAGCCTCGGCAAAGGCTGTCCAAAATTCTTTTTTTATTTGTTGCGCTTCTTCTTTACTGTACATTTTGTGAGGATAAAAGTGGGATGCTTTGTTTTTTTACGGTAATTTTATATTTCTAAAACGATCAAAATGCACTTTGAAGAGTTTTTAAAATACACGCCAAAAATACAAAATGCGCAGCTACCGGCAACCAAAGCACATGCAAAAATGGCTCCTTCTAATCGTATGGACTTATTGAAAGCCATCGATTTTACTAAAGTCGTACCCAAACGTGCTGCCGTAATGATGCTGTTTTATCCTAAAGCATCGCAAACCCATTTAGCACTTATACTTCGTACGAGTTATAATGGTGTTCATTCTTCTCAAATTGCTTTTCCCGGTGGTAAAGTAGAGGATGAGGATGCCGATTTGAGCCATACAGCCCTAAGGGAAACCCACGAGGAAATTGGTATACATCCGAAACATATTAAAGTGATTCGTCCGTTTACTGAAGTCTATATTCCGCCAAGTAACTTTATGGTGTATCCGTTTTTAGGCTACAGTGAAAGGGAACTCGATTTTGTGTTGCAAGAAGAAGAAGTTGCCGGTTTGGTTGAGTTTCCTTTTGCCGATTTTATGAACGACAACATCATTGTCAATACTGTAATGCAAACTTCTTATGCCGGCAGTATTGAAGTCCCCGGATTTCAGGTAAATGAACATTTTGTTTGGGGCGCCACTGCTATGATGCTCAGCGAACTGAAAGATACGCTTAAATTGGTTTTATAAGTTTAAGTTTTTTAGATTTGCAACCCGTCTGTTATTTTTGAGCAGTCGGAGATAAATTCAAAAAATTATGGGATTATTGAAAAGAAATCCTTTTGGTCATATCCTTTTTATCAAGAAATGGTTAATTCGCATTTTCGGAGTATTAACACACCGCCGGTATCGTGGTTTTAACGAACTTCATATTGAAGGTTCCGAAATCATCAAAGGCTTACCGGATACTAATGTGCTTTTCATCTCCAACCATCAAACCTATTTTGCCGATGTAGTGGCTATGTTTCACGTATTCAATGCCAGTCTTTCGGGCCGTGTTGATCACATTCGAAATGTAGGCTATTTATGGCAGCCTAAAATGAATATATACTATGTGGCCGCCAGTGAAACCATGAGAGCCGGTTTGTTACCCAGAATTTTATCTTATGTAGGCGCCATTACAGTAGAACGCACTTGGCGCTGTGGGGGGAAAGATGTTACTGAGAAGAGAGAAGTCAATCCCAATGATACCGAGAATATTCGCATTGCCTTGGAAGACGGTTGGGTTATTACCTTTCCGCAAGGTACCACCAAATCTTTCAAGCCGGTTCGTAAAGGAACAGCACATATCATCAAGCAACACAAACCTATAGTAGTGCCAATTGTAATTGATGGTTTCCGACGCTCATTCGACAAAAAAGGCTTGCGCGTGAAAAAGAAAAACATACTGCAATCGTTTATCATAAAAGAGCCATTGGTGATTGATTACGAGAACGAAACCATAGAACAAATTGTAGAGAAAGTAGAATACGCTATCGAACAACATCCGTCTTTCTTAAAAGTCATACCTGCCGAAGAATTGGCCGAACAAGAGCGTTTGAATCAATTGCGCAAATGGCAAGTGGAGAAAGAAAGCAAAGAAGAAGTATAGTAAAATCCGATTTGTGATTGGAATCTTTAATTCATCTCGTTTCAACAAACTCAAACCGAGCCGGTTTCCGTATGCCATAAAAAAAAGGATAAGCCATTACTAACTTATCCCTTTTAACTTATCTCTTTTTTTCTAAACTAATATACCGCTTCTACTGTAAAACCGGCTTTGCGTAACAACGCAATGACACCTTCTTTCCCACCTAAGTGAGCGGCACCTACACCAAAAAAGGTTGGTTTGTTTTTGGCAATGGTTGTCATCCTACTGATCCAATTTTGATTTCTGTTTTTCAGCAATACATCGCCGTATTTAGACGTCATGGCATTGGGCGATTTTTCCGTGAAGGTTACCATTGCTTCCACATTCTCGCTTTTGTAAATTGCCATCATTTCGGTAAATTCCGTTTTATCGCGCTGCATATTGTCTTTGGCGGTAATCACCAATTCGTTCATTTGTTCTTGGTACGGAATGGCATCAAAAACGGCTAATTGCTCACTTACCGTTTCCAATCCGATGACTTCTTCATTTTGGGTTTTGGCTATTTTGATTAGCTCGGCTTCTACCGATTGCATTTCGCAGTTTAACATTTTCGGATAAAGCATCGCACTCACCATAAATGGTTTTACGGTATTCAGCATTTCGGCAGAAAAACCAACATTGGCCGTTAAAAAAGCGTCAACCGCTTTAAAATCCTCAGGTTTGGCCAGAGATTTCATGGTAACACCGTTTTGCATCATCATGCTGTTCATCATTTCAACTTGCATGTTTGGATCATCCATATCCAACTCTAAGCACAGCTGTTGGGTTTTGTCTAAGGCTGTTTTTACTTTATCAGATAGCGAAGCGTCGCAAGTAATGTGAATGGTGCCAAACAAGTAAGACGGTTCTTTGAGTCCGTTCCCCGAAATCTTCCATAACAAAGAATTATCGCTTTTTTGTCCAAAAGCCATTCCCAAAAAAAAGGAGCACAGCAGTAAAAATATTTTTTTCATTTTATAAGTCTATTTTTTTCAATTCCTTGTAATTCGCATTGAGCCTGCGTAATAGTGTTCCGTAAATTATTCGGTAGAACAACCAAAATAAGCCCACAAAAACAACTATAGTAATTAGAACCATACAAATGGTTATTGATAAGGTTTTATAACCATCTTCATGTTCAATTTGATATCTAAGTGTGTCCATGTTAGGATTGTAAATGAACGCCATGGCAAAACCAAGTAAAGTGCTGATGAATATCATAAAAAGGTTATACCAAACATAATGTTGTACCGTTTTTCGGGTGCGAATAATATCTTGCATCAACTGTTTGGTTGAGGTAGTGGTAGAGATACGGGCATAGTTTCGGTAGAAATTATAAATAAACCACAATACCACGGCATAATTAACGTAGGTGATAATTTTTAAGTATATTTCAAAACTTTCGGCATGTAAACTTTTGATAGCATCATCTGTATTAAACATAAAACTAACCAAAGCCCACAAACCAAACTCTAACAGACTAATCACCAATATCCATTTTACTATAGACGATGACTTCCTATGCAGCATTTTGTAAATTTCAACTTCTGTAACTTGCTCAAAAGAATGGTTGTCTTTTTGCCAAGCTTTTTTTAATAAATCCAACTCTTCCATAATCCTTAAGGATTTAATATCTTTTTTAATTTTCCTTTAATTCTGTTCATTTTAACGCGGGCATTCACTTCACTAATCCCTAATGTTTCCGATATTTCGGTATAGTCTTTATCTTCCAGATACAAAAAAACGAGTGCTTTTTCAATGTCGTTGAGTTGTTGTACGGCTTGGTACATCAACTTGATTTGCTCTTCTTCTTCGAGATTGTAATCTTCCTGGGATAAAAAGTGTTTCTGGCCTTCGTAAGTTACTGTGGCTACAGTACGGGTGCTTTTGCGGTATAACGTGATGGCTGTGTTTAAAGCCACTCGGTAAGCCCAAGTGGAAAACTTTGATTCGCCTCTAAACTTGGGAAAGGCTTTCCACAATTGTATGGTGATTTCCTGAAACAAATCATTGTGTGCATCTTCACCATTGGTGTACAACCGGCATATCTTGTGAATGATATTCTGGTTTTCCTTAAGTTGTTTTACAAATGATTTTTCTAAATCGTCACTCATAGCCCGTTAGTAGTGTAATCCTAAGTTTTGTTACACTTCGTAAAGCTACAATTTTTCGGTTTGCGGTTCAAGTTTTTAATTTGCCTATCTTTGCCCCGTAAAATACAACCCTTACTATGGAAATAGGCCACTACAATACACTTACGATTGCACGCGAAACTAAAATTGGACTTTATTTAACCGACGGTACATCCGATGTGTTGTTGCCTTTAAAATATGTGCCTAAGCAGTATGCCATTGGCGATGAGATAATCGTTTTTGTGTATTTAGATCACGAAGAAAGACCGGTGGCTACGACCTTGGAGCCGTATATTTTATTGGATGAATTTGGTTTGTTGCGCGTGAATTATGTGAATCAGTTTGGTGCGTTTCTCGATTGGGGTTTGGAGAAAGATATCTTTGTTCCGTTCAAAGAGCAAGCGCGTCCTATGGAAAAAGGCAAACGCTATTTAGTATATGCATATATGGACGAAAAAACCAACCGTATAGTAGCTTCCAGTAAAACGAATCAGTTTTTGAATAATGAAAACTTAACGGTAGCCGTAGGTGATGAAGTGGATTTGATTATTTCTCATATTACTGAGGTTGGTATCAACGTAATTATCAACGACCAACACAAAGGTTTGTTGTATAAAGATGAAGTGTACGACGATATCAAGCCTGGAGACCGATTAATAGGTTACATCAAAAACATCCGACCGGATCATAAAATAGATGTCACGCTGCAAAAATTCGGCTATAGCAAAGTAGAACCCAATGCCGAAAAAATTCTGAATGAACTCCGTGCCGGCAGAGGTTTTCTTCGTTTAAATGACAACAGTCATCCGGAAGACATCAAAACTGTTTTGAAAATGAGCAAAAAGACTTTCAAAAAAGCCATTGGTGCGCTTTACAAAGACAAGCTTATCGAAATTAAAGACGACGGCATTTACTTGGTGAAAGAATAGTTTTATTCTCCGGTATAAGGCAATTCCGGTACTAAAGTCGGTTCCGGTTTTTTCTTTAAAAAGAATTCATTCGCCATACGCAAGGTTTCGTAAGGACGATTTGAATATTTATTCCCTAAACAAATGATGGTAATGGTATCTTTTTTAATCGGAACAAATGAAGTGTTGTTACCGTGCCACCAACCGTTGTGGTAAATCAGCTTTTCTCCGCTAGCCAAATAACGCATACGCATTCCTAAACCATAATCTTTTATAGGTTTGGCTATATTACCGGCACTGTAACCGGTGTAGGCTTCTTGCAATAGTTCGGGTTTGATAAAATCGGGGGAATAGGTCGCCAAATCAAATTTCACTAAATCTCTGGGTGTTGAATAAATGTTTTTATCGCCATACAAACGGTCGTATTGATCCCACGGAAAAATGTTGTTGCCGCGATAGGACTTGCAAACAGTGTCTCTGTCGGTATCGTAATTGAATACAAAGGTGTTTTTCATGCCCAAAGGTTTAAAAATCAATTCCTGCATGGCATCACGGTAATTTAAACCGGTAGCTTTTTCAATAATTAAGGCTAAAATGACGTAGTTGGTATTACAGTAATCAAAACGCGTATTGTCGTTAAATACCAATCTGAATTTATGCTTTACCAACATTTCATAAACATCTTGGTTAGACAATACCTTTTTGCGATCCCAACTTTTTTTCAATAGTCCCGGAAAGTTAGAGTAATGTTGCAAACCGCTGCGGTGGTTCAGCAAAGTTCGGATGGTGGTGTTTTTATAGGGAAATCTCGGAAGCCAATCGGTTACCTTTTGGTCTAACATGATGTTGTCTTCCTGTACTAGTTTTAAAATAGCCGTGGCCGTCAATATTTTACTGACTGAAGCCAAGTGAATCGCAGTATTAGCGTCGACCTTTTTTCCGGTTTTGATATTGGATAATCCTTTGTAATCTTCGTATAGAATGCGACCGTTTTTAGCCACTAAAAAACTACCGCTGTAAAAAGGCGAATTAATGAACTTGTTGTAAAACGAATCGATTTTAGGCTTCTTCTCCTGAAGGTAAGCTTCGGATACTTGACCAAACTTAACCGGAAACGGGATGGTGATTAAAGTGCTGTCACTATTCCTATTGGTATCATAAGCACCATTGCGCTCTCCGCCAACAGGTCCGGAAAAGTACAAAAGGGAAGAAAGGAAAAAACCGACGAGCGTAATCTTCATGATTTTAAAATGATTGCAATAATACCAATATTTAACCGAAATTAAAACCTTTTATTTACCAATAGATGTTAATGTTTTTCGGTTAATGCCAACAAAAAACCGCCTCATGGGCGGCTTTAAGGAATTAGATTTTAACCTTAATCGGTAACATGTAGAGTGTTCGCACCGGTTTGTCGTTTTGGTATCCCGGTTCCCATTTGGTTTTGAGCGATTTCAAAACGCGAATGGCTTCTCTCTCTAAATTTTTATCGGTGCTTCGCAATGCTCGAATATCCGTCATACTGCCGTCTTTTTCAATCACAAATGCCATCACAACACTCATGGTGATTTGACTGTCTTCTTCTATTTCAGGTCGGTTGATGTTGTTGCTTACGTATTTGTAAAAACGATCCATTCCGCCCGGGAATAATGGGAGTTTGTCGAGTTTGTTAGTGGTGACCGGTTCGTTAATGCCAGGTGTGCTTGCGTCATCATTACCGTTATCATCACCGCCGCCATTGTTGCCAACATCAGTGAGTGTTCCGGTTCCGTTACCATCGTTGGCCGGTGGTGTTTCGCGAATTTCTTGGTTGGTTTGAACATCCGGAGTGGCTTCATTGGTTTGAGCTACTACCATGCGAGACAAATCTTGAGGTTTAACTTCAGAAATCTCTTGTGGAGCTGCGGCGGCACTTTCCTCTTTTTGCTGTTCCTTAATCGGATCCATATCAACTGGAACAATGCGCTCGTTCTCAATGATGGGAAATTGACAGATTACCTCGGTGTCATCAAATGAGGTCAGCATTAAGCCGCCTCCAATCAAGGACAACATAAAAGTGATGCCGCCAATAAAAGCAATCAATGAGGTTTTGGTGTTTTCTTGACGCAATTGATAAGCGCCGTAGGCTTTGTTTTTGCCTTCAAAAACCAGATCTATCCAGTTTTTTTCATAGATACTAACGTGTGACATAATGAATTGTTTTGAGTTAAGTATCTATGTTACATAAGCATCGAATTTAATAGTATAACGACGGAAATGTTAAAAAAGTATAAAAACTTTTAACTATTTTCTTAATAGAGTGAAAATTCCTTGAAAAGGTTGGGAAGTGATACGAAATTTTCTAGATGAAAGTTATTTTTTACTTTCGATGATTTCAGCCAAAAGTTTCTTAGCGCGGAGCAATTTGATTTTGACATTGCTCAGAGGTTCATTCAATTGTTCCGAGATTTCCTGATAGCTCATCTCTTGAAAGTAACGCAATTGGATCACTTCTTGGTAGTGCGGTTTCAATTCTTTGATGAATTGGAGTAGGCGAGACAGGTTTTGTTCGGTAATCAATTCGTCTTCTGCCGAAGGCGAACTATCGGCTACATTGTACGCTTGCTGGTCTTCTTCGTCAGTGATCTCTACGAATACGGTCGACTTCTTTTTGCGTAACATGTCGATGTGTACGTTTTTAGCAATGGCAATCAACCAAGTGTTGAACTGGAATTCCGGATTGTAAGTCGCAATTTTGTCAAAAGCCTTCGAGAAAGTTTCTATGGTAATGTCTTCCGAATCGGTTTCATTTTCGGTGCGTTTGAGCATAAAACCATACACTTCGTTCCAGTAACGGTCGAGCAAAAAGGTAAAGGCCACTTGGTCTCCTTTTTTGGCTTTCTCTATGTATTTTTTTATTTCCAATGTACCGGTTTAGAAAACGTATTGGTGATAAAAACATTCAGTTGCGTAAAAATCAAAACAATTTCTATGATGGGAAACCAATACATGACGTCTTTTTCTTTGAGTTTACCCGCGGCAAAACCTAAGGTTAGCCAAGCAAATAGATAGCGGAAACCGATTATACTTACTACCGCAATCCATTGGTATTGAAACGCCAATAAGACTATTGGTAACAAAAGAAACAGCAACTGCGACACGTAAAACAAGCCTAACTGATTGCGGTCAAATAATTTGTAATGTTTGGCAGTCGATACATGACGGCGTTTTTGGGTAAACCAATCTTTAAAACGGGTTTTAGGTGTAGAATAAGTAAAACTATCCGGTACGTAACAAATGGTTGTATTATCTCCGTTAGCAGCCTGATTGATAAACAAGTCATCATCACCGGAACGGATTTTCATGTGATCCATAAAGCCGCGTACTTTAAAAAACTCTTCGCGTTTGTAAGCCATGTTGCGACCAATACCCATATAAGGTTTGCCGATTTTAGCCCAAGAAAAATATTGCGTAGCAGTTAACAAAGTTTCAAATCGAATGATTTTGTTTAGAAACGAATTGCTGATTTTTTCATAAGCACCATAACCCAAAACAATATTCTTTTGTTGCGTAAATTGCGCACTCATCGAAGTAATCCAGTCTTTAGAAGTCGGATAGCAATCAGCATCGGTAAACAACAAGTATTCGTATTTAGCGGCTTTGATGCCTAAGGTTAGCGCGAATTTTTTATTGCCCCAAAAGGCTTCGTTGTTTTCTACCTTAACCAATTTGATGTTTGGGTATTGTTTTTCGAATTCTTCAAAGATTTCTAAAGTGTTATCGCTGGAGGCATCGTCAATCAATACGATTTCAAATGTGTGGTAATCTTGTTCGGCCAAAAGCGGTACAAACTTTTTGACGTTTTCTTCTTCATTTTTGGCGCAAACAATTACAGAAATCGGCACTCTTTTCGGGTTTACGGTTTGCGGTTTGGCAAATGAAAATTTACCGAATACCACAATGTAATACAAAAATTGAATAACAACTACGGCGATGAATACACAGAAAACTATTAATAACATGGTGTTCTTTTATCTTTTAAAAAGGACTGCAAATGTAGGTATTCTGCAACCAATAATCAAACGAATTTTAACAAATTCCTATCGGTTCTTTTTCATGGCTTCTGCTACGGCAAGGGCTTGATTTTCCTTAGTTTTTTCCAGCTCGGTGATGATGTTGCGGTAGTTTTTGTCATCGCGATTTTGGGAAAGTTTCTTTTGGGCTTCGAGGTTCGTAATTTCAATTTCAAAGGCAACGATACCACGCGCTTCCCGCATTGTTTTTTCGGATAAGTTTTCTACTCGAACAGGGTTTTTCGATTTAGCCTCGTATTTGTCGACTAATTTCTTCAGAAAATCTAACGCTTCTTCGTGATTGTAAACGCGTACTTTGCCGTAAACGTGTACGGCCAAATAATTCCAAGTCGGCACATTTTCATGATCGTACCAAGAAGAAGAAATATAAGCATGAGCACCCGAAAAAATAGCTAATACTTCGTCATTATCATTGAAACTTAATGCTTGCGGATTGGCTTTAGAAATATGTCCGGTTAAGATGAGTTTACCGTCTTCACGGGTTTCTAACAACAATGGTGTGTGCGTGGCCCACAATTTTCCTTGCGTTTGATTAACCAAAATCGCAAAACCATTTTGGTGGACGAAGTTTTCAATTTCTTCGCGATTTTCGTTTTTGTATAACTCGGGAATGTACATGAGAATCGTTTTAAATCACATTCACTTCCGCCTCAATAGCAATGCTGTATTTGTCGAAAACGGCCTGCTGTACTTCACGCGAAAGAGCCAAAATATCCTGCCCGGTAGCCGAACCGTAATTCACCAATACCAAAGCTTGATTTTTGTGAACGCCGGCATCGCCTTTGCGAAATCCTTTGTAACCGGCTTGTTCGATTAACCAACCGGCGGGAACTTTGACTTCGGTAGGCGAAACCTCGAAGAATTTAATCTCCGGGAATTGCGCTTGCACTTTTTCAAAATGACTTCTCGAAATGACCGGATTTTTAAAGAAACTACCGCTGTTACCCAATATTTTAGGATCGGGTAATTTGCTTTGTCGAATGGCAATCACAGCATTGGAAACGTCTTTTAAAGTTGGGACAGTCACGTTTTTTTCTGCTAATTCTTTGGTGATATCGCCATAAGAAGTGTTGATTTTATGATTACGTTTGGTGAGTTTAAAAACTACCGAAGTAATGATGTATTGGTTTTTGGCTTCTTGCTTGAAAATGCTTTCTCGATACCCGAAACGACAGTCTTCTTTACTGAAAGTTCGCATCGTTTGGTCGTCGATTTTCATAGCGTCACAAGAAACAAAAGTGTCTTTGATTTCGGTTCCGTAAGCGCCGATATTTTGTACCGGTGTAGTGCCGACATTGCCCGGAATAAGTGACATGTTTTCCAAACCACCGAAGTTTTGATCGATAGTCCAAAGCACAAACTCGTGCCAATTTTCACCGGCCATACTTTCTACCCATACAAAGTCGTCGTCTTCTTTTACTATCCTTTTTCCTTTCAAGTCAATATGAATCACCAAAGCCTCAATGTCTTGCGTTAGCAACATATTGCTGCCGCCGCCTAAAATGAATTTGGGTTCAGCCGCATGTTCTGTCAAAACGGTTTTCAATTCGTCCAAAGAATGAACCGCCACAAAGTTTTTGGCTTTGGCTTCTATGCCGAAAGTGTTGAAAGATTTTAAAGAGAAGTTGGATTGAATTTGCATGAGATGTAAAAGATAATTTATTCTTCGGTTTCTAAAGCGCGGTACAGAAAATCGTTTAAAGGTTTGAGCGCGATCAGTTTTTGCGCTACCGTTTTATTGAAATTTTTATCGGTAAACAGTTTTTCGTCGATGGATTGCGAAGCCGTAAAGCTCTTCAGTTTTAAAAATTCGATGGCCGGATGGTTCGGATCGAAATCCTTAGGTGCTTTTTTCAGTACGTTATCTGCTTCACGAGACAAATCGCCATATTCTTTTTTGAAAGCTGCATCGGCTACAATTTTCTCTAAATCGTCGTAGAAAAAAGCAATTTCTCTTCTAATTTGTTTCAATTGCGCCGGTTCCGGACACCAAACACCGCCGGCGACAAAACAGTTGCCTTTCTCGAAATGAACGTAATAACCCGGACTGTTCTTTTGAAATTTATTTTGGGTGAACCAAACGCCCATATTGGTTTTATAGGGCGATTTGTCTTTGGAAAAACGTATATCACGGTTGATGCGAAATGTACAATTTTTCACTTCCAAATCGTCTAATTTCGGATCAAGTTGTTTCATTTCGGCCAACAAACCTGCAATAAACGCATGGTAATCTTTTTTGTATTGGTCATACCGTTTTTTGTTGGCATGCATCCAATCGGTATTGTTGTTGGCAATCAAATCCTCTAAAAACTGTAGTGCTTCTTGGGTAATCATACTAAAGGTGTTTTTTTAAGTCTTCTTCACTGATGTAACCTAAGTTGCGCCAAACTTCTTTGCCGTTTTCATAAATGATAATCATCGGTAATCCTTCAATTTTCATGGCTTCGGTTAGGCCTTTGTTTTCGTCGGCATCTACTCTCACAATTTTGACTTGGTCTTTCAACTCTTCCTGCATTTTCAAAATATAAGGCTTCATTTTCTGGCAAGGTGCACACCAAACCGCGGTAAAATTGATGAGTACTTTTTTATCCGATGCTACTAATTTTTGATAATCTTCAACGGTCATGCCACCGGTTTTAGCCGTTTGTCCGACTTTAGGCATCCCGGCTGTAGTCCATTTCATGATACCGCCTTCTAAGTTGTAAACTTCTGTAAAGCCCATGGCGACTAACTTATCAGCGGCTTGAGCACTTCGTCCGCCTACTTTGCAATACACAAAAATGGGTTTCGATTTGTCGTATTGTCCCGCTTTGGTAGCAAAATCAGGACTGTTAACGTTTACATTATCGGCATTTTCTATATGTTCAACGCCGAATTCTTCCGGAGTTCTAACATCTAACAATTGGGGTTTTTCGGTGTTTTTTAATTTTTCCGCATAAGTTTTAACATCCAGGGTTTGCACCGGTTTTGTGGCTTGGCCTTGGCAACTTAAAAATAAAAAGCTGATGAATAATAGGGAAAATAATTTGGTTTTCATGATAAAAAATGTTTTAGCTAAAGTACAAAATACCGTTGCATTAAAGGTTAAATATTTTATAACTCTGGTGTGTGGTTTTGACAATATTTTCAGTGCGTTCCGGATGCGTATCGGAGATGAATAGTTGGCCAAATACGTCATTATTCACCATTTCTACAATCTTACTCACCCGAAACTCATCCAGCTTGTCGAAAATATCATCAAAAAGGAGAATAGGTTTTTCACCGCTTTGTTTTTTGACAAAATCGAATTGGGCAAGTTTAAGGGCGATTAAAAACGATTTTTGTTGTCCTTGCGAACCGAACTTTTTAATAGGGAAGTGGTCTATTTCAAAAGACAAATCATCTTTGTGAATCCCTACGGAAGTGTATTGTAAAGCTCTGTCTTTGCTGAGGTTTTCTTCCAGTAATGTCAACGTATCTTTCTCAAACAAATCACTTTGATACACCAATTGTACGGTTTCGGCCGAATCGGAAATCGTTTGATGATACGCATTGAAAATCGGCACAAAGTCGGCCAAAAACGCTTTTCGCTTTTCAAAAATAACTTGCCCTAAAGCCTCCAATTGTTCATTATAGATGGACAAAGTATCTTTTTCAAAAACATGATTCAAGGCAAAATATTTCAACAGCGCATTGCGTTGGCTTACGATCTTGTGGTACTGAATCAACTGTTGTAGATAGCTGCTGTCTAACTGTGAAATCACGCTGTCGATAAATTTGCGTCTTGTTTCACTGCCTTCAATGATCAAATCCCTGTCAGCCGGTGAAATAATCACCAATGGTATAAAACCCACATGATCGGAGAACTTTTCGTAGAGTTTGCCGTTGCGTTTTAGCATTTTCTTTTGGCCTTTTTTCAAGCTGCACAGAATTTGCTCGGTACGGTTGTTTTTCTCAAACTCGCCGTCCACCACAAAAAAATCTTCACCGTGTTTGATGTTCTGCACGGCCAGCGGGTTGAAATAACTTTTACCGATGGCCAAATGATACACAGCATCCAAAATATTGGTTTTTCCAATGCCGTTTTTCCCTACGAAGCAATTGATTTTAGTATCAAATTCGAAGGTGGCATCCGAAAAATTCTTGTAGTTCAGGACTGAAAGGCGTTTTAAAAACAATTCGGTATCGCTTGAGTTAAGGTTAAATAATTGGTTTGCAATAATTTGTTTTCTTTTTGAAGCAGTTAAAGAAAGCCCTGCAAATTATTCAAAATTATTGATAAAAAGAATGAACGTTAGAATTCTTTAGCGGTTGCTCTTTTGTGAGCGATTCAAAAACGAGTATTTTCTACTTTAAAAAATATTAAATCGATTTTTTTTATGGGAGTTTGAATAAAAATTTTATTTTTGCGCACACTAAATTAAAAATAGATGGCAACTTTTAACAAAAGAGGATATAAAGCACCAAAAGAAAAAGCGGAAAAAGTAGACGAAACTTTCATTGAAGACGTAAATGTTGATGAAAAAGACAGTACTACAGCTAAAGCATTCGACACCTTAGACCAATCAGCTTCTAAAGCAGAAGATTTTATTGCTAAAAACCAAAAAGTAATTTTAGGTGGTTTGTTGGCAGTAGTGGTGGTAGTTGTGGGTTATTTCGCTTATGATAAATTTATTGCTGAGCCAAACCAACAAGAAGCTGCTGAAGAATTATTCGTAGCCCAACAAAATTTCCAAAAAGCCGTTGATGGTGATGTGAAAGCGGATTCTTTATTCAATTTAGTATTGAATGGTTCTGAAGGTAAATTTGGTGTACTTAAAATTGCTGAACAATATTCAGGAACTGACGCCGCAAACCAAGCTAATTTCATGGCCGGTATCGCTTACTTGAACACCGGTAAATATGTTGAAGCTATTGCGAGTTTGGAAAAATTCAACTCTAAAGATGTTACTTTAAGCATTTTGGCCAAAGGAGCTATCGGAGATGCTTACGCACAACAAAACAAACAAAAAGAAGCGTTAGAGTTTTATGTGAAAGCTGCTGATGCGAGTCAGACTAACGACTTTACCAGACCAAGATATTTGATGAAAGCCGGTAAAACTGCTTTAGCAATGGGTAACAAAGCCGAAGCTTTGAAATATTTCACAGACATCAAAGAAAATTTTGATACTGCTCCGGAAGCTCAACAAGTAGATGCTTTAATCGGATTAGCGCAATAAATTTCAAATTAATAATACCCAAAAAAGGATTAAGGAGTGTATCTTTAATCCTTTTTTAGTTTAAAATCATAAATTATGGCAACAGCTAATAAAAACCTTTCTAATTACGACAAAACCCAATTGCCCAGTGCGAAAGAGTTCAAGTTTGGTATCGTGGTATCCGAGTGGAATGATCATATTACCAACGGCTTGTACCAAGGAGCCGAAGCCGCCTTGTTAGATTGTGGCGCTTTGCCGGAAAACATAGTGCGATGGAATGTACCCGGAAGTTTCGAACTGATTTACGGCGCACAACGTATGATCGTCACCCAAGAAGTAGATGTGGTTATTACTATTGGTTGTGTGATCAAAGGCGAAACCATGCACTTTGAATTTGTGTGCGAAGGCGTAACCCAAGGCATCAAAGATTTAAACGTACAAACCGATGTGCCGGTTATTTTTTGTTTGCTAACGGATAATAACGAACAACAATCTATCGACCGAAGTGGTGGCGTTCACGGAAATAAAGGCACTGAAGCTGCCATTGCTGCTATCAAAATGGCTGATTTGCGCAGCAAAACGATGCAATAGATTCTCTTTTCGGATGTAAATGATAAGCCTATTCTTTTGTGAATAGGTTTTTTATTTTTAGGGAATGATTAACTATAAATACCCATACTTTTTCCTTAAATTTGCTTGGTTTGGGTGGTAGCCCGAGTCCTTAATTCAAAACACTGAAACTAAATAATGTCGAGTATCATTCAATTGCTTCCGGATCATGTGGCCAATCAAATTGCAGCCGGTGAAGTAGTGCAAAGACCGGCTTCGGTAGTCAAAGAGTTGTTGGAAAACGCTGTAGATGCCAAAGCCACCGATATCAAACTCATCATCAAAGATGCCGGAAAATCATTAATACAAGTGATTGATAATGGCGTTGGGATGAGTGTCACCGATTCGCGTTTGTGTTTTGAACGTCACGCCACTTCTAAAATCCGCCAAGCCGAAGATTTATTTTCATTACATACCAAAGGTTTTCGTGGTGAGGCGTTGGCTTCCATCGCGGCTATTGCGCATGTGGAAATGAAAACCAAACAAGACCAAGAAGAATTAGGAACGCACATTGTCATAGAAGGCGGCAAGTTTATGTCGCAGGAACCGGCGGTTTTACCTAAAGGTACTTCGTTTGCAGTCAAGAATTTGTTTTTTAATATCCCGGCACGTCGCAATTTCTTAAAATCGGAAACCGTTGAACAACGTCATATAGTAGATGAGTTCCAGCGTGTAGCGATGGCGCATCCGAACATTCATTTTACGATGTATCATAATGGTAGTGAGATGTTCAATTTGCCGATATCAAATTTCAGACAGCGCATCGTCAATATTTTTTCGGGCAAAACGAATGAAAAATTAGTACCTGTTAAAGAAGAAACGGATATCTTAAGTTTACAAGGATTTGTAGGGAAACCCGAATTTTCCAAGAAAAACCGTGGGGAGCAATTCTTCTTTGTTAACGATCGTTTCATCAAAAGCGGCTATTTGCATCACGCCGTTATGGCTGCTTATGAAGGTTTGCTGAAAGACGGTTCGCAGCCGAGTTATTTTCTGTATTTGACTGTTCCGCCACATACCATCGATATCAATATTCATCCTACCAAAACCGAAATTAAGTTTGATGACGAGCACGCTTTGTACGCCATTTTACGCTCAGCCATCAAACACAGTTTAGGACAATTTAATGTGGCGCCGGTATTGGATTTCGACCGAGATCCGAATTTGGACACGCCTTATCAATACCAAAATAAAGAAGCAGAATTTCCTACCATTCAAGTGGACAGAAGTTACAATCCGTTTGCTGATGATAAGCCTAGTAAGTCGTTTTCAACACCATCCTATAAAAAGCCGGAAGCCCAGCCTAATTGGGAAAGTTTGTATGTAGGTCTGAAACAAGCCGGGCAAGAATTGGCGGAAATGACCTTTGAAAACGATGCTGTTACTTCTTCTTTGTTTGAGGAAAATGAAGTAGAACAGGAAGTAAAAAGAACTTACCAAATTCATAAAAAATACATTGTCAGTCCGATTAAGTCCGGAATGGTTATCATCAACCAAAACAGAGCGCATGAGCGGGTTTTATACGAAGAATTCCTGACTAGCATGACAGTACATCAAGCGTCGAGTCAGCAATTGTTGTTTCCGCTCCAGTTGTATTTTTCGGCTCCCGAAATGGATTTGTTGGCCGAATTAAAATCGGCTTTAGAAAATACCGGATTTGTATTTGAAGCGATGGAAGTCGACCACGTTATGATTTCCGGTTTACCTGTCAATGTGACCGAAAGTGAGATTTCCATTGTTTTGGAAGAGTTATTGCGTGATTTGCAAGACGGCATACCGGACAGTAGTTTTTCGCAAAATGATACTATCGCCAAGTCTATGGCGCGTAGTTTGGCCATTAAAACCGGAACGTATTTGACCGAAAAAGAACAGGAAAATTTGGTGCACAACCTGTTTGCTTGTAAAGAGCCGGATGTGTCGCCGTTTCAAAAACCCACTTTCATCACTATGAGTGTGGAAGATATAGACAAAAAATTCAGCGTATGATGCGAATGACCGAGACTGTTAAGCAGTTACTGATAATCAATGTTATTTTTTACATTGGCTCCAATTATGTGGGCGATGTTACTTATCAATTGTTTGCTCTTTTTTCTCCGGATAATCCCAATTTCAACTATTGGCAACCTTTAACGAGCATGTTTATGCATGCCCGTTTTCCAAACTTGATGCATATTGTCTTTAATATGTTTGCTTTAATTTCCTTTGGTAGTGCTTTGGAACATTTTTGGGGTGCGAGAAAATTTTTGTTTTTCTATATTTCCTGTGGATTGGGAGCGGCTTTATTGCATATGGGCGTGAATTATTACCAATACCATCATGCTTTGGAAATATTACAACAAGCGAATGTTCCGACGGAGGTTATTAATGCTGTTGTAAAAGAAGGACGATACAATAATGCCTTATTGGAAATCATTTCTTTATCGGATTTAGAAGCCATGTATAGTTCATATAATATACCGGCCGTTGGAGCTTCCGGCGCAATTTATGGTTTATTAATCGCTTTCGCTTTCATGTTCCCGAATGCCGAATTGATGATGATGTTTATCCCTGTACCTATTAAAGCCAAATATTTTGTACCGGGTTTGTTGGTTCTTGATTTGGTTTTAGGGTTCAAAGGCAGCTCAATCTTCGGTAGCGGCGGAACCGGAATTGCTCACTTTGCGCATTTGGGAGGTGCTTTAACCGGTTTTATTATGATGTGGTATTGGAAGAAAAATTCGTTCAACAATAAGCGCTGGGATTAGTTATGAGCATACTGGAAGATTTAAAACTACAATACAGAATCGGAGGCATAGCCAATAAAATGATTTATTGGAATGTAGGCTTATTTATCTTGTCGATTCCGTTGTTTTATCAATTTGCAAGTGGTTTTTTCGATTATCCGACTTGGTTGGCCGTTTCTTCTCAACCTATGGAGGCCTTATATAAGCCTTGGTCACTTATCACTTATGCTTTTTTCCATCAGGGATTTATGCATTTGTTTTTCAACATGATGGTCTTGCATTTTTCGAGTCGTTTGTTCTTGACTTTTTTTACTCAAAAACAATATCTCGGATTGTATTTGTTAAGTGCTGTTTTTGCAGGTTTGGTTTATGTGTTGAGTTTTTACTTATTAGGTTATTCCTCTACTATGGTTGGTGCTTCAGCGGCTATTATGGCGCTTTTGGTAGCTACTACAACCTACCAACCTTTAATGGAAATCCGATTGCTTTTGATAGGTAATGTTAAACTATGGCACATTACCGGCGTATTGTTACTGCTCGATTTACTGCAAATCCAATTGGGCAATATGGGAGGACACATTGCGCATTTGAGTGGTGCATTTTTCGGATTTATTTACATCAAGTTGTTGCAAAATGGCACCGATTTGAGTCGCATTGTTACCTCAGTGATTGATTTTTTTGCGAATTTATTTTCTCCAAAAAAAACAACACCATTCAAAAAAGTACACGTCAATCCGAAGAAGCCTGTCGCCAAACCAACTAGTAAAATTGTGGCCAAAGATAAAACCCAACAACAAATTGATGAGATTTTGGATAAAATCAGCCAATCGGGTTACGACAGTTTGACCGCCGAAGAAAAAGAATTTCTGTTTCGCGCTGGAAAATAGCAGTATTATTTTGCATATTTGTTTGTCGTTTTCCGTTTGAGGAAAATGAAATCTTAAATCAATCTTTTTGAAAAAGCTATCGTGGTTTAATAAAGTAATGTTCGGATTCAATATAGCGTTGACTGTATTGACATTCGTGGCTTATGCGTTACCTTTTTTAGCGCCAAAGTTGTTTCCGTTATTATCGGTGCTGACACTCATTTTACCGCTGTTTCTGATTTTAAATGCCTTTTTCTTTGTGTATTGGTTGTTGCAACTCAAGCGACAAGTTATTTTATCGGGATTGGTGTTGTTATTGGGGATTACTTTTATCAATAAGTTCTACAAGTTTTCCTCGAGAGCATTAGCTGAAGAGGAAAAAGATTTTACGGTGATGAGCTACAACGTTCGTTTATTTAATTTATTCGAATGGTTGCCCAACGAACATGTAGGCGATACCATTTTGTCTTTCATCAACGACCAAAACCCGGATATCATTTGTCTTCAGGAATATTCCGAAAGTGCCAAAGTAAATCTGAGAGCATACAAGTACAAAGCGGTATTCATGGAAGGCAAGCAAATCAAAACCGGTCAAGCTATTTTTTCCAAATATCCGATTTTCAATCAAGGCGATTTCAAAATACCCGATTTAGGGAATAATGTAGTTTATGCCGATATCAAAAAAGGAAAAGACACGATTCGCGTGTATAACATTCACTTGCAATCGATAAAAATTTCTCCGGATGTGAATGAAATTGAATCGCATGTTGATGCTATCGACAAAAGCAAATCCCAACAATTGTTTGTTCGAATTCGTGAGGCTTTTAAAAAGCAAGAAAAGCAAGCGGAAAAGTTAGTCAACCACCGTAAAGCGTGCCCGTATCCGGTAATAATTTGCGGCGATATGAACAACAGCGCCTTTTCGTACATCTACCGCAATATTAAAGGCGATTTAAGCGATTGTTTTGAAGAAGCCGGCTTAGGTTTCGGACAAACTTATCGTTTTAAGTATTATCCGGCGCGTATTGATTACATCTTTGCCGATAAGCGCATGAAGGTGAAAAGTTTCCAAAGTTTTTCGCGTTTCGAAAATTCGGATCACTTCCCGATTATGACGCGTTTGGCCTTTGCCAATTAGACTACAGCCTTTGTTTTTTAAGATAATCTAAGGCATATCGGCCTTCGTTGAACAATAAGTCGAGGATGCTTAAATTGTTCAAATACCCGTGTTTTTCTACGAAAACTTGCGTGTAAGGTTCGAAAACCGAAGTGTCTTTTTTACCGTTAATCAATCCGCGCCAATCGATTTTATCAGTAACCTCATGAAAGTATTCGGCCGTTTCGTTGTAATCGAATTCCAAGCCTAAACATTTTGAAACGACCGACATGGTTTCCAAATTCAAATCCATTAAAAAGGTATGTTTCTTTTGGAAAATAGGAGCGATGTCGTCTTCAAAATATTCAAAGAAAGGCGAAGTACGATACGCTGCTTCTAAGGATTTGAAGTGTTGTTTTTGCCAATCAAAAGCGGTTTCGAGTTTTACGTCTTTGGTTTTTTGATGGGCTACTTTGGAATGTTTTATAGGAATATTAAGCAACTGAATGCCGTTCGGACTGTAAATGTACATTCGGTTACGGTTAGTTTGCTTTTGGAAGTTATCATCCATTTCAAAAGTCACCAAATCACTTTGGGCAATAGCCACAAAATGACTGATGGAAGGGAAATAACCGGGATGAATCAGAATGTTATTCATTTCACCAATATCCTAAATTAATTGGCTTTTCTTTTTTTCCAGAAATACTCTCCCACAAAGTACAATACCAGCAATCCTAAGAAGAATTTGAAATAAGATTGCGGTTGGCCATCACCACTTACTGTAGTGAACAATCGGTCCCAACGAATTTTATTCAAACCTGAAGCACTGCTGTCCCAACTCATCCAAATAAATACCGGTTTCCCTACAATGTGGTCTTCCGGTGTGAAGCCAAAATAACGCGCGTCAAGCGAATTGTTTCTATTGTCTCCCATCATCCAGTAGTAATTCTGTTTGAAGGTGTAGCTATTGGTTTTTACGTCATTTATGTAAATGTCATCGCCAACTACTTTCAAAGTATTGCCTTCGTATTCAGTGATGATGATTTTGTACAAGGATAAGTTCTCTAAGTTTAAAGTGACAGTTTTTCCGGCTTCCGGCATGTAAATCGGTCCCATGTTGTCGCTGTTCCAGTTTCGGGTAGTCGAAGGATGTCCATCTTTGTAATCCGGGAAGATTCCATCTTCGGCACCGGTTTTTAAATAGCGTTCTACTGCTGCTACGCGAGAGTCTTTTTTCAATTCATCGGCTTTAGCTTGAGTAAGATTGGCCTGGAACATTAAGTTAGAGGAAGTCAGTTTTAACTTGTCTACCAAGTCTTTGTCAACTGCTCCTAAAAGAAAAGTATTGGTGCTGTCTTTTTCGATCACAGCAAAACTATAGCCTTCTTTGTTTAAATATTGTTGTACCAAATTATTGTCCCACAACTTGGTTTCTATTTGGATTAAGGTGTTGAATTCGGTTACACCATATTGGTCTACAAACTCTTGTGTAATCGGTTCTTTCATTTTAATGTTGAACCCGAACTGTGGTTTGGCTCTCTCCGGTAAAATCAACTCTTTTCCATTGATGTAAACCACACCTTTTTTGATTTCTAAATTATCACCCGGAATAGCCACACAACGTTTTACGTAGTTGGTTTTCTTGTCGATAGGTTTGTTGTATCTGCGATCAGCCGGTAAATACATGTGGAATAGGGTGTCACGCGGCCAATTGAAAACTACGATATCGGCATTTTTTATTTTTTCAAAGCCCGGAAAACGGAAGTAAGGCAATTGTAATTTGTTTTCCCATGAATTGGCATCGTGGTCGTTATACAAGTAAGACTTGGTTTTGATAAAAGGCAGAGTATCATGAACCATAGGCGCTGCCACTGATGTCATTGGTGTTCTGGCGCCGTAATGAAATTTGCTCACAAACAAGAAATCTCCGGTAAGCAATGATTTTTCCAAAGACGAAGACGGAATCACATACGGTTGCATTACATAGGTATGTACCAAAGTAGCCACAATTACTGCAAACAATAACGAACTGATGGTATCACCGGTTTTGGTTCTCGGGGTTAAATCGCGGTCAGAAATATGAGTGACTTCTTGAGTATAGTTGATGTAATAAAGATAAAATCCGAATGTTAGCGCGCCCAACCAACTGTCGGCAGTCGAATTGCGTCCGAAGCTTCTCAAGGTTTCTACCCAAACTACCGGAAACATCAGTAAGTTAATAATCGGAACAAACAGCAATACGGTCCACCAAGTCGGTCTTCCGATAATTTTCATCAAAACAATGGCGTTATACACGGGGACAAAAGCTTCCCATCTTTTTCTACCTGCTTTTTCGTATAGTTTCCAAGTTCCCAAGCCGTGGATGACTTGTACAATTAAAAGGAAAATTAACCATTGAGTTGCTGACATAAGGCTTATCTTTTATTTAAACAGCTATAGGTTTACTATAACCGGGATTTGTTACAATTATTCAGTTTCTATTTTAAATTTAAGACATCTTTCATAGTGAAAACGCCTTTTTTGCCCTGAATCCATTCGGCTGCTAAAACCGATCCCAGCGCAAAACCTTCTCGGTTGTGGGCGACGTGTTTGATTTCGATAAAATCCACCTCGGATTGGTAAAAAACACTGTGGGTTCCGGGTACATTTTCGATGCGTTTGGCGTTAATATGAATCTGTTGTTCTCCCGCTTGTGCTTCGGTCCAAGACTCATAATCCGAATGTTGGATAATGCCTTTGGCTAGGGAAATAGCAGTACCACTGGGAGAATCCAATTTTTGGGTATGGTGAATTTCTTCCATCGAAACTTTATAAACATCGGCAAAACGCGCCATCATTTTGGCTAAGTATTCATTCAGTTCGAAAAATAAATTCACACCCAAACTGAAATTGGAACCGTAAAGAAACGTTCCGTTTTTGGCCTCGCACAAACGAACCATTTCGTCGTACTGTTCCAGCCAACCGGTAGTTCCTGATACTACAGGGATATTTTCGTTCAAACAAGTAGAAATATTGCTAACAGCGGCAGTCGGAACACTAAAATCAATGGCAACGTCTGCTTGCGCTAAACCTTCAAAAGTATCGGACTGACCTTTTCTTAAAACTATTTCATGACCTCTTTCCAAAGCAATTCTTTCGATTACTTTTCCCATTTTTCCGTAGCCGAGTAATGCAATTTTCATCAGAATCGATAATTTAGGGTTAGACCGAGATTGGGTTTGGCGGTAAAATCATTTTGGTAAACATCAGGCGCTACCGTGAGTTTTTCGTTCACGTTAAACTGGATCAAATGCGCATCTACATTGGCATCTACTATGTTTAAAACATAAAAACCTAAAGTCACCAATAAGGATAAGTCGCGATTTCTTTGGTAAAATCGTTGTGCCTGAATCAAACGGCTGTCGTCCAAATATTGGTATTGGTCATCGTTAAAACCGGCCAAACGTCTTTTGTAAGCGTCGCGGTAACTGTGGTATTTTTTGTTATTGTCTAAATAGAAGTACATACTGGTTCCAATGGCACCGTATACTATGGGGATTTTCCAGTATTTTTTATTGTAAGCTTGTCCTAATCCGGGCAATACAGCCGAGTAAAAAGCCGCTTTAGAAGGGGTTAACGGATCTATTTCTTTCGTTTTAATGGTGTCTTTAGCCACTAGTCCTTCAGCGATTTGCTGGGCATAAAGCGAGGGTTTTCCCAAAAGAAAGAACAATACAAGTATGTAGTAAAAGCGATTCACTATCCTTTAATTAGTTTGATAATGCGATTGAAATCTTCTTCAGAATGGAATGGAATAGTAATTTTTCCTTTGCCGTTAGCAGCCACTTTTACATCGATTTTGGTGCCGAAGAAATTCACAAATGCTTTTTTCTGGTCATCCGCCACCGCAAAACTTTCTCCTTTTTTAGCTTTCGCCGGTGCCGGTTTGCGACTGTCTTGATAGTTTTTTACCAAAGCTTCAGTTTCACGTACGGAAAGATTCTGACTGATGATTTTGTGGTAAATATCGGTTTGGATGTCTTGGTCTTCAATGTTAATGATGGCGCGACCGTGACCCATGCTGATAAATCCGTCACGAATACCGGTTTGGATAATCGGGTCTAATTTTAACAAACGCAAGTAGTTGGCAATAGTAGAACGTTTTTTACCCACGCGTTCACTCATTTGTTCTTGAGTCAATTGGATTTCGTCAATTAAACGTTGGTAAGAAAGCGCAATCTCTATAGGGTCTAAATCGTGGCGTTGGATGTTTTCTACCAAAGCCATGACCAACGATTCGTTATCATTGGCAATACGAATGTAAGCCGGAACCGTTGTTAGACCAACGATTTTACAAGCACGTAAACGGCGCTCTCCCGAAATCAATTGGTATTTGTTAAAATCTAATTTACGAACGGTAATCGGTTGGATTAGCCCTAATTCTCTGATGGAAGAAGCCAATTCCTGTAATTGTTCTTCGTTGAAATTGGTTCGGGGTTGAAACGGATTGATTTCAATCGCCTCGATATCCAATTCGATTATGTTTCCGACTACTTTGTCGGCATTTTTATCGTTTACTGATTTGATGTCGTTTTCCGGATCTTTCAGTAAAGCCGATAATCCTCTTCCTAAGGCTTGTTTTTTTATTGCTTTTGCCATGGCTTAGTTGCTGTTTTTCTTGATGATTTCTTGCGCCAAACTCAAATAGTTGGTTGCACCTCGGCTGGTGGCGTCGAAGTTGATGATGCTTTCACCAAAACTTGGTGCTTCGCTCAATTTTACATTGCGTTGGATGATGGTTTTGAATACCATATCGTTGAAATGTTTTTGTACTTCTTCCACCACTTGGTTGGACAAACGCAAGCGCGAGTCGTACATGGTCAGTAACAAACCTTCGATATCCAAATTCGGGTTGTGGATTTTTTGCACACTTTTGATAGTATTCAACAATTTGCCTAAACCTTCCAAAGCAAAGTATTCGCATTGAATCGGAATTACGACACTGTCGGCAGCTGTTAAGGCGTTTAGGGTAAGCAATCCTAATGATGGCGCACAATCAATCAAAATGTAATCGTATTGGTCTTTCACACTTTCCAAGGCTTGTTTAAGCATGTACTCGCGGTTTTCTTTGTCCACCAATTCAATTTCAATTGCCACTAAGTCAATGTGAGCCGGAATCACGGAAACATTCGGCGCCGAACAAGTAATTGTGGCTTCCTGCGGCGTGTTGCTGTGTTCCAAAATTTGATAGGTTCCGATTTCAACACTTTCTACGTCAATTCCTAATCCGGAACTGGCATTCGCTTGAGGATCAGCGTCGATTAATAGTACTTTTTTCTCTAAAACACCCAAAGATGCGGCAAGATTTACAGACGTTGTTGTTTTTCCTACACCACCTTTTTGGTTGGCAATTGCAATGATTTTACCCATTTATTTTCTATCAATTTTAAGCCGTAAAAATACGATTAATTATGGCTTTGTCAAGGCTTATTTGTTAACATTTAGGTAAAGTTTTTAAGCCCTTAGTTTTCAGTTAGAGTCACTAATTACAGTCGGAAATTCCAGTACTACAACAGCTGTAATTATTTACTGCCTTTATTTTTTATCATCGCCTCTAACATATCCCACATTTCTTGAGGGATTTTTTCCAGAATGTTGAATTGACCCGCGCCTTGCAGCCATTCGCCACCGTCTATGGTAATGACTTCTCCGTTAACATAAGCTGAGAAATCCGAAACCAAATAAGCAGCTAAATTGGCCAATTCCTGATGGTCGCCCACGCGGCGCAAAGGCACTTTTTTTGCCATATCGAATTTTTCCGCTAGGTCGCCAGGTAAGAGTCTGTCCCAAGCGCCTTTGGTTGGAAATGGTCCCGGTGCGATGGCGTTCATGCGAATACCATATTTGGCCCATTCTACAGCCAAACTACGGGTCATGGCTAAAACACCGGCTTTAGCCGTAGCACTAGGCACTACATAGCCAGAACCGGTCCAAGCGTAAGTAGTAACTATATTCAACACATTGCAATTGGTTTGTTTGGTGTTAATCCAATGTTTTCCGAAGGCCAGCGTACAGTTTTTGGAACCTTTCAACACTATGTCGATGATGGTGTCAAAAGCGTTAGCTGATAATCTTTCGGTAGGCGAAATGAAGTTTCCGGCAGCGTTGTTCAAAAGCACATCGACTTTACCGAAGGTTTTTAAAACTTCCGCCAACATGGCTTCCACTTGGTCATAATGACGCACATCACATTGCAACGGTAAGCATTGTCCGCCGGTTTGGGTTTCCAATTCAGTTGCCGTGGTTTTTAATTTCTCTAAATCGCGAGAAGTTATGGCCACTTTAGCGCCTAATTCTAAAAAGTATTTGGTCATGGCTTTACCCAAGCCGCTTCCGCCTCCGGTTACTACAATTACTTTGTCTGCTAAGGCGTTATCGCGTAGCATTTTTGCTGAAAAATCCATATCGTTTTTTATTTTTAGTAAATATATTGTTTTAATTATAATTGGCGAAGTCTTTCGGCCGCTCTTGTCAAAGTTTCCTCATCTTTGGCAAAGCAAAAGCGTATGCATTGATGGTCATCTCCATTGGCATAAAAAATAGAAATCGGTATGGTAGCTACACCAAATTCGGTCACCAATCTTTTCGTGAAATCGATGTCGTTTTCCTCACTAATTGCCGCATACGAAGCCACTTGAAAGTAAGTACCTTCACAAGGCAATAGTTTGAGTTTGGTATCTTTCATCAGGCTTTGGAAGAAATCTCTTTTTTGTTGGTAAAATTGGCCTAAAGTTTTTATGTCGACTACATCTATGTAATCATTCAAGGCATGTTGGGCAATACTGCTCACGCTGAATACCAAAAACTGGTGTACTTTTTTGATCTCACGCATTAAATCCTCCGGCGCAATCACATAACCGATTTTCCAGCCGGTAATGTGAAACGATTTTCCGAAAGAAGAAATTGAAATGCTGCGTTCCCACAATTTGGGACGGTGATGAACTGAAATATGCGGTTGTTCAAAGGTGATGTATTCATACACTTCATCGGATAAAACCAAAAGGTTAGGGAAGGCATGGACGAGTTTTTCCAGCTGTTCAAAATCAGATGCAGTCCACATTTTTCCTGTAGGATTGTGTGGATTGTTTATGATGATCAGTCGGGTTTTTTCGTTTACCGCTGCGTTTATAGTTTCCCAATTCGGTGTAAAATCGATGTTAAGGGCTACGCGAACGGGTTTGGCATTACTTAACAAAATCGGGGCTTCGTAGCAATCGTAGCTCGGGTCTAAAATGATGACTTCTTCTTGGGCTTTGACCAAAGCTTGAATGGTAGCAAAAATGCCTTCGGTAGCACCGGCAGTAATCAGGATTTCTTCTTTAGGAGTAACCGCTCTGCCATAGGATTGTTGGGTTAAGACAGCGATTTTGTCCAACAACGAAGGCAAACCGCTCATGGGCGTATATTGATGTACATTGGCTGTGGCGAGTTTGGCTAGTATAGCAGTCAATCTTTCATCCACCGGAAAATTAGGGAAGCCTTGCGACAAGTTGATGGCTTGGTGTTCGGTGGCCATTTGCGACATTACGGTAAAAATGCTGGTGCCGATATGCGGAAGTTTTGACATGCCTTTGTTTTTGGTAAAGATAAAAAAAGCACCTCGATTGAAGTGCTTTTTTTAATGGTGAAGAAGAATTTACTCTTCCGATTTGTTTTTTAACTGCATCAGTAAAGTGTAAGCACCTTTGACCGCTATTTTTTTATCTTTTAAAACTTCGGGATTGATTATTTCTGTGAAGCCGTTTTCGCTGTTTCCGGTTTTGACTGCGGTCATTTCAAATTGGCGTTCGTTCACTTTTACAAAAACGTATTCTTTTCCTTCAAAAGTCACTAGGGCATCTTCGGGTAACGTTGGAACCGCGTGGCGTTTTAACTCAACTACGGCATTCATATACATGCCCGGTAAAAGTGTTTTGTCGTATTTAGAAAAATGGCAATGAACTTCGGTGCTGTGCTCGTCGGTAGCGATGTCTTTACTGATGAGAATGATTTCACATTCGTGTTTTTTGTCGGGTTGACTGTTGGTGTAAGCCATCACTTTTTGCCCGATAAACAGTCCGTTAATATCTTTTTCAAACACTTTTAGGTTCAAATGAATGTCATCCGGATTGATGAGTTCGAACAAGATGTCGGCTGGATTGACATACTTCCCAATGTTTACATTCACCTTAGAAACAAAGCCATCAATAGGTGAGAGGATGTTCACGCTTTTAGAGATGTTTTTCTCCGAAAGTGTTCTCGGATTGATGTGAATTAATCGCAGTTTTTCGGCTAAGGCATTGAGTGTGATGCGTAAGTTTTTGTATTCGGCATCAGCCATTTGATAGACTTTATCGCTGCTGGCTTTGTTCTGATTCAAATCGCGTTGGCGCTCGTATTCTTTTTCGGCAAAATACAATTTGGATTGCGTGGTTAAGTATTCTTGTTGCAACTGAATATACTGTTGGTCTTCCATCACGGCAATTACTTCATTTTTGCTAACGTGCATACCCGGAAGGAGTTTGGTGCTTTTTAAGTAACCGCCTAAAGGCATACTCACGGAAACTAGGTTTTGCGGTGGTACATCGATAATGCCGTTCAAATTGACAGTAGCAGATACCGTTCTTTCCTCAGTTGGTTCGATTACTAAACCTGCATTTTGATATTGCTTGTCGGTAAGCGATACTATTTTTTCGGATACATTATTGGTGTTCGTTTCCGATTCGGTTTTATTTGAGTTGCAGCTCAAACTAATAAAGGCCAAAGCTGCTAATATGATGTTTGTTTTCATGTTTAATTTTTTGAAGTAAGGTAATTCCATTCGATGACACTTTCGTTGTACAAGTTTACCGTGTCGATGTAACTGTTATGGATGGTTAAGGCTTGGTTGACCAACATCACCCAATCAAGATAATTGATATCGCCACCCAAAAACTGACGGTTAGCCGTTTCCGAAATCAAAATGGCATTCGGCAAACCGGTTTTCTCGAAATAAGTCAGCTTTTCAGCTTCGTTTTTAATCCTTAATTGGGTTTGCAAAAGTTGTCTTTCCAGGCTGTTTTTCTCTTTTTGGTATTCTTCGGCAGCCATTTGTTCCTGTACTTTAGCTGCTTTGACTTTAGCACTTTGAGAACCGCCTAACAATGGTATGCCTAAGCCAATTTGCGCCGAGTGGAAACGGGTCGATTTGTCGTACAACACATTATCCGCGCCGGTACCGGTAATCGACATATTGTTGTAACCCAAAGTCAGCATTGGCAATTTTCGAGCTTTTTCTAACTGAGTTTGTGCAGCAGCTGTGGCTTTTTGTTGCGCTAAACTTTGCAATAACGGATGTTGTTCTACACCCGATGTTGCTTCACTTTTGAATTCGATTTTGGGCGAACCGGCTGTTGGAATGACGGTTTGTTCCGAATTTAACAGCAATTGCAGTTTGCTGTTCCAAAGCGCTTTGTCTTGTTGCAGTTGTAATAATTGCAATTTCAATTGGCCTAATTGTGTTTCAGCAGTGGTTTTCTCTAAAAGATTACTTTCTCCTTTTTGAAGTCGCAAGGTCGCTTTTCGCAAGAATTCCGTTAGTAACGTATCGCTTTTCTGCAACAATTTTTCCTTTTCGGTCAATGTTACTATCGCATAAAAGGTAAGGGCGACTTCTTTTTTCAATGCCGCTTCTTTCAAAGTTACTAAGGCCGAAGCTGTTTTCCATTCCGAGGTCAGCACCTTTTTTTGGCGGTTGTAAACGGTTGGAAAATCGAACGATTGTGAAATACCAAAGCGAGTATCGGTAAAACTGCTATTGAATTGTCCGATTTCCGAATTGAGGTTGGTGGTAGGCAAATTGGCTGCAGTACGAATCAGTTTTTGTTGGTAATCCGCTCTCAGGCGGTCAATTTTTACCGATTGATTATTGCTAAGAGCCGTTTTTATGGCTTCGTCTAACGTTAGTTTAGTTTGAGCGTTCGCCGGAATTACTGCCAATGAAAGCAATAAAAGTAGCAAAGTTGTTTTAGAGGAAAGTTTCATTTTGAATCCTTTTTCAAAAGTGACATAGAGTATAGGTAAAACGAATAAGGTTAATAAGGTCGCAATCATCAAACCACCAATTACTACGGTCGCCAGCGGACGTTGTACTTCGGCACCGGAACCGTTACTGATGGCCATTGGTAAAAATCCGAGAGAAGCCACGAAAGCCGTCATCAACACCGGACGCAAACGCACTTTGGTACCCATTAAAACGATGCGATGTAAGTCATCCATACCTTCCGCTTTGAGTCGGTTAAATTCAGATACCAAAACGATACCGTTTAGTACAGCTACTCCAAATAATGCAATAAAACCAATGCCGGCACTGATGCTGAAAGGCATCCCGCGCAAAGCCAAAAAGAAGATACCGCCTATGGCCGAAAGCGGAATAGCGGAATAAATCAGTAGGCCATGTTTCACCGATTTGAAGGCGAAGAACAACAAGATGAAAATCATCAATAAAGAAATCGGAACCGCAATCATCAAACGATCTTTGGCTTGGTTGAGGTTTTCAAAAGCCCCGCCGTAAGTGGTGTAATAGCCCGCAGGTAGTTTGATTTGTTGGTCGACTTTGGTTTTCAATTCGTTTACGATGCTTTCTACGTCGCGTCCATTCACGTTGAATCCGACAACAATTCGGCGTTTGGCATCTTCGCGTTGGATTTGATTCGGACCATTTTTAATAGACACATCAGCCAATTGCGATAGTGGAATTTGAGTCCCGTTTGGCGTTGGAATCAGTAAATTTTTCACGTCTTCCAAGTCTTTTCGTTTGTCGTTGTCGAGGCGAACAACCAATTCAAATCGCTTCTCGCCTTCAAAAACCAATCCGGTACTTTGTCCGGCAAAGGCGGTATTCACTACACGATTGATATCGGCTATAGACAAATGGTATTGGGCAATGACAGGGCGATTGTATTCGATAATCACTTGCGGCATGCCGGTTATCGGTTCTACAAACAGGTTTTCGGCTCCTTCAACGGTGTTGACAATTTTGCCTAATTTTTCAGCATAAACCGCCAATGTATCAAGATTTTCGCCGAATATTTTACAAACCACATCTTGACGCGCTCCGGTCATGAGTTCGTTAAAACGCATTTGCACAGGATATTGGAAACCGGCGGTAATTCCGGGAACCTCTTGCAAGGCTTTCCCCATTTTCTCGGCCAATTCGTCAAAGGTTTTGGCGGAAGTCCATTCCGATTTGTCTTTCAAAATCACCATCATATCACTGGCTTCCATTGGCATTGGATCGGTTGGTACTTCGCCACTTCCGATTTTGGTGACTACTTTTTCTACTTCCGGGAATTGGGTTTTTAAGATGTGCGCTGCCTTTTGGGTACTTTCTATGGTAGTGTTTAGGTTACTTCCGGTTAGGACTCGGGTGTCAACCGCAAAATCGCCTTCTTCCAGAGCCGGAATGAATTCGCCACCTAAAGAACTTAACACAAATACAGCCACGACGAAAAGCGCAATGACACTAGCGATAATCGCTTTTTGGTAATTCAAAGCCGTTTGCAACCAATGTTGGTATTTGCGTTCCAATTTGAACATCATGCGGTCGGAGAAATTCGGTTCGTGGTTGATTTTTTTGCTTAAAAACAAAGCACTCATCATCGGAATATAGGTCAGCGACAACAAGAACGCACCCAATAAAGCAAAGGCTACAGTTTGTGCCATCGGTTTGAACATTTTACCTTCGATACCTTCTAAAGTGAATATAGGCAAGTACACAATCAAAATGATGATTTGGCCGAATACCGCGCTGTTCATCATTTTGCCTGCAGAAGTTTCCACTTCTTTGTCCATTTTGCTCTGCGATATACTATTGATATGGCTGAACTTCTTACTATGGGTGAGTTGGTGCATTACAGCTTCCACAATAATTACGGCACCATCGACTATCAAACCGAAATCGAGTGCGCCCAAGCTCATTAAGTTGCCACTTACCCCAAAGGTATTCATCAGGATAATCGCAAATAGCATGGCTAACGGAATCACCGAAGCTACGATAAGTCCGGCACGGAAATTACCCAGGAACAATACCAATACAAAAATCACAATTAACGCACCTTCCAAAAGGTTTTTTTCTACTGTTCCAATGGCGTTATTGACCATTTTAGTTCGGTCGAGGAACGGCTCTATGGTTACGCCTTCCGGTAATGTTTTTTTGATGAGTTCGATGCGTTCTTTCACATTTTTAATCACTTCACTACTGTTGGCGCCTTTGAGCATCATTACGATAGCGCCGGCTACTTCGCCTTCGTCGTTGTAACAAAGGGCACCGTAACGAGTGGCATGTCCGGTGGTGATTTTGGCAATATCTTTCAAGAATACAGGTGTTCCGCTTGGAGTGGCTTTAACGGCAATGTTTTCAATATCTTCTATCTTACCAATCAAACCTTCGCTTCGGATGAATAGGGTTGTAGCGCCTTTTTCGATATACGCGCCACCGGTATTTTGATTGTTTTGTTCTAAGGCAGTAAAAACATCATTGATGGTTAAGCCGTGAGCGTGTAGTTTCCCCGGTTCAATAGCAATTTCCAGCTGTTTTAATTTTCCGCCAAAGCTGCTTACTTCGGCAACGCCTTTTACGCCTAAGAGTTGTCGGCGGACAATCCAATCTTGTATGGTTCTGAGTTCGGTTTCATCGTATTGGTCTTCGTAGCCTTTTTCAGGACGTACTACGTATTGGTATATTTCGCCTAAGCCGGTTGAAACCGGACCAAGTTCGGGAGTTCCGATACCAGCGGGAATTTGGGTTTGGACTTGTTGCAGGCGTTCGGCTACTTGCTGGCGTGCCCAATAAATATCGGTTTCATCGTCGAAAACGATGGTGACTAACGATAAACCAAAACGTGAAAAACTTCGGATTTCTTTTAAACCCGGAATGTTGCTGTTGGCTTGTTCTACCGGAAAGGTAACCAAGCGCTCTATGTCGGTCGCTCCGAAAGAAGGCGCAATGGTGATGACTTGCACCTGATTATTGGTAATATCAGGAACGGCATCAATAGGCAATTTGGTGGTTTCATAGATACCGTAAAGCAATAGTGCTATGGTAAACAAACCCACGATAAGCTTATTCCTAACGGAAAAAGCGATAATTTTATTTAACATGATTTTTAAATAACTTAATGAATACTATTTTACTGTTGGCGTAAATCAACCAACAAAGACTAAGTAATTAAGCTATTTTAGGCGGTTGCCAAATGGAACTTTGGTCGGAAGAATAAATACGACTTAGATAAAAGTCGGTTTCCGATTTGTCTTTTAATTGGAATTTAGGGCGACTGATTTCAAAATGAATTTCGGGTAACAAGGTTAAGTAAGTTAGGCCATTGTTGCAATCTACACTTTTGTAAGGCAGTTTCATGTCTTCCTCTCGGTCAGCATCATTTACATCGCCGTGACCGTAGTGCAAACATAAAAATGACCATAAACTCATGTTTTTATTTTCTTCTTTATGGTCGTAAAAATGTTCCACCAAAGCCGGAATCTTCAACAACTCGAAACATTCGGTTGAAGAAGAAACGTATAATGATAAAAGCAAGATTGCTAATACTCTTCGCATGGGAATTTTACTTAACTGTAACAAATGTAATAAAGTTTAAGCTTTAACGAACATGACAAATGTTGTTAAAACCTCTTTCCAATACATTCTTAATCAAATTTTAATGGAAGTCAATAATTTCAGGCGACTTATTTAGAGGTTTAACAAACAGCTTTGCTTCATGATGACGATACTTCGGTCATAATTATCCTCTTTCACAATCATTTCCACTTTAATTTCCTTTTCATATAGAGAAATCACCAATTCCTTAATGTTGGCTACTTTAAAAGTGGTTAAAGTTCTTTGGTTATTGTTCAGAAAGGAATGTTTGTTAAGTATTATTTCATTAAGGGCTTGGAATGAATTTGGATTTTGATTGGGCGCTACTGTTACCGTTAATTGAACACACTTTTCCTTAACCGTATTGATGGTTTTCAAGTTAATGCGATTGGGTTTTACTTCAATCGAATGGCCTGTTTTTTCGGTGCGCGTTGATTTTTCATCTACGACTGTTTCTTCCAGAATGGTTTTGGGAATGATAAGACTGATATCTGCTTTCGGAATGGCTATCGTGGTTTCATAGCTAACCACTTCATCTATATAATCAGAGGCGTTGTCATTGGCGTACTTTCTGAAAAAACCTAAAAAGTTTTGATACTCTTTTTTGGGGTCTTTGGTTTTGATGTAAATATCATACAGGGTACTCGAACAATATCGGTTGGTTTGCTGGTATACTTGCTTGGCGATTTCGGTCAGTAAGCCTTTGTCTTTTTTCTCATCAACGGTAATTTTGATTTTGGCTTCTTTTTTTAAATCGTTAATCAACCTTTGTATAGCAGTTGTTTTGGTATTGTTCCAATCTGATATATACCGATTGATGAATTCGGCCAAAACCTGTTCTTCCGAAAGGTTGAAAATCATCAAGCCCAATTCAAATTTTTGCTTGAAGTCGGCCGGATTGTATTGGTTGGGATCAAAGCTGCGCAAATAGGCCAAAATGCGGAACTTTTGTTCCATTTGAATGTTGACCGGTACCGAAAAATCGGGTTGGTCCTTGTTGACGATAATCTCCAATCCGGAATCCCCGATTTTAAAACTGTTCAGTCTTTTAAAAATCAAACCCATGCTCATAAAAGACGCATCACCACGCGGACTGGCACTCTGTTGCAAATCTTTGTAAAAAACCGCTTGTGTCAGGTTTTTGATCCAAGTATCGTAGTACTTAAAATGGTTGGGCATTTGTTTGTCAAAATCTTGCTGAAACAAATTTTTAAGCGACGGGTAATACCTTGGCACATTTTGTCCGGAAATCGAGTAGGACAGCAGTAGTAGAGTAATGAGGAATATTCTTTTCATTTGATTTTTTTCAAATATAAAAAATCCCAACGGTTTGTTGGGATTTGGTTTTGCTGATAAATTATTAGTCCTCGAGTAACACCTCCAAAATCTGAATCGCGGCATCGCTAATCTTTGTGCCTGGTCCGAATACTGCAACAGCTCCGGCGTCGAATAAGAATTGGTAATCTTGCGCCGGAATCACGCCACCTACGATGACCATAATGTCTTCACGGCCGTATTTTTTGAGTTCTTCAATCACTTGCGGCACTAAGGTTTTGTGTCCGGCCGCTAAGGAAGAAACACCTAAAATATGTACATCGTTTTCCACGGCTTGTTTGGCTGCTTCTTCGGGTGTTTGGAATAGCGGTCCAATGTCTACGTCGAAACCTACATCGGCATAACCGGTGGCTACCACTTTGGCACCACGGTCGTGACCGTCTTGTCCCATTTTGGCAATCATGATACGTGGTCGACGGCCTTCTTTTTTGGCGAAAGCGTCGGCTAATTGTTTGGCTTTTTCAAAGCTCTCGTCGTTTTTGATTTCTTTACTGTACACGCCGCTAAAACTTCTGATTTGTGCTTTATAGCGTCCGAAAACCGCTTCCAAGGCATCGCTGATTTCTCCCAGAGTGGCTCGGTTTCGGGCTGCTTCTACGGCTAAAGATAATAAATTTTCGCCACCATTTTGGGCACTTTCGGTAATCTTTGCTAAACTGGCTTTTACTTTAGCGGTATCTCGAGTGGCTTTGATTTGGTTCAAACGCTCAATTTGTTGTTGGCGCACCATTTGGTTGTCTACATCCAAAATGTGTAATGGATCTTCTTTGTCCAAACGGTATTTGTTGACGCCTACAATAATATCTTGTGCGCTGTCGATGCGGGCTTGTTTACGAGCAGCAGCTTCTTCAATTCTCAATTTCGGAATACCGGCTTCAATGGCTTTGGTCATGCCGCCTAAGGCTTCCACTTCCTGAATCAATGCCCAAGCTTTTTTGGCAATCTCGGCGGTTAAGCTTTCCACATAATAACTGCCGGCCCAAGGATCGACGGTTTTGCAGATTTTGGTTTCTTCTTGTAAAAAGATTTGGGTATTTCGGGCAATGCGCGCAGAGAAATCTGTTGGCAAGGCAATGGCTTCGTCTAATGCGTTGGTATGCAAGGATTGCGTTCCGCCAAAAGCCGCTGCAGCCGCTTCGATAGTCGTACGAGCCACGTTGTTGAACGGATCTTGTTCGGTTAAACTCCAGCCTGAAGTTTGACAATGCGTTCTTAATGCCAGTGATTTTTCGTCTTGAGGGTTGAATTGCTTTAACAGTTTCGCCCACAACATTCTTCCGGCGCGCATTTTGGCGATTTCCATAAAGTGGTTCATTCCAATCGCCCAAAAGAACGAAAGGCGAGGCGCGAATTCGTCTATTTTCATTCCGGCAGCCAATCCGGTTCGGATGTATTCTAAGCCATCGGCTAAAGTGTAAGCCAATTCAATATCGGCGGTAGCTCCGGCTTCTTGCATATGGTAGCCTGAAATGGAAATTGAGTTGAATTTCGGCATTTTTTTGCTGGTATATTCAAAGATATCGGCGATGATTTTCATGGAAGGCGTAGGCGGATAGATGTAAGTATTGCGCACCATAAACTCCTTTAGAATATCGTTTTGTATGGTTCCGGAAAGTAATTCGGCAGCCACACCTTGTTCCTCAGCTGCTACTATATAAAACGCCATAATAGGTAAAACCGCACCGTTCATGGTCATGGAAACCGACATTTCGTTGAGCGGAATTTGATCGAAGAGCACTTTCATGTCTTCTACAGAATCTATCGCAACTCCGGCCTTACCAACGTCACCCACTACGCGCTCGTGATCGGAATCATAACCGCGGTGTGTGGCCAAATCGAAAGCGACCGACAAGCCTTTTTGTCCGGCGGCCAAGTTTCGGCGATAGAAAGCATTACTTTCTTCTGCCGTAGAAAATCCGGCGTATTGGCGAATCGTCCAAGGACGACGCACGTACATGGTGGCGTAAGGACCGCGTAAATTGGGGGCAAATCCGGCTCCGAAATCTAAATGTGTTAAGTTTTTGATATCGGCTTCGGAATAGGTTGGTTTGACTTCGATGCCTTCGGCAGTTAGGAAGTTTTGCCCCTCGACTGCGCTCGGGGTGACAACTAAATTATCTAATTGTATATGTTGAATGTTTTTTCTCATGACTAGGCTTCTTGCGATAAACGTTCCTGTTCCAGTTTCTCGGCCAAACGCTTTTCAATAATCGGACTGATTAAGGTTTTGCGTGGATTTTGTTTGACAAACGGATACAACTCGAGGTCGTGTTTCATCTTGTCGTTTTTGTTGGGGTATTTATTGGTGCCCAATAGAATTTCTTTGCCATTGTCGAAAGCCTCTTGTTCTTTGGCGGCACTTTCGCTGATTTTTCGTTGGATAGTCCCTTCAATTAATTGGGTAATCAAACCACCGTTGGCTTCGATATCTTTAAATAGGAGTAAAGCTTTTTCGGCTAATTGTTCGGTTAAGGCTTCGATGTAATAAGCACCGTCGGCTGCGTTGTTGACTTTATCAAAATAACTTTCGTGCTTTAACACCAATAATTGGTTACGCGCAATTCGATCGCCAAATTCATTGTCTTTGTGGTATAACGCATCGTAAGGCAAATTGGCTATGCTATCGGCACCGCCTAAAATAGCACTCATGCATTCGGTTGTAGTGCGTAGCATATTTACGTTATAATCGTAGAGTGTTTTGTTGCGTTTGGTTGGTGTGGCAATGATGTGGCAATCTGTAACGTGATTGTATTCTTTCGCCAAAGTGTTGAATAATAGTCGTAGTGCTCGCAATTTGGCAATCTCGAAGAAGTAATTGGTACCTACAGAAACTTCAATCGTAATCGGTTGGTTGAGGTTGGTTACTTTATTAAAATATTCATTGACGTGTGACAAAATGTATGCTAGTTGTTGCACCATATTCGCGCCTGCATTTTGGTAAGTACCGCTGCTAATGGTTAAAAATGGTAACGTTGCTTTGTAAGCGATTTGGTTGAGTTTTTCAAAATCCTTATCCAAGTTTTCAAACCAGTTGCCGTCTTTTACCAACTGACCAATCGGATCGATTTGAATTGCGATATCGGCTTTATGCTTAGCGGCGAAATCGTTGATTTTAGTTACGAAATCGATGGAGAGGAAAGGCAAATAAAAAAAATATTGGGTGTTGGTTAGCGGCAGATTTTGCATCAGGGCTTCCAAGTTAACCGCATCGTTTTCTATGGTAAAACGAATGCTTTCGGCACCGCGATTCAAGGTTTCTAAGGCTCTTTTATTGGATTTTACCACATCGTGTACAAAGATGTTTTGCAAAATCGAAAATCCGTTTTCCTTAGATGGTGCGGAATAGTTGATTTCGGTTTCGTCTATGTGGTAAAAAGGTTTGACTTTGATGCCTTCAGGACTTTCCCAAACTAGGGTTTCGTTATAGTCGGCGCCTTTGAGTTCATATTGAATTTGTTGTTTCCATTGTTTGGAAGACACCGGTTCGAACTCATTGAATAAATTGTCAGCCATGGTCAGGGTTTATAAAGATTTTGACTTGGATTGTTCTTCTTTCAGGGAATCTTCTTCAAATTCGATGATATAAACATCCTCGCTATCGCGTTTCATATAGTATTTTTCGCGGGCGTATTTTTCTATTTGGTCAGGATTTTTGAGGAGTTTGATATTTTCTTCGTCCTTTTTGATTTCTTCCTGATAGTATTTTTTATTGTCTTCGAGTTCATCGAGTTGTTGGTCTAACACCCGATGTTCCATATAAGAGGTATTGTCTAAAAAAAGCATCCAGATGGTAAAAAAACACAACACGATAACGTATCGGTTACCCAAGATTTTTAGGATAGGATAGGCATCGGTTAAGTTTTTAAAGAAGCTCATTGATGTAAAATTAGGTAATTCTTTGGTTGATTACAGCTCTAACCACATCGATAGCTACCGTATTGTATTTGTCATTTGGAATAATGATGTCGGCAAAAGCTTTGGTAGGTTCGATAAACTGTTGGTGCATTGGCTTTAGCGTGGTTTGGTAACGATTTAATACCTCTTCCATATCACGTCCGCGCTCGGCTATGTCTCTTTTTAGACGACGAATTAAACGTTCATCAGAATCGGCATGCACGAAGATTTTCACATCAAACAATTCGCGGAGTTCCGGATTGGTCAGGATTAGAATTCCTTCCACAATCATTACTTTTCTCGGATGCGTAATGATAGAATCGTCGGTTCTGTTGTGCGTGATGAAGGAGTATACCGGTTGTTCGATGGTTTTTCCTGCTCTCAAATCTTTTAAATGTTGCACCAAAAGATCAAAATCGATAGCACGAGGATGGTCGAAATTAATCAAGGCTCGCTCTTCAAAGCTCAAGTTGTTGTTTTCTTTGTAGTAAGAGTCTTGAGAAATAACGCCCACTTCGGTTTGGGGCAATTCATTCATAATTTGATGAACCACAGTTGTTTTTCCGCTTCCGGTTCCGCCGGCAATTCCGATAATCAGCATAAAGAGTTGTGTTATTTTTACTGAACACAAAAATAGAAATTATATCGAAAGCGCCTTTTGTTTTTTTGAAAATTAAAAAAAGGGAAAAACTTTTTGTAAACTAATTTATAGTTTTATATTTGCACTCCCATTTGAGGGAACTCGGGGTGTAGCGTAGCCCGGTTATCGCGCCTGGTTTGGGACCAGGAGGTCGCAGGTTCGAATCCTGCCACCCCGACGAGTAAATCCTTTCTGCCAAAACAGAAAGGATTTTTTTATTTCCAAAAGAAACGAAGTTTACTTCGGATTTCTTTTGGAAATAAAAAATCCTAAGCGCTGAAAGCGCTGAAAGATTTACTTGAGATAGAGCCCACATTCAGGATATGTAATCCTGCCCAACTCCTTGGAGCGTTTTTTCAAATAAAAAATCTTCAGATGTTACACCCGAAAGGATTTGTTTGAGGAAGAGCCTACACTCAGGATTACGCAGTAATCCTTCAATGCTTATCAATACAATCTTAATTCTGCAAATATCTGTAACGGAACGCTAAAGGTCAACTCTAGCCCCGATGGGAGCAAACTACCGCGTAGTGCGGACAGCGGGACGACTTGTCCTGCGATAACCAATGTGGTGCTCCTAATTATAAAACCAAACTTGTTTTTAACAATAACTGCATCTTATTCACAAATTGCGTAAAGCGATTGGGTTGTCTTATTATTTTTTAATGAAATCGCATACATTTGCAACCTAAATAAACTTCAAATCATGTCAGAGACTATAGAAAAAATCAAATGCCTTATTGTAGGTTCGGGGCCTGCGGGTTATACGGCTGCTATTTATGCGGCCAGAGCCAATATGAATCCGGTATTGTACCAAGGAACGCAACCGGGCGGACAATTAACGACTACCAATGAAGTGGAAAATTTTCCGGGTTATCCTGATGGTGTAACCGGACCGGAGATGATGGTGCAATTGCAAGCGCAGGCGCAGCGTTTTGGAACCGATGTTCGTGATGGCTGGGTGACCAAAGTTGATTTTTCGGGGCCTGTGCATAAAGTTTGGGTCAATGATACCAAAGAAATCCACGCACAAACGGTGATTATTTCTACAGGAGCTTCGGCTAAGTATTTAGGATTGCCTTCGGAGCAGCATTATTTACAAATGGGTGGCGGTGTTTCGGCTTGTGCGGTGTGTGACGGGTTTTTCTACCGCAACCAAGAAGTGGTAATTGTAGGTGCCGGAGATTCGGCTTGTGAAGAAGCGCATTACCTTTCTAAATTGTGTAAAAAAGTAACGATGTTGGTTAGAAGTGAGAAATTCAGAGCTTCTAAAATTATGGAAGAACGCGTACGCAAAACCGAGAATATAGATATTTTGATGAACCATGACACTGTTGAGGTGATTGGCGACGGACAAGTGGTGACTGAAATCAAAGCGTTGAACAAAACTACAGGAGAAACTATTACCATTCCGGCTACCGGTTTCTTTGTAGCTATTGGACACAAACCGAATACCGATATTTTTGCCGATTATATCACTTTAGATGAAACCGGTTATGTTGTTAATGTTCCGGGCAGTTCCAAAACCAATGTTCCCGGAGTTTTTGTAGCCGGTGATGCTGCCGATCATGTATACCGCCAGGCAATTACGGCTGCTGGAACGGGTTGTATGGCCGCTTTGGATGCCGAAAGATATTTGGCTGCTTTAGACTAAAATAAATTATTTATAAAAAAAAATCCCGTCTTTACTCGAGACGGGATTTTTTTATTTGCTTGGTTTTTTATACAGTTCTGCGCTGTCGGCAAAACGTTTCATTTCGATTTTGATGGGTTCGCCGTAGAGTTCGATTTCGCTGTCGCCTGAAGCATCTATGGTGACGATGTTACTAACATTGATACTGCTTTTCGAATATCCTCCGGTTTCTAATAAAGCGTTTTTGGCCGTTAATTTTTTGCCGATAAAATCGGTGTTGTTGTCTAGTCTTAATTTAAGGTCTATGATGTCGCCTTCGACTTCGGCGGCCGATTTTTGGTACAAATCGAATTTCATCTCGCTCGAAGAAATTAAGGCTTTAACGTAGGCGCTTTTGCTTAAGTCGATAGCCGTTTTAGTCGATTTTAAGTTCAGTTCCACTTTCGATTTATCGTTAGCCATTAAGGTGAAACTTTTGGTGTTGGCATTGAGAAATAACTTGGCGTAATCGTAACTCTTGAAAGTTACATTGTCCAAAACCACATCGGATAAAGCTGTTACGTTGGTTTCATCTTTAGCGATTACCATATTGAGCTTGTCGGTGTAAGTGATGCGAACGCTTAGTTTTTTGTAGCTTGAGATGTCTTTGGCGGTTGAAATTCGGAGGTTGCTTCCGTTTATTTTGTATTCGATGAACGGAATCAGGTTGTCATCGGCTTCAATCTCCAAAGCACAGTCGTTTCCTTTCACCAGAAATACTTCGAGGTTGTCTTCCAATTCGATGCTCTCAAAATTATCGATGGTTTTGAGTTCCGACTTGACAATTTTCGACCCTTTTACTTTTTCTTTTTTTTGCCCGAAAGCTAGAACGGTTAATAAAAGACAAGTGATTAGTAGCTGTTTTTTCATGACTGTGGCTGTTTGGTTGTTACATCAATTGGGTGCAATGACCTCGATGTCAAAAATAGAAAAAAAAACATCCCAATGGTTATTGAGATGTTTTATTAACTTATTCTTTCGAAACGCTGCCGCCGGAACTTTCATCGACTCTGACTTCTTTTGGTGTTTTGGTGTAGGTTATAGAACTGCCGCTGGAGGCTTTTCCGTCTAACAATACTATCGGATTTACAGTGGTCGAACTGCCGCTGGATGATTGGGCATACACTTCATTAGCCAATAGTTCATCGGCGTCGATATGGCTTCCGCTGGATGAAGCTGAATATAGCTTTAGGGCTTTACCGGTCACTTGTTGTTCGCTACCGCTGGAAGTCTCTAAGGTAACTTTGTCCGATTCTACGGCTATTTCCATACTACTGCCACTACTTGATTTAAGAGTAATGTCTTCGCCGGTTAGCAGATTTCCTGATTTTAAGGTTGAACCGCTTGAACTTTCCAAACTCACAATTTTAGGTAGTTTTACAGTTACTTTTTTGGCGGTGATATTGATGTAATTATTGTACTCCGAGTAAATCACCAGGGTATTGTTTTCAACCTTAGTTTTGATACCGTTGATTAAGTTGTCATCAGCTTCTACCATTACATCGAAGTTATTCGATTGTACGATTTCGCATTCTAAGCCATTGGCTACCGTAACTTTGTCGAAATTACTCAGATTGCGTTTTTCGGTCACTACTTTACCGCTTCCTTTGATACTGTTGCCCAAATCGAAATTGGCATTACAAGAAGCTAATGTTAAGGCTACCAGAGCAGCCGTTACTATTTTTGAAAATAAAACTACAATTTTTGTCATGACTATTCAGTTTTAATGATTACACCATCACTTCCCACAGTGAGTTTTCCTTTTTTGTCTTTTTTACCCGATTTGGTTTCGGTTACTACTTTGCCGTTAATTTTAACAGTAACGGTTTCAGAGGAGTCAGTTTCATCTATGATATTAATTTCTTCGGTTTGAACGCCGCCTTCCACATCGTTGTATTCGTTCTCATCGGCCGGGCAATTCAAGCATTTAACTTTGTTTTCATCAACTTTATAAATGTATTCATCAGAACTATGGTGTAAGTTGAAGAAGTCGTTGTCGGATTCATCAAAGTGTTGCACGGTTTCATCAGCTACAAATACAGTTCCTTTAGGAAGATACAAATACAGTTCTACACGTTGGTCGCGGAATTTACTCGCCATTTCGGTTAACAGATAGTTGTCTAAAAGCAATTGATTGCCAACAATCTTGAAGCCGTATTTGATTTTTTCTGCTCTTTCATTGGCTTCTTTGAATGATTTTCCATCAGCTAGTTTTTCAATTTGCAGATAAGGTTCGGTTTTATCAGTGCTTTTAATTTCAAAACTGATTTGATTGGAGTATATTACTTCGTTTTTGGCGGAATCTTGTGTGAAGATGAACTCTTCGTGTTCATATACATTTTTAGAAAAGAAATCGTTGCTCACAAACTTAATTTTTAGTGTATCCGTTGGTTGGATATTGATGGTTTCTTTGGTCACTACTTTGCCTTCAAAGGCAGACTCTGTGGACTGCTTGATTCCAATAACTACCAGTGAACCTACGGCGAAAATCCAAATGGCCAATAAACTGTATTTTACGGCAGCGCCCAACGATTTCATGTTGCTAACCAATAATTTTAATCCTAACAATAAGAAGAAGAACAAAGGAATTCCGATGGCTAAGAAGGCCAACAAACCGAACGCCCAAAGCGGAATATCGGTGTAATTAACAGCGTCTACATAACGTTGCCAAGGCGCGTCAATAAAGGAAGTTGTCCCGAAGGTAAACAATCCGATGAACAATCCAGCTAAAGACATAGCCGAGAATACTAAAATAATAGCGCCTAATACTTTGGCAAAAGCACCGAAGATTTTCATGATCACATCGCCTAAACCACCGGCTACTCTTTCAGCTCCGTTTTTGACTTGGTTGCCCATTTCGTCGTAATTGGCATTTTTGAATTTGTTGGAAACTGATTCAAATTCCTCTCTTACTTTCTTTTCAATGTTGGAAATGGTTACCGGTTCTCCGGTCATTTCTAATTTTTCGGATGTAGTTACTGCTTTCGGAGTAGCAATCCAAAGGATCAAATAAGCTATGACTCCAAAGCTGGTGAACGCTAACAATAAGAAGATAATTTTAATCCAAACCGCATCTACCCCAAAGTAATGTCCTAAACCGGTACACACACCACCAATTAAACCTCTGTCTTTGTCGCGATACAATTTTTTTCTGCTTGTTGTTGCGAAGAAAGGTTCCGATTTGGTTTCGGTGCCGTCATCGTCAATGCGATAATCTTCCGGTTGTCCCATAACCACTATCACTTCGTCAACATCTTTGTTATTGATTACGTGTTTGTCTGATTTTTGTTTTTCGGTTAAAAGCTCAGCCACACGCATTTCAATGTCTTTCATGATTTCGTCCTTACCGGAAGAATTAGAAAGCGAACGTTTTATCGCATCAAAATATCTTGATAATTTTTGGTATGCATCTTCATCGATATGAAAGAATAAACCACCTATATTAATATTTACTGTTTTGTTCATGATTGTTATTTTTGATTGGTTATGATGTTCACGGCGTCTGATAATTCGGTCCAAGTGCCGTTCAATTCAGTTAAAAATGTCTTGCCTAATTCGGTTAAGCCATAGTATTTTCTGGGCGGCCCCGAAGTTGATTCTTCCCAACGGTAGTTGAGTAATCCGTCGTTTTTAAGTCTTGTCAATAGCGGATAAACCGTTCCTTCTACTACAAGCAGTTTAGCGTTTTTTAAAGTGTCTAAGATTTCAGAAGTGTAGGCGTCTTTTTCTTTTAGGACAGACAAGATACAAAATTCTAAAACACCTTTTCGCATCTGGGCTTTTGTGTTTTCAATGTTCATAGTACATGATTTTAAATTTTTCTGATTAACATTCGTTTTTTGATTTCGTGATGATTGAAACCGGTGATTGATTATGATTGATGATGAATTGTTTTTATTTGAAAAACGGTATACTTAACGGGTATTTGTAAAATTCTCCGTTTGATGTTTTCACGGCCCCGTAAATGATCAGTACAAATTCGATTACTTTAATAAAACAGAACAACAACACGGCAATAATACCCAATATTGAAATTCCGGTTAAGTTACCCATGCTTAAGTTGTCGATTACAAATTCTCTATTGATATGTATGTCACCTTCCGGTACATTTTTAAAGATAGAATAGATAAAAATCGGAATAGCAATCAAACACAATACAACAGTGTAAACAAAGATGCTCAATTGGAAATTCAAAACTTGTTTCCCGTTGTAATCCACAAATTCAGATTCATTTTTCTTGGTACTCCATATTACAATCGGGAAGATGTAATTTCCAAAGGGAATAACATATTGTGTCAAAGCACTCAAGTGCAAGAACGTAGCAATGTTTTTTTCGTTAGTAGTTGTCATTTTTTTGATTTTTTTAGTTGATGATTAAAACTCCGAGCTCACAATACTATAGATAAGCTATTAATTTCTTATACAAAGATAAGGCTAAAAAAAGGTATTATGCAATGCAAAGTACTTAAAATTAACAAAATATTAACATTTAAAAAAACGTATTAAACCCACGTCTTTTTTGTACTTTTACAGTAAAATCAAGTACTTATGGAATTTTCGCCTTCAAAATTGAATACTTTCTTATTTTTTAAATTGCCTTCCGCATTTTGGTCCGGCGTTAGGGTAAAGGCGATTTCAGAGCAACAATGCGTAGTTACGGTGAAGCATCGTTGGTTCAATCAAAATCCCTTCAATTCTATGTATTTTGCGGTTCAGGCTATGGCGGCAGAACTAACAACCGGCGCTTTAGTAATGATGCAAATCAAGAAGTCAGGCAAAAAGATTTCTATGTTAGTCGCCAATAACAAAGGTAATTTTACAAAGAAAGCCACGGGAAGAATTACTTTTACTTGTAATGACGGTCATTTGATAACCCAAGCCATTTCGCAAACCATTGCTACCGGAGAAGGACAAACCTTTTGGATGAAATCCGTCGGGGTTAATGAAAAAGGCGAACAAGTCTCCGAATTGGATTTCGAATGGAGCATTAGAGTAAAGTAGTCAACAAAAGTTAAACCCATTATAATTCCACTCTTTTTAGTGTACTAAGGTTGTAACTTTGATTAAAAATTACAGTAATGAAGATTTTGATTACGGGAGCAACGGGTTTAGTGGGTAAAGAGTTGGTTACTTTATTGTTAGCCAATCAACACACTGTGTATTATTTAACCACCTCAAAGACTAAAGTGGCAGAGAAACCTAATTTGAAAGGTTTTTATTGGAATCCGCAAGCGGGTAAAATTGAGGAAAGTTGTATTTACGGTGTGGATGCCATTATTCACTTGGCCGGCGCCAATATTGCCAAACGTTGGACAAAATCATACAAGCAAGAAATCATTGAAAGCCGTACTTTGTCGAGTGAATTACTGTTTAATCTGCTAAAAAAAACACCGCATCAAGTCAAACAAATCATAACCGCTTCCGGAACGGCTATTTATCCTGAAAGTGTAAACCAAGTGTATGATGAGTCGGCTACGCAAACAGAAGATAGCTTTTTGTCGAACGTAGTCAAAAAATGGGAAACCAGTGTCAATACTTTTCAAGTGCTGGGCATTAAAGTCTGCAAACTCAGAACCGGTATAGTCTTCTCTGAAAAAGGCGGCGCTTTGCCTGAAATGGTGAAACCGATAGCAATGGGTTTCGGAGCTGCTATGGGTTCCGGTAAACAAATGCAATCATGGATTCATATAAACGATTTGGTTGCGATGTACCGTTTCGCCCTGGACAATCAGTTGGAAGGCGTTTATAATGCGGTTAGTCCGAATCCCGTTAGTAATGCAGTATTGACCAAAACCATTGCCAAAGTTTTACAGAAACCGCTTTGGTTGCCTAATGTGCCCGAATTTGTAATGAAATTAATATTGGGTGAAATGGCTTACCTGCTTTTCTCAAGTAAAAACCTCAGTGCTGATAAAATACAATCTCTCGGATTTCAATTTCAGTTTCCCGAAGTCGAATCCGCACTTCGAGATTTATACAAATAAAAAAAGAGCTGTCATTTGACAGCTCTTTTTTTACTATAAAAGTTTGTTGAATTAATAATTTTTACAGCGAAAAGCTAACCTGAAAGTTTGTTTTTAAATTGTTGTCTAACAAATATAAAGCTTTCGAAAACGTGATAGTCTTAAAATTATATTAAAATTATATTAAATTGCCGAATCGCAGCTTTGTTGGTATCAGAATAAAATTAATGACAATTTGACATTTTAAAAGAATTGGCAGTACTTTTGCTAATTGAGAATCCGGAAAAATTCCCAAATGAAAATCAAAAATATTTTTAAAAATACAACACAAATGAATACGGATAACACGGAAAAAGAGCCAATAGAAAGCGCCAATGAAAATGCAGCCAACGAAATTGAAACAGCTGAGGAACTTAGTGTTGAAGCCCAATTACAAGAAGATTTAGCCAAAGAAAAAGATAAGTTTTTGCGTCTTTTTGCCGAATTTGAAAATTACAAAAAGAGAACAGCTAAAGAGCGAATCGATTTATTTAGAACTGCCAACCAAGAAGTATTGCAAGCCTTGTTGCCGGTTTTAGATGATTTTGACAGAGCGATGGTGCAAATCGCTAAAAGTGAGGACGAATTGTTGTTGAAAGGGGTCGAATTAATCCATGAAAAATTAAAAAATACTTTAGTTTCCAAAGGTTTAGAGCAAGTAGAAGTGAAAGCCGGTGATGACTTTAATGCTGATTTCGCCGAAGCTATTACCCAAATTCCGGCGCCAAGCGAAGCTTTGAAAGGAAAGATTGTAGATGTTGTTGAAAAAGGATACAAGTTAGGAGACAAAATCATTCGTTTCCCTAAAGTTGTAATCGGAAACTAACCAACGATAATTTTATAATGTGCCGAAAGCCATTTCGGGTCAACTAAAATTTGAGAATAAATATTATGAGCAAAAAAGACTTTTACGAAATATTAGGCGTTTCCAAAAGCGCAACTGCTGAAGAAATTAAAAAGGCCTACCGTAAAAAAGCCATCGAGTTTCATCCTGATAAAAATCCGGGAAACAAAGAAGCGGAAGAGAACTTTAAAACCGCAGCGGAAGCTTACGAGGTTTTGAGTGATCCCGATAAAAAAGCCCGATATGATCAGTACGGTCATGCCGCTTTTGACGGCGCCGGTGGTTTTGGCGGTGGTGGTCATCATATGAATATGGATGATATCTTCAGTCAGTTCGGTGATATTTTCGGAGGTGCTTTTGGTGGTGGTTTCGGTGGTTTTGGCGGAAATGGTGGTGGACAACGTCGCGTGAAAGGCAGCAACCTACGTATTAAAGTAAAACTCACCTTGGAGGAAATTGCCAACGGTGTTGAGAAAAAAGTGAAAGTGAAACGCAAGGTGCAAGCGCCGGGTGTGAAATATAAAACGTGTTCTACTTGTAACGGTCAAGGTCAAGTCTTACGGGTGACCAATACCATTTTAGGTCGCATGCAGTCGGCTACCACTTGTCACGTTTGCGGCGGTTCCGGTCAAACCATAGAGAGTAAACCCAACAGTGCCGATGCACACGGTATGATTATGGAAGACGAAACGGTATCGATTAAAATTCCGGCCGGTGTAGTAGATGGCATGCAGCTAAAAGTCTCCGGCAAAGGAAACGATGCGCCGGGTAACGGAATTCCGGGCGATTTAATAGTGGCCATCGAAGAATTGGAACACGAGTTTTTAAAACGCGAAGGCGAAAACCTTCATTACGATTTATACATCAGTTTCCCCGAAGCCGCTTTAGGTGTTTCTAAAGAGATTGAAGCGGTTAACGGAAAGGTCAGAATTAAGTTGGAAGAAGGTATACAATCGGGTAAAATTCTTCGCTTAAAAGGAAAAGGAATTCCGAGTCTTAATAATTATGGCAACGGCGATTTATTAGTGCATGTAAACGTTTGGACACCAAAGACTTTAACCAAAGAACAACGCCAGTTTTTTGAAAAAGCAATGACCGACGAGCACTTCACACCAAAGCCTGAAAAGAGCGATAAATCTTTTTTTGAAAAAGTAAAAGATATGTTTTCATAATTAAAAAATATGTTTTACATTTGGTTATTACTTGGAAACAAGTAATTTCTTTTTCATAGCAATTTTTCCCATCCTTTTGTAAAAATTAGGGTGGGTTTTTTTTTGTAACAAAAATGGAGATGTGCTACTTATTGGTTACTTTTACAACATCCAATAGCAATGGAAATGAAAATCAAGAGTAGCGCAGGCTCATATTGCTATTGACATTGTTATTGATATTGAAATTTACAATCATGAGCAACATACTCGAAGTCAAACAAGTTGTCAAGCAATACGGTGATTACACCGCGCTCAACGAAGTTTCTTTAACAGTTCCTAAAGGCAGTATTTACGGACTTTTGGGCCCGAATGGCGCCGGAAAAACGTCTCTTATCCGCATTATCAATCAAATTACGATGCCCGATAGCGGTGCCATTATATTAGATGGTGAACCACTTAATCCGTCACACGTTCACGCTATTGGTTATATGCCTGAGGAAAGGGGTTTGTACAAAACCATGAAAGTAGGCGAGCAGTGTTTGTATTTGGCACAACTAAAAGGATTGTCCAAAGCCGAAGCCAAAAAAGAATTAGACTATTGGTTTGACCGATTAGAGATTCAAGGTTGGTGGAACAAGAAAATTCAAGAACTTTCAAAAGGCATGGCTCAAAAAATCCAATTTGTGGTTACCGTTTTACACAAGCCGAAATTGCTCATTTTAGACGAGCCTTTCTCCGGTTTTGATCCGGTGAATGCCAACTTGATTAAAGATGAAATCATCGAGTTGAACCGTCAAGGGACTTCTATTATTTTTTCTACGCATCGTATGGAAAGTGTTGAAGAAATGTGCGATTACATCGCCTTGATTCACAAATCGAATAAACTCATAGAAGGCAAACTTTCTGATGTTAAAAAGCAGTACCGAACCAATAATTATGAAGTAGGTATCCTGACCAATAATGTTGAAGGTTTGATGTATGATTTGTCACAAAAGTTTACCTTATCGCCAACCGATTTCAAATCGCTTAATGATGAACTTAAATTAGAAATCAATCTCGGAAATGCCACACCAAACGAGTTGTTGAATACGTTGGTGCAACGCGGACAAGTCACCCATTTTATGGAAAAGATTCCGAGTGTAAACGATATATTCATTAAAACAGTAACACAATAGATTGTTAGACTGACTTAGACAGTTTAGACTTTCAGTCACAATCTAAATAGTCTAATAATCCAAGAAGTCTAAAGATCTAACAAATCTAAGAAATCCGAAATATGAGCAAACTAGCGCTAATCATCAAAAGAGAATTTGTGGCCAAAGTGCGCAATAAATCGTTTATTGTTATGACTTTTTTAAGTCCGCTCCTGTTTGTAGCCATTGGTGTTTTTGTGGGCTATCTGAGCACTATGAAAGCCGATCAAAAAACAATCGCTATACACGATGAAAGCGGTTTGTTTGTCAACGAATTCAAGAGTGATGAAGAATACAAATACCTTGACTTGTCGAAAGTAGACACTAAAACACTCAAGGACAGTATTATCAGTGAACACTACGAAGGCTTACTTTTTATTCCAAAACTAACGCCAACAGATTCGTTACCAACCAAAATTGAGTATGTCTCTAACGACAGCCCGAGTGTGATGTTTGTGGAAGATTTAGAATCGGTTATCAATAACAAACTCACAACTGAAAATTACCATAAAGCCGGTTTAGATGTCAAAGCTATTGACAAAGCCCAATCGAACATCAGCATTAATTTGACCAAAGCTTCCGGAGAAACCGCTTTGAAAGGATTAAACGAAATTAAAATTGCCATTGGCGGTGCTTTTGGCTATTTGATTATGATGTTTATCGTTATCTATGGCAATATGGTAATGCGCAGTGTGATTGAAGAAAAAGTATCACGCATTATCGAAGTCATCATTTCCTCGGTAAAACCTTTTCAATTGATGATGGGTAAAATTATCGGGACTTCTTTGGCCGGGATTTTACAGTTTATGATTTGGGCCATTCTCGGATTGACGGCGATGTTTGTGTTGTCTTCCATTTTCGGTATCCAAATAGGAGCTACCTCAGGCGTTAATGCGGAAGCGGTACAAACAGCCCAGCAAGAAATGGGCGGTTCTATAGCTTTGTATGTAAAGGAGATTTGGAACTTGCCTATAGGTACTATTTTAATTTCATTTATCTTTTATTTTATTGGCGGTTACTTTTTGTATAGCTCGTTTTACGCTTCTATAGGAGCTGCGGTAGATAATGAAACCGATTCGCAACAGTTTTTATTGCCGATTATCATGCCGCTGATTTTGGGAGTTTATATCGGATTTTTTACCGTAATCAATGATCCGCACGGAACAGTGGCTACTGTTTTTTCCATGATTCCGCTAACGTCTCCCATTGTAATGATGATGCGTATTCCGTTTGGCGTGCCGTTGTGGCAAATAGCCGTTTCTTTGGTCTTATTGTTTGCTACTTTCCTTTTAGTCGTTTGGTTTGCGGCCAAAATTTATCGTGTTGGGATTTTAATGTACGGCAAAAAACCTACTTGGAAAGAACTGTACAAATGGTCAAAATACTAAAGATGAGACAAGCTCTTTTGATACTCTTTTTGCTTTTTGGTTTTTCGGGTCAAGCCCAAAAAGCCGAAGTGGAGCAAACCATACAAACTTTTTTCGAAGGTTTTCACGCCAAAGATACCTTGAAAATTAAGTCGACTTGCAGCGATAAACTGGTTTTACAATCCATTTCGGAGACGGCTAAAGGCAATAAGTTCTCTACTGAAACGCCTAAAGAATTTTTGATTTCTATGGCTACTATTCCGGCTGATATGCAATTTGAAGAGCGCATTTTGAGCTACAACATCCAAGTCGACGGCACTATGGCACATGCTTGGACACCCTACGAATTCTACATCAATGGTAAGTTTAGTCATAAAGGCGTCAATGCATTTACCTTGTTTAAAACAGCCGAGGGTTGGAAAATCGTTCATCTTATCGATACCCGACGAAAGTAAAAAAGCTATTTTTGTATCTTAAACCCATAAGATTTGAAAAATATTCTCATCATAGACGACGAAGAAAAACTTCGTGGACTTTTAGCCAGAATTGTAAAGTCAGAAGGTTTTGATGTTTTTGAAGCCGGTGATTTAAAATCAGGTTTTAAGAAATTAGAGTTTAATGACATTGATGTGGTTTTATGTGATGTAAAATTACCCGATGGTAACGGCTTGGATTTTTTAGAAAAGATAAAAGCTAATTTTCCACTGGTAGAAGTGATTTTGTTAACGGCTTTCGGAAAAATAGCTGATGGTGTTCAAGCCATGAAAAACGGTGCATTTGATTACATAGTTAAAGGTGATGACAACGATAAAATTATCCCGTTGCTATACAAAGCCATCGAAAAAGCACATTTGCAAAAGAAAGTCAAACAACTCGAAAAACGTATATCCGATAAATATTCTTTTGATACCATCATCGGAAAGTCAAAAGCCATAGAACAAGTCATTGATTTGGCCAAAAAAGTAGCCAAAACCGATTCCACCGTATTGTTAACCGGAGAAACCGGAACGGGAAAGGAAGTTTTTGCACAAGCTATCCACGAAAATAGTGATCGTGCCGGCAAATCTTTCGTAGCGTTGAACTGTAGTGCTTTTAGTAAAGAAATTCTGGAAAGTGAATTATTCGGACACAAGCAAGGTGCATTTACGGGCGCTTTAAAAGATAAAAAAGGATTCATTGAAGAAGCCAACGGTGGTACTTTGTTTTTAGATGAGATAGGAGAAATGCCTATCGATTTACAAGCCAAATTACTCCGTGTTTTAGAAACCAATGAATACATTCCTGTAGGAGAAACTACTCCTAAAAAATCCAATTTTAGGCTAATTGCAGCAACCAATCGCGATTTAAAAACAGAAAGTGAAAACCATACTTTTCGCTCTGACTTGTATTTCCGATTGAATATTTTTGAGATTATTATTCCGCCTTTGCGCGAAAGAGTTAAGGATATTGCACCATTAGTGTCCTATTTTGTCAAACAATTTTCAGATAAAACCAATAAAAAGGAATTGCAAATCTCACCTGATTTTCTTTTGAAACTTGAAGGTTATCATTGGCCGGGAAATGTTCGAGAATTGAAGAATATTATTGAACGTTCGGTTATTTTAGCAGACGATACCTTAACAACTTTGGTTTTGCCATATGAAATTCAACATTTACAAGGTAATTCGAATAAATCAATGTCGGCTTTTTCCATGCAAAGTGTCGAGAAATTACACATTCAAAAAGTACTCAATTACACTAAAGGAAACAAAGCTGAGGCAGCAAGACTATTAGAAATTGGGATTGCTACGCTCTACCGAAAACTAGACGATTACAATATTCAATAAACAATTCTCATACTACCAAAACGATAAAAGCCTATCATTTTGATAGGTTTTTTTATGCCCATTTTTCGGCATGTAAATTATAAATCCAATAATAACAGCGTTTTACGATATTTTGTTTTAATTGGAACAACTTTTGGCATGGAGCGAATGAACATTAAAATTCATTCACATGAAAAATCAGGTTAACACCATTTACCAACAAGCACAACGGTTTGCTGAAATCACCAAAACAGCCATTGTAAAAGGAAATATTGAAAGAGCCAAAAAATGTTTGGCAGTGGCCGAGAGATTGTTTCTTACAGGTAGTAATGAAACCCAAAATGCCATCGCTAATGTTTATGTTTTCTCGGTTTCCACTTTTATGGAATTGCGTCATTGCAGTATTTCCAATCTTTTCCCAAAATCACTTAAAGCGGAATATTTGAAACAAATAAACACTTCTGGAATATGATTGCGGTTATCCTCTCAGTCAGCGGATTATTGCTATTCGCTTTATTCTTTAAATTGATTCAATTCTTTGAAAAAATCTAAACCATGATACCACTTTTTATCATTGCCATAGCGGTTTTTATCTATATCTGCTATGTCTTACTTAAACCCGAAAAATTCTAAAATATGAATTCAGAGATACTTGGAATTATCGTTATGTACGGATTGGTCATGCTTGTGGCCATCCCGCTAGGCCGTTATATCGGCAAAATTTTCAATTATGAAAACACTTGGTTGGATGCTGTTTTTAATCCAATTGACAAGTTATTTTACAAAATCGGAGGTATCAATCCGGCTAAAGAAATGAACTGGAAACAGCATTTGACAGCACTGTTGACTATCAATGCGGTTTGGTTTGTGCTTTCTATGTTGGTTTTAACCAATATGGCTTGGTTACCCTTAAATCCGGATGGAAATCCTTCTATGAGTGGCGATTTGGCCTTTAATACAACCGTGAGTTTTATTACCAATACCAATCTACAACACTATTCCGGGGAAAGCGGTTTGTCTTATTTAGGACAACTGACTTTGATGCTTTGGCAATTTATCAGTGCCGGATGTGGAATGGCCATTTGTTCTGCTGTTTTTATGGCAATGAAAGAGAAAACGTCAACAACTCTTGGCAACTTCTATAGCTTTTTTGTTCGTTCTTGTACTAGAGTTTTGTTGCCATTATCCTTTGTAGTAGCCATCATTTTGGTGATGAATGGAACGCCAATGACTTTAGAAGGGAAAGATACTATTACTACGCTTGAAGGAAATGAACAAAATGTAAGCCGAGGTCCGGTAGCTGCTTTTGTAGCCATCAAACAACTAGGTACCAATGGTGGTGGATTTTATGGTCCGAATTCGGCCAACCCGATGGAAAACCCATATTATTTAACTAATATGGTTGAGAATGTTTCCATCGTATTAATTCCGATTGCCATGATTTTCGCATTAGGATTCATTTTAAAACGGAAAAAATTGTCTTGGATGATTTACAGTGTTATGACGTTGGGTTTTTTAATCTTATTGATACCAACTGTAATCAGTGAAATGAACGGAAATCCCGCCATTTCTCATTTAGGTATTGCTCAAAATATGGGAAGTATGGAAGGAAAAGAAGTGCGATTTGGTGCTGCAGCTTCCGCCAATTGGGCAACCTATACCACTTGTACCAGCAATGGTTCAGTCAATGCCATGCATGATAGTATGACACCTATTGCCGGAATGACTACCTTATTAGGTATGATGATCAACTGTTTTTATGGTGGTGTAGGGGTTGGTTTTTTAAACTTTTACATCTTTATCATTCTAGGGGTGTTCATCAGCGGATTGATGGTGGGAAGAACACCCGAATTTCTCGGAAAGAAAATCGAAGCCAAGGAAATGAAAATTGCCATGATTATTGCCTTGTTGCATCCTTTCTTAATCTTGGTTGGCACTGCATTGGCGAGTCATTTATACGCAGGAAATCCCGAAGCTTATGCCGGTTGGTTAGCCAATCCGGGATATCATGGTTTTAGTGAAATGTTATACGAATTCACTTCGTCTTCAGCCAATAACGGTAGCGGATTTGAAGGTTTAGGCGACAATACGCCCTTTTGGAATATCGCCACCGGTATTGTGATGCTGTTTGCACGTTATTTGCCAATCATCGGGCCTGTTGCCATAGCCGGAATGTTAGCTCAAAAACAACACATACCGGAAAGTAACGGAACTCTAAAAACTGATACTTCCACCTTTGGTTTAATGGTTTTCGCTGTAATCATCATTGTAGCGGCATTATCCTTCTTTCCGGCTTTAACTTTAGGTCCAATCGCTGAATACTTTTCAGCTAAATAATCCAATACCATGAGTACATCTCAAAATAATTTATTTCAAAAAGAGTTGGTAAACGAAGCCTTCAAACAAGCATTCGTAAAACTCAATCCCAAAGTTATGTTCAAAAATCCGGTCATGTTTACCGTCGAAATCGGAACAGTCGTTATGCTTTTTGTTTGTCTTTGGATTTTAACCGGAGAAGGTTCACAAGGAAGTTTTGTATATAATTTTACAGTTTTCTTGGTCTTATTCCTGACTTTACTTTTCGCCAATTTCGCCGAAGCTATTGCTGAAGCAAGAGGAAAAGCACAAGCCGATAGTTTGCGGAAAACCCGTGAAGAAACACCGGCCCGATTGGAAAACGGACAAATTGTTTCATCGGCTCAACTCAGAAAAGGAGACATCTTTGTTTGCGAGGCAGGTGAAATTATTGCCACTGATGGTGAAATTATTGAAGGTTTAGCCACAATAGACGAAAGTGCCATTACCGGTGAGAGTGCTCCGGTAATCAGAGAAGCCGGAGGCGATAAGTCATCCGTAACCGGAGGTACAAAAGTACTGTCTGATAAAATAAAAGTGAGGGTAACTGCTGAACCCGGTGAAAATTTCTTGGATAAAATGATTGCTTTGGTGGAAGGTGCCAGTCGTCAAAAAACACCCAACGAAATTGCCTTAACCATTTTATTAGCCGGATTTACATTAGTATTTATAATAGTAACTGTAACCTTAGCACCATTTGCTAAATATGCCAATGCGCCAATAACCATAGCCTCTTTTATAGCTCTTTTTGTTTGTTTGATTCCAACTACTATCGGCGGATTATTATCAGCCATTGGAATTGCCGGTATGGACAGAGCATTGCGTGCTAATGTGATAACAAAATCCGGAAAAGCGGTGGAAACCGCCGGAGATATCGATGTGTTGCTTTTAGACAAAACAGGAACTATTACCATTGGAAACAGAAAGGCTACGGCTTTTTATCCAACCCAAGGCATTTCCCAAGATGATTTCATAAAGTCAGCAGTACTGAGTTCTTTAGCAGATGATACGCCGGAAGGGAAAAGTATTATAGAATTAGCCGGCTCAGAAGTTGCCAATAAGTTATCCGTTGAAGGTGCTACTTTAATCAAATTTACTGCCGAAACCAGAACTTCGGGTGTGATTTTAAAAGATGGTACAAATATTAGAAAAGGGGCACAAGATGCAGCCAAAAATATAGCCATTCAGGCCGGAAACTCTTTTCCTGAAGATACAGCTCAACAAGTGATTGCTATTTCCACTAATGGAGGAACGCCTTTAGTAGTTATCAAAAACAGCCAAGTGCAAGGGGTTATTGAACTGCAAGATGTCATCAAAACCGGAATGAAAGAACGTTTTGAACGCTTACGTAAAATGGGTATCAAAACGGTAATGGTTACTGGAGATAATCCGCTAACAGCAAAATTTATTGCGGAAAAAGCAGGAGTTGATGATTTTATAGCCGAAGCCAAACCGGAAGATAAAATGAATTATATCAAAAAGGAGCAAGCCGAAGGCAGATTAGTAGCGATGATGGGCGACGGTACCAATGATGCACCGGCTTTGGCCCAAGCCAATGTTGGTGTAGCTATGAACAGCGGAACTCAAGCGGCTAAAGAGGCTGGAAATATGGTTGATTTAGATAATGATCCAACCAAGTTAATCGAAATCGTGGAAATTGGTAAACAACTTTTAATGACAAGAGGAACATTAACCACTTTTTCTATTGCCAATGATGTGGCGAAGTATTTTGCCATCATTCCGGCCTTGTTTATTACAGCCATTCCGGCTCTGCAAGGGTTGAATATTATGGGATTGCATAGTCCGGAAAGCGCTATTTTATCGGCGGTAATTTTTAATGCGATTATCATTCCGTTTTTGATTCCGTTAGCGTTGCGAGGAGTGACTTACAAACCCATCGGAGCTTCGGCATTGTTGCGTAGAAATTTATTTATCTATGGCATTGGCGGTGTAATCATTCCGTTTGTAGGTATCAAATTAATTGATGTAGTAGTATCCTTATTTGTTTAAAAATAGAAATCATGAAAGAAAATATTATGCCGGCAATACGATTAACACTGTTTTGTGCTGTGTTTTTCTCGGGTGTTTACACTTTGAGTATTCTTGGAATAGCCCAAATGGCGCCCAATCAAGGTAAAGGTGAAATCGTTACAGTAAATGGGAAAAATCACCATATCAACGTGGCCCAAAAATTCACCGAAAACAAGTACTTTTGGTCTCGACCATCAGCCGTAGATTACAATGCTGCGGGTTCGGGAGGTAGCAATAAAGGGCCAAACAATCCCGATTATTTGGCAGAAGTTGAAGCCAGAATTGATACGTTTTTGCTCAAGAACCCAATGGTAAAAAGAAGCGAAGTGCCTTCAGAATTGGTTACGGCTTCCGGAAGTGGTTTGGATCCGAACCTTTCGGTTCAAGGCGCAAGAGTTCAGGTTAAACGTATTGCTCAGAGCAGAAAAATTTCAGAAACGAAAGTATTAGAAGTAATTCATAAAAATACTGAAAAGCCGTTTTTAGGTTTGTTGGGTACTGAAAAAGTAAATGTATTACGATTGAATATCGCATTAGATAATTTAAAATAAAACTCCTTTAAAAAAGTATGCATTAGCCCGGATAGGAACGGCATCCTTTTTATTGTTCAAGCATAAGTTTCACGACTTTGCTCAGTGTGATGAACAATAAAAAGATAGAGTGTATAGCCGGACTAGCTTCAAATAAAAATATAAAACAATGAAAAAAATAATAATTACTGCTTTAGTAGCCATCGGATTTACAAAAGTTACTGCGCAAGAAGTTGTAAAGGAAAAAAGTCCATTGACATTCTCGGGCTATTTAGAAACCTATTACAGTTATGATTTTGGCAATCCGGACAATCATTTGCGTCCGGGATTTGTTTACAGTCACAACAAGCACAACGAATTAAACCTTAATTTGGCATTTGCTAAAGTGAACTACGCCAAAGATAACATTCGCGGTAATTTTGCATTGATGGCCGGAACCTATGCCGAATACAACTTGGCTGCCGAACAAGATTTGCTAAAAAATGTGTTTGAAGCCAATGTCGGTGTAAAAATATCTTCAACACATAATTTGTGGATTGATGCCGGAATTATGCCCTCGCATATTGGTTTTGAGAGTGCTATTGGGAAAGATTGCCAAACATTAACCCGAAGTATTTTGGCGGATAATTCCCCTTATTACGAAGCCGGTGCCAAAATTGGGTATACTTCACCTTCCGAAAAATGGTATTTGGCGGCCATGTATTTGAACGGTTGGCAACGCATTCAGAAAATTGACGGTAACCAAACCCCGGCTTTTGGAACACAAATTACTTATAAACCAAGCGGTAAAACAACTTTGAATTGGAGTACTTATGTTGGAAACGAACAACCCGATGCCGACAGGAAATGGCGTTATTTCAACAATTTTTACGGTCAGTTTAAGTTGACAGACAAAACCAATTTGACCGCCGGATTTGACATTGGTGCGCAACAAACTGTAAACGGAAGCAGTGATTATGACATTTGGTATTCTCCGGTGGTGATTTTACAATATAAGCCAACGGCTAAAGTTCAGTTGGCTGCGAGAGGCGAATATTACCAAGACAAACAAGGTGCGATTATAGCTACCGGATCAGAAAATGGGTTTAAAACTTACGGTTTTTCGGCCAACTTTGATTATTTGGTCTCTGATAATGTGCTATTCAGAATTGAAGCCAGAAGTTTAGCCAGTAAAGACGAAGTGTTTATAAAAAACGGCAACCCAACGGATACGAATAGTTTTTTAACGACTTGTTTGGCGATTTCGTTTTAATTAAGTTATCCCAAATATGGAGCAAGAGCAACAAAATAATGCCCAACACTTTCTTGATTTAATTCAGAAATCCCGCAAAGGAAAGTTTAAAGTCTACATCGGCATGAGTGCCGGTGTGGGCAAAACGTATCGCATGCTCCAGGAAGCCCATACACTTTTAAAAAACGGTATTGACGTCAAGATTGGATATATTGAAACCCATTTTCGCAAAGAAACCCACGAATTGTTGGAAGGTTTGCCCGTAATTCCGAGAAGAAGTATTTTCTATAAAGGGAAAAATCTGGAAGAAATGGATGTGCAGGCTATTGTCAATTTACGACCAGAAGTGGTGATTGTAGATGAATTGGCACACACCAATATTGAAGGCAGCAAAAATGAAAAGCGTTGGCAAGATGTGATGGAAATATTGGATGCCGGAATCAATGTAATTTCTGCCGTAAATATCCAGCACATTGAAAGTTTGAATGAAGATGTAAAACAAATTACGGGAATAGATGTTCAAGAGCGAATTCCGGATAGCGTATTGCGACTGGCGGATGAAGTGGTCAATATCGATTTGACTTCCGAAGATTTGATTACCCGTTTGAAAGAGGGCAAAATTTACACGCATGATAAAATTCAAGCCGCATTAAATAACTTCTTCAAAGCAGAGCAAATTCTGCAATTGCGAGAATTGGCTTTGAAAGAAGTCGCCAGTCAAGTAGTTAGAAAAGTGGAAAATGAAGTTCCGAAAAACATAGCCTTGCGACATGAAAAACTGCTGGCTTGTATCAGCAGTAATGATAAAACTGCCAAAATTGTTATCAGAAAAGCCGCGCGGTTGGCAAGTTACTACAACGGAAGTTGGTTTGTACTTTATGTTGAAACGCCAAAAGAAAATCCGAATAAAATAGCACTTGACAAACAGCGGCATTTGATTAATAATTTCAAGTTGGCTACCCAATTAGGCGCCGAAGTAATTAAAGTAGAAAGTGATAATATTACCGATGCGATGTTAAAAGTTGTAGAGCAAAAGGCGATTACGACGGTTTGTATCGGGAAACCGCATTTTAATTTATTTAAAGTAATTTTATCCACCACTATTTTCAGAAGACTACTGAATAGTTTGTCGAAATCTAATGTTGATCTTGTAATATTATCTTGATATGAAAATTAAAACCAAACTAAATCTCGGAGTCGGATTATTATTTATTTTGATAATTATCCTTTCATTAGTGAGTGCTTTTTACATTTTTTCTATCAAAAAAGACACCCAAAATATACTTAAAGCCAATTATATTACCTTAGAATATTCTCGTAATATGCTTTCATCGCTGGATAAAATTAGTATCGATGAGGAAAAAGCGATGTTACTTTTCGAAACAAATCTAGAAAAGCAATTGGCCAATATTACCGAAGTAGGAGAGGATACTGCGACCTATGATTTGCAGAAAAATTTCGAGTTATTGATGAAAAACCGAACAGATGAAATGATTAAAGCGCAAATCCGGCAAAATATTTTTGAGATTATGAAACTCAACATGAAAGCCATAAAAGCAAAAAGTGATACTGCCAAGGAAACTGCCGAAACAGCCAATTTATGGATTGCAATAGTGGGCACTTTATGTTTTTTAATTGCATTTAATTTGTTAATTAACTTACCTAATAATATTGCCAATCCCATTACAGAACTTACCTCAAGTATAAAAGAGATTGCAAATAAAAACTACTCGCAAAGAGTAAATTTTACTAACCATAATGAGTTTGGTGATTTGGCTAAATCTTTTAATACAATGGCTCAAAAATTAGAAGAGTACAGTAGCAGTGATTTGCATAAACTTTCGTTTGAAAAGAAGCGTTTGGAAACCTTAATCAACAATATGCATGATCCTATTATAGGCTTAGACAATCAGCATATTGTTTTGTTTATAAATGATGAAGCTCTTAAAATATTGGGATTGAAAAAAGAAGAAGTTGTTGGTCAAGAAACCACTGTATTGGCATTAAAAAATGACTTATTGAAATCGTTAATCTCAGAAGATTTTGAGACCAAAAAGATACCATTGAAAATATTTGCCGACGGTAAAGAAAGTTACTTTCAAAAAGAGACTGTAACTATAACCATTACGCCAACAGGAGAAGAACAAAGAGTCACTATCGGAAACGTTATCATTTTAAGAAATATTACCATTTTTAAGGAGCTTGATTTTGCTAAAACTAATTTTATTGCCACCGTTTCACACGAATTAAAAACGCCGATATCTTCCATTAAAATGAGCCTGCAACTACTTGAAAATAGTGCCACGGGTACAATCAATAATGACCAAAAACAATTGATTGAAAGCATCAAGGACGACAGTGTGCGATTATTGAAAATTACCGGAGAGCTACTCGAAATGTCTCAACTTGAAACCGGTAACATCCAGTTGAAAATGGAAAAAAGCAGTCCGTACGAAATTGTTAATTATGCAGTTGAAGCTGTTAAAGTACAAGCAGAACAGAAGAACATTACATTGCAGCTAGAGTTAGAGGAGTTTTTATCTGCTGTTAGAGCCGATAGTGAAAAAACATCGTGGGTGCTTATTAATTTCCTCACAAATGCTATTCGTTATTCTACAGAAAACAATAAAATAATAATTAAGCTAAGTAATGAAAATAACCAAATCCTTTTCAAGGTTATTGATTTCGGAAAAGGAATTGAAAGTCGTTATAAATCCAAAATATTTGATAAATATTTTCAAATTCCCGGTAGTCATAAATCGGGTACAGGATTAGGATTAGCCATATCCAAAGAATTTATAGAAGCCCAAAACGGAACTATAGGTGTGGAAAGCGAATTAGGATTGGGAAGCACTTTTTATTTTAAACTTCACACAGTCTAATTTTTAACAATCCGCCATATTCACCGCTACAGCCAATCCGCCTTCCGAAGTTTCTTTGTATTTAGAATTCATATCCTTGGCGGTTTGCCACATGGTATCAATTACTTTATCCAAAGGAACTTTGGCGTTTTTGGCATCGGTTTCCAAAGCTAATTCCGCAGCGTTTATAGCTTTGATAGCGCCCATGGTGTTGCGTTCGATACACGGAATCTGAACCAAACCACCAATAGGATCACAGGTTAATCCTAAGTGATGTTCCATTGCGATTTCGGCCGCCATTAATACTTGCTCAGGAGTGCCACCCATTACTTCGCATAAAGCGCCGGCCGCCATAGCTGAGGATACGCCGATTTCGGCTTGACAACCGCCCATAGCGGCAGAAATGGTGGAGCCTTTTTTAAAGATGCTGCCTATTTCTCCGGCTACCATTAGGAATTGCTTGATATGCTTTTCATCGGCTTGGTGGTTTTCAATTACCATATAATACATCAATACAGCCGGGATTACACCCGCGCTTCCGTTGGTTGGTGCGGTCACTACTCGACCTAATGCGGCATTAACTTCGTTTACAGCGAGTGCAAAACAAGAAACCCATTTTAGGATTTGGCGAAACTTTACTTCGGTTTTGCGAATGGTTTCCAGCCATTCTTGAGGGGAATTATAGTTGGCTAAACCGATGAGGTTTTGGTGCATGTCGAATGCTCGACGACGAACGTTTAATCCACCCGGTAAAATGCCTTCCGAGTGACAGCCTATGTACATGCATTCCAACATGGTATTCCAAATTCGAAGGAGCTCATGATGTACTTCGGTTTCGGTGCGCATAGATATTTCATTGGCGTAAACAATTTCAGAAATGGATTTGTTTTCTTTGATGGTGTATTCTAACAATTCGGCTGCGTTCTGAATTTGAAACGGAAATGCACATTTGATTTGGTGTTTCTTTTTGGCATTGACACGTTCTTCTTTCACCACAAATCCACCACCTATGGAGTAGAAGGTAGATTCTATGGTTTTACCATCATTGGTGGTTGCGGTAAACGACATGCCATTAGCATGGAAGGGTAAAAAGTTTTTATTGAAAACAATGTCAGTTTCCGGATTAAACGGAATGAGCATAGTATCAGCTAAATTAATCTGGTGGTTTTTTTTAATGGCTTGGATGATGCTATCAATATTTTGTACCGGTATATACTCCGGATCTTGTCCGCTTAATCCAAGCATTACCGCATAATCTGTGGCGTGACCTTTACCGGTTAGGGATAAAGAACCGTACAAATCGACTTTAATATGGGCGACTTTACTTAACTTGTCAGCTTCTTTTAATTCGTTTAAAAAACGTTCAGCTGCACGCCATGGGCCTAAAGTGTGTGAACTCGATGGTCCAACCCCAATTTTTAGCATATCAAATACCGAAATGCATTCTTCCATTACTATATCGATTTAGTTATAGCAAATATAGAGAAGTATTGTCGATTCTGAAAGCCATTAACAGGTGTAGTTAACTCTCGAACTGATAATGGTTTTCTTTACAAGAAGTTAATACAAGTTAATTGTTGTTGAGCTCATCTTCCTCTTCAGACAATTCAGTGGTGTCAGCGTTAAAGTGCCGGGTAACTTTTTGCTGGTCTTTTTGATTTTGTTTGATAAGATAAACGATTAAGGCCAATAGTGTTGCTACTACTATTCCAATAATAATCCAATTGATTTCCATGGTGTTGCGTTTTAATATAAAATTAAAATACTGTGATGGGATATTTGTTTCAATTGGTTTATCAAATGGTTAAGAAAACATGCTGTTTTAAATTAATCCGGAACCTAAACCAATTGAGACAAGTATTAGTAACAAAGCAACAATGGTTTTTATAAATTGGAGTGTTACTTTCTTTAATAATCTATTGCCAAGATAAGCACCCAATATTGCTGATAAAGTAGCGCAAATTACCAAAGGTAAGTTTTCGGTGAGATCGGCTTTATGGAATTGGGTAGTGTATATGCTCAATCTGGTAATGTCTACTAAAGTTGAAACTACAACGGTTGTAGCTATAAACGCTTCCTTGGTTAATCCTGCCTTAATTAAAAAAGCACTTCTTAAAGCACCTTGAACTCCGGCTAAGCCTCCAAAAAAACCGCTCAAGATTCCGCCAACAGGTAATTTTTCTTTTCCAAATTCCAAACGGTTGAAATAAGGAATAAGATCAATACAAGCAAATACAATCAATAGAAGTGCAATGATAAATTTCACCGGAAATACGGCAATGAGTTTGTTGCCCAATGTATAACTGAATAGGGGTTGGGTATCGGATAGATTCAAAAGCAACCATGATCCCAAAGCAGCGGCAATAACGGCAGGTATCCCGGAGCGGAAGATTACCGTTTTGTCAGCTTTGTTGCCTACTAACAATAGCTTGAAAACATTGTTGAAAAAATGAACTACACCAGTTAAGCCAATAGCGATGTTGGTTGGAAAGAAAATCATAAATACCGGGGTTAAGATTGTACCCAATCCGAAACCGGAAAAAAAGGTTAAAACAGCAACCAAGAAAGCAGTAATGGAAATGATGAATATTTCCATGGCTTACAGACTTTTGCAAATGGCCACAAAGTGAAGTATGGTGCCCAGCAGTACAAACACATGCCAGATAGCGTGGTAAAAGGGTTTATGACTTTTTACATAAAAGTAAACACCTATGGTGTAACTCAAGCCACCGCCTAAAATCCACCAAAAAACGGTCAAAGGCACATTGTGAATCAGCGGTTTAATCACAAAAACAATCATCCAACCCATGGCAAGGTACAGTATCACCGAAAACCACTCGAATTTGTGGATGAAAAAAATTTTAAAAAGCGTGCCGAACAATACAATGCACCACATGGTAGTCAGAAATACAAAAGCAGTTGAAGTCGGAAGATATTTAATCATCAACGGCGTGTAAGTACCGGCAATCAGGAAGTAAATACTGATGTGGTCGGCAATCTTGAGGATGTTTTTAATTTTTTTCTCTTGAACAAAATGGTATAAGGTTGATGAACTGTAAACTAATAATACACCCACAGCAAATGCGGCAATTCCATAAAAAGAAGTCAAATCCGCTTGATTAAAAGTAATGGTTAAAACGACCGGCATAGCCAAAACACATAATACAATGCCCAATCCGTGTGTTAAAGCATTGGCTAATTCTTCCTGTCGGGTTTGTGCTCTTTCTTTCATGGCTAATTACAGACTACTTTTTTTAGTGGCATATTCTCATTGAATTTTATTTTGGTCACATCTTTAAACTGAGTACTATTCGTTTTACGTTCACCGTAACCCTCTAAAAGTTCGTTGTTAATCCGTTTAAAAACTATTTGACGTTCTTTGCTTTTCCCTTTTGCTTTATAGTAGTAATTGGCAACTAAAATATTGTTTTCCCATTTTCCTTTGAAAGCTCCCTGAGTAACTTCTTTACCGGAAAAGGCATAAGTCAAAGTTCCGGTTGTTACTTCGGCCTTGTTTTGAATTTGTAGTTCGATAATATTTCCAGCTATATCAGCTTTGTAACAATCGGAAAGATTGGTTGTTTTAGTCGGAATTTCTCCCTTGGGTTTTCCTTTCGGTTTGAGCGGTTCTATGTTGTCTTTTTTGCAACTAACTGCTGTAATAATAAGGAGGAATAACAGTATTATCTTGTTCATAGATTTAATTGAAAAGAGCAGGTTATCTTAATGTTTTAAGGGTTTTTTCTTAATCATACCGCCTTTGGTGTCTTTGATGCTATTCATAACCACAAACGCATCGGGTTCGATTTTTTCGATCTCGGTGTTGAGTTTGTTCAATTCAAGGCGAGTGATAACTGTATAAATGATTTCGGTTTCTTTGGTTTCTCCGCGTTTGCCATAGCCACGTTTGCCACTGTAAACCGTAACGCCTCGGCCCATCACTTCAATGATCATTTGTCGGATTTCGTTGCTTTTAGAAGAAACGATGGTTACTCCGATGTATTCATCAATACCTTCTACTATAAAATCCAAAGTTTTGGAAGCGGCTAAATAAGTGATCATCGAGTACAATGCAACTTCAATTCCCAAGAAATAGGCTGCAGCCGAGAAAATTAGTATGTTGATAACAATGATGATATCGCCAATGGTAGTACCGAATTTTCTGCTAAGGAATATTGCCAAGACTTCCGTTCCGTCTATTACCGCGCCGCCTCTAACCGATAAACCAATACCGGCGCCCAAGAAAAACCCACCAAAAACAGCCACTAGAAGATTGTCGTTGGTCACATTGGGAAAGGTTACCGTTGCCAAACAAATGGCCAAACCTGAAATAGCCAAAGCCGTTTTAATGGCAAAAGCTTTTCCCATAACCCTGTATCCCATAATCACAAACGGCAAGTTAACGCCAATGATGAGCATGTACAACGGTATCTTGGTTAGAATAGAAATTAACAAGGAAATACCGGTTGCACCACCGTCTATAAAGTGGTTGGTCAGCAAAAAACCTTTGAATCCGAAAGAAGCTGAAAAAATTCCCAAAGTAATCAAAATAAAATCTTTCGAATTTCTTTTGGCCAAGATGATAAACTCACGGTAGCCCTTTGCCAATTCGTATTTAGAATAGCTTTTGGTTTTGCCGCTTTTTTTCCGCGGTTTTTTCAGTATGGTTTCGATAATGATTTTTTCCCAGAGTGAATTCATAGACTGATGTTTAAGTGCTTATAGTGATAATTGTGTTAATGTACGATAATTTGGCGAAAAGGACAAATACTTATAAAGGTTTGTTCTTGATTTCTTTGGTAGCAAGGGCCGATACTTTGTTTTCGGCATCAATGGTAACTTTGAGCTCTCTCTTGAACATTGGTTTTTCGTATTGAATATCGTATCGAAATACATAGTCGTCAGTGATTTCGTTGTGTATAATTTCCACCAACTTTAGGTCGATAAATCGTCCGTTGCGCAAGATGATTTTTTGGCAAGTGGCAGAAATTTTCTCGGCAGTAGCATTGGCAATCACTTTGGGTGTAGCTTCGACAGTGGTAAACGCCTTAAAACGCGAGTTGTTGCAGGCTTCCAATACTCTTTTGCCCAATTCATAAGCCCTGTCTTTTTTGAGTGCTGCCACAGCTTCCGGTTTTACAATGACTGCCGTTCTTTTTTCGGCTACCGCTATTTCCGGAGTGCTTTTTTGGGTTTTACAGGACGCAAGAAATAGAATAGGGAGTAAGATTATTATTTTTCTCATGGCTGTTTTTTTTGAATGGGCAAAATACCTTTTTCTGTAGCGTAAGCCAAACAGATTAACATTTTGATAATATCGATTCTGTTGATATAACTATTGAAACTATTCATTTTTTACCGAATGATTTCAGCATCGAATTTGTATTTTTGAGACGCTAAAATAAAGTACTATGAAAATTGTTATCTCTCCGGCCAAATCGTTGAATTATGAAAAAACGGTTCCGGTAACAACGTATACTGAACCGCAGTTTTTAAAGCAAGCGGCTACCATTCAAAATACTTTAAAAAAGAAAAAGCCCAACCAACTGTCTGAATTGATGGATATCTCGGCTAAGTTGGCGGAACTCAATTGGCAGCGCAATCAGGATTGGCATTTGCCTTTTACCGCTGAGAATGCACGTCAAGCGGTGTATGCTTTCGACGGTGATGTGTATACCGGTTTGGATGTTTACACCTTGCCGGAAGATAAAATAAGTATTTTACAAGAAAGACTTAGAATCTTATCCGGTTTGTACGGTTTGCTCAAACCACTCGATTTAATGCAGGCGTATCGCCTGGAAATGGGCACTACTATGCCGATAGGGAAAAACAAAAACCTGTATGAGTTTTGGAAGAAAACCATCACCATGGCGTTGAACGATGAGTTGCAAAAAGACGAGTTGTTTCTCAATTTGGCCAGTAACGAATACTTTAGTGCTGTTGATGCCAAAATGTTAAAAGTACCTGTAATTACCCCTGAATTCAAAGACTACAAAGATGGCAAACTCAAAATGATCAGCTTTTTTGCCAAAAAGGCGAGAGGCTTGATGGTCCGTTATATTATAGATACTAATGCTGAAACTCTCGACGATTTAAAAGGCTTTAACTATGAAGGCTATGCTTTTGATACTAATTTAAGCAAAGGCAATACCTTAGTTTTTACCCGATAGTTAAAAATACAAATACTCTTGGTATTCTCTGAGTGTTTCATTAGTGGCTTTACGTTGGTCTCTGGCCAATTCTTGCATGGCTTCTACACCTTTTTTGGCGCAGCGCTTCACCTTGTACAGTCGGCTAGAAAAAGATTGTAACTTTTCTAAATCTTGTGGAGAGAGCTTTTGTTCCAATTCGTTTACAAAAGCGTTGAATTCTTTTAAAACGATTTTATTTTCTTCGTATTCTGTTTTTAAATCATCGAGTAATTCATTGATTTCTTTACTGATGTCATTGCTGATGGCTTCACTTTTTTTACAAAGTTCGGCTATCACTTTTTTCTCGTGATTGGTAAAAAGTCCCATGTTTTTTTGGTTTAGATAGTTGTTAACGAGTGTTTTAAACCAAATTTAGGGAATTGTTTCTAAAATCAATGCAGATTGTTAATAACTTGTAAAAGAGTGTTTTAGTGCATGGCTTCGCTTGGGTTGACTTTGTTTTTACCTTTCTTGATTAATAAGATAAAGGGTATGCAGAACAAGAATAAAACACCCAAATACAGGAATACATCCATATACGAAAGCACGGTACTTTGCTTGGTAACACTCAATTCCATGACTTTGTAGGCTTTTTGCAAGGCAATTTCAGCGCTGTATCCTTTGGCTATAAAGGCGTTCTGTAAACCGTGTATTTTTTCCTGAACCGCCACTCGAGTAGGATCTAAATACCCAATCAAGTTAACGCGATGTTCTTGCCCGAATCGCGCCAAGAAAGTCGTGATAATGGCTATCCCGAACGAACCGCCCAATTGTCTCATCATTCCCGTAAAAGCGGCTCCTTCTCCTATGCTTTTGCCTTTCAAACCCGAAAGCGATAAAGTAGTTATGGGTACAAACAAGAGTCCCAATCCCAATCCGCGGACAATTAACGGCCAAAACATATGTTCTTCACCAGTATCCGGTGTCATAATGTTGTGCATCCAATAGGTGAATATAAAGAATGATAAAAAGCCCAAAGCCACTAAGTAGGTTTGCGGTACTCCGCGCTGGATCAGTTTACCGATAAAAGGCATCATAATAGCTACCGTAATCGAACTTGGCACCAATAACAATCCGGCATCTGTTGCCGTCCAACCTAGAATAGATTGCGTATAAATCGGAATAATGAAAGTCGAACCATACAAACCAAATCCCATTATAAAACTCATCACCACGCCCACACGCAGGTTACTGTCTTTGAGTACTTTTAAATTTACTATCGGATAAGCATAAGACAACTGTCGCCAAATAAAGAAAAACAAACCAACAACGCTTAGTACCGATAATCTCATGATCCATTCGTCGTTAAACCAATCGTCCTGCTGACCGTGTTCTAAAACGTATTGTAGCGAACCGATAAAAGCCGACAGCAAAACAATCCCAATCCAATCCACTTGATGGGCTTTGAGTTTTTCGCCGTATTTCGGACTTCGTACAAACGATAAGGTCAAAAGAGTTGCAATAATACCGATTGGTACATTAATATAAAAAATATAAGGCCATGAAAAATGATCGACCAAATAACCTCCCAATGGCGGGCCCAAAGTAGGGCCTACAATCACACCCATACCATAGATAGCTTGAGCCATGCCGCGTTTTTCTACCGGATAACTTTCCGTTATAATGGTTTGTGCTGTTACTAACAAAGCGCCGCCACCCAAACCTTGTATGAATCGAAACGCTACCAATTCCCAAATGTTATCGGCATTACCACACATAAAGGAAGCTACCGTAAAAATGATAATTGAAGCGGCAAAGTAGTTTCTTCGACCAAATTGCTGCGACAACCAACTCGTCATCGGAATCACAATTACATTGGCAATGGCATAAGCCGTAATCACCCAAGCCACATCGGTTAAAGACGCGCCCAAACTGCCTCGCATGTTGTTTAGCGCTACGTTCACTATGGTCGTGTCCACAATTTCCAAGAGCGCACAAAGCACCGCGGTAATGGTGATAATTACCCTGCGAAAGCCATATTCAACCAAATCTTCCTGAACGACTGCTGTTGCCATTTTTTTAAATTATGAATTATGAATTTTTTTCCCTTATCTCTTATTTTGTGACCCTGAGCTTGTCGAAGGGCCTTATCCCTTACTTCAAAATCACATCCACTTCCGCGTTCATCCCCGAGCGCAACAATTGTAGTTTTTTCGAATCATTGTTAGCTGTAAAGTTGATTCTAACCGGTAGTCTTTGCACTGTTTTGACAAAGTTTCCACTGGCATTGTCGGGAGGCAAAAGGGAGAATTTAGAGCCGGTAGCTGGCGAAAAAGACGTAATTTCACCTTCAAACTCAGTATCCGGAAACGCATCGATTTTCAATTTTACTTGCTGACCCACACGCATTTTGTCGAGTTGGGTTTCTTTAAAATTGGCCACTACCCAAGTTTCTTGGTTGTTAATGATGTAAAACAACGATTGTCCGGGTTGTACCAATTGTCCGGGCTGCATGTCTACGGTAGAAACTTGCCCGTCAATTGAAGCTTTTACTACAGTATATGATAAGTTCAAATGGGCTGCATCCAGTAAAGCTTTGGCTTTTTTAACGTTGGCTTCAGCGACTAACACTTGTTTGTTGCTGACATTGGTTTTGGCCGAGGCTACGGTTTTTTGGTAAGCAGAAGCTTTTTGTTGCTCTTGTAAAATACGCAATTGGCTTTCCGCTTCTTGTTTGGCCGCTTCCGCTTGTTCAAATTGCTGTTTGGTAATCGAACGGTTTTTGTACAAGTTGTTGTAGCGCTCGAAATCGGCTGTAGCTCTGCGCAATCTGATTTTAGCCGTTTCAATGGTTCCGCTTGCCGATTTCACATTGGCATCCGAAACGGCAACATTGGCTTCCGAAGTGGCAATATCAGCTTTAGCGGCTTCGTAGCTGTTTTCGGCGGCTACCAGAGCGGCTTTGGCTTCGGCTACTTTAACCAAATAATCGCTGTTGTCTATGGTGAACAGCGTGTCACCTTTTTTAACCAACTCATTGTCTTTCACAAAAACCCGACTAATGTAACCGCCAACTCTGGGGATAATGGGGTTCATTTTTTTAGACACTTGTGCATCGTCTGTGGTTTCATGCGACAATGAGTGGATGTATTTATATCCTCCGTAAGCTATTCCGAGTATCAGGAATACTATAAAAATGAGCGTGAATTTTCTATTGGTTTTTGTAGCTGTCATAAGGCTGTATTTAGTTTTGAGTGAGTTGTAAAGAATTTAGTAATTGTCCCGAAGCAAATTGTAGTTCGTAGTATTTCTGTGCCACATCGGCTTTTGAGAGTGCTTGGTTGATTTGCGCCTGAAGTTGTTCAAAATCGGCTTCCAATAAATCATTGGTGGTCGACAAACTGTTGTCGTATTTGTCTTTTACAATGCGATAATTTTCCGAAGCTTGGGCTACTGCTTCATCGTATACGGCACTTTGTTTGAGCGATAAGTTATAGTTTTCACTGGCTTGGAAGACTTCTTCTTTGACTTGTTCGTTCAGTTGCTCTAATGCTAAAGAAGTCTCTTTGGCTTTGCTTTGGGCGAATTGCACTTGCTTACCGTTTTTAAAAATACTCGACAAATCATACGAAAAGCCCAATCCGAAGTTCATCGCATTCGTTACGGTTAACACATTGTTTAAATCTAAGGCAATGTAACCACCGCTGAGGGCTAGGGAAGGATAGTAATTGCTTTTGGCGACTTTAATCTCGCTATCTGCAGCTGCTTTTTTGAGCGATAAGGCTTTGAGGTCGTTTCGTTCGCCTTCCGATTTTTGGTACGGATGAGCAGCCATATCTTTTTTGATGGCTTCAATATCAATATCGACCACCGTACTTTCCGGTAGTTTTAATAAAGTGATGAGTTGATAATTGGCAATCGCAGCGTTCTTTTTGGCATTGTCTAAGGCCAGTTTTATGTTGGATACCTGCAATTGGGCTTTCAGCAAATCGTTTCGGGCAATTAAACCGTTTTCTTCCATCGCAGTAAAGTCTTTTACCCTTTGTTCCGCAGTTTTCAAATTATCGGCTATCAGCAGTGTCATTTGTTGGGCTTTGTAAAGTGAAGCGAACAATTCTACTACTTCAAGTCCTATAGCTTCATTAGAGTGCTTTTTAGCGAAGGTTTCGGCCTGGTATAGGCTTTCGGATGTTTTGATGCTGTTTTTAAGCTTAAAACCGCTGAAAATCGGCATCGTCACATTGGCTTGGCCTAACAGTAATTGGTCTACTTTGAGTGGTGCAGCAGGTTCTGAACTGGAATTTGACTGCAAATTGGATTTTACGTTGGCACTCGATAAGCGCATGTATTGGCCTGAGATTTTGGCGCCGGGATATTGATTGTTTTTGGTGTTGGCCAACGCCAACTCGGCGCTTTTTACTTTTGTAGTAGCCAGTTCTGCCGAAGTACTGTTTTGCACAGCCATTTCGATGGCTTCTTTTAAAGTCAACTTTCTTTTTTCTTGAGCATATCCTGAACCTAAACTCAAAAGAGTCAAGAAAAATAGGAGAGAAGCTTGTTTTTTCATGTTTTGTATTTTGTTATTTGCAACTACCATTGCTTAATTTATCGGTTATTCGAATCAAAAACCAGCAATGCTTTAATCGTTTTCTGAATATGAGCGGTGAGTTCGGTTAGTACGTAGTTTTCAAAGTCGGCCTCAGTAATTAAATTCAGTACTTCTTTGTAATACACTTTGTTCATGTGCATGTGACTATAGCTACCCAAGATGATGGTAGGTAATAAAGTCACATTGATGTTGGGTTGGAAAACACCTTGATCTTGCCCTTCTTTGATGATGTTTTCCAGAAATCGCAGGTTGTTTTTTTTGACTTCGGTAAAGGTTTGCAAGTTGATTTCTCTTTTATTGTTCGATAACTCGAAGTGTAAAATTTGGTAAATACTGCGATTTTGGTGTACGCGTTGGATGTAGTAGGCGATGAGTTTGTCCATTTTATCCAAAGGCGAAATGTTTTCCTGGTACAAATTCTCCAAGTGCATGCTCATCGCTTTGATACGATAAATAACCAAAGCTTCCAGCAACTTTTCTTTGGAACCGAAATAATAGGAAATCATCGCAATGTTGATATTTGCCTTTTTGGCAATATCCCTAACCGAAGTTCCATCGAAACCTTCTTCAGCAAAGAGCTTTTCGGCAACTTGAAGTATTTCGATTTGCTTTTCGTTAAAATCTGTCATAAGGGTCATGAATTAATTTCGAGCACAAAGTTAAACAAGTGTTTAAATTAAACGTTTGTTTAAATCAATTTTAACATATTTTTGAGGAGAAAAACACTTATAGATAAATTTTATAGTAGATATTTATTAATTTGTTTTTCAGTTGTATAAATAAAATTATCTAAAGTATATTATTGATAAAATTTTTTATATCGGATATTTTGTTTTTACTGATGAATTGGATAAAACTACTCCCGATTATAGCTCCTTTTTGGTGTTTGACAGCTTGTTGAAAAGTGATTTTGTTGCTGATGCCGAAGCCAATTAACTGCTGATTTTTCAAATTCATTCGAGCAATTCTTTCAAAATACTGCAGCTGATTTTCCTCAAATTGGTCTTTGCTCCCGGTTATGCCTGCGCTGCTTACCATATAAATGAAAGCATTGGAATTGTCATCAATAAGTCGGATTCTTTCTTCTGAGGTTTGCGGCGTGATTAGGAATATCATTTGAATGCCATAGGAATCGAAAAGTTTCTTATAATCAGAAAGATAGATTTCCAGCGGTAAGTCTGGGATAATCAAGCCGTCAATTCCTGTTTGCCGGCAGGCTTTCAGGAAGTTTTCTATTCCAAATTGCAGCATTGGGTTGAAATATCCCATAATGATTAACGGAATATCAACAGTGTTTCTGATATCTTTCAATTGCTCGAAAAGTAAAGTTGTAGTCATGCCGTTTTGCAAGGCTTGCATAGAGCTTGATTGTATCGTTGGGCCGTCGGCCAAAGGATCACTGAAAGGCAATCCGATTTCGATAATATCTACCTTGTTTCGGGCTAATTCTTCTATTAAACTTTTAGTGCCATTTAACTTAGTAAAACCTGCTGTAAAATAAATAGATAGAATTTTATTTTTAGCTGATAATTGTTGTTGAATTCGGTTCATTTTTATAAATCAAAATAGTTCGTATAAGTGTTTAAATCTTTGTCGCCGCGCCCGGATAAATTGATGACAACGATGTCTTCCGGTCGGAATTTTTTTTGCTCTAAAACGGCAAAAGCATGAGCGGTTTCTATAGCAGGAATGATGCCTTCGGTTTGGGCTAATGCTATTCCGGCTTGCATTGCTTCTTTGTCGGTTACAGCGATAAATTCAGCTCTTCGGGTTTGGAACAAATGCGCGTGTAGCGGACCAATTCCGGGATAATCCAATCCGGCCGAGATGGAATAGGGTTCAGTAATTTGTCCGTCTTGTGTTTGCATTAATAAGGTTTTGCTTCCGTGTATAATTCCCATTTTGCCTAATGCAGAGGTGGCAGCACTTTCTCCGCTGTAAATACCTTTCCCTGCGGCTTCTACAGCTATTAATTTTACTTTTTCTTCCTCTAAAAAATGATAAAAAGCACCGGCAGCATTGCTTCCGCCACCAACACAAGCAATAACATAATCGGGGTTTTGGCGGTTTTCTTTTTCCAGTAATTGTTGTTGGATTTCTGCTGAGATTACACTTTGAAAACGCGCCACCATATCCGGATAAGGATGTGGTCCTACCACGGAACCAATGATATAAAAGGTGTCTTCCGGATTGCTGATCCAATCGCGGATGGCTTCGTTGGTGGCGTCTTTCAAGGTTTTTGAACCTGAAATCGCCGCTCTGACTTCGGCACCGAGCATTTTCATTCGGGCCACATTTGGGGCTTGACGTTGGATGTCTACTGCTCCCATATACACTATGCACTGCAAACCCATCAAAGCACAGACCGTTGCAGTGGCAACACCGTGTTGTCCGGCACCGGTTTCGGCGATGATTCGGGTTTTACCTAATCTTTTGGCTAGTAGGATTTGGCCGATGGTGTTGTTGATTTTGTGCGCACCGGTATGGCATAAGTCTTCGCGTTTGAGGTAGATTTTAGCGCCAAATTGCTCTGATAAGTGCTTGGCATAGTAAAGTGGCGTTGGGCGGCCGACATAGTCCCGTAAAAGCGCTTTAAATTCGTCTTGAAATGATGGCTCGTTGCTAAGGGTTAAATACTGTTGGCGCAAGGCTTCTACATTCGGGTAAAGCATTTCAGGGACAAAAGCGCCGCCGAATTCGCCGTAAAAGCCTTTTTCATTAACGTTGTAAGTGGTTTTCATAGCTGTTCTTTGAGTTTTTTTAGGAATGTTTTTAAGGTTTCGGGATTTTTCTGCCCGGGTTGTGTTTCAAACCTACTGTTGAGGTCGAGTGCAATACAGTGTCGGGCGGATTCAGTTTGGAGGAAAATCTGCAAATCAACAAGGCTTTCGGGTCCGATGCCACCGCTCAAAAAATACGGTTTGTCGATATGATATTGCTTCAAAATCTTCCAATCGAACGCGGTTCCGTTGCCGCCATATTGGTCGCCTTTGGTGTCAAATAAAAAATAGTCGCAATAGTTTTTGTAAGATTCTAAAATTTTAAAATTAAATTGATTATCTATATTGAATGATTTTATTACTTTAAGTTTTAATAGTTGAACAGAACGGCAAAAATCCGGACTTTCTTCACCATGCAATTGAATGGTTTCCAATTGGTGTTGTCTTGCTTTTTCTTTGATTTCTTTTACTGTTGCATTGACAAAAACGCCGACTTTGGCAATCGATTTTTCCAAGCTCGGAATTTCGTTTTCCAACAAGCGAGGCGATTTATCGTAAAAAATAAAGCCTAAATAATCGGGTTGTAAAGCTGCTATTTCTTTACTGTTTTCAGGGTATTTCATACCGCATATTTTAATTTTCATACCGCTTTCAATTGTTGTAGTAGTGTGGCTAATTCGGCTCCGGGATTGTTGTTTTTCATAAAAGCTTCACCCATCAAAAAGCCATTAAATCCGGCACTTTTGAGTAGTTTGATTTCCGCTGCTGTGTGTAAGCCGCTTTCAGAAATCTTTACAACATTAATCGGGATTTTATCAACTAAGGCTAAACTGGTGTCCAAACGCACTTCAAACGTTTTGAGATTTCTGTTGTTCACGCCAATCATATCCAATTCGGGTATCAGACTTTTATCCAATTCCGCTTGGTTGTGGACTTCCAGCAGCACTTCCAAGGCGATGGAATGCGCAAAAGCAGCGAGGGTTTTTATTTCTGATTGGGTCAAAACCGCGGCAATCAGTAAAATGGCATCGGCACCATACGCTTTGGATTCCAAGATTTGGTATTCGTCGACAATGAATTCTTTGCGCAACAAAGGTGTTTTGACGCTGGCTTTTGCTAGTAAAAAATCGTCTAAAGAACCACCAAAAAAGTTAGTGTCTGTCAATACTGAGATTCCACTTGCTCCGGCATCTTCGTAGCCTTTAACGACATCTTCCAAGAATAAATTGTGGTTGATAGTAGCTTTGGATGGAGAACGGCGTTTGTGTTCGGCTATAATCCCGAATGGCGAATGCAATACGGATTTGCTCAATGAAGTAGTTCGGCTGTTGAATAGCGCTGTATTTTCCAATTGGTTTGCCGAGACAAGGCTTTTCTTTAAAACTACTTCTCGTTTTTTCTGTACTATGATTTGGTCTAAGATGTTCATGTTAACTGGCTGATTTTTTGAAGTTTTTGTAATTTTTCTAAGGCTTTTCCGGATTGTAAACTGGCTTCCGCTTTGGCAAAAGCTTCAGGAATACTGCAGTTTTCCACTGTGGCGATGGCTAAAGCTGCATTGGCGCAAACAGCATTTTGTTGGGCTTTGGTGCCGTTACCGGAAATGATATTCTTAAAAATTTCAGCCGATTCTGCTACAGTAGTGCCGCCTTTTAGGTCTTCAAGTGCCACCGGCTTAAGATGGAAATCGGAGGCATTGATCATACTATCTCTGGCCTTGGTGATGATTTTGGCATCGGCGGTTAGTGAAATTTCATCAAAACCGTCTAAAGCGTGAAGAATGGTGTAATTAACTGAGGTGTTTTGGTACAGATAAGCATACATACGGGCCAATTCTAAACTGAAAACACCCACCAATTGATGTTTTGGAAACGACGGATTGACCATTGGTCCCAACATATTAAAAAAGGTTTTAACACCTAATTCTTTTCGAATCGGACCAACGTTTTTCATCGCCGGATGGAATAACGGCGCGTGTAAAATGGCGATATTGGCTTCTTCCAAACATTTGGTTAAAAAGGCTTTATCATTGCTGAATTTCACGCCCAAAGTTTCCATTACATTGCTGGAGCCAGATATAGAAGAAACGCCGTAGTTGCCGTGTTTGGCGACATGAATTCCAGCGCCTGCAGTGACAAATGATGCCAAAGTAGAAATGTTGAACGTGTCTTTGCCATCACCGCCGGTACCACACAAATCGATGGTGTTGTAAGCCGAAAAATCGATGGCAATGCAGAGTTCTAATAAGGCTTCTCGAAAACCGGAAAGTTCTTCAATTGTGATGTTTCGCATCATATAAACCGTTAAAAATGATGCAATTTGACTCGGATTGTACTGTCCGTTAGAAATGTTGACTAAAACGGTTTTGGCTTCCTCTTTACTGAGGGTTTCGTGATTGATTAATCGTTGGAGTATGGGTTTCATAATTCTTAGTTTAGGTGAACTGCCGAAGTGTCGACAGCATAATAAAGTTACTGTCGACGTTGGGCAGACAGTAAACTAAGCGTTAAGCCAGTTTTTTAAGATGGTTTTGCCGTGTGGCGTAAGTACGCTTTCGGGATGGAATTGAACGCCTTTAACGTCAAGCGTTTTGTGTCGGAGCGACATGATTTGGCCGTTTTTGTCGGTGGAAGTGATTTCTAAAACTTCCGGAAAATCAACGGTGTTAACTACCCATGAATGGTAGCGGCCGACTTCAAATTCTGACGGTAAATCTTTAAAAAGGGATTCATCGGTAACGGTTGGGTTGACTGTAGTTGCCACGCCGTGGTAGACTTTCTCTAAATTGATTAGGTTACCACCAAAAACTTCGCCTATGGCTTGTTGGCCCAAACAAACGCCTAAGATACTTTTGGTAGCGGCGTATTGAGCAATGATGGGTTTGAGTAAACCGGCTTCATCGGGTATACCCGGACCGGGAGAAAGAAGGATTTTATCGAAAGAGTCCAATTCTTCCAATTCGAGTTCGTCGTTGCGAAAGACAGTCACCGTGGCGTTCAAATCTTCCAGATAATGAACCAAATTATAAGTGAAGCTGTCGTAATTGTCGATAACGGCTATTTTCATGTTGTAAAGTTAAAGGGTTTCTGCTAATTCTAATGCTTTATTTAACGCGTTTAGTTTGTTGTAAACTTCTTGTGTTTCGTTGAATTCCGAAGAACTTTCCACAATTCCGGCACCGGCTTGATAATGCAATTGGTGGTTTTTACTAAGGAAAGTGCGAATCATAATGGCGTGATTAAAGTTGCCTTCGAAGTCCATAAAACCAATGGCGCCGCCGTAAAAACTTCGGTTGACAGGTTCTATTTTTTCAATTAATTGCATCGCTTTGTATTTTGGAGCACCACTTAAAGTACCGGCAGGAAAAGTATTCGCTACCAAAGTCATAGTGTTTTCTTTTAAATGACCGCTGACTTTAGAGACGAGGTGGATCACATGCGAAAAAAATTGGACTTCTTTGTATTTTTCCAGCGTAACCTTGTCACAATTTCGGCTTAAATCATTTCGCGCTAAATCAACCAACATTACGTGTTCGCTGTTTTCTTTCGGATCTTCAGCTAGTTTTTTGGCGAGTGCGGCATCTTGTTCGTCGTTACCGGTTCGCAAAAATGTTCCGGCTATCGGATGGATTTCGGCTCGATTGTTTTTGATGATCAATTGGGCTTCGGGCGAAGAACCGAAAATCTTGAAGTTGCCATAATCGAAATAAAACAAATAGGGTGAAGGATTGATGTTGCGCAAGGCTCGATACACGTTGAATTCATCGCCTTTGAAGGCTTGGGTAAATCTTCGGGACAAGACCAATTGGAATACGTCGCCACGATGACAGTGTTTTTTGGCTAAAGTAACCATCGCTTTGAATTCGGCATCGTTTAAGTTTGACTGCACATTGCCCTCTTTAAAGAAACGGAAACTGGCAAAGGCTTTGGTTTGTATTAGTTTTTCGATTTCGGCGGTATTATCCGAATTATCGGTGCTGTGGCAAAAAATATAGGCTTCGTTTTTGAAATGGTTGATGGCGATGATGTTTTGATATACAGCGTAATACAAATCGGGTAAAGTCAAATCGCCGTCTTTTTTACTGATGTTTATCTTGTCGAAATAACGCACGGCATCATAACCGATATAGCCAAATAAACCGTTGTTGATGAATTTAAAGGGATTGGGTTCGGGTTTGAATTGTTTCACAAAAGTTGCTAATTCCCGAATGATATCAGTTTCAGGAGTAACAGTACCAACAGTCGTTTTGCCATCGGGAAAAGATTGGGTTAGGCTATTGTTTTCTAATTTGATAAACGCTAACGGGTTGCAACAGATGTAGGAGAAACTGTTGTCTGAAGCATGATAATCGCTGCTTTCCAACAATATGCTATTGGGGAATTTGTCGCGAATTTTCAAATAAACACTCACCGGTGTAAGCGTGTCGGCTAAAATTGATTTGTAACGAGTGTGAAGCGGATAATTTTTCATAGTGTAATTTTTGGGCATAAAAAAAGGCTTGTCGTGAATGACAAGCCTTTTTGGATATTTAGATTTTAAAATATACTCATAGCGGACCAATTCACGACGTTCGACGTAAAGTATTCCACCACCAAGTATTGTTTAAAATGTTGTTCATTGTGAATGATTTTTGACAAAGTTAGCCAAGTGCCTTTGAATATCCAAACAGAAAATAAAAAAAACCTCGAAAAATCGAGGTTTTGATTTCATAACAATGTTTCCCGTAATTAGAATTGTAAGCTTACTTTCAATTCAAATTCATCATAGATGGTTTTGTCTCCTAAACCTTCGAAGAAACTTTTAGAACCGTATTTGATATCGTATTTAGCGCGATCAACCACTACAGTTGCAGTAGCGTTGTTTCCTTTAACGTTCAAGTCGAAGTTAACCGGTTTGGTGATACCTTTGATGGTTAAATCGGCTGTAACTCCGTATACTCCGTTTCCTTTATCAGCAATTTTAGTGAATTTTAAAGTAGCTGTTTTGAATTTGTCAGTACCAAAGAAATCATCAGCTTTCAAGTGACCGTCTAATTTAGCTTTCCATTCTCCGGTTAAGTCAGTAGTGTTGATAGAAGTCATATCTACTGTAAAGTTACCTCCGGCTACATTTTTACCTTTAAAAATCAACATACCTTCTTGGAAATTGATGGTTCCGCTGTGTTCTCCTGTTACTTTTTTACCAACCCAGTTGATGGTACTTTTTTCAACGTTGATTTTTTTGTTTTGAGCTGTAGCAGATGAAACACCGAAAGCTACGAATAGGGCAAGAGCAATAGTTTTTAAATTTTTCATTGTAAGTAATTTTTAGTTATTGATTATAAATTGATAAATAATTCTTGTTCTGATTTGCGCACTTTAGCATAGCTTTGAGTGGCGTCTTCTGCGTGACGGTAACCGATAGTAGCGATAAGACTTGCGTTTAAACCTTTTTCATTTAAACTTAGAATTTCATTTACTTTTTCCGGTTCAAAACCTTCCATAGGCGTAACGTCAATGTTTAACTCGGCTGCAGCATTCAATAAGTTACCTAAAGCTAAATAGGTTTGCTTAGAAGTCCAAATATTTTTTTGTTCAGTTGTTAGTGAGTTGATTTTCGATTTCATGAAGTCGCCATAGCCTTGTAAAGCGTCTAATGGTAAGCCTCTGGTTTCGGCTACATTGTTTAGATAAGCATCGATTTCAGCATTTCCAATATTAGTAACATTAGCAAATACCAAAACATGTGAAGCATCAACCAGTTGCGCTTGTCCCCAAGCGGCCGGCTGTAATTGAGCTCTTAATTCAGGATTTTCTACCAAAATAACTTGGTAAGGTTGTAAACCGTATGAAGAAGCGCTCAAACGGATAGCCTCTTTTAGGGTTTGTAAATCGGCATCCGATACTTTTTTAGTAGCATCGAATTTTTTGGTGGCATAACGCCAATTGGCATTTTTTATAAAGTTACTCATAGCAATATATAATTAAATTAAAGTTCTGTATTTTTCTAATAGTGTATTCAATAGAATTATTTCATCTTCGGTAAGATTGTTAGCGAATAACTTTTCGTGTTCGTCTACTTTCGGATCCAATTCGGTTAGTAAGTCTAAGCCTTTTTGGGTAATGAGGACTTCTATTTTACGACGGTTATCCGGACATACATTACGGGTTACCAAATCCTTCAATAAGAGTTTGTCAATCAATCGGGTAGTGTTGCTGTTTTTGGCTAACATGCGCTCTTGTATAATACACATATTGGCCGGATTCCCTTTTTGTCCTCTTAAAATACGCAATACATTGTATTGTTCGCCTGATAAATCGTAAGGTTTCAGAATTTCGTTGAACTTGTCATTAACCACGTTTTGGGTGTACATGACATTTAAAATCACCTTTTTGGCATTTTTCAACGCTACATTTGATTTTATGACTTCCTCGATTTTCATAATTACTATTACAATATTTGTAGGTACAAATGTAAAAACATTTTTATTTGTATATACAAGTGTTTTGTTATTTTTTTGTTAATTTTTAAAAACACCCAACGGAATAGGCGAGAAATGGTTTTTGCTCAACCAAGAAATGCTTTATCTTTGTTAAGTTAATATTTTATAATGATGAACTTATCACAGCAAGATTGGAAGACGCAATTGGATAGAGATCCGGATGCCGTTATTTTAGATGTCAGAACAGCAGAAGAATGTAGCGAAGGATATATTCCCAAAGCCATCAATATTGATATATATAAAGGACAAGGCTTTATTTATGCGGTAGACGAATTGGATAAATCCAAAAACTATTATGTGTATTGTAAAGCCGGAGGCCGTAGTGCACAAGCTTGTCAGATTATGAATCAAATGGGATTTGAAAACACCTATAATCTTGATGGTGGTTTTATGAATTGGAAAGGCGATGTGGCTTTTTCAAACGAAGACTAACCTATGAATATCCCGGCTTCAAATAAACCCAGAGTGGTAATAATCGGCGGCGGTTTTGCCGGTTTAGCTTTGGCCAAAAAACTCAAGAATAAAAACGTTCAAGTGGTTTTGCTGGACAAACACAATTACCATACTTTTCAGCCGTTGTTGTATCAGGTTGCCACAGGAGGCTTGGAAGCCGGATCTATTGCCTATCCGATTCGAAAGGTAATTCAAGAATACCCTGATTTTTATTTCAGGCTTACAGCCATCAAAGAAATAGATACCATAGAAAAGAAAGTCATTTCCGAGATAGGCGATTTGCATTACGATTATTTGGTGATTGCCACCGGTTCCAAAACCAATTATTTTGGGAATAAGGAAATTGAGCGCAACGCCATGTCGATGAAAACGATTCCGCAATCGTTAAATATTCGCAGTTTGATTTTGGAAAATTTCGAACAAGCTGTTTTGCAACGGGAAGATAGCGAAAAGCGTTTATTGATGAACTTTGTATTGGTAGGTGCCGGACCAACCGGAGTCGAATTAGCCGGTGCTTTGGCCGAAATGAAAAAAGCCATATTGCAAAAAGATTACCCCGATTTAGACATCTCCAAGATGGAAATCAATTTGATTCAAAGTGGCGACCGAATTCTGAACACGATGAGCGAAAAATCATCGGCCGCATCCGAAGCTTTTTTAACCGGTTTGGGCGTGAAAGTATGGAAAAATGTACGAGTAACTAATTACGACGGACGGACAGTTACCACCAATTCCGATGTAACTTTTGAAACCGCTACCGTAATTTGGACTGCCGGAGTACAGGGTGCCGCTATTCGCGGTTTAAAAGCAGAGGCTTTACTGGAAAAAGTAGAACGCATTAAGGTAAACGAATTCAATCAAGTGAAAGGATATGAAGATATTTTTGCCATAGGTGATATCGCGCTGATGGAAACACCCGATTATCCGCTAGGACATCCCATGATGGCACAGCCGGCTATTCAGCAAGGCCAACTTCTCGGAGACAATTTAATCCGATTGATTGGTGGCCGAATCATGTCACCTTTTCAATACCACGACAAAGGTTCGATGGCAACCATCGGCAGGAATTTGGCGGTAGTAGATTTACCCAAATACCATTTTAACGGCATTTTCGCTTGGTTCGTTTGGATGTTTGTCCACTTGTTCTCTTTAATCGGTTTTAAAAACAAAGCAGTGGTGTTCATGAATTGGGTGTACAATTACATTCGTTTTGACCGCGAAGGCAGATTAATAGTTCGTCCGTACAAGAAAAGAAGTTTTACCACCTTTACCAGCGATGAAATCTAACCATGAAGAAACTTCTTTTATTATTTGCGGCTGTAGTTTTAGTTTCCTGTAAATCGTCTTATTTAAGTGCGAAAAAATCAGCGGTACTGCTCGATATCAATCAAGAAAAAGACGACAATGCTTTTGTCAACCTGAAAAACTACAGCAACGATTTTGTCTTCGATATGAAATACGCTACAGCGGATAATTTTCTTAAAGAACAAGTTTATCCATGCGACGAGTGTTTTCTCAAGGTTAAAACCATAAAGGCTTTATTGCATGCCAATCAAGCATTCATAGCAAAGGGTTACCGTATTAAATTGTACGATTGTTACCGACCATTAGCCATCCAAAAAAAGATGTGGAAAATAGTGCCGAATCCCACTTATGTAGCCAATCCGAAGAAAGGGTCCATACACAATAAAGGCGGTGCGGTTGATATTACTTTGGTGGATTCCTTGGGTGTAGAATTAAATATGGGTACCGGTTTTGATTTCTTTGGTCCTGAGGCCGGACACAATTACACTGATCTTTCGGCGGAAATTTTAGCCAATCGACAATTGTTAAAAAGCATAATGCTGCAATACAATTTCAAATCTTTCGATTCGGAGTGGTGGCATTACAATTTGAACAACAGTGCAACCGATGAAGTTTCTAATTTAAAATGGCGTTGTGAAGATTAGTTTTCAATGCATTTTAAGTTCTGGATGAAATAGTTTTCAGGCTCGTATTTCACTTTGTCCATTTCCGCAACTAATTCTGTTCTGAACGGATAATCTACCGTTTCTCCGGCAAATCTTACCCGCATAAAAGTCACGGGAGATGTCCTTAAATCTTCGTAGTTTTCTCTGGCAAATACAAAACTTCCGGTCATAACCCGATTGTTAATATTGCCTTCACCAACAACTAAAGTACCGCAAGTATCAGCACCGGCATGCAATAAGGTTACGATTTTACCATTGCTCAATTGCAGGTAAATTTTCGAGTTACTGTCGAAACAAGTAGCTTTAATAAATTCTTTGCTTCTCTGTAAGAACTGCGCTTCTAATCCCAACACACCATTGTTACTGGTGAGTGAAAAAAAGATGTCGGTTGAGTTTCCGGCAAAACTGCGTTCAAAAACAATATAGGCTTTGGTGGATTTAAAAGTGCCTAAACTGTCGGCTATATTCTGGTCTATTTCGCAAGGTTTCTGGGCAAAAGCGGTAACATTGAAAAGCAGTAGTATGGCAAAAAACAATCGTTTCATATCTCGTTTATAATTTGCTGCAAAGTAAAACTATTTTGTGGTTATTCACATCAGTGGTAAAAAAACTATAACAATTTCCTCCGTCGTTAATTTTCCATTTTTTGCGGATGTTTTCCACCGTATCGGGAAAGTTTCTAATAGTGATGTTTGCCTTTTGGTTCCCTAATAGTTTCATTTCCGTTTTGTTATAAGGGACAATTTGGTCTATGGCAAATACTCTTCCGGGAAACTCAATTAAGGTGTCAGAAGTGTATAAATGCGAATGCGGATGGAGTTTTTTGAGTTTGAATTGTGCTGAAATCCAGTCAAAGCCGCCCGATTTCATGATGGCGGCATTGGGTTCGTACAAATAGGTTTTCGGTTCGCTATATTCGGCTACTGCAACTGAATTCCATTCAAAAGAAAAGGTTTCCGTTTTCTCTTTAGTGAGGTTGATCGTTGTGATTTTCGGATTACCTATCCAATCTTTTTCAATAATCCACAACAATTCTTTGACTTCGTTTTCGAGTGCTACTATGTGTATGGCTTTTACATTTTGCAGTTCGCTCAAACCGGCCGTAATGTCTAAGATTGGTGCGGTTTTTATCATCAAGTTAGAAGTGAAGCGATAATAAAAATCGAGTTTCTCGGGTACATTGGGCAAGCAATCCTTCAGCATAAAAACTTTTCCTTTGGCTTCATTTCTTCGCGACGGATCAATGTATAACCAATCGAATGACTTATTCAGATTTGTTAAAGTAACTTCGCTGTCGCCTGAAATACACTCGATATTGGAAACGCCCAGTTGCTCAAAGTTATGCTGTACAATCTTGGATAAATCGATGTCAATTTCACAATGGGTTACATTTAGGAAGCGTTGGGCAAAGTAAAAATCATCCACTCCAAAACCACCACTCAGGTCGATTAAGTTTTTACCTGAAATCAAATCCGATTTGTAACGGGCTGTTTTTTCGGAAGAAGTTTGTTCCACAGAAACCTTACTCGGATAGTAAATATTCGGCGTTTTAAACCAGCTGGGCAATTTGGTTATTGCTTTTTGTTTGGCGGCAATTTGTTGTAATATCAGCGTCCAATTGGTTTCCGGAAACGGATTTTTTTGCAAGGCCAATTGGGTAATGTTTGCCGAAATGTTTTGGTTGATAAAGTCCTGGACAACCTGCGTCAGTATGGAATGATCCATGCTAAATATCTTTAGTGAGCAATTGGATGATTTTATTTTCGGGATAAAATTCTTTGCCGAAAACTTTCAGTATGGTGTAGAGCGGAATGGCAATAATCATTCCGATGATACCAAAAAGATAGCCAACGATTAACACGATTAAAAAAATTTCTAGCGGATGCGAACTCACACTTTTGGAAAAAATAAGCGGCGAGGTGACATTGTTGTCTATCAATTGTACAATCCAAAAGCCTATCATTACATAAATGGTAAGTGGCAGCATTTGAGTTTGAAAATCACTTCCTAAGTTTCCAAGCATAGTTAAAATAGCCGCAATTACCGAGGCGATTAGCGGTCCGATATAAGGAATGATATTCAAAACAGCACATAAAAAAGCAATTACTACTGCGTTTTGAACTCCGAAAATTAAAAGCACAATGAGGTACAACAGAAAAACAATGGAGAGTTGGATTAACAGTCCGATAAAGTAGCGAGATAGCAAAGTGTAAATTTTGTCCAGTGAATTCAAAATCTTTTCTTCTTGCGCATCAGGAATCAGTTGTTTGGCACTTACGATAAATGCCACCCGATCTTTCAAGAAAAAGAACGTGATAAAAAGTACCGATACTACGCCAATCCCAAAAGAGCTTATGGTGCTGATTATTGCATTGAAAAGGTTAGGAATAAAACTGAAATTCAATTTAGAACTGAGATCAGCTTCTTTAAAAAGAGAATCGGAATTGATGTTGTGACTTTCTAAAAACAGCGCAATTTTATTGAGTAGTTCCAATAAGTTTTTTTCAATTTCAGCGGTATTGAGTAAGGAAAGATTGTTGCCCTGGTCGGCTATTAAAGGCACAAACATCAACAGTATCCCGAAAATCATCAATAAAAAAATGCCTAAAGTGGCTATGGTAGCAGCAAGATGATTGAATTTTAATCTTCTTTTAAAAAAATCAAGAATCGGATTTCCAATCAAAGTGAGTATAAAGGCAACCACCAAATAAATCAGTACAGCCTGAATTTGATACAGAAAATATAAGCCTAAGGCGGCCAATACCAGTATGCCGATACCTTTAGCAATTCCCAGTGCAATAGTTTTTGAGGTAATCATGATTTTTAATTTGGTTTAAAAGTAAAAAAAAACTCGTCCGGTTACGAATAACCAAACGAGTTTTTCCAATTATATAATTTAAAATTATGGCTGCGCGAAAGAGAATCTGGCTCCACCTGAAATAAAGATAGCATCGATTCTGGATTTTTGACCGGCAGTAAACATGTACATACCTCTGTCATCGGTGTAATCCATATAATTCATGGTCATTTCAACCGGCGCTCCGGTACAAGTGCTGTAGTGCGGATAGGTTGGTACCCCGTAGTTGGCTGTGTTGTGTGTAGGTGTATCGGCTACTAAATCGCTACCGCAAGTAGCATCACCCCAAATGTGACGTAAGTTCAACCAGTGTCCTACTTCGTGAGTAGCCGTTCTTCCTAAGTTATAAGGATATGAGGTTCCGGTGTTGCTGGTTACCCCTACATATTTAGAATCAACGACAACACCATCAGTAGCAGAAGCGCCTCCTGGGAATTGTGCATAACCCAAGATACCACCGCCAATGGTACAAACCCAAAAGTTTAATTTGGTTGTTGGAGATGTTGGGTTGATTCCACCTTGTTTAGATTTCTTCATGGCATCTCTGGTTCCCCAAGAGGTTTTGGTTGTTGATTTTCTGATTACCTGATCTAAGACAAACGTAATTCCAACATTGGCTTTAACTCCGGAAAACAAAGCCGGTACCTGATTGAAGTCGGCGTTAGCAGCATTAAAATCAGCGTTCAATACATCTAACTGTGATTGTAATTGTGCATTTGAAATATTCTCAGCGGCAGTTCTGTACAATACGTTGAAAACAACCGGAATTTCAATTTTACCGTTTACCAAACGACCTTGTTGTATAGCGTTTTCAGTAAAAGCTTCAATTTCATTCATTTTGATAGCCAAGCTAGGGTTCTCTTGCAATTGTCTTTCTAAAACTTCATGAGAGACACAAGTTCTTTTGGCTACTCTGGCCTCAGTGTTATTGCTTTTTTCGTCTTCTTGACAAGAAAACAACAATAATAAGCCTGCTATTGATAAACAGATTTTTTTCATAATTCTATAATTATTTGGTTAAATAGTTATTGCAATTTTATAGAATTACTTTTTTAAATAAAAATAATGTAAAGTAAGTTTTCAACAAATCGATGAACACCACTCTTTTTTAAGAAGAATGACAATCGGAATGCTAAAAAAGAAAGAAAAAGATTAGTTGTTGAAAATGTAGTTTAAAATATTAGCACCCATTTTTAGTGCTTTTTCCCGAACGTCTTTAGGGTCGTTGTGGACTTCCGGATCTTCCCAACCGTCACCCAAATCGCATTCGAATGTGTATAACAACACCAAACGATTCTCTACAAAAATCCCGAAAGCCTGTGGTCTTTTGTTGTCGTGCTCGTGGATTTTAGGTAAACCCGAAGCGAAAACATTGGGTTTTTGAAAAATAGCATGATTGGCAGGAATTTCTATTAAGTCCTGATTGGGAAAGATGCGTTTGATTTCTCGGCGAATGTATTGGTCCATACCGTAATTGTCATCAACATGTAAAAAGCCACCGGAAAGCAAGTAGTTTCTCAGGTTCACAATTTCTACATCGCTAAACACCACATTACCGTGACCGGTCATGTGTACAAAAGGATAGCCAAAAATATCCGGACTTCCGGGTTCTACCGTGGCCGGTTTGGGTTTGATATTGGTTTTGATGGTTTGATTGGCAAACTTGATCAAGTTAGGCAAAGAGGTCGGATTTGCATACCAATCGCCACCGCCATTGTACTTTAGCAAGGCTATTTCTTGAGAAAATCCCAATGAGGTTATCAAAATAAAAAGCCATCCTATTTTTTTCATAAATCAGAAATCAAAAATCGTTAATCTTCATTCTTAAATACCACACTATGGCAAGCCACTATGGCTGCAGTTTCTGTTCGCAATCGCGTTTCTCCCAAAGATACAGGAATAAAATGTTGTTCGAGCGCCGATTGGATTTCTTTAACAGAAAAATCGCCTTCAGGACCAATTAAAATCAATACATCTTTTTGAATTTGCAATTCGTTTTTCAACGATTTTTTATCGGTTGCTTCACAATGCGCGATGAACTTTTGACCGGTGAATTCTTTTTTAAGAAAATCTTTGAAAAGAATGGCGTCGTTTAATTTAGGTAAATAATAATGCAGCGATTGCTTCATAGCACTTTCCAATATCTTCTGAAATCGATCAGTTTTAATCACTTTTCGCTCTGAATGTTCACAAATAATGGGCGTGATTTCTTGTATGCCGATTTCGGTGGCTTTTTCTAAAAACCATTCGTAGCGTTCGTTCATTTTGGTAGGCGCGACAGCCAAATGCAAATGGTATTTCGGTGCTTCTTGGTGCTCGAAAGTGTTGATTTTGACGGTGCATTTACTGTCGGAAGCCAACGTGATTTCAGTGGTGAATAAAAAGCCCAATCCATTAGTTACATACAAAATATCGCCTTCTTTTTTGCGCAAGACTTTTATAATGTGCTTGCTTTCTTCTTTGTCAAAAACAAAAGAAGCGGCTGTCTCATTGATATTGGGATTGTAAAATAGTTGCATGGCTTAAAATTCAATTCGGGCTTTAGATACTACAGTCGAATCGGTAAATTGATCTTGTAAATATTTTTGATAGCCTACAATGCCAATCATGGCAGCATTGTCCGTCGTGTATTCAAATTTCGGAATGTAAGTTTTCCAACCGTACTTCCCTTCAGCGGCTTTTAAGGTATTGCGAATACCGGAATTGGCCGAAACACCACCACCAATGGCAATTTGCTTGATATCGGTTTGCGCTACGGCCATTTTCAACTTATCCATCAAAATCTCTATAATGATGTTTTGAACCGAAGCACAAATGTCGTTCTTGTTTTCTTCTACAAAATTCGGATTCGCTTGTACATTTTTCTGAATAAAGTACAAAATTTGGGTTTTTAAGCCCGAAAAACTAAAGTCCAATCCGTCTACTTTTGGTTTGGTAAAAGCGAATTTTTTCGGATTTCCTTCTTTGGCAAATTGGTCAATCAACGGACCGCCGGGATAGGGAAGGCCTAATATTTTAGCGGTTTTATCAAAAGCTTCTCCTACCGCATCGTCGGTAGTTTCACCTATGATGTCCATCGAAAAATAATTGTTCACCTGAACAATCTGAGTATGGCCACCCGAAATGGTCAAGGCCAAAAACGGAAACTCGGGTTTGTCAAAACCTTCTTCATCTATAAAATGCGCCAAAATATGCGCTTGCATGTGGTTTACAGCTATCAGCGGAATGTTTAGCGCCATCGCTAACGATTTGGCAAAAGAAGCACCAACCAACAGTGAACCCATCAAACCCGGACCTTGGGTAAAGGCTATGGCCGACAATTGTTCTTTGGTAATTCCGGCTTTCTTCAAAGCTACGTCTATAACAGGAACGATATTTTGTTGGTGTGCCCGCGAAGCCAATTCCGGTATCACACCACCGTATTCTTCATGTATGCTTTGTCTGGCTACAACGTTAGACAACACTTTGTTGTTGCGTAAAACCGCAGCCGCAGTATCATCACACGAACTTTCAATGGCCAGAATAAAAACTTCTTCGGTATGCATAAAAGGCACAAATTTTGATTTATATTTGACAAGCCTACAAAAAATCAAAAGTACTGATTTTTTGCAAAGGTAATTTTCTTTCCTAAGTCAGTACACCATTTGGAAAAAAATAAAAAAAATAACAAGCTCATCAAAGTCAGAAAGATTGTATTGCGCACCTTAGCAGTGTTGCTTTTGCTTTTGCTATTATTGGCTTTTGCGCTTTCCCTTCCGGTGGTACAAACCAAAATTGCCCATTACGCTACGGATAAAATCAATAAAGATTTTGGTACAAATATCAACATCGATGAAGTAGCGATTACCGTTTTCGGCGGCGTTAAGCTCAAAACCGTTTTGGTGTTAGACCATCACAACGACACTTTAATTTACGCCGACAGAATCAAAACCAGTATTTTAGATTTTAAAAATTTAGTCGATGGTAAACTCCGATTCGGCGATTTGCGGTTTGATGCATTAACCTTGAACATCGTTAACTACAAAAAGGAAAAAGACACCAACTTGGATTTGTTTGTCGCCGCTTTTGACGATGGCAAACCGGGTTCCGGGAAGTTTTTAATGACATCAGGAAATGTGTACATCAAGAATTCTCACTTTACCATAACCGATTACAACAGAGCCGTTCCTAAAGATGCCGATTTTACCAAACTCAATGCGCATCTGAAACAATTCAAAATCAAAGGCCCAAATGTAACAGCACAAATTGCCGAAATGTCTTTTCAAGACCATCGCGGTTTGTATGTGAAAAATTTGACGGCCGATTTTGGGTATACCAAGAAAAACATCAGTTTGGAAAATCTGACACTCAAAACCGATGAATCTTATTTAGAAGGCAAGGTTATTTTAAGTTACAGCCGAGAAAATAAAGACTTCAGCAACTTCAATAACAAAGTGGTTTTTGACGTTGCCTTGGATAAAGCAACTATCGCCACCAACGATATTCGTCATTTTTATGCCGAATTAGGCAAGAACAAAACCTTCTTTTTAAAATCGAAAATCAAAGGTACGCTCAATAATTTTGTAGCGACAAATTTGTATTTGAGAGACGATAAAAACTCGATTATTCGCGGCGATGTCAATTTTAAAAACCTATTTCCGCGCAGTCCGGGTGAGTTTTACATGAAAGGCGATTTTGATAAAATCTCTTCCAACTACAATAATTTGACAAAGTTATTGCCGAACATACTCGGGAAAAAATTACCAACGTCTTTACAAAAACTAGGACAGTTTCAGTTTACGGGCGAGGCAGAAGTCACCCAAAAACATATTGAAGCCGATTTTGTAATGAATACTGCTTTGGGTTTGGTAGAATCGAGTTTGAAAATGTCGAATATCGATAACATCGACAATGCGCAATACAAAGGCTATGTTATCCTTGATAATTTTGACATCGGAACTTTAATTAATGACAAAACCGTTGGACGTGCGAGTCTTGATTTGGATATAGAAGGCCAAGGATTCACCCAAAAATACCTTAATACGTCTTTTGTAGGCGATATTTACAAGTTGAAATTCAATAACTACAATTACAGCAACATTATAGTCGACGGGAAGTTCAAACAACCCATTTTCTCCGGAAAAGTAATCGCCAATGATCCTAACTTGTACATGGATTTCAACGGAACGGTGGATTTGTCTGCCAAAGAAAATATTTATGATTTCCATAGCAAAATCGACTATGTTAACTTGGACAAACTCAATTTTCTCAAAGATTCTATTGCGGTTTTCAAAGGCGATATCGTAGTAAAGGCTACTGGGAATTCGTTTGATAATCTCAAGGGTAATTTGGTATTGAGCAATGCATCGTATCAGAATAAAAAAGACATTTACTTCGTCGATTTACTTGAAGTCAATTCGAGTTTTGACAACAATGGCGAAAGAACCATCATTGTCAATTCGCCCGATGCCATTCAAGGCGCAGTGGTTGGTAAATATAAATTCAATCAGGTACAAAAAATGGTAGAAAACTCTCTGGGTAGTTTTTATGCCAATTACAAACCCAACAAGGTTTTACCGGGACAATACCTGAAATTTAATTTCGACATCAACAGTAAGATTATCGAAATCTTTAATCCTGATATTTCACTGTCAGCCAACACACAGTTAAAAGGAAATATCGGTTCCGACAGCAAGAATTTCAACCTCGATTTTAATTCGAAGCAAGTCACCGCTTATGAGAATGTTTTTGACAACGTTGTTTTGCAAGTAGACAACCAAAATCCATTGTACAACGCTTATGTTCAGTTGGATTCTATCAAAACGAAGCATTACAAAATCAGGGATTTCAGTATGATTAATACCTTTGCTAATGATACTTTGCAGTTTAGAACGGAGTTCAAAGGCGGCAAAAAAGGACTGGATTTTTACAACCTGAATTTTTACCATACCATCAACAACGAAAACAAAAATGTGGTTGGGTTTACCAAATCGGAGTTGCAGTTCAAAGATTACTTGTGGTATCTGAATGAAAAAGATGATTTGAAGGAGAATAAAATCGTTTTCGATAAAAAAATGACCAATTTCTCTTTCCAAGATTTAATCCTTTCACACGAAAATCAGAGCATCAATTTTGTAGGCTTGATTGCGGATAAAGTCAATAAAGATCTTCAATTGTCTTTCAAAGATGTCAATCTGAATAAAGTCACGCCCGACGTCGACAAGTTTCGTTTCGACGGTATTTTGGACGGGAAAGTCAACTTCAAACAAACCAACACGGTCTTTCAGCCAACATCAACCTTGCAAATCGACAGTTTATCTGTCAACGGTATTGCTTTAGGTAAACTGAATTTGGATATTTCAGGTGATGAATCGCTCAAGAAGTTTTACCTGACTTCTAATTTGGAAAATGACAATTTTGATTCCTTTGAAGCCGACGGTAAATTGGAAATTGTAGACGATCAAACTTTGCTGGATGTTGATTTGAGTTTTGACAAATTCAATTTGGGGATATTGAGTAAAATTGGCGGCGATGTAATTACCAATATTCGCGGATTTGCCTCAGGAAATGCTCGAATTGACGGAAATATCAATAGTTTGGATTACAACGGTCGACTCTTTATCAACGAAGCCGGACTAACGATACCGTATTTGAATACCGATTACCAATTTGTAAACAATTCCATAGTTGACGTAACCGAAAACAAATTCATCATACGTGAAACCACAATCACCGATACCAAATTTGATACACAAGGCAGTTTGAGTGGCTTTATCAAACACAAACAGTTTGGCGATTGGCAGTTGGATTTGGCTGTTAACTCCAATCGATTGTTAGCGTTGAACACCAAAGACCACGAAGATGCGGCTTATTTTGGTCAGGCATTTATGAATGGATCGGCCACCATAAAAGGACCAACCGAAAGTTTAATGATAACCGTTAATGCTGAATCTGCCAAAGGTACCGATGTTAAAATTCCGATTAACGAGGCCGAATCTGTAGAAGAAAATAGTTTTATCCATTTCAAAACGCCGGCGGAGAAAAATAAGAACAGCAAAGACAAATTAGCGCTGAACAAAAAGTATAACGGACTCGAATTGGATTTCAATTTTGAGATTACCAAAGATGCCGATATTGAAGTGATTTTGAACCGCGATTCCGGACACGGAATGAAAGGCAAAGGATACGGAACTTTATTGTTCCGAATCAATACGATGGGTAAGTTTGAGATGTTTGGTGATTTTATAGCCTTAGAAGGTTCGTATAATTTTAAATATGGCGGTTTAATCGATAAGAAATTTGAAGTTAAAAAAGGTGGTTCTATCATTTGGGCCGGTGATCCGATGGCGGCTACGCTGAATTTAGAAGCGGTTTATGTCACCACTGCTAATCCTGCGGTTTTGATTGACAATCCGTCGTTTAACAAAAAAATTGACGTAGAAGTAGTCATTGGTGTGAAAGGAAATTTAGCCAGTCCGGAACCCGATTTCAATATTAATTTCCCCAATGTCAGCAGTTCGCTTAAATCAGAAATTCAATACCAACTCGATGACAAAGACAAGCGCCAAACCCAAGCGTTGTACCTATTGTCTACCGGTAGTTTCTTGAGTCAGGATGGTGTAAACCAAAACCAATTGTCTAATAATTTATACGAAAAGGCGAGTAGTTTATTTAAAGATATTTTCTCAGGCGATAACGACAAGATTTCCATTGCACCTGAATATGTGGTGGCCGACAGAACCGCTACCGGACAACAAACCGATGGCCGAATAGGAGTAACTGTTTCTTCTAAAATCAACGACCGTATTACTGTTAACGGAAAAGTAGGTGTTCCGGTTGGCGGCATTACCGAAACCGCTATTGTAGGCGATGTGGAAGTGCAATACAGAGTAAACGAAGACGGAACTTTGAATCTGAGAGTCTTCAACAAAGAAAACGACATTACTTATATAGGTCAAGGGATTGGATACACCCAAGGAATCGGTATGTCTTATGAAGTCGATTTTGATACGATGAAAGAACTCATCAACAGAATCTTCAAAAAGGCAAAAATTGATAGGGTCAAAACAGCCAACCACGACGATCACGATTCAGATATGTTTCCTGAGGGCATGAACATGAAATCGAAAAAAGCAGAAGAAAAGGACAAAAAGAAACCCGAACCATCCTCAAACAAAGAAGCTGTTCCTACCGAAGATTAACTTTTCACTTTCTTTTCATCATAACAAACTAAAAACTTATCAACGAAAACGATTGAATTTTAGTCATATTATTAATATCTTGATAATATGGGTAAAAAACTACTGTCTCTTTGCTAATTTTACATTTTAATACATCAATTATGTCTAAAAATATAAAAAAGATAGGAGTGTTAACTTCCGGAGGTGATTCACCGGGAATGAATGCTGCTATCCGTTCAGTAGTTAGAACTTGTGCCTACCACAATGTAGAATGTATCGGTATTTACCGAGGCTATCAAGGTATGATTGAAGGCGATTTTAAAGAAATGGGTCCGCGTAGTGTGAACAATATCGTAAACAAAGGCGGAACTATTTTAAAATCGGCACGTTCTAAGGAATTTATGACACCGGAAGGCCGTCAAAAAGCTTATCAAAATTTGAAAACTGCCGGTGTAGACGCTTTAGTAGTTATTGGTGGTGACGGTTCTTTTACCGGAGCGGAAGTCTTTAATAATGAATTCGATTTTCCGGTGATGGGTATACCAGGGACTATTGATAACGACATTTTCGGAACCAGTCACACTCTAGGATATGACACTGCTTTGAATACCGTTGTTGAGGTTATCGATAAAATCAGAGACACCGCCAGTTCCCACAATCGTTTGTTTTTTGTAGAAGTTATGGGGCGCGATGCCGGTCACATTGCCTTGAACGCCGGAATCGGTGCCGGGGCAGAAGAAATTTTGATTCCTGAAGAAGATTTAGGATTAGACCGTTTGTTAGATTCATTAAAGAAAAGCAAAGCTTCCGGAAAATCATCGAGTATCGTAGTGATTGCCGAAGGTGATAAAATTGGTAAAAACGTATTTGAATTGAAAGATTATGTAGAAGCCAATTTGCCGGAATACGACGTTCGTGTTTCCGTTTTAGGACACATGCAACGCGGTGGCGCGCCTTCGTGTTTTGACCGCGTTTTAGCGTCGCGTTTAGGCGTAAAAGCAGTAGAATCTTTATTAGAAGGGAAAACCAATTTTATGGTTGGCTTGCTTGCCGATAAAGTAGCCTTAACTCCTTTAGAACAAGCCATCAAAGGTCATTCGGAAATCGACAAAGAGTTGTTGCGTGTATCCGACATCATGACCACTTAGTCAACAACAATACCAAAAATCAATAACAATAATAATTTAATCAGTAATACAGATAAAATGTCAAAAGTAAAATTAGGAATTAACGGTTTCGGAAGAATTGGAAGAATTGTTTTCAGAGAAACTTTTAACAGAGATAACGTAGAAGTAGTAGCCATCAACGATTTATTAGATGTAGATCATTTGGCTTATTTATTAAAATACGATTCGGTTCACGGGCGTTTCAACGGTAAAGTGGAAGTGAAAGACGGAAAGTTGTATGTAAACGATAAATTCATCCGCGTTACTGCCGAAAGAGATCCGAAATTAATCCAATGGGATGACGCTTCCGTTGATGTGGATGTAGTGGCCGAATGTACCGGCTTTTTCACCACTTTGGAAACAGCTCAAGCGCACATCGCCGGAGGTGCTAAAAAAGTAGTGATTTCTGCTCCGTCTGCCGATGCTCCTATGTTTGTAATGGGTGTGAACCACCATGAAGCAAAAGCTACTGATACTGTAGTATCTAATGCTTCATGTACCACCAACTGTTTGGCACCTTTGGCCAAAGTAATCAACGATAATTTCGGAATTGTAGAAGGATTAATGACTACTGTTCATGCCACTACTTCAACTCAAATGACTGCCGACGGACCTTCTCGTAAAGATTGGAGAGGCGGACGTGCTGCCAGCGTAAATATCATTCCGTCTTCTACCGGAGCAGCTAAAGCTGTTGGAAAAGTAATCCCGTCGTTAAACGGAAAATTAACCGGAATGTCTTTCCGTGTACCAACTGTAGACGTTTCTGTGGTAGATTTAACCGTAAAGTTAGCTAAGGAAACTACTTATGATGAAATCATGGCAGTATTGAAAAAAGCTTCTGAAAACGAAATGAAAGGTATTTTAGGATTTACGGAAGACGATGTGGTTTCACAAGATTTTGTCGGCGATGCCAGAACCTCTATTGTAGACGCTAAAGCCGGAATCGGTTTGAATTCAACGTTCTTCAAATTGGTTTCTTGGTACGATAACGAATACGGTTATTCCAGTAAGTTAATCGATTTATCGGTACATATTGCCAACTTATAATAACTGAAATCCCGTCTGCAGTTTTGTGGACGGGATTTTTTATACCTAACAAACAACCAAACCGAAATAATAAAGAGAATTAAGTTTTATGATTTGAGACTCATATCAATTCGTAACTCCTAATTCGTAATGCTTAATTCATTATGAAATTACTAGTTGACAGCGGATCTACCAAAGCCGATTGGATTGCCATAGACGATAACGGTAAAGTGCTTTTTACAACCCAATCTTTAGGATTAAATCCGGAAGTGCTGAACGAAGAAGAAATCATCCATCGCTTAGACGATAAATTCGATATCGAACACAACAAGGACAAAGCCACACATTTGTTCTTTTACGGGGCCGGTTGCGGTACCGACAGAATGAAAAACTTTTTGACCAAAGTATTCGAAAACTATTTTTCCAATGCGGTGGTTTCTGTACACGAAGATACATATGCGGCAGTCTATGCCACAACGCCTAAAGACGAAGAAGCGATTGTTTGTATTTTAGGAACGGGTTCTAACTGCAGTTACTTTGACGGTAAAGTATTGCACCAAAAAGTACAATCGTTAGGCTACATTGCCATGGATGATTGCTCCGGAAATCGTTTCGGACGTCATTTGATTCGCGGGTATTACTTCGGAAAAATGCCAGCCGATTTGGCTAAGGAATTTGAAGAAGAATACAATGTCGATCCGGATTACATCAAAGCCAATTTGTACAAAGAGCCGAATCCGAATGCGTATTTAGCCACTTTCGCCAAGTTTTTAATCAAACACAAAGACACCGAGTTCTGTCAAAAATTCATCAAGGCAGAAATGACTGATTTTGTGGAAAACTACATCATGCAGTTTGATAATTGTACTAAAGTACCGGTGCATTTTGTAGGCTCGATTGCGTTTTATTTGAAAGACGAATTGGAGCAAGTACTCAACAGTTACGGTATCCAATTAGGCAATGTGTTACGCCGCCCGATTGACGGTTTGATTGCTTACCACATTCTGAATAAATAATCATTTTAAAGTCCCGATTCGTCGGGATTTTTTATTTTTACTAAAAATTATACTATGGAAATAGCCATTATAGCACACGACGGCAAAAAGGCTGATATGGTGCAGTTTATCAATAAAAACAAGCACATACTGGAAAAAGAGAATATCAAACTTATCGCAACCGGAACTACCGGTGGTAAAGTAGAAGCCGTTGGGATTAAAGTCAAAAAAATGCTGTCCGGACCTTTAGGTGGTGATGCGCAAATAGCCGCGCGTGTAGCCGAAGGCAAAACCAAAATGGTCTTATTCTTCAAAGATCCGAATTCAAGCCATCCACACGAACCCGATATCAACATGCTCATCCGGATTTGTGATGTGCATAACATTCCTTTGGCTACTAACGAAGCCACCGCTCAGCTATTATTGTTGGGATTGGATGAGGTTAAGTAATAAAAAAATCCTTTGTGCTAAACAAAGGATTTTTTTTATTTAGTTGAATTTTGAAAGCTATTTAACAGCGATCATCGAAATTTCTACATTCACATTTTTAGGCAAACAAGCCACTTGAACCGTTTCTCTGGCCGGCGCAGTAGCTTCGTCAAAATAACTGCCGTAAACTGCGTTAATGCGGGCAAAGTCGCCCATATTCATAATGAAAATGGTTGTTTTAACTACATCGGCAAAAGTCATATCGGCGGCAGCTAAAACGGCTTTCATGTTTTCCATTACTTGTTTGGTTTCGGTTTCAATATCGTCTAAAACCAATTCCATTGTATTTGGGTCTAAAGCAATCTGCCCTGAAGTATACAAAGTATTGTCTATTAAAACGGCTTGATTATACGGACCAATCGGCGCCGGTGCTTTATCGGTAAAGATTATTTTTTTTGTACTCATAATTCGTAATTCATCATTTAAAATTATCTCAACGTTCTATCCGGTAACGAACGTTTGTCCCACTTGATATCGCTCAACACACCCGATTTGATTCCGATAAAGAAACCCCAGTAAGCATTATCGCCAAATGGCACCCAATTGAAATCCATTCGCCAACTCAACAAGTCGCGCTCAAAACGGAATTGGGTAAATGTCACGCCTTTTTGCACAAAATCATAACCGGTTGATACTCCTATTTTCCATTTTGGTGTTAAATCGGTGTTCATGGAAACCATTAACGAATTTCCGGTGATTTTTTGTTCCCTGCGGTTGTTAGAATAGGTTAGGGCATAAGCCAAGTTCATGTCCCAAGGCAGTTTGTATTTGAAGAACTCTGACACTACATTTTCATTGTCACCGCTGTCGTCAAATTGGCTGTCCCTTCGGTCACTCAAATCGGTGTTGGTGCCAAATAAATCATCGCCTCGACCACCGTTTCTTTCGCCTTGTTTATTTTTCTTTTCGCCTTCACCATCGGAACTTGCAAATGCATAGTTTATGGTTAGGTTGGCACTGGTCATTCGGAACAAACTGCCACCGTTGTCAATATTCCAAGTATTGATGCGTTGCCCGGAATTGTTGATAGCATACGGATCCAAAGTAGCCGCAAAGTTGATGTTCATTTTTTGTTTCAAAATCTGTGTTCCACCACTAACGCGCATTGGTGCCCAACGCAATGAATCGGCGGTGATGTCATAACTGGTGGAAAAGTTCAAGTTGTTCAACAACATAATTTTTTTCGGCTCAGTTTTGGTCGAATCTTTATCGGTTACCTTCGCTTCAAATGTATTACTCAAAGTAAAACCGATGTTATTAGACATATTCTGACCCGGAGCACCGAAAATTCCACCTTCAAAACGGGTGTATTGTTTCAGCATAGTACCGCTACCGTCCGGATCATAAGTGTCGTAATATTTTGAAAAACTTGGTGTGTAACTGTAGGAGATGTTTGGTCTCATCACGTGGCGAATGGCCTGGATTTTTTTCTTATCGCCAAAATTAAAAGTACCGTAAATGGTTGTTCCTATACCGGCTGAAAAGGAATACGTTCTAAAGGCGTCAAAGCCGCGGACTTCGTTATTTACTATTGTGTTTTGTGTCGCATCAAATTCCTTTTGAATGGTTTTGAAATACCAAACTTCGTTGTAGTTTACCGAAGTGGAAGCACTGAAATGTTTGAAAACTTTAAAGTTGGTGCTGAGCGGAATGCTGTGTTGGAAACCTAACAAAGCATTTTTAAACATTTCGGGTTTGAAAAACAAGGAATCCGTCGTGTTGATTCGGTTTTCACCTCTCAGGTTGTATTGGAAGTTGATGTTTTTGAAAAAGCCTTTTTTTATACCTTCTTTGGGGGCAAAAGGGAACAAACGATCAACACTCATTTGCAGCGTCGGCAAGGTCATGTTGATTTGCTCTGTGTTGGTATTTTGCGAGTGTGTAGCCGTTAACGACAAATTCACTTGCGGGACAGAATTAAAGGTTTTAGAATACGAAATAGATGAGCTTAAAGTATTGTTCAAAGTTGAACCTACGTTAATTTGGTTCAACGATTGACGGAAATAAGTACTACTTCCTAAGTTAACTGAAGCCGAAAATCGGGAATTCGGATTTGATTTACTGTCTTTAGAATGCGACCATTGGATGTTATAGATGTTGCTTCGGGCATAATCAGGATAACCTCTTTCACTGTTGATGAGGTTTTCAAATCGAACATTCACATTGCCGTTAAACTTGTATCGCTTTCCGTATGAAGACTCAAAACGAAAACCATAACTTCCGTTGGTGTAGTAATCGCCCAAAACCGCTAAATCGTAATAATCGCTTAACGCAAAATAATAACCTCCGTTTTGCAATGAAAAACCTCTGGTGTTACTGTCGTTGTAGGTTGGCATAATAATCCCGGAGCGCGCTTTTTCTGTCATCGGAAAGAAAGCAAAAGGCAAAGCCAATGGCGTTGGTACATCTGCAATGACCATATTGGTAAAACCAACCACCACTTTTTTACCGGGCACTAATTTTACTTTGTTGGTTTGAAAATAGTATTCCGGATTTTCTATGTCTTTAGAAGTAGTAAAGCGCGCACCTTTCATAAAGTAAACCGAATCGTTTTCTTTTTTGGTGATGGCTGCTTTTACTTTGAATTCGCCTTGGTCTGTTCTGGAATTCCATACCAAAGCTTTTTTGGTTTTGAAATTGAATCGAATCGAATCCGGTTCAACCACATTACTGCCTTGTTTGAAAACCGGTAACTGGGTGTATTTTCCGGTGGAGTCTTTGATTCTTCCGGCATACACTTCCTCTTTTTCATAGTCGATTACAATGATACCCGATTTCAATTCGATATCTTGATAATATACTTCAGCTTGATTGTATAGTGTGATTTGCTTCTTTTTTTGATTGATTTTTTCGTAATCTACCGCTTTCCTTTTGATTTTATCTTCCAGTAAAGCTTTTTTGGGTTTCAAGCTGTCTTTTTTGGTGGAATCAATTGCCTTAATCAGTTCAGGTAAGGCTACTTTGGTGCTATCTGTTTGGTTTTTAGCCGGAAAGCTTCCACTTTTTGGAGGTGCATCTTGCGAATAAGTTTTGTGCTTTCCTACTGTTAGGAAAATTGTTAAAAAAACGATATAAATTAACTTTCTTTGCAAAGGTTTAATGCTATTTTTGTAGAAGTATGGCTTGATTTTTGACGGGACAAACTTAAACAATATTTTCGGTCAAAAATAAGGAAATAATGATTTTATAACCTTTCGGTTTTAATTAAAATTAACTTTTAGATTTAATGTTTTTATTTACCCACAGAAATATATTTTTATTGCTGCTGTCGTTTTGTGTTTTCACAGCGATGGCTCAGAAAAAAAACGCCAAATTTACAGTGGTCTTAGATGCCGGTCATGGCGGAAAAGATCCGGGGAATTCTTATCACGGTTTTGTAGAAAAGGAAATCGCGCTGAAAACCACGCTTAAAGTTGGCGACTTACTCGAAAAACAAAAGGATTTTGAGGTAGTGTACACCCGTCAAACCGATGTTTTTATCGAATTGGTAAACCGTCCGAAAGTTGCCAATAAAATCAATGCCGATTTGTTTGTGTCTATACATTGTAACTCGGTTACCAACCAAACGCCGGCCGGAACTGAAACTTTCGTGATGGGATTGTCTCGAAGCAACATGAACTTGGAAGTAGCCAAAAAAGAGAACTCGGTAATTTTGCTTGAGGACAATTACAAAAAAACATATGAAGGTTTCGATCCGCACAAACCCGAAAGTTTAGCCGGATTGAAAATCAAACAGGAAGATAATCTCAATAGTAGTATCACTTTAGCGTCCATCATTCAGGACAATTTTACAAATAATTTAAGTCGCAAAACCCGTGGTGTAAAACAGCAACCTCTTTGGGTTTTAGATGCGGCTTACATGCCTGGCGTGTTAATTGAGTTGGGTTTTTTATCTAATAAAGAAGAAGGAGAATATTTGAATTCAGAGGAAGGCCAAGATCAAATGGCAGAGCAAATCGCCAAAGCTATTATGGCTTACAAAAAAGATTTTTTTAGCGAAAATGCTTCAGTTGAAGAGGATAAACCAATTGTAAAACCACCAAAACCGGCCAAAGAAGAAGTCAAAGAAATAACCAAAGCAATTACCCAAGAAGTAGCGGAAGTTAAACAGTCGGATACGGTTGTTGTGCCGACTTCCGAAAATGGTAAATACAAAATCCAGCTTTTTGCTTCTTCCAAAAAGAGAGATGTGACTTCGCCTGATTTTAAAGGTTTGAAAGCAATATCATTTACCTTCGACAACAATTTATATAAGTATTTTTACGGCAGCGCCTCCGATTTGAACGAAGCCAAAAAGTTGTGTCAAGAAGCAAAAAAAAGCGGTTTCTCTGATGCTTTTGTTGTGGTAATTAAAGATGGTAAAACGGTAGCCGTAAAATAATTCTAATACTATTTGAAATTGATAAAACCAATGAAAGGACTCAGCGCAGTTGTAGGGACGATTTTATTATTCATGGCCAATGTAACGCTGGCCCAATCCGGCGAAAAATTTAAAGTAGCACTCGATGCCGGTCACGGTGCGCATGACTTTGGTGCCGTATATCACGGACATATAGAAAAAAACATCGCTTTGGCTGTGGTGCTTAAAGTAGGTAAAATTCTGGAAAAAAACTCAGCGGTAGAAGTCGTTTATACCCGCAAAACAGATGTGTTTATCGATTTGATTGAACGCGCCAACATCGCCAACAGGGCAGATGCCAATATTTTTGTGTCCATCCATTGTAATGCGAACAAGAATACTGCCGCTTGTGGTTCCGAGACCTATGTGATGGGTATGTCCAAAAACGCCTCCAACTTGGAAGCTGCCAAAAAGGAAAATGAGGTAATCACTATGGAGAAGGATTACAAACAAAAATACCAAGGTTTTGATCCGAAATCTCCGGAAACCTTTATCGGTTTGGTGGTGCAACAAGAAGAGTTTATGGAAGGCAGCATTGCTTTGGCCGGCAATGTTCAGGAATTTTTCATGAAAGGCGGTTCTAAAAGTCGCGGCGTAAAACAAGCACCATTCATGGTTTTACACAAAGCATACATGCCGAGAGTGTTAATTGAAATGGGATTCATCTCTAATCCTGAAGAAGGTAATCGATTGGATTCAGAGGAAGGTCAACAAGCCATCGCCGAAGCCATAGCCAATGCCATTCTAAAATACAAAAAAGAGTTTTACGGTACTGGAGAAGGTGATATTTCGGTAAAACCTTCCCAAAAAGTAGAAAATATTAAAACAGTTGATTCGCCGGCCGTAACCAAAAATACTAAAACACCAGAGGTAAAAAAGGCGGAACCCAAAGTTGAGCCTAAACCTATAGTAGCCAATAACGGTGTGGCTACTTTTAAAGTGCAATTGTCTGCGAGTGGCACTAAATTAGAGCCTGTTCCCAGTAATTTCAAAGGGTTGAATAATATTTCGGTTGCCAATGAAGGCACTTTATTCAAGTATATGTATGGCGAAACTTCGAGTTATGAGGAAGCCAAAAAGTTGTTAGCAGAAGCCAAAGCCAAAGGGTTTACATCGGCTTTTGTGATTGCATTTAAAAACGGTAAAAAAGTGTCTGTGCAAGAAGCTTTAAAACAATAATAACAAGGAGTTTTAGTATTTTATTTTAACTTTGCCAAAAAAATCAGCTTTGAAAATTACCAGAGAAATCAAAACAGCCATTTTAGTTATTGCCTCTATTTTATTGTTTATTTGGGGATACAGTTTCTTGAAGGGTAGAGATTTATTGTCCAGTTACAATAAATACTACGTTACCTATACTAATGTTGACGGTTTGGTTGCTGCTGCTCCGGTAACTATCAACGGATTGACAGTTGGGAAAGTAAATTCTATTGTATTACAAGATGACTGGACTTCATTAGTTGAACTTCAAATCAATGGCGATTATAAAATACCCAAAAACAGTGTGGCCGAATTGTATGCTCCGGGACCTATCGGCGGCAAACAAATCGCCATCTTACCCAATACGGAAACTCAAGATATTGCCGTTTCAGGCGATTTCTTAAAGTCGGCTAACAAATTAGGACTAACCGAAGAAGTATCCAACCAAATCAAACCTATCAAAGAAAAATTGGATAAGGTTTTGGAAAATGCCAATACGATGTTGGTTAATATCAATCAAGTGTTAGACGAAAAAACCAAGCAAAACCTTAGGGGTAGTTTGGAAAATCTGAATGCTACTTTAGCCGAGTTTAAAGAAGCGTCGGCGACAGTAAACGGAATGCTGGCAGAAAACAAAGGTAAAATCAATAGTACGATGACTAATTTCGAGAAGACATCGGCCAATTTGAGTAAAATGTCCGATTCTTTAGCCAAAGCCAATATCGCTCAAACCGTTAAAAATCTCGAAAAAACATTGGCCAGCGTAGACAAGCTAATGGCCGATATGCAATCCGGAAAAGGCACTTTGGGCAAATTAGCCAAAGATGAAGCGCTGTATAATAACTTCGCTAAAAGTTCCAAAGAGTTGGAATTGCTCTTGCAAGATTTACGATTGAACCCAACCCGCTATATCAATGTTTCGCTTTTCGGTAAGAAAAACAAACCTTACAAAGCGCCGGTTAACGATACAATTACCAAGTAAAACACCATTTTATGCTGTACATCGACAACATACTTTTCGCCATAATTCTAATAGCCGGAATTGGTTTTTTTGCCCAAAACGTAAAGAAACTCAAACGCAATATCAATTTGGGTCGCGACGTGAATCGTACTGACAACAGTTCAGCTCGTTGGAAAAATATGACCATGATTGCTTTAGGTCAATCTAAAATGGTAAAAAGACCGATAGCTGCCTTTTTGCACTTAATTGTTTATGTTGGTTTTATCATCATCAATTTAGAAGTGCTGGAAATCATCATCGACGGTTTGTTTGGAACGCATAGAGTTTTTTCAAAAATGGGTTCGTTTTATGGCTTTTTGATTGGTTCTTTTGAAGTTTTAGCAGTTTTGGTTTTAGTAGCTGTAGCTGCTTTTTGGACCAGAAGAAATGTACTTAGTATAGGCCGATTCAGAAGTACTGATTTAAATGGTGCTCCCAAAAAAGATGCCAATACCATCTTGTATTTCGAAGTAGTTTTGATGTCGTTATTCTTAATCATGAACGCCTTCGATTTGCATTTTCAGGATATGAATTCCGGAAATATCATTTCGCAATTTTTAGCGCCTTCGCCGGATACATTTTCGTTAGAAGCCGTGACCATTATTGAAAGAACCGCTTGGTGGTTGCATATAGTCGGGATTTTGATTTTCCTGAACTATTTGTACTATTCCAAACATTTACACATTTTATTGGCTTTCCCGAATACGTATTTTGCTGATTTGAATGGCAAAGGTAAATTCGATAATTTAGAGAGTGTGACTAAAGAAGTCAAGTTGATGATGGATCCGAATGCCGATCCTTTTGCAGCGCAGCCGGTGGATGAAAATGCAGTGCCAAGTAAATTCGGAGCTTCGGACGTACAAGATTTAAATTGGGTGCAATTGCTCAATGCTTACACTTGTACCGAGTGCGGACGCTGTACTTCCTCTTGTCCGGCCAACCAAACCGGGAAGAAGTTATCGCCGAGAAAAATCATGATGGACACCCGTGATCGTTTGGAAGAAGTCGGGAAAAATATGGATGCCAACAAAGGCGTATTTGTACCGGACGGTAAGTCGTTATTAAACGATTACATCACTACAGAAGAACTTTGGGCTTGTACTTCCTGCAACGCTTGTGTGGAAGAATGTCCGGTAAATATCAGTCCGTTATCTATTATTATGGACATGAGAAGGTATTTGGTAATGGAGCAAAGTGCTGCGCCTCAATCATTGAATGCCATGATGACCAATATCGAAAACAACGGCGCGCCATGGCAATACAACCAAATGGATCGCTTGAACTGGAAAGACGAAAATTAACTATAAAAGGACGAATTCTCATAATTGTGAGGCTTGGGAATTTGTCGAATGAATTTGAAAAACTATAAATAGTACACAATGAAAGCGGAAGACATCGAGAAAAAATTACAAAGCATCACAGAAAATGGCCAACATTTAAGTCCGATTTTACCGGAAGGTATCAAGAATTATCTAATCGACATCGACGGAACTATCTGTGATGACATTCCAAACGAAGAACCGGAAAGAATGCTAACTGCCGAAGTATATCCCGACGCTTTGGTTACCTTGAACAAATGGTACGATGAAGGACATATTATTTTCTTCTTTACCTCAAGAACCGAAGCGCACAGAGACTATACCGAGCGTTGGTTAAAGCAACATGGTTTCAAATACCACGGCATCTTGTTCGGAAAACCGCGTGGAGGCAATTACCATTGGATAGACAATCATTTGGTAAAAGCGACGCGTTACCGAGGCAAGTTCACCGATTTGGTAGACAAAGAAGTAACCATTCAAGTGTTCGACGACGAGCACCACGAGTAATATCAAATATCAAATATCAGACATTAAATTTTAAAATATTTAATATCTGATATCTTAAATCTAATATTGATTATGTCAGAAGTATTAAACGTGCCGACTATGGCAGAAATGATGGCTCAAGGCAAACAACCCGAAGTATTGTTTTGGGTAGGTTGTGCCGGAAGTTTTGACGACAGAGCCAAAAAAATCACTAAGGCTTTCGTGCGTATTTTAAATCGCGCGAACGTGGAGTTTGCCGTTTTAGGAACTGAAGAAAGCTGTACCGGTGATCCGGCCAAACGCGCAGGAAATGAATTTTTGTTTCAAATGCAAGCCATGATGAATATCGAGGTACTCAATGCTTATGAAGCCAAAAAAATCGTTACCGCTTGTCCGCATTGTTTCAATACTTTAAAAAATGAATATCCGGAATTGGGCGGCACCTATGAAGTGGTTCACCATACCGAATTTTTAAAACAATTATTAGATTCAGGTCGCTTAACCATTGAAGGCGGTCAATTCAAGGGCAAAAAAATTACCTTCCACGATCCGTGTTATTTGGGACGTGCCAATAATGTATATGAAGCACCGAGAGATTTGATTCAGAAATTAGATGCTGAGTTAGTCGAAATGAAACGCTCTCGTGCCAATGGTTTGTGTTGCGGAGCCGGTGGCGCCCAAATGTTTAAAGAACCTGAAAATGGGGACAAAGACATCAATGTGGAAAGAACGGAAGATGCTTTAGAGACCAAAGCAGAAATCATTGCAGCGGGTTGTCCGTTTTGCAATACCATGATGACCGATGGTGTAAAAGCCAAAGAACAAGAAGGCAACGTAAAAGTAATGGACGTGGCCGAGCTTATCGCGAATGCACAAGATTTATAATTCATGAAATTGAAATTTGTTTTTTTACTTTGGGTCAGTTTTGGCATTGTTGGTTGTTTGAATGCTCAGCAAGCAAACGATAGTATCGTAAATGTCATTGAAAAAGACACAACCAATTTAAAATTACAATTCAAAAGTGTTGTCATACCGGCTGTTTTTGTCAGTTATGGAATTATCGGTTTGGAAAGCGGTCAAATCAAAGGATTCAATTCGGGTGTTCGTACTGAAGTTGCGGAACATATCGATGAGAAAGTTTCCATAGACGATTTTACTCAATACGCGCCATTAGTCTCCGTTTATGCTCTAAGTGCTATGGGTGTGGAAAGCAAAAGTTCACTCAAAAAACGACTTATTGTTTCTTCTACGGCAACACTTTTAATGGCTTTAACGGTAAACTCATTTAAGATGACTGCTTCAGTAGAAAGACCCGACGGAACCAGTTTTAATTCCTTTCCTTCCGGACATACTGCCACCGCGTTTATGGGTGCCGAACTGATGAACCAAGAATACAAACACCAATCAATTTGGTATTCCATTGCAGGTTATACTGTGGCCACCGGAACCGGAGTATTCCGAATGTACAACAACAGACATTGGCTGTCTGATGTAGTTGCCGGAGCCGGAGTAGGGATATTATCCGCCAAAGCCGGATATTGGCTTTATCCCTATGTTTCAAAGCTTTTTAACGGTAAAAAGCCAAATAAAGCAACCACCTTTTTACCAATGTACGACGGAAAGCAAGTCCAAGTTGGTTTGATATCAAGATTTTAATTATGTATATACCTTTTGAAAGTTTACCCGAAGAATCACGCATTTGGATTTACCAATCCAATCGCAAATTTTCCGATGACGAAATGGCTGAAATTGAGAGCGATTTAAAAGCATTCCTCGAAAATTGGTCGGCACACGGCACCGGTTTAGAAGCTTCTTATTTGTTAAAGTACAACCGTTTCATCATTATTGCGGTGAATCAGCAAGTGCAACAAGCTACCGGTTGTTCCATCGATGCTTCGGTTTCGTTTATCCAAAGTTTGGAACAAAAATACCAAGTTGATTTGTTGGATAAAATGAATGTGACCTTCAAAAACGGAGAGCATATCGCACACAAATCTTTAATCGACTTCAAGCGAATGGCCAAAGAAAAAGCGGTTACCGCCAATACCATTGTGTTTAATAATTTGGTCAATACCATCGAAGAATTCAACGAAAGCTGGGAAGTTCCCGCTGCCGAAAGTTGGCATAGTCGTTTCTTTTAATTCCCTTTTTTCATGAAGCAGTTTTTGTTCAGAATAGCAGTATTCAGCGCTTTGTTGTTTTTGGTGACGAATTGTTCGACTACCAAAGACAAAAAGTCGGTTGTAACCCTGAGCAAAGCCGGCATTGCTGAAGAGGAAGAAATATACATTCCGCACATCAAATCGGAACGCAAGAACTATTTCCCGGAAACCTTAGCCGAAAACCAATGGGTTGACAGTATTTACAACCAAATGACTTTTGAAGATAAAGTCGGACAGTTGTTTATGGTGGCCGCTTATTCCAACAAAGATTCTATACATACCAATGCAATCAAAAAGTTGGTACGCGACTATAAAATAGGGGGTGTGATTTTCTTTCAAGGCGGACCGAAACGACAAGCCCGTTTAACCAACCAATACCAATCGTTAGCCAAGGTACCATTGTTTGTAGGGATTGATGCCGAATGGGGAATGAGCATGCGGTTAGATTCTACTTTTCGCTATCCGTTCAACATGACTTTAGGTGCGATTAAGGATTTGAAGTTGGTAGAAAAAGTGGGCGTTGCCATGGCTAAAGAGAGCAAAAGAATGGGCGTACACTTTAATTTTGCTCCTGTTTTAGATATCAATACCAATCCCAAAAATCCGATTATCGGTTTTCGTTCTTTTGGAGAAAATAAAGTCAGCGTAGCCGAACACGCCATCGCCTTAATGAACGGTACTCAAGGGCAAGGCATATTTGCTACCGGAAAACATTTTCCGGGTCACGGCGATACGTCAACCGATTCACATTATGCATTGCCCGTTGTTAATGCTACTGCTGATCACATTGAAAAAGTCGAATTGTATCCGTACAAGCGCATGTTCGATGAAGGTTTGGTTTCGGTAATGGTCGCGCATTTGAATGTGCCGAGTTTAGAGCCTCGTGAAGGTTATCCGACTTCCATTTCGCAGCCCGTAGTGACAAATTTGTTAAAAAACGAAATGGGATTTGAAGGCTTGATTTTTACCGATGCCTTGAATATGAAAGGTGCCAGTAATTTTAAAAAGCCTGGTGATATTGACTTGGAAGCTTTTATGGCCGGAAACGACATCTTGCTTTTTGCCGAAAATGTGCCTTTGGCGGTTGATAAAATCAGAGCAGCTTTTCAAGAAGGCTCAATTTCTGAAAATCGATTGGCCGAATCGGTAAAGAAAATTTTGCGGTACAAATTCAAAGCTGGTTTAAACCATTACAAACCTGTTGAGGAAATCAATTTGTACAATGAGTTGAATCCGAAATCCAATCTTTCTTTGCAGTACGAACTTTATGAAAATGCCGTAACGGTAGTTAAAAATGAGGCTGTTTTACCGATTCGCAATCTAAATCAAAAGATAGCTTACGTTAAAATAGGAGAAGATCAGAACAGTGCTTTTGTCAATACATTAAAGAAATACACCGATGTTACCGAAGTGTCGGATGTAAATACCGATTCTCTTTTGGTCAAATTAGCCAATTTCGAAACTGTTATCATTGGTTATCATAAATCGGATAAGACTTGGTGGAAAACCTATGAATTTACAGAGGCCGAATTGCAGTTGATTGCCAAAATTTCGGAACAAAAGAAAGTGATTTTGGATTGTTTCACTAAACCGTATTCGCTTTCTAAAATCTCGAACTTTGAAGCTATTGAAGGCGTTATCGTTTCTTATCAAAATACAGAAGTAGCTCAGGAAGTTTCGGCCGAATTGATTTTTGGGGCGATTGAGTCCAAAGGAAAGTTATCGGTTTCGATTAATGACGAATACAAAGCCGGACACGGATTAACCACACAGAACTTAAATCGTTTAGGATTTTCTACGCCTGAAAATATGGGAATGAGTTCGGAAAAACTCAATCAAATCGAAAAATTAGCTAATAAGGCCATCGACGGAAAAATGGCGCCCGGTATGCAGATTCTAGTGGCACGCAAAGGTAAAGTCATTTACCAAAAATCGTTTGGCCATCAAACCTATGACGGAAAGATAAAGGTCAAGAACACCGATTTGTACGACGTAGCCTCTTTAACCAAAATGGTGGCGACTTTACCCAATGTTATGCAGTTGTACGATCGTAAAAAAGTGAACCTTGTAACTACTTTAGGTGAAATGTTGCCGAGTTTTCAAGGGTCGAATAAAGCAGGTATAACTTTTAAGACATTGTTGTCACATTACGGACTATTGCAAGCGTGGATTCCGTTTTACAAAGCCACTGTTGGTGCCGATAAAAAACCGTTGGAGCGCTATTATCGTAAAACCGCCGTTCCCGGATTCAGTAAAAGAGTATGCGACAGTTTGTACCTGAGAGATGATTACCACGACAGCATCATGAAACAAATTATCGACAGTCCGTTACTCGATAAAAAAGAATACAAGTACAGCGATTTTACCTTCATCATTCTGAAACAATATTTGGAAAAGAAAACCGGAAAATCGTTAGACCAACTCACTTACGAGAATTTCTACCAATCTTTAGGGATGAATAACACTTTGTATAATCCGCTGACTAAGTTTGATAAAAGTGTGATTGCCCCAACGGAAGAAGATACTTATTTCCGACAAACTACCATTCAAGGTTATGTACACGATATGGAAGCGGCTATGGAAGGTGGCGTTGCCGGTCATGCCGGTGTTTTTTCCAATGCCTTGGATGTGGCTAAAATGATGCAGTTGTTTTTGCAAAAAGGCCAATACGGCGGTGTTTCATACTTTTCTCCTGAAACTTTTGAGGTATTCAATACTTGTCATTTTTGTGCCGAAGGCAATCGCAGAGGCTTAGGTTTTGATAAACCGCAACTCAGTGGTGGCGGACCAACTTGCGGCTGTGTTTCCAAATCAAGTTTTGGTCATACCGGATTTACCGGAACTATTGCTTGGGCTGATCCTGAAACGGAATTAGTGTATGTTTTCTTGTCCAACAGAACTTACCCGGATTCGAATTTACCCAACAAACTTTCTAAGGAAAATATCCGTGAAGATATTCAGAAAATCATTCAAGATGCTATCATAGTGCGTTAATTCTTTAACGCTTTTTTACCATTTCACATCGCTATTTTCCCTACATTCGTACTAGCAAAAACAGTTTATGAAAATAGCCATAGTTTGTTATCCTACTTTCGGAGGTAGCGGTGTTGTAGCCACCGAACTCGGACTCGAATTAGCCCATCGCGGTCACGAAATACATTTCATTACCTACCGACAACCGGTGCGTTTGGCCTTGTTGAATCCGAATGTGCATTACCACGAAGTTAACGTACCTGAATATCCTTTGTTTCATTACCAACCCTACGAATTGGCTTTGTCCAGTAAGTTAGTGGATATGGTAAAATTGTACAAAATAGAAGTATTACACGTGCATTATGCCATCCCGCATGCCTATGCCGGTTATATGGCTAAGCAAATGTTGAAAGACGAAGGGATCAACATTCCAATGGTTACTACACTGCATGGCACCGACATTACTTTGGTTGGTAATCATCCGTTTTACAAACCGGCGGTGAGTTTCAGTATCAATAAATCAGATGTAGTTACTTCGGTATCACAAAGTTTAAAAGACGATACCTACAATTTGTTTCCTATTGAAAAAGACATACACGTTATTCCTAATTTTATAGAACTCGACAAAATTCGAAACGAAAGTTTGATTTCCTGTCAACGTTCGGTTATGGCTAAAAAAGAAGAGCGAATAGTTACCCATATCAGTAATTTCAGAAGGGTAAAGCGCATTCCTGATGTGGTGAAGATTTTCTACAAGATTCAGCAACAAATTCCGGCCAAATTGATGATGGTTGGCGATGGTCCCGAAAAAGCCAAGGCGGAACAACTTTGTGAAGACTTAGGCATACAAGATAAAGTCATCTTCTTTGGGAATAGTAACGAGATTGATCAGATTTTGTCCTATTCTGATTTGTTTTTATTACCGTCGGAAACCGAGAGTTTCGGATTGGCTGCCTTGGAAGCTATGGCTTGGAGTGTTCCGGTTATTTCCAGTAATTCAGGTGGTTTGCCCGAAGTGAATTTTGATGGTGTTTCAGGGTACTTGAGTGCTGTAGGGGATATAGACAGTATGGCTGAAAATGCCGTTACAATTTTGAAAGAAGATGCTATTCTGGCTGAATTCAGAACCAATGCACTGAATGTGGCCAAGCAATTTGACATCAAAAATATATTACCGCTTTACGAAAATTTGTATCTTGAAGCCATAAAAGAAACCCAATGCGAAAAATAATTCTCTTGCTGGTTGTACTGTCATTGTATTCGTGTTCATCCACAAAAACAAACGAGCCTTTGCCGCTATATGAAGTTTTAGTTACTAATAACGATGGCGGTGCCAATATTAAGTTCTATGAAATTCTCACCGAACCTAAAGAGATCATGATGCTTTTGGGTGATGAAACTTTAAGGAAGAAAATCAAGTCGCAGGACACCCAAAAAAGTAGTTTCATCATTTTAAATTCGGGCCCAACCAAAGAAAGTTACAATAGGGTAAAAGTGCTGAAAGTAGAAGAAACACCAACTGAAATTGTGGTTTATGTCAAAGATACACAAAAGGCAACCGAAGCCGATATCAATGATGAAGCTATTAGCTATCCTTATACGATTATCAAAATCAATTCTAAGAAACCCATAACGATTAAATAAAAAATCCCGATTCTATTTGAATCGGGATTTTTGTTGTATTTTAATTTAATTACCAACGGTAACGAATGCTCAAAGCAATATCTGGTCCGAAGCTGTCGTAATTGTCAAAGTCTTTACGGTTGTCTCCAAAGTACAATTCAGGTCTGAAATCTAATGCCAATTGCAACGGAATGTCAAAATTGTACTCAATTCCTACGTCACCTGCAGCTAACAAAAATGTTCCTCCATCAGGATCTGCACTTCCGGGTCCGTCGTAACTCCAACTTCCTACACCACCACCAACTCCGGCATACCAATTGAAACCGCCGTCAATGTTCCAAACCCATTGGTACAAACCAACCAATTTAAAAGCATCGATGTTTTCACTGTTTCTCCAACCAAGGTCTAATTCTAAACGATTTTCTTTTGATAAACCTCTTTGGTATGAAATTTCACCTCCAAAACCATCGTTGTCGCCTAAACGTAAACCTAAAGCATTTTTTGAAATGTCCTGAGCTTGTGCGCTGAATGCTAATCCCATTAGCATAAAAGCAGATAAAATGATTTTCTTCATAATGTGTTTTTTTGTTAATACAAATATACTTATAAAACGAAGAAATACTCGCCTTATTGCCAAACACACTCTTATATTTTTGTTAAAATCGTTAAGAAGTCTTTGAAGAAATTATAGAAGCGATAAGTTGTTGCTCTATATAGCTCTCCATTTCAAACAAATCTTCTTGCTCTGTTTCAAGTTCAGTGTGGTCTTCGTATCGGTATAATTTCCAGCGCTTATTTTGGTATTCCAACGCTGTCAAATTTTCTACCCAATCACCCGAATTGAGATACGTTGTTGAGCCGTTTTTGTTTTCTTTTTCGATAATTTTAGGTTCGTGTATGTGACCGCAAATCACGTAGTCGTAATTTTTTTCGATGGCTAAATCGGTAGCTGTGGTCTCAAAATCGGAGATGTGTTTCACCGCTTTTTTGACTCCTGCTTTTATCTTTTTTGAGAATGAATAAGGTTCTTTCCCCATTTTTTTCAAACACCAATTGATAAATCGGTTTAGTAGAATTAAATAGTCATAGCCAATACCTCCCAATTTGGCTACCCATTTGGAGTGTTGTACAGAAGCATCGAAAACATCTCCGTGGAATATCCAAGCTTTTTTATGGTCGAGTTCTAATACAAGTTTGTCTAAAACTTTAAAGTTACCAATCGAAGTATCACTGAATTTGCGTAGGAATTCATCGTGATTGCCTGTGATATAGTAGACTTTAGTGCCTTTGGAAGCTAGATTAAGAATCTTTTGAATAACTTTTAAATGTGATTTAGGAAAATACGACTTCCTGAACTGCCAAATGTCAATGATGTCGCCATTTAACACCAAAATTTTAGGTTTAATTGAAGATAAGTAATAGCTAAGTTCATGAGCATGAGCGCCAAAAGTACCAAGGTGAACATCGGAAATTACCACTACGTCCGGTTTTCTTTTTTTCAAAATGTTTCTTATTAAGGTTTCACAAATTAAGGATTAAGGTGTTAGGCTAACTTTACCATAGGATTAACTTTTGAATAATAAACTTTTTCACTTTTAAACTTTGCCCTATATTTGTTTAAAATCGATTTGATATGGCCGGGAACAGTTACGGAACCCTTTTTAAAATCACTACTTTCGGAGAATCTCACGGAGAAGCTTTAGGCGGTATTATTGAAGGTTGTCCACCCGGACTAGCGCTCGATTTTGGAGCTATTCAAGCCGAAATGCAACGAAGAAAGCCCGGGCAATCCGCCATAGTAACCCAACGTAAGGAAGCGGATGAAGTGCAGTTTTTATCTGGAATTTTTGAGGGTAAAACCACCGGAACGCCTATCGGATTTATCATTCCGAATACCAATCAAAAATCCGATGATTACAGTCACATCAAAGACAATTATCGTCCAAGTCATGCCGATTATGTGTATGAAAAAAAATACGGCATTCGCGATTACCGTGGCGGCGGAAGAAGTTCGGCCAGAGAAACAGCCAGTAGAGTAGTAGCCGGTGCTATCGCTAAACAAGTGCTGCCTACAGTAAAAATTAACGCTTTTGTTTCTTCTGTGGGTGACATTTTTATCGATAAACCTTGCCAAGATTTGGATTTCTCTTTAACCGAAAGTAATCCGGTTCGTTGTCCGGATAAGGCTACTGCAGCCAAAATGGAGGAACATATTAAAGAAATTAGAAAAGCTGGCGACACCGTTGGCGGCACTATAACTTGTGTAATTCAAAACGTACCTATTGGATTGGGAGAGCCGGTTTTTGATAAATTACACGCTGAGTTAGGCAAAGCCATGCTTTCCATCAATGCCGTAAAAGGATTTGAATATGGTAGTGGATTTTGTGGTGCTCGAATGAAAGGCAGTGAACACAACGATTTATTTAACGAAGACGGAACGACCAAAACCAACCTTTCCGGCGGTATTCAAGGTGGCATTTCGAATGGAATGGATATTTATTTCAGAGTTGCCTTCAAACCGGTAGCTACTTTGATGCAAAAACAAGCAGTTTTAACCAATCAAAATACTATAGTTGAACTACAAGGGAAAGGACGCCACGATCCTTGTGTGGTGCCAAGAGCAGTTCCGATTGTGGAAGCAATGGCAGCACTGGTGTTGGCCGATTTTTATTTACTAAACAAAACTTATCAAAAATAAATGGATACAACTGAAACGTCGAAAAAATCATTACTTTCCAATCTTACTTTTCAAATCTTAATTGCAGTAGTTCTTGGTGCGGTTTTGGGTGTTTTTGTTTTTAAGAATTTCGACGAAACTTTCCGCGAATCTTTCAGCAAAAATATCAAGTTGTTGGCTACCATTTTTATTCGATTGGTTCAAATGATTATAGCACCATTGGTTTTTACCACTTTGGTAGTGGGTATTGCCAAATTAGGCGATATTAAATCGGTTGGGCGAATAGGAGGAAGAGCTTTGGGTTGGTTTTTTACGGCTTCCTTTATTTCTTTGTTGATAGGGATGTTTTGGGTGAATATTTTAGAACCCGGAAAAAAAATACAATTACCTGATTTAGATGCTGATAAGGCTACCGAAATTGTTCAAAAAACAGAAGGCTTTTCTGCGCAAAACTTTGTAGAACACATCATTCCGAAAAGTGTAGTCGAGGCGATGGCTACGAATGAAATATTGCAAATCGTTATTTTTTCAATTTTTTTCGGATTGGCCGCTGCATCCATCGGATCACATGCTAAGCCAGTGATTAATGCCTTGGACAAAACATCACACATTATTTTAAAAATGGTGAATTACGTAATGAAGTTTGCTCCATTCGGAGTTTTTGGTGCTATTGCGAGTGTATTGGCGATGATTGATTTTTGGCAATTGATAACCACTTACGTCTACTTTTTTGGCTCTTTTTTAGTCGGAATAGGAACACTTTGGATTGTATTGCTTTTGGTAGGCTATTTGTTTTTAAAAGGACATATGACAACTTTGTTAAAAAGGATATTAAGTCCGCTAGTAATTGCATTTGGTACTACAAGCAGTGAAGCTGTTTTTCCAAAATTAACAGAGGAATTAGAACGTTTTGGCGTCAAAGACAAAATAGTTTCGTTCATGTTACCTTTAGGTTATTCGTTCAATTTGGATGGCAGTATGATGTACATGACTTTTGCCAGCATCTTCATCGCTCAGGCTTACGGTGTGCCTTTAGATACGGGAACACAAATGACGATGTTACTGGTATTAATGCTTACCAGTAAAGGAATTGCCGGTGTTCCGAGAGCCAGTTTGGTTGTCGTTGCAGCTACTTGTGGGATGTTTAAAATTCCGGAAGTCGGTATCGCTTTAATTCTCCCGATTGACCACTTTTGCGATATGTTCCGAAGTGCCACCAATGTTTTAGGGAATGCTATTGCGACTTCTGTTGTAGGTAAATGGGAAAAAGAAAGTTAAAAGTACTTTATATTTCAAATACTTTGCTAAATTTGTTACCATTAAAAAACTACTTATATGAAAAAACTTTTACTTTTATTTTTTACAGTAGCCGGTTTTGTGAGTGCTAATGCTCAAGACTCATGTGCTACTGCTGCTCCGGTAACTGCCGGTTCAACGGTTACAGTTCCCGATATTATCGGGGTTTATCAGTTAGCTTGTAACAACGTTAACGGTGAGTTGACCACAGGTACTCCTCTAGGTATGTGGTATTCTTACACCGCTACTGTCAATGGTCAAGTTACTCTAAGTTCAAGCTTACCACAAAACGTCGCTCCAAATAGTGTTGATACCAGAGTTTCTGTTTTCTCCGGAACTTGTGCTTCTCTTGTATGTGTAGGGGGTAGTGATGATGTTAGTGCATCAAACTTTTTAACTACATTTACTTTCGATGTTCTTGCTGGTAATACATATTACATTCAGTGGGATAATCGTTGGGATCCTGCAGGATTTGATTTCTCGGTAGCTTTCACACCACTTACTTGCTTTCCTGTTACTACAATAAACAATCCAAGCAATTTGACTACTACATCAATTACTTTGAATTGGGCAGCAGCCACTTTATCACCGGCTTCTTATGAAGTTGAATACGGTCCGGTTGGTTTTACCCAAGGAACAGGAACAACTTTGACAACTTCAACCAACTCAATTACTATCAGTGGATTGACTGTTGCTACTACTTATGATTATTATATCAGATCTGTTTGTGGTTCAGGAAATTTCAGTACTTGGACTGCTGTTGATTCATTCAATACTTTATTTTTGTGTCCTTACACTAGTGGTTTAGATACTACACCTCAATTACAAGGATGGACTATAGCCACTAACGGTCCCGGTGCTCAAGGTTTAAATTCAACAGGTACTGCAGGACAAGCCAGTACTTCAGGATATTGGATTTTTGGTTCAAGTACAACTACAGCCAATAACAACTGGTTGTTTAGCCCACCATTCTCTTTACAAGCTAATGAGGCTGTGACAATTACTTTCTATCACAGAGCCAGTACTTCTGCCAGAACGTTGAGAGTTACTGTTGGAAATAGTAATACTACTGCTGCTCAAACAACAGTGTTGGCTACAGTACCTATTGCTGTTGGTACTACTTGGACTCAAGTAACTGTTCCTACTTTTGTGGCTCCGGCTGCTGGTGCTTATTACTTTGGGTTTAATGATAATTCAGCCGCTACAGCTGCTGCAGTTAACATGAGATTGGATAGTTTTAGCTTCACATCTGTGTTAGGAACAAACGATTATTTAACTTCTAAATTCTCAGTTTATCCAAATCCGGCTAATAATGTTGTTAATTTCTCTAACGATGTTAATGCCGTTGTTAGTACAGTTGCAATGGCTGACTTAAACGGAAGAGTTGTTAAATCAGCAACGGTTAATGCTACTGAAGGTAATATTTCAATCAGCGATTTAGCTACCGGTATCTATATGATGACTATTACCACTGATCAAGGGGTAGCAGTTAAGAAAATTGTGAAACAATAATTTTACATTTCTATATAAAGAAAAACGACTAAGGAAACTTAGTCGTTTTTTTTGTTCTTACTATTCATCATTAGGAATATGGCGCCAACCAGTCCGATGATGACCAGGGCAAATACGCCAACCATAATAAAGGCACCGTTGTCCCAAGAATACAAGGAAATGTTTTGTGATGTCATGATTTATCAATTAGAGTTTATCAAAATTACTTTGATAAATTCTAATACGGTATGATAATTATCATGCGAGAAATTTGGCGGCTAATTGAGGTGTTGGCATCATACAACTTTCTTGTTTGCCATACCAATGGTAACGATTTTTGGCGATGTAATCGTAAACCGAGTTCGAAATAAACTTTGGGAATATTTGCAAGATGTTAAGCAGATAGTACAAACCTCCAAATTCATTTATTATCTTCAATGCTGCTTCTGCTTTGTAAAAATAGGCTTTGCCGGGTTCATAAAGCACGATACTGTCGGTATGCTCACGATTGATGCCGATATGATTCAAAATCTTATTACCCAAATCAGATTGCAACGCTACAAAACGAAATACATCTTTGGTATCACGTTTAATGACAAACTGCACAGAGGCATTGCAAAGATTACAAACCCCGTCAAAGAGTATGATTTTCTTGTCTTTGGGTAATTCGTAAATTTCCATCCTTAATGGGCTTGAACAAATTCTAATTCTTCTAAACTGACTTTAGAAGTAAAGATGCCGTAATTCACTACGGCTTTATTTTTCTCAATTTTATCAATGGTACCAATCGATTTTCCATCAACCATTCGAACCCTGTCGCCAATTTTTAAAACTACTTTTGGCTTTTCGGCTTCGAGCTTTTGCGCTTTAATCTTCTTTTCTTTTTTGGCGACCCGAATTTCTTCCACTTTAACTTTAACTTCTTCCACCACCTTTTTTTGGATAATCTCCTTTTCCTTTTTCTCTTTGGCTGTGGCTTTTTTGCGTTTGGAATTTTCGATTTCAACCAACTTCAAAAATTCTCCAATCAACACTTTTTTGTCTTTGTTGTTAAAGTATTTTTCCGATAAATCATCGACTTTCTGCCCCATATAAATCAGACGCTGGTTGGCATCATACAGTTCTTGATAGCGCTCCAATTTTTCTTGAATCTTGGCATTAATGCTTTCCATTTTTTTGCTTTCTTCTCGGGCTTTGATTTCCTCTTCTTTTAAGGTTAGCGAAGTCTTTTCGAGTTTGGAACGCTCTTTTTGCAGCGTGGCAATGGTTTTGTCAAAACGTACTTTTCCGCCTTCAATTTTCTTCTTGGCCCGATTGATTAATCCGTAGGGTATACCGTTCTTTTGCGCTACTTCAAAGGTGAAAGAACTTCCGGCTTGTCCTAAAATCAACTTGTACAAAGGTTCCAAAGATTTTTCGTCAAAGAGCATATTGGCGTTGGAAGCAAAAGGCAATTCGTTGGCCAATATCTTCAAGTTGGAATAATGCGTGGTAATGATTCCGAAGGCTTCCCGATGGTAGAATTCTTCCAAAAAGGTTTCTGCCAAAGCGCCACCCAATTCAGGGTCAGAACCGGTTCCGAATTCATCGATTAAGAACAGAGTTTTAGCGTTGCACTTTTTCAAAAAGTAATTCATGTTTTTCAATCGGTAACTGTAAGTGCTCAAATGGTTTTCAATCGATTGATTGTCGCCTATGTCCGTTAGAATTCTGTCAAATAAAAAGGTTTCACTTCGTTCGTGTACCGGAATCAGAATCCCGCATTGTAACATCAATTGCAGTAAGCCGACTGTTTTTAACGAAATAGTTTTACCACCCGCATTCGGTCCCGAAATCACTATTATCCTACTGTCGTTTTTCAATTCAATGGTCTGCGGAAACGTTTTTTCCTTTTTTTCCAAATTGTTTAAAAACAATATCGGATGATAGGCTTCGCGGAAAAACAAACGCTTTTCCTCTGTAATATTGGGCAATATCGCATTGATTTTACGCGCATATTTTGCTTTTGCAGCCACTACGTCGATGTCGCTCAGAAAATCTTGGTATTGTTTTAATAAGTCAACATAAGGGCGGATTTCATTGGAAAGTTTCTTTAAAATCCGAGTGATTTCCTCTCTTTCTTCGTATTCTAAATTGTTCAATTCTCTCGAATAGCGCAGCGTAGCTTCGGGTTCAATGTAAGCGATGCTTCCGGTTTTGGAACTGCCTAAAATAGATCCTTTCACTTTTCTTCTATACATGGCCAAAACTGCCAAGACCCGTCGGTTTTCAACGATACTTTCTTTAATCTCATCCAAATATCCTAAGCTGTTGTATTGGCTGAGTGCTTGACCGAAACTTTGGTTGACTTTCCCACGAACTACATTCATATCACGGCGAATGTTAATCAAATCGGGCGAAGCATTGTCTTTGATTTCACCGTATTTGTCAACTACTTCATCAATTTTTTGTGTGATGTATTTGGTGTATTCAATTTGGACTGCTTTCTCGTTTAATTTCGGATAGTAATCGTGAAATTTCTTCAGAAACAATAACAATACATTCACAGTTTCAGACAGCGTAGCGATTTTACGAAAACTGCTTACTTCCAAAAAACTGTCCTCAATAGCCAAAAACTTTAAATCTTGGGTAAGGTTTTCAAAACCGTGGTTGGGAATGGCGTTGTTATTGGTGAACGACGACAGGTATTCCGAGGTTTGACAAAGCTCATTCATCAAAGTGGCTTTGTCTTTGAAAGGAACAATGTCGAGCGCTTTTTGTTTGCCGATTTCAGTGTTGCATCGGTCGGATATGGTTTGCAGTACCGTGTTGAATTCTAAATCTTGTAATGTTTTCTCAGTAATCGCTATCATGCTGTCAGGTCTATGCTTCAAAGTTACAAAGGTTAAAAGCCATATTGCAACAGAAAATGCTATTTTTGGTAAAATTTTATGAGATGTTAATCAAAATGGAGCCGACTTGGCAAGAACAACTTTCCGACGAATTTAACCAACCTTATTTTGATCGATTAGTAGCCTTCGTCAAAGAAGAATATGCCACCAAAAGATGCTTTCCCAAAGGCAGTCAAATCTTTGCTGCTTTTGAACGTTGCCCGTTTGACAAGGTGAAAGTAGTCATCATCGGGCAAGATCCGTATCACGGTTTGGGTCAAGCCAATGGTTTGTGTTTTTCGGTAAACGATGGCATCGCTTTTCCGCCTTCGCTTCAAAATATTTTTAAAGAAATTGAGTCCGATTTGCAAATTCCGTTTCCCATCAGCGGTAATTTAGAACGATGGGCTGACCAAGGGGTTTTGTTACTCAATGCTACCTTAACCGTTCGCGAAAGCGAAGCCGGAAGCCATCAAAATCAAGGCTGGGAAACCTTTACCGATGCGGTTATTCAGAAAATATCCGACGCTAAAGAAAACGTTGTTTTTTTACTTTGGGGCGGATTTGCTAAAAAGAAAGGCGCTAAAATCAACAGAAACAAACACCATGTTTTAGAAACTGGACATCCTTCACCACTAAGTGCTAACCGCGGTTTATGGTTCGGCAATCAGCATTTCAGTAAAACCAATCAATATTTAGAAAGTCTCGGAAAAGAGCCTATTCGTTGGTGATTAGTTAACGGTGAAATAATAATATCCGTTGTTATCTAAATTTGAAACAGCCGCATTGATATTTACGATTAAATCTTTCGGAGCACTCAAGGAAACCATCTCTACACTGTTAGTGGAAGAACTGTTGTAGCCGAATGTAAGACGATAATTTCCGGCAGTCAACAGCGGAAAGCCAACATTATAGCGATAGTATTCATCGGTACTATTGTAATTGCAGATAGCGTAAACATATGCGCCGTTTTGTGCATTTCCTGAAATGATATCTAACTGGTTGTCATTCACTGTTACCACTTCCCAATCGGTAGCATTAATTTTTCGCTCAATCACATACGAAAAAACAAATTGTGAAGCATTTCCGGTGGTTTTATAAATGTCCAAAAGAGCGGTTTGTGTTTGTCCCGGTTCCGGAATATAACGCGCCAAATCAGCTTTCACATATAAGTAATCGCCAACATTATATGAGGATTGGGTTTCAATCCTTACTATGTTGTTCCCGCCTTCTACATAGATGGTTTTGTAGAAATCATCATCATTAGTGTCGCAGTTGGAAAATAACAATCCAACAAAAAGTAAAGCTATATAGTGTATTTTTTTCATGACTTATTTTTTAAAATCGATAGCCTAAGTTAAAGCCTACTCTGGAAATTACATCTGGACTTTTATCACGGTTGGTTAAATTGGAACCGAAACCGGCCAAGAATTCGATAGCAAAAGCTTCTTTGATATACATTTTGTACCCTAAACCGCCGCCCAAACCAAAATCGGTATAAGTCGATTTTTTGGTGGAGTAATAGCCATTGATATTTTCATCCGTTAAACGAACGATTTCTTTATAATCGCCACCATTGTAGGAAGCAAATACTTCGGCAAAATAAAAGCTAGTTTTGCCTTTCGATAATTGGTATCTCACATACGGATTGAACTCAAATTTCGGCACATTGTTGCGATAGCCTCGTTCAAAATCATCGTTCAATTTGCCACTATCCGAGAAATTCAAGTTGAAACCGGTTGAAAAGGCTCCGCCAAAAAAGCGCTCATAACTAAAACTGGCTTTTTGCCAAACCAGCGCAGACAATACATCTACTCTGAATTCGTTTTTTTTATTGTCTATAGCTGCATTTTCTTGCGCTTGAGTTACCGTAGAAAGCAACAGTAACAACAGTAAAACTTTTTTCATATGGGTTAGTTTAACAGAAACGAATATACTAAATAATGCAGTTGCTTAAAGATAAATTATAAAAGATTTATTCCAAAGTTAAAGCCCCTAAAATTTCCTCATTCATAAACGGTCCGCCCGGGTATTTGGCGGTATAATCAAGGTTCAACCAAACATCACCTCTTTCATCTATGTGATAATTTAAGGTTTGATTTTTACTTTCTGCGGGGAACAATACCTTTTTGATGGCATAATTAATCTGCTCTAAATCTTTTTGGGTTCCGATATAAAGTTCGGGGTAGATATGCCCTTTGGTATGGATCAATCGGGTAGTGCCGCCAATCGATTTGATACATGCCGCCATGAAAACCGAATGGTCATCGCAGTCGCCGGAAAGGTATTGTAACGACTCGGTGGCTTTGGCAATATAATCTCGTCCTTTGGGATCGCTGACGTAATTCCAACGCGAATTGATTTCCTTGAAAACGGCAAACGATTGTATTATGGTGTGAATATCATAGTAGCCTTTTACGTCTCTGAAGTGTTTGCTGGTAGCCATGATGGCAAAATTGCGTATTCTCGGATTTTGATATTCTATGGCATCCAAAATTTTCGATTTGTTCGGGAATGGCAATAACTTAGAAATGATGATGTCTTGCGGATAGGGATCTTCACTCATGGTATAAACCATAGAACGGTAATCTTCAAAAACACTTTGGAAACCATATTTCCCTGATAAAGTGCCGAAAAGTAACAAGATGAAATAAAGAATCACCGAGATTAAAGTTACTCTTCTTAAAGCTCTCAATAAGAGTTGGATAACTGCTAAAATGACAATGAAAAGCAAAACGCGGTCGAAGTGGTTCGCCCAGTCTAAAACCACTAAGTTTTGGTGGGCAATGATAAAAATCGGAATGGTAATCAGGATGTTCAAGACAAAAATGATAATCATGTCCCAAGGACTTTTTATCCTGAACTTTTCTTTAAGTTGCTGATACGTAAGATTTCCCGGTTTTATCATGTTGCCATGGCAAAAGCTAAACGGCTTTTACTATTTCAGCAAAAGTACCTTTTTTCTCGATAATTTTGAGGTCAAATAATTGATTTTGAATTTTGTTTAACACTTTTTCTTCTAAGGGTTTTTGAGCCCATTTGGTGAGTGATAACCAAGTTTGAATGTCTTCTAACTTTTGGTTGTATTTAGTCGCTAAAGTACGATCAATGCTCGGGATTTCCTTGAATTCTATAGTAGTGTTGTTGATGATTTCCAGCAATAAAGCAATGGTTTGGCGATTGCTTTCCAAGAATTCATTGGGTACCGCTATAACAAAGCAAGGCCATGGCGTAGGACAATCGGCTACGCGTCGAAATACACCTTTGTCAACCAATGGCTGTGTCATGAAACGTTCCCACATAAAGTAATCGGCTTTCCCATGGGTTAAAGTTTCCACAGCGCCGTCTATAGTGTTGACCACTTCAAATTGTAAGTTTTCAGTATTCCAGTGTTGGTTTTGTGCGTTGACATAAGCCATTAAGTGTGACCCTGAGCCGTAGCGTGAAATAGCCACTTTGGTGTTTTCTAAATCGGATAAAGTTTGGTATTGGGATTCCGCTGCAACGTGAATTCCCCAGATAAGCGGACTTTCCACATAAGTCTGAACTATCGAACTCGTATTCCCGCTAATGATGTCTTTAACGATACCTTCGGTTAAAATTATGGCGATGTCGGTTTCATTATCGCGCAACATTTGGCACATTTTTCCGGTACCTTCGGGCACATCAGTCCATTGCAAATCGATGCCGACTTCCTCAAACTCGCCATTGTCTATGCATAAATGCCAAGGTAAATTGAAATGTTCCGGTACGCCGGCTATTCTGACTGTTTTCATTTAGAGGGTTAGATTTTTAGACTTCTTAGATTATTAGATAGAATTTTATTTTAATTGTTAGCTTCTAAACTGTAAAGCGAAGCGAATCTTTAGAAAGGGCTTTTCTATCGATTTGCGATAGCAGGATTCTCCATTTGCCACCATTTCCAAATTACGCCGTCATTATCAGGATAGTCTTCCATGAATTTCATGCCTACTTTTTGCAATACATGATTAGACGCTCCGTTTTGGGCATGGGTGTAAGCGTTCATCTTGTCGATGTGCATTTCTCTGAAACCGTAATCCAACCAGGCATAAGAAGCTTCGGTAGCATAACCTTTGCCCCAAAATGGTTCTGCCAAGCGATAGCCGTAATCGTAGAAGTTGGTGTTGCCGTTTTCTGTGTGGTCGTCTACGAATTTAATTCCGGTCCAGCCAATAAATTCTCCGGTTTGTTTTAGAATAGTAGCAAATCGACCGATGTTGTTTCTTTTGTATTGTTCGTTAACGTAGTTAATCACTTTGATGACTTCTTCTACTTTTTGTACCGGTGTTTGCCAAAGGTATTTGTGGACTTCAGGATTTTTATCCATAGCAAACATGGCTTCCGCATCGGAGAGTTCGAGCGGACGCAGGAGTAATCGGTCGGTTTCTAAAATTAAGTTCATAGTAAGATGATGGCCTAGCCCCGATTGCAGCAAGTATCCTTTTTTACCGGTCTCGATACATCCTGAATTAGGACACCGGAACTGACGGGAAAAAAGATACTGCGGAAAGCGGGTATAAGCTCCTAAAATTATTCGGCTAATTTATTTAAGGCGTAGGCAATTAATGCGTCTACAGCTTTGTACGGATCTTCGCTGAAAGTTCCGGTGGCGCGGTTGGCAATGATGGCGTTGAGCGACAAACACTCGTGGCCCAACAGTTTGCCCAAACCATAGATGGCTCCGGTTTCCATTTCGAGGTTGGTCATTTTGATGCCTTCAAACTCGAAGCTATCCATTTTAGCATTGAGTTCCGGATCTTGAATTTCCAAACGCAAGACACGACCTTGTGGTCCGTAAAAACCGCCGGCAGTTCCGGTAAATCCTTTAAATATTTGGTCGCTTTCCATTCTTTTTTCAAGCGTTTCAGAACAAGCAATTACGTAAGGACGGCCTTTTCTCAAGTCCCAGTTGGTCTGACTGATAAAGGCTTCTTCCATGGCTTTTTCCGAAATATCGTCGATTAAATAGGAGCGAAGCATATTGTCTAAGCCCAATCCGAACTGACTCATCACAAAACTGTCACATGGAATGTCGGCTTGTAATGAACCCGAAGTTCCGATGCGGACGATGTTGAGTGAAGTCAGATTTTCTTTGGTTTTACGCGTTGCTAAGTCGATGTTGACCAATGCATCAAGCTCGTTCATTACAATGTCTATATTGTCCGGACCGATTCCGGTTGACATCACCGTCATTTTTTTGCCTTTGTAATAACCGGTTTGGGTTTTGAATTCGCGTTTTTGGGTCGAAAATTCGATGCTGTCAAAGAATTGTGTAATTTTTTCTACGCGGTTTTGGTCGCCAACGAAGATGATGTCGTGGGCAATATGTTCCGGTTTTAAGTTGAGATGGTAAACACTGCCATCCGGGTTTAATATTAATTCTGAAGATTGTATCATATTTTTTTGTTTCGAGTTATGGGTTTCGAGTTTTAAACTTGAAACCAGTTTATCCGCCTACGCGTTTGGTTTTGAATCCTTTGTCTTGCAGGATTTTCATAATTTTATCGCGGTAATCGCCTTGTATGATGATGGCACCGTCTTTAAACGTACCGCCAACACTGAGTTTGGTTTTGATTTCTTTGGCTAAGATTTTAAAATCTTCGTCACTGCCTTCGTAGCCTTCAATAATGGTCGTGGCTTTGCCTTTGCGTTTTTCATACTTGCAAATCATAGGCGCTGCCTGAATAAAAAGCTCGTGATTTTCGATTACTGTTTCCTCCGGTTCATTGGAAGGTTCGTGATCGGGGAATAATTTTTTAAGTTGCTCTTGTAAGTCCATTTTTCTTTAAAGTTACTGAGTTACTGAGTTACTGAGTGCCTGAGACGCTGAGTTCTTTTTTTGCGATACTAAGTTAATCAGTTGCTTAGTAAAAAATCAAAAAAGACATCAAGTTGGGAAACTCAATGTCTTTAATGAAATGTATTGAATTAACCTTTACTTTTTGAGTCCTAATTCTACCAAGCGCTCGTCCAGGTATGCTCCTGCGGTGATATCGTCGAAGGCTTTCGGGTGATCGGCATCGATACATTTTTCCAAACAGTTCAAAGGCATATCGCTAACCGGATGCATAAAGAACGGAATAGAAAAGCGTGACGTTCCCCATAATTCTCTAGGCGGGTTTACTACTTGGTGAATGGTCGATTTTAATTTGTTGTTGGTATGACGCGACAACATATCGCCTACATTAATCATCAATTCGTCCGGTTGTGCCATAGCATCAATCCAGTCTCCATTGTGATTTTGTACTTGCAATCCTTTACCTTGTGCACCCATTAGTAAGGTAATCAAGTTGATGTCACCATGAGCGGCTGCACGAACAGCACCGTCTTTAGGTTCATCAGTAATAGGCGGATAATGGATTGGTCTTAAGATACTGTTACCGTCTTTGATGAAATTGTCGAAGTAAAATTCATCTAAACCAATGTATAAAGCCAAAGCTCTTAAAACATAAACACCGGTTTTTTCTAACATTCTGTAGGCTTCTTTACCCACTTCGTTAAAGTGTGGCAACTCTGCTACTTCTACGTTATCAGGATATTCGTTGGCGTATTTTGAGCCTTCACTCACATACTGTCCGAAGTGCCAAAACTCTTTTAAGTCACCGGCAGAGCGACCTTTAGCATGTTCTTTTCCGAAAGAAACATAACCTCTTTGTCCGCCAATTCCGGGAATTTCGTATTTGGCTTTGGTTTCCAATGGCAGGTTGAAGAAATTGCGCACTTCTGCATACAAGTCTTCTACCAATTTGTCATCTAAAAAATGACCTTTTAGTGCTACGAAGCCTATGTCTTCGTATGCTTTTCCGATTTCATTTACAAATTTTTGTTTACGTGCCGGATCGTCCGACAGGAAATCACGTAAGTCAACACTTGGAATTTGTTGCATACTACTAAAAAATTTTTGTTAATAACTCAGACTGAGAAAATCCCAATCATAACTACAAATGTAACTAAATTTTGTTTATAAAAAGGCAAAGTTATTAACAATATCGATTGAATTTAATAGGGTTTTGACTCGGAAAATGAAGATTAAATCCTTACTTTTGGGGCACAAAATTTACAGTCAACTGAAATGAATTTCGATAGAAAAGAGTTGTCCAATCTCCAATTGTTGGACTTGTATAAAAGATTGCTCAAACCTCGTTTGATAGAAGAAAAAATGTTGATTCTCTTGCGTCAGGGAAAAGTCTCCAAATGGTTTTCCGGCATAGGTCAGGAAGCGATTTCCGTAGGAATCACGGCTGCTTTAGACCAAGATGAATACATATTGCCGATGCACCGCAATTTGGGTGTGTTTACCGGAAGAGACATTCCGTTGCACCGATTGTTTTCGCAATGGCAAGGCAAGAAAAGTGGCTTTACTAAAGGACGAGACCGCAGTTTTCACTTTGGCACTCAGGAATTCAAAATCATTGGTATGATATCGCATCTTGGTCCGCAAATGGGTGTGGCTGATGGTATCGCTTTAGCGAACAAATTAAAGCAAAACGGTAAAGTAACCGCAGTATTTACCGGAGAAGGCGCTACTTCTGAGGGCGATTTTCATGAGGCTTTGAATATAGCCGCAGTTTGGGAATTGCCGGTCTTGTTTGTGATTGAAAATAACGGGTATGGATTATCGACTCCAACAAATGAGCAATACCGCTGTGAAAACTTGGCTGATAAAGGCATAGGTTATGGTATGGAAAGCCATATTATTGACGGAAACAATATCTTAGAAGTTTACACTAAAATAGCCGAATTAAAAGCGTCTATGGTTGCCAGTCCGCGTCCGGTATTGCTGGAGTTTAAAACCTTCAGAATGCGCGGTCACGAGGAAGCCAGCGGTACTAAATACGTGCCGCAGGAATTGATGGACATGTGGGCGATTAAAGACCCGATTGCCAATTACCGTGATTATTTGATGACAGTTGGTGTGCTTTCGGAAGAAATGGATGCCGAATTCAAAGCGAATATCAAAACTGAAATTGATGAACATTGGGCGATTACAGTGGCCGAACCGGAATGTGAAGCCAATCTGGAAGAAGAGCTTAACGACGTCTATGAGCCTTATGATTTTGAAGCCTTTGAGCCTGGTTCGGAAAAAGAAAATATTCGTGTTATTGATGCCATTTCTTCGGCTTTACGCCAATCTATGGAACGCCATGAGAACTTAGTGATTATGGGGCAAGATATCGCCGAATATGGCGGTGCTTTTAAAATTACGGATGGTTTTGTAGCACAATTTGGTAAAGACCGCGTGCGCAATACCCCAATTTGTGAAAGCGCTGTGGTTTCTGCAGCCAATGGTTTGTCTATCAACGGTCATAAGGCGGTGGTGGAAATGCAATTTGCCGATTTCGTTTCTACAGGATTCAATCCGATTGTGAATCTTTTGGCCAAACAACATTACCGTTGGGGCGAAAAATCGGATGTGGTAGTTCGTATGCCTTGTGGCGGTGGTACACAAGCCGGTCCGTTTCACTCGCAAACCAACGAGGCTTGGTTTACCAAAACACCGGGTTTGAAAGTAGTATATCCGGCGTTTCCATATGATGCGAAAGGATTGTTGAATACAGCCATCAACGACCCGAATCCGGTAATGTATTTTGAGCACAAACAATTGTATCGTTCCGTTTATCAAGATGTTCCGGCCAACTATTATACCATTCCGTTCGGTAAAGCAGCCTTATTGAAAGAAGGTACTCAAGTGACTGTTATTTCTTTCGGAGCGGGAGTACATTGGGCTTTGGAAACTTTAAGCAAGCACCAAGACATCAGTGCTGATTTGCTTGATTTGAGAACCTTACAACCTTTAGATACGGAAGCTATTTTTAGCTCGGTTAAAAAGACAGGAAAAGTTATTATTCTTCAGGAAGACACCTTATTTGGCGGTTTGGCAAGCGATTTATCCGCGATGATAACTGAAACTTGTTTTGAATATTTAGATGCGCCGGTTAGAAGAGTAGGAAGTTTGGAAACGGCTATTCCTTTTGTGAAGGCACTAGAAGATCAATACTTACCTAAAGTGCGTTTTGAGTCTGTTTTGCAAGAGCTTTTAGCGTATTAAAACAATATTATGCTGTATTTTAAATAGGCACAAGCAATTGTGCCTTTTTTTATGTTTGTGAGCAACCAAGCAAGCTAAACGTTAAAGCAATGTAGTAAGGTTTCTTTTGACAAAGGTTTGCTGATGTAACTCACAACATTCGGATTTTGTTCTGCTCTCTCTTTGTCTACGGGGTTTAAGGATGCAGAAATGACATGTATATTACAATCTAAATGGAGATTGTGTTTCAATTTTTCAAATTCTTCTAAGAACTCCCAACCACTTACCAATGGCATGTTTAAATCGAGAAAAATGACCGCTTTTTTCCCCGGTTCAGAAGCGTTATTTAAGGTCATTATTCCTTCTAAAGCTTGCTTTCCGTTAAAGAAAGTATGAATGTCATCAGTCAAATTTAAGATGGTAATCAATCTGCGGTGAAAATAGTTTACCGATAAATCGTCATCAATAAGTATGATTGTATTAGTTGTCATTTATTAGTTTTTTTGAGATGGTAAAAAAGAATGTTGTGCCTTCATTCACCTTTGATTCAATCCAAATTTTTCCATTGTGAATGTCCACAATTTTTTTGCAATGCGCGAGTCCGATTCCGAAACCGCTGTATTCTTCAGAGGTATGAAGCCTACGGAAGATTTGAAAGATTTGGTTAAAATATTTTTCTTCTATTCCTATTCCGTTATCTTTCACACTAAATTGCCAAGAATCTTTGAGTTCCTTGGCTTGAATATGAACTTCAGCCCCGGTATTTTCTTTTCTGAATTTCAGTGCGTTACTAATTAGGTTTTGGAACAACAATCGTATGAAAATTGGGTAACATTCTATTACAGGCAACGAGTCATAATGTACTAAAGCATTGGATTCTTTGATGTTAACCGACAAGTCATCAATCACATCAGACAATGTGTTATTTAAATCAAGCCATTGTGTATCACTGTTTTTGTTGATCCGATTATACTCTAATAAGCCTGAAATTAAAAAGCGCATTCTGTTGGCCGAATTGTGAATAAAGTCTAAGAACAGTTTTCCTTCTTCATTCAAATCGTTGCTGAATTCTTCCAATAATAAATCCGAGTACCCGATAATAGTTAACAGCGGCTCTTGTAAATCATGTGAAGCAATATAGTTAAATTGCTCTAACTCGGTATTTTGTCTTTTCAGGATTTCATTCTGTTGTTGGATTTGCAATTCTTTTTCTTTTCGGCTGCTGATGTCGCGGATGAAAACAAAATACTTGGATTTATAATCTAAGTCGTCAACAGAAATCATGGTCAGTTCAATCGGAAATATTTTTTTGTTGCGATCAATAGCCAGCAAATCCAGAGTGGTATTGGATTGACCCGAGCTTTCAATTTTTTTAAAGAAATCATTAATTTCGAAACAGCTGTTTTCTTCTGACAGGATGAGTTCCGGGAGGTTTTTTCCGATTACTTCTTGCAAGGTCCAACCGAATATTTTTTGGGCTTTGGTGTTCCAGAAAGATATGGTACAATCCTCATCAATGATAACAATACCTTCCATGGAAGATTGCATAATGAGGTTATTTTGTTTCTCGGTTTTAGAAAGTATGTTTTGTAAATTTTTGATATCGGAGATGTCAATGCCGTAACCTATCATGTAGGCAAATTCGTCTTCCACATAAAAAGGATAAAAGCGTCTCAGGATGTAATAGGTTCTGTTGTTCTTTGATACTTCATCAACCCATTCTACTTGCTTTCCGGTTCTTTTAGCTTCTTGGAAAAATTCTTCTCTTCTAATGGCCAAAGTATTGTCAACTCCTTTAAAGGCGCAATAGTCAAAATCGTTTTTTCCTATCATCCAGTTGCGAAGTTCCGGATCAGCAATGCCGTTAGGATTGATGAAAAGATAGTTGTGGTTTTTATCAAAAACGGCTATATCTGCCGGGATGTTGAACAATACGGAGTCGTTAAATTCTCTGCGTTTTTTGATTTCGAAATCGGCTATTTTTTGTTGAGAAATGTCCCAAATAATTCCGTTAAACACAATTTTGTTGTTTTGGAAAACCGGTACAGCATTGGCTTCAAACCATTTAACACTATTGTCTTTTAGTAGCATTCGACCGGTAAACTTAAATTTTTCGTTGTATACAATAGACTGTTGTGTGGCTTCAAGAAAAGAGGAAACATCTTCAGGATGAATGTTTAATCGGGTCAACCATAACTTGTAATGAGGTAAAATTTTGAATCCGAAAAGTTCTTGAAAGGAATCGCTCACATAGTTAAAATAGTGGACTTTATTTTTCAGGACATGAAACTGAAACATCGCTACCGGAAAATTTGTTTGAAAGAAGTCAATCTGAGAGTCTCTTTCTTCAATGGCAATTTTATCCTTGAATTTTTCGGTGATGTCATTGCAAATCATCAAGTAGTAGTTATCGCCTTCAAAATTTCTTTTTTGAAATTCAATCATCAAGTATTTTCCCTTGATTTTTTCGGTGAAGCGAAAGTCTTTTTTCTTGTCAGCTTTTTGCAAAGTTTCTTTCCAAACAATGCTGTTTTGGAAATATTTAAAAATCTCCCAAATAGCCGTTTTTTTTAGGTCGGCATCAGAAATTTTGACCAATTTTTCAGCTGCTCCGTTTTTGTAGACCAGTTTTCCATCTGCATCAAAAACAAAGACGCCTTCTTTGATTTGATTGATGAAAACTTCAAAAAGTCCTAATTTCTTTCTAATCAAATCGGATTTCTCCGCCGGAATAGGATGCGTCTCTGAGGTTAAGTTTTGCTTGAACGCGACCAACAAATAGGTTTCCTCCGCCTCGTAACGAGAAATGTTCAATTCGAATTCAACAATATTCCCTTTTTTATCATTCCAATATTTTTTGGTCACAAAAGGAAATAGCTGTTCATTCAGCTCCAAATCGGACATGAAAGTATTGAGATATTTTACAGGAATAGATTGTAAGACATTGGTAGCACTGTCATTCATAAAAAACAGCTCCTTTTTTTTGTAAGCAATAATCGGTGCGTTTACCGCTTGTAAAAGAGTAATGATGCTTTTTTCTGACATGTTTGCTAAAATGTTGACTAGTAATTTTAACCAAATTTAAAATCGTAAATTTTGCATTGCGCATTTTTAGGTTAAGCGGTTGTTTTATTTCTTTAAAGAGTATTTAAGTATAGATAAAAGGTTTGTTTCGATGCCTAGCTGTTTTTAACAACTGTTTAATTACAACGGGTCGCAAGAGTCATATTTCGTTCGTCGATGATTTACAACCGTTAAATGGCTTAACGTTGCTTTTTGTCTAATCGTTTAAAATGGTAATTGTAATTGTTTTTAAATTGTATGAACTCGGATGGTTTTACCCATAGCTTAAATCTAAGTCTTACATTTTAAAACGGTTCATTATGCTACAATTTTCCTCTGCTTCAACAAGAATTGTCAATACCAAAAGAGGCGTTGCCGAATGTTTAGAAGTTGCCTGTGACGGCAATTACGATGCGGTTGATTTGCTGATATTTCATGCTTCCATTGGTCACGATTTTCAAGATATTTTACAAGAATCAAAACGTTTGGTACCGCATGCCAATGTAGTAGCGGCTTCCTGTTGCGGCGTAGTTGGGAGAGAAGGCGTGAGCGAATCGATGAAAGATATTGCTATGATGGCGATCAAAGGCTCGGATTATGCGTTGGCATCTACTAACGATTTGTACGGACACAATTCTTATGAAAAAGCATTGGAGTTGGCTCATTCTTTAGCTGCTCAAAAACAAGGCATCAATATGATTTATTTTTTGGGCTCCGGGATTGATATTGACAACGATTTGTGTATCAAAGCTTTTGAAGCAGTATTCGGTCCTGAAGTTACAATATTCGGAGCTACTTCATCCGATAACATGAAAGGCTATGTGAGTTATCAGGCGGTTAACGACACTGTTTATGAGCACGGCGCTTACGCTATAGGATTTTGCGACCCAACTTTAACAGTTGACACTCAAGCTACACACGGTTTTATTGCTATTGGTGAACCTTTGGTGGTAACCAAGTCTGAAGGTCATATTATCAAAGAACTCAACGGAAAACCGGCGTGGACAGAATATTTGAATCGTTTGGGTTTAAACGATAAATCGGATTGTGGAAATACCATTCCGATTGGTGCTTTAGCCGAAAAACTATCCCCTGAATTAGCCAAAGAATACGGAAACGATCATATTTTAAGAGTCGTAACCAAACATGATGGCGATGATATGTATTACGCAACCACTTGTCCGGAAGGTACAGCCTTATGGTTAACCGTAAGAGATGAAGAGGTTATTTTTAACGAAATGGAACGCATCGTTCAAAATATTGACAGCAGAAACAATCACCAAAAACCGATTGCGGTATTCCATGCCGATTGTTTGGCCAGAGGTCGCTTTTTAACCGATCGTATTTTGAAAGAAGAATTGGTGTACAAGATGCAAACACCGTTTTACAATGAAGGCAATTGTCCGCCTTGGTTGGGTATGTATGGTTTTGGTGAGTTTGCCAGATTAGGAGGCAAAAACACTTATCACAACTATACCACAGCATTGTATGTAATTTACAGAAATTAAAAAATAAGCTCCCAGTGAAGACCAAAAATAATTTTGATTCATTGCTAAGGGAATACAAAGAATTGCAATTACGCGTTACTCGCTTCTCCTATATCGAACAGCAACTCATTAATGCTCAAGATAAATTAGACCACGAGTTAGTTTTATACAAACGTTTAAACAAATTCAGTAATCACGCCCTCAAAAGCAGTAAACTTGAAGACTTCCTAACGATGTCTGTCGAGGGTATTATTGATGTTTTGGAAGTGGAAGCCTCAGCGGTTTTGATTGTGGAAAATGCTACAGGGAACACCTTGTTTTTTAGTGAAAGCTTGCATGTTAAAAATGATGAGGAGCAACAAAGAGTAATACACGACTTGCTGAATTTGGCTGAAATTGTCGGAAAATCAAAATCGTTGGTCATTTCATCCAGACGTCTGGCATTGTTGGATTATTTATCGGGCTATTCCGATGCGGTATTCCATTCAGCCATCGACAATACTTTAAACATATCGGTTTGTCTTATCGGCTTAGTGTCAGAAAAAAAAGCCCCTTTTTATGAAAAATTGAACGATAAACACGAAACCATTTTCAGTTTGTTTACGCAACAGTTTTTATCTATTCTGACTAACTTCTATCAGCATAAAAAGATACAAGACCAAATAGCTAAAATTTCCAGTTCCGAAATCGAACTCAAAAAACTGTCTCTTATTGCCACCAAAACCAAAAATGGCGTAATCATTACCGACGAAAAAGGAGTGATTGAATGGGTTAATGATTCGTTTGTAAAAATATCGGGCTATTTGTTTGAAGACGTTTACGGCAGACAAACCAGAGAATTATTCGACAACTTTATCGTAGATTATTCTGAAAAGAAAAAGATCACCAAAGCGCTCAAAAACAAGCACAATATTGAGCTTACCTTACTCAATACCACCAAGGATGGCAAGTTGTATTACAGTCAAATCGAGATTATCCCGGTGTATGATGAACTTAAAAGGCACATCAACAACATTTTTGTAATCAAAGATATTACTAACGAAGTCGAGTTTAAGGCCGAAATTTTGCGCATGAATTCCAGATTTGAATTGATTTCAGATAAATCACAAATTGGTATTTGGGAATGGAACAAATCGATTAACGATTCTACTTGGAACAACATACTAATCAACCAATACGGCGCTGAAAGAGCTTTGATTAAAGAAGGATTTTACTCTTTTTGGTTGAATTCTATTCATCCCGATGACAAAAAGCAAGTCATTGACAATCGCGATAAAGTACTAAATTCAGAAGTCGACAGTGTCGTTCAAGATTACAGAATCATTCGTCAAAACGATCAATCGGTTCGCTATCTCAGAACGCTTACCATTGGGGAAAAAGACGCCAAAGGTGAAGTGATTCGCTTGGTGGGAAGTTCTATCGATATCACCGATAAAAAAATAGCCGATGAGAAAGTAGCTTCGCTAAAACAATTTTATGAAAGTATCCTAAATCACTTACCCAACAAAATTGCCGTATTTAACAAGGCTTGTGAGTTGATTTATTTCAATGAAGCGATGTTGGAAAGCAATCCGTTTTGGCAGGATTATCTCTTTAAGTCGGTTTACGATGTTTATCTGGATGACATTAACAACCAGTCAGCAGTCAACAAACTTATTTTCCACATACAAAATGCCATCAAAGAAAAAGCGGCAGTTAAGTATGAAGATTTGGTGGTTAAAAACGGAAAGGAAAAGGAATTGTTGAATACCGTTTTGCCTTTTTTTAATGAAGATAAATTAGAGTACATCATTTTATCGGGTGTTGATATCAGTGAGCTGAATAAAATTCAAAAAGACTTGCTCAAAAACAATATTGAGCTGCAAAAGGTAAATTCCGAACTCGACAATTTTGTCTATCGGGTTTCACATGATTTACGCTCGCCCTTGCTTTCTATCAAAGGATTGATTTCGTTAATCGATTATGACGATGTAAATCCGGATTTACAGGAATACATCAAATTAATGGACAGTAGCGCCAGTCGTATGGATTCTTCTATACAAGATATTTTAGAGTATTCCCGAAATTCCAGACTAGAGGTTAAATTAGAAGAGGTAAACCTCAAGGAAATGGTGTATGAAATATTTGACGATATCAAGTATTCGGGCAATTCTAATATCGATTTAATCTACGAAAGCAACACCGAAAACCACATAATAACTGATAAATTCAGAATCAGTGTTTTGCTCAAAAATTTAATTGGCAACTCTGTAAAATATAAAAGCCATAAGGAAGGGTCATTTGTAAAATTCAAATTATCCCAAAAAAATAGAATGTTAACCATTAGTGTTTCCGATAATGGTCAAGGGATAGACAAAGAAAGCCTACCCAAGGTTTTCGATATGTTCTATCGCGGTTGCAGTAACAGTGTTGGATCCGGTTTGGGACTCTACATCTGCAAAGAAATCACCGAAAAACTCAATGGTGCAATCTCTTTACAATCTAAAAAAGGAATAGGAACTGAAGTCAAAATTAAACTACCCATAAATGCCCTATAACATGAAATACATACTCATTGATGATGATCCCATCATTAATTTAGTCCATAAAAAAGTAATCAAGAAAAGTGATCTGGAGGCTGAAGTAACCGATTTTATTTCGGGGAAAAAGGCTTTGGACTATCTTAAAAATAGCAACGATACAGAAAAGAATATCATCTTATTGGATATTAACATGCCCGAAATGAATGGTTTTGAGTTTTTAGATGCCCTTCTAAAACACAAAGGCATTAATTGTGATCAATTCAATATTTTTATTTTAACATCATCGTTAAATAATAAAGATAAAGAGCAAGCCACTCAATATCCTATATTGAAAGGATATTTAGAAAAGCCTCTTGATATTTCCAATCTGCAAAAAATGATTGCTTAAAGATTTACTTTTATTCGATTTGTTCTTACTGTTGTTGTAATAACCATTATGGTATATTTTAATAGTTTTTTTCTATTGATATAAAAATTTTCATAGGTAGTTTCTTTGTAACTTAGCCAAAAGAGTTTCAACTAAAACCAATTGATAATATGGAAAACAACAGTAACAGCGGCGGAAAGTGTCCTTTTTCCGGCGCTCAAGTAAAACAAGGAACCGATGTTCCCAACAACAGTTTTTGGTGGCCTAATGCGCTAAACTTAGACATTCTACACCAACACGACACCAAAACCAATCCCTTAGGAGAAGATTTTAATTATGCGGAAGAATTCAAAAAATTGGATTTTGAAGCGTTAAAAACCGATTTGAAAAAATTAATGACCGAAAGCCAAGATTGGTGGCCGGCCGATTGGGGTCACTATGGCGGATTGATGATTCGTATGGCTTGGCACAGTGCCGGAAGTTACCGTATAGCCGACGGTCGTGGTGGTAGCGGAACCGGAAATTTGCGTTTCGCGCCGCTAAACAGTTGGCCTGATAACGGAAACTTAGACAAAGCTCGCCGTTTGTTATGGCCTATCAAGAAAAAATACGGAAACAAAATCTCTTGGGCCGATTTGATGATTTTAGCCGGAAATATGGCTTACGAATCTATGGGCTTCAAAACTTTCGGATTTGCCGGTGGTCGTGAAGACATTTGGCACCCTGAAAAAGACATTTACTGGGGTTCCGAAAATACTTGGTTAGCGGTATCCGGTGGCGAAAAAAGCCGTTACTCAGGCGAAAGAGATTTAGAAAATCCGTTAGCTGCCGTAATGATGGGTTTAATCTATGTGAATCCGCAAGGTGTTGACGGAAATCCTGATCCTTTAAAAACGGCTCAAGACATGCGAGTGACTTTTGACCGTATGGCCATGAACGACGAAGAAACGGTAGCGTTAACTGCCGGTGGTCACACCGTAGGAAAAGCACACGGTAACGGTGATGCTAACGCTTTAGGACCTGAACCGGAGGCAGCCGATGTAGAAACTCAAGGTTTCGGTTGGTTAAACCCTAAAGGCAATGGCAATGGCCCTGATACCATAACCAGTGGTTTAGAAGGCGCTTGGACATCTCACCCTGACAAATGGAACCACACGTATTTCGACATTTTATTCAACCACGAATGGGAATTGAAAAAGAGCCCGGCCGGTGCTTGGCAGTGGGAACCGATTAACATGAAAGAAGAAGACAAGCCGGTTGATGCTCATAACCCGAGTGTGAGAAAAAATCCAATTATGACCGATGCTGATATGGCGTTGAAAATGGATCCGGAATACCGCAAAATTTCGGAGAAATTCCGCAACGATCCTGCTTATTTCGAAGATGTATTTGCCAGAGCTTGGTTCAAACTAACACACCGCGATTTAGGACCAAGAAGCCGTTACTTAGGACCTGATGCGCCTCAAGAAGAGTTGATTTGGCAAGATCCGGTTCCTACCGTAGACTATACTTTATCAGAAGCAGAAATAGAAGATTTAAAAGCCAAATTATTAAACTGCGGTTTAACGGCAACCGATTTAATCAACACGGCCTGGGACAGTGCTCGTACTTTCCGCGGTTCTGATTTCCGTGGTGGTGCCAATGGTGCTCGCATTCGTTTAGCGCCTCAAAAAGATTGGCAAGGCAACGAACCGGAGCGTTTGCAAAAAGTATTGGATAAGTTAACCGAATTACAAGCCGGATTGAGCAAAAAAGTAAGCTTAGCCGATTTAATAGTTTTGGGTGGAACAGCTGCGGTAGAAAAAGCGGCACATGCTGCCGGCGTAAACATCAAAGTGCCTTTTGCCCCGGGTAGAGGAGACGCTACTGCCGAAATGACCGATGCCGAATCGTTTGACGTATTAGAACCGTTACACGATGGTTTCCGCAACTGGGTGAAAAGCGATTATAAAGTACAGCCGGAAGAAATGTTGTTAGACAAAGCCCAATTGATGCGTTTAACGGCACACGAAATGACAGCCTTAATTGGTGGAATGCGTGTGTTAGGTACCAATTACGGAGGTTCTAAAGACGGTGTGTTTACCGATAAGGTTGGGGTGTTGAGCAACGACTTCTTCGTGAACTTAACTGATATGAACTATTCATGGAAACCAACCGGTAAAAACTCGTATAACATTGTAAACAGAAAAACCGGCGAAACCCGTTGGACTGCGACACGCGTTGACTTGGTTTTTGGTTCTAACTCCATCTTGCGCTCGTATGCAGAAGTATACGCCCAAGACGATAACAAAGAAAAATTTGTGAAAGATTTCGTAGCAGCTTGGACTAAAGTCATGAATGCCGACCGTTATGATTTAGTTTAATATAGATTAAAGTTATGTAATGAAAAAGGAGGTCAAATGACCTCCTTTTTTTTTATTTGTGGTTGTCGATCGCGATAGGATTTACGCACGAGTCAAGTAAAGTGATTTTTTTACTTTATTCTCTGTGAATCTCTGTTCTTCTTTGTGTCTCTGTGTAACAACTCCTCGCAAAAAAAAACCACTCACTTTCGCGAATGGTTTTTACTTCGTACTTCGTACTTTTCACTTCGTCTTTAGTTATGAACTGCATCACAACAATGGTGCTCCATAAAGCTCTCGGTTTCTTCGTGCCAAGGGAAAGCCGCGTTGTATTTGCTGTTTTCCCAGTAGAATTTTTTGCGGGCTTTAGGTTCGTTGCCTTCTTCGTTCATGGTATCGGCATTGTACATGCGGCCATTGATAATGGTATAGTGCAACGAGTTCGAGTTTTGAATGTCTTCTAACGGATTCTTATCTAAAACTAAAATATCAGCCAATTTGCCTACTTCTAAGGAACCAATGTCTTTTCCGGCACCTATGTAGTTAGCGGCGTTAATGGTAGCGGTTTTTAGCGTTTCTAAATTGCTCATGCCGCCTTGGTTGATGCTCCACAATTCCCAATGTGCACCCAAACCTTGCAATTGTCCGTGGGCACCCATATTCACTTTAACGCCGTTATCAGCTAAAGCTTTAACCGATTTTGCGGTTAGGATATGATCGTTTTCATACTCTTCGTCCGGCGCCATGGTGCGGAAACGGGCACGCGAATCGATGATGCCTCTCGGCGTAAATTGCAATAACTTTTTGTCTTCGTAAACCTTCGTTTTTTGGTACCAATAATACTCGGCATTCAAACCGCCATAATTTACAATCAGGGTAGGAGTATAGCCCACGCCGGTTTTGCCCCAAAGGGTCAATACATCTTTGTAAACCGGAGTGATCGGAATGTTGTGTTCTACGCCGGTGTGACCGTCAATCACCATGCTCATATTATGGAAAAAGTTGGAGCCACCTTCAGGCACTACGTTAATGCCTTCTTCACGAGCGGCTTGTAATACTTGTTGGCGTTGGTCGCGACGCGGTTGGTTGTAACTCTTTACCGATAAAGCTCCAAAAGCTTTGGTTCGTTTAATGGAGAAACGGGCATCGTCGATATTATTGACTACGGCTTTAAAATCGCCATCGGCACCGTATAATATAAAACCTGTCGAGTAAATACGAGGTCCAACCAAATTACCGCTTTTAACCATTTCCGAAAGGGTAAAAATCGATTCGGTATTGGAGGACGGATCGTGTGAAGTAGTCACTCCGTAAGCCAAGTTAGCATACAACTGCCAGTTTTGTTGGGTGGTTAATCCGTAGCGAAATGCACCAATATGAGCGTGCGCATCTACCATACCCGGCATCACCGTTTTGCCCGATAAGTCGTAAACGCGCGCATCGGCAGGAATGGTTACCTCACCGACTTTGCCTACGGCTTCAATGCGATTTTGGTTTACAATTAAAGTTCCTTTTTCAATTACAGTATCTCCGTTCATGGTAATGATTCGGGCGTTGGTTAAAGCCAATTTCCCTTTGGGTTTATCCACTTTGGCTATTAAACCGATTTTGATACCGTTGTCGGTTGGTTTATCCACTTTTTCAGGCGAACCCGGTAAGAAGGTAAATCGGTCTTTAATATTGTTGACAAAATAAGTATCGCCAAGCGTCCACATTACTTGCTGACTGTTAGCCGACCAATGCAAATTGATTCCGGCATCTTTAGACAATTCCGAAACCGGTACGGCTGTGGTTTTGTTGTCTAAATCGGCTTCCTGACCGTTCATGTTTAAAGGCGCTACATAGGCTTTGTGTAAGTGCATAAAGGCAATCCATTGGTTGTCCGGACTCGGCACCAAACGGTTAGCATATTTGGCTTTAATGTGTGTTCTTTCGTCTTTACCGTTCAAGTCGACACTTTTCAATTCTTTGGTCAAGCTCCCGAAAAACACACCGCCGGTTTGGAAGAAAATGCGGTTACCGTCTTTGGTAAATAATGGATATTCGCCGCTCGGTCCGATAAATTTGGCTTTACCGCCGTTACTGCTCATAGTGTACAGTCCGGGTTTTTTGGCAAAAGCCATCCCTTGGTCAAGATTACCGTCTTCTTTTCTATATACTAATGTTTTCCCATCAGGAGATAGGGAAGGTGTTCGATAAATGGCCTTTTCTGTGGTAAGTTTTACCGGATTTTTGCCATCTACGCCAATTTTGCGAATGCTACCTAATTCGGTGTCGTTCCAAGTAACATAAACGATACTTTTGCTGTCGGCGGTAAAAGTTGGTTCCGCTTCAAAATCGGTTCCGTTGGTCAAACGTTTCGGTGTTCCGTTAGGCAGTGCTTTAGTCCAAAGATAGCCTAGCGCCCTAAAGACCAAAGTTTTTCCATCAGGAGAAGTCACCGCATCGCGGATCATTTTTACAGTGAAATCAGTATCCGAAATAGGCGTATTGAAATGCACTCTGTCGGCTACGTCTATGGCCACATCCACGGTAAACGGAATATTGGTAGCACTCAAGGTTTTGGTGTTGATTTTATTGATTTTACCGCCAAACCAAATCACGATATCTTCGTTGTTAGGCATCCAATTGAAATTAGGATACACACCAAATAACGCCCAAGCGGTTTGTTGGTCTTTGTCGAGTTTGTCAAACACCGGCCATTCTTCTCCGGTTTCTAAATCGTGTAAGTATAAAACGGTACTCGTTCCGATTCTTTTGATAAAGGCTAGTTTTTTACCGTCGGGAGAAACCTGCGGACGTGCTGCACCGCCCGGACCTCCAGTGATGGTTTCCAATTTTCCGGTTTCGAATTCGTAGCGTTTGATAACGTAAATCTCGTTGTGCGGATCTTTGTTGTATTGGAAATAACCGCCCGGATACATGTCTTCGCTAAAGTAAAGGTATTTTCCGTCTCGGGAAATATTGGGTTCGTTAACGTCTTGTTGGTCGTTTTTGCGTTTGGTCAATTGTACGCCACTACCGCCACTGATGTGGTATTGCCACATTTCGCCTGCACCGGCGGAACGTTGTGAGGTGAAGTTTTTGCGGCCTATCAAATAGTTGCCATCGGGCATCCAAGACGGATTGCTCATTAGGCGGAAATCTTCTTTGGTAATTTGTTTGGCATCGGAACCATCAGTATTCATCACCCAAAGGTTATCGCCACCGCCGGCATCGCTGGTAAAGGCAATTTTTTTGCCATCGGGACTAAACCTCGGTTGGATTTCGAATGGAATTCCGGAACGTAGTACTTTGGCTTTGCCGCCGCTGACAGGCATACTGTAAATATCGCCCAACATATCAAAAACGATGGTATTACCGTCCGGACTTACATCGAGATTCATCCAAGTCCCTTCGGATGTGCTAAAGTTTTGGGTTTTGTATTTAAAAGTGTCACCCGGTTTGGCAACATCCCATTTCGGGGTTTCCGTTTTTTCTTGAGCGTTTGAGAAGGTAAAAGCGAACGCAATGATTAGAAAGTTGATTTTTTTCATTCTGATGTGAATATGAGGAAAAAAGGAAAAGGGAAAAGGGATAAGTTTTTTCTTTATTCTTATCCCTTTCGACTTATCCCTTATTCAGTTTACTGTTTTTATAACCGTACAAGAAATACACTACTAATCCAATCACCAACCAAATGCCAAACCATTGCCAGTTAGACACCGCCATTCCGGTTAACAAATAACAACAAGAAATTAATCCTAGGAGTGGAATTAAGGATAAGTTTTTTAAGAAAGCCAACACAGCCATTACAACACATAAAATTATAAATACTACCATTGGTGCATTATTGGCGAAAAAGTGCTCCGAGTAAGTAAATGTGTCCGGGAAGAAGGTTGGTAAAAAGTACTGTACCGCGCCAAAAGCTCCTAAACAAATCAACGGAAAAATGTATTTCGAATTGATGTACGGAATTCTGAATTTACCTTTGGTGGCTCGTTCAGCCAATTCGGCTTCGCTTTGTGGCGATAGCATCAGAACGCCGCCGCAAACCAGGACAAAAGCAAATAAGGTTCCGATACTGGTAAAGTCGAGGACAAAGTTTTCATCGGTAAAGAAAATCGGAATTCCCACCACCAAACCGGTCACTATCGTAGCAAATCCGGGCGTTTTGTGTTTCGGATGAATCTCGGCAAATTTCTTCGGCATCAAGCCATCTCGACTCATGGTCATCCAAATTCTCGGTTGTCCCATTTGGAACACCAACATCACACTGGTCATGGCTACTACAGCCGCAATCGAAACAATGAATAGCATCCATTTCACACCTTTCAAGGCAAAAATTTCAGCTAACGGATCGCTCACGCCTAACAAATCGTATTTCACCATACCGGTTAACACTAAGGCTAAAATGATGTAAATGATGGTACAAATAACCAACGAGTAAATCATTCCGCGTGGTAAATCGCGTTGCGGATTCTGACTTTCTTCTGCTAGAGTAGATACGGCATCAAACCCAATATACGCAAAGAAAACGGCTGAAACTCCGGCCATCACACCGCCAAATCCGTTTGGCATAAAAGGCGTCCAGTTGTCAATGTCAACATACATAGCGCCAACAATTATCACCAAAACGATAATGGCCAGTTTAATGTACACCATCGCATTACTGAAGTTTTTGGATTCTTTGGTGCCTTTGTAAACCAGATACGTAATCAGCACATTAATGACCACCGCCGGCAAATCGAAAATAATACGGAGTCCGCCAATTACAGGAGCTGTATTCCAGGCGGTTAAACCTTCTCCGGGTTTATTGGCTAATAAAGCATCGTGAGCCGACTGATAATTAATCGTGAGCCATTCCGGTAAATGCAAATGGAAACTTTCGAGTAAATTGGTAAAATAGCCGCTCCAGGAAAAGGCTATATAGATGTTTCCGATGGAATATTCCATGAGCAAAGCCCAGCCAATAATCCACGCGAATAATTCGCCAAAAGACACATAAGCATAAGTGTAGGCACTACCTGAAACCGGCACGCGCGAGGCAAATTCGGCATAACACATGGCCGTAAATCCGCAGGCAATGGCACAAATGATATATAAAAATACCACGCCCGGACCGCCGGAAAAACAAGCATTGCCAATCGCACTGAATGTTCCGCCACCAATAATAGCCGCTATACCAAAAAACGTTAAGTCTTTTACCGTAAGTACTTTATTTAAACCCGAATGTTCTCCGTCGCCGCCTTCTTTAAGTATTACGGAAGTCGATTTTTTTCGGAATAAGTTGGATAATGACATGTTTGGTTAGTGTTATGTTAAGCAAAAAACAAATATAAGATAAGATAACAAAAATCATGTTTTTAATCTCATTTTTTAAATAAGTTTGCCCTCAAATTAGCCCTAATCCAAGAAACTATGACTGTATAAGGAAATACAATGCAATAGTGTTTTTTTATGAAGTAGTAACAGAGTACTTTTGCACCACTTAAAAAATAACTTTTTAAACCATACAAATTATGTCACTAGTAGGTAAAAAATTCCCCAACATTACTGTAGACGCTATCTCTTACATGGGAGATAACTTAAGAATCAATGTGCTTGAAGAAGCGACTAAAAACAACAAAAAAGTGCTTTTGTTTTGGTATCCGAAAGACTTTACTTTCGTGTGTCCGACAGAATTACACGCTTTCCAAACTGCTTTAGCCGAGTTTGAAAAAAGAAACACTATTGTAATCGGTGCTTCATGTGATACTAACGAAGTGCACTTCGCTTGGTTGAATACCGCTAAAAACAACGGTGGAATCGAAGGTGTAACTTATCCGTTATTGGCTGATACTACCCGCAATTTATCTGCTGCTTTAGATATTTTAGATGCAGAATGGGTTTATGATGCCGAGTTAAACGATGAAATTTTAGAAGGTTCTAACGTAACCTTCAGAGCAACATACTTAATTGACGAAACCGGAAAAATTTTCCACGAAAGCGTTAACGATATGCCATTAGGTAGAAACGTAAACGAGTTTTTGCGTTTGATTGATGCTTACACGCACGTTCAAACTAAAGGAGAAGTTTGTCCGGCTAACTGGGAAGAAGGTAAAGAAGCGATGTCCGCTGACCGTTTGAGTACTGCAGCTTATTTAAGCCAAAACTAATTATCAATAACAATAACAATGGCAATGTTCAATATGAATTATTGAGTGTTGTCATTGTTATTCTCATTGCAATTCTAAAGCTATGTTAATCGAATTAAACGAAGATACGTTACAAAATTTAGTAAATACTAACGAGAAAGTCGTAGTGCAATATTCTGCTTCTTGGTGTGGCAATTGCCGCATTATGAAACCAAAATTCAAAGTATTGGCTTCACAACATGAAGGAATGACTTTTGTTTTGGTAGATGCAGAGAATGCTCCTGAATCCAGAAAATTAGCCAACGTGTCTAATTTACCAACTTTTGCGACTTTCGTAAACGGAAAATTGGTCAACCAAACGCAAACCAACAAAGCTGAAGTTTTGACCGAATTGGTAAACGAAATTGTATAACAGATTTAAGACCGGTTAGACACCTTAGACTAACTTAGACAATTTAGACTGGCTTAGACGCTATTCGACAAATTCCAAATCTAAGAAGTCTAATAATCTAAGAAGTCTAAAAATCTAACAATCCAAAAAAATGAAACTACCCGTAATCAAACATTTGACGCAATTTATTGAGGAGAATGATCAAGATTATATCATTGAAACCATAGAAGTACTGGAAGCCTTAACTGAAGTTCCTTCCTTAAAAGACGAAGAATTGGATGTGATAGGTGAATTGATTTCCAATATGTATGGCGCGCTCGAAGTGAATAAAATGGTCAAAGAAGGCAAAGACAAAAAAGAAGCCTTAAACGATTTTATGAAACGCGTATTAGGTTCCATAGATAAATAAAAAAAAAACGTCCCGATTTCGGGACGTTTTTTTAAGGGGTAAAAACCGATTTGTAATTGTGCCAATACCGCCAAATTAAAAACAGATTACCCAAGAAAAGCAATGCTGCTATGGGTAAAGTTTCAGGCGACATAAAATAGTTAATCAACAGTATGTTTAAAGTTACCGGTAAAATCACTATGTTGGCCAAGCTCACATATTTTCCGGTCACATACGATAAACCACACAATAATTCCACTGCCTTGGCTAACGGAATCAGATAAACAGAAGCTACTAATCCGGCATTAAAAGCCTTGAAATTACCCGTAGCTTCAGTTTCAGGCATTAATTTCAAAAAGAAACTGATGGAGGCAAACAGTAAAAAGAGTCCGATTAAAATTCGGATAATAGTTGTTGCTAATTTCATAGTTTTAAAGTTATAAGTTGTTCTATCAAAGTTACTCAAAAAAATAACAGTCGTTTATTTTTGATTTAATTATTTCAACAACAGTTAGTTGAATGGTTTAGCTATGCTGTCTTAAAAACATCTTTTTTATTGTATTTTTGGATTTCAAAATCCACCGAATTGAGAACTGTAATCCAAAAAGAAATCAACGATAATAACCGGCTTAAAAACCAATTATTGCATTGGGCGCAACAATTCCGCGAAGTTGTTTTTTTAGATAGCAATCAGTACCAACAGCGCTATACAAGCTATGATTGTATCTTGGCTGTGGACGCTTTTACCGCTATTAAAACGGATTATGCTAATGCCTTTGAAGATGTAAAGCAATACCAACAGCAAACCAAAGATTGGTTGTTTGGCTATTTGTCATACGATCTAAAAAACGACATCGAAGACCTGCATTCCAATAATTTTGATGGTTTGGACTTTCCCGATTTGTTTTTTTTCCAACCTAAAAAGTTGTTTTTGCTGAAAGGCAATACTTTGGAAATTCAGTATCTGCGCTTGTGCGACGACGAAATCGAATCCGATTTTACTGCAATAACAAATTATCCACAACTAATCACAAACAATAATGTCACCCTGAGCGTAGTCGAAGGGCAACAATCCAAAATACAACAACGCATTTCCAAAGAAAGCTATTTAGCAAAAGTGACCGAAATGCTCTCACACATCCATCGCGGCGATATCTACGAAGCCAATTTTTGCATGGAGTTTTATACCGAAAACGCTCACCTTGAACCGGTGGAAATTTACCAAAAGTTGAATGCCATTTCGCGTCCGCCGTTTGCGACCTATTTCAAAAACAACCATCAATTTTTATTGTGTGCCTCGCCCGAACGCTATCTTAGAAAAGAAGGCAATAGAGTCATTTCTCAACCCATAAAAGGCACGGCCAAACGTCATTCGGATAAAGTCTCAGATGAGCAATCCAAAACCGAATTGGCTCAAAATCCGAAAGAACGCTCGGAAAATGTGATGATCGTTGATTTGGTGCGCAACGATTTATCGCATACCGCTACTAAAGGTTCGGTAATCGTGGAAGAGTTATGCGAAATCTATTCTTTCGAGCAAGTACATCAGATGATTTCTACTATAGTTTCAACAGTGGAAGATGCTACTTCACCCATCGAAATTTTAAAAACTACTTTTCCTATGGGCAGCATGACCGGAGCACCCAAAATTTCCGCCATGAAAATCATCGAAGATTTAGAAGCAACCAAACGCGGCTTGTATAGCGGTGCCATTGGGTATTTTACGCCGGATAACGATTTCGATTTTAATGTTGTTATTCGAAGTATTTTATATAATGCAGAGAACGAATATTTGTCTTTTTCAGTGGGAAGTGCCATTACGTCTCAAGCCGTTCCGGAGCAAGAATATGAGGAATGCTTATTGAAAGCTAAGGCCATGTTCGAAGTTTTGAGCTAAATTAACTACTTTTGAACATGCTGTTAAAATTCCAAAACCACCTCAATACAAACCTTTCTTTTCTTAAAGGAAAGAAGTTATTATTGGCTGTCAGCGGTGGCATCGATAGTATGGTTTTGGTCCATCTTTGTCATCAATTGAATTTAGATTTTGCCATTGCACATTGCAATTTTCAGTTGCGTGGCGTAGAAAGCAACGAAGATGAGGCTTTTGTAAAATCGCATGCGGAAAAAATGCAAGTGCCTGTTTTCATTGAAAGATTCGATACCCAAACTTTTGCCGACCAACATAAATTATCCATTCAAGTCGTTGCCCGAAACCTGCGCTACGAATGGTTTTATTCGCTTTTAGCCAACCACAATTTCGATTATATTTTAACCGCACATCATTTAGACGATAGTCTGGAAACCTTTCTCATCAATTTTACGCGAGGTTCCGGTATGGAAGGCTTTACCGGTATTCCACAACAAAACGATAAGATTGTAAGACCGTTGTTGGTTTTCTCCCGAAATGATATCGAAGTTTTTGCCCAAGATAATAATGTTGAATGGAGAGAAGACAGCAGTAATGCCACCGATAAGTATTGGAGAAACAAATTGCGTCACGACGTGATTCCGGTTTTAAAAGCACTTAATCCGAGTTTACTTTCTTCATTCGAAAATACGGTTCTTCATTTAAAACAAACCCAATCTTTGGCCGAAGACGCTGTGAAAAGTTTGTATCTATCTGTTGTAACCGAGGAAGAGCATCACACAGTAATTGATTTAAAAAAGTTACTGAAATACGCTAACTACAAGGCTTATTTATACGAATGGTTGCGACCTTTTGGTTTTTCAGATTGGACAGCTGTATACGATTTGTTAGCAGCGCAATCGGGTAAGCAAGTCTTATCGGAGTCGCATATTTTGCTCAAAAACAGAGGCGTTTTACTCTTGTTTCCGAAGCAAACTACCATCAGTGAAGAAGTGTATTGGATTACCAAGGAACAAACCGACGTTAAAGTTCCCTTAAAAATGAGCTTTTGTAACGTAAGTGACATTTCGAATCAAACGAGTAATGTTATCTTTGTCGATGAAGCTTTGTTGCAGTTTCCGTTAACCCTGCGTCGTTGGCAGGAAGGCGATGTTTTTCAGCCTTCCGGAATGACCGGGAAAAAGAAATTGAGCAAGTTTTTTAAAGACGAAAAATATTCGCTTTGGGATAAAGCCAACGCTTGGTTGCTTTGTTCCGACAATAAAATTGTTTGGATTGTAGGGAAAAGAGCCGATGAGAGGTTTAAACCTACAGCCAACACCACTAAAATTTTACAAATTAATTACGAAGCCTAATGAAGAAAGTACTTTTTTTGCTTTTGAGTTTTTTAACGTTATTCACTGCCCAAGGCCAAATGGTCAATCCGGTCAAATGGTCGAGCAGAGTAGAGAAAATCAGTGACACCGAATTCAATTTGGTTATGGAAGCCAAAATTGATGACGATTGGCATTTGTATTCTCAGTTCACCCCTGAAAACGGACCGTTGCCGGCGGAGTTTAAATTCAAAGACGCCAAGGGCAATTATGAATTGATTGGGAAAGTCAAAGAAAGTCCGTATAAAAAACAATACAACGATGTTTTTGAAGTAGACGAATACTATTTCGAAAAGAAAGCGACGTTTACCCAAAAAATTAAGATAACCAATCCGAATTTCACTACGCTAAAAGCCTCTGTTGATTATCAGGTTTGTAAAGAAGTGTGCATCAATCAAGACAATACCTTTACGTTTCAATTGCCTAAAGTTACTATTGCAGAGACCGTTGCTACTCCCGAAGTAACAGATACTATTTCAGCAGATACAGCACAAGTGGCGGCTCAAGAATCAACTTCTACTAAGGCAGCAACACCGGTAAATTCCAAACCGGAAGAGCAAAAGGGTTTGTTGACCATTTTCTTTTTAGCCTTTCTAGGCGGTTTAGCGGCTTTGTTAACGCCTTGTGTGTTTCCAATGATTCCAATGACAGTTAGCTTTTTCACCAAACACAGCGGAACCAGACAAAAAGGAATTGCTAATGCTATATTCTACGGGGTTTCCATCATTTTAATTTATGTCGTTTTAGGATTGATTATTGTAGGTGTTTTTGGTGCCGAAGCTTTAAATGCGTTGTCTACCGGAGTGGCTTTTAATATTATTTTCTTCATTATTCTGGTGTTTTTTGCCTTCTCATTTTTGGGTGCTTTCGAAATCATGTTGCCTAATTCTTGGGCGAATAAAGTTGACCGACAAGCGGGGAAATCAGGCGTTGTTGCCATCTTTTTCATGGCACTGGCTTTGGCTATAGTTTCGTTTTCTTGTACCGGTCCAATTGTTGGAACTTTACTGGTAGAATCGGCTTCCAAAGGCGGCATCGCCCCAATAGTCGGGATGCTGGGTTTCTCCTCAGCGATTGCCTTACCATTTATGCTGTTTGCCTTGTTCCCAACTTGGTTGAATTCGCTGCCAAAATCAGGCGGTTGGATGAACTCTGTTAAAGTCTCATTGGGCTTTTTGGAGTTGGCTTTTGCCTTTAAATTTTTATCTAATGCCGATTTGGTGTTGCAATTGCATTTGTTGGAAAGAGAAGTATTCTTAGCCATTTGGATTGCTATTTTCGGCGCTTGGGCATTGTATTTATTCGGAAAAATTACTTTGCCGCATGACAGTCCGTCAACCCATATTTCAGTAGGAAGATTATCTCTGGCTTTATTGGTTTTATCTTTTACCGTATACATGATTCCGGGATTATTCGGCGCACCGCTAAAATTAATTTCGGCATTCCCGCCACCGCAAACCTATAGCGAAAGCCCAAGAGGTTTTTTAGGCACTGCTGTTGAAACTTCCAAAAGTGACTTACCCGATGGCGCCAAAGTAGGTGAACACGGCATCATAACTTTTACCGATTACGACAAAGGTTTGGCTTACGCCAAAGAGGTAAATAAACCAGTGATGTTAGATTTTACCGGATTTGCTTGTGTGAATTGCCGCAAAATGGAAATCAATGTTTGGTCGGATGAAAAAGTGCTGAGTGTACTCAAAAACGACGTAGTGTTAATTTCACTATATGTAGATGACAAACGTGAATTGCCTAAAGAACAACAATATGTTTCCAAAGAAACCGGAAAGGAAGTGGTAACTATTGGCAACAAATGGACAGATTTTATCATCACCCGCTACAAAACAAACACGCAACCGTATTATGTTTTAACCGATTTAAAAGAACAAAAGCTTAATGAGCCAATTAGTTACACCCCAAACATAGACGACTTCTTAGCTTGGCTAAAAGATGGTATTTCCAAATTCAAATAAAAAAAGCCCCGATTCTTTCGGGGCTTTTTTTATCCTAAAATTTCACTGACTTCACTTTTCAAAAAGGCGAGTGCTACATTGGTCGCAACATCGTCTTGCAATAAGTTACTCAAGATTTTTTCTCTCAATTCATCTGCGGTTTTGACACTATCATCAGCAGTAGCTTTTCTAATATTTTGAATGATGGTATTTTTCGCAGTGATAATCATCGTCCAACATTCATCGGAGATATACACTTGCTGTGTCAAATTGTGCTCAAATTCTTGGTCGATGTGGCGAATGATGAGGTTTTGGTACTCTTCTTTATTTGTACTTAAGGGCGCCACACGAATTAACAATTTAGAAGGATTGATGCGTTCTAAAAACAAAGCCATTCTCTCATAAGCTTGTAGTCGCAAAGGCAACGCTTGTTTTTGATTTTCTTTTTGCAACAACCAACGACGGGTATGCTGTTGGTCTTTGAAATAACTGTCAAACAAATAATACGCTACACCACCGGTTACCAGCGATGGTACAGTGTACATCATTAACTCGAGTATTTTATCTGCATTCATAGAATTAATTGCTAAAAATTGTTGACAAATATAATAGAAATACGCCATAATCTGTATTGCAATTCAGCATAAGTAACCTTAAATTTGTCCTTTACGATTATTAGCCTTAGTGCCTCAGAACCTTAGTAACTTAGTACCTGAAATGCAACAATATATTGCCCAACTCAACGAAGCCCAACAAGCACCGGTTTTTCAAAAAGACGGTCCGATGATTATTATTGCCGGCGCCGGTTCGGGGAAAACACGTGTTTTAACGGTTCGTATTTCCTATTTGATGAGTTTAGGCGTGGATGCTTTTAATATTTTGGCTTTAACCTTTACCAATAAAGCCGCACGCGAAATGAAAAAGCGTATTGCTGATATCGTGGGAAATAACGAAGCCAAGAATCTTTGGATGGGAACATTCCACTCGGTTTTTGCCAAAATTTTGCGCATCGAAGCAGAGAAATTGGGCTATCCGTCTAACTTTACCATTTATGATACGCAAGACAGCGTGCGCTTGATTTCGGCCATCATCAAAGAAATGCAGTTGGACAAGGACATCTACAAACCCAAACAGGTTTACAGCCGAATATCATCCTATAAAAACTCTTTGATTACCGTAAAAGCGTATTTCAACAATCCGGAGTTGATGGAAGCCGATGCGATGAGTAAAAAACCGCGTATGGGCGAAATTTATCAAAATTATGTTGAGCGATGTTTCAAAAGCGGCGCGATGGATTTTGACGATTTATTGCTTAAAACCAACGAATTGCTCAATCGTTTCCCGGATGTGTTGGCGAAGTATCAAGACCGCTTCCGATACATTTTGGTAGATGAGTACCAAGATACCAACCATTCGCAATACTTGATTGTTCGGGCTTTATCCGACAGATTCCAGAATATTTGTGTGGTCGGCGATGATGCGCAGAGTATTTACGCGTTTCGCGGCGCCAACATTAATAACATTTTAAATTTCCAGAAAGATTACGATAACGTAAAAACCTATCGATTGGAGCAAAACTACCGTTCGACTAAAAACATAGTGGAAGCGGCCAATTCGATTATCGATAAAAACAAAACCAAACTCGAAAAAGTGGTTTGGACTGCTAATGATTTTGGTCCGAAAATTAAAGTCCACCGCAGTTTAACCGATGGGGAAGAAGGCCGATTTGTAGCTGGAGAGATATTCGAACAGAAAATGCGCAACCAACTCATGAACGGTCAGTTTGCCATTTTGTATCGAACAAATGCGCAATCCCGAGCCATGGAAGATGCTTTGCGCAAACGCGACATTCCGTATCGTATTTACGGCGGCTTGTCTTTCTACCAACGCAAAGAAATCAAAGACGTACTGAGTTACCTTCGCTTGGTTATCAATCCTAAAGACGAGGAAGCTTTGGTGCGTGTTATCAACTATCCGGCACGCGGCATCGGTGATACTACAGTGGAAAAGTTGACCGTAGCGGCCAATCACTACAAGCGTTCCATTTTTGAAGTGATGGAGCACATTGATAAAATCGATTTAAAACTCAACGCCGGTACCAAGCAAAAGTTACAGGATTTTGTTACAATGATTAAGAGCTTTCAAGTTGTTAACGAGCAACAAGACGCTTTTGTATTAACCGAACACGTGGCCAAAAAAACCGGTTTGATTCAGGAACTCAAAAAAGACGCCACGCCCGAAGGTATCGCTCGTATCGAAAACATCGAAACCTTGATGGGTGGTATCAAGGATTTTATTGAAGGACAGAAGGAAGTTGACGGCGCACGCGGTGCTTTATCCGAATTTTTGGAAGATGTTGCTTTGGCCACCGACTTAGACAACGACACCGGTGATGACGACCGTGTGGCTTTGATGACCATTCACTTGGCTAAAGGACTTGAATTTCCGTATGTGTTTGTGGTTGGGATGGAAGAAGATTTGTTCCCGAGTGCCATGAGTTTGAATACACGCAGCGAATTGGAAGAAGAACGCCGCTTGTTTTATGTAGCCTTGACGCGTGCCGAACACCAAGCGTATCTGACTTACGCCCAATCGCGTTACCGTTGGGGTAAACTCACCGATGCCGAACCATCGCGTTTTATTGAAGAAATAGACGACCAATATTTGGAATATATCAACCCAATGGATCGTGGCGGTTATACGTATAAACCGAGCATCGACTTAGATATTTTCGGGGATATCGACAAATCAAAATTGCGATTGTCCAAACCGGTAGCCGGCATTCCGCCAAAAACCTACGGAGAAGAACCGTCATCTTCAGCAAATATTCGTAAATTGAAACCGGTTTCGGGCTCAGCACCGGCAGCAGGCAACTTATTCGATAACAAATTAGCCGTAGGCAACGTTGTGATGCACGAACGATTCGGTAGAGGAGAAATCGTGAATATGGAAGGCGTTGGTGCTGACAGAAAAGCAGAAATCAAGTTTGAAGTTGGCGGCATCAAAAAATTGTTGTTGCGCTTTGCCAAACTTGATGTTATAGGATAACTTTTTTTAATACTATATTATCTAAAAGGTCTAATAATCTAAGAAGTCTAACAATCAAAAAAAATGGCCGAATTCATTAAAATATACGAAGACAAACCCAGCGAAGCCGCTATAAAAAAGGTAGTGGAAGTCCTTCGTGACGGTGGTTTGGTCATTTATCCTACCGATACTGTGTACGGTTTGGGTTGTGACATTACCAATTCCAGAGCTTTGGAACGCATCGCCAAAATCAAAGGAATAAAATTGGAAAAAGCCAATTTTTCGTTCGTGTGTTACGATTTGAGTAATTTATCGGATTACGTTCGTCAGATTGATACAACCACTTTTAAAATTTTGAAGAGAACACTTCCTGGTCCATATACTTTTATTCTTCCGGGGAATAACGATTTGCCAAAAGAATTCCGTAAAAAGAAAACAGTCGGTATTCGTGTACCGGATAATAATATCGCACGAGAGATAGTAAGAATGTTGGGCAATCCGATTGTTTCGACTTCCATCCACGATGAAGATGAGGTTTTAGAATATTCCACCGACCCGGAATTAATCTTTGAAAAATGGCAAAACAAAGTCGACTTAGTGATAGACGGCGGATATGGCGATAACATTGGTTCGACTATCATCGATTTGTCCGGATATGAACCCATAGTGGTGCGTGAAGGCAAAGGCGATCCTGATATTTTTTAAGATGATACAACGCTTACTTTTCGGACTGATTTTATTGTGTGCAACTGATGTTTTTTCACAATACATCAAGGGGAAAGTCGTGGACGAATCGCAACAGCCTTTACCTTCTGCTACAGTGTATTATGAAGGCACTACGCTGGCTACTTTGACAGATGATCAAGGAAATTTTATCTTGCTTTACAATCCTAAAGTAAAGCGTCCGATAGTGGTGAGTTACATGGGATACGTTACTGCTTATGCTGAAAACTATAGTGTAGATAAACCTTTAAAAGTTATAATGAGACAGTCTACCAGTTCTTTAAGAGAAGTGGTTATCAAAAAAGAACGTTTCACCCGAAAAGAAAAGATGGCCATTTTTAAAGAGCGCTTTTTAGGCATATCGCCTTTCGGATTAAGAACCACAATTGAAAATGAAGAGGATATCGAATTAGAGTACGATGAAGAGAAAATGATGTTGAAAGCGTATAGTGACAAGCCGTTAATTATTATTAATCGTGCTTTAGGCTATAAAATCAATTACGAATTGGTTGATTTTGAAATTCAATTCACCAAAGTGAGCCTGAATCCTCATACTGTCAAAAGGGCTTTTTATTCGGGCTATACTCGTTTTGAAGAAATTAAAAGTTCTACAGCAGTGATTAATAACAGGGAGGAGGCTTATAAAGGATCTCCAATGCATTTTTTCAGATGCTTAACAGGATATTCCTGGGGCGCAGAAAGTTTTAATTTGTTTTATAAAGGGTTAATAACAACACCGGCAAATCATTTTACAGTTTACAAACAAGATGATGATAGGTTTAAAGTATTGATCAAAAAACAAAATGAGCCGGAACTGCTTGACAGCAACATCGTAGCAGTTTTTGGTTTGATGTACAATGGTGAAAAATCCAGTGTCTATTTTACTACAGATACGATTTATGTTGATGCCTTTGGGAACAATCTTAGTCCCCGTGATGTTTCATTTGCAGGATTTATCCAGGGTAAACGTTTAGGCGATACTTTACCGCTTAATTACGGATTATAAAAAAAGCGTCCTGAATTTCAAGACGCTTTTAATGTTATTTAGTATTGCAGTTTATTGTCCTTTCTGCGCTTTCATTTCTTTTTCAATCATTTCGTAGAACTCGTCAATTTTAGGTAAAATTACGATACGTGTTCTTCTGTTTACAGAACGATTAGCAGCAGAATTGTTTTCAACCAACGGAATGAATTCTCCACGTCCGGCTGCGATTAGTTGTTTCGGGTTTACATTCAAGTCTTTGGTCAATACGCGTACTATAGCAGTTGAACGTTTAACACTCAAATCCCAGTTGTCCAAAAGAATGGCATTTCCGGTAAAAGGAACGTTATCGGTATGACCTTCCACCATACATTCAAAAGTAGGTTTGTCATTAATTACTTTGGCCACTTTAGCCAACACTTCTTTGGCTTTATCACTTACGACATAACTACCGCTTTTAAACAACAATTTATCGGCAATAGAGATGAAAACAACGCCTTTGTCTACGTTTACTTCAATATCCGGATCAGAAATACCTACTGAACTTTTCAAGCTGGTTACCAAAGCTAAGGTTACACTGTCTTTGCGAGTGAGCGCATCTTGCAAACGGGAAATTTTCAAATCCTTTTCTTTCAAACTTTCTAAAGATTTTTCCAGGTTTTGGGCACCTTTGGAAGTCAACATCGTCAATTCTTTCTGATTGTTGATCAAATCGGAATTGTTTTGTTTCAGATACTCATTTTGTTTGGATAACGCCTCTTTTTCAGAAAGACACAAATTTAATTTAACCGTAGTTGAATTCAATAAGTCCTGACATTCTTTGTTTTGGGCTTCTAAAGCGGCAATTTTTTTCTTCGTTCCGCAGGAAGTCAACGTCAATGTGGCCAATGAAAGGGCAAAAATCACTTTTCTCATAAGTCTGGGATTAAAATTTTAACAAAAGTACTATTATTTTAAATTTTAACAATCGTAGGGAATGATAAACTCTTGTTAAAATCAAGGCTCAAAAACCTTGCCGTTCTTGACAAAGTATTGGTGAATGATGCTTTTACTACGGTAATAATCAGACCTTATTTTTGGATAGCGTTTTTTTAATGTTTTGTTTATCAGACCGTAAAAAGCAAAATGTGCTTTAACAATAGCCCAACAATGTTTGAATTTTCCTTTCAAAATAAATTGAATGCCGGCCAAACCATCCAAACACAAACGCAAAAACAGGATAATAAACAGTTTGCGTTCGGGTAAATTCTTGGTCAACATCAACAATGAATTCCGGAAGTTCAAAAAGGTTTTTCTGGGATTGCCTTCGTTTAACGTAGCGCCGCCCACGTGATACACTACCGATTTTGAAGTATATCTTGCCGTATAACCCAAGTTGAAAGCACGCCAACACAAATCAATTTCCTCCTGATGAGCAAAGAAATCATCGTCAAAACCATTCAGTTTTCTGTAAATATCTTTTCGGATGAACAAACAAGCTCCACTGGCCCAAAAAATATCCACGTCATCATTGTATTGGCCTTGGTCTTTTTCTAGGGTGTCAAACATTCTTCCGCGACAGTATGGATAGCCGAATTGGTCGATGTAACCACCGGCAGCACCGGCATATTCAAAGTAAGCTTTGTTTTTGTAATCTAAAATTTTGGGTTGGATAATACCAACGTTGGCTTCGTTATCAAAAACATACAGTATGGGAGCGAGCCAATTTTCTGTAACTTCAATATCAGAATTCACTAAGGCATAGTACTCTTCTTCCACTTGTTGTAAAGCCACATTATAGCCTTTGGCAAAACCGTAATTGCCTTCGTTTTTAATGATGGTAATCTGAGGAAATTTCGATTGAATGATTTCGATGGAAGTATCCGTCGAAGCATTATCGGCCACATAAATTGTAGCTTCTTCAGAATACGCAACGACCGAAGGCAGAAACTGTTCCAACAATTTTGCTCCGTTCCAATTCAATATGACAACTGCTATTTTTTTCAAGGTTTTTCGATATTAAGGTTCATTCGGAATAATAACCGGTTGAATATTCAGCGCTTTTTTAACCCATTTGTCAAGGGCTTCATAATCCGGATTGGCATCGGCTTGTTTTAAAAAAGCTTTGATGATTTTGGTAGTAGGTGACAGTGGATTTTTACGCATAAAACGATTAAATTCCGTTTGGTTTTCGGATTCCAAGTTTCCATTGGAATAGTCAATCGTTCTGGTGTTTTCCATACCCATCAAGTAATCATAACAATACTCTTGATACAATTTAGTGGCGACTTCCAACAAAGCACTCTTCGGATACTGATTGATGAATCTTTCCCAAGTCAATACACGGTTGCCTACATCTTCCGGACTGATTAATATACCAGCATCTGCGCTGTATAATACGGTGTTTTCTTTGGCTTCATTTTTCAAAAAGTACTCATAGTCATCCGTCACTTTTCCCTTAAACATATTGTAATAGTGATAAGGTTGGTATCGAATTTCTACAAAACCTTCACCGATTTCCCAAAATTCAAGTTCAGATTTTTTAAACAAATCCACATGTTGTTGTAAGGAGTCCGGAAAAATATATTGGTCTTTTTCGTGTTCGTAGTAGTTGGTATAAATCGCTAAGAAGTCGGCTTCCAATTCGTTAAAATTTTTAATGCGATTTTCCATATTTTCAACGTATTCTTCGTATATTTCATTGCCTTGACTTTTGTTAGTAGCTTTTGATAATTTGTTTAGAAAATATTCCTCAAGATTTCCCATTGACCAAATGGCGTAGTCTACTTTTTTAAGTAAGGTTTCTTTGGTTCCCGAAGTATTGGTATCTACTGTGGTTTCCGAGTAAACAGTGTCTATCTTTATGGATTCGTTCTTTTTGGGAGTGATTTCTTTTTTACAAGAAATAACCATGAACGGTAAAGCGATTAAGAAGTATGATTTTCTCAGCAGTATCATTTTAAGGAATGTTATTGTTGGTATTCCGGTAGTTCCTTAAGAAAAATATACTTTTCTTCTTCCAGATTCATTTCGCAAAAGTAATGATTTACTCCGTTGGTTACCATCAAGTAGTCAGCGTTCAATTTTAAGTTGTAACGCGCAATTTGATCAAAAGTTTGTTGGGTAATCGTCACTTCAGGGGCTTTGCATTCTACTAAGAGAAACAATTCGCCATTGGGTTTAAAAACCACCAAGTCATACCGTTTTTTTGTACCATTTAGGGTAATGGTTTTTTCTGCGTTAATATAGGATTTTGGGTATTTTTTTTCTTGCAACAAAAACTGAATCGTATGTTGACGAACCCATTCTTCGGGAGTCAACAGAATAAACTTTTTCCGGATTTCATCAAAAATAGACACTTTATTTTCACTATTTTTGAGGCGAAACGAATAGTCAGGGAAATTCAATTTTTGCATTTCACGAAGTTACTGTCAATAAAGCAAAATACCAACAACTAAACCAACTTATTTTGGACGAAGTAGTTAAGATTATCAACGATATCAAAGCCGGAAAAATCAAGCCTATTTATTTTTTAATGGGTGAAGAACCGTATTATATTGACCGTATTACGGAGTATTTGGAGAATAGTTTGTTGTCGGAAGACGAAAAAGGATTCAACCAAATTGTACTTTACGGACGTGACACATCCATTGACGAAATCGTATCTAATGCCAAACGCTTCCCCATGATGGCTGAACGACAAGTGGTGATTGTTAAAGAAGCCCAAGACTTGGCTAAAACAATTGATAAGTTGGAAGCTTATGCTCAAAATCCGCAACCTACTACGGTTTTGGTTTTCGCTTACAAGTACAAAACATTAGACAAACGCAAAAAGGTAACCAAAACACTGGAAAAACACGGATTGGTTTATGAAAGCAAGAAAATGTATGAAAATCAGGTTGGTCAATGGATTAACCGGGTTTTACAAGGCAGAGGTTACAACATCGAACCCAAAGCCAATGCCATGCTGGTGGCTTTTTTAGGAAACGATTTGAGCCGCATTGCCAACGAACTTAACAAACTAGAAATTATATTGCCTAAAGGAAGTACTATTACTCCGAATCATATTGAAGAAAATATCGGATTCAGCAAAGACTTTAATGTGTTTGAATTCCGAAAAGCCATAGGCGAAGGCAATAAGGGCAAAGCGCATCAAATAGCCACTTATTTTGCTCAAAATGCAAAAGAAAATCCAATGGTTTTGGTCAACGGTCAGGTATTCTCTTTCTTTTCAGCCTTACTACAATACCATGGCTTAAAAGACAAATCGCCGGGAAATGTAGCCAAAGTACTTAAAGTGAATCCTTACTTTGTTAATGATTATATCGAAGCGTCGAAACGATTCCCGATGCGAAAAGTCAGCAGTATAGTTGCGGCTTTGCGAGGCATTGATGTAAAAAGTAAAGGAGTAGGCGCTGCTAATTTAAACGATGCTGAGCTCTACAAAGAGATGTTGTTGAGTATCTTTACCTGAGGGAATTTGATTTTCAATAACGAATCATACAGTTCAATAAAATATCTTTTATGAAAAAAATAATACTCTTTTGTTCTTTGTTTACCCTTTTGATGGGCAATGCCCAGGAAACTTATATTTACTGTGGTAAATTAATCGACACTCAAAACGGAAAAGTACTAACTAATAAAACGATAGTGGTGAGTGATAAACTCATCAAAAACATTCAAGATGGTTTTGTAGTACCTACCGAAAGCGATACCAAAATAATCGATTTAAAATCGAAAACCGTGATGCCGGGTTGGATTGATATGCACGTGCATTTGGAAAGCGAAACCAGCCCTAAAGAGTATCTTGAACGCTTTACACTTAACGATGCCGATGTAGCGTACAATGCCGAAGTATTGGCTAAAACTACGCTCATGGCAGGGTTTACCACGGTTCGGGATTTAGGCGGTACCGGTGTGAACGTCTCGCTTAGAAACGCCATTAATAAAGGCTTAGTCGTTGGTCCCCGAATTTTCACAGCCGAAAAATCTATTGCCACTACCGGAGGTCATGCCGATCCGACCAGCGGATTTAAAAAAGAATTGATGGGCAATCCCGGCCCGAAAGAAGGAGTAATAAACAGTGTTGATGAAGCTAGACAAGCCGTACGTCAGCGCTATAAAAATGGTGCCGATTGGATCAAAATAACTGCCACAGGTGGCGTATTGAGTGTTGCCAAAAGCGGCTCTAATCCACAATTTACAGAAGAAGAAATCACCGCTATTGTTAACACCGCAAAAGATTACGGAATGAAAGTAGCGGCTCATGCTCACGGTGACGAAGGCATGCAACGTGCCGTGAAATGTGGTGTAAAAACCATCGAACACGGTACGGAAATGAGCGAAACTACAATGGACTTAATGATAAAGAACAATGCGTATCTGGTGCCAACCATTACTGCGGGAAAAGCCGTAGCTGAAAATGCTTTGAAACCAGATTACTATCCGGCTATCGTTGTACCTAAAGCCTTGGCTATTGGCCCGCGAATTCAATCTACTTTCGCCAAAGCGTATAAAAGAGGTGTTCCCATTGCTTTCGGTACCGATGCCGGAGTGTTTGAACACGGCCAAAACGCTAAAGAGTTTATCTACATGACTGAAGCAGGAATGCCTTTTATGAAAGTCCTTCAGGCCGCTACAGTTACCAATGCGATGTTGTTGGACATGGATAAAAAAATTGGGGTTATTGCGCCTGGGTTTTTAGCAGATATCATCGCTACTGAAGATGATCCTACACTAAACGTAAGCGCGGTATTGAATGTTGTTTTTGTCATGAAAGAAGGCGTGGTTTTCAAATAGGTTTTTACACGATAAACCGTTAATTATTTGCCCCATAATTTATAATTTTTAACGATATTTGTCGTCCGAAAATCAAAACCACAAAACTATGGCAATGAACAAAAATACAGTTTTAGGCTGGGCCACTTTTATCATGATTGTAATGGGACTTATTTTAATCGGTCTCGGTGTATACCGTTACGCCGATGTGGCCGGTTGGGGATTTGGCGCTGTTGGCGTTGGCTTTTTGGCTAATGCTTGGGTGTTCAGTTCTCTTAAAGGACGCGTATAACGGAATCAAAAAGCAATATTTTAAACTAACAATCTTAACAATTCACAAATTATGTCAGATGATAAAAAAGTGATTTTCTCCATGCAACGTGTGAGCAAATCTTATCAGGGCAGCGACAAACAAGTGCTTAAAAATATTTATTTGAGTTTCTTTTACGGCGCTAAAATCGGAATCTTGGGTTTAAACGGCTCAGGAAAATCGTCTTTGTTGCGCATCATTGCGGGTGTTGACAAAAACTACCAAGGTGATGTCGTTTTCCAACCGGGTTACACCGTGGGTTACTTAGAACAAGAGCCGCAGTTGGATGAAAGCAAAACAGTAATCGAAGTGGTTCGCGAAGGCGTAGCCGAGACTATGGCGATTTTGGATGAGTTCAATAAAATTAACGATATGTTCGGGTTACCTGAAGTGTATGAGGACGCCGATAAGATGCAGAAACTCATGGACAGACAAGCCGAATTACAAGACAAGATAGACGCTGCCGGTGCCTGGGAAATTGATAACAAATTAGAAGTGGCTATGGATGCGCTTCGCACGCCGGAAGGCGATATGCCAATCAGTGTGTTGTCCGGTGGTGAAAAGAGAAGGGTTGCCTTATGTCGTTTGCTATTACAACAACCGGATGTGTTGTTGTTGGATGAGCCAACCAACCACTTGGATGCGGAAAGCGTACTTTGGTTAGAGCAACATTTAGCACAATATTCAGGAACAGTAATTGCTGTTACGCACGACCGTTATTTCTTAGACAATGTAGCCGGATGGATTTTGGAATTGGACAGGGGTGAAGGTATTCCTTGGAAAGGCAATTATTCTTCTTGGTTAGACCAAAAATCAAAACGTTTAGAGCAAGAAGAAAAAGTAGCTTCCAAAAGAAGGAAAACATTAGAACGCGAATTAGATTGGGTTCGCCAGGGTGCTAAAGGAAGACAAACCAAGCAAAAGGCGCGTTTGCAGAATTACGACAAACTCTTAAACGAAGACCAAAAAGAACTCGACGAGAAATTGGAAATCTATATTCCAAACGGACCGAGATTAGGAACTAACGTAATCGAAGCCAAAGGTGTAGCTAAAGCGTTTGGTGATAAATTGTTGTATGACAACTTAAACTTTACGTTACCACAGGCCGGAATTGTTGGTATTATCGGACCAAACGGTGCCGGAAAATCCACTATTTTCCGAATGATTATGGGCGAAGAAAAACCGGATGCCGGTGAGTTTACGATAGGTGATACCGTAAAAATTGCCTATGTTGATCAAACGCATTCCAATATCGATCCGAACAAATCCATTTGGGAAAATTTCTGCGACGGACAAGAATTGATTATGATGGGTGGAAGACAAGTAAATTCCAGAGCCTATTTGTCGCGTTTCAACTTTGGCGGTAGTGACCAAAATAAAAAAGTGTCAGCACTTTCCGGTGGTGAGCGTAATCGCTTGCATTTGGCCATGACCTTGAAAGAAGAAGGCAACGTATTGTTGTTAGATGAGCCAACCAACGACCTAGACGTGAATACTTTACGAGCTTTGGAGGAAGGTTTGGAAAATTTTGCAGGATGTGCTGTAGTGATTAGTCACGACCGTTGGTTCTTAGACCGAATCTGTACGCATATTTTGGCCTTTGAAGGCAACTCGGAAGTGTACTATTTTGAAGGTGGTTTCTCTGAATACGAAGAGAACAAGAAAAAACGTTTGGGTGCCGATGCAACACCTAAGCGTATTAAATATAGAAAGTTGATTAGAAATTAACAGTTAACTTATAAAATCCTGATACATCAGGATTTTTTTTTGAAAAAAACTTTATATTTGACTGTCTTAACTAACCTCATGAATAAGAACAAACTAATCAGTTTGCTCGTTTTGTTTTTCTTTTCTATCAGCGCTATTCATGCGCAAGATACCGAAAAAGAAAAAGCAGCGATAAAAAAACTGCTCGATTTGGCTGTCGTTGATTTTGGCGACTCCAAATACGATAGTGCCTTGGAACATTCCAAAAAGGCATTGGTTCGTTCTTTTACCATTGATGATCATTTGCTCATAGCGCAATCTTACAACACCATCGGCGCCATTTTTAATGAATGCTCTGAATCAGGCAAAGCTATAGAGTTTTACAATAAGGCATTGTCCTATAATGAGAAAGTGGGTAATGACAAAATGTACAATTGGATTTACAGTAATTTGGGTAGTGTATATTATTTCAATGAAATTGATATACCTAAAGGAATTGAATATTATAAAATGGCATTGCCTTATGCTATCAAAAACAAAGATACAGCTCAAATTCATTACACTAAACTTAATTTAGCGAGTGCCTATTTTGCTCTCGAACAATATGATTTAGGTAACCAGCAAATCAACGAAATTAAAAATCAAATCATTGCTAAAGATGATGAAGAATCCAAAATGTCTTTGTATCATCTGTTAGGGATTTACGCCAGTAATAATAATGAAAAAGAAAAAGGAGAAGCCTATTTCAAAGCGGCTGAAAAAATAGCAAAAGAAAATGGCTTTGATTCTTTTTTACCTAACATTTATCAGAATTTTGTAGAGCATTATACTTTACATAATGAAATGGCAAAAGCTAAATTGTTCCAACAAAAAAATGACTCGCTCAACAAAGTATTGTACTCTTCTGAAAAAATTAATAATTTGAAGAAAGCGGCTAATCAGTTAGAGCTTCAGGAGTATAAAATTCAGCTGGAAAAAATTGAAAATCAAAATGAGAAGAATCAAAAAAGTCTAAATGAGTCTAAGCTGATTGTTATTCTTTTTATCGTAATCCTAATCATATTGCTACTATTATTGCTCACACTTTATAAAAATGTAAAGCTGAGAGAACAAGCCAACCAAGAACTTACCGTAGCCAATGAAGCTTTAAAAGAAGCTAAAGAAAAAGCGGAAGAAGCGTCTCGATTAAAATCACAATTCGTTTCAACCATCACTCACGAGTTGCGAACGCCTTTGTACGGTGTTATCGGTATTACCAATATCATTACAGACGAACACCGTGAATTATCCAATAGTCCGCATTTAAAATCACTTAAATTTTCCGCTAAATATTTATTGTCATTGGTGAATGATATTCTCCAAATCAACAAAATAGAAGAGAAGCGAGTGGTATTGGAGAATTTGATTTTTAATCTTACCGACGAGATTACCACCATTCAAAACTCAGTCGAATACATAGCCGAAAGAAACAATGATAAATTGATTGTTGAGATCGATACTGCCATACCGGAGTTTTTGATTGGCGATAAATTGCGTCTTTCTCAAATTATTATGAACTTGGTGAGCAATGCTTTAAAATTTACTAAAAACGGTGAAGTATCGTTGACGGCCGATTTGAAAGAAGTAATAGATAAAACATACTATATACAATTTAAAGTCAGCGATACCGGTATCGGAATTGCCAAAGAAGACCAAGCCAAAATCTTTGACAAATTTGTGCAAATCGAAAGAAAAGAGGAAGATTATCAAGGGACAGGTTTAGGACTGTCTATAGTGTCTCGATTGGTAGAATTGTTCAAGAGTGAAATCCATTTGGAAAGTGAGGAAAATGTAGGTACAACGTTCACTTTTACGATTGGTTTTGAATACGATGAAGAAAAATCCAGAGAAATTATCAATAATATTGAAGTTGATTTATCCGATGGTCATTTGTACAACATTTTGGTGGTGGAAGACAATAAAATCAACCAAATGGTCACCAAAAAAATTATCCAAAGCAGTAATATGAGCTGTACTATTGTTGATGACGGTTACGCCTCAATTGTAGCTTTAGAAAGAGAACGATTTGATTTGATTTTGATGGATATCAATATGCCGTTAATCAATGGTTTTGATACTACCCGAAAGATTAGAGAAAAGGGAATAGATATCCCAATTATTGCACTTACAGCTTTTGACAAACAAGAGGTAACAGAGGAAGCTATTTCAGCGGGAATGAACGATATTATGGTCAAACCATTTGAGCCATCTAAGTTGTTCCAAGTAATTAGCAATAATGTAAAAAACAGAGAAAGCGTTGATTAATACCAACGCTTTTTATTTTTCTTAGAGGCTTCCGACTTTCTCGATTTACTTTCACCTTCCGGTTTTTTTTTATTTCTCAAATCGGGTTTAGCATCCGGATTTGGTATGTTTTCTTTCCAAGGAAACGGATGATCTTTGATGGTTTTTACATTGACCTTAATTAGTTTTAAGATGTCTTTCCAGTACACTTCTTCGTCCTTGCCACAGAAAGAAATCGATATGCCGCCATTACCCGCACGACCGGTTCTACCAATACGGTGCACATAGGTTTCCGGAATATTAGGCAAATCGAAGTTGATTACGTAAGGCAAACTTTCAATGTCAATTCCACGCGCGGCTATATCTGTTGCCACTAAAACCGTAATCTCCTTGTTTTTAAACTGATCTAAAACGCGTTGGCGTGCGGTTTGCGATTTGTCGCCGTGAATGGCTTCGGCATTGACGCCGTTTTTCTTCAAGGCTTTCACCACATTATCGGCACCGTGTTTGGTGCGGACAAAAACCAATACGTTACTCAAATTTTGATTGCGAATCAAATGATACAACAAGCCGCGTTTGTTCTCTTTGTCAACAAAATACACTTGTTGCTCAATGATTTCTGCGGTAGAGGAAACCGGTGTAACCGAAACGTATTCGGGTTTGTTTAAAAACGTATCCGCTAATTCGCGTATCGCCATAGGCATAGTAGCCGAAAACAATAGCGTTTGGCGATTGTTTGGCACCAATTTTACAATTTTTCGAACGTCATTGATAAAGCCCATATCGAGCATCAAATCGGATTCGTCTAATACTAAAAAGTGCAAATGATCGAAATCTAAAAAACCTTGTTTGTGCAAATCTAAAAGACGACCCGGTGTAGCAATTAAAATATCAACGCCTTTTTTCAATTGGTCTACTTGCGGTACTTGCGATACGCCACCAAAAATGGTCAACTGTCTTAAATTGGTGTATTTGCCGTAGGTGTCAAAACTTTCCCCAATTTGAACAGCTAATTCTCTGGTTGGTGTAACTACTAAACAGCGAATTTGTTTGGTTTTTTTAGAGGAACCGACCATTCGGTGTAAGTTATGTATAATGGGAATAGCAAATGCTGCGGTTTTTCCCGTGCCGGTTTGGGCACAGCCTACTAAGTCTTTTCCGGCTAAAACAATCGGAATGGCTTTTTCCTGAATAGGCGTAGGGTTGGTATATCCTTCTTCAAAAACGGCTCTTTGAATACTTTTGGATAATGATAAATCTTCGAATAACATATAATTTGTTTGCGATTAAGTGCAAACCGCCACAAAGATAGCGTTTTATTAGTTAGGAGTTCAATGTTTCAAGTTTCGGGTGGTGAGTTTTGGGTTTCTGAATGAACTTTGATCTCGCAATTTTGACCTCGAAATTTATATAATTTCTTTTCTGGCTTTAATGAAATCGGTGACCAAGTAGCCAATAAGTTTCCCGATCAAATGATTGTTCTTTTCTTCGCCTAAATCAGGAGCGCCTTCGCAAATGTGTAAGTACGCCGCATTTTTATTTTTACCGAAGAAGTACACAAACTGACGCAATTCCTCGATAGAAAAACCGCTCATGGTCATGGCGCTGCTGGCAATGTTGGGCAAAGCATCCAAATCGATTTCTATGCCGTAAGCATCGTTTTTAATGAAGTCGTAAGCCGTGTTTAGCTCTTGTTGGAAGTTTTTTTGTTGTCTGACTTTAATTTCATCGTAGGTGTTGAAATTCACTCGATCTTCCATTTTTTTCAAGATGTCGAGTACATTTTTGGAAGTGTAGTTTTCATGTAAGCCAAAGATGAAGTACTTTTTGAGAAAACCTTCTTCGTAAGCGTAAGAGAATCCGTTGCCGCTGTGTCGTCCTTCTAAAATTCTGAAATCGGAATGAGCGTCAAAATTCACTGCATTGATAGGTTTACCCAAACCCAAAGCCGTTCCTTTGATATTGCCGTAGGCGTTGTTATGGCCACCACCAATAATAATCGGTGTTTTACCGCATTTGATGATGGAAGTGATTACATGAACCACTTCTTTATCGATGCGTTCTACCAAAGTACTTAATAATTTTCTATCGGCTGTTTGGTGAAAATCCAAGTCTTTGGCTTCTTCCATTTCTTTGGAGATATCAATTTTACCCAAAACTACGATTTGACTGCCTTTACAAAAACGATTGTGTTGGATGTTGGCAATGCTGCTAATCGCGCTTTGCCAAGCTGAAGCCGCGCCCGGACGACCAAAATTAGCCCTGATACCCACATCTTCCGGTATACCTAACAGTACATATTTGGCTTCACAATTTTTGAGAAAGGTCATGCAATTTTCCCCTTTCGGTATGGTCAGCATCTTTTCGCCAAATTTTACTTCGCCACTACGGTGGTTGGTAACTTTAGCCAAATCGGTCATGGTAAAAGGAATAATACGCTCCATTTTGGTGTTAAAAATTTCTCAAAAATATAATATAATAGGGAATTTCACGTTACTATATTAAATATTATTATTTTTGCTCTAATTAAATCTATAACCTATGGAAAATCAAAACGGTAACTCTAAATTAAAGGCAATCATAGCCATATTGGCTATTTTATTAGTAGGTAGTTTGATCTATATTTTCAAATTGACTTCTGATGCTAAAACACTCGAAACGACTATTGTTGAAACCAAATCTGAGAAAGAAAGTGTTTTAAAAGACTTAGAAGCCTTGAAGGCCTCTTATGATGAAGCCATTGCCGAAAATACTACAATGTCGGACGAATTAATCGCAGAAAGAGAGAAAGTAGCTAAATTAATTGTAGAGTTAAAAAACTCCAAAGGTGACAATGCTTCGCTAAGAAAGTACAAAGATCAGTACAAAGCCTTAGAACAAAAAATGCGCAATTTGATGCAGGAAGTGGAAGTGTTGAAAGCACAAAACCAAACTTTGACCACTAATTTAGACAGTACTAATGTTGTTTTAGAAGATTCTAAAAAATACAACCAAGTCTTAGTAGGTCAAAACGAAGAATTGGCTAAAACAGTTGAAAAAGGTCAAAAATTAACGGTAACCAATTTAAAAACGGCAGCTTACAAACAAAGAAGTTCCGGTAAACAAATCGAAACCGATAAAGCAAGCAGAGCTGATTTACTTCAAATCAGTTTTACTATTGCGGAGAACAAAATTGCTAAATCAGGAGATAAAGTATACTATGTTCAAGTAATCGATGCGAAGAACAATGTATTAGGAGATAAAGCAACGGTTTCTTTTGGTGATACTTCGTTGACTTATAGTTTTACAACCACTGTAAAATATGAAAACAAAACGGTTGACGTGAAAGAGCAATTACCGGGGAAAGATTTTGCCAAAGGCACTTACTTTGTCAATGTATTCGACAAAGGTGAGTTGGTTTCAAAAAGCAGTTTCTCTTTGCGATAATCAATTCGGAAAACAATAAAAAAGTCCTTCATTACGAAGGACTTTTTTTATGAGATTAATTTCCCTTTAAGTATAACTTGTTCCACCGGATTGCTACCAAAGGCGTACGGAATTTCATAGTATGAATTCAAAGGTTTGGTAATGATTACATTGGCTTTTTTACCAACAGTAATACTGCCGTGTGTAGCCGATAAACCCATCGCATAAGCACCATTAATCGTTGCTGCATTGATGGCTTCTTCCGGTGTCATTTTCATTTTGATGCAAGCCGTTGCTACCACAAAATTCATATTCCCTGATGGTGTTGTACCCGGATTGAAATCGGTTGCCAGAGCCAAGGGTAAACCTTTGTTTAGCATTTGGCGTGCCGGTGTATACGGAATACTGATGAAGAATGAACAACTCGGCAAAGCCACCGGCATGGTTTCAGAGGTTTTTAGCGCTTCTATGTCTTCTTTGGTTACAATTTCCAAATGATCTACCGAAAGCGCCTTATGCTTCACGCAAGCGGCAATTCCGTTAATGGCAGTAAATTGGTTTACGTGGATTTTAGCCTGCAAACCATATTGTTTCCCGGCTTCCATAATGCGTTCAGTTTCGGCTACTGAAAAATAACCGGTTTCCAGGAAAGCGTCAATGTAATCCGCCAAACTTTCTTCGGCTATTTTGGGCAACATTTCGTTAATAATAATGTCGATATAAGCCGAATGATTTTCTTTGTATTCTGTTGGAAAAGCATGTGCCCCGAGGAAAGTCGACTTAATAGCAATCGGATAATCTTGGGCTAATCTTTTAATCACACGCAGCATTTTCAACTCGCCTTCCACTGTCAAACCATAACCCGATTTGATTTCGATGGCGCCTGTGCCTAGTTGGATTACTTCTTCCAAACGCTTTTTTGATTGTTGGTAAATTTCGGCTTCCGAAGTGTCATTCAATCGTTTGGCCGAATTTAAGATACCGCCGCCGCGATTGGCAATTTCCTCATACGATAAACCGTTAATGCGATCCACAAATTCCTGCTCGCGATTCCCGGCATACACCAGATGCGTATGACTGTCGCACCAAGATGGAAGGACTATTTTTCCGCTAGCATCTATAGTGATTTCCGGATTGAGTTTCGGACAAGTTTCCATTGAACCGAAAGCGGCTATCGTATCATCTTCTATCAAAAGAAAAGCATTTTTTATCGAGGGTAAAACGGCCATGTCACTGCCGGAAACTTTATCAATTGGGGTTTCACGAACTTGCAGTAATTCTTTGATATTGATAATTAGCGTTTGCATGCGTTGATTTTTGGTAAAAATAGTTTGAAAAAACTAAATATGCTTAATTTTAGACAAATTTAGAAGCCGTGAGAAAAATTAAATACAAAAAGGGCAGAAAAGTGCAACCCACTTTTTTAGACTATACCGGTGTTCATAAAAATACCAAAACGGAAATGCAATTGTTTGTTTACGATACGAACGATTTGACCGAGTTTAAGGAGTTTACTACCGCTCAATTGGGAAAATGTATTTCGTTGGATAAGGTGAATTGGCTCAACATTCACGGCCTCAATGACACGAATATTATTAAGTCGGTTGGCGATTTTTTGCAAGTCGACAATTTTATGTTAGGCGATATTTTAAATACCACCAAACGCACCAAATTGGATGAATATCACGATGTGTTGTTCTTTAATATTAAATCGTTGTTACCGGTGGAAAACAGCGACAATATTGCTGTTGAGCAGATTAGTTTTTTGTTGAAAAACGGCATTTTAGTTTCGTTTCAGGAAAAGCGAAGCGACTTTTTTACGCACATTCGCGAACGCATCCGAACACATTCCGGTATTGTAAGAGATAAGAAAGCCGATTATTTATTGTACTTATTGCTCGATGCCGTGATGGAGAATTTTTACATCACTATAGAGAATGAAGAAGATAGGGTAGAAGAACTCATCAATCTTTCTAAAACCAGTACGAGTCCGCAAATATTGGAACAAATTGAAAAGCACCGTGACAATTTTAACTTTTTGAAACGGTCGATTATTCCGTTGCGCGATTCGTTGTATTCCATCAAAAGCATTAAAGACGATAATGTGTTTAACACGATTGAGCACGATAACTACAGTTTCTTCTCGCGTTTGCATCAAAAGTGTTTGGAGTTGTTAGAACAAATTGAATACGATTTGACTTCGCTCGACAGTGCCTCTAACTTTTATTTTTCTGCCCAAAACCAAAAGATGAATCAGGTGATGAAAACGCTGACTGTTGTTTCGGTGTTTTTTATGCCATTGACTTTCATAGTAGGCATCTACGGAATGAACTTCGACAACATGCCCGAATTGCATTGGCAATATGGCTACTTTATGGTTTTAGGCTTGATGTTTTTGTTGCTGTTGGGAATGATTTACTACTTCAAAAAGAAAAAATGGTATTAAGCGTTTTTCGATTTTAAAACTGTTTTTAAATACAGTAATCCAATTACAGCGGCAACTAATGACGAAACCAGAATCATGATTTTAGCATTGTCGATGTGTTCTCCGTCGGAGAAGGCTAGGAGTGTGATGAAGATAGACATCGTAAATCCGATACCGCCCAAAAAACTGACTCCTAAGACAGAATTCCAGTTTAAATCGCTCGGCAAACGGCTTATTTTGAGCTTAACTGCTATATAACTCAACAGCATAATGCCCAGTGGTTTTCCAACAATTAAGCCTAAGGCTATACCCAAAGTGTAGTGATGACTTAAAGCGTAATGCCAATCGGAGTTCAATACGATAGCGGTATTGGCCAAGGCAAATAAAGGTAAGATAATAAAGGCAACCGGTTTGTGTAAAAAGTGTTGTAGGATGAAGGAAGTCGATTTTTCATCGCCATTACCGAAAGGAATTGCAAAAGCTAACAGTACACCGGTAATGGTAGCATGTACACCCGAATTCAGCATAAAATACCACATTACAACGCCGCTGACTAAGTAGGGAATTAAGTTTCTGAATTTGAGTCGGTTTAAAACCAAAAGAAACGCAAATATACCGAGCGCTATAATGAGGTTGCTCCAAACCAATCCTTTCGAATAAAACAGCGCGATAATTAAGATGGCACCTAAGTCGTCTATCACAGCCAAAGCTGTTAAAAACACTTTCAATGACACCGGAACGCGGTTGCCCAATAGGGAAAGAATCCCCAAGGCAAAAGCAATATCTGTCGCCATTGGAATTCCGGCACCCGATTGCGTATCCGTTCCATAGTTTAGGAATAAATATAATCCGGCAGGAACTAGCATACCGCCAACGGCAGCAAATATGGGTAAAAGCGCATTTTTAAGGTTCGACAATTCACCGGCATAAACTTCTCTTTCTAATTCCAAACCAATGAGCAAAAAGAAGATGGTCATTAAGCCATCGTTAATCCAATGTTCAAACGAATGGTTACCTATTTGGTAATGCCAAAGGTGAAGGTATTGTTCGCTTAAAAAGGAGTTGGTTAACAACAACGATAGTATTGTACAAGCAATTAGTACAAATCCGCCGGCTCTTTCGCTTTCAAAAAAGTCTTTGAATAGTTTGGTAATCTTCATAAGGCAAAGATAAAAAAAAAGCACCCTAAAAGGGTGCTTTTGATAGAGTTGTTTTACAGCTTACAGAGTGGTGATAATGAATTCACTTCTTCTGTTCAACTGATGATCTTCTTCGCTACATGGAACGCCATCGGCACATTTGTTAACCAATTCGGTTTCTCCTAAACCTTCAGAAGTTAAACGATCGGCAGCGATACCGTTTTTAACCAACCAATCTTTGGTAGATTTAGCTCTTCTCTCAGACAATTTTTTGTTGTAAGCGTGAGAAGCACGGCTGTCAGTATGTGAACGAATGTTGATTTTCATGGATGGGTTTTGGTTCAATACATCCAACAATTTAGCTAAGTCAACTGCGGCATCCGGACGAATATTCCATTTGTCTAAGTCGAAGTAAATGATGTTGATTTTGAAACAATCGGCTAAGTCATCACCAATTTTAACACGACAAGTTTTGGTTTTCAACTCGATGTTCAATTCGGTTTTTCCGGTTTCAGAACCAATGATTACTGCCGGCTCTTTAGTTTCGTAATCTTCAACAGAAGTATTTACATAGTATTTTTTACCACATTCTACTTCGGTGAATTCATATTTACCTTGCGCATCAGAAACGGTTTCTTTTACTTTATTGAATTTCTCATCCATCAATACCAATTTGGCATTAGGAATCGGTGCTTTAGTATCTTCATCTGTTACCACTCCGAATAAGATTTGGTCGCAAAAGATAGCTTTGGTTTCTAAGAATTTGTAGATATCATCGCTTCCTTGTCCGCCATCGCGGTTTGAACTTAAGAAACCTCTTTTGGTTTTGGTGTTGATGATGAATCCGAAGTCGTCTTTTGGACTGTTTCCTTCTTCACCAATGTTTAATGGTGCTTTGAATTTACCGTTATCACTTGGAATACGAGTTACAAAAATATCCAAACCACCTAAGCCCGGTTGACCGTCTGAAGCGAAGTATAATTCATTGTCATCAGAAATGAAAGGATAGGTTTCTCTTCCTTCTGTATTGATAGTATTCCCTAAGTTTTCAGGTGTTCCGAAACTACCGTCATCATTAATTTTAACTCTGAATAAGTCGGATAAACCATGACTTCCCGGCATATCGGAGGCAAAGTATAATGTTTTTTCATCCGGAGATAGGGCAGGGTGAGCCGCTTGGTAACTATCACTGTTAAATGGCAATGCTGTGATGTTGATCCATTTTCCTTCAGCATCTAAATTAGCTCTGTAGATTTTAAGTAATGTTACTTTGTTGGCATCAAAACCTCTTCCGTCTAAATAGTTGTTACGAGTGAAGTATACCGTTTTTCCGTCTTTGGTAAAAGCAGGCGTATCTTCGTGGTATTTGGTGTTGATTTTTTTACCAAATTTATCCACACCGCTCAAAGAACCGTCTTCACTTAAGGCAGAACTGTACAAATTGGTAAAGTACTGTCCGGTCCAAGTGTGAATTCTTTTAGAGAAGTTTCCGGTATCACGTGCAGAAGTAAAAATTACTTTATCTCCCATGTATGCCGGTCCGTAGTCAGAATATTTAGAGTTGATTCCGGCATTTTCAATTTTGTAACGACCGGAGTTCTTTTTGATAACTTCTAAATAGTTTTTGTTTTTGTTGAAGATTTCCTCTCTACTGTCATTACCGCTTTTCTCTCCAAATTTAGCCATCATAGCATCCGCTTTCTCATAATCTTTGGCCGCTCTTAAAGTCTGGGCATAGCGATAATAGAATTCAGCTTCTTGGTCGGGGTTACTGGCATACAGTTCGTCGTACCATTTTTTAGCCTTTTCTAATTCGGCGTTAAAATAGTAGGCATTACCGATTTTAAGTAACATATCCGGTGATTTGAATCCTTTTTCATAGATACGCTCATAAGTTTTAATGGCATCAATATAAGCGTATTTATCATACTCCTTATTACCCTTTACTTCTTTTTTCCCAACTTGCGCATAACTGTTCACAGCTGCGAAAGTCAATAGTACTAAGTATATAATTTTGTTTTTCATAATCGTTGTTATTAGAAGAATCTAGGTGATACCAATTTGCTTACTTTATTGAATAACTCAAAGCGTAAGAATACCTCGTGTGAACCTGAGTTGTAGTTTCTTAACTGAGTAGTTTCACGATCGTAACTGTATCCGATAAACAATCCGTCAGTTACTTGGAAACCTGCAAGTGCACTCATGGCAGCATCCCAACGGTAAGCCGCACCCAGCATTAACTTGTCGAAAAACAAGAAGTTGGCAGAAGCATCTACTTGTAAAGGAGAACCGGTAACCAATTTTGTTAAGAAAGCAGGTTTGAATTTAACCGATGGTGAAATGTCAAATACATAACCTCCGATAGCGTAGAAGTTCATTCTTTCTTGGAATACAGCTACTTCGTTGTCATTGTACTTAGAGTCTTGTAAAAAGTTAGGTACAGATAAACCGAAGTACATTTTATCTGAGTGTAAATAGATACCGGCACCAAAGTTCGGCGAAAATTCATTGTTAAAATTTTGCAAGTTCGGGTCGTTGGCATCGGCAGGATTCAATCGATTAACATCTAAATTGAATAAATTTCCCGAAGCTTTAATCCCGAAAGACAATTTGAATTCTTCTGAAGTTTGAATGGTATAAGATAAATCAGCTGAGATAGTGTTGTCACTCGTTGGTCCGATTTTGTCGTTTACAAATGATACACCTACTCCTAAATTACTGTTGTTGATAGGGGTATTGATTGAAAAGGCGTTCGTAGTTGGCGCTCCGTCTAAACCAACCCATTGGGTACGGTGTAAGCCGAAAATACTCATAACTCCTCTTGATCCTGCATAAGCCGGATTAATATTGATGGTGTTATACATGTATTGGGTATACTGAGCGTCCTGCTGTGCAAAACCAGTATAACACGTTAACATCAAAGCGAAAATTAAAATTTTTGTTCTCATATTTTCTTTATTTATCCTGAGGGTTTTTACACCCTCAGGAGTTAGTAGGTTTATCTGGTTAAGTATAAATATCCGTCTTTAACAATTCTTTCTCCGGTAGAGGTAGTCCACTCTATGATGTAGAAATAAGTTCCTGTTGGTAATTCTTCAGATTTACTTACAGTAGCTCGACCTTCTGAAATTCCTTCAAATCTACGAGTATTGTTGTCATAGTTTTTAGTTTCATAAACTAATACTCCCCAACGGTTGTAAATTTGAACATTGTTAGTTGGATAACACGCTACATCTTCGATGTTTTCAATATTAAAGTATTCGTTAAAGGCATCTCCATTAGGACTAAACGCATTGTGAATTACAATATTTTGACAAGCTAATACAGCACAATCATCATTAACATTGATCAACACATCGTATCTTCTAGGACATCCACCATCGTTAATAGTGTAACTGTAAGTATGAACACCTAGAGGCAATTGCCAAGCATTAAATATACTTCCGGTTAATCCGCCAATACTGTTCACATCAACCCATTGACCTCCGGTTGTACCTTGTGGTAATAATGAGTTCAAGTCGATAGTATCAAATTCAGCAGCATTACAACCTACAGCGTTAAGTTGAATTACTTCATCTACTTGCGTTACATATACGTACTGGGTATAAGTTTGAGATAAGTTACCACAAGCATCAGTAGCAACCCAAGTTCTGGTGATGGTGTAAACACCGTCAACTACACTAGAAGTAGTTACAGTTGGTTCCGGAGTTGTTACTGTTCCTGAACAGTTGTCAGTGAACACCAATGTTGGAACTCCAGGAACGTTATCACAAGTAGCTTCAACTTTCACTACCAATGGAGTATCAACAGCAACCGGTCCGGTTGTATCTGATACAGTAATGGTTTGAGATACTGAAGAATTATTTCCACAAGCATCAGTTGCTGTCCATGTTCTCACAATTTGATAGTTTGAAGGACAGTTTCCTTGGATGGTTGTTTCTGTCATGGTTACCGTTGCAGTAGCACAGTTGTCAGAAGCAGTCAAAGTAGCCGGTTCAGGTACATTATCACAAGATGCAGTCGCATTAGCCGGAGTAGTTTCGTTAAACGTTGGCGCTACGTTATCATTTACGTTGATAGTTTGCGATACTGAAGAAGTATTTCCACAAGCATCAACGAAAGTCCAAGTTCTGGTTACTACGAACGAGTTAGCACATTGCCCTTGAGCGATTGCGTCAACACCTTCTACAGTGATAGCACCGTTACAGTTGTCTTGAGCAGTCAACGATA
>Ga0208888_100013_pt1 | contig 276013 bp, 240 predicted proteins | sample LakWasM115_HOW13_2_FD_183929 | JGI IMG/M metagenome (GOLD analysis project Ga0208888, IMG submission 183929) | Freshwater sediment methanotrophic microbial communities from Lake Washington under simulated oxygen tension - Sediment Metagenome... | ecosystem: Environmental > Aquatic > Freshwater...
TGGTAGAGAATGCAGGTAACACCATGGATGAAGTAGTATCTTCAGTACAACGTGTGGCCGACATCATCAGCGAGATCTCCGCGGCATCTACCGAGCAAACGACGGGTATTGATCAAGTGAACCAGGCTGTGACCAGCATGGATGAAACCACGCAGCAGAATGCGGCCTTGGTAGAGGAGGCTGCTGCGGCAGCTGAATCCCTGGTCGATCAGGCCAACCAATTGGCCGATGCGATCAGCCAGTTTAAACTCGAAGGCCGTGTCGGCGGTGGTTTTGGCCACAGCAGTCAATCGGGCGGGTTTAAAGCTAGCACCCATACCCATGCGGCACCAGCGCCAGTGTCCAGTAGCTTCGGCGGTGGATCGTCCGGGCGACCGGTGGCGGCCCCCAAACCGCATGCGACGCCAGCGCCTAAGATCTCTGCCAAAACCGGCACCGATGATAGTGATTGGGAAGAGTTTTAACTAGCTTCAACATAAAAAACCGGCTGCTTATTCAGCCGGTTTTTTTACACCTGCTTTCAGGCATCTTGCTGTCAGCCCTTGTAATACGCCGTTCTGGCCATTACGCACATTTGAATTTCTTTAGGGCTGCAATTACAGCAAAAGAGCCGAGATTCCCCTTTTTACAGGCAATTCAATTCGGGCCTGCATGCTTAATAATCACCAACATAGGCCAAGAAACAAAACAAACAGGCCAGTAACCGGGATTTGGAATCAATTAAGGAGTGGCAAGCATGTCCTCACCATCGTTAAATGGATTGACGTTGAGTACATTGGCGGGAAAATTTTCTCACATGAAACTAAAGTCACAGCTGGGCTTGATGCTGGCTGTCCTTGGTTCAGGCATTGTCACGACCAGTTACCTGGATAATTTAGGCGATCGCGAATTAGCGATTCATGGCGCGCATTATCAGCAAATCATTAATCATAAAGACTTGATCGCCGATGTATTGCCCCCGCCTGAATATCTGATCGAATCCTGGCTCACCGTGCTTGAAATGGTGTCTTTAAACAACCAGCCTTTGCAAACGCTGGTGGATAAAGGCAACACACTGAAAAAATCCTTTGAAGAGCGCCACACTTATTGGCAAACCCAACTGCCGGAATCTACTTTGAAAAGCAGTGTGATTGGCCCTTTGTTTGAGAGTGGCAATCAATTTTTCAACGTGCGCGATAATGAAGTGATTCCTGCTATCCGTAGTGGTGACAAAAAGCAGATTGATCAGGCACTGGAAAGATTGCAGGCTGCGTATCAAAAGCATAGACTGGCAGTTGACGCTGTAGTCAAACAGGCCAGTGATGGTGCGTTACGTATAGAGCAACAAACGCCGGTATTGATTAACCACAATGAGTGGGTTAATTATGGCCTGAATATTGGCCTGATTCTGTTCACTGTGGCGGTGGGTTCGTTATTGATAGGATCTATCAGACGCAATGTGGGTGGTGAAACTTACGAAGCGTTAGAGGCGGCCAAAGGCATTGCCAACGGCGACTTTAGTAGCAGTTCAGAGTTGCACGCGAACAGCGATGATAATGTGATTCACGCTTTAAACCAGGCAAAAGCGACCTTGCGCACATTGGACCAGCAAATGACTTATGTCGTGGCTGAGCATGCCAAAGGCAACATCAAGGCAGTGATTGATGTTGACAAGTTTAGCGGTGAATATTGCAATATGGCGCAGGATATTAATCGCATGCTGACGATGCATGCCGATATTCTGCACAAAACCAGCCAGTCCATGCACTTGCTGGGGCAAGGTAATTTTGGCGCCCAGCTGGAGTCGCTGCCAGGCGATTTAAATGCCTTGAATGTCAGTTTTGACAGCTTGAAGAATAACGTTAAAACACTGATTTCAGATATGGCGCAGGTTTCTGCGGCCCATGCACAAGGTGAGATTGATGCCTTGCTGGATATCAGCCAGTTTGATGGCGACTTTAAAGCAGTGGCAGAAGGCGTGAACCACATGGTGACGGCCTATGTCCGCGATACAGAGAAGTTTATTGCGGTGATGGACAATATTGGCCGTGGCGACCTGACAGTACAACTGGAAGCCATGCCTGGCCAGAAAGCCGCCATGAACAAGAGCGTAGACCGCATCCGCGGCAACCTGAAAGGCATCGTCGACTCCGTTAACTGGGTCAATGCCGAGCATGAAAAGGGCAATATTGACATGACCTTGCGTGCAGATATGTTTAAAGGCCAGTTCTCGGTGCTCGCTGCCAGCATCAACCAGATTGTGGCCGGACACATTGAATTGAACCAAAAAGCCATGGCCTGTGTGCAGGCGTTTGGCGATGGCGACTTTGACGCGCCATTAGAGCGTTTTCCTGGCCAAAAAGCCCAAATTAATCAAACCATTGAACAAGTACGCAGTAATTTGAAAGCATTGAATGCCGATGCGCAAATGCTGGCAGAAGCTGCCCGTGAAGGCCGTGTGACTGTGCGCGCCAATGCCGCGAAACACCCTGGCGATTATCGCAAAATTGTTGAGGGCATGAACCAGACGCTGGATATGATTGTTGAGCCAGTGCTGACCGTGAAAGCGGCTGCCGAGTCTATCAATATTGCTGCCAAGGAAATCGCACAAGGCAATGCCGATCTCAGCCGTCGTACTGAAGACCAGGCCGCTAACCTGGAGAAAACAGCTTCCAGCATGGATGAACTGGCTTCAACCGTAAAACAGAATGCTGATAACGCCAAACAGGCCAATCATCTGGCCGCACAAGCCTCAGAAGTGGCGGTGAAGGGCGGTGAGGTGGTCAATGCGGTGGTAAATACCATGAGTGATATCAACGAAAGCGCACGCAAGATTGAAGACATTATTTCTGTCATCGACAGCATTGCTTTCCAGACCAATATCCTGGCGCTGAATGCGGCCGTGGAAGCAGCGCGTGCCGGTGAGCAAGGACGTGGCTTTGCGGTGGTAGCCAACGAGGTGGGTAATTTGGCCCAGCGTTCATCAGTCGCCGCACGTGAAATTAAAGAGTTGATTAACGATTCCGTTAACAAAACGGCAGAGGGTAGTCGCCAGGTAGAAGAAGCCGGCAACACCATGCATGAAATTGTGGATTCTGTGAAACGCGTCAGCGTCATTATCGGTGAGATCGCTTCGGCGTCTAACGAGCAAAGTGCAGGCATTGCCCTGGTAAACGATGCCGTGATCCGCATGGATGATGTGACCCAGCAGAATACTGCGTTGGTAGAACAAGCTGCCGCAGCGGCTGAATCGCTCATGGATCATTCAAATGAGCTGGCAACGGCTGTCGGTGTATTTATTGTGGATGGGCACGCAAAAGTGTCCGGCCATCAAGTTGGAAATGCGGGCTGGGGCGAATCATATCGCCAGGTCAGCAACGGTTAGGGCGGTTGCTATCGTCCTTTAATAAGTAGTACTTTTTATCAGGAGTTAAAAAAATGGCTGTGATTGATCGAGTGTTAATTGGTGAAGGTTTGGTTATCGAGGATCGCCCAGAGGGTGGCCTGGATTTGAAAAATGTGGCGCACATTGACTTAATTATGGGCCCACGCGGTAGCGCTGCAGAAGACGCATTTTGTCGTACGCTCACCGACCAAAAACAAGGGGTAAACGGTTTATTGGCGATTGCAGCGCCAAACATGATGGTAAAACCAAACACAGTGATGTTTAACAAAGTGACCATCAAAGATGGCCGTCAGGCAACACAAATGTTTGGCCCGGCGCAACGTGGCGTCGCGATGGCAGTGATGGATTGCGTTGCTGATGGCACGATTCCACTGGAAGAAGCAGATGACGTGTTTATTTGCGTTGGCGTATTCATTGACAGCAAAGCTGACATGGATGACCGTATCCAGGACTGGAACTATCGCGCAACCAAAATCGCGATTAAAGCCGCTGTTGCCCGTGAGCCTAAAGCCGCTGATGTGGTGAAACAATACAAAGAAGCCTTGCATCCATTTGCAGCGCAAACACCAGAAGCACAAAACCGTCGTGCTGATGACCAGTCTGCTGCATTGGCGATCTCTCAAATGCAAGAGCGCAGCAAATATGCACGCACCAGCGCTGAAGCCAAAGCCAAAGAAGAAAAGCAGGTTGAATTGGCTATTGCACAAATGAAAGATCGTATCGATACAACAAAGGCTTAATTTCCGGCCAATGTTAACCCAACGGATTTGCATAGGATAACGAAGTGAGTGCATTGAAAAAACAAGAACAGGAAGAGCGCGAGTTTTTGTTTACGCGCGATGATTTCGTCAGAATTAAAAGCCTGATTTATCGCCATGCAGGCATTTCATTATCCGATGCAAAGACCGATATGGTGTACAGCCGTATTGGTCGGCGTTTGCGTGCATTGGATATGCTCAGCTTCAAACAGTATCTGGACACGTTGGAAAAACATAACAATGCAGATGAGTGGCAGGCATTTACCAATGCACTGACCACGAATCTGACCTCATTCTTTCGGGAAGAGCATCACTTTCCGATATTAGCAGAACATTTGACCAAGCTTGCCGCACGCAAGCTGGCAAAACCGATCCGCATCTGGTGTTCAGCCGCATCGACCGGGGAGGAACCCTATTCGATCGCCATCACTGCATGCGAAGCGTTTAATACACTCAAGCCACCGGTTGAAATTATTGCCACTGACATTGACACCAATGTGCTGGCAACCGCCGCGGCGGGGGTTTACCCTCTGGATCGTATCAAGAAAATGGATGATGCCAGAGTACGCAAGTTTTTTGAAAGAGGCACCGGCAAGCACGATGGACTGGTGCGTATGAAGAAGGGCCTGCGTGAGTTGATTCATTTCCATCAGCTCAATTTGCTGGATACACAATGGCCATTTAACGATGGTTTTGACATCATCTTTTGTCGTAACGTCATGATTTATTTTGACAAGCCGACACAAGGCAAAATTATTGATAAGTTTGTCACCCTCATGCATGAAGACAGCTTGTTGCTGGCCGGACATTCGGAAAACTTTTTATATGTTTCCGATCACCTGCAACTGTTAGGAAAAACCGTCTATAAATTAAAAACCAGTGGCGCGGCACGTTCCAGCCTGTTTACGCATCGGAAATCGACATGAGTGTCATGCAAGAAGAAATTTCAAACACCCTGTATTTTGACAGGACGTTTAACACCAACGCCGCCAAAATATCACCAGGGGAGTATTACTACACCGATAAAGACATGCTGATCGTCACCGTGCTTGGCTCGTGTGTGTCTGCCTGTATCCGTGACAGCCGGACCGGCATTGGCGGCATGAATCACTTTATGTTGCCGGAAGGTGGCAGTGCGGATAAAGACAGCCCGGTATCAGAATCTATGCGTTATGGCACTTATGCCATGGAGGTGTTGATTAACCAGCTATTGCGTAATGGCGCCAAGCGTGAAAATCTCGAAGCCAAAATTTTTGGCGGCGGCAATGTCTTGCGCAGCTTTACCACCAATAACGTCGGTGACCGCAATGCGGCCTTCGTGAAAAAATATCTCAAGGAAGAGGGCATTAAAGTGACCGGCGAAGACTTGCTGGATATTTATCCGCGCAAGGTCTATTTTTTTCCAAAAACCGGCAAGGTGTTGGTTAAAAAACTGAAACAACTGAACAACTACACATTGGTCAAACGCGAACAAGCTTACTCAAGCAAGTTGCAGACAAACGATGTGGGTGGGGATATCGATTTGTTTTAATAATAATTAAAAAAAGAGGACATGCCATGAAAACAAAAGTACTCGTCATTGATGACTCTGCGTTAATACGCAGCCTGCTGAGCGAAATTATCAATGACACCAAGGATCTGGAAGTGGTGGGCACTGCCCCGGATCCGCTGGTTGCGCGAGAAATGATCAAGCAACTGAATCCGGACGTGCTGACGCTGGATGTGGAAATGCCACGTATGGACGGCCTGGATTTTCTGGAAAAGCTCATGCGTTTGCGCCCGATGCCAGTGCTGATGGTCTCTACGCTGACTGAAAAGGGCTCAGAGATCACATTGCGCGCGTTGGAGCTGGGTGCAACAGATTTTGTGACCAAGCCTAAAATGGGGATTTCGCAAGGCATGCAACAGTATGCTGATGAAATTACAGACAAAATCCGTACGGCCTCCAGAGCGAAAGTCAGTACCTTGCAAAGTATTGCCAAAGCCTCTAATACACAGGTGCAGCAAAATGCGATCCGCAACCCACTTATCAGTAGTGAAAAGTTATTGATTATTGGCGCCTCTACCGGCGGTACAGAGGCGATTAAGTCAGTGTTGATGCAAATGCCATCTGATTGCCCGGGTATTTTGATTACCCAGCATATGCCGGCAGGATTTACTAAGTCTTTTGCCGAGCGCTTAAATACCTTGTGCAAAATTGCGGTTAAAGAGGCGGTGGATGGCGAACGTGTGCTGCCAGGCCATGCCTATATTGCACCAGGTGATAAACATCTGTTGCTGGGCAGAAGCGGCGCCAACTATGTGACCAAGCTGTCAGACAGTGAGCCCGTGAATAGACATAAGCCTTCAGTCGATGTATTGTTTGATTCTGCAGCGACCAATGCGGGTAAGAACGCAGTGGGGATTATCCTGACCGGCATGGGCAAGGATGGGGCGGCAGGGATGCTGCGCATGAAAAATGCCGGTGCCTATAATTTCTCGCAAAATGAAGAAAGCTGCGTAGTGTATGGCATGCCGCGCGAGGCAGTCGCGCACGGTGGCGTCCATGAGGTGGGTCATTTAAAAGACCTGCCACGAATGGTGCTACATTATTTAGCTACTAATAGTGAACGTGCCCTGCGTGTTTAACGTAGTGGTGAACAAACAGACAATTCCCGGTTTTATCGACAATAGCATTGTGCATCACATATCAGATAATCAATGCTACGGGATAGGTAACTAATGATAGTGGAGTAACAAATGGGCAACCCTAATACAAAATTTCTGGTAGTGGACGACTTTTCCACCATGCGTAGAATCGTACGTAACCTGCTCAAGGAGTTGGGTTATAACAATGTGGAAGAGGCCGAAGATGGCGCGGATGCATTGAACAAATTGCGTAATGGTGATTTTGAGTTTGTAGTGTCTGACTGGAATATGCCGAACATGGATGGTTTAACCATGTTGCAGAATATTCGTGCAGACAACAAATTATCCAAGCTGCCGGTATTGATGGTCACGGCCGAAGCGAAGAAAGAAAACATTATTGCGGCGGCACAAGCGAAAGCCAATGGTTATGTGGTGAAACCATTTACGGCCGCTACCCTGGAAGAGAAATTATCCAAAATCTTTGAAAAATTGGAAAAAGGCGAGGTGTAACCATGACCGAAGCTGTCAATCCGAATCAGGACAATCTTGTCGTGGACATTGCTTCCACCATGATGCAAGAGCTGAACGGAAATCAACAAGAAGAAATGATCAGCCGTATTGGCCACATGACACGCTCATTGCATGACAATTTGAGCGGATTGGGCTACGACAAGGTGCTGGAGCAGGTGGCTCAGGAGATTCCTGATGCGCGTGACCGCTTGAGTTATGTCGCAAAAATGACAGAGCAGGCCGCAGAGCGTGTGTTAAATGCCACAGACCAGGCGACACCGCTGCAGTCTGAATTGGCGGACCGTGCGACGGCGTTAAAACAGCGCTGGGAAGAGGTAATGCAACGCGCATCGCTGAAATCAGAATATGATGCCGTGGTGCAAGAAACATTGGCTTATTTATCACTGGCCAACGAGCATACCACCACGACTAAATCGTTGTTGATGGATATTATGATGGCGCAGGACTTCCAGGATCTGACTGGCCAGGTGATTAAAAAAGTCACTAGCCTGGCACAAGATCTGGAAAGACAGTTGGTGCAAGTGCTGGTGGACTTTGCACCGCCAGTCAAAAAAGATGATGATTCCTTGCTGAATGGCCCACAAATCGACCCGCATAATACCGTCGACGTCGTGGCTAACCAGGAGCAGGTGGATGACCTGTTGGACAGCCTTGGCTTTTAAGTGCTACAGACCATGGTCTACAAAAAAGGCATCTCACGATGCCTTTTTTATTTATTGAAATCCAATGCGCTGTTCTGGCTGAAGTGCGGCTAATTCGTCATCGGAATACAAGCGGCCACGCGTAATAAAAGCCATACCGCTACCACAATCAAGCGAAAATGAACCACTGGAACCCGGCATGGCATCCAGAATGGTATGCGTGCTGTGCATAAAGCTGAAATGGCTATCGCTCATATAAAAAATAGCGCCGCCTGGTAACTCACCCAGCTTGACGTCTGCCGGACTAGGCCGGAACTCTGCGGCTGGCAGGCACATAGGCCCACTGCCTTCGCAGCAGCCACCAGACTGAAAAAACACGATAGGGCCATGTTGTGCGGTGAGTTGCTCAATCAGCGCCACTGCGGACGGTGTTGCAGAAACACGCTCTGTCATTATTCTTCCCCCGTTAATATTTGCATGATGTGATTATAGATAAAAAAAGGAGCGAAAAATTCGCTCCTTTTTCTAAGCCGTTATATTCGTCAGGCATTTACCCGGCAATTAGAAGAATCCTAATTTTTTCGGGCTGTAGCTGACCAGCATGTTTTTGGTTTGCTGATAATGATCCAGCATCATTTTGTGCGTTTCACGGCCGATGCCAGACTCTTTGTAGCCACCAAATGCCGCATGCGCTGGATATGCATGGTAACAGTTGGTCCATACACGGCCAGCCTTAATACCACGACCCATACGGTAAGCACGGCTGCCATCACGCGTCCATACTCCTGAGCCCAGGCCAAAGATGGTGTCGTTCGCAATGCTCAAGGCTTCTGCTTCATCTTTAAATGTCGTCACTGCCAATACCGGCCCAAAAATTTCTTCCTGGAAGATACGCATTTTGTTGTGGCCTTTGAACAGTGTTGGCTTGACGTAGTAGCCTTCAGCCAAATCGCCGCCCAACACATTACGCTCACCGCCACACAGCAGTTGCGCGCCTTCCTGGCGACCGATGTCCATGTAAGACAAGATCTTGTTCACTTGATCCTGGGAGGCTTGTGCGCCGATCATGGTGTTTGGATCCAGCGGGTTGCCTTGCTTGATGGCGGCCACGCGTGGCAATACACGCTCCATAAACTTGTCGTAAATGGATTCTTGAATCAATGCACGGGAAGGGCAGGTACAGACTTCGCCCTGGTTGAAGGCAAACAGCACCAGGCCTTCAACGGCTTTATCCAGGAAGTCATCGTCAGCTGCCATGATGTCTTCAAAGAATACGTTAGGCGATTTACCGCCCAATTCTAGCGTTGCCGGGATCAGGTTGCTCGCCGCGGCTTGCGCAATGTAGCGGCCAGTGGCGGTAGAGCCAGTAAAGGCGATTTTGGCGATACGCTTGCTGGTAGACAATGGTGCGCCCACTTCGCGGCCAAAACCGTTGACGACGTTGATCACACCAGGCGGCAGCAAATCTGCAATCACTTCCATCAAAATCAGCAAGCTGATCGGGGTGAACTCTGCTGGCTTCATGACCACCACGTTACCCGCTGCAACGGCCGGTGCCAGTTTCCAGGCGGCCATCAGGATAGGGAAGTTCCAAGGAATAATTTGACCGACAACGCCCAGTGGCTCGTGGAAGTGGTAAGCCACGGTATTTTCATCCAGCTCACTGATGCTGCCTTCTTGTGCGCGCAAAGCACCGGCAAAGTAGCGGAAGTGGTCTGCGGCCAATGGAATATCGGCATTCAGTGTTTCGCGGATAGGTTTGCCGTTATCTACGGTTTCTGCAGTCGCAATCAGCTCAAGATTCTGCTCAATGCGGTCAGCAATCTTCAACAATAAGTTAGAACGTTCAACCACAGAGGTTTTACCCCATTTGTCCGCCGCCGCGTGTGCAGCGTCCAACGCCAGTTCCACATCTTCAGCACTGGAACGTGCAGCTTGGGTATATGGCTTGCCGGTAATTGGTGAAATCGCATCAAAATACTCACCTTTAACCGGTGCTACCCATTTGCCACCGATAAAGTTGTCATACTTGGCTTTGTATGGGACTTTTACGCCCATCGCTTTTAAAAGGTCCAAACTCATAGTTACTCCTGTACTTTTTGTATTAGTGTCGTAGCAGAACTGCTCTCCAAACCGCTTACATCAAATCGCAACTAGATATCGCGATAAACATCCGTTAACACCTTATTTTACAAGGCTTAGGCGTCTGTTTGTGTGCTAAACATTAAACCTTCATAGTAACAAAAGCAAGCCTTTTCAGATAACTTTTTTATGATTTATAAGATAGAAGAGTGCGGTTATCACACACGGTTTCATGGCCAGTTTGTGTGGGTATTCACATGAAAATAATCGATTAAATTATTTGGCGGCGACGAGTTTTATGGGCTATAATCGCGCCTTCTTTCGGAGAGATGGATGAGCGGTTTAAGTCACCACCCTGGAAAGGTGGCATAGGGGCAACTCTATCGAGGGTTCGAATCCCTCTCTCTCCGCCAAATATAAAAAGCACCCCTCGGGGTGCTTTTTTATTTTCAGAGCTATTATCCAGAGCAGTGCTATTTCTTTTTATCGCCTTTAAGCGTTTCCGTGGGGAGTGGCTTTTTACCGCTAATGCTGACATCTTTTTTCAGGTTGGCTAATGTTGCCTGGCCAATGCCTGGAACCTGATCCAATTCATCTACAGATTTAAAGCCGCCGCTCTTTTTGCGATATTCAATGATGGCTTGTGCTTTTGCCGGGCCGATGCCATTCAGGCTTTCTAATTCGGCCTGGCTGGCGGTATTGATATCGACAACGGCATAAGCGGCTGGTAACAGAATGAAATACATTAAATAAGCCAGTATGGTTTGCTTCATATATCCTCCGTAGGGTCAAAAATAAAAAACAGGCTCAATGGCCTGTTTTTTATTGTACTGACTCGCTATAGATACAAATGCACGTGCGGCTTAATATTGTTAATTTATATTAAATATTTTTAATTATCGTGTTTAGTGCAACAAGCGGGTCAGGCGCTTGTGTAATGGGGCGACCAATCACCAGGTAGTGTGCGCCTAGTGTTAATGCTTGTTCTGGTGTGACGATTCTGGTTTGATCGTCCTGGTTCGCGTCAAGTGGGCGAATGCCAGGCGTTACCAGGCAGAAAGCAGCACCTAAAGCTTCTTTAAGCATCTGCGCCTCTTGTGCCGAGCAGACCACGCCATTCAAACCCGCTTGTTGTGTCATGGTGGCCAGTGCTAGCACATGTTCATTTAAAGAACGTTGTATGCCCAGGCTATGCAAGGTGGCTTCATCCATGCTGGTTAATACAGTGACGGCAATTAACAGTGGGGCATTGCTGCCAAAGGCTTTGTCCAGGCCTTCACGTGCCGCTTGCATCATGGGTAAGCCGCCACTGGCATGGACATTTAACATCCAGACGCCAAGGTTGGCCGCTGCCTGACAGGCTTTGGCGACAGTATTGGGAATGTCGTGGAATTTTAAATCCAGAAAAACATCGTATTCGCGTTTGACCAGTGACTCCACAAACGCCGGACCGGCGGCCGTAAATAACTCTTTGCCGACTTTGAGTTTGCAGAGTGTTGGGTCCAGGCGGTCGACGAGGGCGGTGGCAGACGCAGCATCTGCGTAGTCCAGGGCGACAATAATTTTGCTATCAGTCATAGGTGGTGAATGTGTTCCGGTTAGTGAAAGCTACTTGCGTTTGAGCAGTTTGATATCTCTGATGGTCGCCTCAGTCGGCTCTGGTGGCAGTGATTCCCAGGCGTTACAGGCCGGGCATTGCCAGTGATATTGCTTGGCGCGGAAACCGCACTGGTCGCAATAGTATGCGGCGCGGTCACCAATGGCATTGCGCACGGTCTGTTGCATCAGTTGCAAGTCGTGCTGTTCGTCCTCCAGCATGGCACGCGCTTGCAGCAACTGATCCAGCGACTTCAGGCTGGGTTTGCGAATTAGCTCATTACGTGCCAGTTTGGCGGCTTTGTCAGCGCCCTCTGCTTGCAGTGTCGCTTCATAGAGTACGGACATCATGCTGCTGATTTGATAGGTTTCCAGGTATTGATGTAATTGGTTCAGGCCTTCGCTGAGACCTTTGCTTATCTTGTTGGATTCAGCGTCACTTTCGCCATAAAGCAGTGAGTAGCTTTTGAGCATTTTTTGCGCCACAAGGCCCAAGTGCTCCGGTGCCTGCATTTCAATGCGCTTCCAGAGCGCGATGGCGTCTGTATGATGGCCTTGCTGCGCGGCGATGTCACCTAGCAACACATTGGCGCGTACACAGTTTTTATTAGCGTCCAGCGCTTGTTCCAGCTGTGTTTTGGCATGCGCCCAATCCTGGCGAATCATGGCATTGGCGGCCAGTTCACAGTAATATTGTGCGACCTCTTTGCGGTAAGAAATGCCAGAAGAGCGTTCCAACTCTATAGCAATGGCAATGGCTTGTGACCACTCGCGCTCTTTGACATAGATTTCAAGCAAATGGCGCAAGGCAGCTTGTTCATAGCGTGTATGACGCAAGGTTTTGAAAATCTCTTCAGCGCGGTCATACAAACCAGCTTTAAAGTAATCCTGTGCTAACTCGACCTTGATCGAGGTCGATTGTTGTTCGGTGAGTTCATAGTTCTCGAGCAAGTTCATGTGCAGGTGGATGGCGCGGTCTGTTTCCCCGGTGCGGCGGAACAGGCTACCGAGCACAAAGTGCAGCTCCAGAGAGTCTTTGTTGAGATAGAGCGCTTCACTAAATGCATCAACGGCTTTATGGTACTGGTCTGCAATCAGCAGGTTCAGGCCTTTAAAATAGGTGGCTGGCAGTGAGGTGGATTCAGCAATCAATTGCTTGATATCGACACGGGCGGCAATCCAGCCCAGCGTAAAAAACAGCGGCAGAATCAATAGCCACCAATATTCAAATTCAACCAGCATAGGAAGTCTCTTTTCAGGTCAGGCTTTATTTTACCCAAGCAGTGGTCGATGCGCTATGAATAGCGTTGATCACAGGTAAAAAAAACGGTATCCGAAGATACCGTTTTTTGCTTACTACTTAATCAAAAAATTAAGATTCGATAGCGTCTACGCGGTCACGCAGCTCTTTACCCGCTTTAAAGTGCGGCACGTACTTGGCCGGAACTTGTACTTTTGTACCAGTTTTCGGGTTACGTCCCAGACGAGGCGGGCGGTAGTTGAGGCTAAAGCTGCCAAAACCGCGTATTTCGATACGCTCACCCGTCGCCAGGTTTTCCGTCATCGCATCGAGGATGGTTTTGACGGATAACTCGGCATCTTTAAGCACTAATTGCGGAAAGCGCTGGGCAAGTAAGTCTATCAGTTCAGATCTTGTCATGATCTAAAACCTTCTTACTTTTTGCTGTCCAGCTTGGCTTTCAACAAAGCACCCAAGTTGGTTGTGCCAGCAGAAGCTTCGTCGATCATTACATCGTCAGCTTTTGCTTTCTTGGCTTTTGGTTTGCCAGATTTGTCGTCACCAATCGGAGCGCTGTTGCCGCTAGGATCTTCGGTCAATTGTTTCACGCCCAGAGAGATACGCTCTTTCTCAACGTCAATGCCCAGGATAACTGCTTGCAGCTCGTCACCTTTTTTGAAGTTGCGGATCGCTTCTTCACCGGATTGTGTCCAGGACAGGTCAGACAAGTGAACCAAGCCATCGATGCCGCCTGGCAGACCGATAAATACACCAAAGTCAGTAATAGACTTAATTTGGCCTGATACTTTGTCGCCTTTAGCGTGCGTTGCAGCGAAATCATCCCATGGGTTTGGTTTGCACTGCTTCATACCCAGTGACAAACGACGACGGTCTTCGTCGATTTCCAGGATCATGACTTCAACTTCGTCGCCCAATTGAGCGATTTTGCCCGGGTGGATGTTCTTGTTAGTCCAGTCCATCTCAGACACGTGTACCAAACCTTCAATGCCTGGTTCCACTTCAACAAACGCGCCGTAGTCAGTCAGGTTAGATACTTTACCGAACAGGCGTGTACCTACTGGGTAACGGCGGCTCAATGCCACCCATGGGTCGTCGCCCAATTGTTTGATGCCCAGAGAAACACGGTTTTTCTCTTGGTCGAACTTCAGGATCTTGGCTTCAACTTCTTCACCAACTGTCAGCACTTCAGATGGGTGCTTCACACGGCGCCATGCCAAGTCAGTGATGTGCAACAGGCCATCGATACCACCCAGATCCACGAACGCGCCGTAGTCGGTGATGTTTTTAACGATACCTTTGATCACTGCGCCTTCAGTCAGGCTGCCCAACAGTGCTTCACGGTCGGCACCCAGGGTGTCTTCCATCACTGCGCGGCGGGAAACCACAATGTTGTTACGCTTACGGTCCAGTTTGATGACTTTGAAGTCCCACTCTTTGTTTTCGTAAGGAGTAGTATCTTTTACTGGACGAATGTCTACCAGTGAACCTGGCAAGAATGCCATGATGCCGCTGACAGAAACACGCAGACCGCCTTTAACACGGCTGCTGACAAAACCTTTGACCACGCGGCCTTCGTTCATGGCTTCTTCCAGATCCAGCCATGCTTGCATTTTCTTCGCTTTTTCGCGAGACAGTTGTGTAGAACCAAAACCATCTTCCAGCTTTTCGATCGCTACTTTAACGAAGTCGCCAACGGCAACTTCCAGCTCGCCTTGAGCATTTTTAAATTCGCTAGCGTTGATCACGCTCTCGGATTTCAGGCCAGCGTTAACGATGACGAAATCATTGTCTACAGAAACTACTTCGGCGGTGATCACTTCACCTGCGCGCATTTCCTGGCGAGCCAGGCTTTCTTCGAAGAGGGCTGCAAAAGATTCCATGGAAGAGGATGTATTAGAAATAGAAGCCATTAAAAAATTGTCCAATTTTTACTCGCATGAACGACAGACATCCTTCAGCGAGCCACTGTCACGCAGGTGCGCAAACAATGGAAAAGGTTAAAAAATATTGCCCAAGCATGACTTGAGCAATCCGAATCCAAAACTATACACAAAAAAATTATTGAGTTCAATGACTTATGCGGTTTTTTATGCTGTTTGGCTGGCTTTTTTAAAGGCTTCGATAATGATGTTCACGGCTTGCTCGATATTCTTGTCTGTTGTATCAAGCAAAATGGCATCTGGCAATTGTTTCAACGGGGCGGCGGCGCGCTGGCTATCGCGTAAGTCGCGCTGTTGCAAATCTTCCAGAATAAGTGCGTAGTCGGCAGACTCACCACGTTGCAGTAATTGTTCATAACGGCGTTTGGCACGCGTTTCGACGGCAGCAGTCAGGAAAATTTTCAACCCGGCATCCGGGAAAATCACCGAGCCAATGTCGCGGCCATCGCCTACCAGCCCCGGCGCTTTCCTGAAGTTGCGTTGTGTTTGCAGCAATGCTGTACGCACGTCTGGATGTACGGCCACTTCAGACGCGCCTTTGCCCATTTGCTCGGTGCGGATATGGGCACTGACTTGTTGACCATCCAGATAAGCCTCACCGTTCTCAAACTTAATATCCAGTTTGCCAGCAATCGCCGCCAGCTTGCTGGCATCAGACCAGGCGACGTTTTGTTGATAGGCAGCATACGCTAGCAGCCGGTAAATGGCCCCGGAATCCAGGTAGTGGAAGCCAAAATGCTTGGCCACGCGCTCGGCGACGCTGCCTTTACCAGAAGCGGAGGGGCCATCAATAGCGATGACTGGCAGAAGAGAGATATTCGTCATAAATTTTACTTATCAAATGCTTTAAAACAATGAATTGGATTTTGATTTTGCGCTTTTGTAACATGTAACCATCGTATTCAAGGAGCCTACCATGATTAAAACCGCCTCATTCGCCATGCTGCATTTCAGCGTTGCTTTTACCGTTGCCTATCTGCTAACTGGCAGCATGCTGGTGGGCGGGCTCATGGCACTGGTAGAGCCGGCTTGTAATACCGTCGTGTTCTATTTTCACGAACGTGCCTGGCAGCGTCATCAGCATGGCCATGCTGTTACACCGGCAGAGCCGGATGAGCATGAGTGGGCGTATGCGGCTTGAGCAGCTTAACGCGCAATGCTGGCAAATACTTTAAAGTATTCTGGAAACGTTTTGCCCACGCACTTTGGATCATTAATGGTAATCGGCACACCAGCCAGGCTGATCAGTGAAAAACACATGGCCATGCGGTGATCATCGTAGGTATCGATCACTGCATTCGGCGTCAGTTGTGCCGGTGGCGTAACTTGAATGTAGTCAGCGCCTTCCACGACAGTGGCACCTACTTTGCGTAATTCTGTGGCCATGGCAGCAATACGGTCTGTTTCCTTTACGCGCCAGCTGGCGATATTGCGTAAAGTAGTTGTACCTTCGGCAAACATCGCCATTACACCCAATGTCATGGCAGCATCCGGGATATGGTTACAATCGAGGTCAATCGCTTTTAATGAGGGTGTTTTTTCGGCGCGCACATGGTTTTCGCCGTAGCTGATACGGCCGCCCATCAAGTTGGCGGCTTCTGCAAAACGGATATCGCCCTGGATACTCTGCTCGCCAACGCCGTTAACAGTGACATCGCCAGCCAAAATACCTGCTGCAATAAAGTAAGAGGCGCTTGAAGCATCGCCTTCAACATAAATCTCGCCCGGCGATTGATAACGCGCCGCTGCCGGAATGTGAAAACGCTCCCAGCCATCACGTTGCACGGTGACACCAAAACGCTGCATCAGGTTAAGCGTGATTTCAATATAAGGCTTTGAGATGAGTTCGCCGACGACCTCAATGCTGGCCGCTTGACCAGTTAATGGCAGTGCCATCAGCAACGCGGTTAGAAATTGGCTGGATACATCGCCGCGGATTTTGATCGCCTGGCTGACATCCAGCTGGGCAGGGGAAATCTGCAGGGGAGGGTAGCCATCGTTTGCCTGGTATGCTACTTGGGCACCGGCTTGCCTTAATGCATCGACCAGATCGCCGATCGGGCGTTCGTGCATGCGCGCAATGCCGTGCAAGTGATAGTCGCCGCCAGAAAAAGCCAGCGCAGCCGTGAGTGGCCTGAACGCCGTGCCTGCATTGCCTAAAAATAAATCGGCCTGTTTGTTGGGAAAATTGCCACCACAACCGGTGACTTGCCAGGCATTTTCGCCAATGTTTTCCAGTTTAATGCCTAAAGCCGTTAAGGCTTCCAGCATCCTGGCCGTGTCGTCTGAGGCCAATAAATCGCGAATGACTGTTACGCCATCGGCAAGTGCCGCCAGCAACAAGGTGCGGTTAGAGATACTTTTGGAGCCTGGCAGCGTAATCGCGCCTTGTGCCTGGTGTGCAGCGGGTAAATGCAGTTGTTCCATAATTGTAGACTAATTATTGAGTTTTAGACTTGGCCCAGTCGTTGCGCGCACGGCTGGCATGATCAAACAGGGCTTGTAGCGCATTGCCGTTACCTTGCTCCAGCAAGCTGGTCATCTCGCTCAGCGCTTGCTGGTAAGCATTTAGTTCACGTAATAATGCGTCTTTGTTGGCCAGTGCAATATCGCGCCACATTTCAGGATGACTGCCCGCAATGCGTGTAAAGTCACGGAAACCACTGGCAGCAAATTTAAACAGTAATTCGGCGTTATCGCGTTTGGCCAGATCCTCTACCAAGGCGAACGCCAATAAATGCGGCAAATGGCTGACTGCGGCAAACACACTATCGTGTTCCTGCGCAGTCATGCTCGAAACGATGGCGCCACATTGTTGCCACAGCGTGGTCACTTTGGCGAGCGCGTCAGCATCTGTGTCTGCATTGGGTGTCAGAATGACGTTTTTGCCGATATATAAATCTGCCATTGCGGCTGATGGGCCACTCTTTTCAGCGCCGGCAATGGGGTGGCCGCCGACAAACTGGCCGACTTTATCGCCTAACTCAGCCTTCGCATAAGCCATGACGTCGGATTTTGTACTGCCTGCATCTGTAATGACAGTGGTATCACTTAAATGTGGATAAATGGCACGCAAAATAAGCGGTGTTTGTGCAACTGGCGTTGCAAGCAATACCAGGTCGGCACCTTGTAACGCCTTGCCGATATCGGTTTCTACCGTGTCAATCAAGCCAAGTTGCAGCGCTTCTTGTAAACTCTGGCCAGAACGACCGACGCCGGTGATTTGTGGTGAGTGGGGCTGTTTTTTCAGTGCAAGTGCTACTGAGCCCCCGATCAAACCTACCCCGAAAATCACAATTTTTTTGAACATAAGCGAATTGTACCATGTCATATAAATGCGCTTGAAGTTTGGTTCACCAGCTTTTCAAGCGTATAATCCCAAGATTGCATTGGGGCTGACCCGGTTTCGACGTGGGTTGCAAAGCAGTGCAGGGCATACCGAGGATTCAGGTTCCCTCGTAAATCCATCTGAACAAGTATAGTCGCAAACGACGAAACTTACGCTTTAGCCGCTTAATCCCGGCTGAACGCTGCACCGAAGAGCTTCTCGGTCGGGCTGGGTAACCGGCAGCAGCGTCATTTAGAGAAGATCGTGGTGTATTGGGTTACTTAATACATCATTAAATCCAAGGTGACTCGCTTTACAGTTGCTTGCTCGTTGGTGAGTGTACGGTTAAATTAAACAACACAGCTAAGTATGTAGAACTGTCTGTGGAGGGCTTGCGGACGGGGGTTCGATTCCCCCCAGCTCCACCAAACAAAGTAGTTGAAGAAATGCTTTTAAGATATTGTTTTAAAATATCTTTCAAGTGATATAAATAGGGTGATATAAAAAAAGCCAGTCCAATGTGACTGGCTTTTTTACGCCTGTTCCCAGTCGATAAAATGGTATTTTAATTATCCTAGCAACAGTTCCTTTTTTAAACGCTTGCAATAACGTCGCTTGGTGAGCGTGTTCATCTCATCAAACAGCATCATTTTCCATAAATACTTGGTTTCAACTAATTCTGCATCCAGCGTGGTTTCATCGGCATAGCTTTTTAATACTCTTTGACGGTGGCCGATACGATAGGGTGCAAATGCCCGCCTCTTAATGATGTTCAATTTGATATCAGGCGCAGTTTGTTTTCCGGATAGCCATCGATCGATCACATCTGATTTGACATCCAGTAGCTGCCTGAGCTCAGCGATGGACAGCGTTCCCAGATATTCACCAATCTTGAGGCACCAAATTAAGCTGTATTGTGTATGTAATTTCTTTAAGCGTTTTCTGTCTTGCATAGCAACTCCCGTAAAACCTTGCAAACCACATCTGGATATTAACACTTGTTTTGCCTATGTTAATTAAACTGATGCGACTATTGTTAAATCATTTGAGTATGCATTTACGGCAATGGCATTGATACAGTTGTATTAATATTCGTATAATGTATATTATGTTAAATTATTGGTTCAGCTGTTTACCCTGTTGCTTGAACAGAAAAAGCACGTTGTTGAAATCTGGTGAATGCTTAATCTGCATCATCTGCGTGCTCGTCGAAGATCTCTCTGAAACGATTGGCGAGTTTTTTGAATGCGTTGAGTATGACGGGGTCAAAATGCGCTGGCTGTGTTCGGCCATCACCTTGCATGATGATTTGCAACGTGAGTTCATGCGTAAATGCGGATTTATATGGGCGCTTGCTGCGTAGCGCATCATATACATCACTCATCATCATGATGCGTGCGGATAATGGGATTTCCTCGCCTTTTAAGCCATTGGGGTAACCACTGCCATCCCAGCGCTCGTGATGGTTCAAGGCGATTTCTGCACCCATGATGGTAAATGGCGAGGTGCTTTTACCGTGTCCCAGAATACTGTTACCTAATACGGTATGTGTTTTCATGACTTCCCATTCTTCATCAGTGTGCGGGCCTGGCTTGAGCAAAATATGGTCCGGAATACCAATTTTTCCGACATCATGTAATGGGCTGGCATGATAAATGGTGTCAATAAAATTTGAGTCCATGCCTAAATCGGCAGCCAGTTCCTTACAGTAAAAGGCAATGCGGTGAATATGGTCGCCGGTTTCTTTGTCCCTGAATTCGGCGGCACGCATAATGCTGAACATGGAGTCAAAATAACTGGTGAGCAATTGCGCGGTTCGCTCTTCTACCTGTATCTCCAGTGTATGGCTATAGTCGGTCAGAAAGTCATTATATTCTTTCAGGCGCAGCAAGTTACGCACCCTGATCCAAAGCTCGGCCCGGTCTACAGGTTTGGTGACAAACTCTTCAACACCGCATTGCAAGGCACGCATTCTCGAGGTGCGGTCTATCAGCGCCGTGAGCATAATAATCGGGATGATTTTCGTCGCTTCATTATTTTTCAATTGCTCAGCCAGCTCGAAGCCGTTCAATACCGGCATCATGGCATCCAGCAGAATCAGGTCTGGTTGATGGCTTAAGGTCATTTCCAGCGCCATTTTGCCATCGTGGGCTTGCAGCGTGGCGTAGCCTTCAGCGGTGAGCAAGGCCTCCAGATAGGCGCGATTATTTTCTTCATCATCGACAATCAGAATGGTCTTGCGCGTGACTTTCATATCCATGTGCCGGGTCCCCTGCGAGCTTATTTTCTGGTGAAGTCTGCGTTAAAGTAAGGCATCCACTGTTTGCAGAAACTCTTTATAGCGGATAGGTTTGGCGATATAGCTGTCGCACCCTGCCTGGCGCATTTTTTCTTCATCCCCCTTCATGGCAAAGGCGGTGAGCGCGATAATCTTGATATGACTGGTTTGACTGTCCTCTTTAAGCAGTCGTGTCGCTGTCAGGCCATCCATGCCTGGGAGCTGAATATCCATGAGGATTACTTCGGGTAACAAGCTGCGTGCAATACCAAGGCCATCCAGGGCGTTAACGGCCTGCAATACCTCGTGCCCTGCGCTTTCAAGCAACAGCTGCGCCAGTTTCATATTGTTAGGATTGTCTTCAACAATAAGTATTCTTGCCATGCTCGCCCCTATGTTTTTTATATTATGACTGCTTGGCCTGGCCAGCCAATGCGCGATGCACTTCACTTAAAAAATTACCGTGATTAAATTCAGACTTTTCGAGAACGGCTAATACATGGCCCTTGAGAATGTGGTGTTCTTCAGGTGCCAGGAATTTTGAGGTGACAATAATGATCGGAATTTTTGCCGTGCGTTTGTCCTGTTTTAGCTCTTCGACTACCTCAAAACCATTGGCTTCAGGCATCATCAAATCGAGGATAATCAGGTCAGGCTTCTGTTGCTTGGCTATTTGAGTGGCCTCATGGCCGCCATAAGCGCGCATCACCGAGTATCGGGCATGCTCAAGGTAAGATGAAATGATTTCTACAGCTTTAGGGTCATCGTCGACAACCAGTACTTTCACGCTTGCTTGATCGTTGGCCGGGGATGTAAACCCCAGTTTGCCAAGCGCAGTTTGCAAATCATCGGCAGAGACCGGTTTTTGCAATACCTGTGCGGCACCGAGTGATAAGCCTCGATTACTGTCAGCGACAATAGACAGGATAACCACCGGAATATGGGCCAGTTTCTGATTGGCCTTGAGTTTAGCCAAAAATTCCCAGCCATCCATGCCCGGCAGCAAAATATCCAGCGTAATTAAATCGGGCGGTGCAGCATCTGCCAAAATGGCCAGGGCAATTTCGGCCGTGGCCGCGCGCGTCACACGGCAATGGTCAGACTCCAGTTGCAACCTGATCAAGTCGGCGGCACGGTCATCATCCTCCAGGACCAGCACATGCGGTGATTCTTTATTTAATAACTGACTGGCGGTTTCTTTTGCCTGGTTAATGGGGTTTGCAGGGGCCAGCAGATTGACCTTATATTGCAGCCAGACAGTGAACGTACTGCCCTCCCCTGGCGTGCTGCGGACTGCGACTGCTCCGCCATGCAGCTCTGCCAGTTTGCGCACGAGCGCTAACCCCAGTCCTGTGCCTTCAAAACGCCTGGAAAGCGTGCTTTCCAGTTGAACAAAGGGTTGGAACAGGCGCTCAATGTCCTGCGCCTCAATGCCTATCCCGGTATCAGTAATGGATATCTGGATGAATTGTTGCGCGTTACCTATGGACGCTATCTGGTGCTGCGGAATATCTTTGATTTGCTCAAGGACGGCTGCGCGTTCAAGCAGCCTGGCTTGCAAGGTAATCTGCCCGCCTTCGGGCGTAAATTTTACGGCATTGGACAACAGGTTATAAATAATCTGTTTCACTTTACGTGCATCCAGCCACGCATTGCCCAAGTCTTCGGATAAATCCGCTTGCAGTTTGATATGTTGCGTTGCTGCTTTTTCCTTAATAATAGAGAGGCTGTTTTGCAACAGCACTTGAACGTCGGCGATCTCCGGCTCAAGCTCCATGCGGCCTGCTTCAATTTTTGACAGATCCAGTACATCATTAATTAATGACAGCAGGTGTTGCCCGCTTTCAAAAATATCACTGACGTATTCTTTTTGCTTATCGGCCAACGGCCCAACGAAGCCATCCCGCAATATCTCGGAGAAGCCGATAATTGCATTGAGTGGTGTGCGTAGCTCATGCGACATCGTGGCGAGGAATTCAGATTTCATGCGGTCTGCTTCGAGTAGCTGCTCATTTTTCGAGCCGATTTCTTCGCTGCGCAGGTGCAATTGCTCGGCCAGTAACTTGAGGTCACCATATTGTTGAATATTATGCAGCGCGACACCAAGCTGCGCAGCCAAGCGCTCGATAAAGGTTTGGTCGCGCTCGGTAATGACCTGGCTGGCGGCAAGCACCAGCACGGCCAGGCGCTTCTCCTGATAAGTGACCGGGCAGATGATGATGCCGGCCGGCTTGATCGACACCAGCCCTGCCTCAATGGTCAACGATGGCAGCACATCAATATCGCTCAGTATCAGTGTCTGGTTCTTTTGAATAGCCTCGCCGATCACGCCATGGCCCAATTTAAACTCGTTGAGAATGTCTATCGGGGCCGCATGTGTGCTTTCAATGCGATAGCATCCACTCCATTCGTCATAGCCATAAATGGCCGAGACTGGCAGCGCATGATTGTTGGCCAGGATATCCAGCATGCCTGACAAAATCTTCGAGCGGTCATAATTAGCATTAAATAACCTTAAGACCTTACTATGCGTTTGGTCATAAGTCGCAGCATGGGTCAGATCAACTTCAATCTGTTTAAAGTCACTGACATTGCGTGCAACCATGGATAAATGTGTTGGCACGCCATCGGCATCCTTGTGCACCACAATCACCTGCGAGACCGGAATTTCTATGCCAGTACGGGTAATGTATGCCGATTCCCCGCTCCAGACACCAGTACTCAATGCAGCAGGAATCGCCTTGTGCTGGATTAAGTCTGCCGCCCACTCTGGCCGCATATGTGCAATGCCCTGAAATGCGATGTCTTCATTCTCACCAATGCCCAGCAGCTTGCGCCCGCCTCTGTTCAGGTAAAAGTAATCCCCCTGCAGGTTCGCATTGGCGATGAGGTCCGGTGAAGCATCAAGGATATCCGTGAGTCGCCTTTGTTCTGCAGAGGCTTGCTTGCGAATATGGAGGTCGCGCTGAATACGCCAGATCAGCAGTGGGAAAAAAATCAAAATGGCGATAGACATCACCGCAAACAGCGTCAGCAGGTCTTTGGCGTGGCTCTGTTCAGATAGTGTGCGGTCGGTGAGCAGGTTCTGTTCTTCAAGTGACATCGCACTAAAGACCCCACGAATTTCAAGCATATCTTCGCGGCGGATATAGTCTTTGCGTAGAATCTCTTTTAATTTATCGGCCGAAGTGGTACGTGCAGTCTCAATAATGTGATTAAAGTAAATAATCCGCTTATCAATTAATTGCCTTAATTGGGTGATTTGCTGCTGCTGGAAATAATTGTCTTTGGTCAGTACGGCAAGTTCTGTGACATCTTTTTGCAAGTCGGCCAACGCAGCATCGCGGCGTGTAATAGAACTATCATCAGCCGTGAGCAGAAAGCCTCGTTGTGAAACTTCCAGTTGATTGAATAGCACCAGGCCTTTATCCAGCTTGGAGATGACTTCGTTGGTGTGGCTGACCCAGCGGTTATTTTCAGCAAAGCGCTGCAGGTAAACCATGCTGGTAATGCCAAGCAACACGAGTAATGCGAAGAAACTGATGAATCCATAAATAATGACGGATTCCAGCGCCCACACTTCTTTTTTTTGCGAACTCATACTGATGAAACCTTGCGACTAAGCATTATGACTCCCTTCTTGTTTTTAACATCAAGGATCAATCAGTTTCGGTACTTGCGCTGCAAGAGCTATTAAATACTAAATTAAGAAAACACGTAAGTATTTTATTTGTATCAATTAAATTGTGTGAGGATGGTAAAGAGCACGCTGTTTATAAACGTGCGCTGAATAGCGGTCAGGTGTGTTTTATCATTGAATAAAAAAAAGGGCGCTAAGCGCCCTTTTTTGCTTACCAAATAAGTGGAAACTTATTTAGCTTTACGACGGCTTACCAAACCCATCAAACCTAAGCCAGCCAGCATCAAAGCATATGAATCAGCTTCTGGTACTGGAGTCAGTGGGTTGATGTTGAAGCTGACATTGAAGTCACCGCCCAAAGAACCAGACAGTTTGCCGGTAGCAGTCAGGAAATAAGTACCAGCTGCCAGGCTAGTCAATGTGGTCACAGCTTCGCCGTTCGCATCGTAAAAACCATAGTTCATAAATGTCACGTCATACTGTGCATTGTTGCCTGTGGTGATTTCTGTGATGCTGTATGAAAAATCAGACACTTGAGTCAGGTTGATTTCATAAATATCTTCAAAGTATGGGCCTCTGGTATTCAAAGCGCCATTTGTTTTGGTGAAATCTGCATCAGCGATCAGGCGAATAAAATCCAGGCTTTGGCTGGTTGTGTAAGCGCCAAAGTCTTGCGCTTGTGCTGCAGACATAGATGCAATGCCGAATACGCCAGCGACTGCCATTTTTTTCAGGGTTTGAAACATTACGACTTCTCCAAGGATTAATGCTAACTAAAAAACTATACTCATTATTTGTGACAACCGTTAGATACACAATAGTACTAACGGGCTACTCCACGGCTTATTTTTATAATCATAAAACTGCAATTTCAAAATCGCAGTTATTCTAACTGTTTACGCGATATTCTGTAAACCTAACAATCTGTTTTTCAAGAAAAAAATGCCATTTTTAGCCATTAAGCAAATGCATAGCAATCAATCTAATTGGTTGGAATTTTAAAAAAGGATTAATGCTTTGACGGTAATTTAAATGTCAAAATACGGTCGCCTTGTTTAAACCCAAACAGAGAGTTACCGCCACTCACTACCGCAATATATTGTTCGCCATTGATTTGATAGGTGATTGGTGGTGCATTGACGCCATATTCAGATGCAAATTGCCATAGTGATTGGCCAGTTTGACTATCATAGGCCGCAAACTTTCCATCGCCCTCCCCGCAAAATAATAAACCGCCCGCTGTGGCTAGCACGCCGCCTACCAATGGCTGGCTGGTTTTGTGCTGCCAGGCAATCTGCCCGGATTTAAGGTCAATGGCACTTAATAAACCCCAGCGCGCATCATCTGTTGGCTCGCTGGCGGCATAGCGAATAGGCTTTTCACCCGCGTTGACTTCGGTTTCATGTACGCTGTATTTGATCGGGCTGTGCATGGCCGCGACATACACCTTTTGTTGGTGCTCATCAACGCTGACCGGTGACCAGTTCGCACCACCCAGTATGCCCGGGTAGACAATCGTGCCTTCAGGGCTCGGCTTTTTAAATAGATTATGTTGTGGCACAAATGGCACTGATTTGGCCAGGAACTGCCCATTGGTGCGGTCATGAATATAGAACCAGCCCGTTTTACTGGCCTGGCCGACGGCGGCGATGATTTTTCCCTGGTGGTTGTAGTTAAACAATACCGGCGGGCTCGCCAAATCATATCCCCATAAGTCATGTGGCACTTGCTGGTAGTGCCATTTGTATTTGCCGGTTTCTGTATCCAGTGCGACCAGCGAAACGGTGTAAAGATTGTCGCCAGGCCGGGAAACATCATTCATTTGTGGTGAAGGGTTACCCGTGCCAAAATACAGGGTATGGCTGGCGGTATCAATGGCTGGCGTGCTCCACGCTGAGCCGCCACCAAAGCGCGCAGCGTCCGGATAGTCTTTCAGGGCGGCTTGTTCTGCCGCAATATCACGATCGAATTGACTGCCATCAGCCGTTTTTGTTGCAAACTGCCCTTCCCAGCCTTGCTTGGGAATCGTGTCGAATTGCCATACCTGATGACCGTCATTGACATCAAACGCCGCCAGAAAACCTGGGCGGCCATAGCGCCCGGTGACGCCTATCACCGCGCCCAATGGCGCATCACTGCGCGGGTTGTCGATATGCAGGCCGTAACCGACGCCGGTAATGCCAATGATGACTTTATGCTGATAAACCACTGGTGCCATGGCGATGCCAACGCCGGTGCCGCCGGTGACTTTACGTGTTTTATTCGGGTCAGTGCCGCTTAAGGCATCCTGGTGTTCGGTATTCACCTGATTGGCTGCCACATCAATATCCCACAATTTTTGGCCGCTCTGGGCATCAAGAGCGATCAGCCTGGCATCTACCGTGCCGATAAACACCTTGCCTTCTGCCACTGCGACACCGCGATTGGCCGGGCCACAGCACATTTGCCAGTCTGCTTTGCGCGCGTGCGTGTATTTCCATAATTGCTTGCCGCTGGCAGCGTCCAGGGCTATCACATGATTAAACGGCAGGCTGACATACATGATGCCATTCACGACGATAGGCGTGGCTTGAAATGTCGCTTTCACCCCTGTTTCTGCAGACCATGCCGCTTGTAACTGGGCAACATTGTGCTGATTGATCTGCGACAACGCTGAAAAACGCTGCGATGACATATTCAAGCCATAACTAGGCCAGTCAACATGATCTTTGCTCTGGGCAACAGGTTTTGTGTGGTGTGTGCATGCCAATAACAGGCATGAAAAGCCAATCGTGGCATAACGGAAAATACGTTTTTGTGGCGCAGTTTTCATATAAGATGTCCTGAACTATACAGGTTAGTATACATCTAAACGCGAGCCTGTTGCCAAGAGCAAAACGTTAAAAAAATATTTAAAGGATGAAACTAAATATGGCAAAGAATAGACCTATACTATAGAAATTAATTTGCACACTAATAATAATCATGACAATTAAATCCGCGAAAACATCGATTGCACTCACGCTTGCTGAAAAAGGATCGTTGCCTGATGCATTGATTCGCAAAGGCATCAGAATGCTTTGTAAAACCAGGCTGCAAGAAATTGCTGACGGCGATTGTGCGCATACGCAAGCCAGCCTGATTGCGTTTATTGAGCAGATGCAGTTAGCGGATATCGCCCCACTCCCTGAAAAAGCAAATGCGCAGCATTATGAAATTCCAGCCGCTTTTTATCAGTATTGTTTAGGCATGAACCGCAAATACAGTAGCTGCTTTTGGCTGCCGGATACGCATACCCTTGATGAAGCGGAACACCTGTCACTCGCGCAAACCTGTGCGCATGCTTGCCTGGGCGGTCCTTTGAAAATACTGGAGCTCGGTTGTGGTTGGGGCTCTCTGACGTTATGGATGGCCAGCCATTATCCTAACGCGCAGATTACGGCAGTCTCCAATTCGGCGTCGCAACGTGAATATATATTGCAGCAAGCACAAGCCCGTGGATTATCCAATATTCATATCATCACAGCAGACATGAATGTATTTGATACTGACCAGACCTTTGACCGTGTGGTGTCTGTCGAAATGTTCGAGCACATGCGTAATTACCAGGTGCTCTATGCCAAAGTCGCACGTTGGCTCAAACCTGATGGGTTGTTCTTTAAACATATCTTTGTACATCGCACCGCGGCTTATCCCTTTGACGTCAAAGCCGAAGATGACTGGATGAGCCAGTATTTTTTTAGTGGCGGCATGATGCCAAGCGATGACTTGCCGCTTTACTTTCAGGATGACCTCAAAATCATCAATAAATGGCGTTGGAGTGGCACGCATTATGAAAAAACAGCTAATGCCTGGCTGGCGAACATGGATCAGCACCATGATGCACTCACCCCCGTTTTGCAGTCAATTTATGGTGATGCGGATGCCGAGATCTGGCGTCAACGCTGGCGCATTTTCTTTATGGCATGTGCCGAATTGTTTGGCTACAACCAGGGACAAACCTGGTGGGTCAGTCATTACTTGTTCTCGAAAAGATAATGCCAAAGATAAAACATGGCTTCTAAAAAGTGGCTTGTATTTAATTTTGTGAGCTTCCAGCTATGGTGGTGGGCTTGCATATTATCTGCCAAGCCTGGCTTAGGTTGGGCGGTCTTGCTGTTAGTGATTGCGGCCTGCTGTGTGCATTTGCAATGGATAGAAAGCTGGCGGCATGCCTTGCCCCTGCTGATCACAACCTTGTTAGGCTGCATATTGGACCAAATTGCTTACACGCTAGGTTGGTTAAGCTTTGAGCACCATCACACATGGCCAGCATTTATCCCGCTGTGGATGATTGCGTTATGGCTGGCCTTTTCCATGACGCTTAATGTCAGTATGCGTTGGTTACAAGGCAGAATAATACTGGCGGCCATATTGGGGGGGGTGTTTGGTCCTTTGGCTTACCTTGGTGCACAGCAATTAAAGGTCATCGATTTGCCATTCTCTTCATGGAGCCTGCTTTGGGTGACGGTCGAATGGGCGGTAGCCATGCCCTTACTGCTCTGGATACGTCGCAGATTTAATGAAACATTATCGACAGGGCCTACATGATTTACCAGTATGCATTGATTGCCATTGTGGTGTTTGCCCTCAGCGGCTGGTTACTGAGTTTTGCCACGCATCATTACAGCCATGTAGACAGCATGTGGAGCTGGTTTATGGCCATCACCGCCTATACCAGCGCCCTGTTTGCCCTTGATTTATCGTCACGCGCAGTATTAGCCCTTGTGGCGGTGACGCTATGGGCGCTTCGTCTCAGTATTTTTCTCACCTGGCGCAACTGGGGAGCAGAAGACCATCGCTATCAGACAATACGCCAAAATAACGAACCACACTTCTGGTTCAAGAGCCTCTATATCATTTTTGCCTTTCAGGCCTTATTGGCCTGGGTGATCTCTTATCCACTTTATGCCGCAGTGATTAACCAGACGGCATTAAACCGGTTTGATCTGGCGGGAGCCCTGTTATTTTTGCTCGGCTTTTACTGGGAAGTCGTCGCTGATTGGCAACTGATGCAATTTCGTCGCCAGCCAGACAACCAGGGGGCCGTGTTGCAAACCGGGCTCTGGCGTTATAGTCGCCATCCCAACTATTTTGGAGAATGCCTGATCTGGTGGGGTTTTGGCCTGCTTGGCGTTGCCAGTGGCCATCCTTGGAGCTGGTTATCTCCAGTCATCATGACGTTTTTGCTACTGAAAGTCAGTGGTGTCAGCCTGATGGAGAAAACCATATACAGCCGTCGCCCAGGCTATGCAGACTATGTCCGCAATACCAATACGTTTATTCCTGGGCTGCCTAAAAAGGATAGCTCGAATGCATAAAACGCTCGGTATTGTGCCGCTCACGGCGTGGATGCTGGCAATGCCAATTGCCGAGGCAAAAGAATGGTCTTTTGATGTTTGGCTCGACAAGCAGAAGATTGGCACGCATACCTTCTCTCTTGACCAGAACCGCTTGCAAAGCCGGGCTCGTTTTAAAGTCAAAGTGTTGTTTATTAATGCCTACCACTACCAGCACCAGGCTGACGAAATCTGGCAGGGCCAATGCCTGAGTCAATTGACCGCGCATACTGAAGAGAACAAAGAGATTACTGATGTCAGAGGCCAGCAGCAAGATGATCAATTTGTGATTGAACAAAAAACTGGCAGGCAGTCGCTGCCTGCTTGTGTCATGACATTTGCTTACTGGAATCCAGAGATACTCAAGCAGACCCGTTTGCTTAACCCGCAAAATGCAGAATACCTGGACGTAACGGTCACCGATGAAGGCAGGCAGACCATACAGGTAAAAGAGCAACATATTGTGGCGCACCAATACCGTTTAAATGGCAAATATCAGGGCAAGGAAAAACTGAAGATCACGGTGTGGTATGACGAGCAACAGGATTGGGTGGCCCTGGAATCCATCACGCCTGAGGGTTATAGAATAATATATAAACTTATTTAATCAATATGTTAAAAATTTTATTTAAAGTGATTTGTATGATTAGTGTGTTTGGATTGACGGCATGCCAGAACTTGCCACCCATCAAGACCGTGCAACATGTGGACCTAGCACGTTTTATGGGGGATTGGTATGTCATTGCAGCGATACCAACATTCATTGAACGCGACCCTTACAATCCGATTGAGCAGTATCGCCAGCATGCAGATGGTTCAATTGCCACAACGTTTACCTTTAACAAAGGTGGCTTTGACGGACCGCTCAAAAGCTATCATCCAACGGGCTATGTGCTACCCGGGAGCGGTAATGCAGAGTGGCGCATGCAATTTGTCTGGCCATTTAAATCTGAATACCTGATTGCTTATTTGAGTGAGGATTACCAGCACACGGTGATTGCCAGAACCAAGCGCGATTATGTCTGGCTAATGTCACGTCAACCACGTATCGATCCAAAAACCTATGGCGAGCTGGTCGCCAAGATCAAAGCCATGGGCTATGACACCAGCAAATTACAGGTTTTTCCACATCAAAAATAAAAAATAGCGGATGCATTAGTTTTGCGAGAGGGTGTGACATGCAACATAGATTTTCAGGCTTGCTATGGCGGCTGGTTGGCTGGTTAGATAATCACCGCTACCAACCGCCAAAAACAGCCAGTGCCGAGAGCATTGACTGGTGGCGCGTGCTGCCTTTTGTCGCCCTGCATCTTGCCTTGGTGGCATTGTTCTGGGTCGGCTGGAGCCCTTTTGCGGTGATATTTGCCATCCTGATGTATGTGGTGCGCATGTTTGCCATTACCGGCTTTTACCATCGTTATTTTGCCCACAAGACTTTTCAGACTTCACGCATCGCGCAATTTATATTCGCATTGATCGGCGCTACTGCAGTTCAACGTGGGCCATTATGGTGGGCTGCGCATCATCGTTGCCATCACATGCATGCCGACCAGCCGCTAGATGTGCATTCGCCGCACCAGCATGGCTTGCTATGGAGTCACTTAGGATGGTTTTTAAGTCACGCCAACTTTAAAACGCAGCTTGATCGGGTGCGTGAGCTTAGCCGCTACCGTGAACTTTGCTGGCTGGACCGTTTTGATAGCCTGATTCCGATTGCTTTTGCTGCCATTATTTACGGCCTTGGCGCGTTATTGCAAGCGCATGTTCCAGTCTTGCAGACCAGCGGCTGGCAGTTAATTGTCTGGGGCTTTGTGGTGTCTACCATTGCCCTTTACCATGCCACTTTCTGTGTCAACTCACTGGCGCACGTCTGGGGCAGCCGTCGTTATGCGACACGTGACCACAGCCGCAATAATTTACTCATCGCCATTTTGACCCTGGGTGAAGGTTGGCACAATAACCACCACCACTTCCCGGGATCAGCCAAGCAGGGGTTTTACTGGTGGGAAATTGACCTGACCTACTACGGGCTCAAGTTACTCGCTGCCCTCGGCATCATCTGGCAACTCAAGCAGGTTCCTCTAGAGATTCGGGCGCAGCATGCTAGCAAAGAGGATCGTGCATGAAGATCGCCATCATAGGTGGCGGCATTGCTGGCAATACCCTCGCCTACTCGCTGCACAAACAACACCAGATCACGCTGTTTGAAGCCAATGATTACCTGGGCGGCCATACCCATACGCATCAGGTCGACATCGCTGGTGAAAGTCATGCGGTGGATACCGGGTTTATCGTATTTAACGATAAAACCTATCCTGAGTTTGAGCGCCTGTTGCGTGAAACGGGGGGCACCTGGCGAGACAGCGAAATGAGCTTTAGTGTGCGTAACGAAGTCAGCGGCCTCGAATATAACGGAACTTCACTCAACAGCCTGTTTGCCCAACGGCGCAACCTGTTGTCTCCGCGTTTCTATCGTATGGTCAAAGACATTTTACGTTTTAACAAACAATCACTGGCTTTGCTGGCCCCAGGCAACGAAATACGCCTGGGTGACTATTTGCATCAGCATGGCTACTCCACGCAATTTATCCGCGACTACATTATTCCCATGGGGGCGGCCATCTGGTCTACTGATGCAGAGCAGATGCTGCAATTCCCGGCACGCTTTTTTGTGCGTTTTTTCCACCATCATGGCATGCTTAGCATAGACCAGCGCCCGCAATGGCGAACCATTGTCGGTGGTTCAGCGCGCTATCTTGAAGCCTTGTCTTCAGGTTATCAGGATCGTATTCAGCTTAAAACCCCTGTCAGTGCCGTGAAACGTCATACGCAAGGGGTCACCGTGATTACAAAAAACGGGCAATCCCAGTCGTTTGATTATGTGTTTTTTGCCTGTCATAGTGATGAAGCCTTACAGATACTAGGCACTGAAGCCACTGATAAAGAGCGAGACGTGCTCGGCGCCATCCCTTATCAGAACAACACGGTTTTCCTGCATACGGATGCCAGGCTGATGCCAAAGCGCAAGCTGGCGTGGGCCGCGTGGAACTATCATGTGACAGCGACGCCGGTTGATAAAGTACAAGTGACTTATAACATGAACATCTTGCAGGGTATCCGCTCCGCCGAGCCTTTACTGGTCACGCTGAACTACACAGAGGCCATTGATCCGGCAAAAGTGATCAAAAAGTTGCATTACCGTCATCCTTTATACACGCTGGCAGGCGCCAGGGCACAAAGTAGGCATGCCGAGATCAGCGGACCTCAACGCACAGCTTACGCCGGTGCCTATTGGCGCAACGGTTTTCATGAAGATGGCGTCGTCAGCGCATTAAGCGCGATTGAGCACTTTAAAGCGGCGACGACATGACCGAAGCCCGTACACCTGCTTTACACAGTGCGATTTATACCGGATGGGTCAGTCATCAGCGATTGCAACCTACATTACATGGTTTTCGCTACCAGCTGTTTATGCTGTATATCGATCTTGAAGAGCTGCCAACTTTATTCAAGAACACCCGTCTATGGTCTTACCTGACACCCAATCTGGCGTATTTCAGTCGCAAGGACTACCTGGGCTCGCCTGAAATACCGCTGGAAGTTTGTGTGCGTGACCTGGTCGAGCAAGAGACCGGGCAGCGGCCGCTGGGCCGCATCGGGCTGCTGACACATTGTCGCTACTGGGGTGTTTGCTTTAACCCGGTCAGTTTTTATTATTGCCATAACAGCGAAGGTGAATTACAAGCCATCGTCAGCCATATTACCAATACGCCATGGAAGGAGCGCTTTGCCTATGTGCATACGGTGCAGCAAGGCGCGCCCCTGTTGTTCCAGTTTAAAAAAAACTTTCATGTCTCGCCTTTTATGCCTATGCAGATTGACTACCAATGGCAATTTTCGATACCTGGTGAGGCGCTCGGTGTGCATATGCAAAACTGGCAGCAGGATCAGGCCATGTTCTTCGCTACCTTGAAAATGCAGCGCCAGCCGTGGCAGGCCAGCGCGCTGAACCGCATGTTACTCAGCTACCCCTGGATGACCTTGAAAGTGATCTGGGGCATATATTGGCAAGCACTGCGCTTATGGTTTAAAAAAATACCGTTTTATCCACACCCAGACCAGCGTACTCAACGCGGAGATTGATCATGACCACAGCCCCCTCCCCCCTTGCAGTATCCGCCGATACTTTAACCAAGCCATTAAAATCCAAAAGTCGCGCAAAATGGGTGGCGCAGCTGGCAAAATCGCAAGTACTCAAGCGATTGGCTGGCTTGGCAATAGGTCAGTTAACTTTGATTGACGGTGATGAGCACCATGTGTTCGGCCAAGCGAATACAGGTGGTCTACAGGCGACGATTACCGTGCATGATGCTCGCTTTTACGGTGAAATTGCCTTTGGCGGCAGCATCGGGGCCGGAGAAGCTTATATGCTCGGCTATTGGCAGGCAGACACATTAAGCAATGTTATTCGCCTGATGGTACTTAACCAGTCTGTGATGGATACCCTGGAGGGCGGCTATCAGTGGTTGACCAAGCCTGTGTTGAAAGTATTTCACTGGTTAAACAGTAACAGCGAAGCTGGCAGCCAGAAAAATATCGCGGCCCATTATGATTTAGGTAACGACTTGTTCAAGTTATTCCTGGACCCCACCATGATGTATTCGTCGGCCATGTTTGACGCTGATATCACCGACTTGCAAGCCGCTTCAGAGCGAAAATTACAAGTGATTTGTGATAAGTTGCAGCTTTCTCCTGGTGATCACGTTGTTGAAATTGGGACTGGCTGGGGTGGTTTTGCCATTTATGCGGCTAAACATTACGGCTGCCAGGTGACGACGACCACCATTTCCCAACAGCAGTACCTGCTGGCGCAAGCGAGGGTGCGTGAAGAAGGTCTGCAAGAGCAGATCACAGTGCTGAAACAGGACTACCGTCACTTGCAAGGCCAGTTTGATAAACTTGTGTCCATCGAAATGATAGAAGCCGTTGGTCATCAGTATTACGATACCTATTTCAACAAAGTGAGCCATCTGCTCAAAGCTGACGGTGTTGCGCTGATTCAGGCGATTACCATTGCCGACCAGCGCTATGCCAGTGCTATCGGTTCAGTGGATTTTATTCAACGCTATATATTCCCGGGGTCGAACATTCCTTCCAATACGGCCATGCTTACCAGCATGACGCGGGCGAGTGATTTACGGCTGGTGGATTTGCAAGACATAGGTTTGCATTACGCCACGACTTTACGCTTATGGCGCGAAAATTTTTTCGCGCAAATCGACGCTGTTCGGCAATTAGGCTATAGCGACACGTTTATCCGCATGTGGGACTTTTACCTGAGCTATTGCGAAGGGGGCTTTGCCGAATGTGCCTTGGGGGATGTGCATCTGTTGCTGGCCAAACCTGGCTACCGGGCCGCCAAGCGGGTTTAATGGGCCCGTGCGGCGTGATACACTTGCCAGCCTATGAGTACGCATGCAGTTTTAGAGTGGCGCGACGGCTTACCCTACTCTACACAATTCGATGATGTTTATTTTTCAGTCAACCCGGATCATCCACAGCATGGGCTGGCTGAAACGCGCCATGTCTTTCTGCAGCACAACCAGTTAGAGGCAAGATGGCAGCAACTGCCGACTGACTGCCCCAGCCATTTTGTGATTATTGAAACCGGTTTTGGCAGCGGCCTCAATTTTCTGGCTACTCTGCAATTGTGGCGTGCTACTGCGCCAGCCAACGCGCACTTGCATTTTGTCAGCATAGAAATCGCCCCGTTTACCTTGCAAGACTTGCAGATGGCACATGCACATTTCCCTGAACTGGCCGATATCAGCCAGGCTTTATGCCAACAATATCATTTATTGCAACCTGGGATTAACCAGCTGGAGCTATCGTCATTCTCTACCAGTTTGACCTTGTATATTGGGGACAGCGAGCAGATTCTACCGCAGTTGCAACTGCAGGCGGATGCCTGGTTTCTAGATGGATTCGCGCCAGCCAAAAATCCACAAATGTGGCAGCCTTATCTATTTGAATGTATGGCCAGATGTGCGCATGCCGGGACAACATTTGCCACGTTTACCAGCGCCGGGCTGGTTAAGCGCGGTTTGCAGACGGTTGGGTTCCAGGTTGAAAAAGCACGTGGGTTTGGCAAAAAACGTGAAATGTTATGCGGCGTATGGCCGCTATCTGAACAATGCCCCTCTTCTACTTCGTTGCCTAAAGTGGCAATCATTGGTGCCGGTATTGCGGGTTGCAGTACCGCCTGGCATCTGGCCAGCTTAGGCTGCGAGGTACATGTGTTTGAACGTGCAGATCAACTTGCCAGTGGCGCCTCCGGCAATCCCAGGGGCATGCTCTACCCACGGTTGAATGCCGAAAAACCGCAAAATGATCAACTGGCGTGGCGTAGTTATAGTTTTAGCCTGCGTCACTATGCCAGCCTGAATTTGGGTGAGGATGGCTTTCAAAGCTGTGGTTTGTTACAACTGGGCAGCAATCCTCGCGAGCATAAACGGGTACAGAAAGTGGCCAGCCGATATGCGCATTTAGGCATGCTACAACAGCTAGATGCAACACAGGCCAGTGCACAGGCCGGGGTTAACCTGGCGCATGAGTGCCTGTATTTTGCAGCTGGCGCCTGGGTAAATCCGACCGCAGCATGTGCACGCATGATAGCCCATCCCAATATCACGTTGCATCTTCAGCAAGATATTTGCCAATTGACCTCCCAAAAGCAAGGCTGGCAGCTAGCAGATCAGGCAGGAACAATTAATGATTATTTTGATGCCGTGATTGTCTGTAATGCCGCAGAAGCCGCCAGCTTATTGCCAGAAAGCGGCATGTGGCTAAATCCGGTGCGTGGCCAGATGGGCATGATTGCCGGGCAGGTGTCTATGCAATCGCTCAAGGTGATTTTATGCGGGGATGGTTACCTGACCCCACTTTCTCAAGGCCAGCATGCCATGGGAGCTACTTTTGCACCAGGTGATAGTAGTACTGACGTTCGCGAACAGGATAATCTGAGCAACCTCGATATGGTGAGCAGGTTGAGCCCGCAATTCGATCATGCAAGCAGCGCGGAAGTGACTTTTGCGCGCGCATCGTCCAGGTGTGGTTCTCCGGATTATTTGCCTTATGTCGGGCCTGTGCTGGCGACAACAACGTTTCATGCTCAATGTGCACCGATCAACGATTTTGCCGCGCTACCCGCGCCACAAGGCCTATATGTGCATGTTGCGCATGGCAGCAAAGGTTTGATGACCGCGCCTTATTGTGCAGCCATACTGGCCAGACGCTTGTTAAGCGACTTTGGCACCAGATTGCCACAATTGACCAAAGACAGTTTCTGGCACGGTTTGCATCCGCAGCGTCATTTGTTTAAGCAGCTGGGTTGGAAATCTTTGCTTAATCCTTTTACTGGGCAGGCGTCAGCATGAGTGCGAGTATTCAACAGTTAAAACAGCAGTTAACGCGCACGCCGCAAGACCCTGAGTTGCATTATGAATTGGGGCGGCATTATCTGGCACTCAAGCAAGCTGAAGATGCTGAACAAGCTTTTCTTAAAGCATTACAATGGGCACCCGATCACCCGCAAATATTGATGCAACTCGGCAATACGGCCAGTTTGCGTGGAGATGAATCGGTCGCCGCGCACTATTTCAGGCAATCGCTAGCGCAAGATGCACAACAGGCTGATGTGCATTTCAACCTGGCCAATAGCCTGCGCAAACTGGGTGAGAATGCGCTGGCGATTCAACATTACCAGCAGTCACTTGCGCTGGCACCTGGCGATGCAGAGTGCCACAACAACCTGGGCAATGCCTACCGTGAGCAAGGTCAGCTAGACTTGGCCGTGGCTGCCTATGCACAGGCCATTAAACTTGATCCGCAGCTACTGCATGCCAAAGTACACTGGATTCATCAAAAACAGCATATGGCCGACTGGCAAGGTCTGGATGCCGCCATTGCCGAAGTGCGCGCTGCGTTAGCACAATCTCCACAGGCGCAGATCCCGCCATTTGCATTTTTGGCGATGCCGGGCACCACAGCGGCTGAGCAACTGGCGTGTGCAAGCAACTGGGCACAACTGCATTATGGCCATATCCAGCCCTTAGCCGCCACACAACAGTCTAGCCAGCCAGAAAATCAGCAGCGCATTAAAATTGCCTACCTTTCTTCTGATTTCCGTCGTCACCCACTGGCGTATTTAGTCACAGACGTGATTGCGGCGCACGATTATCAGCAATTCGAAGTGTTTTTATATAGCAACAGCAAAGACGATCACTCAAGCGAACGCCTAGCCTTGTTTGCCGCCGCCAATCACTGGATAGACATCACCAGCATGCCTGATGTGGCAGTCGCCGCACATATGCAACGCATGGGGATTGATGTGCTGGTAGATTTAACCGGCTATACGCAAAATAGCCGTAGCGGCATTGCCGCCTACCGCCCTGCCCGCACCCACATTAATTGGCTCGGTTATCCAGGTAGTATGGGAATGGTCAATGGTCAGCCGCTGTTTGACGCCATGATTGTGGATGGCACATTAAATGAAGTGGTTGTGGCCGAACAGCCTGTAGTGTTGCCATGCTACCAGGCAAACAATGCACAACGCCCCATGGCTGAGGCTGACACGCGCAAAGCGCATGGCCTGCCTGAGCAGGGGTTTGTGTTTTGTTGCCTGAACCAGAGTTTTAAAATCACGCCGGATGTGTTTGCCAGTTGGATGCGCATTTTGCAGCAAGTGCCAGGCAGCGTATTGTGGTTATTGCAATGTAACCAGTGGGCAACACGGCACCTGCAAGCGCAAGCAAAAGTGGCTGGCATTGCCGCCGATCGATTGATTTTTGCGCCACGCACCAGCATTGCGCAACATATTGCCAGGCAACAGCATGCCGATCTGATGCTGGATACGGCACCCTATAACGCGCACACCACCGCCAGTGATGCTTTATGGCAAGGGATTCCCCTGCTCACGGTGGCTGGCGATACCTTCCCGGCACGGGTCAGTGCCAGTTTACTCAAGCATATCGGGCTGGATGAATGCATCTGCGCCGATTGGACGGCGCTTGAACAGCGCGCTATCACTTTAGCGCATGATGCAAGCGCACTGGCATTGCTCAAGTCCAAAGTGAAAAGCCAGGCCGGTGTGCTGTTTGAGCCGCACACATTCTGCCTGCAATTGGAGCAGGCTTATCGGCAATTGCTGTCTCGCGCTTAGTCAGACTCGCCAACGCTGACCGACAAGATGCCTGCGGCAATAATGCAACAGCCGCCTATCATTTCCATCACCGACATGGTTTCCTGCGCCAGAAAATAAGCGGCAATCGCGGCCACAATCAACTCGGACATAAACAACACTGACGCCTGGATAGCGGGTATTTTGGTCACGCCATATTGCACCAGCAAAGTCGCTGAAACCAGCAATAAGGCAATCACCAAGAAAGTGATGGTCACATAGGAGGTGAAGGTTGATGCCGTGATAAACGCCATGCCAGCGATGCCAGATTGCCAAAGTAATACCGCGAATGACAAGCCAAAGACACCCAGCCATACCAGCATGCCTTTGGCTGCAATCGTTAAATGTGTGGAAAAACGGGTCATGACATTGGTTAAAGAAAAGCCAATGCCGGCAGAGAGTGCCAGCCAGTCTGAGGTGGATTGTGGCCACGGCCATGCCCATTGACCGTCGGTAAGCATTAAGACCGCGCCTAATAAAGATAGTCCTATAGCCAGTAGTTGCGGTTTATGCCAGGGCTCATGCAGCCAGACTCTTGCCAGCAATAAGGTCCATAGCGGCGACAGGTAGAACAGCAGCATCACGCGCATGACTTCACCATCAATAATCGCCAGTACATAAGCCAGGTTGGTCCAGCCCGCGATCAGGCTTAGCCAATAGGCCGAGGCAGGGACGTGCAGTATGTCGTTGAATCGCCGCCAAAACAGCATGCCACCTATCAACAACGCCAGGCTATAACTCAATAAACTGGATTGCACGCCAGACAAGCCGATATCGTTGAGCAAGCGGTAGGGATACCAGATAACGCCCCAGCATAATGCACCATAGATCAATGCCGCTGAGGCCGTATATTTTTGCCCGGAAGCTTTTTGTTTATGTGGCAGGCTCACTTATAATACACACCTATGAATCCAAATTTAAACCTACTTCAGCCCTATCCGTTTCAACGCTTGCGCGATCTGTTTCAAGGCCTGACGCCTAACCCGGCGTTTAGTCCTGTCAACTTGTCGATCGGTGAGCCTAAACACGCCACGCCGAGTATCATTAGTGACGCACTCGCCAGCAACCTGGGAGGATTGGCCAGCTATCCTACCACAATCGGTGTACCGGCCTTGCGAGAAGCGATTAATCAGTGGCTGCAACGTCGCTACAACATTCCCGCCCTCAATGTCGATAAAGCGATTTTGCCGGTGAATGGCAGCCGCGAGGCCTTGTTTGCCTTTGCGCAGGCAGTCATTGATACCAGCGTTGCACAACAGCCAGTAGTGATTTCACCCAACCCGTTTTACCAGATTTATGAAGGTGCGGCCTTTTTAGCCGGTGCGCAGCCCTACTTTATCAACACCACGCCAGACAATGACTTTGTCATGGACCTGACACAAGTACCGGTCGATATCCTCAAGCGTACCCAATTGGTGTTTGTATGTAGCCCAGGTAACCCATCCGGTAAGGTCATGGATATTCAGGCCTGGAAAACCCTGTTTGAGCTGTCCGACCAATACGGTTTTGTGATTGCGTCAGATGAGTGTTATTCAGAGATCTATTTTGATGAGAATAATCCACCGGTTGGCGCATTGCAGGCAGCACATCAGCTAGGTCGCGACTTTAGCCGTGTCGTCATGTTCAGCTCACTTTCCAAACGCTCGAATGTGCCTGGCATGCGTTCTGGCTTTGTCGCAGGCGATGCAGATATTGTTGAGAAATTTGCCTTGTATCGTACCTACCACGGCTGCGCCATGAGCCCGGCAGTGCAAGCTGCCAGTGTAGTGGCCTGGAATGACGAAGCACATGTGATCCATAACCGTGCGTTATACAGCGAGAGGTTCAGTGCAGTGACACCACTGCTGCAACAAGTCTGGCCACACACGCAGTTGCCAGATGCCGCATTTTATTTATGGATTAACACACAAAAAGACGACACCGTTGTTGCCAGGCAGTTGTATCAGGAGTTGAATATTACGGTGTTGCCAGGCTCTTTTCTGGCGCGTGAAGCGCATGGCCTAAACCCCGGCAAAGGCTTTATTCGTATGGCGCTGGTGGCGTCGACTGAAGAAACGATTGCCGCCGCCCAAAGAATAAAGGACTACCTCAAGTAATAAACATGTATTAAAACAAAAAAGCCGGTTGCAAATGCAAACCGGCTTTTTTATGGCAAGCAAAAATTAAGCAAATTTTCTGCGAGCAATCAAACCAATGATACCCAAACCAACCAGCATCAGTGCATTAGACTCTGGTTCTGGCACTGGCACAGTTTCGTGTGCAGTGAAAGTGAGCTTATTTGCCAAGGTGACATTCAATGCACCTGGATTAAACTTGAATACATAATCATTACCAGCGGCAATATCGATAAACGTAAACGTTGTTGTCGCACCGAAGGTTAACAGTGGAATATTGTAGGATGTGATTAAAGTATTTGAAGAGTTATACAGGCTGAAAGTAGAGCCAACACCGATACCCAGCAACGCTTTAAAGTCTACAGTGACCGTAGAGTCTGAGCTCAAGTCAAAGCTGTATAGGTCTGGCAACCAAAAAGCACCAACCTGTAACAAAGACTGATCAACCACTGGACCATCATTCAGGTTACCCAGATCAGTCACGTTTGTGGTCGCAAACGCCTGATGTGAAAAACTGATGGCAGAGATTAATGCCATAGATCCCAATACATTAGATACTTTCATACCTACTCCTCAATTAAAAAAACAAGAAAACTTTATAATTAGGCAGAATGTGATTTACGCAAAGAGACCAGACCCATCATGGTCAGGCCAACCAGCATCAACAAGCCCAGATCTGGTTCAGGTACTGGAGTGGTCACATTAAAGCTCAAAAAATATTGTCCGCCGCTAAAACCATCAGCCGTGCCTGAGACACGTAATTGGTAAGCGCCAGGCGTCAGGATCGATGGCGTTGTTAACAAGTTGTTGTCAACATCGTACAGGCCATAAGTAAAAGTGCTATCCACGATATTGTAGGCAGCGTCAGGCATTTCAGTAATAAAGTAAGAAAGTGAGGCTGGTACTTGAAGGTCAAGATCAAACACATCATTAAATGTGAAGCCGCCAATCACACCTGCATCGCGGTTAACAACACCTAGCAGATCTGTGGTGCCATAACTCAAAGTCACATTGGTCGCTTGCGCATAGCCAGTGAAGGCAATCATTGCCGCGGTGACAATTGATAATTTTTTCAGCCAATGCATGAACATGGTATTTCTCCTCAGTACAGTTAATTATTAGCCATCTTATTATTTAATTCGGCTATTTTATATAGCCCATATTGGCCAATTACTTCATTTTTATTTATTTGTTGTTTATCTTTAAAGCAAAAAACAGACCAGCGCAAGTGAGATCGTTTAACAGGCTGATTTTATTAGTATTTTTACGCTTGTAACAATAAACCAACTAGGATGGATGCATGAATTGCACCACTTTTCAGAACGAAATGTTTGTAATGCACCATTTCAATGCATCTATTTTACTCGCGTCTTGGGGAAAGTAGCAAAGCAATTTGTCAGAAATATGACAATCGTGTCGATATTTCTGACCTTGGAAGCGGCTGATGGCCGATTTTATAACTGGCTAAGCTGTTTAAGGACGGTGTTTACCAATGCGTGCGAAGTGGGCGCAGCATCGGTTTCGACATAACACCTGAGCTCCGGCGCGTTACCTGAGGGGCGTAAATGAATAATGTTGCCGGATTGGCACATCACTCTCAGGCCATCTGTTGTATCAACACTAGAAGCAGCCTCATCCAGATGCAGGGCCTTTAGCATTTTATCTACTGCACCAGACCAGTTTTCAAGCAATGCCTTACTTTTTTCGGTGGCAAAATTTTGCAGGCGATCACTGGCCGTATAGCGTTGCGGTAATGCGGCCACCAAAGCGGAGAGTGGCTCATTTTGCCGTTTTGCTTGTGCCAGTAAGCACACCACAGGCAATACCGCATCACGGGTTGCTAGTGGTGCTAATGTTGGATAGGCGGGAACGGTTGTTCCCAATAAAAAACCGCCGTTGGCCTCAAAGCCGGCCACGCTGCTGGCGCCATTTTTTTGCAATGTTTCCATCCCGGCGATCACATAAGGCGAACCAATACGCGTGCGTGTAACTTGCTGAAATGCACCACTGGCCTCAATGGCGGTATTGCAACTGACAGGAACAGCCAAATGCGTGATATTGAGTGCTTTGGCCGTCAGTAGCCCAACGATATCGCCGCGCAACCACTGTCCTTGTTCATCACTCATCAACGGCCGGTCACCATCGCCATCGGTTGAAATAATCGCGTCTACGGTATATTCCCTGGCCCAGTCCAATCCCTTTTGCATATCTTCGACAGAAACTGCCTCGGTATCAATGGGGACAAAGGTATCCGAGCGCGCCAGGCAAATGACTTCTGCGCCTAACTCGCGCAGCAATTGCGGCACCAAGTCGCGGCCAACGCTTGAGTGTTGGTACACTGCCAGCTTTTGGCCAGCTAAGGCGCCCTCACCCAGCAAATCTTTATAGCGTTGGAGATAGGCATTTTTGGCCGTCGAGTTTTCTGCAGCTAATGCAGATGACGTTCCAGTAAAAGGCTGCAACTCGGATGCCAGCATCGCGCTTTCATCGGCTTTGCTGATTTCACCGTCTGGACGATAGAACTTGAGGCCATTACGGTCGAAAGGAATATGACTGCCTGTGACCATGATGCCAGGTATATGTTGCGTTTGTGCAAACAAGGCTAGCGCCGGTGTGGGGATCGCCCCACAAAAAATAACCTCCAGGCCTAGCTGTTCAAGCATGCAGGCACAAGCGGCTGCAATCTGCGGGCTGCTAGGGCGCAGGTCAATGGCAATGGCCACTTGTTTAAAGGCAAAGGTCTGCCTGACTGTCTGGATAAAGGCTTGTGTATAAGCCGCGCATACTTCGTCTGTCATGGCGCTCACGAGTCCACGGGCGCCACTGGTGCCAAAAGCCACACCACTTTGCTGCATCACTGCTTGCAAAACATTGCTACCTGACATATTAGTTGCGGCCATACGTATCTTCGTAACGCACAATATCATCCTCGCCCAGATAACTGCCGGATTGCACTTCAATCAAATGCAAAGGCAATTTACCTGGATTTTCCAGGCGATGCGTTGATCCAATCGGGATATACGTAGACTCGTTTTCGGTAAACAACTTGGTTTGACCATCGACGGTAATCATCGCCGAGCCACTCACCACCACCCAATGTTCGGCGCGGTGATGATGCATTTGCAGCGACAGTTTTTCGCCAGGTTTGACCATAATGCGCTTCACCTGGAAGCGCTCGCCAACGTCAATGCCCTCATACCAGCCCCATGGGCGATAAACACGTGGATGTACTTGGTGCTCGGTACGGCCACTGGCTTTGAGGTGGTCGACAATGTTTTTGACATCCTGTGCACAGTCTCGATGCGCTACCAGCACCGCATCGCCGGTTTCTACAATGAGCAAATCCTCTACGCCGACTGCGGCGACAAATCTATGCTCGGCACGTATCAATGTATTTTTGACATTCTTAAGAAAGACATCGCCACGGGCGGCATTGCCTACTTCGTCATTCGGCAGAACGTCTTTTAGCGCGGTCCAGGAGCCGACATCATTCCAGCCCATGCTGGCAGGCACCACTGCTGCTAGTTTGGTTTTTTCCATCACCGCATAGTCAATTGAGTCTGAGGGTGATTCAGCAAATGAGGCTTCGTGCAGGCGCACAAAATCCAGGTCTTTGTAGCTCTGCTCAACGGCTTTGGTCACCGCATTCAACATTGCCGGCGCATATTGCTGTAACTCACCCAGGAAAACTGCAGGTTTAAACAAAAACATACCGCTATTCCAGTTAAAGCTACCGGCATCCAGATATTGCTGCGCTGTTGCCGCATCTGGCTTTTCAACAAATCGGGCCACTTCATAGCAATCATCAGCAGTATTTAATGCATTGCCAGACTGAATGTAGCCATAGCCTGTTTCAGGGTGTGTGGGCGCAATGCCAAAAGTCACCAGCTTGCCCTGCTCTGCTGCGACGCTGGCTCGGCGTACTGCGGCTTCAAAAGCGGCGACATCGGTGATGACATGGTCTGCAGGCAGCACCAGCATCAAGACATTTTTTTCTTTTAACAATAAACTGGCGGCAGCGATGGCTGGCGCCGTATTTCGTGCAATCGGTTCCAGCACAATCGCTTCTGGCGTTAAGCCTACCTGACGCAATTGTTCCGCCACCAGAAAGCGATGATCATTACCGCAAACGACAATGGGTGATTCAATCTCGGCCCAGCTGGATAAACGTAACAATGTTTCTTGCAGCATGGTGTTTTCACTGACCAATGGCAATAACTGCTTAGGCAACACTGCGCGCGATAATGGCCACAATCGCGTACCAGAACCACCAGAAAGAATCACTGGAACAATTTTCATCTTTATCAACCTTATACCTAATTTTGAATGCGTTAATTTAACTGCTTGAGTTCCCACTGCCATGCATGTGAGACGATGGTGTCCAGCGCAGTATAGGTCGGTTGCCACGCCAATATGCTTCTGGCACGCTTGGCATCAGCCACCAGTCTGGCTGGATCCCCTTCACGTCTTGGGCCGTTAATCACTGTGACCTGTTTGCCTGATACCTTTTGTACGGCGTCAATCACTTCCTGTACTGAAAATCCTGAGCCATTCCCCAGGTTGAAGCGATCACTGCTGCCGTCTTTATTTAAGTATTCCAATGCGGCCAAGTGGGCAGCGCATAAATCCACAATATGGATATAGTCGCGAATGCAGGTACCATCGGGGGTGTCGTAATCACGGCCAAATACCTGGATATTGTCGCGTCGACCAGAGGCTGCCTGCAGAATTAAAGGGATCAAGTGGGTTTCCGGATCATGACGCTCCCCCAATTGCCCCTCAGGGTCGGCCCCGGCCGCATTAAAGTAACGCAAACAGACCGAGCGCAGATCAAATGCTTTGTCATAGTCGGCCAGCACTTGTTCTATCATCCACTTTGACCGCCCATAAGGATTCAATGGGCGATTAGGATGCGCTTCATCAATAGGCACGTAGTCTGGCTCGCCAAATACTGCTGCGGTCGATGAGAAAATGAATTTCTTCACTTCAAATTGCAACATGGCATCTAGCAGGTTCAGCGTATTGGTCACATTGTTGCGGTAGTAGATGTCTGGCTTGCGCACAGACTCACCCACCTGGATATAAGAGGCAAAATGCATGACCGCCTCTGGCTGATGCTGCTTAAATACTTGGGCCAGGCATGCTGGGTCTGCCAAATCACCTTCAACAAAGGTGCCACCTAGCACTGCATCGCGGTGACCACTGGACAAATTATCCAGTGTGATCACCTCGTGGCCGGCGCCCAGCAACATTTTGACCATATGTGAGCCAATATAACCTGCCCCACCTACTACTAACACTCGCATAGCGTATTCCAGAAATGATTAATCACTGCCAAACAAGTCGCGGGTATACACTTTGTCTACCACATCAGCCAACTCTTGGGCTTGCCTGTTGGCAATAATAACATCCGATATTTGTTTGAACTGGTTGAGGTCTTTAATCACTTTAGAGTGAAAGAACTCGCTTTCTTCCAGCACGGGCTCATATACGACCACCTCGATACCCTTACCTTTGATCCGCTTCATAATCCCCTGGATCGAAGAGGCCCTGAAGTTATCTGAACCAGCTTTCATGATCAAACGGTAAATCCCCACTACTTTGGGTTTCTTCTTGATAATGCTATCGGCGACGAAATCTTTACGCGTGGTATTCGCATCCACAATAGCGTTAATCAGGTTTTGTGGCACTTGTGAGTAGTTCGCCAGCAACTGCTTGGTATCTTTAGGCAAGCAGTAGCCACCATAGCCAAAGGATGGGTTGTTGTAGTGATTACCAATGCGTGGATCCATACACACACCTTCAATAATCTGGCGGGTATTCAGGCCATGCGTCTCGGCGTAGGTATCCAGCTCGTTAAAGTAAGCCACGCGCATGGCAAGAAAGGTATTGGCAAACAGCTTGATGGCTTCAGCCTCAGAGCTGTTGGTCAGCAAAATGGCCGCATCCGGTTTCAGGCAGTTGTCTTTGAGCAGGTTGGCAAATTTTTGTGCGCGCTCGGAAACTTCGCCCACCACAATGCGTGAGGGATACAGGTTATCGTAAAGGGCTTTACCTTCACGCAAAAATTCCGGTGAGAAAATCAGGTTATTACAATTGAGCTCGGCGCGAATTTTTTCTGTATAGCCAACAGGAATCGTCGATTTGATTACCATCACTGCATCAGGGTTGATGGCCATCACATCTTTAATCACCGCCTCAACAGATTTTGTATTGAAGTAATTAGTTTCAGCATCGTAATCCGTCGGCGTGGCGATGACCACAAACTCGGCATTGTTATAGGCTTCGTTTTTATCGGTGGTCGCTTTAAAATTCAATAATTTATTAGCTAAGAAATCTTCAATTTCACGGTCAACAATCGGTGATTTTTTTTGATTCAGCAGTGCCACTTTTTCCGGCACGATATCCAGTGCAACCACCTCATTTTTTTGAGCCAATAATACGGCCAATGACAATCCTACATAACCAGTACCAGCAATTGCAATCTTCACAGCGGCTCCTTCATTTCTAAACTAAATCTTTGCGCGACAACAATTATTTTTTCAACCACTCACGTATAAACAGCTTGGGGAAAATAATGGCATCGACTAAATATCTTTTTACCAGGCGCTTGGGCTCAGAGCACATTCTATGTAGCCACTCCAGGCCAAATTTGCGCATCCACATCGGGGCTCTGGGTTTGTTGCCGGCCAGAAAGTCAATGGTAGCACCGACACATAGCGCCACTTTGACAGGCAGCTTATGTGCATATTTATCAACCCATATCTCTTGCTTGGGCGCGCCCAAACCGATGACCAGCAAATCTGCTTTGGCATCCGCCACAGATTGGCAAATGCGATCACAGTACGCGCTGTCTTTTTCAAAACCAAAATCAGGGCTCAGGATGCCGACCACTTCGACCACTGGCCATTGTGACTTGATATTGGCTGCAGCAATCTCACCTACTCCAGGCATGGCACCCAGCAGGTATATTTTCAGCGGCAGATTTTTTTGCTGAAACCGCTCAAAAATATTCGGCACCAGGTCACTGCCAGGGACTGTTTCAGGCAATGGTTTACCCAGAATTTTTGAAGCCAGTACGACCGGCTTACCGTCTGCCACCACCATGGCGGCATGGTCATAAGCTTGTTTAAAAGCGGGATTTTTTTCAAGTTGTACAACGTGGTCAACGTTCGGGGTGACCACATATTTACAGTCATTGCCACCAAATTGCAGCCACTCCTGTAACACATCAATTGCGCCATTCATTGAGAACTTGTGAATGGTGATTCCAAACATTTCTATGGTATTTGACATAAACAGCCTGAGACCCAACAAGGTTAATTATGTTTGTGAACAATTACGTAGGTTTACGTAAAAAATTATGATTATTTTTTCAGTCGTACGTGAATAAAAAAACAACCTGTGTGATATGGTATAACCCATCAGGATTATGCGATATAAGACGTTTGACCTATTCCGGAAGCAACACCACTGCTTACACCTCATCTACAGCTTCAATAATAACGCTTATTTGTGAATTTTTTTAAGTGATTTAACAAAAATATGATTAGCAATTTAAATAACCTGTCCTCCGGCTCAACAATTGAAGCAGATGTCTGTATCGTCGGTGCCGGTGCTGCGGGCGTATCACTGGCGCTGTCACTGTCTGGCCGAGGATTGAAAATATTATTGTTAGAGTCCGGGTTTGAGTTTACAGACGATAAAACCCAGCATTTATATGCCGGTGAGGTGGCAGATGAAAAGCTGCATAGCCCGCCAGACAAATATCGTCAGCGTCGATTTGGCGGATCAACCACCATCTGGGGTGGCCGTTGCATGCCCTTCGACCCGATTGACTTTGAGCCGCGTGATTATGTATCACAGAGTGGCTGGCCGATCAGCTACCAGGACCTTGTCCCATATTATCAACAAGCCAATAAGCTGCTTGAAGCCGGGGTTTACGAATATGATGCAGACAAGGTCTTTGATACTGAGCAGCAAGCAGCGATTAAAGGCTTTAAAAGTGACATCCTCAAAACCAACAATTTAGAGCGATTTTCATGTCCGACCAATGTCGGCGATCGTTATAAACAACGATTAGTGCTGGCAGCAGATGTTGAGGTGTTGCTGGGCGCCAATTGCACCGGTATTCGACTCAATCCAACCGGCGCTCACGTGAATCAGTTGGACATCGCGAGTCTCGAAGGCGTAAAGGCCTCTATTGTCGCCAAAAAAGTCGTTCTGGCCACCGGCGGGATTGAAACAACCAGGCTGCTGCTGGCCTCTAATGATGTCTGCCCCAACGGGATTGGTAACGAGCATGATTTAGTCGGGCGCTATTATCAGTGTCATATTGCTGGCAACCTGGGTAAATTGACCGTGTTGGGCGCAACTAGCAATGCGCGCCATGGTTATGAGGTATCCCCTGAGGGTATTTACTGCCGCCGCCGTTTTGCGCTGACCGCTGAGACACAGAAGAAAATTCGTGCTGGTAACATGGTGGCAAGGCTGCACTTCCCAAAAATCGTTGACCCTTCACATAAAATTGGTGTGCTGTCTGGCTTATTTCTGGCTAAAAACTTTATCAGCTATGAGTATGGAAAACGCTTGAAAGATGGTCAATCCAGCCTCGGCATATATTTAAAGCATTTTGCCAACATTATTCTTGATCCTATTGATACAATTAAGTTTTTGTATCATTGGATTACCAAGAGAACCTTGGCAAAACGCAAGTTTCCCTCTGTCATTTTAAGCAATAAAAGCAACCAGTTCACCTTTGAAATCCATAGTGAACAATACCCGAACCCTGATAGTCGAATCACGTTAATAGATGACACTGACGCACTAGGCATGCGCAAGGTTAAGGTCGATTGGCGATACTTGCCAGAAGACATTGAGTCAGTACGGCGTTCACTCAAGCTGTTTGTACAAGAGATTAATCAAAGTGGCCTTGCAACTTTTGAATTTAATGACGATCAACTCGAAGAAGACCTCACCAGGTTTGGTGCCTATGGTGGACACCATATAGGTACCACCAGAATGGGCACGAACCCGGAAAACTCTGTTGTGGATGCCAATGGCAAACTCCACAATGTTGATAACTTATATATATCCAGCGCATCTGTCTTTCCAACCAGCAGTCAGGCCAACCCTACCCTGACCATTGTCGCCATGAGCTTGCGCCTGGCAGACCATATTGCAGACACTTTACACGCTGGAAAATCATCGCATTCAATCATCTAGTTAGGAAGCACGCATGAAAGTCTTAATCCTTGGCGCTACCGGGCACGTGGGCAGTCGCCTGCACGCGCACTTGCAGAATTCAAACATTTCATCGATTGCCGCCTCCAGAGGCAGAATGCGCAGCAATATCGCCAATCATGTCATTGTTGACAGCATGAATCTGGCAGACCTGACCAAACAATTGCACAATGTAGACGCTGTGGTGAATTGCGTTGCAGGTAGCAAAGACTCGATTGGCGCAGGTGCGCAAATTCTCACACAAGCCGCCTTGGCGGCAGGCAAACCGACGATTGTGCATTTAAGCACCATGTCAGTGTATGGTGCCAGTGAAGGTGTGATTACAGAAACATCCCCCTTTGACCCAGGTTACAACTGGTATGCCGCTGCCAAATGCGAGGCTGAAAGCCACATGCAAGCCTATGCGCAGGCGGGTGGCAAAGTCGTTGTTTTTCGCCCGGGCTGCATCCATGGACCAGGCAGCGTGCAATGGGTAGAGCGTATTGCCAACCTGCTTAAAAGCTATCGCCTAGGCGACTTGGGCAGTGCGGGTGATGGCTGGAGTAATCTGGTGCATGTCGATGACGTAGTGAAGGCCATTCATTTTGGCCTGGAACTGCCATTGCATGCTGGTGATATCCAACATTACAACCTGGCTGCACCAGACAGTCCAAGATGGAACCAATACTTTATTGATTTAGCACAGGCGATTGATGCCACCCCGGTCAAGCGCATCCACCCGCTACAACTCAAGCTAGATTCCAAAGCATTTAGTCCTGCAGTCAAAATCTCTCAAAAACTGCTCGCTAAAGCGAAACAAGGTCATCTGGCCAACCAGCTACCAGAGCCACTCCCCCCCTCTTTAGTTCGGCTGTTCAAGCAACATATTTTTCTGGATGCACAAAAAATCTCTGCCAACCTTTCATTCATGACTTATGAGCAAAGTTTTTTAAGTTCTGTTGAATGGTTGAAAAATGAGCAACGTTAATCACCTGACACGCTACGCCTACCTCGATGGCTGGCGGGGGCTCTCCATCCTGGCTGTGCTTATCGGCCACTTTCTTAATATCCACGGCTTCAATGCTGGCAGGTTTGGTGTGGAGATGTTTTTTGTATTAAGCGGGCGTCTGATGGCCGAGATTTTATTTATAAAACATACGCCCTTGCCCAGTTTTTTTAAAAGACGAATCTCACGCGTATGGCCAGCACTGTTTGTATTCATTATTGCCATGTGGGTCATCTTTGGCCGAACAGAAACCGATTTGCATGTCGGTTACCAAAGTGTGTTGGCGACACTGACATTCACCTATAACTACTACAGTATATATGTCAGCCATACGCCGGTACTGGATCATATCTGGTCGCTGTGCATTGAAGAGCACACTTATATATTGCTGGCATTGATTGCCTTTTTATCGAGGAAATATCAATTCGATCCAACGAAACCGCTCATTGCACTTTGTTTGATTTTTCTGGCGAATGGCGCCTTGCTCACTTTTGGACAGCACCTGGATTATTACAATGTCTATTGGCGATCAGATACCAGGAGTGCTTCGATTTTTATTGGTGTGATCAGCTTTCTGCTTTTTAACCAGTCAGACAAAAAGGTGCATCCGCTCACCTCTATCGCACTGCTTGCGCTGGCAATCGCATTAAACCTTAATCCTATTCCGGATCCGATCAAATATAGTCTGGGAACTATTTGTGTCGCTATCGCCATTTGCACGATCAAAGAATTACCAGACTATTTGATGAAATTTTTATGCCATCCATTGTTAACCAGAATTGGACTGATCTCATTCTCGCTCTACTTATGGCAACAACCCTGTTACAAAATGATTCATCAAGGACACCCTAGAGTCTTCCTGTTAGCTGCGGCCTTTATCATTGCCGCTTTTAGCTATCATTTTATAGAAGTGCCTGTCAGAAAGTTCTTAAATGAGTTGGGGACTAAAAGTAAAGCTTAGGTGATTGCCTTGTTAGCTACTCAATAACACCAGAGAGCCCGATACGGTAGAGGGCTCTCCCACCCCGCTAATTGCGATGGTGGTCGTATCGTTGTTATTAAATGACCAGGTAAAAGTGACACTCTGCCCGTCAATCAGTGACTTTGAATCGTATCGGCGTGATCCTCAGAACCCGTTGCAGGCATCATATTCGTTGGCCAATGGGGAGTAGTCCGTTCTAAAACCATCTTCTCAGCATCCCGATCATGAATCCCAGCATATCCTGGGCCGACCTTGATAGTTAATGATTTTGCAAGAGTCACACCCGGCGGCCATGCTCTGGCAACGCAATTGAAGAGCATATAACCACCGACGCGTAGAGTAAAATAATTAGGTATTTCTATACGAAGTTTGAACTACTTAACGCGCAATAATGTGCCACTTACGCTAGAGCTGGGACCAATGCCGCTGGTCGCATACAAGCTGAAGTAAAGCTCGCCAGCAGGCCACACAAAAGACGCAGATTGTCCATTGGCTAGATCGTAAGTATCAACCCTGGTTTTCCATTGTTGATCGTACATAATCAGTCTCAATTGACCGCCACCCGTTGTAATCGCGGTAAGTTTAAATTTCTCACCGGCGATAGGCTTGGCCCATGAAATTTGACTGATAGAACGACCGGATGGATTGGACTGCGAGATACGCGATGTTGTCGGACCAAAAACGACAGCCTGCTTCCAGGTGTTAAATTTTCCAACTAAGGGGTCAGCTTTATCCCATACGGTTCCACGCTTGACGCCCCAAGGTCCACGCATGGATAAGATATTCAAATTCTTTTCTGGAATAAACGCCCTGCCTGAGGCATCAATCCAAGACTTGACTGAAGTCACCATACGCAAAGACTGGCGAATTAAGTGTAATTCATTAGCGGCTTTTAAGTTGTAGCCATTTTTATGCAAGTTGAGCCCAGAACCCGTTTCTGCATAGATCACAAAAGGGGTCCCATAGTTACCATCAACGACATAGGCACCATACACCCTCAATGTATTCGCAATCTTGATTAACTCTGGCGTTTTTAGTTGAGAGACATTAAAACTCGGCGGCAGCATAACTAATGCGCCTTCTGGAATTTTGCCGGTATTGGTTGCGCTGTAGTGATCAGCCGACGTGGCTGGGTAAACATAGCCAGGCGCAGCGCCGGTTGTATCCAGTGACATCGCTAACGCGTGTGGGTAAATTGGGTCACTGCTGGTGTATTCATGTTTGCGGATAATCCCAGCACAAGCACCAATCCCAACGGCTCTTGCCCCATGATAATAATGCGACGGGTCGCCCCAACCAGAACCATTGATCGGAGACCAGGCATACAAATTAGCTGTCCATACGCCATTGATGTTTTTTAGTCTCCAAAATGAATGGATTATCCCGGTTGAAACATCATAAATATCGGCATGACCGTCGCCTCCGGCTGCTGGTACTAAGTCAGCAGGCCAATGAGAGATCTCCACCTGAGGCAGAGAGGTTTCTGCATCCGCGTCATACACACCCTTTGACCCAGGGATAGGTTTTACAACCATGGGACCGCTTGAATCATCGGCAAAAAAACAGCCGGAAGAGTATATACCAGAGTCAATTAAGGGGTTGAATTTGGCAAGAGGTATCACAAAATCTGAAAAACTTGGCGAGATTGGTCGACTATTCCAAAACGAATTCGTCGCAAAAGGCTTTGTGTAGTATTGCCCCATGCGCACTTGATCGCTAGCAGTATCTGTACGTATTTGAGCGCTCGGAACATTAGGGTCTATAGCACTGACAGCATTGATGGCAGTAAATAGCAGTAATGAGGCTAGGCAAGTCTGGGTAATAAAAGGCACTTGTGTGAATGCTTTCATCATTTACTCCTAAAGGGTAAGGTTATGATTTAAATGATCAGCAAGTTGCATGAATCAAACTCGTTGCTTTGCCTAAGTTAGATCAGAATACCAGTCAATCGGGGCCATAAAACCTGTCAGAACTTGTCACAACATTCACGCAATGTTTTTTGCAAAGTGACCAAGTTGGGAAGTTTGATGAACACCATGGTTTAAATTGCTTGATAATCTTGCTTTAATATCAATCAGCAAGATTGCTAAGCAAAAAATATACCATTCAAAAGTGAAGGAGCACGCGGTGGCGGGGGATGAACAGGTTGAGATGAGGTTTAAGGCAAACGCCGAATAACAGCTAATTGAGTCTGGCTATTCAATTGCTGATGAGATTTTTATGCCATCCATTGTTAACCAGAATCGGGCTAATTTCATTTTCGCTCTAACTATGGCAACAACCCTGTTACAAGATGATCCATCAAGGGCCCCCTAGAGTCTTCCTGGTAGCCGCAGCCTTCATCATTGCCGCTTTTAGCTATCATTTTATAGAAGTGCCTGTCAGAAAGTTCTTAAATGAGTTGGGGACTAAAAGTAAAGCTTAGGTGATTGCCTTGTTAGCTACTCAATACGCACCAGAGAGCCCGATACGGTAGAGGGCTCTCCCACTCCGCTAATGGCTATGGCTGTCGTATCGTAGTTGTCCAAAGGCCAGATAAAAGTGACACTCTGACCGTCAATCAGCGCCGTTGAGTCATAACTGACATAGTCATTTTTTTCCGGATCACGAATCACAAACCTGAGTTTTCCACCGCCAGTGGTAGCTGCAGTCAGCTGATATTTATAACCTTTCTTGGGTTTAGCCCAAGAGACATATGTCACTGAACGACCAGAAGGATTGGATTGGGTAATCTCTTCATCGGTTGTATCAAAGACAACGGCTTGTTGCATGGAGTCGAATTTGCCAAGCTGGCCGCAGTTGTTGCTGCAAACATCGCTATCTGCCTGGTAGTTATAGCCTCTCGCCCAAGGGCCTCTAAACGAAAGTACATTCAGGTTCTGATTGGCTTGAAAGCTGTTGCCATTACCATCTACCCACCCTTGTACTGAAGTCACCATACGCAACGCTTTCTGAATCAAGGTCAGCTCATACCAACCACTGCCTGTTACGCGAGTCGCAGCGCCGATCTCTGAATAAACAACATATGGCGTACCATAGTTTCGATCAATGACATACGCACCATACGTTTTTAGTGTGTTCGCTATTTTCTTGACTAAGGGAGTTTTAATCTTGGAAATATCAAAATTTGAAGGCAGCATCAATAAGGCTCCTTCTGGAATTTGTCCGGTATAGTTAGAGACATTCACATCTGTAGAAGTCGCTGGAAATACGTATGATGTTGATAGTGCATTATCGGTCAACGAAACCGCTAATGCATGCCTGAACATAGTATCTCCGTCATCGGCTTCATGAATCCTGATCATGCCAGCACAAGCTGCTACGCCTGTTGCGCGGCCTCCTTGGTAATAATGTGCCGGGTCACCCCAACCCGTGCCATTTAATGGCGACCATGCATAAAGTAGAGAAGTCCACTCACCATTAACATTTTTCAATTTATAAAAAGAATGAATCACTTTATTTGGCACGTCCAGAATGTCTGCGTGACCATCTGCACCTGTTGCAGGCATTACATTTGCAGGCCAATGTGGAATGGTGAGCTCTGAAACAAGCTTTTCCGCATCCCGGTCGTGAATTCCACCATAGCCTGGACCCACCTTAATTGTCATGGCTGCGTCAGCGGCATCGGCATAAAAGCATGAAGCAGAAAAAGCTGGCGTATTTGCTGTTGGATTGTATAGAGAGTCAGGAATGATGTAGTTTGAGAATGTGGGTGACACCGGAACACTATTCCACAATGAGTCTGCGGTGAAAGGTTGCAGATAACTCTCAAACTCTACAGCCAAAGCGCTGATGCTTGAGAACGCTAAACTGATGGCAAATGCACTTTTATATACATGGTTTAATTTCAACATTCCGGTCCCTTGCTAATAATTAATTAATACAAATACAATTTACATCAATAATTAAAAACAATGCAAGACATAAACAAACTAAAGTTAACACTTTAAGGCGGAAAACAGTGAAAAAAACCAAAAAAAGATTACAATTTTGATGATTTAGTTATGAATAGTTAATGGTTTTGGTCGTGGAAAACTCTAGAAAAGAGTATTTCCACTTGAAATGGCAGGCTAAAAGCGACGAGACTTTAGTTTTTGATATTTAAAAAGCGACGTGATTTCTCACGGAATGGCTTTTCAATGTACGAGTACATGAGTTGTGCCAGCGTGAAACAAATCATAAGGTAAATGATGCTAAGCAGTATGGATTCCCCAGTAGTGAATTGCGGGGTTGAAATGCCACGTATAACGACTTCAGGGTGATGAAAGGCAACGCGAATGACTTGGTTGTAGAACCACAACACTGCGCCATGAGACATATAAAGCGAATAGGAAACAGTACCCAGCCAGATGAGCCAGGTCTTTGAAAGATAACGCTTAAATATATTGTCTGGCGTTAGTAAAATTCCTGCAATTAATAAAGCGCTGGCTGGGTAAATAATAAGACCGTACCCATAGAACCCACTCGCTAATATAGTGACGCTCAATATTAGGACGATAGATAGCGGTATGGTAAATACAGGCAGTAAAGCGCCATCTGCGTGGCCATGCTTCAGTATGAAATATGCCACTGTGCAGCCGGTGAAAAAACCGGCCAAACAACGTAACATAAAGTTGTAGTGTTCCGGCTGATACAAGAAAAGAGCAGAAATACAAATTAAACTAATCAGAGGAAAAACAAAGGTTTTTATTTTATTCAGATATAGCGTAATGACCGCAAAAATCAGGTAGGTATAAAACTCAGCACTAATCGACCAGGCGGGGCTATTAAACGTCATCGCCGTTTCGTTGGGCCAGAAGGCTTTGACTAAAAAGAACTCTCGCAAAAACGCATAAAAATTGTTTTCCTCAAAAGGTGGTTTACTCAAACTGGCAATACCAAATTTAGTTTGCAATACGTATTTCAGGGTCTCAATCATTAGATAGATAACCAGCATCAATAAATGCACGGGATATAAGCGCCCGAATCTCAAAAACTGGAATCTGGCGACATCGCTCCAGTTTTTCAGCTTGTTCTGGTAAGCCGTGAAAATAACGAAGCCGGAGAGTACGAAGAACAGATCGACCATAAAACCGGCACCATGAATGATGGGCAAGTGGTGAATAAATGGATTCCAATTGGGAAGGTGGTATAAAACCACCAGCAGAGCGGCGATTCCGCGCACACTCTCCAACTCTTCAACTTTAAACTTCCTAGCTTGCGATGAGGCCATACTAATATTCTTTTTCTCTAATTATTTTAGTCTTTTCTGGATTTGACCCACTCGACCTGACGGTTTTTGAAGAAGTTCAGATACAGCTTGATTTTACTCAGCGCATAGACGGGCGCATATGCGAATAGGGACATTAAAGGCAAAATATTTCTACCATGCTTGAACCAGGCAATTAAAACAAAGCCTGTGAATAGTACAAACACCCCTACTCCCAATGACCATGGTTGCGCATCACCAGTCATAAACCATGCGACGGCAGAAACCAAGGCAAATAATGCGGAGAGCAAAAAGAGTAATGCCAATGGTGGAACGATCAAATCCAGCGCCATAGCAATGATTGAGAAGTTGAAAGACCTGATACCTTTAAGCAGGAGTGGCACGCCCTCTTTGACAATCATGCTGATATGACCATGCTCCCAGCGCTTTCTTTGGGATTCAGTGCCCGCATCATGTTCAGGGAACAAGCTAGTGACATAGGCTTCAGGGCAAAAGCCAGGCGCCCGATAGGCGATGGTTAAATCGATGCCCAGCTTCATATCCTCAACGATACTGCCATGCACCAGGTTAGCATTCTCAATTTGCTGCCACGGAAATGCCATGCCGGATCCCATCAGCTGCATGGGTAAGCCCAGGCGATGAAAGCCCAGTGGCCTGGTCCAGCTTTTCACGACATAGGCAAATTCGGCAATTTTGGACTTGATATCGCCACCAGGCTTGGACTGAATCAAATAAAGTGCCTGAATGGCACTTTGTCTGGAAGTTACCGCATTTGCCAGCGCGTCTATCGTCCCGGTATCAATCTGACAGTCTGCATCAAATACCATCACCATTTCTGGTGGAGATTGTTTCAGGAACTGCAGACCGAAATCGAGTGCATAACCCTTACCTCTTTTTTCCTGATCGAATCGCTCAATGGCCTCTACCCCGGCTTTTCTTGCAACTTCAGCAGTGTTATCAGTGCAGTTATCAGCCACAACCACAATCCTTGTGTTGGCAGTTGCCTGTTGTTTAATTGATTGCAAGGTATGCTCGATACCTGCCGACTCATTATGTGCCGGGATCAGGATCGCAATTCGTTCCTGGCTTGGGGCTATTGAAGTTTTACGGTACCCGGGGATGATGGCAACGAGGATTTGAAAGGAAAAGGTTAAAACCGGAATCGCCAATAGCAATAATACAAAGTAAAAGAGTGCGATGCATGCATCATAAATCATAGCGAAATCCTATTAAATCTAAATTATTTATCTGTCGCTCGCAGCAATATACCGCGCGCTGATGAAGTATCACCAACCCCACTCGTCACGACAACGATAGGGTAAAAGTTATCGACAGGCCAATCAAACGTAACCGTCTCGTTATTTTGAAGGTCCTGACTATCATAAGCCTGTTTTTTAGTGTCCTTATCAATCAGTTTGAAGCGCAATTTTGCCCCCCCACTGGTCACGGCCTTTAAGGTATAACGCTGTCCCTTTTGCGGTTTAGCCCAATCAACGGCTGGCATCGTGCGATCTGAATAATTGGTCTGTATCACTGGCGAGTCCGTATTCTGGAATACAACAGCTTGCTGGGTTGGGACAAACTTAGCCAATGGCTTTCCATTTGACGGCACCCATGGCCCTCTCATTGAGAGCAGGTTCAGGTTTTTGTTCGGCGTAAATGTTTGCCCATTGCCATCGATCCAGCTACTGGCGCTTTTCACCATGCGTAGGCCCTCTCTGATGACATGTAACTCCTGACCGGCCTTATTATCCCAGCCATTTTTATGAATTCTCAATCCAGAACCGATTTCAACATATACCAAAAATGGGGTACCGTAATTCATATCCACTACATAGGCACCATAAACCTTCAAGGTATTTGCTACCTTTCTCAACTCGGCATTAGTGATGGTGGATGTATCGAAATCTGGTGGCAACATCATTAATGCGCCTTCAGGGACTTTCCCGGTATTTCTTTTCGCACCTGCATCTGCAATTGTCGCTGGAAACATATAGGCGGGTGAAGGTGACAATGCGTTGTTAGTCAGTGAAATAGCTAAAGCATGATGGTACATATCATTACCATCGTTTAATTCATGCTTGCGGATAATCCCGGCGCAGGATGGAACACCAGATGCCCTCGACCCTTGATGGTAATGCGCTGGGTCTCCCCACCCCGTTCCATTTAACGGCATCCAGCCAATATGTGTCGTACGCCAAACATCATCCACTTTTTTCAATTGCCAAAATGAATAGATAATCCCTGTGGTCGTATCAAAAATATCGGCATGACCATCCCCGCCTTCTGCCGGCACTAAATCCGCTGGCCAATGCGGAATGGTGATTTCTTCACTGGTGCTTTCTGCATCAGCATCGTAAATGCCCTTTTTGCCGACGGGCGGCTTGACCTGCATAGGCGCATCTTTGGCTGTGGCCAGAAAGCAATGCGTGGAATACTTACCTTCTTGCATGGCTGGAAAGTAGCTGGATGTCGGAATCACAAAGTCATCAAAGACAGGGTTTACCGGCTTACTATTCCAAAGTGATTGCGCTGAAAATGGAACCTCAAACGACTCAAATTTACTTACACTCTGTGCCTGTACTATTGCAGAGCCCAAAATAAAGCACACGCATGATAAACGTATCAATGTTGAGCTAATGATGGTTGGTTTCATTGGGCACTCCGTCTAGCAACTATTCAATAAAATGTGCAGCCAACTTGTCTATTTCATGCTGTAAATTAAAGTGCTTTACAACATGAGCATAGGCGGTTGATTTTACCTTGCTACGTAATTCGTGGCTTTCCAAATACATTGAAATGGCAGTTTCAAGGCCATCAACATCTGCAGGTGGAACCACGATACCACTGACGCCATGTTCAATCAGTTCTGTGACCCCGCCGACATTGGTTCCTATCACTGGAACCCCTGTCGCCATGGCTTCCATAAAGGAAACCGGTACGCCTTCAGCAAAGCTCGGCAGAATGAAAATATCACTATCACTGAGTGTTTGCTTGACGGTTTCCTGACTTGCAAATCCGGCAAAAATGACCTTTTCACTTAATCCATTTTCTTTTGTAAGCATTTCCAGGTTATGGCGCTCAGGGCCGTCTCCCAGAAAAGTCATCTTGAAGTCGAATCCTTTTGCATGTAGCGCTGAAAGGCTCCTCAATAAAATCTGCACTCCTTTTTCAGAAGATAAACGTCCAACATAAATCATCTTGGCTGGTGTATCAGTTAATTCTCTCGACGGCGTAGGGTCATAATTGAATAAATTAAAGTCGATGCCACAATGCACGATCTTTAACTTATGCCAATCCTCAGCATTTGAAAACAACATCAACTGACTTTTGCAGTAGTGGCTGATACATGCGATAAATTTTGCGTATTTAAGTTTTAAGTCAAGTGCCCAGACCATTGGTTCAAAAAAGATGTGGGGGCCATGAATGGTAATGCTGTAATCTACGCCTGCCAGCAGGCTGGCAAGCATGGTAATGGTGCCGCTACTATCCCCGAAGTGATTGTGTACATGGTCAATCGATTGTGACTTGAGCAACTCAGCAAGAATGAGTGCTTCCTGAAAGTAAAAAAGTTGATAAATAAACCCTTTTACTCCCGGCCTGGCAGACTTTAAAGCAATCCTGAATGTGCGAAAAAACAGTTTGGGATTTTGCACGACTGATTTAATGTTCAAGCACAGTAATTTCAGCGGGTTAAATGGCAATAAATAGGTAGTCGTTTCAAATATCTGCTTGATTTCATCGCTAACCAAATGTGCTGCCTGTGGGCGATTGACTGCAATGGTTACGACTTCATGGCCCCGTTGCCTTAAGCCACTGACTTCACGCTGAATAAACGTGTCAGTAGCTCTGGGATAGATACTAGTAAAGTAAGCGATACGCATAAAGTCTTTCGAGGGTGTATTGCGGGTGAAACTACTTATTTAAGAGCGCCTGCCCATGGCATGGGTAACAGTTCTGGACATTCAGTTTTCATGATCTGTACGCCAGTGTTATCCATGGCATTTTGAATGGCCAAGGTCACTTCATTTAAATGTAATGAAAAATCAGCAGTGCTTCTTGAGTTGCGCCCATCCTTAATGGATTGCAGAATTTCATATGGGCCAAGTGCAAAGTTCATCGCGGTGGCACCTTTTCTTGGTGCCATCGGGTGTGTGGGGCCTTTTAGTTTCACTTTTTTGGCAAAAGGACTATTGACCAGGCGGCGTCTTAACACAAAGCGTTTTCTGACTTTAACTGTTGCTGCGTTATTCCAGGACTCATTTACCTCGATGACGCCATCGTCGCCAATAATGCGCAAGCCATGATTGTGCGGCGCAACAATACCACAGGTGATTCTGGCCACAATGCCTGATTTGAAAAACAGGGTCGCCGTCGAATAGTCCGGCGCAGTTTTACTTACACCTGGGATTTTGTTTTTTATGAGTTCTGCAGAAGCTGCAACGACTTTTTCAACGCTGCCAAACATCATCATCAGCCATGACAAATAATACCCGGCATGCTCTAAAGTACAGCCAACTTTAAATTCATCCTCATATGGCCATGGCGCGCCTGACTCACTCATCCACTTTTGATATGGGGCTTGTGTGACATAGTCGTCATCCAGTTCGGCATACACCAATAATGGCTGACCGATCATCTGATTGCGTAACGCTAACCATATCGTCTGTGCAACTTCACTGAGATAGCTACACGGTGCAGAAGACAGTATCAAATTCTTTTCTTTGGCCAGCGCATGTAGCTCGAATGCGTGATCCATTCTGATACTTAATGGCTTTTCACTATATACATGCAAACCAGCCTCAAGGCATGCCTTACTCACCTCGTAATGTGCATGCGGGTTCGTGAGATTAAGTACTAAGGAGGGTTTTTCAGCAGATTCTTGACCTAATACTTCAGCTAATGAGCTTGCTGGTGTGACTTGCCAATAGTCGCAAAAAACCTTTAAACGTTCAGGATTGATATCATATACCTTTAAGACCTTAATATCGCTGAATGTTTGCAGTGAGCGCATATAAAAGTCGGCGACATAACCAGTGCCTATAATTGAAACAGTGTACATAAAAAGCTCTTTAATAAACTAAATTAGATATCGTCAGCAACCAGGCCGATACATAGAGAACTATGCGATTGGTTTTAGCGTAGTGGTTTGCGCTGGCGTAGAATTCGACAAAGATACTTTACTGATTGAAATACCGATCAGAAACCACATGTACCACTCGACAATCAGATAGTCCAGCAAGTTATCCATAAATGACTGCAGCAGAATTTGAGTGAAAACAGCCGTCACTGTAAAAATTAATAGCTTATCTCTGTTGTATATCTTAAACAGCATCCGATAGAAGTTCGTGAATAATGCCAGCAGAATGAATAACCCCACTATCCCAAGTTCAAAGAACGTCTGAACGTAAATATTGTGGGCATTAATATCAAAGTCTTGTGTTTGGAATGCGTTAGCCATCGCAAATTTTTGAGAAAATTGCTGAAAGCTAGAAACACCGTATCCGAAAATGTAATGGCTATTATTCATCCAGGCGATACTATCGCCCCAGATTTTCACCCGCCAGGCAAAAGAGTTTAATCTTTCATAGCCTGTCGACCCGAAGTCATTACCTGTCGTCAAGTCAGCAATCCTGTCTTGCACCTCAGGAATGAGAAGTGCAAAAAACGGTGCAGCCACCACAACCACCAGAAATTTGCGCTCTTGTAGCAATGCATACATCAGGAAAAACAAGTAGGTTACGCCCCAGGCAGACCTTGTTTTTGTCATGAGTAGCATACCAATTAGAATCAGTATATAGATGGGCAACAGTCTTTTAACACTTGAGGAAATGCTAATGGTTTTAGCTTTGAATAAGTAAAAGCAGACTGAAATAATCAGAACTAAATAAGTTGAAAATGGATTGGCATGCGGGAAGGTGCCTTGTAGTCGCAAACCTTCATAGCGATAAAGCTTCAAGCCACCAGTACCAAGTGCAATGGAGTATATGCAGTAAAGCATCGGAATCAGTGATGATAAGGCTATCGCTTTAATCCACTTGTCAAAGTCTTCTGGCTTTTTGACCACATGCAAACCTAGTGCAAACATTGATGCATAGGACACATAGATTAAGAACACTTTTAAGCTGGGAACAAATGAAGGCGCGTAAAAAGTGGATACGAATGCCAAAACCAAGAAAAATAACCAGGATTTTTTAAGGCTATTCAGGTCAACATTTAATTTGACTGGTTTCTCAAATAAAGTCAGCAACGCGATCAAAATTACTAATGCATTTAAAACGGCGCCTAAGCCAAAACTTCCCAATTTAATTGCATTAAATGCCGAGTCTAACGACGCCCGGGTCACGATGACTAATAGGAAAAAAGCATAGCGGTCGAAGAAAAACAACAAGCCAATCACAAGTACAACTGGCGGTGCTAATAAAAACACATAATTCGTGTTGATTAACTGCACAAAGGTTAGCGAAGCCAAGCCAAAAAATAGGCTGGCAAAAATAGCCAAAAAGACCAGCAGTGCTTTTGGTTTATTTACGGTTAATTTAGCCACTTTTTTGCCTATTGTTGATGGTCACTGAGTTGACGATACAAATGAATATAGCTCTTGGCTATATTAGAAATTGAAAACTTATCACTTAGCGCTTTTACTGCGGCTTGGATATCGGCTTGTTTAGCCGTCTGTATCAAGTTGAGTGTCTGCTGCGCAAACTCTGCTGGATTGTGCGAATAGTTAATAGTACCAATCCTGTGATCTGTGATGATATCTTCAGTCACACCCTGAATATTCATGGCCGCAGTTGGCAAGCCACAAGCCATTGCCTCAATCATGACTGTACCGAAACCTTCTTGTCTTGAGCAGAAAAGGAAATAGTCAGCCGCCTTTGTAAACTCATGCACATTGTATTGCCTACCAACAAAATGAATGTTTTTTAACTGCTGCTTAGCAATAAATGCCGACAAGCTCACATAATAGCTATTAGACTCCACATTGTCTGGCCCGACTATGACAAGCTTTGCTTCTGGCATGCTTTTCTGAATGTCAGCAAAGGCCTGCAATAGCAAATCATATCCTTTGCGATGTTCAACTTTACCAACGGAGAGAAAAACCGGAGCTGTCGCTGGAATGGCTAACTTTTCACGTAGGCTTTTCTTCAGTTCAGGATCAGGAATAAAGAAGTTTTCTTCGTCAAAACCATTAAAGATTTTTTTGACTACTTGATCATCAAAGCCTGCTTGGTAAGACCGTTGCTGAAGCTCTTCTGAAATTGCAATCATGTGATTTGCTGATCTTAAACCCCACATGAAAAATGGCGACAGTAACTTTCGGCTTTTAAACGCCATGGGGTCATCAACACCGACCAGTGTCAGTTTGAGAATGACTTTTTTCCCCATCAACCTGATAATCGGGAACGTCAATAATTCCAATCCACGGATAGCATGGAAGTGGACGATTTTGAGGTCAGGTCTAAATAATAAGAACTTGATAAGCTTAATCGAGAAAATCAGCTCACGGATTTTCGAATGTAAATTTTCAGAATAGGTTTTTAAACGAGTCACGACTACGCCATCGTACTGGTCATTATATATCGTCGGTTTCGTTGCATTGTCAGATAAAAACTCAACCTGGCAGCCCTGTTTTATTAACTCTTTAGCCAGCCTCAAAGATTGCACGGAGGCACCGCCAAATGTTGGAGGGAAGAACATTGAAACCATCAAAATTTTATTCATGAAACCTAATATCTTTCGGTAGTCAATATAGATGTACTCAAGCCGTTTTGTTTTTAAATATTTTCGACAGGTAACTGTTAAAGGTTTCCCTCAGGAACAGGTAATATGCTGCGAAGTAAATAGTGATACCCAAGCTTGTCAACACCACTAACGCAGCCACATTGTTCCACCACATGCCAAGTGAATGCCAATAAATCGCTCTTAGGGCCACAGACATGATGACGGCAATAGCTAGAGGACGAATACAGGCATCAAGCATCTGTATCGCACTACAGTTAACTAAGCTACCAGCAATTCTCAAGGAAATGAGCCCGGAAATAACACTTGCATAAAAATACCATTCCGCGACACCACTGACGCCGTGTTGTGCGCCTAGCCAAAATGCAAGCAGATGCAAGACAGCATTAAACAAAGATACCCACATGAGTAGTTTTGTTTTGCCTTGCGCCATAAATACGGTTCCCGTTGTGCTGGAGATTGATTGCATAAAGCCTACGGGCGTTAACCATGCCAGAACACTTGAAACTTGCAGCCATTGCTGCCCAAACGCAACCTCAACGAACACTTCCCTGACGGAAAATATGCCTGCCATTAAAGGTGCGGTCAGAAAAGCAATAAAGCCCAATGTTTGCAAATATAATTTCCCCATTTCATCGGGTGCATTCTGCTGACGGCTCATGACTGGGAATAAAGCCCTGGAAGCGGCCCAGGTGATATTCTGCACAGGCAATAGCATCACTCTATAGGCCATTGAATATACCCCTAGAGAAACTGCGCCCAGCAATCGACCAACAACCATGCTGTCGGCGTTTCTAAAAAAATAGGTAATGACCTGAAATGCTGTCATGTGCCCTGTAAATGGCAGAATCGCTTTCAACTCGCCGATTGTTGGTTTGCCTTTTGGGCGCCAGTCTGAAGTGATCCAGATAAGTATGGAGGACAATAACGCCATTAATATGGCTTGTAACACCAGGCTGTAAACCCCTGCACCATTCAGCGCAGCAATAACGGCGACTACCATGGCAATTATCGATGAAGTGAGTTCGATAAAAGCCAGTTTCTTGAATTTAGACTCACGCTCCAGTAGTGCTTGATGCGATATTGATGAACTTGATATCGGGAATACAATTGCAAGCATCAGTAAGATATTGATGAGCTCACTATGTTTAAAGTAGCCCGCAATTAATGGCGAGCAAGCCATAATGATGATCGCAATCAACACACCAACCAATATATTGAACCAAAAAACAGTATTGATGGTGTTGTGTGCCAGGCCTTCTTTTTGAATAATGGCCGCCGATGTTCCCTGATCGCGAAGCAATAATGCAAAATTAGTCACGACCGTTGCCATGGCCATTAAGCCATAATCACTTGGCGGCAGTATCCGTGCAAGGACAAAAATGTTCGCTAGCTGTGAGACTATTCTTGCTGTTTGTGAAACAGCAACCCATTTGACGTTTGAAGCCGCAGACATGCAATCACAATTCTAATTAGTTTGGTAGGAGTAAGCCTGGCGACTGTTCTTCAACTACACTGGAAAATTCCGCAAGGAATTTCTCATGTAATTCATAAGCCTCTTTCGTTTTGGAGTCATCTGCTAATACTGATGAAACACGAACCAGAATGCCATCATCAAGGCGTCTCTTGAACAAGCCATCAGCAATGATTTTTAAACGCATTTGCAGCCCAGAGGTCATAGTGCGGTCACCGACACGAATCCAGTAACTGACTGCCTCAAAATGGTTTTGACCATAGTATAGCTGGCGCTTACCAATCACCGGAGCCGTTGTCTTGATCTGATCAAAAGAGACAATGTCTGTTTTCTGCATTTGATAGCCTTGTGCCGGATAACAGATGTCAGGTTGGTGTATTTTCACATCCTGGCGTTGCTCTTTGGCGTAGGCCAAGGCAACCATCACCTGATTGCCATCCTTGTCAGCATAAGTGCGCATCAGGGTGTCATCATATAGCTGATTAATCAGGCTTTTTTCATCACTGACAACACTTACTTGAGGGGTGGACTGTTGAACCTCGACCCAGCCATTGATCACTCTGGGAATATTTTTCTCAAAGTTACTCTCACTTTTTGCATAGTGTTCATGCGGCTTGAGGAAGCTTGCTACGCCGAGGAACACGATACTGACCAGTAATAGTTGCAACCCTGTGGCAAGTTTCACGTCCGGTAGTTTGAGGTATAAGTCTTTCATCGTAGGCACTAATCTTGGCTCAGCAAGCTATTAAGTTTGAATTTTTCGGCAACTTTTTGAATGAGTGAGTCAATCACAATAATCAAAATCAATGCAGTCAGGAAAAGTACCATGCCTGAGAAATTATGTAAGAAGCCCTGCCCTGCTTCGTCACCCATATGAAAAGTGATTAAAGCGAGCGTGCAAACGCGCAATACGTTTGAGATAAAAGAGATTGGGACGATCAATACTGCGAGCAATACATTACGCCAAAAGGCCTGATGGTTGATCACATTGATATACAACAGACCAATGGCTTCCAAGGTAAACAATGAGTTCAGGCCAGCACAGGCATCAGCCACCAACAGCTTATATTGACCAATTTGCAGGATTACCCCTGAGCGCGCAATGGGGTAATCCAGTGCATACAAGAGATGATCCGCAGCAAAAGAGACGGCAATTTTCATTGGTTGAGTCAGTGTATCAATCACTGACGTGGGCCAAGGAATCAGGAAGACAAAAAAGAACAAGGCAAACCAGTATTTAATGGCTATTTTAGCCCCAAAAATAATGCACAGCAGGCCGCATAGTATAAATACCAACGACAAGATAGAGATGATATAAACACTCTGCGAGTAACCCACGATGTATAAGCTGGCACCGAATATAATAAATGGCCAGCCAACAGTGGGTGCAGGTTTGAATGTTTGCGGCTTTTCCAGGATTTGCCTGGTCTTAAAATAGAAGAACCAGATACCGATAGCCAACACAATTGGTCCATGTGATTGGGTATCAGTATTCCAGACAGTGACGAAAAGGTCATGAAATACTGGCGTAAACAGGATCAAGATTGATAACAATATAGCGATATAGCCATACATTTTCTGATTTGACCCAGCAGGGCTTGTCACTGGTGCAACTGACATGCTAGCCCGCATTCAAAGCAACTTGAACATCAATGCCTAAGCTGCGACAGGCCTCATATGCTTCTTGAGTATCTTTTAGGGTAGTGATGTTTTGCAGTGTCGAAATCAATACGCCACCTACTTTTTTGGCGACAATTTGCGCATCTGACGACTGCAATAGTGGCGAGGTATCGATAATGATCACATCGTAGTGTTCAGCAAAGCTGTTCAGTAAATCATCCAGTGCGTCTTTATTGAGAAGCTCCTGTGGATTAGGAGGCGTTGCACCAGCTGTCAAAATGCTCAAATTCAATAAAGAAGGGATTCTGACTACAACATCTGTTGAAGCTCTGCCTACCAGGATATCAGACAAGCCATGATGGTTATTCAGCTTGAACAACTTATGCTGGGATGGGTCACGCAAGTTGGCATCAATCAACAGTGTACGCTCACCCAGTTGAGAGAATACAACTGCCAGGTTGGACGCCAGTAAATTCGCACCATCTGCTTCTCTGGCTGATGAAACTGCAATCGTTTTAAAGCCGCGTTCAAACCAGCGCAAAATTAATTGCGTGCGTAAAGAGCGCAATGATTCAACTTGTTTCGAGAACGGATCAAATGCTGCAATTAAACCTGTATTAAATGAAGCTTTATCCGGGGTGATATAAGGATAATCAAACTGATAAGACAATGCCTGATTGATATCTTCTATAGAAACAAAACCCAATGCCAAGGCAGCCTCGCCAAAACGCATTGATTTTTCTTTCTGAAACTTAAGAATACGCTCAGCATCTTTCTCAGTAATTTTCCCCATATCAAGCAACAGGTGCCCGATACTGGAAGAAACTGTTTTCAAAGGCGCTTTGTTCTCTGTTTCAATAATATTCATACGCAATCACTTTTTGCCTGATAAGTTGTTTTCTAAAGGGCCAGCTAAAAACTAGACTGGCTTGATGCTGTATTCAAAAACTGGAATTTCACCCAATGCAAGAATGTCGTCCTTGCTACGAATGCGACGATCCAGCATTTCTGCAAGCAGTGCAAACAGACATCCTAACAAAGCACCGATAATCACTGAAAATGGTGCAATCAGCCATAAGCTTGGATTGCTGGGCTCAATTGGAGGTACAGCTGTTTCAAGTACTGAAATATCGCCTTGGTTAGATTGCCCTTCTAGCGCAGTTTGGCTAAAGCGGTTATTCACAGACTCCAGAGCATTCTGGGCACTTTGTACTTCTCTCTCCAGAATCAGCAAGTCTGATCTAGATCTGTTTAGCTCAAGTACTCTCTGTTTTTGCTTTTCCAGTTGCGCCTTAACATCTCCCAAACGTTGAGAGTTGATGTTTGCATTGTTACTCAGGCTAACGACTGTGCGATCAATTTCGGTATTCAATTGGCTTCTAAGTTTATTCACTTCAGCTTCTGAGGCAATGTACATCGGGTGATTCTTGCTGTAGCGCTGCCCCATTTCAGCCAATTTAGACTCAGCAGTAGATAAGTTCATGCGAAGGTTCTGCACAATTGGGTTTTGAACCACATCAGGAGAGTCGCTCATGTTTTTTGTAGCATCATTACGGCGTGAGTTAGCCTCAATAGATTGAGACTGCATCAAACTATATTGTGATGATAAGTCTCTCAACTTTGATGTTTCTACATCATAGGCTTCCTGAATACTGGTCAAGCCATGTTTTTGCTGATATTCAGCCAGCTTGTTTTGTGCTTGTTGCACGTTCTCACGCAAGACCTTGGTTTGCTCAGACAGGTAGTGTGACGCTTTAATGGCTGGATCGATCTTTAGCTTCAGGCTCAAATTAATATAAGACTCAGCGAATGCATTTGCCATGGTTGCTGCAAAAACGGGGTCCACCCCTTTATAGCCGATGCTGATAACACTGCTTTCCTTGGATGGCAAGATGGACAGCTTTTGTTGCAGTAAATCTGCCAGCCATTGATTAATATCAGCCTGTTTGCCCTCAGTTGCTTCGGCAAACTGTTGTTGCAATGATTTAACCTCAGCCAAATGCAATTTTTTGATCACATCCAGAGTCACATTTTTACTTTGGATGATATCGACCTGGGTTGCCATATAACCTGGCATTAATTGCGCAGGCATCGCCATCCCAGTCACAGGGTCTACACCCTTGTAGTTGAGAATGACCGTCGTTGCAGCCTTATAGCTTTTAGGAAACAACAGGCTCACCAAGCTAGCGGTCAGCAAAGTGATGATCGCCACCAGTAAAATCATTTTGTAGCGTGCTTTTAAAACCAGCACTAACTGAGATAAATTCATAGTCAACCTTTAAAATTACAACAGACTTTCTTCAATAAACAATACATCTTCATCTTGCAAAGTCGCGGTAAGATCCGGAGATTGCTTCACAGTAGCGCCTTCAGAATTTTTTCTGTGTAACTTTACTGAACGCTGTGTGCCCCGCACTGTTAAACCACCTGATTTGGCAATAGCCTGCATCACAGTCATGTTTTTATCAATCTTGTACATGCCAGGACGTTGCACTTCACCATACACATATACCTGCGGTGCTTTAGGAACATATACAACGTCACCTGGCAACAACTCTTTATTTAAAGCGTTAGATGGAGACTTAAACAGCTCATCAATATTAATTTCCTGTGTCACTGGTGTACCTGAGCGCACAGAAGTAAAGAACAGTGTTTCACCGGCATTTTCAGTTGCACCGCCTGCCAATGCTACGAAGTCGCTAATTTTACGTGTGCCACCTTGAATACCGTATTTACCAGGGCGCAATACCTGACCAGCGACAGCAACGTCGCGTGTGCTGATATAAATGGTTTCCCCGCCAATTAAGCGTACATCCTGATCGTTTACGTTGCGACGCTCGATCACTTCATTTAAATCGTACTCGCTACGTTTGTCGCCTCGCACTACCGTAATAATCTCAGAGGCATCTGGCACCAATCCACCCGCTTCTGCCAGAATATCTTTCACATCTGTTGGCCTAGTCACTGGGTAACGTCCTGGTTTAGGCACGCCGCCCAGTACAGAAACTGACTTACTCATAAACTCAAGCACCAAGACGGAAACTTGCGGGTTAGCAATATAGCCGCCACGTTTTAATTGCTCGGCAATCCGCTTTTCACTCTCAATGGTCGTTAAACCACCGACTTTGACCTCTCCGATCAGCGGCATGGTCAGTACACCGTCTTCTGAGACTCGAGTTTCCCGCGTCAACTCAGCATCGCCATAGACAACGACTTTGACATAGTCTCCAGCACCTAAGGTATAGTCCGCATGGGCTATTACACTGAATAAGAACAGGAATGTAATAACAAAATAATTTTTTAAATTCATCATAAGTGATAACTCTTTAAGTAGTTAAGTCTATTGTATTACGGTGATCATTCAATAATATTAAATGAGCCTAAAAGTAAACGTTAGTCTAATGATTAACGACTTGCGACTGCTCGTTCAGTTCCGGATCCAACACATCGATCGTTGCCAGGGCCTTTAATCTTGCAATTTCCTGGGCAACAAACTCCTGCTGCTTCTGTTGATTCAACAACCTGCTAGCGAACAGATGCGCGCTTTTTTCTGGCATCGGCTGCTCAACAATATCCTCTATTGATTTTACGATAATGTTGTTATTACTATGTAAAAAAAGTAAGTCGCCTTTTTTCATCGGCTTGATTTTATTCAATACATTGTCTGGCAACCTGTCTGTAAACAGTTGACTGTCTCCAGTTTCAAAGGTGATACCTTTGGTACTTAAAATAGTCTTCAATTCAGCGAGTGTTAATACTTCTTTTTCAACACTAGGCAGATCGAGTAAGGACTGGTCGTTTGCAAAAACAACATCTTGCATCTTAAATACTTTACGGTGCCTGAATTTATCAGGGTGCGACTCAATGTACTGATTGATCTCACTTTCAGAAGCTGGCGACAGCTTTGCTATTTTTTTTGAGAGATACGCTTGAGCATAAATCTTTGCTTTAGCTGACTCAATAGCTTGAATTACCTCAGGCGCTCTTTCCAGGTCAAGTTTGAGCGCCTCTTGCACCAGTAACTGTCGATCAACTAATCCGGCAAATACTTTTTTGGCTACTGCTCGGTCATCTGCATTTTGTTGCGAAGCTTTCAATTCATTTTGCAGAGTATAGGCTGAAATCTCATCGCCATTCACTTTAGCCAATACTGGCGAGTTGATGCTTGAGTTCTGCTGCCCGCTGCAGCCAGTAAGTATTAAAAGACAGAAATTTGTAATTATATTTTTCATTCTGAAACGCTTGATTATTAAAAACCTATCGTAAGGCTTGCAGATTAAAGCTTCAGGTCCAGGTTGACACTGGTGAGCGTATCATCAAAGTCAAACTGCGATAAAGTCGAATTACGGTATGATTTGCCTGTGTTTAAAGAAAGGGAAACGTTTTTAATTGGAGACCATTTTAATGAGCCTCCAAATCCTTTTTCTTTGTCAGTACGCCCAATGGTGCCGAATTGACCGCGGCCATCAAAATCACGATCAGATACCCTGGCATTGACACTAGCTTGTATTTTGTCTGTGACATTGTAGATGAGCTCACTTTTCAGCGTGTCTGTAGATGAGTATGTACTATTCGCCTGCTCAAAAGGATAAACCGTACGCGAGAGATTAAAGTTTGCCATCATTTTACCCGTGATGAACCAGTCGTAATTGACATAACCAATATACGATTGGTAATCGCGTAGTGTTAAGTGGTCGTATTCACGTTGAATATAGGCCAGCTTTGCAGTCAAGCTGCTTTTACCAGAAGCCTTTAACACAGCATCGATTTCGAATTCGGTCTCGTCATAGCCATTGTCAAAGATAGCACTCACCGGTCTGCCACTATATTCACCTCGGCGGTTATGACCTAAAAACGCAAGACTGGAGCCTGAGGGAAATTTATATTTGGCGCCGTAATCAAACGCAAACGCGCTAAAGTCAGCTTGTGCGTTAAATTGTTGGCTGTTGGTAACATCCGTATAAGTGACACCGCCTATGACCGTCCAAACCTGGTGCGGTGAGTACTCCGCCCGAAACCTTTGTATTTTTGAGGTTCTGATGTTTTGAATAGGATTGGCGAAGTCTCTAAAATCGTTCAAGACCTGAGTTTGCTCTGAAGTGATTTTACCTGTCAGATTCGGAGTCAGTGACCACAACCAAGCTGCATTGTAGTTTTTAGCGTCATAGTCAAGAAAGTCTGTACGGTTATATTTAAAATTTGTGTAAGACGCATCTAAAGTAAACCGTTGCAATGAGTAGGTTTTATCAACCCTAAATCCCAACGTCGTAATCGTGATGACATCAGAAATGGCATTGCTACTCTGACGAAAGATGTTGTCATCATATGTCTTATTGAGTGAAGCGTTTAACTGTATCGTATCCAACTCATCAGCTACCACGCAAAAAGGAAATGCACTCAACGTTAGCGCAAGCCAGCACCGAATCGAACGTTTAATCTTTACTTTGGGGGATTGCTTGCAGGATGACATGTATTTTTAAGCAATAGTAAATATGATGTTTGATTTACATTCTAACCTGTAAACATACATTTTTTGCTACCAAAATTTAACTTTTTAGTAGATGCAATGAGAATTGTTAAATCAGCTCAACAGTATACGCAAGCTTTCAAGACGGTTTTATGACATCCAGGCTGCGTTGGCGTTGCCATTCGGCGATTGATGTTAAGCATTAATTTGGTTAAACTCGGACGGTATATAGAAATAAGTAATCTATGAAAAAAACTATCAGACCGCCAATTAGAACAATCTCCGGATTATCTTCGGGGCCTCGAAGCCCTCTTTACTTCATCGAATCCATTGTAGAGCCCCTCGTATTAGTCTTTTTTATGTGGGGCATTTTTATTTATTTCGAAGACAGAATTCCTATCTCTATCTTCTTTACCTCGATATTGCTGTTTTCGGTGACTTTTCCTAGCGGTGCAAAAATTCGCCTGGGATTTTGGAAAATGGTGCGGGATGTCATTTTTCAATGGCTTTTGCTTGCGGGCATGGTGCTTGTATTTGCTCGAATTACGGGCTACATCACGCTGTATACCCCAGAAATTATATACACCTGGTTAATAGGAACGCCGATCGCCCAGATTCTTGCGTTAACGGCGCTAAAAGAACTCTCTCCGTTCTTTATCAGCCTGCAGGGCCCTATCAAAAATGCAGTCATTATCGGCCTCAATGAACAAGGCCTGGCCGTAGCAAATAATTTGCTGGCAGATGAGTATAGCCGGGTTTCCGTATTGGGGTTCTTTGAGGATCGTGCCCCGGAGCGTGCGCCGCAAGACCATGGCTTTGAAATTCTGGGCGCCCTGACGGACATTCCTGCCTATTGCAAGAGCAACCAGATTCATACGATCTACATTGCGCTACCGATGTCTAGCCACCCGCGTATTTTGAAATTGTTGGATGATTTAAAAGACACCACCGCTTCGATCTACTTTGTGCCGGATATTTTCGTCACAGACTTGATTCAAGGCCGTGTGTCTGACGTCAATGGTATTCCGGTAGTGTCGGTATGTGAAACACCTTTTACCGGCGTGGATGGTTTAATTAAACGTACAGCGGATATTTTGTTCTCGCTGTTTGTGTTGATATTGATTTCACCTATCTTGCTGGGGGTCGCCTTAGGGGTGAAACTCACCTCCCCTGGCCCCATTATTTTCAAGCAACGGCGCTATGGTTTGGATGGTGAGGAAATTCTGGTCTATAAGTTCCGTTCAATGACTGTTACGGAAGATGGCGTTACAGTCACTCAGGCAACAAGGAATGACCAGAGAATTACTCCGCTGGGTGCCTTCCTGCGTAAATCATCATTAGATGAGTTGCCGCAGTTTATTAATGTGTTGCAAGGACGCATGAGTGTGGTTGGCCCACGCCCGCATGCCGTGGCGCATAACGAAGAGTACCGCAAGCTGATTAAAGGCTATATGGTGCGTCATAAGGTAAAACCGGGCATTACCGGCTGGGCACAGGTCAATGGCTTCCGTGGCGAAACCGACACGCTGGAAAAGATGGAGCAGCGCGTGCACTATGACCTGGAGTATTTACGCAACTGGAGCCCGCGTCTGGACATGCTGATCGTGGCTAAGACCGCATGGTTAACGATCGTCGGCCAGGATGGCGCTTATTAGTATTTGCCAAGAGGATGTGCAATAAAATAAAAACCGGACAATGTCCGGTTTTTTATGCCTGCGTTTGTTGCTGAATCAGGGTGAGAGCCTCATCCACCCAATCCGTACGCAAGCAATCCAATACCTGTACATCGTCCATGCCACGTAGCCAGGTGAGTTGGCGTTTGGCGAGCTGGCGAGTGGCGTATACGCCATGCTCACCCAAAGTAGGTAAATCGATATCACCATTCAAATATTGCAATGCTTGCCGGTAACCAACGCAGCGCATACTGGGACTATCCACAGTGAGTTGCGGATACTCGAGCAACAACCTTTTTACCTCATCCACAAAGCCATGCTTGAGCATGATCTGAAAGCGTTCGGCAATGCGCTGATGCAAGACACTGCGATCACTTGGCATTAAGGCAAGTTTAAGGATATTGAACGGTAGCGATACTTTTTGCGACTGCGCACGTAAAGCACTCATGGATTTACCGCTGATGCGATAAACCTCTAATGCGCGCTCTATGCGCTGCGAGTCTGTTGTGTGAATCTTGGCGGCAACTGCTGGGTCTATGCTAGCCAATTGCGCATGCATTGCTGGCCAGCCTAAAGCATTCGCCTCCGCTTCAATCTGGGCGCGGATGGCTAAATCAGCTTCAGGCAAATCACTCAGGCCATGTTGCAAGGCATTGAAATACAACATAGTGCCACCGACGAGTACCGGGATACGACCATGAGCAGTCGCTGTATGCATCAGTGCCAGGGCATCTTTGGCAAATTGTGCCGCGGAGTATTGTTCCAGCGGTGAAATAAGGTCAATCAACTGATGCGGCGCCTGGCGCAAGGTCTCGGCGTCGGGTTTAGCAGTGCCGATATCCATGCCACGATACACCAGCGCGGAATCGACACTGATAATTTCAACCGGAAAGTGCTGGGCTAAGGCAATGGTCGCCGCGGTTTTACCGCTAGCGGTGGGACCCATTAAAAAGATTGCCGGTGGTAAACCGGCATGATGATTGGTGCGCATACAGTTGAAACTGGGCTAACGAAAAATAGTGACGCAGAACACTGAAACTAATCGTATTTGACGTAGCTGAAGCGCAGGTCACTCTGTGGCGTACCTTCCAGTGCAGAGCCTGCTTGTAACTGCGGCTGCCATTGCACCACTTCTTCAATTTTGCGTGCCAGTTCGATGTCTTTCATCGTAATGCCTTTGGCGCTATGTGTGCACAGCTTGACGATAACGAAAGCATAGGACACGGTTAAGTCTGGATGATGCCAGGCAGCTTCGGCCAGATGACCAACGGTGTTGACCACCATCAGTGTGCCCTTCCAGCTGTTGGTTTTATATTTACGGCGGATCCAGCCATCCTCATACACCCAATGCGGTAATGATTCAGAAAAATGCTGTTGAATTTCTTGCTCGGTGAGTACCTGATCGGTCATAACGCTCTCCTGACTATAGGCCACTAAAGCGTTACAGTATACCTCAGCTCGCCGTCGAGCTTAAGCGCGGCTTTCGTCCAGTAATGAAAGCATGGCGGTGATCACCGTCAGGTCGGCACTGGTGCCTGGATTAATTTTTTCCTGCTTGAGAGCCTGATCCCATTTCAGTAAATCAGGCATGTAGTGTTTCGGGTTCTCCAGGGCAACAAAGGCCTGGTAATGCGCACTGGCGGCCTGCTGTACTTCTACTGCTCTGGCCTGGCCATATTTTCTGGCGATATGGCTATCTGGTACGCTAGCCAGCCAATATAAATAAACGGCCGTTAATGCCCAGGCAGGCCGCTGCCAGCGCTGGTAACAATCAGTGTAAAGCGGTATCGCAGCCGTAAAAATACTGGCATAGCCATCCGCATACTGGCGTGCCACCATGTCATTCGCGCTGGCTAATTGCATGGCTTGCAGCAAGGTGATTTGCGGCGCCTGTGATACGTCATGCTCGTCGCGCTGCCCCATGCCGGCCGGGCTGACCAGGCGGATGCCCTCATAGACCGAGGCTGCATCGTCCACGGTGGTTTGCTGTAACACTTGCTGCAAACCAGCTGACAGCGATAACTGTGGATATTGCAGGCAAGCTTGCACCACGGGCGCAGCCAGCAAAATAATACCCAAATTGGTATTGCAACCTACTTTGGCGTGGGTCGCCTGCAAAGCGTGCAAGATACGCTGGCCCAGTGTCCGCGTGCCGAATACCTGATCATCACACAATGCTGGCGCAGAGGCTTCGGCGCTATAGATAAAGTCCTGTACCCGCATGCCATGGCCATCGGCAAAAATATGCACATTGCCAGGCTTGAGGGCTTCCAGCTCGGCCAGGCAGGCGTTCAGATAGGCTTGCTGTACGGCTGCACTCATGGCTGGCCTTCTGCCACGTTGGCCAATTGCAGTAAATCATTCACCAATACATCGGCAATCTCAAAATGGGTAATACTTTGCAGGCCGCGCCAGGCTGGAATACTGTTCACTTCGATCACCCATAACTTGCCATGTTTATCGCGCATCACATCTACGCCTGCGTAATCAATGTCTACAGCCTGCGCAGCTTTGACGCCAATGTCAGCCACATCGACCTCATCACATGCGCTGCAGCGTGCACCACGCGCCACGTTATGCAGCCAGCTATCGCCCTGCCGCTTCATGACCGCAATGGGCTCGCCGCGCACTACAAATACGCGGTAATCATGCTGATAAGGACCGCAATCAATCTTCTCTTGCAGGTAATAAACGCCATCGACAAACTGGTCTTGCGGTAGTGCAAACTGCGCACGTGTTTCGATTAAGCGTACGCCCTTGCCTTGCGAACCGAATAGCGGCTTGATCACCAGTGTTTTTCCGGCATCCAGCGCTTGCTGCATAATGCCATGCGCCACGTCACGGTGCTCGCACACCCACGTATTAGGCGTGGCCACGCCCTGCTCAGCCAGCAATTGGCTGGTCAGGCCTTTGTCCACCGTGGTTTCAATGGCACGCGCATGGTTATAAATGGTCATCCCCTGGCGTTGCAAGGTATGCAAAAGGTTCATGCGCGTGATGATTTGCTGCGTAGTACCGGCAGCGACACCACGCACAAATGCCAATGGTGCGGGCTGACTCAAACCGGGAATATGTACAGTGACCTGCTGTTGAACAATACTGATATGGCAACTATCGAGTGACACCATATGTGCATGCCAGCCACGGCGTGCAAATGCCTGTGCGAGACTTTGGCCATGCCAGCCGCCAGCCTGGGCCACTTCGTCAGTGAAAATGGGAATAACTTGCATGATAAAAATGACTGCGTGGGCGAATAACAGCGTTACGCGGTTTTTTAGCTTCGGCGTAACCTAAAGGTTAGCCTGCACTGAAACTGCGTTTTCGAAATCCTCATGTACTCGATGTACATTCCGGTTTCTGCGTTCCGTGCGCCTTGTTCTTCATCCCACTCGTACATTTTAATTAAGAAAATACGTTATAACTACCCACCAAATGATTGATTCAAAAGGTCTTCATTGAATTTTCCGGCAAAGAATGTTTTGCCGGATTTAAGGTTGGTCACGCTTACTTTGGCTGGCGAGAACAACATCGGGTCAATCTGGTAGAAGTCCATGTTCACCGCTTTAAACACGTCGGCAAATGGGCGGCCATAGTCTTTAGAGGATGAAGAAGGTAATTGTTGTGCCAGTTGCTCGGCAGCATCATCATCAGTATTGACGAACAACTGCACAAAACCACCAAACAGAATGGCGTCATTGGTACGGCCCATGCCGACAATAAAGTCTGGCGATGGCGCAGGGATAGGCGCAACGCCATAGCCATCGACAATGGCACTCAAGTCAAAATGCAAGGTATGACATTTGTGCAATGCAACCTCCAGCACGCGCGCGGTCACTTGCAGTGAACCGGCAACGCTGCGTGTGGGCGTCAAAATAAAAGTCAGCTTGTTGGCGGGTAAACCGGTGTCCCTGGCGACTTTTTCAATTACTTGCACTGGCGGCACTTTATCGGTTTCCAGTACTAATACCGTTTGTTCGCCTTTGTCGCTGTAGTTGATATCCTTAAACACCTCTTCGCGCTGGGCAATGGCACGGGCCGGGCCGCTACCGAGTGAGAAAAACTTTTCATGCGACAACGCCCAGCCGGCATATTGACTGCCCAGACAGGCAATCACCGGCTGTTTGGCCGTCACCACGACACTCAGTGGCCAATTGGCAAACTGTGGCACATGACGCAAAGCGACGCTACCTAAGCCACCCATGCAAATTTCGGCAATAATACGGCCAGCTTCCAGCCCGCCCGGCGCCTGAATGCCGGCGTCAACGATGGTCGCGCCGCTTTCATGCGTAGATACCGCACAGCCCAGGGCTGCTGCGTTGGCAATCAGCCCGGCCACCAGCGGCGCACTATATTCTTGTACGCTAATGGATGTTGAATTCGATGTTGTCACAGACATAAGTCCCCCATAATTTTTCTAAACGTGTTTTTTTATCCAGCAAAGCCTGTTGCACTTCGCGGTCTGATTGCCCTTCTGCATAGACACTGCAAATGGGTTGCCCGGCAGTGATATTGCCACCACAAGGCCTGTCTTCCAGCCAGTCTGGAAAGCTTAACTGGCTAACATCTATCGTTTTTCTCGCATACATGATGCAATGATTGGCCGCGTTTGTTTGTTGCGGTAGCGCAGGCACAGCCTCATGCAAGAAACTGGCCATATGCGCTTGTATTAATGGCAGCGCCATATATAAACGCATACTGGCACTCAGCCTTGGATTGACTTCAATGACATGTAATGTGCCTTCATGCCAAATCGCATCAATACTATTGATGCCAACCAAACCTAATGCTGGCACCAGTGCCTGCAATACATAATTTGCGGCTTCATATAGCAACGCATCATGCAAGCGTGTGGCGCCGGCATAAGCGTAACTGCCTGCATGTTGCCTGAGTGCATGCACACCTATCAAGGTGACAGACTGCGCATGCGCTAAAAATAAGATACCTATTGCTTGCCCCGGCTGGAATGCTTGCCAGTAGCCACGCTCAACTTCATTTATCTCGGATTGCCAATGTTTTACATGGCTGCCACCACACTGCCCTGCCTGCTTATATAACCACTGCCCTGCTGCTGGTTGAGTGTCAGCAATTGACGGCGATTGCACACTATGTGCATCGCAACATGCCTTTAGCCATTGCGGGGTTTTCACACGACCAACCGTTGCGGGCAGATTAGCAAGTAAAGCGTAACGGGCAGACAACACACGGTAGCTTGCCAGATTGGCTTCCAATCCCGAGCCTATCAAGACTGCATCGGGCTGAAAAGCATCTAATGCTGCAAACAAACCTGCCATTTCATCGCCAGGCTGCTGTTCGCATAGACCTGGCCATTGATATACCGATTGTGCGGCCTGCCGCGTATCCGCATCTGCAAACGCATCCACGGCGAATACGCTAAATCCTTCTTGTTGCGCCATCTGGCTATAGATGCGCGCACTTTGAGACAAGATTGCCAACCGCAAGAATCACCTTATTCTACGTGCGCACAGGCATATTCATAGGCCTGATGGTAATCAATATGCATCGGGCTTTCGCTTTGCAGCATCTGCTCCAGCAATTTGTTCTGTGTGACATATTTCAGTTGACCAATGGCCAAAGCGCCAAACCCTGCTACTTGCGTACCCTCAATCAGGCCGCCATTAGAGAAGGTATCGACACCCTCAATCCCGGAGGGCGGCACGGCGTTGACATCAGCTACGACTTTCAGCGTTTTGGAATTGGCAAACTGGGCAACTTCCAGCACACGAATGCCTGCTGGTGTGGCACACAACGCAACGGTTGCTTCATTTAAGACGGCAATTTTGGCAGCTTCAGTGCTGCCATCAACTACTTGTAATGTCACGCCATAGCTGGAGGACAATTTATCCACATAGGCTTGCATGCTCTCTACGCCAGCATGCGCCACCATAAATACCGTTGATCCCTGGCGGGCAGCAATCAATGCGGCGGTGGAGCCAACAGTGCCACTGGCACCAAAAATAGCGATTTTTTCTTTGCCCAGGCCGCTGCCAGATTTTTGCAAATAGAAATCAACCTTGGCCAGCATGGCTGCCGCGGTGGTAAATGCACCAGAAGGATCAGAGAATGTGTGACATTCAAATGGCTTAAACATGGCACTACGCGCCTGCTTCTGCATTTCGAGGGCGACCTGGATATCGCGGCCACCAAAGAACAGCGCCTGTTGCTTTAAACCACTCGGACTGCGGGAGAAAATCGCATCTTGCGTCAGCGCAACGATTTCATTCAAGGTCACATCGGTGTAAGAAATAATTTTTTCGTAGCCGGCATCAAACGCCATATTCACATCAAATGGGCTGGCATTTTTTGCGGCTGTAAACAAATGCATAATACTGGTTTTTTTCATTATTCCCCCCGGAACCGTTCGTTAATCAAACCTACAGCCAATATACACACTTCCAGCGCAGTTCAAAATAAAGAGTAGACCGTGAAAATCATAACTTTTCAAAATTATCTTAAAAAGTTTTAATTTGCCACATCTTCTATTATCTTAATACATGCAGGCTGATTCACTGCAGCGGTGACCAGAAAACCCAGTGTGGTCTGCTCTGCATATTCTGTAAGGAGTTGCATTTGCATGGCGACCGCCGCGGCACGCGATGGGAGCAGCACAAAACCGGTCGGCCCCCAGGAGGTTTGCCCGACACCGGCATAGCCCTGCTGCTGCAATGTTTGCAAGATACCGGCAACCGCTTTGCTGGCATAGGCACCGCCTTGTGCTGGCGCAAAGTACTCAGCATTGTAGGCTTGCAGTGCACCGATAAACTGGCTGAACCCGGCAAAGTCTTGCTCGATGAGTGCTGGCAGGCCCTGACTCAATAATTGTTGCTGTATCGCTTGTGTGGCCGCCAATGATTGTGGTGCCAACTGTTTGAATGCGGTTTTCTCGCCTTGTCCGTGCAGGCCATCGCGACTGTTGTCCATAATCAGTAAAAAATGCCAGTCGGATGGAAACGCATGGCGCGCCAGCATTGGTGGCACTATCGTCTGCGCGTTGCGGCCACCATCAACCACCAAACCGCCATGTTCAAACGTGGCGATGCCGATGCCTGAACGGGCGCCACGCTGGTGAATCGCGGCAATCGCGGCGGCCTCTACTGGTCTATCTAATAAACTGTTGGCTGCTGCGCCTAACGCCAGGGCCATTTGTGTGCCTGAGCCCAGGCCGCCATGACGGGGAATCGCCTGTTGAATGGTCACGTTCAGCTCGGCTTGCATTTCGCAGGCAGCTAAATGGCGTTGCAAGATGGCAGAGGCCCATGGATCCAATGCCAGCTGTTGCGGGCCGCCACTAATACTTAATGAAGTTTGAAAGGCATCAATCGCGACGCCGACGCTGCCAAACTGACGTTGAGTCTCTCGACTCAGGTTGAAAAAACCGAGATGTAGGCGACCATAAGTGGTCACACTGACCGTGCGCTCTGCGGGAATTACTGCATTCATGGCGTTTTATTATATTGATGCTAAAAAAAATGAATTGCCACCCTTACGGCGACGTGACATTAAAACATGATTTTGGCATAATGACCGCTATAAAAGTCATTCTGTAATCAGACGATGTCCGGCAAACAGCCTCTATTTATCGAATTCAATCCGTTGCATTCCGCGATAGATTACCACCAGTTTTAAATAATTAAGGGTTTTATATGGTAAGTCATGTTATTCCATTTGAGAATCTACGAAACACTGATGTGCCGTCCGTAGGGGGCAAAAATGCTTCTTTGGGCGAAATGATTTCTCAACTCACAGCCAAGGGCGTACGCGTACCTACCGGCTTTGCGACCACCGCAGATGCTTATCGTGAGTTTTTGGCACAAGGTGGATTAAACAACAAGATCAACGACTTGCTTGATAAACTGAATGCAGACGACACCCAGGAATTGGCCCGTGTTGGTTCACAAATTCGCCAGTGGATTATGGAAGCCGAGTTTCCACAAGCGCTGCAAACAGCGATTGCTGAAAACTATGCCAAACTGATTGAAAGATCAGCACAAGGCACTACCTTCGCGGTGCGTTCATCTGCGACGGCAGAAGACTTGCCGGATGCCTCTTTCGCCGGTCAGCAAGAGTCTTTCCTGAATATCCATGGCCTGGAAAACATTAACCACGCCATTAAAGAAGTATTTGCTTCTTTGTATAACGACCGTGCGATCTCCTACCGCGTACACAAAGGCTTTGTGCATGCGGATGTGGCTTTATCCGCAGGCATACAACAAATGGTGCGTTCAGACATCGGCTGTGCCGGTGTGATGTTTACCATTGATACTGAATCTGGTCACCGTGATGTCGCGTTCATCACCTCCTCTTATGGTTTGGGTGAAACCGTGGTACAAGGTGCCGTCAATCCGGATGAGTTCTATGTACATAAGCCATTGCTGGCGCAAGGTAAACCAGCCATCGTCCGCCGTACCATGGGTTCAAAACTGATCAAAATGATCTTTTCTGATGCCACCCAGGCAGGTAAATCCACGCATACCGTGGACGTTGATGCTGCAGAAAGCAACCGTTACTCCCTGACAGACGCGGATATTCTGGAACTGGCTAGCTACGCGATGACGATTGAGCAACACTATGGCTGCCCAATGGACATTGAGTGGGGTAAAAACGGCCTGGATAACAAGCTGTACATCCTGCAAGCGCGTCCAGAGACAGTGAAATCGCAAGAAGCGGCTAAAAACATCACTGAAACCTTCAAACTGCAAAAGCACTCTTCAGTGCCTGTGGTTGCCGGCCGTGCTGTGACGCAGAAAGTAGGCGTGGGCCCGGTACGTATCGTGCTGGATCCGGCCGATATGCATGAAGTTCAACCAGGCGACGTGCTGGTTGCCGACATGACTGACCCTAACTGGGAACCCGTGATGAAACGCGCCAGTGCACTGGTGACCAACCGTGGCGGCCGCACCTGCCATGCGGCGATTATTGCGCGTGAACTGGGTATCCCGGCGATTGTCGGCTCAGTGAATGCCACAGATTTGCTGCGTGATGGCGAAATGGTGACAGTGTCTTGTGCTGAAGGTGAAACTGGTTTTGTTTACCATGGCGCCCTGGACTTCGAAGTGTCTACGCAATCTAACAGCGCACTGGCAAAACCACCTTGCAAGATCATGATGAACGTCGGCAACCCTGACATGGCATTTACCTTCGCTCAAACACCAAACGACGGTGTAGGCCTGGCACGTTTAGAGTTCGTGATTAATAACATGGTTGGCATTCACCCGAAAGCCATCTTGAATGTTGATGCCATGCCAGCGGCCATCCAGGCAACGATCAAAAACCGTGCACGTGGCTATGCCAGCCCGAAACAGTTTTATATTGATAAAGTGACAGAAGGTGTCGCGACCATTGCGGCCGCTTTCTATCCAAAACCAGTGATTGTACGTACCTCAGACTTCAAGTCTAACGAGTACAAAAAACTGGTTGGCGGTGACATTTATGAGCCGGACGAAGAAAACCCGATGATCGGCTTCCGTGGTGCGGCGCGTTATATGGCAGAAGACTTTAAAGAGTGCTTTGCCATGGAATGCCAGGCCATGAAAAAAGTGCGTGATGAACTGGGCCTGACCAACGTTGAGTTGATGATCCCATTTGTACGTACGCTGGAAGAAGCGCGCGCTGTGACTGAAATCATGGCAGAGAACGGTCTCAAACGCGGTGAAAACGGCCTGCGCCTGATCATGATGTGTGAAATCCCGGCCAATGCCTTGCTGGCAGAACAGTTCCTGGAATACTTCGATGGTTTCTCCATTGGCTCTAACGACCTGACCCAGCTGACATTAGGCATGGACCGTGACTCCGGCATTTTGGCAGACGGTTTTGACGAGCGTAACGATGCGGTGAAAGTATTGCTGAAAATGGCGATCAACACCTGTAACCGCTTGGGCAAATACGTCGGCATTTGTGGTCAGGGCCCTTCTGACCATGAAGACTTTGCCGAATGGCTGGTGGCTGAAGGCATCCAGTCTGTGTCACTCAACCCTGACACAGTGGTTGCCACCTGGCAGCGTTTGACCAAGAAGTAAACCTAGGTAGTAAACTTTAGCAATCAACTCAAGGCGTTACCATGAATCACCGTTCTGTTTTTATTATTTCTGATGGCACGGGGATTACAGCTGGCGCCTTGAGCAAATTGCTGGAGCATTTTCCTAATACCAAGTTCACCACTACTCGCCTGCCCTTCACGGACAATGACGAGAAAGTGCAAGCCGCTTTTGAGCATATCCAGAAAGTGGCTGCCCAGGATGGTATTCGCCCGATTGTGATCATGTCTGTCGGCAATGGCGAACACCGCAATCACCTCAAGCAGGCCAACGCCTACTTTATTGATTTATTCCACCGCTTTATTTACCCGCTAGGTTCGGAGCTTAATCAGGAGCCACTGACTGGTGCCAGCATTGCGTATAGCGCCATGGGCAACAGCTACTCTGAGCGCATGGAAGCCATTAATTTCACGCTCAATCATGATGACGGCATGACCAATACCGGTCTGGATGAAGCTGAAGTGATCCTGATTGGTGTGTCCCGCTGCGGTAAAACACCGACCAGCATTTACCTGGCCATGCAGTTTGGCATTAAAGCCGCCAACTACCCATTGATTCCAGAAGACTTTGAACGTGGCGCCTTACCTGCGGCTTTGCAAAAAAATATCGACAAGATTTTTGGCCTGACCATCAAGCCCGAGCGTTTGCACTCTGTGCGTAACGAACGCCGCCCTGATAGTTTTTATGCCTCACTGGATAACTGCCGCAAGGAAATTGAAATTGCTGAAGGCATGATGCGCAGTGCAGGCATTCCCTGGGCAGACTCCACCAGTCGTTCGATTGAAGAACTGTCTGCGCTGATCCTGCAAAAAATTCGCCAGCGCTAAGGCTGGCGTTTTTTAAACCCTGACGGCGGCTTCTCGCCGCCTGACTTATCATGCAAACATTACGCTGCCATCGCCATTTCACGCATTGGCGTTGCTTGTACTCTTGCAGTTTGTGGTTTCAACATATCCCCACGCCAAAAGTAATAAAACTCACGACAAACACTGAGGAAAGTGTGCTGTGAACCCAGCGCATTAAACAATGGCAGGTTTCTGTCCACCATCTGGCGGTAACTATGGGATTGTTTGTGCGAAATATGGCGTAGCGACAGCAGCAGGCATTTTGCCATGCGCATGCGTTCTTTAAATACCGCGGGTTCAAAACCGCGAACCAGCGTGACTTGTTCAAAAGCATCCATGACTTGTGTTTCGTGGAGAGTCATCGCCGTCTTATCCAAATCATACCAATGCTTGAATAATTCATCCTGCGTGACCATGGCGACAGGCGTGCTGCCATTAAATACTTTGGCCTGGCTCATGGCCGCAATGGCTTTGATATCGCGCACCCAGAATGAGAAGAATTCTCGAATCACCGGCAAGATACTTGGAATTTCGGCAGGATCAATGCTGGCAATAAAACGGTCGACCGCATGTCGGTAATGGCTGCCATCACAAGGAATATCTTTCAGGAAGGCACTGACACGAATAATGATGAACTCGCGCTGTACCAGCACACGCTCACTCACACCCTGCCCGGTCAGCAACTTGACGTAAGCTTTTTGAGCTTCTTCTTCTCTGGTCATTTCCATGATTGACTCCCTTGTCGATTCTGAATAATGTCCTGCAAGCTCGCAGGCATTGACAGCTTTATATTAAAACAGGCAGTCCTTGATCAAACATGTAATGAAATCGGTAAATGCCCCACATTTCAGGGCTTGCGCTTAACTGGCAGTCGCTGCGGCAGGCGGCTTGGGTTTGCGTGCCAACAGCAGTAACAGGCTGCTAAGCACCGTCATCCCCAGCATGGCGGTCGCCAATGTGAAGGTCGAGTGCCACACCAAGGGGACAATCAATGCCGAGCTCACGGTAGAGCACAGCATTTGCATAAATGCCTGCGCCGAGGCGGCAGTACCGCGCAGGGTCGGATAGCAATCGAGGGCGGCGATTGATAACACAGGCATGGCTGCAGCCATACCCACGTTAAACAAGGCAATCGGTAAAATGGCCAGCCACCAGTCGCTGTGCGTGGTGGTGCTCGCCCACCATTGCACACCCACATTACAACTGGCAATGAATAGCATCCAGGCAAATGCCCAGTACAGAATGCGCGCTGGCGCCACTTTACCCGCTGTATGGCGTGAGATCCATGAGCCCAGCATCATGCCAGTCACCGTAGGAATAAACAGGTAGCCGAATTGCTGGCTGTTTAAATGCAAATGCTTGACCAGGAAAACCGGGCTGGCCAGCACATAAATAAAAAATGCAGAGAAGTTCAAGCCCAGGCAAGCGATGAGACCAAGAAACACCTTATGCTTAAGCATCTTGCCATAGGTGGCGATAATCCCTTTCACCGAGAATACGATGCGTTTCTCCGGCGTCATGGTTTCCGGCAGGTAGCGCACCGCCATCCATAGCGCAATCGCAGCATAAACAGATAAGAAAATGAAAATTGCTTGCCAGTGTATGCCCAGCAATACGCCGCCTAAAATGGGGGCAACTGCGGGGGCGATGCCGAATAATAACTGTACAGTTGCCATCACCCGTTGTGCTTGTGCACCAGAAAACAGGTCGCGCACCATGGCGCGTGCCACCGTATTGCCCGCCCCGCCACTCACGCCTTGCAAGGCGCGGAACAGCCACAAGGTCTGCACGTTGGGGGCAAATGCACAGCCCAGGCTCGCTAGCGCGAAAATGGCCAGTCCCCATTTAATAGTGGTGATGCGCCCGATAGCATCTGAAATGGCGCCGTGACACAGCGTCATCACGGCATAGGGTAGCAAATACAAGGTCAGGCTCTGCTGGATCGCCAGTTCATCCGTACCAAACTCAGCGGCCATGACATGAAACGCGGGCAGATAGGTATCGATTGCAAATGGCGCTAACGCAGCCAACCCAGCCAAGACCAGCACCAGGGTAGAAGAACGGGATTTCAACATGAACAACCTTGTAAAAAAGCAAAGGTGCCCTCAGGCACCTTTAAGATTATAAGCCACAATGTCTGCCATGCGCAGCCTTAAGGCAAGGCGTGAAACTGCTCGATTCTTTCCTTGTCACCTTCGACATATTTTTTGGAGTTTTTGTCCGTTCTGAAAATGATGGGCTGCTCACGTACCAACGGATTTTGTGAGTTGATCAACGCTTCATCAATCAAATGGCGATTGGGTGATTTAGTACACACCGGATCCGCCATTTCAGCATCACCACTTAGCAAGTAGGACTGGCAACGGCAACCGCCCAGATCATTTTCTTTTTCGTCACAACTACGGCAAGGCTCTTTCATCCACTCCATACCGCGGTATTTGGTAAAGGCAGGTGACTCTTTCCAGGCCCATTCCAGGCCATTTTCGCGCACATTCGGGAACGTCATACCGGGTAAGACACGTGCCGAATGGCATGGCAAGACGTCGCCATTGGCGGTCACAATCATGAATACTTCGCCCCAGCCATTCATACATTTCTTGGGCCGGTCAGCAAAGTAGTCAGGGACCACAAAGAATACCTTCATTTTATTGCCCACGCGCTCCCTGAACGCATTGGTCGCGGCTTCCGCGCGATCTAACTGTTCGCGGGTAGGCATCAATTGGTCACGGTTGACCAAGCTCCAACCGTAATACTGCGTATTGGCCAGCTCGACATAGTCAGCGCCCAAGGCTTCAGCCATTTCCAGGATTTTTCCTACCTGATCAATGTTGTAGCGGTGTATGACCACATTCAACACCATCGGGTAGCCATGCGATTTAATCATGGCTGCGACTTTTTTCTTCAACTCGAAAGTGCGGGTATTGGTAATAAAGTTACTGATGTCTTCAGTGACATCGTGCATGGAGAGCTGGATATGGTCCAGGCCGCCTTCTTTAAACGCCTGGATGCGTTTTTCAGTCAGGCCGACACCTGAGGTGATCAGGTTGCTGTAATAGCCTAATTTATGCGCTTCGGCGACAATCTCTTCAATATCATCACGCAACAAAGGCTCGCCACCAGAAATCCCCAACTGGATGGCACCCATTTTACGGGCATCACGCAAGGCGCTGATCCATTGCTCAGTCGTTAATTCATTTTTGGTGTGCTTGTCATAATCGGTCGGGTTATAACAAAACGCGCAATGTAGCGGACAGCGATAAGTGACCTCAGCCAACAACCATAAAGGCTGTTTCTGTGTGACGCTTGCTGCAACACCATTATTTAACTGTGCCATGATGCCCTCGTTTCGGATTAATTCAGCTTGCGCAACCAGGCTTTACCAACGGCCAGGTCAAACATGCCTAAAATATCGTTCTCAATGTCTTCGGCATCGGGAAAGGTCGTTTTCAAATCAACAACAATCTCTCCGACCGTGGTTTTACCATCCACACGCTTCAGTATTTCACCGGCGCCCCCATGCAGTTTCACCATGCCCTCAGGAAACAGGATGACGTAACTTTGCTGCGCCTCTTCCCATTGAAAACGATGGTGCAAGGCGATGGCGTAGATATCTGAATGTTGAATGTTATTTTCCATAGAATTACTTTCGTCGCTTATCTAAACTTGATCACGGGTTGGCGGGTGTAGTCGCGGTCTTCCACCTTGATCTGCGTGCAGGCCAGCATAATGGCATCGGCCACTACCCATAACACATCCAGCTTGAATTGCAGGATATCCAGCGCACGCAGCTGCATATCGCGGCTCACACTGAAGTAATCCAGGGTAATGTCCAGGCCTTGCTCTACGTCGCGTCTGGCTTCTGTCAGGCGTTTTTTAAAGTAAATAAAGCCTTCTTCTTTGACCCAGGGATACATGGCTGGCCAGGAACTGATGCGTTGCTGGTGAATGTGCGGCGCAAACAGTTCAGTCAGGCTGGAGCAAACGCTTTCCTGCCAGGGGCGCTGGCGGGCAAAGTTGACATAGGCATCCACCGCAAAACGCACGCCTGGCGAAACCAGCTCCAGTGAGGTGATCTGCTCGCGAGTTAAGCCCACAGCTTCGCCCAGCTTAACCCAGGCCTCGATGCCGCCTTCGGAACCCTCGTAGCCATCATGGTCAGTAATCCGGTGTATCCAGCCTTTACGCACTTCTTTGTCCGGGCAGTTAGACATGACTGCCGCATCTTTTTGCGGGATCATGATCTGGTAGTAATAGCGATTCGCCACCCAGCACTGCAACTGCTCTTTGCTTAACTTGCCTTCATACATCAGCACATGAATCGGGTGGTAGATATGGTAACCCTTCCCTTTTTCGCGGAGCTTGGCTTCAAACTCTTCACGGGACCATGGCAAGTTGTCGTTGCTGACTGCGTTCATATTGCTCTCCTATAGAATGATGTCCATGCCGTCATACGCTACCTCAATCTTGTGTTGATCAAGTGTCGCACGTTCGGCGGAATCTTCCCTTAAAATCGGGTTGGTATTGTTGATATGAATCAGCACTTTGCGCACCGGCTTATCTGTACCAAACTTATCCAGCTCTTCTATCATGCCGCCCGGCCCGGATTGCGGATTGTGGCCGATACTGCGTGCCGTTTTGGTCATCAGGCTCATGTCCAGCATCTCAGTGTTGGTCCAGAACGTGCCATCGACCATAATGCAATCGGCCTGGTTCATCAAAGGCGGTAAATGTGGCTCAATCTCAGCCAGGCCAGGTGAGTACCAGCATTTTTTGCCGGTAGAAATTTCTTCAATCAACACGCCGATGGTGTCGCCAGGATGTGGGTCGTTACGGTGTGGTGAATATGGCGGTGCCGCACTCTTCAAGGCCACCGCCGTGAAACGCAAGTTAGGCACGCCAGGGATTTCAAAACTGTGCGCGTTACTGACATCATTGGCATCAATGGCAATTTCATGATGGTTAACGCCGCAGTAATGGCCAAGGATATTCAAAATCTGGTTACCGGTGGTCAGGTCTTCATAGACCATTTTAGTGCAATAAATCTCACGTTTGACCTGACCTTCACGTAGCATGAACAGGCCTGTGGTATGGTCGATTTGCGCATCAATCAATACAATGCCCTGAATGCCGGAATCACGGATGCCACGGCCTGGTTGCAACGGCGCAAATTCCTGAATTTGTTGCAATACATCAGGCGAAGCATTAAACAACACCCAGTCCACGCCATTGCTGGAGACACAAATCGATGATTGGGTGCGGCGTTTAGCTTTAATCGTGCCTTTGCGTAAACCATCACAGTTTTGACAGTTACAGTTCCACTGCGGAAAGCCACCGCCAGCACCAGCCCCTAATACGTGTATATGCATAATCGCTCGTTATTCAATTCTATTCGTTCATGAGAGTTGCAAGACAGTTTCAAACTTCATCATACAACAATTGTTTGTGACTACTATGTGTTCATTGCAAGTCCTGTACAAGCTGCGTTTGCAATGTCTGTTAAGTAAGACTGGCATCATACGCATGCGTTGCATGAACAGCCTGCAACAGACAATGATTCCCTGCTCATGATTTTCATGAGCAGGCGTCAAATGGGATCATAACAGGCATAAAAAAGCCGCGCTCACTGGCGCGGCCTGTATTTTGGCTGCTGATCGCTTACTCTTCCGCGGCCCGTTTTTCGCGACGCGCTTTGACCGATGCTGCCAGGGTTTCCAATACAGTCACCGAGTCATCCCAGCCCAGGCAGGCGTCTGTAATCGATTGCCCATAATTCAGGCTGCAACCTGGCGAATGATCCTGACGCCCTTCGTTCAAATGTGATTCCAGCATCACGCCAATAATGCGCGCATCACCCGCAGAAACTTGGCTGGCAACATCATCTACCACCGCGATCTGGTTTTTATATTGTTTTTGGCTGTTGCCATGACTGCAATCTACCATCAGTACAGGCGCCAAGCCAGCGTCCGCTAACTGGTCACACACCGCCGCCACACTTTGCGCATCATAATTAGGCGCTTTACCGCCACGCAAAATTACATGGCAGTCTTCGTTACCCCTGGTGGCAAAAATGGCGGATTCACCTTCTTTGGTCATGGATAAAAAGTGATGCGGGCTCGCAGCGGTTTTAATCGCATCTATCGCGACTTTGGCACCACCATCCGTGCCATTTTTAAAGCCTACCGGGCAGGATAAGCCAGAAGCCAGTTCACGGTGGATTTGCGATTCGGTGGTACGTGCGCCAATCGCGCCCCAACTGACCAGGTCAGCCGTGTATTGTGGCGACACCACATCCAGGAACTCTGTGGCTGCAGGCATGCCAATTTCATTCACATCCAGCAAGAAACGGCGTGCTTTTTCCAGGCCCAGATTAATGTCGTAAGTGCCATCCAGGTGCGGATCGTTGATCAGGCCTTTCCAGCCCACAGTGGTGCGTGGTTTCTCGAAATAGACGCGCATGACGATCAACAACTCACCTGCCAGGCGTGTGCGCACGTCCAGTAGGCGTTTAGCGTATTCCATGCCGGCTTCGGTGTCATGAATGGAGCATGGGCCCACAATGACCAGCAGGCGGTCATCGCCCTGGTGCAAGATATGATGAATCGCAGTGCGTGTCTTCAGGATATTTTGCGTGCTGACCGTGCTTTCCTGCAGGCGTGACAATAGTTCTGCCGGTTTCACCAGCGGCTTGATCTCCAGCACCCGTACATCATCGGTAGCTAATTTTTCGTATACAGTCATGACTTTAAAATTTTTTCCAGCACGTCTAAAAAGCGGGCATTTTCGCTAAACAAACCGATACTGACGCGCAAATAATCCGGCATTTCATAATTGGCCACCGGGCGCACAATCACCCCCTGTTTGAGCAATGCCTGGTTCACCGCATTGGCATTGGTCACTTTAAAGCTGACAAAGTTGCCGTAGGATGGGATATAGCTCAGGCCCAGTTGCTCCAGCCCTTGTGTGATCTGTGTCATGCCCGCCTGATTGGCAGCATAACTGCGTGCCACAAAGTCTTCATCCTGTAAGGAGACCGTGGCAGCCACCTGCGCCAAGCTATTGACGTTAAATGGCTGGCGCACGCGGTTCATTAAATCAGCCAGGGTGGCATGCATCAGGCCAAAACCCACGCGTAAGCCAGCCAGGCCATAGGCCTTGGAAAAGGTACGCGAAATAATCAGGTTTTCAAATTCTGCCAACCAGCCAATCGCCTCAGATTTGTCTACAGAAGACAAGTACTCGTCGTAGGCTTCATCCAGCACTACCAGGATGTGCTTGGGCACTTGCTGTAGAAAGGCTTTTAAATCTGTTTTGCTGATTAATGTGCCTGTTGGGTTGTTTGGGTTAGCCACAAAAATCAGCTTGGTTTTAGGCGTGATCGCCTTTAAAAAACCTTGCAGGTCATGGCCAAACTCAACCGCAGGCACAACCACGCCAGTGGCACCCACGGCTTGCGTCACCAATGGATACACCGCAAAAGCATACTGAGAATAAATCGTTTCATCGCCTGCGCTTAGAAAAGCACGTGCGGCCAGTTCCAGAATATCGTTTGAACCGTTACCGAATACAATCTGCGCCGGTTGCACGCCGTATTTATGGCTCACGGCATCGCGCAAGGCAAAGCTATTGCCATCCGGATAACGGGCAATCTCATAAATGGCTTCTTCTAATGCCATTTGTGCCTTTGGACTCATGCCCAAGGGATTCTCATTAGAGGCTAACTTGACGATATCGGCTTCATTGAGCCCCATTTCGCGGGCTAATTCACTGATAGGTTTGCCACCCTGATATGGCGCAATGGCACGAATATTGGCAGGCGCTAATTCTGATAAAGACATAGATTGAATTAAATAATAGCGGTTGGGTAAGAGCCCAACACTTTGAGTAATGTGGCGCGTTCAGCCAGATCTTTGAGCGCTGCCTGTACGGATGGTTGCTGCTGGTGCCCTTCAATATCGACGAAAAACACGTAATTCCATAGATTTTGACGAGACGGACGGGACTCCAGCTTGGTCATGCTCACGCCATGGCGTGAAAATGGTTCCAGTAACTGCAATACCGCGCCAGGTTTGTTTTGTGCGCTCATAACCAGCGAGGTTTTGTCCTGGCCGGAAGGTGCCACGGCATGATTACCCACCACCAGGAAGCGCGTGGTATTTTTCGGGTCATCTTCGATATTTTCGGCCAGGATATGCAAATCGAATAAATCGGCCGCACGTTTACTGGCAATCGCCGCCGCAAACGTGCCTTCACTCGCTACCAGCTCGTGGATCATTTGTGCTGCGCGTGCATTGCTGGTTACCGCTTCACGCGCAGCATTTGGCAGGTGTTTATTTAGCCACTCATGGCATTGCGACAATGATTGTGCGTGAGAGAATACATGGCTGATCTGACGGATATCCTGCTGTGCGGACAACAGGCAGTGATGTACAGGCAAGGTGATCTCGCCAATGACCTGTAACGGACTGGACAACAATAAATCCAGTGTAATGCCAACGGCGCCCTCGGTAGAGTTTTCTACCGGCACCACGCCGTAATCGGCCTGACCCGCTTCTACGGTACGAAACACTTCATCAATGCTCGCGCATACCACGGCCTGGCGGCCTTCACCAAACTGCTTGAGTGCCGCCTCTTCGCTGTAAGTGCCCAAGGGGCCCAGAAAAGCAATCGACAGCTCTTTTTCCAGTGCGCGACAATTGGACATCACGGCACGGAAAATATGACTCACCGCCTCAGGCGCCAATGGCCCCTGATTCTCCGACTGCAGGCGGCGAATCACTTGTGCTTCACGCTCAGGGCGATAAATCACCCCGTCATCTTTCAAGTGCCCGATTTCGCGTGCAAGCGCTGCGCGCTCATTGACAAGCGCCAGCATCTGCGTATCAATCGCATCAATTTTGTCTCTAAATTGTTTTAATAAATCAGACATTTGAAATTAATATTTAATGTAATTTATGAATGACTTTTTTCGAATTCTTGCATGAATTCGACCAAGGCTTTCACACCTTCAATCGGCATGGCATTGTAAATGCTGGCCCGCATGCCGCCTACGGAACGATGACCTTTTAATTGCAGCAAGCCACGTGCATCAGCTGCCTTTAAAAAGGCGTCATTGAGGCTTTCTTCACGTAAACGGAATGGAATATTCATGCGTGAGCGGTAAGCATGCTCGATGTTGTTGTCATAAAACTCGGTTTGATCCAGGTAGTTGTATAACAAATCAGCCTTGGCAATATTGATTTTCTCAATCGCCTCCACGCCACCTTGCGCCAGCAACCACTCAAAGACCAGGCCAGCAATATAAATGCTGTAGGTCGGCGGTGTGTTAATCATGCTCTGGTTATCCGCCTGCGTTTTCCAGTGGAATACTGCCGGTGTTAACGGAGAGGCTTGCGCCAGCAAATCTTCACGCACAATCACCAGGCATAAACCTGCCGGGCCGATATTTTTTTGCGCACCACCATAAATCACGCCATATTTGGAAACATCAATCGGGCGTGACAGGATATGTGAGGACATGTCCGCCACAATCGGCACGCCATGCGTGTCAGGGACATCCAGAAACTCGACACCGTTAATCGTTTCATTGGTGCAGTAATGCACATAGGCCGCGTCTTTATTAAGCGTCCAGTCAGCAAAAGCGGGCACCGTCGTAAAGCCACCGGCTTCAGCACTGGCGGCGATATTAATCTGACCGTAGGCTTTGGCATCCTCTACGCTGCGCTTGCTCCAGGAGCCTGTCACCACGTAATCTGCAGACTTGCCGTTAAGCAAATTCATCGGAATGATGGCATTTTCCCCAATTGCGCCACCCTGCAAAAACAAGACTTTGTAATTGGCAGGGATGGACAGCAATTGGCGCAAATCAGCTTCGGTTTTTTCCAGGATACTGGTGAATTCCTTGCCGCGATGCGACATTTCCATCACACTCATGCCAGAGCCATGCCAGTCAAGCATTTCGGCTTGCGCGCGCTCCAGCACTGGTTTAGGAAGCACGGCCGGGCCGGCAGAAAAGTTAAAGATCTGTTTCATGCGTGTGTTTATTCTTCGTTCTCGTCGCTCTCGACACCATCATCGTCAGTTTCTACAATCTTCTCCAGACCTGACAATTTCTCACCTTCACCCAGGTTGATCAGGGTGACGCCTTGTGCAGCACGACCCATATCGCGGATTTCCTTGACGCGGGTACGGATTAATACGCCACCGGTGGTAATCAGCATAATTTCATCTTCTGCCGTCACTAGTCTGGCCGCAACAGCCAAACCATTGCGCTCACTGATGGCAATCGCTTTCACACCTTGTGTGCCGCGACCAGAATGGCGGAACTCGGACAACACAGTACGCTTACCGTAACCATTTTCTGTTGCTACCAACACAGACTGTTGGTCATTCTCAGCAATCAGCAAGGACAATACTTGCTGTTTGACCGCCAGCTTCATGCCGCGTACACCACGTGTTGCGCGGCCCATTGGACGGACGTCATCTTCCGTGAACCAGACGGCTTTACCACCATTGGAAACCAGCACAATGTCGTTCTGGCCATTGGTCACTTCGGCACCGATCAGGTAATCACCTTCATCCAGGTTAATAGCAATAATGCCGGACTTACGTGGGTTAGCAAATTCCGTCAGCGCCGTTTTCTTCACAGTGCCCTTGGCTGTCGCCATAAATACGTAGTGATTCTCGTCGAACTCTTTCACCGGCAGGATGGCATTGATTTTCTCGCCCTCTTCCAACGGGAACAAGTTCACAATCGGTTTGCCACGGCTGACACGGCTGCCTTGCGGTACTTCATAAACTTTTAGCCAGTAAACACGGCCACGGCTGCTAAAACACAGGATGTAGTCATGCGTATTCGCGACAAACATCTTGTCGATAAAGTCGTCTTCTTTAGTCGCAGCTGCCTGTTTGCCACGGCCGCCACGACGCTGTGCGCGGTATTCATCCAGCGGCTGTGATTTGACATAGCCGGTGTGTGATAACGTCACCACCACATCTTGTGGCGTAATCAGGTCTTCGAGTGACAAATCTTGCGTGTTCTGCTCAATCTCGGAACGACGTTTGTCACCAAACTGTTTCTGGATTTCGTTCAGTTCTTCGACAATAATCGCGGTCACGCGCTCTGGCTTGGCCAGAATATCCAGCAAGTCGGCGATGACATCCATCACTTCTTTGTACTCGTTGACAATCTTGTCCTGTTCCAGACCTGTCAGGCGTTGCAAGCGCATTTGCAGAATTTCCTGCGCTTGTACATCAGACAATCTATAGCCTTTTGGCGTCATGCCAAAATCGACAGACAAGCCCTCTGGACGCGAAGCCTCCATGGCGGCACGTTTGAGCATTTCCTCAACTACCGGAGAGTTCCAGCTGCGCGCCATCAACTCTTTTTTCGCTTCTGGCGGTGTTGGCGCGGCTTTGATGATTGCAATCATCTCGTCCACGTTGGCCAGTGCCACCGCCAAGCCTTCCAGCACATGGCCGCGATCACGCGCCTTGCGCAACTCGAACACGGTGCGACGTGTCACCACTTCGCGACGATGGCGCAAGAATGCTTCCAGCATCTGCTTCAGGTTGAGCAAGCGTGGCTGGCCATCCATCAGCGCCACCATGTTCATACCGAATGTATCTTGCAGCTGCGTTTGTTTGTAGAGGTTGTTTAGAATCACCTCTGGCACTTCGCCACGCTTCAGCTCAATCACCACGCGCATACCTGACTTGTCAGATTCGTCACGCAGGTCAGAGATACCTTCAATTTTTTTCTCGTTAACCAGTTCGGCGATTTTTTCAATCAGCGTTTTCTTGTTAACCTGGTAGGGCAATTCATCAATAATGATGGACTGGCGCCCGCCTTTTTCCAAATCTTCAAAGTGGGTGCGGCCACGCATCACCACACGGCCACGGCCAGTACGGTAACCTTCTTTCACCCCTACCGTGCCATAAATAATACCCGCAGTCGGGAAGTCAGGTGCCGGAATCAGCTCGATCAACTCATCAATAGTGATTTCAGGATTTTTCAACAACGCGAAACAGGCATTCAGCACTTCATTCAGGTTGTGAGGCGGAATATTGGTCGCCATACCCACCGCAATACCCGAGCTGCCGTTAATCAGCAGGTTAGGAATACGCGCCGGCATAATCAGAGGCTCATGCTCGCTACCATCGTAGTTAGGGCCAAAGTCGACGGTTTCCTTGTCGATATCTGCCAGTAGCTCGTGGGCAATTTTGGACATACGGATTTCGGTATACCGCATCGCCGCTGCATTGTCGCCATCAACCGAACCGAAGTTACCCTGGCCATCGACCAGCATGTAACGCAGGGAGAAATCCTGCGCCATACGGACGATGGTGTCATACACAGCAGTATCACCATGCGGGTGGTACTTACCGATCACATCACCAACAATACGGGCGGATTTTTTGTAAGGCTTATTGTAGTCATTGGACAGTTCGTGCATGGCAAACAGCACGCGTCTGTGCACAGGTTTTAAACCATCACGCACATCGGGAAGCGCACGGCCTACAATCACGCTCATGGCGTAATCGAGATAGCTACGACGCATCTCGTCTTCTAAGCTGATAGGCAGGGTTTCTTTAGCAAATTGATCTGGAGACTGACTCATTCTTGACCCAATTTATAGTTAAAAGTTATCACGCGATTTTAGCATATTTAGCGCAATCCGGCGCGCCTAATCGCGGCTGACAAGCCAATCGGGCAAAACTGAAAGGGAGTGATGATGATGCAAACCAGAGACGCGGACAACATTGAGGATGCACTGACGAACTATTTCTGTCAGCACCAGTGAATGATGTTAAAAAAGGAATTTGGGAAAGCCGCGCAAATGAATGCGCGGCGCCATGAATTTAAAACTGGGTCAGCAATTGCAAATCAGCTTTTAAATCTTCAACATGCTCCAGGCCCACGGCAATCCGGACCAGGTTATCCTTGATGCCAGCTTCGACCCGCGCTTCGGCACTGACGCGACTATGCGTGGTGGTAGCAGGATGCGTAATCGTCGACTTGGCATCGCCTAAATTGGCGGTGATGGAAATCAGGCGTGTGGCATCAATGAGAGCCCATGCAGCTTCTTGTGCTGTTTGGCCAGCACGTGGCTTCACTTCAAAGGTCACAATACCGCCACCCAAGCGCTGCTGCTTTTGCGCGAGTGCGTATTGCGGATGCGATGGCAAGCCGGGGTAATAGACGCGCGCTACCCCAGGCTGTTGCTCCAGCCATTGCGCCAAAGCCAGGGCACGTGCGGCATGCGCTTCCATGCGCACTTGCAAGGTTTCCAGCCCTTTGACGAACACCCAGGCATTAAAGGCACTCATGGTCACGCCAGCGGTGCGCAAAAATGCATATACCGGCTCAATCAGCGCCTTGCTACCAAGCACCGCGCCTCCCAATACCCTGCCCTGACCATCGATATACTTGGTGGCAGAATGGATGACAATATCAGCTCCCAGCTTGAGCGGTCGTTGCAATGCTGGCGTGCAAAAGCAGTTATCAACCGCCAGATAGGCGCCAGCCGCATGCGCAAGCTCCGCCAGCTTGGCAATATCACCGACTTCGGTCAGCGGGTTTGAAGGTGTTTCAGCAAAAAACAGCTTGGTATTCGGCTTGGCAGCAGCTTGCCAGGCATCCACATCCGTCAGGGAAACCAGCGTCACTTCCAGACCCCAACGCTTGAGGATATTGGTGAATAATTGCACCGTTGTCCCAAAAATACTGCGCGATGCCACAATATGGTCACCTGCACTACAAATACCCATGATGCAGGCGAGAATCGCAGACATACCACTCGAGGTTGCCACACACTGTTCTGCACCTTCCAATGCGGCCAGTTTATCCTGGAACATGGTGACTGTCGGATTGGTAAAGCGTGAGTAAATATTGCCGGGCTCGGTGCCGCCAAATCGCGCTGCCGCTTGCGCTGCATTTTTAAAGCGGAAGCTGGAATTTAAAAACAGGGCCTCTGAGTTTTCGCCAAACTCGGTGGTCAAAGTGCCAGCACGCACTGCCAGCGTTTCCAAATGGTATTGATCGTTCATGATTCCTCAAACTTCTGTCCGGTGCGGACATTCCTGCACAAGCATTCTGACTTGCGCTCTGGACAATAAAAAACCCGTTTCAGCATTGCGCTAAAACGGGTCTTTGGGGCTCTCGCTTTAGCGGTATTTATAATGCGCTCGCAAGCTGAGTTTGGCTTCGTTTAAAGTTCGCCACTCAAATCAGCGCAATTTCATTAAACGCCTTTTGCTGGCGCCTGTCAACTTTTACTCGGCACCCACCAAGTCTGTAGATAACAGATTCAAATCAAGCTGCGTGGTCGAGTTAGGCGGCAATTGCTTTTTATTCATATCACTGCGCGCAGACTCAATACGGTTTAAGTAAGCCGCATCAATATCGCCAGTGACATACTTACCATCAAAACAACTACAGTCAAATTCAGTCATGTGTGGATTGGACTTGGCAATGCTTTCACGCAAGGCATCTAGGTCCTGGTAAATCAGCGCATCAGCACCGATTTCGGCACAAATCTCTTCATCGGTACGATTAGTCGCCAACAACTCATGACGGCTAGGCATATCAATGCCATATACGTTTGGATAACGCACTGGCGGCGCTGCTGAAGCAAAGTAAACCTTGTTTGCACCTGCATCACGCGCCATTTGGACGATTTGCTGCGAGGTGGTGCCACGCACAATAGAATCATCTACCAGCAATACGTTTTTTCCCTTGAACTCAATGCCGATCGGGTTCAGTTTCTGGCGCACGGATTTTTTACGCAAGGCCTGGCCCGGCATAATAAATGTGCGACCGATATAGCGGTTTTTGATAAAGCCTTCACGGTAATCTAGGCCCAAGGCAATCCCCAGTTGCAATGCACTCGGGCGGCTGGTATCCGGAATAGGGATCACCACATCAATTTTCTTATCCGCCCATTCGCGTTTAATCTTTTCAGCCAGCAAGGTACCCATGTCCAGACGGGTCTGGTAAACAGAGACGCCGTCGATCACTGAGTCAGGGCGTGCCAGATAAACATATTCAAAAATACAGGAGGTCAGTTTTGGATTCGTTGCGCATTGACGACTGAATAAGTTGCCGTCCATATCGATAAATACCGCCTCACCTGGCTCAACATCACGCACCATGGTGAAACCCAGCACATCCAGTGCGACGCTTTCAGAGGCGATAATATATTCAGCCCCCTTGTCGGTCACTTGCTTGCCAATCACCAGAGGGCGAATACCATGTGGGTCACGGAAGGCCAGCAAACCAAAGTTGGCGATCATCGCCACCACGGCATACGCCCCTTTACAACGTCTGTGCACACCAGCAACGGCATCAAACACCATATCGCTATTGAGCAAGGCGTTTTTAGAAGTGCTTTCGATTTCGTGCGCCAGCACGTTTAACAATACTTCTGAGTCGGAGTTGGTGTTGATGTGCCGCAAGTCTTGCCTGAACATTTCAGATTTAAGCTGTTCAGAGTTGGTCAGGTTGCCGTTATGGCCTAATACGATGCCGAAGGGTGAGTTTACATAGAATGGCTGTGCCTCAGCAGCACTAGACGAGCCTGCTGTCGGATAACGTACATGGGCGATACCTACATTACCGACCAGATTGCGCATATGGCGTGTATGAAATACATCTTTCACCAGGCCATTATTTTTATGCATGTGGAAAGTGTTGCCATCACAAGTGACGATACCAGCGGCATCCTGACCACGGTGCTGTAATACCAGCAATCCGTCATACAACAACTGATTCACCGGGTTCTTGCCTACAATACCGATAATTCCACACATAGCGACATCCTATCAAACACTTGATTACAAATTAAATGGCAGATTCATCTACCCGCTGATGATCCAAATGTACGTGCCTAGCAATACTAGATGGCATCCATGGCAGTAATTTCAAGACCAACGCTTCTACTGGCGCACTGAATGTTGCATTCGTCCAGCGCGGATCCTTGGGCAAATCCGTCATGGCAGCCAGCATCACCAGGATACAGACCACCAACACGCCTTTAACAATACCAGCCAAACCGCCAAGTACTCTGTTCAGCCCGCCCAAACCGACCGCCTTGATCAAGGTGGTCAGCAACAAGGCGAGCAAGGCACTGACAAACAGCACCAGTAAAAACACCACTAAAAAAGCCGCCATGGCTTTTATTGCATCACCAGGAATCTGCTCTGGCATATAGGCGATGACCTCACCGTTAAAACGATTCGCCAGGTAAAAAGCCAGCACCCACCCCACTACAGAAAACAGCTCACGGATGGCGCCGCGCATCAGCCCGACCAAAATGGAGAAGCCGATAATACCTAATACCAGATAATCAAAAACAGTCATGGCCTATATCAGGATTTGCTGGCCACAATACCGCTAAACCCGGCCGCTTCCAGTTTTTTCAATGCCGCAGCAGCATCATTACGGGTAGCATAGGTACGCGTACGCAAGCGTAGTTTCTGACCAGCCGCATCCACTTTTTCCGTGGCTGACTCGAATCCTGCCTGCTTCAGCTTGCCTTGCAGGGTTTCCAGGTTTTTCGGGTCAGAGAACACGCCAAACTGTACAAAGAACTTACCAGATTTTTTATCGGATGCAACAGGCTCTTCTTTAGCTTCAGGCTTAACCGCCGCAACTTTGGGTTCAACTTTGGGTTCAACTTTGGGTTCAACTTTGGGTTCAACTTTGGGTTCAACTTTGGGTTCAACTTTGGGTTCAACTTTGGGTTCAACTTTGGGTTCAACGCTTGGTACGGGTTTAACTGGTGCATGCGCGGCAACAGGCTTGGCAGGCTCTGTTTTTACCTGTTTTTGTGGCGTTGCTACTACTGCGGGCGCAGAAACTGGCGCTTCTTCAATATTAGCCTCAGCCACTTCGGAAGCATTATTTTCTGATGTATTGGCCGCTGGTGCAGCTTCGTTATCCAATACAACTTCATCATCAGGTAACTCAAGGATAGGCTCACGGTTGGCCTGGCGATTGACCACCGTAATTTCAACGTTATCATGGCTGGATTCGATCACCCGGTCTTTAAGCACAAAGGGCAATACAATCAGCATCAAAACCACCAGGGTGATCGCACCTACCAGCCGCCTGCGGGCAGTTTTTTTGAGCAACAGTTCGTTGTCTGTCAAAGCATCTCTCGCCATACTGTTTTGAGGTTCACATTCAGTTCTATGTATACACGTGGCGTTTTTACGCAACCCACTGATCAGTCGTTAATTCGAGTATTGCAGCTACAGTGAAGAATGAGCCGAACACAATAATTTTATCATTTTTTGCCGCTTTTTTATAAGCCGTTCGCAATGCGGCGGGTAAATCAGCATGCAGGTGAATATGGGCCAGCGGCACTTTCTGACTTAAGCACGCTTGCAAGTAGTCAAGCGCCGCTGCACGCAGATGCTGGATGGGGGCAATATGCCACGTATCAATCACTGGATGCAGGATGTCCACCACACTGGCAATATCCTTATCAGACAACATGGAGAATACGGCAATCACCTGGCCGCCATCGGCACTCAGGCGCTGCAAGTTGTCACATAATGCGCGCGCAGCATGTGGATTATGTGCCACATCCAGAATCACATCCGGCGCGTGCTGCAAGTATTGAAAACGGCCAGTGACCTCTGTGCCGGTTAACGCCTGCAACAGTTGACCTTCCGTGACTGGCAATGTTGCTTGCAAAGCACGCACGGCAAATATCACGCTCGCGGCATTATTCCACTGGTAATGCCCAAACAAGCGCAAGTTGCCTATATCCAGCTGACCTTGTGCATCCCGATAGTGCGCGTATTGTGTATCCGAGATATCAATCTGGTAATCCACGCCAAAGCGGTTTAACTTCACTGCCAGCGTATCGGCATGCGCCAATAATGACGCTGGCGGCGCCACATCGCCGCAAATGGCAATCTGCTGCTGGCGATAAATGCCCGCTTTTTCGTGACCGATCAATTCGCGGGTATCACCCAGAAACTCCATGTGATCGAGATCGACATTGGTGACAATCGCACAATCAGCATCGACAATATTCACCGCGTCCAGGCGCCCGCCCAGACCAACCTCAAGAATAACGACGTCCAATGGCTGTTGCTCAAAGGCCCATAATGCTGCCAACGTACCCATTTCAAAATAGGTCAGCGTGATATCCCCACGTGCCTGCTCTACGGCGGCAAAGGCGTCACACAGCAAGGCATCGGCAATGACATTGGTATTGAAACGAACACGTTCCTGGTAATGCACCAGATGTGGCGAGGTATAACAGCCGACCTGGTAACCGGCAGCGCTATAAATACGTTCCAGCATGGCGCAGGTAGAGCCTTTGCCATTGGTACCACCAACGGTGATCACGGTAAACGGAAACGCTAGCTGCAGGCGTGCAGCGACTGTTTGCACCCTGCCCAAGCCCATCTCGATGGATTTGGGGTGCAGGGATTCGATGTAGCCGAGCCAATCCTCAACTGTTTGGGGAAGCTCGGGTATCACAGGTGGCATCAGGCAGCTTTGGTAATATTCAAGAAACTGGACAATACCTGGCTCAGTTTGGCACGCATTTCACGGCGATCGACAATCATATCGATGGCGCCATGCGTCAGCAGGAACTCTGCGCGCTGGAAGCCTTCAGGCAAAGTCTCGCGTACCGTTTGCTCAATCACGCGCGGGCCGGCAAAACCAATCAGCGCATTCGGTTCGGCCACAATCACATCCCCTAGCATGGCAAAACTGGCTGACACACCGCCCATGGTCGGATCCGTCAACACGGAGACATATGGCAACCCGGCTTCAGACAGCTTGGTCAACGCGGCACTGGTTTTAGCCATTTGCATCAACGACAACAGGCCTTCTTGCATACGTGCACCGCCACTGGCAGAAATACAGATAAATGCAGACTTGTGCTGGATGGCATCTTGTACACCGCGTACAAAGCGCTCACCAACCACAGAGCCCATGGAGCCGCCCATAAACTTGAATTCAAATACGGCAGCCACCACCGGCACGCCTTCAACCGTGCCACGCATCACAATCAGCGCATCTTTTTCTTTCACATCACGCTGGGCAGTTTTCATGCGCTCGGCGTAAGTTTTACTGTCTTTAAACTTTAAGGCATCCACCGGCGTGACGTCAGCGCCAATTTCAATACGGCCTTCTGCATCCAGCAATACATCCAGGCGAGCACGTGCGCCGAGTCGGTGGTGATGACCGCACTGCGGACATACTTCCAGGTTGGCATCCAGATCAGTACGGTAAAGTACTGTTTGGCAGGCATCACATTTATGCCATAAGCCTTCTGGCACATTACGTTTTTGTACCGAGCCAACAGCACGTTTAATTTTTTGTGGAATCTTGTCTAACCAACTCATAGCTTCTCCTGCTTTTATATTGCGATATGCTGAAAACCTGAATACACCGGTCTATACAGAATCAATCGCCGTACGCAATTCTTTCGTTAATGTCTGCACATTGGCAATCAGGTTGTCGGCATTAGCGCTTTCAATCGCCAATACCATACGACTACCCACCACCACCGCATCGGCAATTGCCGCTACTTCACGTGCAGTCGCCGCGTCTTTCACACCAAAACCAACACCAATCGGCAAGCTGGTTTGCTTACGAATTTCTGCCACGCGTTTTTTCACCTCGACAATATCCAGGTTAGCCGCCCCCGTCACGCCCTTGAGCGAGACATAATACAAAAAGCCTGTCGCCTGCTTCACGATCAATTCAGTACGTGATGGCTCGGTGGTAGGTGACAGCAGGAAAATACTATCAATATCCGCACCTGCCAGTTCCTGGTTAAAGACTTCACACTCTTCAGGCGGATAATCAACCGTGAGCACGCCATCGACACCAGCCTCTTTCGCCAAGGCAACGAACTGGGTACTCCCCATGGCTTCAATCGGGTTGGCGTATCCCATCAGTACGATAGGCGTTGTTTGGTTGGTTGCGCGAAACGCTTTCACCATGGCCAATACTTTACGCAAGCCCATCTTGTGTACCAATGCACGTTCACTGGCGCGCTGGATTACCGGGCCATCCGCCATTGGATCAGAAAACGGCACACCCAGCTCAATCATATCGGCACCCGCTTCTACCAACGCATGCAACAAAGGCACGGTTTGATCAGGGTGCGGATCGCCCGCTGTAATGTAGGGAATCAGTGCCTTTTTACCTTGTGCCTTGAGGGTGGCAAATACAGATTGAATGCGGGACATAAGAATGCTTTTTTAATTAATTCAAATAATGACAGTGGATCTGCAATACATGGCTGCGCTGATGCGTTTGACAAGCGCAGTCATGCAGGCAAAAGGTCACAGGGTAATATTAGCCAAACGTGCCACGGTGTTAATATCTTTGTCACCACGGCCAGAAAGATTTACCAGCACCACCTGATCCGGAGACATGGTTCTGGCCAGTTTCTCAGCATGCGCCAGGGCGTGGCTGGATTCCATCGCAGGAATAATGCCTTCAGTACGGCACAGGTTATGGAAAGCCGTCATGGCCTCCTCATCGGTAATCGCCACGTATTCAGCGCGCTTGATATCTTTTAACCAGGCATGCTCAGGGCCAACGCCAGGATAATCCAGGCCGGCAGAGATCGAGTGCGTTTCAATAATATTGCCATCTTCATCTTGCATCAGGTAAGTACGGTTACCGTGCAATACACCGATCGGGCTATTCGCGGTTAATGGCGCGGCATGCTGGCCAGTACTCAACCCATGACCGCCCGCTTCAACGCCAATCAGGCGTACGCCTTCGACGTCAATATATGGATAGAAAATACCCATGGCATTGGAGCCGCCGCCGACACAGGCGACGATAGCATCTGGCTGGCGCCCTATCATTTCCTGCATCTGATCTTTCGCTTCGATACCAATGACGGCCTGGAAGTCGCGCACCATCATCGGATAAGGATGTGGACCCGCCACAGTACCGATAATGTAGAACGTATTGGAGATATTGGTCACCCAGTCACGCATGGCTTCGTTCAATGCGTCTTTCAGGGTTTTTGAGCCACTTTCGACGGGCACCACAGTGGCGCCCAGCAGCTTCATGCGGAACACATTTGGCGCCTGGCGCTTAACATCCTCAGCCCCCATATAGACCACGCACTCCAGGCCCAGGCGAGCAGCAATCGTCGCGGTCGCTACGCCATGTTGCCCGGCACCGGTTTCCGCAATGACGCGCGGCTTACCCATGCGTTTGGCCAGCAACGCCTGGCCAATCGTATTGTTGATTTTGTGCGCGCCGGTATGGTTTAAATCTTCACGCTTAAGATAGATTTGTGCACCGCCCACTTTTTCAGACAGGCGTTTAGCATGGTAAATCGGGCTGGGACGGCCAACAAAGTGCTTGAGATCATAAGCAAATTCAGCCAGAAATTCAGGGTCGTGACGGTATTTTTCATACATCACCCGCAGTTCTTCCAAGGCTTCCACCAGGGTTTCTGCGACAAAAACGCCACCAAAAGGGCCAAAATGACCGCGCTCATCTGGCATGTCATAGACTTGCATGCGTTACTCCGTATCTCGTTTTCTACTCAAACCGCCCATTACGTGCAGCATCACACCGCACCACCTGCTGCATGAATGCAGCTATTTTTTGCGGGGATTTTATCCCCTTTTGTGCTTCTACCCCGCCACTCACATCCAATGCATAAGGCTGCACCTGACGTGTGGCTTGCAGGACATTTTCCGGATTTAAACCACCGGCCAATATCAATGGCTTTTGCAAACCCGCAGGGATTAGCGACCAGTCAAACGCCTCACCTGTACCGCCCACCGCTTTTTCAGAGTAGGTATCCAGCAACAAGGCTGAAGCTGACGCAAAATCAAGCTCGCATTGTACCAAATTTACCCCTGGTTTGACGCGGATTGCTTTGTAATATGGCAGATTAAATTGCGCGCAATAGTCTGCCGATTCATCCCCATGAAACTGTAAACAATCCAGGCCTGTGCTTGTCATCACCTGCTGCACCTCTTCAGGCGATGCATTCACAAACAAGCCGACTTTGCTTACAAAGGGCGGGAGCGCTGCCATGATTGCCCGGGCTTGTGCCGCCGAGACCGCGCGTGGGCTAGGCGCATAAAATACAAACCCCAGCGCATCTGCACCTGCGGCAATCGCCGCCAATGCATCTTCCAGGCGGGTAATCCCGCAAATCTTTACCCTGGTTCTCGTCATATTGTTTATTTACTTTCTTTAGTCCCAATGCGCTTCACACACGGGCAATTGCCAGTGGCCGTCATACTCTACCCCGGTAAAATACAAACCATCGGGCATAAACGTAGGGGGTGAAAGACGCCTGTCTTTATGTTGCAGCAAATCGGCAAACGCAGCCGGACTTAACTTGCCCTGCCCGACATAGACTAACGCGCCCACCATATTACGAATCTGGTGCTGTAAAAAGGCATTCGCCTTAAAACTGAAAATGATGTATCGCCCATGTTGTGTAATATCGGCACGATGCATCGTGCGTATTGGCGTGCTGGCCTGGCACTCACTGGCACGAAAAGCGCTGAAATCATGCTCGCCCACTAAGCCAGGCACTGCCTGTTGCATCAATGCAATATCCAGCGGCCTGTGGTACCAGCCCACACGCCCGTGCTGGCTGGCTGGCGCCACAGCATGATTATGCAACACATACTGGTAGCTGCGCGCACGGGCACTAAACCTGGCATGAAAATCCTCAGCCACTTCAACCGCCCACAATATACGTACCCAGGCTGGCAAGTGCGCATTGGTGCCACGCACCCAGGCACTCAATGGTCTGACAACTGAAGTTTCAAAATGTGCCACTTGCATCAAGGCATGCACGCCTGAGTCGGTACGTCCGGCCGCATGTAAACGTACTTTTTCACCGCCAACCTGTTCAATGGCTCGCTCAATGGCATCTTGCACGCCTGCGGCATTTGGCTGACTTTGCCATCCTTGAAAATAGGCGCCGTGATATTCAATGCCAATCGCAATTTTCATGGCGCCTAGTATAAGGGCTGTCTGTCATTACGCCAAATCAGGCCACACTGCCGGTGAGTGGCAGTAAAAATGAATAAGGCCGGGAACCCGGCCTTGATTTACGCTAATTTTGCCAGTAATTCGCTGGCTCGTTGCCGCTGGCGCTCGCCACCTTCTGCGATCACCTCATCGATCAGTTCCTTGGCGCCCACCACATCTTCCATGTCAATATAGGCTTGAATCAAATCAAGTTTGGTGTTCACTTCTTCCGGTTCATCGGCGATCTCCTCAGCACTTGCCGTACTGCTCTCGGCGACATCCAGGGATATCTCAGGGAAAGCAATACTGTCGGCTGCGTCCTCTGCGGCAGGTGTTTCATTTAATGCAGCATCGGCAGAGCCCAGGCTAATTTCCTCAATTTCCAGAGCATCGTCACTCACACGCTCGCCAATCGCATCATTCGGACCGCCCAGCTCCAGTGACAACTCAGGCAATGAGTCAAACACAGCATCCTCACTGGACAGCGTTTGCTCACCGGTGGTGGCTGACAATGGCTTGCTGCTTGCAGCCTCTGCACTTTGCGGAACATCATCCAGGTTTAGCGAAGGCAAATCCAGCGCTTTAGGTGTCAGTGCGAGATCATCATCAACATTTAAAGTATCGCTGACATCATCACTGGCTGGCTCTACACTTGCCACAGAGGCTGGTTCAACCTCAAAGCGTAGCGTATCCGCAGCGCTGGTAGCATCCTCCGAGAACGCAAGCGTTGTGTCATCTGCACGCTGAGGGGCCGGTTCGCTCGTAAACGTATCAAGCGCCAACGCATCGTCATCGCTTGTGGCAGATAACGCATCAGTATCGGATTCAATCGTCACTTCTTCTGCCGCAGGGCGTACAGAGTTTTCAGCGGAAGTCGCTGGCTCAGCACTGGCAGCGGCCACCGCCTCTGAAGCCCCATCAAACTCCAAGGCAGGCGCTTCAAAGTTAAAGTGATATGCATCTTCTTCATTTTGTGTTTCTGCGACTGGCAGCACGGTTGCATCAGCTAAAGGTGCAACATTACTGACTGCTGCTGGCGTGGCCTGATATAGCGTGTTCTCAGGATCCAGTTTCTGCCCCATGGCGCTGACTTTGGACCAGGCAGCATCTGCCGGACCAGCTTTGGCATAGACATCACTGGCCAGGGACTCAAACGCAGCTTTATTACCCGTTGTCTGATAAATTTCCAGCAACTTCAACTTGAGCTCCTGACGCTCGGGATCTTTCTGAATCGCGTCTTTCAGAATCTCCTCAGCTTGTGCATCACGACCATAGGCCATGTACACTTCTGCTTCGGCAATCGGATCCACATCGTGCGAATCTATCATGCCACCGACACCGCTTTGCGAGAAATCCGTCAGGAAAGAAGTGTCGCCAGAAGCGGCAGCTTGCGTATCCCCGAACACCGTATTGTTCTGCATTTCGGTAGCTGGGGATGTCACAATCACATCTTCAAAATTATCGATTTGTTTTTTGCGGCGAATACGGATCAATGCCCAGACACACAGCAATACCGGCAAGGCGATCAATGCCAATGGCAACACCGGGCTGATGTTTTTCAGGCGTTCCAGCAATACATGCATAAACGATGGTTGCTGCACGGTCTCAGCTGCGGGTTCCTCTACAGGCAACTCAGGCTTGGCTGGCTCGGCAGTTGGTGTCGGTTTTTCCGGCACAACCGCGGCTGGTGGCACTTTGGTTTGCTCTGCAGGCGCTTTGGCAGCTTGCTCCGTCGGTTTTGGCTCTACTTTTGCGTCAGGCTTTACTTCTGCTTTTGGCTCAGTTGCTGCCTGCGCAGCATTTTTCTCAGCCTGCGCCATGGCGCTATTCTTCATTTCCATCAGCTTTTTCATGTCTGCAACTTGTTTTTCAAGCGCTGCAGCACGAGACTGTTCCTCTTTGATGGCATTCGCTTTAGCGGTCGCATCCTCTGCTGCCGCTGATGCTTTAGCTGCGGCCTTGTCAGCTTGCGTGGTTGACTTAGCGTCACCGGCAGACAGCTTCAATACATCTTTACCTGGTTTGGCTTGAGGCGCTGGTTTCTCACCTGCTGCACCAATCTTGCCTGCAGACTGCTGTGTATTACCACCAGTTTGGCTAGCTTCGCTTTCCTTGACCACTTTTGCCAGTGAATTTTTATAGGCCTGCCAGTTGGTCGCATGCTCGGCAATCAGGCTTTTTGCCTGCGGGCGACTAACACTATCCAGCGTAGCCTGATCTGGCATGCGAATAATCTTGCCCACCTTAAGGCGATTCATGTTTTTACCATCAAACGCCTGCTGGTTAGACTGGTAAAGGGCTGCCAGCATTTGCTCCACGCTGACGTTATCAGGCTTCATTTGCCTGGCAATGGCATAAAGCGTATCACCACGCTCAGTAGTCAACGCTTGCTCGGCGTTCGCAGCCTCATCCGCTGCCACCTGTTTCGGTGCGGGCACCGCTGCAGGCTTAGATTGGCGAGGTTTACTGGGTTCGGATCTGGGCTCTTGGGCGGGCTGCTGACTTGTCTCTGGCACTCGCGCCGTATTATTGGTAGTGGCTGGTGGCACTGACTGGCCTGTCACAGGTAATCCGGCCGACTCAGAAACATAGTTAGAGTTAAAACCAGGCGGATCCAGTAACAAGGTGTATTCCTTGACCAGGCGTCCGGTCGGCCAATCTACCTGAATCAACATATCCAGGAAGGCTTCGGTAATCGGCTGTGAGCTTGTCAGCTTAAGGATAGGCTGACCTTTGGTGTTGTTACCCACTTCAATTTTAATAAACGGATAAGAAGCCGGCTTTTCCAGCATCTGGTCCTGATAGACCTGCTCGCTGGCCAGTGTCGCCTGAATGCTGTTGAGCTCGGCTGGTGTCACCGCCAACAGCTCAATTTCCGCATTGAGCGGCTCACCAAGTTTTGAGCTGGAAATCATGCTACCCAAACCGGCAGCATGCGCCGAGAGGGCCGTACTCAAACTCAAGGCAAAGGCTATTTTTTTTAATTGAAATTTACTCACCGATTAACCCTTATTCATTCATGGCGCTTGTCAAAATAGCATCATTCACACAGCCACGCAAGCACGCCCAGGCGGCTTGGGAGCAATAAATACACCGATTTGAGGCTATAGTCCCCATTAAACCGCATTATATAAAAAGCAAAAGCCCGAAAAGACCATGATTTCATTAATAAATCATGGCTTTACGGGCCGCTATTTAATCAATTACTTAAGCTTCTACCAGAATTCTCAACATTCTGCGCAAAGGCTCTGCTGCCCCCCACAATAACTGGTCGCCCACCGTGAAGGCGGACAGGTATTCGCCACCCATCGCCAGTTTGCGCAAACGGCCTACCGGCGTTGTCAGTGTGCCGGTAATGGCCGCTGGCGTGAGCTCGCGCATACTGATCTCACGCTCGTTAGGAATCACCTTGGCCCATTCGTTGGCTTCGGCCAGCATCTGGTTGATTTCATCCAGTGGCACATCTTTGCGCAGCTTGAGTGTCAACGCCTGCGAGTGGCAGCGCATGGCACCAATGCGTACACATAAACCATCGATCACGATCGGGTTGGCTTCACGGCCTAAAATCTTGTTGGTTTCAACGCCGCCCTTCCACTCTTCTTTGCTTTGGCCGTTACCCAGGTCTTTATCAATCCATGGGATCAGGCTGCCAGCCAGGGGCACACCAAAATTAGCGGTTGGCAGCGCTTCACTACGAATCGTTTCTGCCACGGTTTTGTCGATTTGCAGGATCGCAGAGGCAGGATCTGCCAGCAAGCCAGCCACAGAGGCATTCACCACGCCCATCTGGCTAATCAGCTCACGCATATTCTGAGCACCGGCACCTGAAGCCGCCTGGTAAGTCATGGATGTCGCCCACTCCACCAGATCAGCCTTAAACAGGCCGTTTAATGCCATCAGCATCAAAGACACGGTACAGTTACCGCCAACCCAGTTATTGCCGCCATTGGCTAATGCATCTTTAATCACATGCATATTAACCGGGTCTAAAATGATCACGGAGTCTTGTTCCATGCGCAAGGTTGAAGCCGCATCAATCCAGTGACCACGCCAGCCAGTCGCACGTAATTGCGAGAACACCTCACTGGTGTAATCGCCCCCCTGGCAAGTCACAACCACGTCCATCTGACGCAAGGCGTTGATATCCCTGGCATCTTTTAATGCAGGAGAATCTTTACCCACTTTAGGCGCAGCACCACCTGTTTGCGAGGTCGTGAAAAATTGCGGCTCGATATCCGCAAAATCATTTTCCTGCATCATGCGCTGCATCAGCACGGACCCAACCATGCCGCGCCAGCCTACAAACCCTACTTTTAACATAGTGACTCGATATTTCAGCCGGATCATCCGGCATTAACAATAAATTATTTGGACGATTTCTGAACAGCTTCACCCGCTTGTTCAATATCTTTACCCATGCCATTAATGGTGTTGCAGCCTGCTAACACCAACACCGTCAATACTAATGTCATCCATTTCGCCATATTATTCTCCCAATGACTAATCCCTGAAGTTACCGTATTTCAATGGGAAATCGGTAATACTTTTTTTCACAAATGCGATCGCATCTTGCAGCACATCGCGCTTGGCGCCATTGACACGTACCGTATCCCCCTGGATGCTCGCCTGTACCTTCATGCCGCTATCTTTAATCAGCTTGGTGATTTTCTTGGCCAGGTCGCTATCAATGCCATCACGCACATGCAGCTCTTGCTTCACCTTGTTTCCTGACACTTTTTGCACATCTTTGTGCTCCAGGCGTTTGGATGACTCAGGCTCTTTTTTTTCCATGGCTGGCAACAAGATGTCTTTCACCTGATCCAGCTGAAAGTCGTTGTCACCAAACAAGGTAATCACTTTGTCTTTTTCGTTAAAATCGACTTTGGCCGACGTGCCCTTGAAATCATAACGATTGGTGATCTGCTTGACAGAAGCATCAATCGAATTTTTCAAATTGACCATATCGACTTCAGACGTAATATCAAAACTTGGCATATTTTAAAACCTCACAAGCGACGGCAGGACAAGGCGCAAGCGCTCAGACAGTACATTCAGTACGGCAAGCGCTTGCAACGCGGCCCTGCCGAGCAATCACAATTACTCGAAGTGGCAGACGTAGTCTACTGTCTCCAACACTTCAATATCGAAGCTGGAGTTACCAGGCACTGTGAATTTCTCGCCGCCCTTATAGGTTGTCCAGTTATCTTCGTCTTTTTGACGGACTTTGCACACGCCATCATTAATTTCCATCAATTCTGGTGAGCCAGTGTTAAAGGTCAATGTGCTAGGGAAAATCACGCCCACGGTACAGCGTGTACCATTTGGAAACAACACCGTGTGGCTCACACATTTACCATCGAAATAAACGTTGGCTTTCTTTTTTACGCTGACATTATCAAATTGTGCCATTTTTAAATTCCTAATCAATACTAGTTACGACTATATCTTAAAATTGAACGGGCGGCATGAACAGCGCCGCCCGCAGAGCCTGCTTTACATGGCAGCGACGATCTGGTCACCCATTTCAGAGCAAGAAACTTTCTTGGTGCCCTCTTCATAGATATCACCCGTGCGGTAGCCTGCTGCCAATACTTTTTTCACTGCATTTTCAATGCGGGTCGCGGCCGCTTCATTACCAAAGCTGTAACGCAACATCATCGCCACGGACAGAATCGTCGCAATCGGGTTAGCCAGGTTCTTGCCAGCAATATCCGGCGCAGAACCATGTGAAGGCTCATACAAGCCTTTTTTGCTTTCATTCAAGGAAGCAGACGCCAGCATGCCGATAGAGCCGGTCAGCATCGAAGCTTCATCAGACAAGATGTCACCAAAAATGTTGCCGGTGACCATGACGTCAAACTGCTTAGGATTACGAATCAGCTGCATGGCGGCATTGTCGACGTACATATGGCTCAACTCCACTTCCGGATACTCTTTAGCCACATCAATGACGATCTCTTTCCAGAACTCAGTGGTTTCCAGCACGTTGGCCTTGTCCACAGAACACAACTTCTTGCCACGCTTCATGGCGATGTCAAAAGCCACATGCGCAATACGACGCACTTCAGGCTCGCTGTAAATCATGGTGTTGAAACCTTCTCGCACGCCCTGCTCGTTAGTGCGCATACCGCGTGGCTGGCCGAAATAAACGTCACCAGTCAGTTCACGCACGATCATGATATCCAGGCCTGCCACTACTTCTGGTTTCAAGGTAGAGGCATTCGCCAGCTCAGGAAACAGTACGGCAGGACGCAGGTTAGCGAACAAACCCAGGTCCTTGCGGATCGCCAACAAGCCGCGCTCAGGACGCAATGGGCGGTCCAGATTGTCGTACTGCGGACCACCGACGGCGCCCAGCAAGACGGCGTCAGCTTTACGACAGACCTCTTGCGTAAACTCAGGGTATGGATGACCGAACTGGTCATAAGCCTGGCCGCCGAGAGGCGCTTCCGTAAAGGTCATGTCCAGGCCGTCTTTTTTCAACACTTCCAGTACGCGCAAAGCTTGCGCAATAATTTCCGGGCCAATGCCATCACCTGGCAATACAGCAATATTTAATGCCATTTAAAAATTCCTTTTATTTTTTGATGCATTCTCTTTGCGAGAGAAGACACGTTCCATTAAGCAAATAACCAGGGCTGACTTTGTTTGTGCTTTTCTTCAAAAGCACGGATCTCATCCGTATGCTGTAAAGTCAGGCCGATTTCATCCAGGCCGTTCAGCAGATTGTGCTTACGGGTAGGCGTAATCTCAAAACTGAATGACTGGCCTGAAGGCGTAGTCACCGTTTGTGCGGCCAAATCGACATTCAATGTATAGCCTTCATTGGCCAGGCATTCTTTGAACAGGCTATCGACTTGCTCAGCTGAGGCCACAATCGGCAAAATGCCATTCTTATAGCAGTTATTAAAGAAAATGTCGGCAAAGCTAGGCGCAATAATTACGCGAAAGCCTTGATCCTCAATCGCCCATGGCGCGTGTTCGCGCGAAGAGCCGCAACCAAAATTATCGCGTGCCAGCAGCACTTGTGCGCCCTGATAACGTGGCTGGTTCAGGACAAACTCTGTGTTAAGCGGACGGGTACTGCAATCCATGCCAGGCTCGCCATAGTTGGTATAACGCCACTCATCAAACAAGTAAGGGCCAAATCCAGAACGTTTAATCGATTTCAAAAACTGTTTCGGGATAATGGCATCGGTATCGACGTTGGCACGATCCAGCGGACAGGCCAGCCCATTTAAAGTAGTAAATGCTTTCATGATGTTCTCCTCTTATGCGCTGCGCACGTCCACAAAGTGACCGGCAATCGCAGCAGCGGCAGCCATTTCCGGACTGACCAGGTGCGTACGACCACCCGGGCCCTGGCGGCCTTCAAAGTTACGGTTAGAGGTAGAGGCACAGCGCTCACCCGGGCTCAAACGGTCTGCGTTCATGGCCAGGCACATGGAGCAACCTGGCTCACGCCACTCAAAACCAGCCTCAATAAAAATCTTGTCCAAGCCTTCAGCCTCTGCCTGACGTTTCACCTGGCCGGAGCCTGGCACGACCATCGCCAGTTTGATATTGCTGGCCACTTTTTTACCTTTGGCGACACTGGCTGCAGCGCGCAAATCCTCAATGCGGGAATTTGTGCATGAACCAATAAAAATCTTATCCAGCTGAATTTGATCAATCGGCGTATTCGCTGACAAGCCCATGTATTTCAAGGCGTTTTCGATACTGGTGCGCTTGGTTGCATCCACTTCTTTCGCCGGATCCGGCACCGTCGAGCCGATTGGCAGCACTTGCTCAGGTGAGGTGCCCCAGGTCACTTGCGGCGCAATTTCAGCACCATTCAAGGTCACCACGGTATCAAACTCTGCATCAGCTTCAGATTTCAGTGTAGTCCAGTAAGCCACCGCTTTGGTCCAGTGGTCACCTTTAGGCGCATGCAAACGACCTTCGAGGTAGGCCGCTGTTTTCTCGTCTGGCGCCACCAAGCCGGCACGTGCACCAGCCTCGATCGCCATATTACACAGCGTCATACGGCCTTCCATGGACAAGCTACGAATCACTTCGCCACCGAACTCAATCGCATAGCCAGTACCGCCAGCAGTCCCGATTTTGCCAATAATAGCCAATGCCACATCTTTCGCGGTCACACCTTTGCCAAGCTGGCCATCAACACGCACCAGCATGCTTTTGGATTTTTTGGCCACCAGTGTTTGTGTCGCCAACACGTGTTCGACTTCTGAGGTACCAATACCATGCGCCAAGGCACCGAAAGCACCATGGGTAGAGGTATGGCTATCGCCACAGACCACGGTCATGCCTGGCAAGGTTGTACCATTTTCAGGCCCGATGACGTGGATAATGCCCTGGTCTTTGTTTTTAAACGGGAAATACACCAAAGCACCAAACTCTTTGATGTTGTTGTCCAGGGTTTCTACCTGCAGACGCGAGATCGGGTCTTCAATGCCTTTGTCCCAATCTTTGGTCGGCGTATTGTGGTCAGGGTTCGCCACAATACTGGAGTTACGCCATGGCTTGCGGCCAGCCATGCGCAAGCCTTCAAACGCCTGCGGGCTGGTGACTTCGTGTACCAGGTGACGGTCGATATAAATCAAACAGGTGCCATCAGATTCCTCATGCACCACATGCGATTCCCACAATTTGTCGTACAGCGTTTTGCCTGCCATGACTGTTCCTTTCTTACCACGCAAATATTGATAAAACTCGCGCAGAATACCTAAGTTTTAATACCCTTACAAGAAGATAGTTTATACTAGTATTAAGACTAATAGGATAAACAAATCAAATGGATACGAGAAGGCAGGAACTGGCGGAATTTCTGCAAGCCATGCGTCAGCGTGGCACCCCAGAAGAATTCGGATTCCCTTCCGGCTCACGCCGCCGTACACAAGGTTTACGCCGCGAAGAAGTCGCACAACTGGCCAGCATCAGTGCGACCTGGTACACCTGGATAGAGCAGGCACGCGAAGTCAATGTTTCGGCCGAAGCGCTGGACAGGCTGGCAACAGCCTTGAAACTCAGCAAGTCTGAACGCAGTTATTTGTTTGATATGGCCGACAGACGTGATCCACAAGCACATCAAAACGAAGTCGATACGGCCCCGGAAACACTGGTCGCCATGCTGGAGCAGATGCAGATTCCCGCGTATGTGATGGGCCGCACCTGGGATATCCTGGCCTGGAACCAGCCAGCAGAGACATTATTTACCGGACTGCTGGACGTCGCCTGGCCGAAGACCCAGCGCCCAAACCTGCTGCGCTTTGTGTTTGCAAACCCGCAAGCCCGGCAGTTTGTCGTTAATTGGGAGATGCGTGCACGCCGCCTGGTGGCTGAATTTCGCGCAGACTGCCGCTCGAGATTAGAGGAACCTGAAGTTAAGCAACTGGTCAGTGAGTTAAGTACCGCCAGTGTAGAATTTACCCAATTCTGGAAACAACACGATGTACTGGAACGACAAGGCGGACAACGTGAATTTCAACATCCAGTGGATGGATTGATTCACTTTCAACAAGTCACGCTGAAGCCTGTAGAGCAAGAACAACTGAAACTGGTGCTTTTGCAACTAACCAGCACAGCAAATTCGTGAGAAAATGTTAACTAAAAATCAGACCGCTTAAAATGTTATGAAAATATATGCACTCCTCTTCATCAGCACACTCAGCCTGCACGCAAATGCCGAAGCCGCCAGTGCAGAAACAGCAAACCCAGAATCAGCCAATACTGCAACGCAAGACAGCTGGTTTGGGCAGCTTAAAAACCACCTGACGGATGTATGGCAAAAATCCGATCAAACTGATTTATATGTACCGCTGGTGACTTATCACAACAGAAGCATGTACTCGAAAGAGAAAATCGATTCGTTTAACGAGCGTCCGTGGGGGCTGGGCATAGGCAAGTCGCACCGCGATGCTGACAGCAACTGGGATGGCTATTATGTGATGGCGTTTAAAGACTCACATGATGACTGGGAGCCAATTGTGGGCTACGGACATGTCAAAAACCTGGCGGGCCAGGCCAGTGGCTTGAATGCAGGGGTGGGATTAACCGCAGGCTTCACGGCCAGAAGTGATTACAACTATAAACCGCTACCTGTATTGTTGCCGATTGCAGCAGTGGGATACGATAAGGTGATCGTCAACGCTACCTATGTGCCGGGCACCAAAGGCAATGGCAATGTGCTGTTTATGTGGTCAACCGTCGCGTTTTAAAGAGTATTTGCCAGCGCAATTAAAGGCGAATCAGCTTATATTCCAGCGCATCCTTCAAGGCCAGCCACGAAGCTTCAATAATATCTGACGATACGCCTATGGTCGTCCAGTTGCTATGCTGATCGGTGGATTCAATGAATACCCGCACTTTGGCCGCCGTGGCCTGGTTAGAATCCAGCACACGGACCTTGTAATCGACCAGCTTGATATCTTTAATCACTGGGTAGAACTGCTCCAGCGCTTGTCGCATGGCTTTATCCAGCGCATTTACCGGACCATCTCCTTGCGCAGTGGCGCTGGACTCTTGTTCGTTCACGCAAATCTGAATTGTCGCCCTGGAATTTTTGGCATGGGCCGAAGGTTCGTCGATATTGACGTTGTAATGCTTGAGGCTAAAAAATGGCTCAAACTTACCTAGTAACTTTTGCATGAGCAAATCAAACGAGCCCTCAGCATTTTCAAACTGGTAGCCCTCATGCTCGAGTGCTTTCAACTGCTCCAGTATCTTAACCGCCGCATCAGACTCTTTGGTCAGGCTTGGGTCAATTTGCTGTAATTTGCGCAAAATCGCGCCGCGTCCCGCCACTTCTGACACCAGAATCTGGCGCTCATTACCCACCGTACCTGGGTTGATATGCTCGTAGGACTTCGGATTCTTATTCACAGCATCAATGTGCATGCCACCTTTATGGGCGAAAGCATCCTGCCCCACATAGGGTGCTTTGTCGTTAAAAGCCACATTAGCCACTTCACTGACAAAACGCGCTGCCGCGGTTAACTCAGACAACTGTGACGCTGAAATACAGTCCAGGCCCAGCTTTAATTGCACATTGGGGATAATCGACACCAGATTGGCATTACCACAGCGTTCACCGATGCCATTTATCGTGCCCTGCACCTGCGTTGCTCCTGCTTGCACAGCAGCCACTGAGTTAGCCACCGCCATTTCACAGTCATTATGGCAATGTATGCCGACTTGAACGGATGGAAACTGCTTCACCACGGTCTCTGTGATCGCAAACACTTCGTTCGGGAAAGTGCCGCCGTTTGTATCACACAATGCCAGTACATCAGCCCCAGCATCCACTGCGGCTTGCAGGGTTTGCATGGCATATTCGCGATTGGCTTTGTAACCATCGTAGAAGTGTTCAGCGTCAAATACCACCTCTTTGCCCTGCGCTTTTAAATAGGCAATGGTGTCACCTATCATCGCCAGGTTTTCCTGCAACGTGGTGCGCAGGATATCGGTGACCTGGTAATCCCAGCTTTTGCCAAAAATCGCGACCGCCTGCGTGTTAGCAGAAAGTAGCGATTGCAAATTCTTATCTTCGGCCGCGGCAATGCCGATGCGACGCGTACTGCCAAAAGCAATAATTTTGGCATGCTGCAATTGCAACTCACCGACGCGTGCGAAAAACTCAAGATCTTTAGGATTCGAACCAGGGTTGCCTGCCTCTATATACCCAATGCCCAGCTGGTCCAGGCGTTGCACGACCTTGAGTTTATCTTCCACTGAAAAAGACACGCCTTGCGCCTGCGCGCCATCACGCAACGTGGAGTCGTAAGCAATGACGCGTCGATTGGCCATAAAAATTATTTTTTACGGTTGTGCAAATTAGCCGCAATACGCATACGCAAAGCATTCAGCTTGATAAAGCCGCCGGCATCTTTTTGATCGTAAGCGCCTTTGTCATCTTCAAACGTGGCAATGGTTGAATCAAACAAGGAGTCTGTCTTGCTGTCACGGCCGACGACAATCACATTGCCTTTGTAAAGCTTGACGCGCACCCAGCCATTCACCGTCGCCTGTGTATGGTCGATCAGCGTTTGCAAGGCAACACGCTCAGGGCTCCACCAGTAACCGTTGTAAATCAGGCTGGCGTAACGTGGCATCAAGTCATCTTTCAAATGCGCCACTTCGCGGTCCAATGTGATGCTTTCAATCGCACGATGTGCTTTGAGGATAATGGTACCGCCAGGCGTTTCGTAGCAACCACGAGACTTCATGCCCACATAGCGGTTTTCCACCAGGTCCAGACGGCCCACGCCGTGCTGACCACCAATACGGTTTAATTCGGCCAGAATCTCGTGTGCTTTCATGGCTTTGCCATTCAAGGCCACGATATCGCCATGTTTGAACTCAATATCCAGGTACTCGGCAGCATCAGGTGCCTTTTCCGGTGAAACAGTCCAGCGCCACATATCTTCTTCAGCTTCAGCGGAAGGATCTTCCAGGTGACGGCCTTCATAAGAGATATGCAACAAGTTGGCATCCATGGAATATGGACTGCCGCCTTGTTTATGCTTCATTTCCACTGGGATACTGTGTTTTTCGGCATAAGCCAGCAACTTTTCACGAGACAACAAATCCCATTCACGCCATGGCGCAATAATCTGGATATTCGGATTGAGCGCATAAGCACCTAACTCAAAACGCACCTGGTCGTTGCCTTTACCGGTCGCCCCATGCGAAATGGCATCGGCTTTGGTTTCATTGGCAATTTCAATCAGACGCTTGGCAATCAACGGACGCGCAATGGAGGTACCCAGCAGGTATTCGCCTTCGTACACGGTATTGGCACGGAACATCGGGAACACAAAATCACGCACAAACTCTTCACGCAAGTCGTCGATATAAATCTCGCTCACGCCAAATTTTTTGGCCTTTTCACGTGCTGGTTCCAGCTCCTCGCCTTGACCGAGGTCAGCGGTAAACGTCACCACTTCACATTGATAGGTATCTTGTAACCACTTCAAAATCACGGAGGTGTCCAGACCACCGGAATAAGCCAACACCGCTTTTTTAATATCGCTCATCTAAATTATCCCAAACTGAATTCATCTGGCTTGTGAAATCAAGCCACTTTTCCTAACAACAAATATTCCATCAATGCTTTTTGCGTGTGCAATCTGTTTTCTGCTTCATCCCACACCACGCTTTGCTTGCCATCAATCACTTCGGCAGACACTTCTTCACCGCGGTGCGCTGGCAGGCAATGCATAAACACCGCATCGGCCTTAGCCACTTTCATCATGTCTTCATCGACTTGCCAGTCAGCAAAATCTTTACGACGCTCTTCGTTTTCGGCTTCAAAGCCCATCGATGTCCACACGTCAGTGGTCACTAAATCTGCATCACGTGCCGCTTCCATCGGATCAGCAAAAGATTCAAAGTGCGAGGTGCCATACAGATTGGCGCGCTCAGGCTCAACTTCATAGCCCGGCGGCGTAGACACGTGTACATTAAAATCGAGTACTTCTGCCGCTTGCAACCAGGTATTGCAGACGTTATTACTGTCACCAATCCAGGCCACGGTTTTGCCTTGAATCGAACCACGATGCTCGATAAAAGTGAAAATATCAGCCAGTATCTGGCACGGGTGGTATTCATTGGTCAGGCCATTGACCACAGGCACGCGTGAATTTTGCGCAAAGCGTTCAATAATGCTTTGCTCAAAAGTACGAATCATGACGATATCGCTCATGCGTGAAATGACTTGTGCCGCATCTTCTACCGGCTCACCGCGACCCAGTTGTGAGTCACGCGTATTCAGGTAAATCGCTGAGCCGCCCAATTGCTGCATACCGGCCTCAAATGACAAGCGCGTACGTGTACTGGCTTTTTCAAAGATCATGACCAGCGTGCGGTCAACCAGCGGCCAGTATTGTTTGTAGTCTTTAAACTGCGATTTAATCCATTTGGCGCGCGCAAAGATATGTTCAATCTCGTCGCGCGTCAGGTCATTAAATTGCAAAAAGTGTTTAATACTCATAATGTGTTGGGCACTTGTTCAATCAAGCGCTTGCCTTTAAAAAATTCAATATCAGTGGCGTCAGCCTGCTAACCAGTTCATCCGCCTCTTGCTTGTTCATCACCAGGGATGGCAGCAAACGAATCACTTTTTCAGAAGTCACGTTAATCAGCAACTTAGCTGCCAATGCCTGCTTGACCAACTCTGCACAAGGCCTGTCCAGCTCGATGCCTATCATCATGCCGGCATTGCGGATGTTGATCACGCCAGCCTCACCTTGGAGCGCAGCAGTAAATTGCTGGCGGATGTAATCACCCACCGTGTCTGCATTTTCGCGCAGCTTCTCTTCGGCAATAATATCCAGTGTGGCCAAACCAGCAGCTGTCGCTAAGGGGTTGCCGCCAAAAGTAGAGCCATGCTTGCCTGGGGTGAAGGTTTCAGCCGCAATGCCACGCGCCACACAGGCGCCAATCGGCACACCTGAGCCCAGACCCTTGGCCAGGGTCATGACATCCGGCACGATGCCAGTATGCTGGAACGCAAACCAGGTACCGGTTCTGGCAATGCCGGATTGCACTTCGTCGAGCATGAGCAACCAGCCATTGGCATCACAAATCTCGCGCAAGCCTTGCAAATAGGCCTTGAGGCTGGCCGGAATATGCACGCCACCTTCCCCTTGCACGGGTTCGACCAGGATGGCCACCACGTTGTTTTTGTGTGAAGCGATGGTTTTTACTGCCTCAAGATCATCAAATGGCACACGCAGGAAACCACTCACCAAGGGCTCAAAACCGGCCTGCACCTTGCGATTGCCAGTAGCAGACAAGGTTGCCATGGTCCGGCCGTGAAAGCTTTGATCCATGACAATGATTTCCGGGTGGTCTATGCCTTTGTTATGGCCATACAGACGCGCCAGCTTAATGGCCGCCTCGTTGGCTTCACAACCAGAGTTACAGAAGAACACGCGGTCCATGCCGGACAATTCAGCCAGTTTATCGGCCAGCGCAGATTGCTCGGCAATCTGGTAAATATTGGAGACATGGATCAATCTGGCAATTTGCGCATTGAGCGCAGCCACAAACTTTGGATGGGCATGGCCCAAACCATTTACTGCCACGCCGGACAGCGCATCCAGATAGCGATCACCGGCAGTGTCTGTCAGCCAGACGCCCTTGCCTTTGACAAACGTCACAGGCTGCCTACCATAGGTGTTCATTAAGTGTTCCGAATGCATTTCAAACCCTTTTTCAAAAAACAAAAACGGCGGCTTAAGCCGCCGTAAACGCCTTAAACCCGCTAAAAACCTAATACTGCGCGATGACTCAATCCATTCGCCATAAAAAACAACATTGGCAGTGAAAGCATCAAATTAGTACGCGATGCCAGCATGGCCACACGTCGCGCTTTATTTTTTGCCGCATCATCAGCGGCAACCATACCCAGAATTTTTTTCTGGTTGGGCCAAATCAGAGCCCAGACATTAAACAGCATAATCGTACCCAGCCAGGCCCCTACGCCTATCAGCTCAAATCCGTTACGCAACGCAAAGGCATCAACAAAATGCGGCCCCAGCAAAGCCGCACCGGCCAGCCAGGTCACGACAGCCGACCAGCGAAACCATAACAAGGCGCGTGGGGCAATATGTTTATTAATCCCGGCGGCTGTTCCATCCGCAGCGGCAGCCTTCAGGCCTGCCATTTGTACCAGGTTAAAATAATAAAGCAGGCCGACCCAGGTAATGCCTGCCAGAAAATGTATCCATCGCGCGAGTGCCGGTACCAGTTCCATGGATTAGCCTCCTGCCACAATGAAATTTTTAAGGAAAAAAACCAGAGCCAGGGTTAACAGCAACCCTGAAATGACGGACCCGACAACTGATTCCAGCGGATTTTTCATACGCACCCCAATCATGTGTTCCACAGTGAGCCTGACTACTTGTCACGTTTAGGGGAAACTTGCCGCATTACAACACCCGCATCAAAACACAATGACGCTTGCGAACTGTTTGCCCTAACTTCAAGTCAGGATTCGTTTTTTTCTAGTTTTAAACCATTTCTGGTGAATGTCAGAGATTACCGCAAAAGCCTTTTGTTGACAAGTTCGTGCAATCACGATTGCAGCGGCTTTGCAGGCGATTCAATGTCGTCTATGCAGCGTGTTTTTCGATTTATATTATAATGCGCGGCGGCATTATGATTGTGCGTTTGACATCCAGGCGCCTCAACACGGGGGAATCACAAACCATGGCAACAACTGATCTCGATGTATTGTTGGTTGGTGGCGGCATTATGAGCGCTACGCTGGCAGTTCTGCTACATCGACTCGACCCAACCCTGCATATTTGCATGGTAGAGCAACTCGATGATGTTGCCCTCGAAAGTTCAGATGCATTGAACAATGCCGGGACCGGTCACGCCGGTTATTGTGAGCTCAACTACACCCCCAAAGATAAACATGGCGACATTCAGATTCGCCGCGCCCTCGAAATTAATGCAGCCTTCGAGGTCTCGCTGCAATGCTGGTCTAGCCTGGTCAAAGAAGGCGTGTTAAATGCGGCTGATTTTATTCAACGCGTGCCGCATTTAAGCGCCGTTTGGGGCGAAGAAGATGCTGCATTTTTACGCAAACGCTTTGAGACATTACAGGCACATCCGCTATTTGCCGAGATGCAATGGAGTGACCAGGTCAGTCAATTAAGCGACTGGATGCCGCTGATGATGGCCGGTCGCCAGCCTGCCGGAAAAATGTCTGCTACCCGTGTCGCACATGGTTCGGATGTGAACTTTGGCGCCCTGACACGTCAATTGGTTGCCTATTTAAAAACACGCCCGAACTTCACCTTGCTGACGCAATCGCGCGTCACCAAACTCAAGCAGCAACAGCAACGTGAACAAAGCAGCTGGCAAATGCATATCCAGCATTTAGCTTCCGGACACACGCAAACCTATCAATCCAAATTTGTCTTTTTAGGTGCTGGCGGTGGTGCACTGCCTTTGCTGCAACAATCTGGCATCCCGGAAGCACATGGCTATGGCGGCTTCCCGGTCAGCGGCCAATGGCTGATTTGCAACAACACGAAACTGATCAACGCGCACCATGCAAAAGTCTATAGCCAGGCGGCTGTTGGCGCACCACCCATGTCAGTGCCGCACCTGGACACGCGCATGATACAAGGCCAGCCAGCGTTGTTGTTTGGCCCTTATGCCGGATTCACCACGCGCTTTCTCAAACAAGGCTCGCGTTTCGACCTGGCAAAATCGGTCAAACTGAAAAATATCAAAAGCTTGCTCGGAGTTAGCCGCCACAATCTTGACTTAACCAAATACCTGATTAAAGAAGTCTTTCAGAACCACGAGCAGCGCATGGAATCCTTACGCGTGTTTTTGCCCGAAGCTAACAGCAATGACTGGCAGTTAGCGCATGCCGGACAACGCGTACAAATTATCAAACGCTGCCATCAGCATTGGGGCAAGCTGGAGTTTGGCACCGAAATTGTTGCCAGCGCCGACGGTAGTCTAGCCGCCCTGCTTGGCGCTTCACCTGGTGCCTCGGTTAGCGTGAAAGCCATGCTGGATGTACTGCAACGCTGCTTCACCAGCCGCATGCAAAGCCAAGATTGGCAAGACAGCCTCAAATCACTCATTCCTTCTTTTGGCGAATCACTGATCGATGATGCCGCCTTGCTGGCACGGGTGCGCCGCGACACATTGAGTACTTTAAATCTGGGCTAATCTCTCTGAATCTGGGCTAGCCACGCGCTGGCTACTTGCAACATCAGGGTGTCACAACGGCATGACACCTCGTATAAAATGAGGATAGAAAATGAAAAAAGTTGAATTTCATCCTCGCTATTGCGGTCATGTATAAAATGATTTTTCTTGGAAGCCACTTGTTTATGCGTTCTTTTTTGTCAGATCACTCAAGCTTTAATAGCGCCATCTTTAAAAAAACAGTTGCGTTTAAAACACTGAGTGCGATGCTTGCCACCCTGTTGCTTGGTTGCCAGGCGACTGAGGCGCAAAAAAACCAGCCCATGGCGCCCGACTTTGGTCAGAATGTCCTGATCCTGGACCCCGGCATGTCATCGACGGATATCCAAGGCAAACTGGATGCGCTATTTAAACAACAGGAAAGCAACCAGTTTGGGCCTGAACGCTATGCCGTCCTGTTTAAACCTGGCGTCTACCACAACAAAGTCAAACTCGGCTTTTATACGCAACTGCTAGGCTTGGGACAGTTTCCTGATGATGTGATGCTGCAAGGTGGCATCCAGGTAGAAGCACGCTGGCACGAAGAAGATGCCACGCAAAACTTCTGGCGCAGCGTAGAAAACCTTTCGGTGACCCCGGACAATGGCACCATGCAATGGGCTGTGTCGCAAGCGGCTCCCCTGCGCCGCATTCATGTGCGCGGCAATATGCTGCTCGATGACAATGGCGGCTGGTCCAGCGGCGGCTTTATTGCGGATAGCCTGATTGACCAGCAAATCAATTCAGGCACGCAACAACAGTGGTTGACCAGAAATTCAACCGTTGGCAGCTGGACCAATGCCAACTGGAATATGGTGTTTGTGGGCGTTAAAAATGCACCCGATGGCGAGCACTGGCCTACCCCGCCTTACACGGTGGTCGAGAAAACGCCCCTCGTGCGTGAAAAACCATTTCTCACCATAGACGGCACCGGTGCTTACCAGGTATTCGTGCCTGCGTTGCATACCGACACACAAGGCATCTCCTGGCAACAAGCACACGTAGCAGGTGAAACCTTGCCGCTGTCGCAGTTTTATATTGCCAAAGCGGCGGTTGATACTGCAGACAGTATCAATACCGCGCTAAGCAGTGGCAAGCACCTGCTGCTAACACCAGGCATTTACACCCTGAACAAGCCTTTGCAAGTCACGCAACCCAATACCGTCGTCCTGGGCTTGGGCATCGCCACCCTGAAACCCGTAGCGGGTAATGTTGCCATGTCGATTGCCGATGTGGACGGCGTAAAACTGGGCGGCGTGTTATTCGAAGCCGGTGAAAAAAATTCTGACGTTTTGCTGCAAATTGGCGAGCACAAGGGTGCGGTCAGTCACGCCAACAACCCCACCACCTTACATGATGTATTTTTCAGGGTGGGCGGCGCGGCCGTTGGCAATGCCACGCACAGCGTCATCATCAACAGCAATCATGTGATTGGTGACAATTTATGGGTATGGCGCGGTGATCACGGTAACGGTATCGGCTGGGCCAGCAATAAAACCAAGCACGGCATCGTCGTCAACGGTGATGATGTGACCATGTATGGCTTGTTTGTAGAACACTTTCATGATTACCAGACAGTGTGGAACGGCGACAATGGTGCGGTCTATTTCTACCAGAGCGAGGCACCTTATGATGTGCCTGATCAGCAAAGCTGGATGAATGGGAGTGTCAATGGTTTTGCTTCTTACAAAGTGGGCGACCAGGTGACGCGCCACAAAGCGATAGGCATGGGCATATATTGTTTTTTCAATGACAATACCAGCGTCAAACTCAATAGCGCAATTGAAGCCCCCACCAACCCCAACATTCACTTTAGCCACGTCACCAGCGTTTCACTGGGCGGTACTGGGGAGATTACGCATGTGTTAAATGCGCTTGGTGAAACGGCCAAACCCGGCCACGAAGTATCGCGCATGCCATAAATAACCATGCAAAATTTACGCACTATTCATAGGCAGCTTATGTGATAAGACTATACAGTGTCATAAACGAATTTTATTTCACTCAGCCGCTAAGTTGGCGTGTTGTATTAACGCTCGTATTTATGCGCTATATCACCCAGCTAAGTAAATGACATAACGCTTAAATGAAGAATTCAACACTCGTTTACACGCCATCATTGAAATGGGTAATCAACAGTTAGGTTTAATGTGAGCGCAGTCCGTCACCACTTCGTCCCTCAAGGCTTTCTTCGCGGCTTCACTATTAATGGTGATAACTCTCGCAGCTTTGTCTGGGTATATGACAAAAGGGCTGGTCACGCACCAAGAATGAAGTCAGTAAGGTCGATAGCATGGGCGCCCGCGTATTACGCTCAAGAACGGGATGATGGCAGTACAGACCTAGATACGATCGAAACAGGACTAGCGAAGACTATAGACAATGAAATTCCTCTGATCTTGCAAAAGATCACCCCGACGGTCGGTCAATGCGTCGAACTCGCAGCTGAGGACAAGGCTGCTTTAGCTTTCTTTGTTGGCTTATCACTTACGCGTGTCCCTAGCTTTCGCGATGGCATTAACGCAATGTATTCGCGAGTTGCTCAGGCTGCTCTTTCATATCAGCTCGACAGAGATTCCCGTCTAGGTGAACTCGCAGAAAAGTACGGAGTCACGGCAGAAGCAAAACCCTGGGTTTCACTTAGGCCAATGATAGAGATGGCTCAATCCATCGCGAGCAGCGCACTCACCAAGAACTGGCAATTCTTCGTGGCTCCACCTAGCGTGCCGCTTGTAACGTCAGACAATCCGGTCGTTTTTTCGGGCGAAGCAGTCGGTTTATCTCAGTTGGGCCCAGCGCACCCGGGAGCCGAACTTGTAATGAATTTGCGCAAAGACATGGCTGTGGTATTTACGCCAAAGACAGGCTATCCAACTATGAGGACATTTTCACTCTCACCAATTGAGGCTCGTAAATTCAATCGCGGCATCGTGCGCGCCGCACGCCATCGTGTTTTCGCGGACCATCAGTCGGAGACTCTTGACGAATTTGTTAAGAAATATGCCAATGACGAACAACGAATTGTTGTCTAACCATATGCAACCTAATACGGCCTCGGAGCAACCTGCGCGAAAAGACGCGCAGGCGACTCTACTCAACTTTACTGCAAGCGTAAATGAACAAAACTATCCCTGCTGCCCATACAATCGCTGATACACACTACCCGCCTGCTGAACTAGCGTATCATGCTGTCCTTCCTCAATAATCCGCCCACCATCAAATACCAATACACGATCAGCTTCCTTGACCGCTGACAAACGGTGGGCAATCACGATAGTAGTGCGGCCACGCAAAAATGTGCGCATGGCTTGATGCAGCAAAGCTTCGGTGTGTGTATCCAGCATCGACGTCGCTTCATCCAAAATCACGATTTGTGGCTGCTTAAGCATCATACGAGCAATCGCCAACCGCTGACGCTGACCGCCAGACAGGCGTACGCCGCTGCGCCCAAGTTGGGTGTCCAACCCTTCGGGCAGATCACGGACAAACTGCGCCAACTGCGCAACCTCCAGCGCTTGCCATAAGGCATCATCCGCATAAGGCTGGTCCAGGCTCAGGTTTTGCCGCACGCTATCGTTAAACAACATGGGTTGCTGTAACACCACCCCTAAATGCTCGCGGATTTGTGCATATCCCAACTGCTCCATGGCTTGCCCGTTGAACAGAATCTGCCCACGGCTGGGCGCATATAAACCGAGCAGTAATTGCACTAGCGTGGACTTGCCTGCGCCCGACACGCCCACCAGCGCCACCTGCTCGCCCGGTGAAATATCCAGGCTCACATCCTCCAGAATCGGGCTGCCTTCACCATAGGCAAACGTGACCTGCTGCAAACGAATCGCCGCCGGACTTTGTGTAGTAAACCCATTGACCTGCGCAGGATAATGCGGCTCTTCGTCAGCGGCTAGCACCTGGTTAATCCTGCCTAGCGCGGCTTTGGCGGCGTAATAAGATACTTGCACCGACAACAGCTCTTGCACCGGCCCCATCATGAACCATAAATAACCAAACACCGCGATCATCTGCCCAACGGAAAGGTTGGAAAACACCACCATCAGCATCGCCACTGCACGAAAAATTTCAAAGCCAAACAGGAAAATGCCAAACGATAACCGTGATAAAGCATCTGATTTCCAGCCGGAAGCGGTCGCCGCAGCCCTCACCGCTTCGGCAGCCTGTTTGGCTTTATCCAGAAAGCGTTTATCGCTGTTGCTGGCACGTAATTGCTGCATGACTTCCAGCGTTTCAGTGACAGATTGTGACAGCATTTCAAAGGCACTGTTTTCACGCTGCTTCCACACTTTGACCTTTTTACCCAGCACCATCGTCAGCCCGATTACAAACGGATTCAACAGCAGGATAATTAGCGCCAGTTGCCAGTGCATCCACAGCAAAACGACGGCCACACCAATGACACTGAGGATGGCCACCAGTACTTTAGCGATGGTTTCCCCCAGAAACTTGTCCAGTGTTTCAATATCCGTCAGCAAGCGTGCCGTGATCTGGCCTGCGCCCAGGCTTTCATAAACCTGCATGCGGATACGGGAGAGCTTGTCTAACAGTGTCTGCCGCACGCCCAGCGTCACCTGCTTGGACAGGCCGACAAAAATACGCGTGGTGGCGACGCCCAGCAGCACACTGCCCAGACGCAAGCTCATGGTCAGCAGGGTCACCAGCAGAATGATGGCAATCGGCCCCAGCGAATCAGCGGGAAGCAACCAGGTCATGAGTTGCGTGAGTTTGCCTGGCTGATGCAGTAGTACTTCATCCACCAGCAAGGGCATTAGCAAGGGAATAGGCACCGCCACAACGGCGCCCATAAACGCCAGCCACTGCCCCAGCCACAAACGCCGGGATTGCAGACGCAGTTGTTGCCACAAATCACGCAAGGTCAACATCACAACGGCCGGAAATTAAGCTTTACCGCCAGCCAACACACGCTGACGACGAATCTCATATAAGGCAATACCACTGGCGACACTGACGTTCAGGCTTTGTACCGAACCGAACATCGGGATGGTGATCAGTGCATCACAAGTTTCCTGGGTCAAACGGCGCATCCCATCTCCTTCAGCGCCCATGACGAGTGCGATCGGGCCTTCCAGCTTGGTATTATGCAAGGAGCCTGGCGCGTCCATGGTGGTGCCAATGATATACACCCCAGCCTCTTTCAATTCGCGAATGGTGCGGGCAAGATTGGTGACCGAGATAAACGGCACGGTCTCTGCCGCACCACTGGCGACTTTACGTACGGTACCATTGAGGCCAACAGAACGATCTTTAGGCGCAATAATCGCGTGTACGCCCATGGCATCAGCCACGCGCAAACAGGCGCCCAGGTTATGCGGGTCCTGCACGCCATCCAGAATCAGGAAAAATGGCGGCTCATCGAGGTCTGACTCAAGCACATCATGGATGTCCTTGTACGGCATAGGCGTTTCCACCACACGGGCAATCACACCCTGATGACGGCCATGCGCGCCAATAAAGCCATCCAGACGATGACGCTCGGCCTGAATAACACGAATATTTTGCGACTTTGCCATGTCGAGTAAATCACGCATACGCGCATCGACACGGTCTTGATCAATAATAATTTCCTGAATGCTGCTGCCATGCTGACGCATGCGACTCAACACCGCATGAAAACCAAACAGAATGCGGGTTTCTGACATAGTGACTCCTAATTTTTCTTAATGACTTTTGCCAAGCTATCTGCACAAGATAACCTGTACAAAAGATAAAACACGAATCGCGCAGGCCCAGCAACATTTTAATATTGCTGCACACTGCGCGAATAAATAACAAACTAACCTCAGGCGCTATTATCGTGCTTTTGCCTTAGGTTTGCCTTTATTTTTTTGTGCCGAGTGGCGACCTTTATCTTTGGCTGAACGTGATTTTCCTGCTGTCGCTTTGCCTGTCGTGGGCTTATCGCCCTGGCTACGCGGTAATTTTGCGCCTGCACTGGCAGGTTTGGCTTTTGTAGTCGCAGACTTGGCCCAAGCCGCTGACGCTGCTTTAACAGGCGTATTCAATCCTGCCGTTTTAGCAGACCGGCCTCTTGTACCGGCCGGTTTCTCATCATCAGCAGACAATCCACCTTCCAGCTCTGCCGAGCCTTCTACGGCGCCAACCAGCGTAAAGTCTATACGCGAAGTCTCCAAATCAACCCGCACCACTTTCACGGTTAAACGATCACCCAGGCGGTAACGTACACCTGTACGCTCACCCACCATTTCGTGGCGGGCTTTATCATGAATGAAATAGTCATTGCCGAGGTCAGTCACGTGTAACAAGCCTTCAACGTAGACTTCATCCAGCGCCACAAACAAACCAAAACTGGTCACGCCAGCCACCGTACCGCTAAATACCTCGCCAACCTTATCCTGCATGTAAAAACATTTCAGCCAGTTGGTCACATCACGCGTGGCATCATCAGCACGGCGTTCGGTCATCGAGCAATGCATACCCAGCTGATGCCAGTCTTTGGCTTGATAACGCTTGCCTTCTACCACAGCCTTGATCGCACGATGCACCAGCAAGTCCGGGTAACGCCTAATTGGTGAAGTAAAGTGGGTATAAGCCTCATAAGCCAGGCCAAAGTGGCCGACATTATCCGGGCTATACACCGCTTGCTGCATAGAGCGCAACATCACGGTTTGCAACAACTGAGCATCTGGCCGTGTCTTGATACGCTGCATGAGTTTGGCATAGTCTTTGGCACTTGGATTTTCGCCACCACCTACACCAAAACCAAACTCGCCCATAAACAAGCGTAAGGCTTCCAGTTTTTCAGGCGTCGGACCTTCGTGGATGCGGAACAAACAGGTTTGTTCATTTTTCAGCAAAAAGTCGGCCGCACAGACGTTGGCCGCCAACATACATTCTTCAATCAGCTTGTGGGCGTCATTACGCACCACGGGCACGATTTTGTCGATTTTGCCATTGTCATTGAACACCATCATCGTTTCAGTCGACTCAAACTCGACTGCACCGCGCTTTTCACGCTGGGTCAGCATTAACCGGAACAGGCTATTCAAGTTTTGCACATGCGGCAATAACCAGGCATATTCTTCGGCCAGGGCAGGATCTTCACCTTGTAACAAGGCATGTACCTTGGTGTAAGTCATACGTGCTTTAGACAACATCACCGACGGGTAAAACTGGTATTGCTTGACCACGCCCTGGCCATCGATCTGCATATCGCACACCATGCACAAGCGTTCAACATCCGGGTTCAGCGAGCACAAGCCGTTAGACAACGCCTCCGGCAGCATCGGGATCACACGGCGAGGAAAATACACCGAGTTGCCGCGGTCGTAAGCGTCTTTATCCAGCGCATCACCAGGTTGCACATAAAAACTCACATCGGCAATCGCCACCACCAGGCGCCAGCCTTTGCCCTGTGGCTCAGCGAACACAGCATCATCAAAGTCACGCGCGGTTTCGCCATCAATCGTAATCAATGGTAAATCACGTAAATCTTTGCGACCTTTGTAATCCCTGGCTTGCACGGTTCTGGGGAAATCTTCGGCCTGCTTGGCCGCTGCAGGATTAAACTGATGCGGCAAATGATGTTTGCGTAACGCAATCTCGATTTCCATGCCACTGTCGGCATAATTACCCAGGATTTCCACAATTTTACCCATGGGGCTGGAGTGAGAAGATGGATACTCCGTCAACTCAACCGTCACGATCTGGCCGACCTGGGCGTCCATATCCAAATGATAAGGAATCAGCACATCCTGGCTGATGCGCTTATCTTCTGCGGCAACAATCGTCACGCCTTGCGCACGAATCACACGCCCGACCAACGTTTTGTTCGCGCGTTCCAGCACCTCGACCAGCTTGCCTTCGGGGCGACCCTTACGATCCACGCCCGCCAGGCGCACCATGGCACGATCGCCATGCATGACCAGGGTCATCTCTTTCGGCCCCAGAAAGATATCTTCCGGGTTTTTGGTTTTATCATCCGGCACTAAAAAGCCATAGCCATCGGTATGACCAAACACCGTGCCAGCAATCAGGTGGATCTTATCCGGCAGGCAAAATGCCCCCTTGCGATTACGCATTAACTGGCCATCTCGCTCCATGGCGCCCAGCCTGCGATTAAAAATGTCTCGTTCATCATGGCTAATGTCGAGTAATACATAAATCTGGTCGGCGCTCAGGGGGACTCCCTGGTCCGAGAGCAATTGCAACACCAACTCGCGACTCGGCAATGGTGTTTGATATAACTCAGCTTCACGCTGGGCCTGCGGGTCATTTGCACGCAGGGATTTTTTCGTTTTTCTGGTTGACAATATTTATTCTTCCTTTAAAATGCACAGCTTCTTTAGCCCAGATGGCGAAATTGGTAGACGCGCTAGTTTCAGGTACTAGTGTTTAACGACGTGGAGGTTCGAGTCCTCTTCTGGGCACCATCAAGCAGCTTACAAGCTGCGCCAAATACAGATTCCCAAGCACTCAATTTTTTGCGTTTTTGAATAATTGCTTTTGCTTCGTTCTGAATCACCATGGCCACAGTTTAACATCTTTCATGTTTGCGTCAGATTAAACTTTAAGGCTCTTCGGCAACAACGTTACGCCCCCTCCTTAGCTTTTAAATAGTACTTAGCAATGCTTGTCGTTTTGTGACAACCATGGCTTAGCCATCCTTGTCCAACACTTGTCTGCAGCAGACTCAGCAACATTTCTTCTGTATCTCTGCTTCGCGCGTAAATCATCACACCGACCTAATGAAAAGTCTCAGCATTACTTAACGCTGATCAAACTGATATCTCTTTGCCATGTCGTAATCACCTTAAATGTGAATAGCGCTTAAAAATTAACTTGTTTTAATTTAAGTTTATAATTAACATTAATTAACACTTCGTCCATTAAGTAACGAAGTGTAGTGCGTCAGACATCCACGCGTTTCAACTGAGCGTAAAAATGACGTTTAAAGGTAATTCTCTCAGCAATGGCAGTCAGTGAGAAACAAGCACCACTGCCAGCAGATTGAATTCATGTTAACTTTTAAAGAGATCTAATATGGCGATTAATCAACTTTCCCAATCTGAAACACAAAGCATTTCTGGCGGCTCAGAGTTTTTTCCAGGTTATGCATCCGGCCCTTATATTACGGGTAGCGTCTTTAGTTATTTCAATCAACCCGGTCTCGATTACCGCCCGATTTCCTGGTATCACCCAGGGTATACCCCCACACCAAGCCCATCACTTTAACGTTACTGAGACTGACGTCTGAAGCATGATTTGGCAAGCCAGATCGAATGAATATTAACTTTTGAAAGGTAGAATATGGCCATCAACCAACTTTCCCAATCTGAAACACAAACGGTTTCAGGCGGATCACAATTTTTTCCAGGCTATGCCTATAGCCCTTTTATCATGGGCAGCGTCTTTAGTTACTTCAATCAACCCGGCCTCAATTACGGCCCTATCTCATGGTACAACCCTGGATATCACGGTGGATGCATACCAGCACCTAGCCCATGCACACCACCGCCTCCACCGCCATGCGGCAGTTGCCAGCCAAGCAACCACGACCACGGCTAATCAACGATCGTGTCATTAAAAGCGCTTATAAGCGCTTGAGTGCTGACAGCCAACACCTGGTGCTTCACATATCAGGGAAAACAAAAAGCCCCCTGTATTTAGGGGGCTTTTTATATCACCAGCTTATATCAGGTCAATTACACGCGGCGACGTGAAAGTGCCATGAGCGCCCCTAAACCGAGCATCATCATTAAAGATGAAGAAGCCTCTGGCACCGGAGTCACTGTCAGCGAGGCATAGGAATGCCCAACCGTAATGCACAAATCGGTGGTGGCTGAAAGACTCGCAGTCCCTAACAGGCCTAATGAGTTGATACCGATATCATCCAGCGTGATGCTCAAGGCATTGGTTTGCACCGCGCAACTAAATGTGGCCGCACTGCAACTGCTGGCAAGCACGCCATCTGCCCAGTATTTACTCTCATTGGCCCAGATGGAAGCATGCCCCAGCGGCCCCAGGTCCAAATCAACGCCCCCCGAGGCTGCTGCCGCCAGATCAATCGAATGCCCCAGAATGCTCAGACTGGCACCCGTAAAAGTGCTATCCCCGTTTGCCGTGAACAAGCCAGTGCTTTCATTCACCGTGACGGTGGATATTGAACTGATTAAATCGGCTTTCAGCGCCAACGCGCTAGACACATGAAGATCCAGATTCTCTACGCTCCCAGTACCGATAGCGCTATTTGACCCAGGCACAGGATTGTTTTCAAGATAGGCCCCAGAACCTGAGAAAGTGGCAGACCCCGCTTGTGTTGGCATCAGCAGTGCCAAAATCGGGTTCAAGCTAGATAACACACCATTGCCAGCGCCACTCGTGCTCAGGCCTAGATTCAGGGTTGAATTTGTTTGCGTTGGGATTGGCGTGCCTGCGCTTGCGACACTGATATCGCCCAGCGCCACCGGTGTTGTAATGCCCACGGTTGCCTGGCCTACGGTGATAGAGCCGATTGGAAATAGATTGGCTTTTGCTGTCACCTGGGCGCTTAAATCCAGGTACATGCCATAGCCGTCTGCGGCATCTGCGCTGACAGCGACTGGCGCAGCAGATGCCGCGTGGCTAAAAGCGAATAAAATGGCGGTGGTAATCAGGGAATGCTTCATCATCAATACTCTCCTAAACAAAAATAAAAACAAACGTCAATACAAATATTAACATTTGTTTGTCTTTATGTTTACATTTTTTATCAATTAAAGGAGATTTAATGTCTTATTGTGATGAATGCACCCGGTATTCAAAGATGACAATTAATCCGCTCTGGGATGGTTTATTCTCGAGGCGAACGCTAGCCTGATGCTTTAAAGCTATTTCCTTTACGATTGCCAGGCCCAAGCCAGAGCCTGTGATCTCGGATTGCTCTACGCGATAAAAGCGATCAAATACTTTTTCCAGTGCATCCGGATCAATGCCTGGGCCACTATCTTCTACTTCAAATCGCAATCCATCCGCTAAGGCCGTGAGTGACAGATTAATCACGCCATGTACAGGCGTGTAGTGAATCGCATTGACGATAATATTATTGAGCAGGACTTCAATCTCATCTGGCAGCCCCATCATGGTCACCTCGTCGGCGCGCGTGAAGCCAATATCCAGTTGTTTCTTGCGATATAACGGACCTAAATCATTCAATACTTTGATCACCAAAGAGTTTAAATGCACAGACTGCATTTCTTGTTGCCTGGCATCAGGATCCACTTTCGCCAGCGTGAGCAGCTGGTGTACCAGACGCTCCATACGTGCAACCCCACCCTGTGCTTGCTGCAAGCAATGATCTAACTCAGCTTTGTCGCCATGCTGCATGGCACTGATTTGCAACTTGAGCGCAGTCACCGGCGTCCTGAGCTCATGTGCTGCATCACCGGTGAAGCGTTTCTGCATGGCAATGGCATTACTCACTCTTTGCATCCAGCCATTCAGCGCCTGAATAATCGGCTTCAGCTCATCAGGCGGCTGGGCGATGGTAAGCGGCGTCAGTTGATCCGCGCGTCTAATATCAATTTCAGACGATAGCGCCAGCAATGGTTTAAAGGTTTTTCGTATCACCAGCAACGCACCCAAAATCAGAAACGGCACGATCAGCAACTGCGGAATAATCAGGTGGATAGCCACTTCGCGGATGGTGCGTTGCCGCAGTTTAAAGTCCTGTGCGACCACACAGATAGTGGCGCCACGCTTAGCGACAAATACCTGCCAACGCTTTTGATTTGCCCATTGCGTGGACAACCCTAGCCGTGCCGTATCGACATCAAACGCACGCTGGTGCGACTGGTAAATCACCTTCCCCTGTTGCTGTAGTTGAATCAGGTAATCCTGCTCGCCACGCATTTTGGATGGAATACTGTGTTTTGCTGGGTCGTAACGCGCTGCAAGGCTTGCTAGTTGGTCACTGCCTATGATGGTCTCGGCCAAATGCTGTAAATTGGCATCATAAAGCTCGCCCAGTTCGTCCGCCGTTGACTGGTAAGATAAAAAGGACAGCAAACCGATAATGCACACGATAGCAATCGACAGGTAGACGGCCAGCTCGACCCTAATGGACCGCATCATGGTGTTTTTTGCCCAGGAAATGCGTAGCCTATGCCACGAACGGTTTGAATAATCTCTGCGCCAAATTTTTTGCGTATGGTATGCACATGCACTTCGACGGCATTGCTGTCGACCTCTCCGCCCCAGCCATACAATTTTTCTTCCAGTTGTGTTTTTGAAAAAATCATTCCTGGCTGTGACATGAGCGCGTGCATGATGGCAAAAGTCTTGCTAGAAAGCCGCTGACTGATATCGCCCATGGTTAAGGTATAACTGGCAATATCCAGCACCACATCATTAACCCGTATCTGGTTGGAATGCCGCTCTTCTTTACGCCTGAAAATAGCGCGTAACCGGGCCTCAATCTCTTCGACAGAAAAAGGCTTTAATACATAATCATCAGCCCCAGCATCCAGGCCTTGAATGCGGTGTTCAATCGCATCTCTGGCGGTAATAATGATCACGGGCAGTGCATTGCCTGCTTTTCTTAAAGCGGACAACAAGGCCATACCAGACTTTCCAGGCAGGCCAAGGTCAAGCAACATGGCATCAAACGTTTCACCGGCCAATGCCGCTTCAGCCTGAAAAGCATCTGGCGCCCAGTAAATCGCATGCGCCCGCATGGCCTGCTGCAGGCTCTCTGCGATCATGCGGTCGTCTTCTACCAGCAATAACTTCAACGGCTCATCCTCTCTTTGAATACTGCCATTCTAACCAAGCTAGCTTAAGGGATTCTTAAAAAATCGCTTAAGTTTGCCTTAAGAAACCGCAGGCAAGATGCAACCCTGTCATCATTCACAGGGATTTATCCATGCCCAATCAGCTCAAGCAAGCAGCAAGCATGAGTATCGCATTGCTACTGACTGCCTGCCAAACGCCACAGACGATACGGCCAGCGCAAGTCGTCGATAACATCGTCGCTGCAGACTCAACGCTGCAAGCCAACCGTAACAACGATCAAACAAGCAACGCAACGACCTTATCTGAGTATGATGCCGTGCTGTTGGCACTTCAACAGAATCCGGCCTTCAAATCGCAGCTCAGTGAGCTGGAACTGTCAAATGCGGACGTACAACAAGCCAACCAGATCGCTAATCCATCACTTTTTTACGCCTTTAGCGCCGCCAACAAACCTTACCGTTACGCAATCGAGTTTCCGATTGAAGCCTTGTTGTTGCGCCCCATGCGTCTCAAGCAAGCCCAGGCGCAGGCACAAGCCACGCAGTACCAATTGATGCAATCCGGCTTTACCCTGATTCGAGATACCCGCGTGGCCTATGCTCAGGCCGTCATTGCAGCAGAAAAACGCGAGCGCTTAAAGCAGGGACTGCAACTCAACCAGACCATCGCCAGCCTGACCAACACACGTGAACAATTAGGCGATATCAGCGCACAAGAAACCTTGCTGGCGCAAAACGAAGCCCTGCTTGCGGCCAGGGATTTGCAACTGGCCGATATGGATGCGCAACTGGCACAGACCCAACTCATGCATATGCTGGGCTGGATGGATGGACACAAGACATTATCCCTCAGCGAGCAATTGATACCAGCTTGCTCGGCCGTCGATATTGCGCAGCTTAAAAGCGTGGCACTGAGTAGCCGCCCAGACATCCTCGCCGCAGAAGCAACGATGGCCGTGGCCAAAGAAAAACACACCCTGAGCAAATTCAACTGGTTAGGCCCATCAGTCATTGCAGATGCAACCAGCGGCCAAAGCAATGGCCATGTGCTTGCCCCGGCCATCCGCATGAACTTGCCGTTATTCAACCAGAACCAGGGCCAAATCCAGCGCGCCGATGCCGAACTTGCAAAGGCCCAGCAAGATGCCGAGGCGGTCAAACTCAAAGCGTCACTGGAAATCAACACAGCGCACCTGAAGTACCAGCGCGATTGCCAGGAGTGGCAGCAACTGCATACGCAACTACAACCTAATGCGCGGCAAACCATACAGTATGCAGAAAGTGCCTACCGCGATGGCGAGATTGCCTATTTAAATGTGCTGGAAAGCAGTAAACGCTTTATCAGCCTGCAATTGCGCGAAACACAATTAAAGGCCGACCTGATCAGCAATTGGTCAGACTTGATGCGCAGTACCAGCCATGCCGCCACACGCCCCTGATTCCCTATAGAAAGTCATTCTTCATGCAGATTACTCAGCGCTTGCTTCACCGACACTTGTTTCACCTACATAAGCCCCTTCCCCTGCTCATACTGACGGCGTTCCTGGATGCTGGCACGGCCAGTCCGGTCATGGCCGCTGACACAGGCAAGCCTCAACAGACCACGATCGCTGAAAGCCAGTTAAACCAGGTCACCCTGTCGGCAGAAGCCATTAAAAAACTGGGACTGACGACCACGCAAGCCACCGTGTCACGCCAGACCGGCACACGCAACTACCCGGCACAAGCCAGCTTGGCTCCCGAAGCCATGGCAGCTTACAGCACCCCCATGAATGGCTACGTGACCTTTACTCCAGGCAAGCATTTACAGATCGGCAGCCAAGTGAAAGCCGGGCAAATTTTGTTGACGATCAACCCGGTAGTGACCCCGGAAACCCGCTTAGGCCTGATGACCAGCCTGGCAGATGCAGAAGGACAATTGCAGGCTGCAGATAAACAATTGTCGGCACATCTGTTAACCCTGGGTCGTACCCGGCAACTCTGGCAACAGCATGTCGGCAGCCAGAGGGCTGTAGATGACGCACAGGCGAATGTCGCGATGGCAGAGACTAGTCTGCGCACTGCCACACAAAAGCGCGACCTGTTAAAACAAGCGGTAGAGCAAGGCTCGGCGGGTACATATCATATTAAGGCGGCCAATGATGGCATCATCAGCAACATTTACTTCAGTGCCGGCCAGCTGCTGGTTGCCGGTGCCAAGCTGGTCGACATTGTGCAACCCGGACGTTTATGGGTCACGGCCTATGTCCCTTATGCGCAAGCAGGCCAGTTAAACCTCAATGCAGAGGCATGGCTGGCGGGTGCCGCCGGGATCTCTGCTGACTATGCACTGAAACCGGTGGTCAGCCCGCAAGAAGCAGACCCGCTGACCGGGACCCGCAAGCTGCTATATACGCTGCAATCTCAAGGTGACATTGTACCCATGCAGCGACTGACCGTGCAGATTCCACAACGTGGACAGGCACAAACACGCCTCAGCGTGCCTTGCTCGTCCACCATTGTCGATATGAATGGTAACACCTGGTTATACGTGCAGCAGGATGCAACACACTTTGCCCGCCAACTGGTCTTTGTCACCCAGTCCGGCAAACAAGGCTGTTTATTGGCTGATCAACGCCTGGTCGGCAAGGCGGTCGTCACGCAGGGCGCACAGGAACTGTTTGCCGTAGAAACCGGTTATACCCACTAAATACAACGGGATACGCTATGTTAAAAAGATTCACCATGCGCGCCATCCAGGCGCGCTACCTGGTTATTGTGCTAGCTGTGCTGCTGATGCTGGCAGGCTTTAAAACCATCCCCAATACGCCTATGGATGTGTTTCCAGAATTTGCGCCTGTCAAAGTCGAAATCCAGACCGAGGCACCGGGGCTTTCCAGTGTTGAGACTGAGCAACTGGTTTCGATCCCGATTGAGCATGCCATGAATGGCATTCCGCATATGAAAACCTTACGTTCAAAATCGGTGCTCGGCTTATCCTCCGTCGTCATGCTGTTTGAACAAGGTACTTCGCTGGCCGAAGCCAGGCAGGCGGTACAGGAAAGGCTGCTGCTGGCTGCGCAACGCTTGCCTGCCATCGTCAAACCGCCGGTCATGCTGTCCCCTTTATCCTCCATGTCACGCGTATTGAAAATTGGCTTGAGCAGTACGCAATACAACATCGCCGAACTCAGCACCAAAGCCTTATGGACCGTGCGCCCGCGCCTGATGGCCATTCCTGGCGTTGCCAATGTGGCCATTTGGGGCTTGCGTGACCAGGAACTGCATGTACGTTTTAATCCGGTCAAACTGGCGCAGCACCAACTCACAGCGACGCAGGTCAGCCAGCGTCTGACCTCAGCCATCCGTCCGGACAGTGGCGGCTACCTGGATACTGCACAGCAACGGTTGGCCGTGGCATACGACAGGCCAACGCTAGATAAAGAAGATTACCTGCAAATGACCGTCGGACTGAGCAATGGCATCCCGGTCAAACTGGGCCAGGTTGCCGACGTGGACTGGGCACATGCATTACCGATTGGCGATGCCGTGATTAACCAGGGCGATGGCTTGCTGCTGATTGTAGAAAAACACCCTGATGCCAATACTCTGAGCGTGACACGGCAAATAGATCAGGCGCTGGCTGAGTTAAAACCGGCACTACATGGCGTCAATGTCGATGCCGCCATCTTCAGGCCCGCCACGTTTATTGAACAGGCACTGCATCATCTGAACCAGGCATTGGTGCTTGGTATTGGCCTGGTAGCCATCATTTTATTCCTCTTCTTGCGTAAACCAAGGGCCGCCATCATTAGCCTGGTGGCCATCCCCTTATCTTTAGTCACCGCTATGCTGCTGCTGACCTGGCTCAATGTCAGCATCAATACCATGGTGCTGGCCGGGCTGGTGATTGCCCTGGGCGAGGTGGTGGATGACTCAATTATCGATCTGGAAAATATCCTGCGGGCCATGGCGCTAAATCAGCAACAACTGCAACCCAAGCCGCTGATCAAAGTGATTGCGCAGGCGTCCTATGAAGTCCGTGGCTCGGTGATTTATGCCACGCTGATTGTGATGTCAGTCTTTATTCCGGTGTTCTTTTTACAGGGCGTCGCTGGTGCATTTTTCAAACCACTGGCCTATGGCTATTTACTGGCTATTTCTGCGTCATTACTGGTTGCACTGATCGTGACACCTGTACTGGCCTATTGTTTTTTAAAGCAGATGCCACCGCAAACGGAGCACGCATTACGCTTGCCGCACCGGGTGGAGCAATGGCTGGCAAGTCGTTTAGCGAAACCAAAAATGGTGCTTGCCAGCGCCTGCCTGTTTTTGTTTGGCATGCTGGCTACCCTGCCCTTTTTAGGCACAGAGTTTCTGCCAGCCTTTAAAGAAACCGATTTCCTGATGCACTTTGTAGCGCGCCCCGGCACCTCGATTACCGAGATGAAAACCATGAGTTTACGCGCCAGCCATGAACTGATGCAGATTGATGGCGTACGCAACCTGGGTGCGCACATTGGGCGCGCGGAAGTTGCCGATGAAGTGGTTGGCCCTAACTTTGGCGAGCTTTGGGTCAGCATCTCGCCAACGGTCAACTATGCCGACACCATGCAGAAAATTAACCAGGCGATTGCCGGTTACAGTGGCATTTTTACCGATGTACAGACTTACCTGAAAGAACGCACCAAGGAGGTGATGTCGGGCAACAGTGCCAGCATTGTCATTCGGCTGTTTGGTGACGACCTGGATAGCCTGCGTGAAGAGGCTGAGCATATCCGGCAAACCATCGCCGATATTAATGGCCTGACCGACCTCAAGGTGGAATCCCAAGTCCTGATTCCGCGCATTCATGTCCGCCTCAAAAACACCGCCGCAGATCATTATGGCGTGACTGAAGCAGATATCAAGCAAGCGCTCGCCTTGATGACGCAAGGGCAGGTACAGGGCGAAGTGACGGTTGGCCAGGCTCGCTTTAATGTACGCCTGATCGGTGATAGCCCGGCACAAGATAGCGTGCAGGCGCTCCGGCAAATAGCCATCCAGAGCCCGGCCGGTGCCGTCATCACCCTGGCCGATGTGGCAGAAGTCTATGTGCAAGCCACGCCGAATGAGATTAAACGCGAAGGGGCTTCCAGAAAAATTGACATTTCAGCCAACGTCGCAGGCAACGATATCGGTAGCGTGGCGAAAGAAGTTGAGGCCCGCATCAACCGACTCAAGCTGCCCGAGGGCAATTACGTCAAATTCATGGGGGAATATACCGAGCAAAAAACGGCCAGCCTGACATTGGTGATATACACCTTATTAGCCTTGCTGGTGGTCTTTTTGCTGATATGGATGAGCCTGAAATCCATGCGCCTCACCGCGCTATTGTTCGCCGTGTTACCGGTCGCAGTCGCTGGCGGCTTGATCGGTATTTGGTTCATTGGCGGCGTCATGTCACTGGGCGCCATGATCGGCCTGATCGCCGTCATGGGCATTGCCGCACGCAATGGTATTTTACTGATTTCACGTTATCAGCAACTGCGGCTGACTGACGGCATCACCACGCCGCGTTTATTACTCAACGCAGTGTCAGACCGTTTCCGTGCCATCAGCATGACCACCCTGGCAACGACCATGGCCTTATTGCCTATCATTTTAAAAGGCCCGGTGTCAGGATATGAAATCGAGCACCCTTTAGCCGTGGTGGTATTTTGTGGCTTGCTGGCGGCGATGGTCGTCAATCTGGTGTTACTGCCTGCACTGATTTTGATATTTCACCCGGGAGAACACTCACACTAGCTTCAAGCGCACTGTTTTGTGATCAGGCAACACGCATCATGGCACCAAGCACCTGAATAGCCGACAGTAAAATGGCAGCGACTGCCAGGGTTGTCGGCTTTCAGCGCGTGCCCTGGCAGCCCTAGAAAAAACATGCATACTGCGTTGACAAAATGGGAGAAACACCCATTGCGAGCCGCATCCCTGCTCGAAGTTCAAAAAACGTACACTTGGCTAAAAACGCATGAAATCATAAACTTACCGTTTCTACCAAGATGCAATCCACCGTGTTATCCACAGTTTTTGTGGAAACGAAAAATCATCAAAATGAAAATAAGGCACAAAAAAAGCTGTGTATCACTACACAGCTTTTTCAACACAAGGCCAAATTAACGGTTATTGAAAAAACCGATATTCATTACGCGGTCATTGACAAAAGTCACTTCAGTTTCTTTATAAGTGTTTTTGTCATCGTATTTCACCAGGTTTTTGTAGTACCACATTTCAACCTGCACTGGCTTGGAGTTATCTTGTTGTTTGCCCATGTTGCCTATCATATTATTGGCATTGCTTGGCTTGACTGATTGCTGCTTTTTAAACGGCTGTCCCAGCTTTTCTATGACCAGTTTTTTTGATTTGCCGCTAAAGCCGCTGATAAATTCGTTTTCATCATAGGTTTTGCCAGCAAACGCGGCCGTGGCTGCAAACAGTAATGAGGTGGCAACCGTCACCGCTGAAATTCTTGCGTATAACTTCATGTTTAATTCCTGTTATCCAAAATCAAAATAGCAAATTATTTTTTGTGTAAGTATAACGCTTTATCATCGATATCGGTTGACCGTTGTCGTGCGCTGGCGGCATATCACACAATGGGCGCAGGCATTAAAAATCAAGCTTCATGCCGTCATAACCCACTTGCACATTGGCTGGCACACGCGCCTGTAAAGCCTGGTACTCCAGCTCGTGCGTCATGTGTATTAATACATTACGCTTGGCCCCTATACGCGCGATCAGTGCCAGCGATTGCTCGACACTGACATGAGTAGGATGTGGTTTTTCGCGCAAACAATCAATAAGCAATATGTCCACGCCCTGCAACAAAGCATAAGAGCTTTCGGGAATCTCCGACACATCGGTCATATACACCAGATTAGCAATCCGGTAGGCGTAAATGCGAATCTTGCCATGCATAACCGGGATAGGCGTAATCGTCTGCCCGGCTGCTTCAAACGGCGCGTCAACCACATGTGCGGCTAACACAGGCAAATCCCAATATTGTGGAATAGGATCACGTAAGGTGTAGCCAAACTTTTCCTGTATATGTGCGATCGACTCCGGGTAGCTATACAGCGGGATCTGGCAGCGGTTGATCTGGCAAAATGCGCGCAGGTCATCAATACCATGCAGGTGGTCCGCATGTGTGTGGGTATATAACACCGCATCCACGCGGTGCATGTTTTCCCGCAACGCTTGTTGGCGTAAATCCGGTGAGGTGTCGATGAGGATGACGCGGCCATCATCCAGCGTGACCATGCTGGAGCAACGCGTACGTTTATTGCGGGCATCTGTTGAGGTACACGTCGTACACGTACAGCCGACGGCAGGCGTCCCTGCGCTGGAGCCTACGCCTAGAATGGTTAATTGCATGGCTGCGCGTGTTTGAATAAGGTGAAAAAATTAACCGTCGTCGCGTCAATCACCTGCTGTAATGGCACATCACGCAAACGGGCGACTTCCTCAGCCACATGACGCACATACGCCGGCTGGTTGGTTTTGCCACGGAAAGGGATAGGCGCGAGGTAGGGAGAATCAGTCTCGACCAGTATTCTGTCTAACGGCACTTTTTGCGCCACCTCTTTGAGGGCTTGCGCATTTTTGAATGTGACAATACCCGAAAACGAGATATAAAAGCCCATGGCGATCGCCGCCTGTGCCACTTCCCAGCTTTCGGTAAAACAATGCATGACACCGCCAACCTCTGCTGCGCCCTCTTCATGCATGATGCGCAAGGTATCTTCGGCAGCATTGCGGGTATGGATAATCAGCGGTTTACCGGTGGCTTTGGCGGCGCGGATATGGGTACGGAAACGCTCGCGTTGCCACTCCAGATCACCAGTCAGGCGGAAATAATCCAGGCCGGTTTCGCCAATGGCAACTACGCGGTCATGATCGGCCAAGCTGATCAGGCCGTCTACTGTGGGTTCCTGGATATCCTCGTAATCAGGATGTACGCCGACTGAGGCATAAATATTCGGATACTGCTCGGCAATTGCCAGCACTTCGGGAAACTTGTCCAGCGTCACTGACACACACAAGGCATGGCCAACCTGATGGCTGCGCATGCTATCAAGCACCTGATCCATATTCTGGACCAGTTCAGGGAAATTAAGATGGCAATGCGAATCAACTAACATGTTTTTCAACCAAGACTAAATTCTGCGCGATTCAATAGGCGCTATATCGTATTTGAAGGGCGGCTGGATTTAAGCGCAGCGCCAAGAATCGTTTCTATGCGTTTCTTCGCCTCGGCACCACCATCTTTGTCAGTAAACTGGATACCTATGCCCTGCGGCTTGTTATTGGCTGCCTGCGGCGTAATCCAGATCACTTTACCCACGACTTTGAGCTTATTCGGATCATTGAGCAAGGTCAGCAGCATAAAAACCTCTTCGCCCATTTTAAACGGCTTGCTGGTCGGAATAAACAAACCGCCGCCTTTGACAAAAGGCATGTAAGCAGCAAACAAGGCTGCTTTTTCGCGAATCGCCAGCGACAAAACCCCGGGTTTTGCGGCGGCTGGTGGTAGTGTATCTGTCATAGCCCAGGCTCCAGAATGTTTTCCTTAATCACCATCAAACAAGCTGGCCTTAAGCAAACATTTTTTTGTACTGCAATAATAACTGCTCCAGCTGTAACTCCTGATTGAGTGGATGCTGTGCTGTCATTTTAAAACGATTTAGCTGTTGTTGAAACGCCAGTAAGCGTGACATATTGACCGCACCCGCCAATGCCTGCAATGGCGCAGCCTCACTCGGGTGATAACGCAAGGGTTGCTGGTGGCTAGAGAGCCAGACATCCAGCAGCCATTTCTGTAACACCTGGATCGCCTGCTCCATGCCCTGCTTGATTAGCACCGGCACGGCTGCGGCAATATCGATGGTCGCGCCGCCTACCAGGTGCGGGCGCAATTGCTGGTACCAGGCATGCCAGTCAAACTCATCCTGTTGGATCGTCGTTGGTGCACCACCGCTGTAATGCCAGATCCATTCAGGATTCGGCACAGACTGGGCTTGTAACCACTGCAAGCCCTGCTCGCGGCTGGGCACCGGCATTTCTACCTGCATACACCGGCTTAAAATAGTCGGTAACAAGGCCTGACGCTGATGCGAGACCAGTAAAAACTGCGTGCGCTGCGGCGGCTCTTCCAATAGTTTAAGTAAAGCGTTAGAGGCCGCTACATTCATCGCCTCCAGGGGGTGAATCAACACCACTCGAATACCATCGACGCGATGGGAGGTCAGCGACAAATAGTCATGCAAGGCGCGAATCTGGTCTATGAGGATTTGCTGCCGTTTGCGGGTTTTTTTCTTGCCACTCTCAGCAGCATCGTCATCTTCAGGCGTGATCTCCCTGAAATCGGGATGTGCGCCTTCGGATAGCCAATGACAGGACTCACATTCGCCACAGGCAAAGCCCTGTTGTGGTCGTAAACACAGCAAAGCCGCCGCCATCGTCTGCGCAAAATGCAGTTTACCAATACCGGTTTTACCATGCAGCAATAAGGCATGGTGACGCGTCTCCCCCGCTTGCATCCAATGCGAGAACAGGGAATATTGCCAGGGATAAAGCTTATTAATCATAAAGATGAAATAATTTCTTCAACTGACTTCTTCACTTCTTCAAGTGAGCGATGCGCATCTATGACATGAAAACGCTGCGGAAATTCGGCAGCCCTGGCCAGGTATTGTGCACGCAATCTGGCAAAAAATTCAGCGCCTTGCGCTTCAAATTTGTCTGGCGTCCGAGCCCCGGCCAGGCGCTGCAAACTCACTTCAACCGGCACATCAAACAACAGGGTGGCATCGGGCTGCAAATCACCCTGCACCCATTGTTCTAATTGCTGCATTTTTTGCAAAGGCAGGCCACGTGCACCGCACTGATAGGCATAAGACGCATCGGTGAAACGGTCTGACACCACAATCGCATCGCGCCGTAATGCAGGCAAAATGACTTGCTGCAAATGCTCGGCACGCGCAGCAAACATCAATAAAGACTCGGTTTCCACATGCATTTCTCTATGCAACAGGATTTCGCGCAATTCTTCCCCTAATAGGGTACCGCCAGGCTCACGTGTAGAAACCACTTCGCGACCGCGACTAGCCAGCATTTGTAAAATCGTCGGAATATGCGTGCTCTTACCGGCACCATCCATTCCTTCCAGCGTGATAAACAAGCCCGCCATTATTCAAGATTCCCCGTATGTATATCTTGGTGCATATTGTTAGTGTTTCTTTAATTGGTAGGCGCGCACCGCCTGATTGTGTGCGTCCAGCGAACTGGTAAACACATGCCTGCCCTGGCCGTTCGCCACAAAATACAAAGCATTGGTCTTGGCCGGATGCAAGGCCGCTTGTATCGAGGCCAGCCCTGGCAAAGCAATCGGCGTCGGCGGCAAACCACTGCGCGTATACGTGTTATAAGGCGTGTCCGTCAGCAAGTCTTTTTTGGTGATATTGCCCCGGTAACGCGTACCCATGCCATAAATCACTGTGGGGTCAGTCTGCAATCGCATGCCTTTACGCAGGCGGTTAATAAACACACCCGCAATTTGCGGCCGCTCTTCTTCCACCCCGGTTTCTTTTTCGACGATGGATGCCATCACCAGCGCCTCATACATGGAGCGGTAAGGCAAGCCAGCCTCACGTGCCTCCCAGGCCGCCGACAAATGCTGCGCCATTTTCTGATAAGCCCGCTTGTAGAGGTCGGCATCACTACTCTGCGCATCCAGAAAATAAGTGTCTGGAAAAAACCAGCCTTCCGGGTGCATGGCTTGCCCGCTGATTTGCTGCATCAACTCGCTATCAGACAACATCACGGTGTCATGGCGGATACCTGGCATTTGTGCCAGTTTTTGCCTGAAGTCGGCAAACGTTTTCCCCTCAATCAATTGCAGTTTAAATTGATCAAACGTGCCGTGCTTGAGGATATCTATGAGCGACATCACTTGCAATGGCGTATTCAAAGCATAATCACCGGCCTGCAATTGACCGCCACTGCCTGTCACTTTCACCGTCAACAAAAAGCTATACGGTTCAGTCAGCACACCTGCGGCGACCAGTTGATCGGCAATGCCGCGTACGCTGGCCCCGGCCGGAATCTGCAGGCCTATGGTTTCTGATGCCATGGGCAATGGCCGAATCATGAAAATTATCATCCAGACTGCCAGAGCCACAGCGCCTAATACCAAGGCGGCAACGCCGTATTTCACACACTGCTTAATGAACAACATAGTTTAAATGCGCTCTTAATTCTTTGGCCCAATCATTGCTGGCAATCACCTGGTCGTCAATCTGCGTCACCTGCAATACGCCATAGACGCTATTGGCAACCACTACGGCATCGGCCGCCAACAGGTTTTCCATAAACAAGTTGGTCGAGACCACCACCTGGCCATGCGTTTTATACCAGTCGAGGATTTTTTGCCGCATCACGCCTGACACGCCACACTGATCCAGTGCCGGAGTCATCACCAGGCCGTCTTTGCTGATAAACAGATTACCGCTGACAGCTTCAATCACCTGGTCATGGTAATCACGCAGCACGCCATCAAAAAAGCGTGGGTCTTTGAGTTCCGCACGTGCCAGCACATTTTCCAGGCGATTCATATGCTTGATACCAGCCAGCAAGGGCTGGGAGGCCAATCGCGTCTGGCAGGTATATAAAGCCACGCCCGTCGTATAGATTTCAGGCGCATATACTGGTAGCGCACTGTGTATAAATACCCGTGTCGGCTCACAGATGGCGGGCGGCGCGTAACCACGCGCACCGTCACCGCGTGTAATCATAACCTTCACAATCCCGTTTGATAACTCTTCGCCGTCAGCAGAGGCCATCAAGTGCCTGAATTCCTGCATCAGCAACTCGGCTGAGGGGCATACAATCTGGATTTTGCTGCAATCGGCCACCAGCGTCTGATAGTGTAATGGCCAGTCCTGCAATTCGCCGCCCAGCAGGCGCATGGTGCGGAAAATGCCATCGCCATAAGCAAAGCCGCGGTTGGTTGGCGCAATACCAGATACCAACTTACCGTTGACGCAATAGCGGACTGAGCTCATGTGATGCCAGAGAAAAGAGTGATGTCGAACAAGGCTGAAACCATACCATAAATCGACGCTAACTGACGCGCTATCTGACGAAAAACCAGCCACGAACAACGGCCTAAACGCTGAAATAAAGGATTTTTTAAAGTTTATTGTGGTGATGCCGTTAACAAGATTAGCAGTAATGTATCTGTATTCTTTTTGACGAGGCATGGCGATGTCAGTTTCCAATATTCAAAGCAATGTCTCAGCCCTGTTAAACAAGGCCTACAACACCGAGACCAACGCAGCGAGCGGCGGCGATGCCGTCAGTACGCTTGCCAAAGAAAGCACTGCCAACAGTGACAGCGGCACAAACGCCTCGGCCAGTGCGCAAGTGACACTAGGCAGCACCGACACGCCCCCTGAAACCTATACCGCAAAAGGCTTAATGCAGCAGTTGCGCCAATATCAGCTGAGTAATGCATCGCTAATCTTTGGCAATGGCGATGCGTCGAATGACGATAGTACGGGCTTGACCAGCTTACCAGGCACATCTTCGAGCAGTGACCTGGAAAGCATGAGCCAGGACTGGGTAAGCACCATCAGCGAAAGTCCTGGTAAAGCGTCGGTCATGGTCGAGAGCAGTAAAAATAACTCCTTAAATACGATCTTTGGCGGATAAACACCCGTAGATAAGTATTTAGACAGTACCAGCAATCGCCATAAAAACGCCCGGCTTGCCGGGCGTTTTTATTTTTGTGGCAACCATGCGACGTCGCATATACAATTGTTAAAAAATGATAACAAACAACAATTGAAGGAGTGATGCGATGAAACCAAAAATCTTTATAGGCTCTTCACGCGAGGGCCTGGATATTGCCAATGCCATACACGCCAATTTAACCCGCGATGCCGAATGCACGGTGTGGAGCAATGGCGTGTTCCAGATTTCAGGCTCTACCCTCTACAGCCTGATCAACGCCCTGCGCAACTCGGATTTTGGCGTATTTGTGTTTAGCCCGGATGACCTGACGATTATGCGCGGGCAGCAAAACCCGGTGGTACGTGACAATGTGATTTTTGAGTTAGGCCTGTTTATCGGCCGCCTGGGCGTTGAACGCTGTTTCTTTATCACCCCTGACCATGTCGCTGATTTACGGCTACCGACTGACCTCATGGGCATACTGCCCGGGCAATATGAAGCAAACCGGCACGACCAGAACTGGCTGGCCGCCACCAACCCGGTCTGCATGCAAATCCGCGCCAAGCTGATAGAGCTGAAATCGTTTCAAGATGCCACCGTGAACGCCGCAACGACGGTGGACTCAACTAGCCAGGAAATGAAGCATGCAATATCACATGATCACGCCGCAACAGATCAACACTTAGGACTGGAGCCACACGGCAAGGCCTATGCACTGACTGGCAATACGCATAAGCATAAAGACGCTATTAAACAAGCCGGGGCCAGCTGGAACAAAGGTTTAAAGAAGTGGATTATTCGCGGTAGCGATAAAATCAAGTTTGAACGCCTGATCGCAGACGTGAACGGCAGCACACATTAACAGCGTGTGCCCAAACTCAGTTACGCTTTGACAAAATGACCGCGCGCTTTGTCATTGAGGCACTGCAGCAAGTCTGCGGTACGCAATGCCAGTGCGTAGCCCAGTACACCACTGCCTATCACCACGGTGTCATAGTTGGCGACACTGTCATCGACCAATACAGTCAAGGCTTCTGGCAAAGCAATCGGCGGCACTGCACCGACCACATAGCCGGTCGCTTCCGGCACTTCGTCATACTCAGCCATGCGGCATTTGCGCTCACCCAAGTGGGCGCGCAATAACGCCCAATCTGCACGGCCGCCACCCGCAACCGCTAATAGGCAAAAACCCGTGTTTTCAGCCTTGAACACCACGCTGCGTACCACAGACTGCGGATCTAATCCTTGGGCGGAAAGTAATTCTTCCAGCTGGCGGATCGGTTTATGATCGTCACTCAGGGGAATTTCAATCACTTCAAATTGAATCTGCTGCTGGACTAGCAAATCAATCACCGGCGAGGTTAGATGCGTCGTCACGAACAAACTCCTTAATTAATCAATAGCTTTAATAAATGAATATAATTTATTGATATTCAGTGTATTTTGCATTGCTACCCTTGCATTTTTCGGCCGGGTATTTCTGTGCATTTAGCGCAATCTTGGCATTGGTGGCGGCGATCAAATCAATACCACACACCTCGGCAATCCGCATCAGGTACACAAAGGTATCCGCCAACTCCTGCCCAACCTTGTCTTTGGTTTCGGCATCCAGTTGGCGACTGTCAGACTCTGTCATCCATTGAAAATGCTCAACCACCTCAGCCGCCTCTACAATCATGGCCATGGCCAGGTTTTTAGGGGAATGAAACTGCGCCCAGTCACGCTCTTCTACAAAGGCATTCACACGTGCCCGCAATGCATCAATTGAATCAGTCATCATTTCTCCAGCACATCCGCTAACCGCGTCACGCAATTGATAGTCACAGAGATAAGCGCGAGGAAACGGATTCTCCTCTGTGCGCTCTGTGACCTCTGTGGCTTTAAATCAGATACTTTCTTCACCGCTATTTTTTTCGCGCCGATTGCTGCCTGCCACCATTTTAATCTCAAACAAACGGCATTCTAGTGGTCCGTTATACAGCAGCGTTTTCTTGCTCGGACTTAAACGCATGAGCTTAGGCATACGCAAATCATTGGTCAGGAAATAGGTATTCCAGCCGGAGAATTTCTGTTTCAGCGCTGCCGCCATTTGCGGATACAGCTCGGCCAGTGTGTCATCCTCGCCGATACGCACCCCATAAGGCGGATTCGCCACCAGCACGCCACTGTCTGCTGGCGGCGCTACCTTGGTAAATTCCCAGTGCGACAATTGCACGGCGTCCAGCCAGCCAGCCATTTCCAGATTCTGCTTGGTCACACGTACCGCGCGCAAATCCATGTCTGAGCCATAAATGCTTTGAAAACTCACTGGTTTGACGGCTTTGGCCGCTGCGTTACGCACTTTCTTGAATGTATCAGATTCAAAGTTTTTGAGTTTTTCAAAGCCAAAGTTGCGGTTCAAGCCTGGTGCAATATTGAGCGCAATCATCACGGCCTCTAGCAGAAACGTACCGCTGCCACACATCGGGTCCAGCAGCGCCTGGCCAGGTTGCCAGCCAGTCAGCTTTAAAATGCCTGCCGCCAGATTTTCACGCAATGGCGCTTCAATACTGTTTTTACGGTTGCCACGCTGATAGAGCGGATTACCGGAAGTATCCACATACAACTGGTAGCTGTCAGCCGTCAGGTATACATGCACACGCACGCCAGGCTCACGCGTATCAATATTCGGACGGCTACCCACACTTTGACGGAACCGGTCACAAATGGCGTCTTTGACGCGCAAGGTGATGAACTCCAAGCTTTTCAATGGGCTGCGCACCGCCGTGACTTTGACCATCATGCTGTGTTTGACATCAAACCAGTTCGGCCAGTTGATTTTGAGTGCGCCCTGGTAAATATCGTCTTCTGTCAGGTATTTACCACGCCCGACCTGCATCAAAATGCGTGTCGCCACGCGTGAGTGCAAGTTGGCGTGGTAGCAGACGGAAAGCTCGCCGCTAAAACTGACGCCGCCTTCGGTGGCTTTGATCTCACGCGCCCCACCCTGCTTGAGTTCATCGACGAGAATAGCTTCCAGGCCACGTGGACAGGTTGCGAAGTATTGATTCATGAAATTAGCCACCGAGGGTGAACTCCTTACCGTTGTTAGGATTCGCGCCTTGCAGGCGGTCTATCAGGTCGAGAAAATTGATATTGTGGGTTTGCATGGCCTCTTGCGCGCGTTTGCGCAAGGTAGCCAGGTCTGGCATGGCCAAAGCGGATTTAAAACCAAACACGATGATATTGCCGGGTTTACCCGTCGGCATCATGAGTACGCGCTGCTCAAAGGTTTGTTCCATACGCTGCATGTAGATATCAAATTTTTTATCTGAGCCCCACAGGTTAATGGTAAACAAGCCATCTGGCGTCAGCGCGTCTGCACAGTCATCAAAGAATGACTGGGTACAAAAGTCTGGTGGCAAGCCATTGCTGCCAAAAGCATCCATCATCAGCCAGTCACAGGCACCCGGATGCTGCTGGATATGGGCAATGCCATCGCCTTCAATAATCTGCAAGCGCTCGTCATCGTCTGGCACAAAGAAATGGCTGCGCGCGACCTGGATCACCTGCGGATTGAGTTCGATCACGGTTTGCTGAATTTGCGGACAATATTGCCACACGTATTTGGCAATGGAGCCGCCACCCAGGCCGACCAAGGTCAATTGACGGCTATCCGGCTTGAATAACAGGCTGCTCAACACGCCCCATGAATAAGCTAGCACCAGCGCGTAAGGGTCTTTGACCTTCATGCTGCTCTGTATCGTCGGCGAACCCAGATGCATGGAGCGCACGCCGTCGGTCTCTGTGACTTCTACCATCTCAAAGTCAGACACAGCCTTATGGATTTTGCGATTAAATTTAAACATTATGCACTTTCCGTCACGTCAGGCTGGGCATCATCTGCGGCCGCTGCTTCAAGGGCAATTGCTTCGTCACTGGCAGCCTCTTCACCGGCAGTAGAACTCACCTCTTCGATCACGCCCAGAAACTTGCATTCCAGCTCCATGAGTAAAGTATCTATTTTCTGTATCGCCAGGCGTACTTTACTGCCAGGCTTGGTCGCCGGCAAACTGTGTACCTTGGTCATATAAGGCAATCGTTCCAGGCGCACCAGATTTTCGCGCCACACCGTGGCATCTATTTCAGCAATGTTTTCCTGAATCAGGTATTGCAGGCACCAGTAGCGCTCCATGCGCGTCTGAAACTCGTTATAGGCATTGTAAGTTTGATCAAAATTACGCATATGGCCGACAATCTCATCGCCATTGGCTGCGTAGACCGGCGCTTGCAGGGTCAATACACTAATCAACTGGCGCTGGTTAATCAAATCCACTGCACGGCGTAAAGGCGAGGTACACCAGGCATATTGTGCCACGCCCAGCCCTTGGTGACCTTCGGCCTTGGTGGTCATATACACTTTACCGCCGTTTTGCGCACGGTAAATACCAGGCACATCGTGCTCGGCCAGCAACAAGCCCCATTGGCTATTGGCCGCAATCATCAACTCAGCGACCAGTTTATCCATCGGCGAGCCACGCTGACGATTCACAATATCAACGATGCCATCCGTCACGTAAAAATTGTAATCCACCGGCTGTGGCCGGGTCGGGTCATATTTGCCACGCGCCTTTTCCAGGCTCTCGGCAAAATGGAACAAAAACACCAGTGATGCCCACAGCGGATGACCGCTATCTTGCGCCAGAGTGGTTTCATTGAAATAAGGTTCCAACGTGTCATGACGCAGGTTTTCTGCAATCTGTACGCGCTCCAGGCAGCTATGCTGGTGCACAATGCTAAAGTCAGGCGCCACTTCCAGATACAGCGACAGAGCAGGCTTGGTTTCACCTGCATCCAGGCTGAATGGCCGAATTGCGACTTCCGGCAACATGGTAATTTTGTGCCCGGGCATATAGACCGTAGACAAACGCTTCATCACCTCGTGATCCAAGGCCTCATGTGGCGTCACGCCTAATGCAGGCGCAGCAATATGAATCCCGACTTTCATATTGCCATTGCTCAACGGTGTCACGGATAAGGCATCATCAATTTCTGTCGTGGTGCTGTCATCAATGCTAAATGCCTGTACAGCTGACAATGGCAAGTCATTAGGTATGTCAGCCAGCGAAAATGCCGGAAACTCGTTGCCATGGGCAAAATACTCACGTAAAAATGCCCCGAGGTGGTAATCATGCACTGAGACAATAGCGCCTGCTGCGTGCAAGACTTGTACTGGCAATTGTTTTAGCTCAGCCGCTGCCTGCTCCAGCGCTTTCCACTCCAGGCTGTTTTTATCGGGCGCATATAACAATGCATCCAATTTAGTCGCAAAGCTTTCAGGTAAAGCTTGCGCCTTCAGCTGCGCCACCATCTGCGCCATGAATTCGGCTTGTTGACGCTTCTTTTCCAGGCCAGCCAAAGCGGCTTTCAACGTATCTTCCGGCGCTGCTTTATAGCGGCCCTTGCCTTTGCGGTAAAAATACATGGGCGCCGCGTGCAACTTGAGCGCAATTGCTGCCGCTTGCTGGCGACTCGGTTTGCCACCGTAATATTCTTGCGCCAGGTCCTCGAAAGCAAACTCTGGCTCACCACAGCATTCCCATAAAAAGTCGGTATCCAGGGTGTCGGACTCCGCCTGCGCCGCTTCGAGAAAGCCTGACAAACCGCCGTCAAACCGCATCAATACATTGGCGGTTTTAATTTTGCTGCGCTTGCCGGTGCTGGCCTCGACTTGCATGCTGCTATCGGCCTCAGACATGATGGAAGCGACCTTAAAGCCACCGTCTTCTTCGTAAAAAACATTCATGTGGGGAAATTAAACGTGTGGAAATCACACTTGCGCGTATTAAAACGCTATTTTACCCGAGAAGCGCAGAGTTTTTTGGCAGGCACTGAACTTTAGCCGTGGATAATGACTAAAATAGCATGATGAAGCCCCTGAACTTTGACAACCGTTTTACCCGGGAACTGCCCGGCGACCCGATCTCAGACAACTATACCCGGCAAGTCAGTGACTGTTTATGGTCACCTGTGCAGCCAACACCTGTAAAAAACCCACAATTGCTTGCTTATAGCGCTGAAGTCGCCCAACTGCTTGGGCTATCAGCTGAAGACATGCAAGACCGCGACCTGATCCAGACATTGGGTGGCAATGGCGCGCTAGATGGCATGTTTACCTATGCCACCCGCTATGGCGGCCATCAATTCGGGCATTGGGCCGGGCAACTGGGGGATGGCCGCGCCATTTACCTGGGGGAATTGGTTCACGCGGGCAAACGCTATGAGCTACAGCTCAAAGGGGCAGGTGAAACACCCTACTCCCGCTCAGCCGATGGCCGGGCAGTACTCCGCTCCAGCTTGCGCGAATTTTTATGCTCGGAAGCCATGCATCATCTGGGGGTACCGACCACACGAGCGTTAAGCCTGGTGACTACCGGCAACCAGGTGGTGCGGGATATGTTTTACAACGGCAATCCGCAACTGGAGCCAGGAGCGATTGTCTGCCGTGTCGCACCTTCATTTACGCGTTTTGGCCATTTTGAAATACTGGCCAGCCGCAACGAGTTACCGTTGCTGAAACGCCTGATCGGCTTTACGCTGGACCGTGACTTTGCCGACTGGTGGCCATCCACCGGTTTGGCCTTAGACATCAACGACCCAGCACCGGCCTTGATAGAAGCATGGTTTGAAGAGGTCTGCTCACGCACGGCCGTCATGATCGCGCACTGGATGCGTGTTGGTTTTGTACATGGTGTGATGAATACCGACAATATGTCCATCCTCGGCCTGACCATCGATTATGGCCCGTATGGCTGGGTGGATAACTTTGACCCTGGCTGGACGCCGAATACCACCGATGCACAAGGCCGCCGCTACTGTTTTGGCCGCCAACCGGATATAGCGCGCTGGAACCTGGAACGGTTGGCCGAAGCGCTCGGCACCTTACTGCCGGAGACACAAGGCCTGGCGGATGGCCTGACCACTTACGACCAGACCTATATACGCGCCCTCACATCCAGCCTGGCTGACAAGTTTGGCTTTGATCACTGGCAAGACGGCGATGGCGAGCTGATTAACCATATTTTTGAGTTGATGCAACGCGCGGAAGTCGACCAAACGCTATTTTTCATACGACTGGCGAAGCTGGATATGGCGCAGCCACAACTGGCAACACTGGCAGATACTTTTTATACTGAGTCAGGGCAGCAACAATTTGGCGCCGATATCCAGGCCTGGTTGCATAACTACAGCCTGCGCATACAACAATCGACATTAACCCCTGAGCAACGTTTACAAAAAATGGCGGCGGCGAACCCGATTTATGTGTTGCGAAACTACCTGGCGCAAGAAGCGATTGACCTGGCGACCCAAGGTGACAACAGCCGCTTGCTGACATTATTGCAAGTATTGCGCCATCCATATACCGAACAAGCCGGCATGGAAGCCTTCGCGCAAAAACGCCCGGACTGGGCCAGACAAAAGGCCGGTTGCTCGATGTTGTCGTGTAGTTCATAATTTTGGCCATGCAAACTGCCGAACAACTCATCACCGATGCGGGCCTGCGTTCAACCAAAGCACGATTAGCCGTGTTGAACACCCTGCTCAACTCGCATACAGCACTCAGTCATACCGATATTTTAACCACGCTGCAAGGCGTTAAAGAAATTGACCGGGTAACGGTATACCGGGTGCTGGACTGGTTACAGGAGCATGCCCTCATCCATAAAATATCCACCGATGACCGCGCCTGGAAATTTCAACTGAACGCCCCTAAACGCAGTTACAAAGCCGCAGACGCCAGCGCAAACAGCGGTTTGTTAAGCAATCACGGTCATGCCCATTTGCAATGCCAGCGCTGCGGTACAGTCCTTTGTATTCATGAATTGGCTGCGCATATTCCGCAAGCCATTTTCGACACCTACCAAATATCCCACATCGAAATCAACCTCAAGGGCCTCTGCCCACAATGCCAACAAGCGTCGGCCTAAATAGCCGCGCTACTCTCTGCTTCACTGCCTTGCTTGTTTTGCAACTTAGTTGCAAATAACAACAACACCCTTTAAAATGCAACTTTATTGCATTGCAACAAAGTTGCTTAAATGGTTACTCACGCACAATTATTAGCGATGCCAGCGGATGCTTATATGAATGAAGCGCAACTGGCCTTCTTTCGGCAGTTGCTGCAGGCCCAGCTTCAAGCCTTGCAAGACAATATGCGCCAGACCAGTGAACATCTCTCAGATCAACACGAAACACCAGACCCGGCCGATCGCGCTACGCAAGAGGAAACACACAGCCTGGAACTGCGCACGCGGGACCGCGAACGCAAACATTTAAAAACCATTCAATCAGCTTTGCGCCGCATCCAGGATGGCAGCTATGGCTATTGCGAAGACACCGGGGAGCCAATCGGCCTCGCCAGACTATTAGCCAGGCCAACCACCAAGTTGTGCCTGGAAGCACAGGAGCGGCATGAACGCCGCGAACGGCAATTTAACCACTAAAGGATGACCTATGAAAAAACTGCCAGTCACGGTACTTTCCGGCTTTCTGGGCGCAGGTAAAACCACCCTGCTCAACCATATTCTCAATAACCGCGAAGGCAAGCGCGTCGCAGTGATTGTCAACGATATGTCCGAGGTAAATATCGATGCACAACTGCTGCGTGACGGCGGCGCAGCCTTGTCACGCCAGGAAGAAAAACTGGTTGAGATGAGCAATGGCTGCATTTGCTGCACCTTGCGCGAAGACCTGCTGATTGAAATCACACGGCTGGCCAAAGAAAACCGTTTTGATTACCTGTTGATTGAAACCACCGGCATTTCCGAGCCCTTACCCATTGCAGAAACCTTTACCTTTGCAGATGAAGACGGCGTTTCGCTGGCAGATGTCGCCCAATTGGACACCATGGTCACCGTAGTAGATGGTTATAATTTTCTCAAAGACTATGGCTCGCAAGATATGCTGGGCGACCGCGGTTTATCGCTGGGCGAAGAAGATGAACGCACAGTGGTTGACCTGCTGGTTGAACAAATCGAGTTTTGCGACGTGTTAGTGCTGAATAAAACTGACTTGTTAACCCTGGAAGAAGTCTCCAGACTGGAAAGCATCCTCAAAACCCTCAATCCACGCGCGCAAATCATACACAGCAGCTTTGGCAAAGTGCCGCTAAATCGCATCATGCATACCGGCTTGTTCGACTTTGACCAGGCCGCTGAAGCGCCGGGCTGGCTGCAAGAGCTACGTGGCGAGCATGTGCCGGAAAGTGAAGAATACAGCATCTCCAGCTTTGTTTACCGGGCACGTAAACCGTTTCATCCACAGCGTTTGTGGCAATGGTTCAACAAAGAATGGCCTGGCGTCGTCCGCTCCAAAGGCCGCTACTGGATCGCCTCACGGCCAGAGTTCTGCGCCACCTGGTCGCAAGCAGGCGCAGTCACCCGCACCGAACTGGCGGGCATGTGGTGGAGCGCAACACCGCAAGAATACTGGCCACAAGATGAAGAAAGCCTGCAACATATCCACTCGCGCATGCAGCCCCCTTATGGTGACCGTCAGCAAGAACTGGTGGTTATCGGCATGGGGATGGATAAAGCCGCACTCATTGCTGCCTTCGATGCCTGCCTACTGACAGAAGCAGAGCTGGCATCTGGCATGAATGCCTGGCGCACGCTCAGTGACCCGTTTCCGCAATGGTCAGTGAATAGGCAGGACGAGTCACCCGAGCTAGTCGCAGAGGTTTCTTAATCGATATCAGCAAACTACGTAAAATCATGAGTCGCTTTTACGGATTCGCTTCAGGGTGGTTTTGAAACACCGGCGTATAGTGACAGTCATACAAGTACATCAAGCACGATGTACTACCAAACAACCAAAGGAGACTATCATGTGGACTAAACCAGCTGCTACTGAAATGCGTTTTGGCTTTGAAGTGACAATGTACGTCATGAACAAATAATCAGGATTCATCTCAAATTTTGAGAGCTGCCTGAACAAAAAACCGCCGGATTCCGGCGGTTTTCTATTGCCTCACAACAAGGCTCCCCTCTAAAACTGCGCCCACTCACCATCATCCGTACCTGTACGTAATTTTCCTGAGCGCTGCACATTCACACTAACAGGTGCTTTAGTGGTGCGCGCATGGATATGGCTCACAGTAGAACGTTTGTCGGCACCGCTTTCATGCCCCAGTCGAAAGGCACTTACGGCACGAACCAGGCTTTCAGCCTGATCAACCAACGACTCTGATGCCGCTGCAGCCTCTTCAACCAAGGCAGCGTTTTGCTGCGTGACCTCATCCATGGTCATCACTGCCTGATTCACCTGGTTAATACCGGTGCTTTGCTCAACAGAAGCAGCAGCAATTTCACTCATAATATCCGTCACCTGTTGCACAGAAACAACTACCTCCTGAATCGTTTTTCCGGCCTCCTCCACCAACTGACTGCCTTTTGCAGTCTGGACGACAGAATCATCAATCAGCACTTTAATTTCCTTGGCAGCCTCGGCAGAGCGTTGGGCCAAATGGCGGACTTCAGCAGCCACTACCGAGAAGCCACGCCCCTGCTCGCCAGCACGGGCAGCTTCAACCGCTGCGTTCAAAGCCAGAATATTCGTTTGAAAAGCGATGCCATCAATGACCGAAGTGATATCCTCTATCCTTTTCGCGCTTTCATTCATGGCGCTCATGGTTGTCACCACCTCACCAACCACATCACCGCCTCTCACAGCAACCTCTGAAGCCGCAGTTGCCAGCTGACTGGCTTGTTTTGCATTGTCGGCATTCTGTTTAACCGTCGCTGCCAACTCTTCCATGCTGGCAGCCGTTTCCTCCAGGCTTGACGCCTGTTGCTCAGTGCGGCTGGAAAGGTCATTATTACCAACGGAAATTTCATCCGCAGCCGTATTAATCATCACCGTCGCTTCACGCACTTGCAAGATCACTTCGCTCATCTTGTCGATCAGCGCATTCACGCCATCACACAACGCAGCAATATCGCCTGTTTTACCCTCAAGCGACACGCGACTGCTTAAATCACCAGCTTTGGCGCCGTCAATAATCGCTTTGGTCTCTTGTACAGCATGGGCTAGTGCTTGTGCACTTTCATGCTGTGCAGTGATATCTGTCGCATATTTCACCACTTTAAACGGTTTGCCATTCATATCCAGAATCGGGTTGTAAATGGCCTGCATCCACACCACAGCCCCACCTTTGCGGATACGTTTCACTTGCCCGACTTGTGCCTCACCACGGCGCAAAGCATCCCAAAATGCCTTGTAATCATGGCTAGAGCGATAAGCAGACTCCACAAACATGCTGTGATTTTTACCTAAAACTTCCTGTTCGGTGTAGCCGGAGAGTTGCAAAAACAAGTCGTTTACCGATGTAATGGTGCCATCAAGGTCAAACGAAATCACGCCCTGGGTTCTGTGAATGCCAGAGATTTGACCTGCATTATCAGCGGCGATCAACTTGGATGCGGTGATGTCCATGGTGTAATTAACAATCTTGTACGGCTTGCCTTTTAAATCGTAAATCGGGTTGTAAGAAGCCTGTATCCAGACTTCTCGCCCACCTTTGGCGATCCGCTTGTACTGCCCCATATCAGAGCCGCCGTGCACAAGTTTGTTCCATAAGGCCTTATACGCTTCACTATCGGCAAAGGCCGGTTCCAGCACCTTGCTGACATGCTGCCCAAGCAACTCGTGCTCGCTATAGCCCAGCATATCCAGGTAAGTTCGGTTCACTTTAAGCACCGTGCCATCAAGGCCCAGTTCAATCACGCCCTGTGATTTTCCAATCGCAGTAATCTGGCCTTCAAAATCGGCATTTCTGAGCTTTTGCGCGGTGATATCTGCAGCATACTTCACCACTTTATAAGGCTTACCATCTGCATCTAAAATGGGGCTATAGGTCGCATCCAGCCAGATCTCCTTGCCATGCTGGCCGATACGCAAAAACTCACCGCTGACTGATTCGCCACGTGTTAACTTTTGCCAAAAGGCATGATAGTCGCCACTACTGATAAATGCTGGCTCAACCAACTGGCTATGTGACATGCCAACCAGCGCATTTCGTGTATAACCCAACACCGACAAGAAAATATCATTGACGGCTGTTATTTTGCCATCCAGGTCAAACTCTATTGACCCGGTAGAACGGTTAATCGCGGCCAATTGATTTTCAAACAATGCGGCTTGCTCGCGGGTTTCTATGGCAGACTCTTTTAAGGCATTTTCGCTGACACTGAGTAACGTCTGCATCTTTTTCAGTGCTTGCAATACTTCACTCAGCTCGTTGCTACCCTGCGCATCAATATAGGTGCTGTAGTTGCCGATGGTGATTTCTTTCACCGCACTGAGTGTTTGCGCCAGCGGCTGGGTCACTGAACGAGCAATGATCAGCGCCAAGCCTAGCAGGACAGGTAATGCCAAGCCCAGGCTGGCAAAAGACAGTGCAGTGGATTGATGAGTAAAATCCTGCCCTACTTGTACAGCCAGCAATGCAAAAGCCATAGCAGCTAAACCAACTAAGCGCTGTTTGACAGTGATGGCGCCCAATATGTTTTTTAATTTATTCGCCAAGGACACGTTCACCACTTTGCCATCTACAATTGCCAGACCTTTGGCGTTGTCTGTATTAAACAATTGGTAGGCAGCGGAGGCTTCACTGATTTGCTGGCGTGTCGGCTTTCTGCGCGCAGATAAGTAACCCACGACCTGATTGTTTTCCGTCACTGGCGTTGCATTAGCCACTACCCAATAAAAGTCACCACGCTTGGTGCGGTTTTTCACCAAGCCCGTCCATGGCTTACCGGCTTTCAAGCTGCGCCACATATCGGCAAAAGCGGCCGCAGGCATATCCGGGTGGCGCACAATATTGTGACTGCTGCCGACCAATTCAGACTCACTAAAGCCACTGACTTGAATAAAGTCTTTGTTGGCATAGGTAATCACACCCTTGAGATCTGTTCTCGTCAACATAAACTGGGCATCATCAAACTGGATTTCTGTGGCCGTCACTGGCAAATTTAATTTCATAATCAATCGCTTTCTATCCCTGAGTCATTGAGACAATTTAATGTAATAATGGAGAGTCAATTCGTCGCTGATTCTGGCTGAGCCACGGACCTAGTTTTTCCGTGTCGACCAAAAAAAGGACATATTTGACTCTGTGCTTCTCCCAGTTGGATAGCAGTCACACCGTACACGACACCTTGTCGCCTGATATCCATTTTGTCTGCTGGCCATGTCAGAATTTGTCTTACAAAAAACATGATTTTTATTTTTATATACAATAACTTAACCAACAAAACGAATATTGAGATAGATCAATAAAATGGCTGAATTATTTTTTTAGGATGCCGATGGCTGATCGTTAGCGCGTCAGGAACCTAATGCCGTTGTCGCTTACTAATCAAGCAATCAACAACGATTGATAATGACCGGTGAGTATTAAGCCCGAAGACATTTTGGCTTTATAATCGTTTTGAAATTTTGTTATGACGTTTTTATGGAGTCTCGCATGCGTTTACAGTCCCTTTCTGTTTTATTCCTGATCGCCACACTGAGCCAGCCAGTGTTTGCCCGCAATATTCTTAATGAACAAACAGATGCCGCTTCTGCACGGGATGCTGTGGGCGATGCCATGAGCAAATTGAGTGACCTTGAGCAAAGAATCAAATCTCAGGAAGCCCTGGTTGCGCAGGAGCAGGCAAAGTTAAAGCAATACCAATCCGATAAAGTGCAAGCGGAAAAAGACCTGGAAAATAAAAAAGTGATTTTCGAGCAGAAATCCAAAGTACTGGATGACGCCTGGAAGCAACGTAACGATTACTAACGGTATGTCGGCGCGTTTTATCTAAAACTGTCACACGCACAGATACTTGCGAATCCGCGGGTATCTGCCTCCTCCGCTTTACGCCTCCATTAGCCCTCGACACACATCACAAACATGTGTCGAGTTGATTTGGGTCAATACCCGCTTTAGCCAGCAAACCTACAATGGCCTCAAATCAATGCACCTAATGGAGTGATCACAATGAAAAAAACCGCAATCAGTTTAATGTTGGCAGCCTTATTGCCTGCCATGAATGCCTATGCAGAGCAAGGTGACTGGGTTGTACGTCTGCGTGCAACCAATATCAGCCCGAACGAAAGCAGCCGCTTGGGCAGCACCGTCAACAAGGCGGTGGGTGCCAATGTGATGACACCAAGCGCAGACCTGAAACTCGACAGCAACACAATTCCTGAATTAGATATCAGTTACTACTGGACCAAAAACATTGCGACCGAACTGATCCTGGCGCTGGGCAGCAAACACGATGTAAAAATCACTGGCGACAGTGCCGGTGTGGTTGGCAACCAGCATCTGGGTAGCATTGATGCGCTGCCACCTACCTTGACGGCGCAATGGCACTTTAACCCGGATCAAACCATTGACCCTTATGTGGGTGCTGGTATCAATGCGACATTTATGCTGGACCGCAATCTGCGTTTCACCTCTGGTGCAACCGCTGGCGAAAAAATCAAAATTGACCGCAATAGCATTGGCCCTGCTTTGCAGGCGGGTGTAGATATCAACCTTAAAGATGGCTGGTTATTGAACGCGGATGTGAAATATCTCTGGATTGATACCGACGTTGAAATGAAAAGCGCCACCACCGGCAACCGCTGGGCCAAAATCGACTCCCTCGACGTCAATCCATGGGTGATTAGCCTGGGTATTGGTAAGCGCTTTTAAGCGACGATCGTCAACGCTCTTCCCTGGGGCATTTAACGCGCTCCATTCACCTCTGATGCCACCCCAGTATCAGAGGTTTTTTTATATGCGGAGAGACTTAATTACTGAAAGTTGAAGCGCGCAGAAAGACTGGTCAAATTGAGTTGCTCTAGCAGTTGCTGCCCACGGTCACGCGCACTGCGTTTACGCTGGCCAGTATATTTGGCAACGATGAGTTCATTTTTCATCGAGTGCTCCCAGCCCACCAGTTCCGTCACTGTCACCTGGTAGCCATGCGCCTCCAGTTCAAGGCAACGCAACACATTGGTGACCTGGCTGCCAAACTCACGGGTATGAATTGGATGCCGCCACAACTCGCTTAAAAAGGTTTGCGCCAGTGTTTCAGCCTTATGCTGACGCATCACCTCTGCCACCTCGGCCTGGCAGCAAGGCACCAGCACCATAAACTGTGCCTGTTTTTGCAAACCAAACTGAATCGCATCATCCGTCGCCGTATTGCAGGCATGCAAGGCCGTGACAATATCCACGGTTGCAGGCAGTTGTTGTGACTGCATTGCCTCAGCCACGGTTAAATGCTCAAACTGCATGCGGTCAAACCCGCACTCTTGCGCCAGCTGGCGTGATTTCTCTATCAACTCGCCACGGCTTTCAATGCCAATGACCTGGCCGCCGGCGTGTTGCTTAAGCAAGAGGTCATAGAGGATAAATCCCAGATAAGATTTACCTGCACCATGGTCGACCAGCACAGGCTGTGACTGTTTATCCATCACCGCCTGCATCAGCGGCTCAATGAAATTGACCAGGTGATAGACTTGCTTGAGCTTGCGGCGGCTATCCTGATTCAGCTTGCCATCGCGTGTCAGAATATGCAGCGCCTGCAATAGCGGGAGAGATTGACCGGGCTTCACCTCGGGCGGTAAGTTTGTCTTGACCATGCGTATTGCTGTTTTAAAATACCAATATATCAGTTTAACATGTGCCAGCTTTATCAGGATTGCTTCTGGCAGCCACGCCGGGAGCGATCTCGGGAACTCAAAGGCTGTTTTACGAATCATGTCTATCATGGTGGTCCGTTTTATCCCGTGCATAAGCCGCACGACCACCGCTGCAGCGACGTTGGTACACGCTGCATCAATTCGCTGTTTCACAGCGCTGTTGTTCAATCGCACCAGGGAGTATGTATGCCACACAGCTTAGCCACATTGGCTTATTTATATGTAGACAAGACGGTTAAATTTGTACTATTTCCACTGACAATGCTTTCCATGCTTGCCACGCCAGTGCTTGCAGATACAATCTGGCTCAAAAATGGCGACAAGATCACAGGCACACTGGGCGTTAAAATATCAAATAAACTCACAGTCAAAACCACTTATGCAGATGAGGTGAAAATCAACTGGAGCGATATTCACAGTATCGATGCCGACAAACCTATCCTTATGCAGTTGTCTGATGGCAGTATCGTCAATGGCCGCCTGATTCATACCGATGAAGGCCAGGTGATTCTGGATGAGGAAACCAACACGCCACTGGTGGATACAGAGCTGGACGAAATTCATTACATCAACCCCAGCCGCGACCTGATTGGTGAAGGCTATGTCTGGACTGGCAACCTGAGCCTGGGCGGTGCGTTTAACAATGGCAACAGTACCAACCGCAATATGCAATTTAACGGTGAGTCGGTATTACGTGGCCTGGAAAATCGTTATACGGTACAAGGCTATTACTACTGGGCAGAAGATAACGACGAACAAACGCAGAACAACGCGCGCGTGCGCGGCCAGTATGACCACTTTTTCACCAAAAAATGGTTTAGCTACCTCAACACCATTCAGGAAAAAGACCGTTTCAGGGATATCAAGTTACGAAGTACCTACGGTGTGGGTACCGGTTACCAGATTTTTGAAGGCGAAAAGCTTAACCTGTCAGTGGAAGGTGGTGTGTCGCTGATTAAACAGGACTATTACGAAGAAAGTAATGACAGTCATGCCGCTTTGCGTTGGGCAGTCAATTACAACCAGTATTTATTTGATTCTTTTGTGCAGGCCTTTCATCGCCACGAAGTGTTATACACCGCGAGATCCCCTTCACAAATCCTGGTTTACAGCTCAACCGGCCTGCGCTTTCCGTTTATTTTCGGCTTGAGTGCGTCTACACAATTAGACTACAACTACGATAGCCGCCCGGTAGATGATCGCGTCAAAGGCGATACGCGCGCCCTGTTCACACTGGGCTATAGCTGGAAATAACGCTGGCGACGTCTGCAATATTTAAGGAGTTGCCGCTTAAATGTTAAAATGATCGCTGCATTGTTTTAATCCGTCCTGAATTTCATCATAGGCAGCATGGACAAAAACAATATGGGGTACGGCAAGGGACATTGATACCGTATTTTTTGAGTTGAAGATGGAGCAAAAATATGGCGATACAATGGTTTCCGGGACACATGACTTCTGCCCGAAAAAAGGCAGAAGAAACACTGGAACATATCGACGTCGTGATTGAGGTACTGGATGCACGCGTGCCTGCCGCCAGCCACAACCCCATGATTGAGGAAATGCGTAATTTTCGCCAGCGGCCTAACCTGAAAATTCTCAACAAAGCCGATTTGGCCGACCCGCAAGTCACCCAGGCCTGGTTGAATTACTTTAATAAGCAGCCCAATACCAAAGCCGTCGCCCTGTCGTGCAAAAAACCTGGTGACGCAAAGAAAATTCCAGGCTTGTGCCGCCAACTGGCATCACATCGCGGCACGCCGCTGAAACCTTTGCGCATGATGATCATGGGCATCCCTAACGTCGGCAAATCCACCCTGATGAACGCCCTGCTGAACCGCCGGGCAGCTAAAGTGGGCGATGAACCGGCCGTGACTAAAAGCCAGCAACGCTTTGATTTAAATGACAGCCAGAACATTACCGATACCCCGGGCATGATGTGGCCAAAAATCGAACATGAATCAGATGGCTACCTGCTGGCTGCCAGCCATGCGATTGGCCGCAATGCGGTGATCGATGAAGATGTGGCCGAGTTTTTGGGTAATGTGCTATTAAAACAATATCCAGCCCTCATGAATACACGCTATAAACTGGACGTCATGAAGCTGGATGTGACTGCTATTGACGGCATAGACCTGCTGCAAGCAATCGCTAAACGCCGCACTTACAAGCGTAACGATGGTGAGTGGGATATGGAGCGTACCGCCATGGCCTTGCTCACTGACTACCGCAGCGGCGCCATTGGCCGCGTGAGCCTGGAATCACCACAGAGCCGGGCCGAGATGATCGCGCTGGCTGCGGAACAGGCCGCGGCGGCGAAAAAAGCGAAAGAAGACCAGGCAGCGCCTGAGCCAGATACCTTATAAGACCGGCTGTTATCCTCAGGCAATCAGGCTGGCATGCCGTTTGGCTGGTTTGCCGGGCTCTGGTGGTTTATTCAGTAACTGATCAATATTGCTTGCAATGCGATTGCGGCCATTCTGCTTGGCTTTGTACAGGTTTTGATCGGCGCCAGCGAACAGACCCTCCAGCCCGTAACCAACAGTTTCGGAGCTGACTGAACCGACACTGACCGTGCATTTGATCGCCTGTGTATCGCTACTCATACTCTCCACGCCTGCAATGCTTACCGGCGTCACCTCAATAATACGGCGGATACGCTCCGCCAAGATCATTGCTTCATGTTCGCCGGTATTAGGCATTAAGATACAAAACTCTTCGCCGCCATAACGGCCAATCACATCCCCGCCACGCAAGGCCGCGCGTATCGTCCCTGCACAAGCTTTCAGCACCACATCGCCCACTAGGTGCCCATACACGTCATTGACCTTTTTAAAGTAATCCAGGTCGACAATCAGCATCCCCATCGGCAGGCGGATACGCTGCGACACCGCCTGCATACGCGTAGCCGCTTCTTGTAAGCCTCTACGGTTTAATACGCCAGTCAGGCCATCCAGTGTGGCAATGGCTTGCAGCCCGGCCTGTGCCCGCACATGCATCACCAGCAACAGCAAGCTGGTCACTGTCGTCATGGCCAGCATGGTCGCGGTCATCATATAAGCATGCATGCTCCACTGTGAAAACGTCTGCAAACTTTCCTGAGCGCCCAATATGACCTTCACCGCCAAAAAAGCCAGCATTAAACTCACCAGGGCAAACAGGCTGCAACATAACCAGAATACGTGTGCCACAAAGTCTTTGCCATGGCCGACTAGGCTGCGGCTGCCGTAGCCAAATACCCACATCAACACCAAGAGGTTGCTTAACAATATCCATCTATCCGGCGTATGCATATTCAACATCACTGCATTACACGCGAGCAAGGTGGTCACCACCAGCAAGGCCCAATAACGGTAAACACGATAACCTCTGAGCAAACGGATACCGTTAACAAACAGACTGATGCCGAGCGCAATAATGGTGACTGAAGTGGCCACATAAACGTTTTGCGGGCCATGTATCAAAGAGGTTTGTGAAAGAAAATAAATGGCGAGTCCAACACCGAATACCAACAGGCCGCGTACCCAATGCATAATCAGGCTGCGTTGCTGATGGGCGCCAAAAATCAACAAGACCAGAACCAGCGTTAAGGTGAGTCCAATTGATGATAGAATGACACTGTTGAGATCAAACACAGGGGCGGACAAAGTTTGTTTACCTGAAAAACATAATACTATGGTTGAGCGACTATACCCATATAAATGAAGGGGTTAAATAGTCCATACAGGCTAATTCATCTACCGCTTTGTTGTTTACCACAAACCTCTGAAGTCCCATGCAGCATCTTTTAAATCCCCCGCAGCGCGAAGCAATTCACTACTTGGATGGCCCCTTATTGGTGTTGGCCGGTGCCGGTAGTGGTAAAACACGTGTGATTACACAAAAAATTGCCTACCTGATTAACCAGGCCGGCTATAAAGGCAACCAGATCGCCGCCATCACCTTTACCAATAAAGCCGCCCGCGAGATGCAGGAACGCGTTACGCCATTGCTGGAAGGCAAAAGCGGCAAAGGCCTGACGGTGACTACGTTTCACTCGCTGGGGCTGCAGATACTGCGCCAGGAAGCCGCCCTGCTCGGCTATAAACCGCAATTCTCGATTCTGGATGCCTCGGACAGCTTTAAAATCCTCAGTGATATATTGGCGACGACTGACAAACAATTGTTACGCAAGACGCAATGGCAGATTTCCAGTTGGAAAAACGCCTTTGTGAGCCCAGACCAGGCCAAGTCTTTAGCTGATGAAGAAATGGCGCATGCCGCTGCCCGCGTTTACCAGCTCTACCAGCAAACCTTGCGCGCCTACCAGGCGGTAGACTTTGACGATTTGATTAAAGTGCCGGTGGAACTGTTTGAGCAACACCATGACACCCTGGATAAATGGCAGCGCAAACTGCACTACCTGCTGATTGACGAGTACCAGGATACCAACGCTTGCCAGTACAAACTGATCAAGCAACTCACCGGCCTGCGCGGCCAATTTACCGCCGTAGGTGATGATGACCAGGCCATTTACGGCTGGCGTGGCGCCGACGTGGAAAACCTGCGCCAGCTCACCACAGACTTTTCAAAACTCAAAGTCATCAAGCTGGAGCAAAACTACCGCTCCACCGTGCGCATTTTGCGTGCAGCAAACCAGGTCATCGCCAACAATCCCAAGCTGTTTGAGAAAAAGTTGTGGAGTGAACTGGGTACCGGCGACCTGTTACATGTTACCGCCACCCAAAGTGAAGAACACGAAGCCGAAACCGTCGTCATGAAGTTGCAGGCGCACAAATTCGAGCATCGCACGACCTATAAAGATTATGCGATCCTCTACCGCAGCAACCACCAGGCGCGCATTATTGAAAAATTTTTGCGCAACCACAAAATCCCCTACACAATCTCTGGCGGTTCATCCTTTTTTGACAAAGCTGAAATCAAGGACATCATCAGCTACCTGCGCCTGATCGCCAACGAAGACGATGATCCAGCGTTCATCCGTGCCGCCACCACGCCGAAAAAAGGCATAGGCAATACCACACTGGAACGCCTGGGTGAATATGCCAGCGCGCACAAAATGTCGCTGTTTGCTGCGGCCTTTGAAGGCGGCTTTCAGCACGACGTTGGTGCCAAGCAGCTCGAAGACCTGCTCACCTTCTGCCGCTATATCCAGACATTACAAGGCCGCGCCGTCAAAGACCCGGCCAATGAGGTGCTCAATGACCTGCTGACCGCCATTCAATACGAAACCTATTTGTATGATGGTGAAGAAGCACGCGCTGCCGAAACACGCTGGGGCAACGTCATGGAGTTTGTCGCTTGGCTTAGCAAAAAAGGCGAAGGCTCTACCGAGTTCGGCAATGAATCCGACGGTAAAAACCTACTCGAACTGACGCAACTGGTCGCCCTCATCACCATGCTGGAAGGTAAAGATGGCGAAGAACAGGACGCAGTCAAACTCTCTACCCTGCACGCCTCCAAAGGCCTGGAGTACGGCCACGTCTTTTTAATCGGCTGCGAAGAAGGCATCTTGCCGCATACAAACTCTATCGATGCCGACCAGATTGAAGAAGAACGCCGCCTCATGTACGTAGGCATCACCCGCGCACAAAAATCGCTCAATATCACCTGGTGCAAAAAGCGCAAGCGCGGCGGTGAAATGCAGGCATGTGAACCCAGCCGGTTTATCGGTGAGTTACCCAAAGACGACGTTAAACATTTCGGCAACCCGTTTAACGGGCCGGATCAAGTGTTGAGCAAAGACTATGGAAAGAGCAAGATGGCGAATATTAAGGCGATGCTGGCCTCAAACAAGTAAAGCATAATTAATACAGTTAATTTGTTTATAATCTCAATTTTAAAAAAAGTTCAAATTTATGAAAGCGGTCATTTTAGCTGGTGGTCTAGGCACTCGAATTAGTGAAGAAACACACTTAAAACCTAAGCCTATGATTGAAATTGGTGGTAAACCAATCTTATGGCACATCATGAAGATGTACTCTGCACATGGAATTAATGACTTTATTATATGCTGCGGATATAAAGGTTATGTTATCAAAGAGTATTTCGCCAATTACTTCTTACATATGTCTGACGTCACTTTCGACATGTCAAACAATACCATGCAGGTTCATCAAAAAAATGCTGAGCCATGGAAAGTAACACTGGTTGATACCGGTGAACAAACGCTTACTGGTGGCCGTCTAAAGCGGGTGGCTGAATATTTAAAAGATGAAGAGTCATTCTGTTTCACTTACGGCGATGGCCTGTCTGATGTAAATATAACGGAGTTGATTAGCTTTCACAAAAAACATGGAAAGCTAGCTACCGTCACAGGCGTGCAACCACCTGGCAGGTACGGAGCTCTAGAACTCAATAACAATGAAGTCAAGGGCTTTACAGAAAAGCCCAAAGGCGATGGTGGATGGATTAATGGTGGTTTTTTTGTGCTATCTCCACGTTGTATCGACTACATTGAGGGTGACTGCTCAAGCTGGGAAACCGACCCACTCATGAACCTGGCTAAAGAAGGCCAGCTCTATGCATATGAGCACCATGGCTTTTGGCAGCCGATGGACACGTTGCGTGAAAAAACATTGCTAGAGTCATTATGGGCAAATAATGAAGCTCCATGGAAAGTCTGGTAATGAGCATGACGACCTTCTGGAATAACAAGCGCGTATTTCTAACGGGACATACTGGCTTTAAAGGGAGCTGGCTTGCTTTATGGCTGCACTCATTGGGTGCCAAAGTATATGGCTACTCCCTCTCTCCCAATACATCCCCGGCACTGTTTGAAGTCGCTAATATTGCGCCCTTGTTAAATGGTCACACCGTGGCTGATATCCGCGATTCTGCCACGCTATCAAAGGCGATTGCCGAAGCACAACCAGATATCGTCTTTCATCTAGCAGCACAACCGCTGGTGCGTCGTTCCTATGTCGACCCAATTGAAACCTATTCGACCAATGTGATGGGTACTGTTAACCTGCTAGAAGCGGTCAGGCAGTCCTCCCAAGTAAAAGCGGTAATAAACATCACCACAGACAAATGCTACGAAAATAAGGAATGGATTTGGGCATATCGCGAAGATGAGCCCATGGGTGGTCATGATCCCTACTCCAGCAGTAAGGGTTGTGCCGAACTAGTCACGGCCTCTTACCGCAATTCATTTTATGAAAGTGCAGGCATCGGCTTGGCTACCGCCAGGGCTGGCAATGTCATTGGTGGTGGTGACTGGTCTGACGACAGGCTTATTCCTGACTTCTTGCGTGCCATTGATGCCGAACAATCCCTGAAGATACGCTCGCCACATGCTACCCGCCCATGGCAACATGTGCTGGAACCGCTTAAGGGCTACATGCTGCTGGCACAAGCCTTATATGAAGAGCCGCAAACTTATGCCTCGGCCTGGAATTTTGGGCCGCATGAGCAAGACGCTAAAGAAGTGGCCTGGATTGTCAACAAATTGGCAACTTACATGCCGAAAACCCAATGGCAAATAGATGCCAATCCGCAGCCGCACGAAGCCAACTTATTGAAACTAGACAGTAGTAAGGCGCGACAGTATCTAAAATGGCAAACCGCGTGGGACCTGGAAATAGCATTGCAGAAAATTGCCGAATGGCACCTTGCGTGGCATGCCCAGCAAGATATGCAAGCGGTTTGCCTTGCCCAAATTGCTGCACATCAAGCATAACTCGAGAATATCGTGGAACGTTTCCGCTTTCATCCCACCCCGCTTTCAGGCCTGACTGTCATTGAGCGCACAAGCATAGAAGACGGCAGAGGCTTTCTGAGTCGCTTCTTTTGCCAGCAAACCATGGCCGTGCTGGGCATGAAGCCTATCCAACAAATCAATCACACGCTGACCAGAAAAGCCGGTGCGATTCGTGGTATGCATTTTCAGCACCCGCCAGCAGCCGAGATAAAACTTGTCAGTTGCCTCCAAGGCCACATTCTGGATGTTGCCGTGGATTTACGAGCTGGCTCGCCTACTTTCTTACAATGGTTTTCTGCTGAATTAAGTGCAGAAAACAAGCGAAGCATGTTCATTCCCGAAGGTTTTGCTCATGGATTCCAAACACTTACAGATGACTGTGAGTTGGTTTACCTGCATACAGAAAATTACTCTCCCGAACACGAGTCAGCCCTCAATCCACTCGACCCCAAGCTCTCAATTCACTGGCCAATCCCAATCACAGAGATTTCGAATAGGGACTCAAATCATCCTATGTTAGACCCTGGCTTTAAAGGAATATTAATATGAAGTGCCGCCATTGCAACAATGAAGTTACCCACGCTTTCCTGGATTTAGGTAGCTCCCCTCCCTCAAATGCTTACCTAACAGAAAAAACCCTATTTAAACCAGAAAAATGGTTTCCACTCAAAGTAATGGTCTGTGACAATTGCTGGCTAGTCCAAACAGAGGACTTTACCGATGCGCATGAACTGTTTGATGCTGACTACGCTTACTTCAGTTCATTCTCAAGCTCATGGCTCAGTCATGCTCAAAAATATGTTGAAACCATGGTGGACCGATTTGGTCTCAATCAAACCTCTCATGTGATAGAGATAGCAGCCAATGATGGATACCTATTGCAATACGTAAAAGCAAAAAATATACCTTGTTTGGGTATCGAACCAACACACAGTACAGCCGAAGCGGCCAGAGAAAAAGGCATAGAGATTGTAGAGGAGTTTTTTGGCGTAGCACTTGCAGAAAGGTTAGTATCCCAAGGCTATCAAGCTGATTTGACGGCTGCCAACAACGTACTTGCACATGTGCCTGATATCAATGATTTTGCCAAGGGATTTTCGATATTACTCAAAGAAAATGGCGTAGCCACATTTGAGTTTCCACACTTGTTAAATCTGGTACAAAAAAATCAATTTGACACAATTTATCACGAGCATTTTTCCTACCTATCGCTCACTAGTGTGAAGTCTATTTTTGAGAAAAATGGTTTACAAATATTCGATGTAGAAGAAATTCCAACTCATGGTGGTAGCTTGCGCATATTTGCGCAACGCCAAAATACCGGCACGCACAAAATTAGCGACAGACTCATCACATTAATTGAGAAAGAAAATAGTGAAGGCGTTGGGAATCTGAACTTTTATCAAGATTACCAGAGCAAGGTCGAGAAAATTAAAAATGATTTGGTTGGCTTTTTAATCGAGGCAAAAAAATCCGGTAAAAAAGTTGTTGCCTACGGCGCAGCCGCAAAAGGAAATACACTGCTAAATTACGCTGGCATCAGATCAGATCTGATTTCATTTGTTGTTGATAAGAACCCAGCGAAACAAAACAAATTTATGCCTGGCAGCAGAATCCCTATTTTAGCTGAAATCAATCTCAAACAAACTCAGCCTGATTACGTAGTAATATTGCCATGGAATCTAAAAGATGAAGTGACTGATCAACTAAGTTATATCAAAGCATGGGGTGGCAGATTTGTGACTGCAATTCCATCATTAGAGGTCTCATCTTGAAAAGTAATAAAATTATCATAGAGGCCGGTAGAATTGAGACTGCATACTGGAAAGACATCTGGAAATACAGAGAATTATTCTACTTTCTGGCATGGCGAGATGTTCTGGTTAGATATAAACAAACTGCAATAGGTATCATTTGGACATTAATCCGCCCACTGCTGACTATGCTTGTATTTGTATTCATATTTGGGAAGCTTGCAAAATTACCTTCTGATGATATTCCATACCCTCTGCTGGTTTTAAGTGGTATGTTACCTTGGCTATTTTTTGCCAATGCATTCTCAGAAGCTGGAAATAGTTTGGTAAATAATAGAAACATTATTTCAAAAATCTACTTTCCAAGGTTGATAGTGCCCCTTAGCTCAGTGATTGTGTCTTTGGTAGAATTCATCATATCAAGCGCGATACTCATTGGCATTATGATTTATTACAAATCAATTCCAAGCGTTCATATATTAGCGCTTCCCATTTTCATCCTGATGCTCTTTGCAGCAGCGATTGGAGCTGGTCTTTGGGTCGCAGCCTTAAATGTGAAATACCGTGACTTCAGTTATGTGGTCCCTTTTGTGATTCAATTTGGGTTATACATCTCTCCAGTAGCATTTACTGCCACACTTGTTCCAGAAAAATGGAAACTTTTATATGCCTTGAATCCGATGGTAGGTGTCATTAATGGCTTTCGATGGTCATTATTACAAACAAGCATGCCACTCGATTTCTTTTCTATAGCGGTTTCTTCAACTGTAATAGTATTTCTACTCATCACAGGCATCTATCACTTTAGATCTGTTGAAAAAAGCTTTGCAGATATTATTTAATCAAAATGACAAACACAGCAATTAGCATAGAAAACTTACACAAGAAATATCTGCTTAAACACACAACTAATAAGCGATACGGGTCTTTACGCGATGACATTTCAGATGCAACAAGAAAAATCCTTAATAAAATTCGCCACCCCTCCATGGCGAATTCGAATGCAGTGAATATCGAAGAATTCTGGGCCCTCAATGGCATTAATCTTGAAATTAAAGAGGGTGAGAAGCTCGGCATCATTGGCAGAAATGGTGCAGGTAAATCCACTTTACTTAAGGTAATTTCACGGATTATTGAACCAACTAAAGGACGAATTAGCCTGAACGGCCGAGTTTCAAGCTTGTTAGAAGTTGGTACGGGATTTCATCCTGAACTCAGTGGCCGGGAAAACATTTTTCTCAATGGGGCTATCCTTGGCATGAGTAAGAAAGAGATTCGTCAGAAGTTTGATGAAATAGTAGACTTTGCTGAAGTGGAAAAATTTCTTGATACTCCCGTTAAGCATTATTCCAGCGGAATGTACGTGAGACTAGCTTTTGCAGTCGCATCAAGTTTAGACCCTGAAATACTGATAATTGATGAGGTTTTAGCTGTTGGAGATGCTAGATTCCAAAAAAAATGTCTTGGAAAAATGGGGGATGCTAGTAAATCCGGCAAAACTATTCTGTTTGTAAGTCATAGCATGCCTACTATTGCGTCTTTATGTGATAGGGCTATTTTATTAGATCGAGGAAAGATTGTTTCAGATGGCTTACCCTCTGAAACAATCTTAAATTATTACAACAATGGTTTAACCACTCCAGGCATGGTCACTTACCTCGACAAAGGGCCAGGTGATGAATTAGTTAGGCTTCGCTCTGCACGTGTAAAAAGGAATGACGGGCTCAACCAAGCAACTAACGACATTATGGTTAACGAAGATGTGTTGCTAGAAATGACCTTTGAGGTTTTGCAAGATTCCGATGTCGATTTTGTACCAAATTACAACTGCTTTACCGCTAGTGGTGAATGTGCATTCTACTGTCACGACACTGCTAAGCAAAAGCTTAAAAAGGGAACTTACATTTCCACCTGCTTAATACCAGCAAACTTTCTAAATGCAACTACGTACTTCATTGGCTTTGCCATCTCGTCATATTATCCAAACATTAGAGTGCACTTTTATGACGAAAACTGCTTATCGTTCAATGTTGAAGATCCCATTGAAGGTGTAATTACAAGGCCTAACACTGGTATCCCAATTCCCGGAGCAATAAGGCCTAACCTTCAATGGACCTTCGAGAAACAATAATATCCACTCATGAAAATATTACTTATTGGCAAATCCGGGCAGTTAGGCAGTAGCATTTTACAAGCGAATAAAGATTTTGATATTTTAGCCCCAGACAGAGCAGTATTAGATATCGATAATTTCGATTCCGTAGAAAATATCATCAATAACTTCCGCCCTAAAGTTGTAATTAACACAGCAGCATTTCACAATGTTCCACTTTGTGAAACACAGCCATTAAATGCTTTTAACACAAATTGTGTTTCCGTGGGTAATTTAGCAAAAATTTGCAAAAAATATGACACGAAACTGATAACTTTTAGTACAGATTATGTATTCGACGGAGAAAAAAAGAAACCTTATGTCGAAGATGACCAGCCTAAACCATTGCAATATTATGGAGTTACTAGATTAGCTGGAGAGCAGATTGCGCTAGGAATTAATCCGCAAACTCTGATCATTAGAACCTGCGGACTGTATGGTTTTAACGGTGCACAATCAAAAGGTGGGAACTTTGTTGATCAGAGAATAAATGATGCTCGCAATTTAAGAACAATTGAAATGGGGTGTGACCAGACAGTATCTCCAACCAATGCTCTCGATTTAGCTGAAGCAACTCTAAAACTAATCAAACACTATAAGTCTTGCACAGGCATTTATCACCTCGCAAACGCCGGGAGCTGTACATGGTATGAGTTTACATTGGCTATTTATCAAGCTCTCCAGCTCAATTTAGAAGTAATACCAATCAATCGAAATGGGCTTTCTGGCGAAATGAAGAGGCCCCTCTATTCAGCTCTTGCTAATACAAGAGCAAATGCACTTGGAATAACGATGCGAAATTGGGAATTAGCTTTAAAAGACTACATTGAAAGAAAATATGGTTAGTTTATTTAAAAAGATAATTCGTTTTTTTATAAACTTAGTATCACCTACATATTGGAATTCATTACAAGAACGCCAAAAGACTTTATCTAGAGATCGTCCATGGTTTGAAATCAAAGAGTTAAAAGAAATTCCATATGTAACAATTGGACGTTTTACATATGGTCTAAATAAAGAATCCATTATCAGACCTACAGTTGAAGCGCCTGTTTCAATAGGTAACTTTTGCTCATTCGCACCGAACGTAGTTATTTTGGCCCACGCGGATCATCCAACAAACTTCGTTACAACTTATCCTTTTAAAACGTTATATCTAAATTACTTGAGTGAACCCCTCGATACGGACTGGACAAACAAAGATGCAACTACTAAAGGACCCATCAATATTGGGAATGACGTTTGGGTTGGTCAAAATGTAACCATCTTATCAGGCGTGAATATTGGGAATGGTGCCATTATTGGGGCTGGCGCAGTCGTAACAAAAAGTATTCCGCCATATGCTATTGCTGTTGGAAATCCGGCTAGAGTCGTTAAGTATCGATTTGAAAATACAATAATCGCTAAACTAAATGAAACAATGTGGTGGGACTTGCCAGATGAGGAATTAATCACTATTACTGATTTACTTTATGGCCAGCCCAGTGCCTTAATAAGCTACTTTGAATCTAAGAAAAAATGAACAATTTAGTGTGTGTTGTTTATTTAGCAAGGTTTGGCAATCCGTTACAACTACTTGACTCCTTCATACGCTCATACCAATCGCATATCGCAGGGATTGACCATAAGTTATTGGTTATTTTCAAAGGATTTAACAGTGACTCCACCGAACTAGCTCTGAGCAAACAATTATTAAAGAACGTAGAATATACGCAATTTGACATCTCCGATGATGGGCTAGACATAACCGCTTATCAAAAAGTATTGAGCAACCCGTCTTTTTCGCATTTTGAACGATTTTGCTTTTTCAACTCTCATTCAAATATATGCTCAAATGATTGGCTGCTTAAACTGAATCTCGCACTTAATCAGAAAAATGTGGGTTTGGTAGGGGCAACCGGATCTTTATATTCTTTTTTTTCAGATCATATAAATCGCCTGCCAAAATTACCCCCTCTTGAATTTAACACTGGCCAAGCCTTGTTACGCAGCATACTAAAAACTGGTACTTGGTCATTGGCATGGCTTAATCAATTTTTTTGTTATGTGCTTGTATACTCAATACAATTTGATAGATTTCCCAACCCTCACATAAGAACTAACGGCATAATGGCAAAAAGAGAGGTGTTAGAAAAAGTCAGTTTTGGTCATATAAAAAACAAATCTGACGCCTACAGGTTTGAAAGTGGTAAGAATAGTCTGACAAAACAGGTTTTAAGAATGGGACTACAAGTGATGATTGTAGGTAAAAATGGACAGTTTTTTAGCATTGATGATTGGAATGTGAGTCACACATTCTGGCAAGGCAATCAAAGTAATCTATTAATATCTGACAATCAAACCCGCTACTATGAGACCCTCAGCATCGAGGAAAAAAAGACTTTCGAACAGTATGCATGGGGAAAAGATGACAATCTCCAAACTTAGCTTACCAACTTTTACCATTATTATTCCTGTGAGGAACGGCGGGAACTATCTAAAACAATGCGTTGAGAGCATTTTGGCTCAAACTTATACCAATTTCGAGCTAGTGCTTCTTGACAATGCCAGTAACGACACTTCCGTCGAGTATATTTCCTATCTCGAACAGTCTCAAGAAAAAGTAAAAGTATTTCGTTCACTGAAGTTCTTAACAATAGAAAAAAACTGGGCGAGGATTCTAACTATTCCCAAAAAAGAATTTCTAACCATCATCGGGCATGACGATAAATTTCACCCACACTTTCTCTCAGATGTTGCAACTTTAATTAGCGACTTTCCTGAAGGCGCTCTTTATTCGACGCACTTTAATTTGATTGACTCGGAGGGAAGTACTATCAGACCTTGCAAACCAATTCCAAAATTTGAAGCTGCCCACGAGTATCTTGCTTCCAGGCTCTGTGATCTTAGAGACTCATTTGGTACAGGGTTTGTCATGCGCTCAAAAGACTACGATGAGGTAGGAGGTATCCCCTTATTTCCTAACTTACTTTATGCTGATGACAGCCTTTGGCTGAAACTCGTAAAAGATGGTGTAAAGATAACATCCTCAAATATAAGCTTCTCTTATCGGCTACATGAAAGCAGCACATCCGGCAAGCCAAACAAAGCGCTTTTATTCAATGCACTGGTCACATATTTAGAGTTTCTACGCGACGAGGCTGTACACAACAATAAAATAGATCAAGTGATCAAGAGGTACTCAGATAAATATATATCTGCGAGATGCGAGGAATATTTCTTTAGTTTGGATACTCAGCATAAAGAATATAGCATCGAGGTTGGTAAAATAAAGTCAACAATGAAAATGTATGACTGCTCTGAAAAACTTGAATCCTGGCAAGCAATACAAAATTCATATATGCATGTATTAAAAGCACGGATAAACCGGATACTTAAGCGCATAAAAACAAAAGCCTAACCACCGAATAAAGAAAACTAAAATGAGAATTGCACTAAATGGTACAGCCTTACTATCGCCACTGACTGGCGTTGGTAGATACACACACCAACTTGCTGAGGGTATAAGACAACATGTCAAGCTAGATATATTCTACGGCAGTAATTGGTCGGAAAATACTGAAAGCACCACACATATCAGAAACACCCCTGTTAAAAACATTGCAACGTATAAGAAAATTGCAGGACTACTTATACCCCAAGCTAGAACAGTGAGTCGCATCGCTCAACAATACAAATTTACTAAAGGCCAAAAGAAACTTAAAAGCGAGTTGTACCATGAGCCAAATTTTTTGGCATTCAAATTTAAAGGGCCAACCGTACTCACCGTACACGATCTCTCATGGATTCGCTACCCTGAAACTCATCCCAAAGATCGTATAGCGATGATGGATCGATATTTCATACCAAGTCTTGAAAGAGCTCAGAAAATTATTACCGATTCAGAGTTTATCAAAACTGAAATCATGGCAACATTCAACATCGCCCCTAAAAAAATTCAATCTATAGGATTAGGCGTAGAAAATGACTTCAAACCTAAATCGGATGCAGAAACAGCAAGTACTTTAATAGAGTATGGTCTTGGTTTTAAAAACTACATTTTGGCACTTGGCACACTTGAGCCAAGAAAGAATTTGCAACTAGCGCTTGAGTCATTCCTGTCACTACCTCAGGCCATCCGAAAACAATATCCACTGGTATTGGTAGGCATGATTGGCTGGAAAACATCCAGTTTGGAAAAGTTAATTGAGCCCATGCTTAAAACTGGTGAAGTTCGTCAACTAGGATATGTTTCAAGGGAAGATCTTATTGATATTACGGCATCAGCAAAAATGCTCATATACCCTTCAATTTATGAGGGCTTTGGCTTACCTCCATTAGAGGCTATGGCATGTGGTACACCTGTGATTGCCTCTAACGTAAGCTCTATCCCCGAAGTTGTGGGTGATGCAGGCCTATTAATCGATCCGAATGACAGTAACCAACTGAAAGAAGCCATTCTTGCAATAATTGATGATGATGATTTAAACGCAAGGTTATCAACAGCCGGTTTAGCCCAGAGTAAAAAATTTTCTTGGGAACAATGCACTCATAATACAATAGCGATTTATAAAGAAGTGTTAAATACGAACTGATGGGATAACTCATCAAGCACCTTAAAGAAATAAGAATCAATCTGGAAATCTAAACATGAAAACAGCATTTATAACAGGCATCACAGGTCAAGATGGTGCCTATTTAACCAAGTTGCTCCTAAATAAGAACTACAAAGTATATGGCACATACAGAAGAACTAGCTCTGTAAACTTCTGGAGACTTGAAGAGTTAGGCTTAAAAAACAATCCTAATCTTGAGCTTGTTGAATATGACTTAACTGATCTTGGTTCAACCATAAACTTAATTCAACGGATACAACCAGACGAAATTTATAATCTAGCGGCACAGAGCTTCGTAGGCGTTAGCTTTGAACAACCAAGTACAACAGCCCAAATTACTGGCATCGGAGCATTGCACCTTCTCGAGGCAATCAGGCTGATTGATAAAAAAATTAAATTTTACCAAGCAAGTACCAGTGAGATGTTTGGCAAGGTACAAGCCGTACCACAAAAAGAAGATACGCCTTTTTATCCGAGAAGCCCGTATGGCGTTGCAAAGCTCTATGCACATTGGATGACAATTAACTACAGGGAAAGCTATGGTATCTTCGCATCAAGTGGCATCCTTTTTAACCACGAGTCCCCCTTGCGTGGTCAAGAGTTTGTGACACGTAAAATCACAGATTCAATCGCAAAAATCAAACTTGGTAAACTTGATGTGCTAGAACTTGGCAATCTTGACGCCAAACGTGACTGGGGTTATGCGGAAGAATATGTTGAAGGAATGTGGAGAATGCTACAGGCAGATACTCCAGATACCTATGTACTTGCTACAAATAGGACTGAAACGGTGCGTGATTTTGTCGCAATGGCTGCAAAAGCTGCTGGCATTCAACTTAATTTCCATGGTATAGGAGAGAGTGAAATTGGTATTGACGCTGCTTCAGGTAAAACGATTGTACGTGTGAACCCTAAATTTTACAGACCTGCAGAAGTGGACTTGCTAATCGGTAGTGCAGAAAAAGCCAAGAATGATTTAGGCTGGGAACCAAAAACGACACTTGAGCAACTTTGCGCGATGATGGTGGAAGCTGATATACGTCGAAATCAGGTGGGTGCCAGTTTCTAATGGACTCAAAACCTCGCGCACTTATTACAGGAATTAATGGCTTTACGGGACGTTACGTCGCAGAGGAGCTCATTCTTGCTGGTTATGAAGTTTATGGCTTGGGTAACCAAGCCTCTAATGTTCCCAACTATCATCAGGTAAACTTATTAAATCCTGAGGCACTTTCTATTGTCATCAACGAAATAAAGCCACAGGTTGTTGTTCATTTGGCAGCAATTGCTTTTGTTGCGCATGGCAACGCTGATGACTTTTATCATGTCAATATCATTGGCACACGTAATTTACTTGCTGCACTAGCAAAATACGCCCCTACAATTGAAGCTGTCCTAATCGCAAGCAGTGCAAACGTATATGGTAACCAGGCAGAAGGAAAACTTTCAGAGATTAAAACACCTAATCCGAGTAATGACTATGCTGTTAGCAAGCTGGCCATGGAGTACATGGCCAAAACCTGGTCAGAACAGCTTCCAATCTTCATCACACGCCCATTCAATTACACGGGACATGGTCAGTCACCACAATTTCTGATCCCCAAAATCGTTAGTCACTTTAAAAACAGGCAACCAGTGATAGAACTGGGAAATATTGATATCTGGCGCGATTTTAACGATGTCAGAAATGTAGCAAAAGCTTACAAAGAACTCATTCAAAAGAGACCTATAGGCGAAACCATCAATATATGCACAGGCACCTCTACATCTCTACGAGAGATAATTGAAATGGCTGAAAGCATCAGTGATCACAAGATTCGTGTCGTGGTGAATTCGGATTTTGTCCGCAGTAATGAAGTGAAGGTCTTGTGTGGCTCCCCCGATAAGCTACTGAGAATTACAAATATGCAATACAAATACTCTCTAGAAGAAACCTTGCACTGGATGCTTGAAAATACAGAGTGATATTTGAATATTAATTCTCGAAGCTTAATGACTAAAATAAAAGTCATTGAGACCTTAATCTATGCATAACACATGCAGATAACTTGATCTATGAAAACATTAAACGTTTACCGCACTTACTTTCCTGATCCTCCAGGTGGGTTGCAAGAGGCGATCCGACAAATTTGTCTATCAACTCAAAAGTTTGACATACAAAACGAAATATTTACCTTATCCAAAACACCTACGCCAAGACTCATTCAAGCGCCGGAAGCAACGATTTACCGGGAAAAGTCCTGGATAGCTCCAGCATCATGTGACATAGGTGGTATCAAAGCGTTTATGGAATTCAAGAAGCTGTCTGCATCCGCAGACCTGATTCATTTATTCCATCCATGGCCATTTGCAGAGCTTTTAAATTTAGTTGCAAACAAAGGTAAACCAAGGTTGTTGACTTATATTTCCGACATAGTTAGACAAAAGAAACTAGGAAAAATCTATCTCCCCTTGATGAATAAAACTCTCGATAACGTTGATTTAATAGTCGCAAACTGTCCAAATTATGTGAAAACCAGCCCGGTTTTGAGCAAGACAAAATTCGAGCATAAAATTAAAATTATTCCCCTTGGGATTGATCAAGCAAGTTATCCTGTAATCGACAACCCGATAGAGTCCTTACATAGATTTCACTTTGACAAAAAGAAGCCTTTTTTTCTTTTTGTTGGTGTTTTGAGATACTACAAGGGTTTACACACATTATTAGAGGCTGCAAAAAATACAACTCAAGCGATTGTGATTGCAGGTAGCGGTCCTGAAGAAGCTCGATTAAAGCAAATGGCTGAAGAGTTGCAACTATCGAATGTTTTTTTTATTGGTTCGATAACGAATGAAGAGAAGGTTGCCTTACTTAAGCTTTGTACTGCATTAATTCTGCCATCTCACTTACGCTCGGAAGCTTACGGAATGGTGCTAGTTGAAGCCTCAATGTACGGAAGGCCTATGATTAGTTGCGAAATAGGAACAGGAACCTCATTTGTTAATTTGCATCATCAAACAGGATTTGTCGTTGCCCCTGAAAATCCTAAACAACTATCAGATGCGATTCATCAACTTGCCGATGTTTCAACTTCAACAACTTTCGGCAGACAGGCGCGTAATAGATATGATGAGTTGTTCTCAAGTGAGGCTTTAGGCAAAGCATACTCCGATGCTTACCGAATATTATTATGAATATATATGTCACTGGAGCCAGTGGCTTTGTTGGTCGGTCTTTAATTAAGCACCTTATTGATTCAAACCATCTAACACTATCCTTACATCGCAATTCCGTCACAAATAGCATTATTGCGATCGAAAAAGGAATGCCAGTAGACTGTATTATCCATTTGGCTGGTCGAGCCCATGTCATGCATGAAACTGCCAGTGATATTTATTCGGCCTATAGGGAAGTGAACGTAGGCTATACGCTCAAGGTAGCAGCACTAGCAAAGCTTTGGGGAGTTAAAAGATTTGTTTTTTTGAGCTCCGTCAAAGTGAATGGCGAAGCAACGAGGCAACCATTCACAGAACAAGGTACACCAGCCCCTTTAGATGCATATGGTCAAACAAAATTAGAAGCTGAGCTTTTATTAAAAGACTTTTGCGAAAAAAATGACATGGAGTTGGTGATCATACGCCCTCCTCTAATCTATGGGCCAGGTGTCAAAGCCAATTTCAAATCACTAATCAATCTGTGTAGAAAACCCATTCCATTGCCGTTTGGGAGCATTTCAAACAAACGAAGTCTAATTAGTTTAGATAACTTGAGTAACTTTATTGAATTATGCTGCCATCATCCGGCAGCTGCGAATCAAACCTTTCTAATCTCTGATGACTATGACGTCTCTACAACAGAGTTAATTCGCACGATTAGAGCTGCGATGGAGCACAGATCCTTTTTACTGCCAATTCCTTCGACTATTCTAAAATTTGCATTCAATATTATTGGAAAAGAGAACTTGAGCGACAGGTTATTGAATAACCTTCAAGTGGATACGTCTAAAGCGAAACGACTGTTAGGCTGGAAACCAATGATTAGTTTTGAAGAAGGTATTAAACAAACGGTTAATGAGTATGTTGCTTAAAAGAATTTTGGATATTTTATTGAGCTTGATAGCTTTGGTGTTATTGAGCCCATTTTTATTGTTCACTTACTTAATCGTGAAGTTCAGCTCAGAAGGCCCAGCGTTATACTGGAGTCAGCGCGTGGGCCAAAATAACCAGCTATTCAGCATGCCGAAATTTAGATCCATGCAAATTGGTACGCCACAAATTGCCACACATGTAATGAATCAGAAAAGCAATCCTAATAGTTATCTCACGCCTGTTGGGAGCTTTATCCGCAAAACCAGTTTGGATGAGTTACCGCAATTATGGAGTGTATTAAAAGGTGATATGTCAGTTGTTGGGCCCCGCCCTGCGCTATTTAATCAGGACGACTTAATTGGATTGCGCACCAAAAAAGGCGTGCATGTATTAAAACCTGGCATTACTGGCTGGGCACAAATCAATGGACGTGATGAAATTCCAATCCTACAAAAAGTAGATTTGGACGCCTATTATTTGGCGCACCAATCAACGTGGCTGGATTTGAAGATTATTGCGCTGACTGCGATCAAAGTGATCAAGCGTGATAACATCACACACTGACCCTATGTTTCACAAACATGCATAAACTTCCTATCAAGCTTTTATCATTTCTGGCCTTTTTTCATGACGCAGTTGTCGTCATGGCTGCTTGGTGGCTAGCGTTTGCATTACGTTTTAACTTTCACATTCCATCTGGATTTAGTCAATTTATTTGGCAAACCTTACCCATCATTTTTCTATTCCACGCGACTTCGTTCTATACATTTGGCTTATACAAAGGCGTGTGGCGGTTTGCCAGTCTGCCCGATTTGAAGCGTATTGTGCGTGCAATTGGTTTCGCTGCATTGATGAGTGCATCGTATGCCTTGTTAGTGCATCCTTCGATCATCATTCCGCGCTCAGTACTGATTATTAACCCAATGTTATTAGTTTTAGCCATGGGTGGCAGCCGCTTTATTTACCGTGCCTGGAAAGAGCGCCGCCTGTTTAACAGCATTGCGCTACAGGGTAAACCTGTAATTGTGATAGGCGTAGAAGACACATCGTTTAACCTGATTAAAGAACTAAGCAAAAACCCTGAATGGCGCGTGGTGGCAATGATAGACCCCAGTAATAAACTGATTGGCCGTGAAATCATGCATACCAAGGTCGAAGGCGGCCTGGAGGATATGGCGCAGATTGCAGCGCGCCATGATTGCCAGCATTGCATGATTGCGATGCCGGGTAGCCGACATGAAAAGCGTCGCTTGGCGGTTGAAGCCGCACGTAAGGTAGAAGGCATGGAAGTATTGACCTTACCTGCCATGTCAGACCTGATCAGTGGCCGCGTCAGTTTGTCACAGATTCGCAAGATTGATGTGGAAGACTTGCTAGGGCGTGACGTGGTGCAGCTGGATACACACGGATTAAGCAGTATGCTGGCGAATAAAGTAGTACTGGTCTCGGGTGCCGCGGGCTCGATTGGTTCTGAGCTTTGTCGCCAGATACTCAGCTTCCATCCTGCACAATTGATTTGCCTGGATATTTCAGAGTATGCGTTGTATACGCTGCAGCAGGAGTTTAGCCAGTGGGTGACAGATACCGAGCTGGTGTACCTGGTGGCAGATGTGAAAAACCAGACGCGTATCCAGCGCATTTTGCAAAGCCATCAACCTGACGTGGTATTACATGCTGGCGCTTACAAACATGTGCCGATGATGGAACATTTTAATGTGGTCGAGGCCTTGCAAAACAATGCACATGGCACTTACCAGGTTGCTGCAGCTTGCCAGGCGGCCGGTGTGCCAACGTTTGTCTTGGTTTCAACCGACAAAGCGGTGAATCCGACCAATGTGATGGGTGCCAGTAAACGGCTGGCCGAATTGATTTGCCAGGGATTGCAGCATGCTGACAACAGCAACACGCGTTTTATCACGGTGCGTTTTGGTAATGTGTTGGGCAGCAGTGGCAGTGTGATTCCCAAGTTCCGCGAACAGATTGCCCATGGCGGCCCAATTACCATTACCCATCCTGAAATTACACGCTACTTTATGTCCATCCCCGAGGCGGCACAATTGGTATTACAGGCTGCGACCATGGGCAACGGTGGCGAGGTATTTGTGCTGGACATGGGCACACCGGTCAGGATTATCGACCTGGCGCGCGATATGATTAAATTATCAGGCCTGCAAGAGCAGGATATCCGCATTGAGTTTACCGGCTTGAGACCAGGTGAAAAACTGTATGAAGAGCTATTGGCAGATGATGAAAACACCCTGCCCACCAGCCATGAAAAATTACGCATCGCACAGGCACGTAGTGCAGATGCACGCTGGTTGGCTAATTTGCTGGAATGGTTAAGCAATATTCCACATTTGCAAGAAACACAAATCAAGCAAGACTTGCAGCGCTGGGTGGAAGAATATCAACCCGATACCCGCCCGGCACCTGATGTTTCCCTGCGCGGTGGTGCATTGTCGCTAGACACCCTGCCCTCGCCTTCACAACAGATACACTGATAGATTCTTTTATTTACGCATTAAGCTTAGTGTATGGTTTGATGTCGTTTACAATATCGAATCGATTCAACAACCTCTGCCACATCCCCCTTTATGCCTCATATTACGCTTGATAATGCCAGCCTGGCATTTGGTCATCATGCCTTGCTTGCCCAAGCCTCATTTCAGTTAGACCCAGGTGAACGCGTCGGTTTGATTGGCCGCAATGGTGCCGGTAAATCCAGTCTACTGAAAGCCATTGCCGGTACCATCAAACTGGATGACGGCACTGTATGGCGCGCACCGAACGTACGCGTGGTCTATGTGCCACAAGAACCTGAACTGGATAATGCGCACACCGTATTTGAAGCAGTGGCAGAAGGTTTGGGCAGCTTGCAGCAAACCATCATTGACTACCATCAGGTCACGCATGATATGGGCATGCCGGATGCCAATATTGAGGCGCTGATGGAGCGCATGCAGGCATTACAGCATGAAATGGATGCGCAAAATGGATGGGTAGCGCAATCACGTGTCGAAACCGTGCTTAGCCGCTTAAAGCTGGATGCGGATGTATTGGTCTCAACACTTTCTGGTGGCTGGCGTAAACGCGTTGCGCTTGGGCGGGCGCTGGTGGCAGAGCCTGAAGTACTATTGCTGGATGAGCCGACCAACCATCTGGATCTGGAAGCGATCGAGTGGCTGGAAGATTTGTTACTGGGATTTAATGGCAGCGTGTTGTTTATTACCCACGACCGTCGCTTTTTAGACAAATTGGCCACACGCATTACCGAACTTGACCGTGGCAATCTGACAGACTTTGTTGGCAACTTTTCACAATATCAAATTAAAAAAGAAGAGTTACTCGCCGTTGAAGAAACGCATGCGGCTAAGTTCGATAAATTTTTGGCACAGGAAGAAGTCTGGATCCGCCAAGGGATTAAAGCACGCCGTACACGTAATGAAGGGCGCGTAAGAAGACTGGAAGCGCTACGTTTAGACCGTGCAGCCAGACGTGAGCGCCAGGGCGATGTCAAACTCAACCTGGATGCTGGCGAACGTAGTGGGAAACTAGTGGCAGAGCTTGATCAGGTCTATAAGTCCTATGGTGACAAAACCTTAATCAAAGGCTTCAGTACCCGTATTTTGCGTGGCGATAAAATCGGTTTATTAGGACCAAACGGGATTGGAAAATCTACGCTATTGAAACTTATTTTAGGGGACATTGAAGCAGATAGTGGTGACATTCAGCGCGGCACAAAAATCAATGTTGCTTATTTTGACCAGATGCGTGAGCAGTTAGATGAAGAGGCCACCTTGGCCGATACCATTAGCCCAGGTTCAGACTTTGTTGAAATCGGCAATGAGCGTAAACATGTGATCAGTTACCTGGAAGACTTCCTGTTTCCGCCACAACGCTCACGCTCACCAGTGAAATCACTTTCTGGTGGTGAACGCAACCGTTTACTGTTGGCACGCCTGTTTGCACGCCCTGCCAACGTCCTGGTGCTGGATGAGCCGACCAATGACCTGGATATTGATACGCTGGAGTTATTGGAGACGCTATTACAGGATTATTCAGGGACCCTTTTCCTCGTCAGCCACGATCGGGCTTTTCTGGAAAACACCGTCACTCAGGTGATTGCGTTTGAAGGCCAAGGCAAATTAACCGAATTCGGTGGTGGTTACGATGACTGGTTAAGATTTAGCCAGGATCGCAGCAGCAAACCAACTTCTACGCCAAAAGTATCTGCTGTCGCTTCAGCATCAAATACACCCGCGCCTATAGTCACCACCCAAACGGTCACTCCCCGAAAAACGTTGAGCTTCAAGGAACAGCGTGAGCTGGAAGCATTACCCGCAGAAATTGAACAACTGGAGCAAGAGCAAGCCGAGATCCAGGCGCAATTTGCGCAAGGTGATATTTATAAACAGGCGCCTGATCGAGTGAAGCTGCTACAGGACAGGCTAAGCGAAATTGAGCTACTGGTCATGCAGAAGCTCACGCGCTGGGAAACGCTAGAAAGTTTGATGTAAGGCCATTTGCTAGCGTTAAAAGCACAACAGCCGAAGAGATGCTCTTCGGCTGTTTTTTATCGTGTGAACAGTGTCTAGACTGAAAAGCCGCTACGACTGTTGTTTGCCCGGTGGGCTTGACCATTTTTGCCATAAAACTGTGGTGCAGAACTCTTACCGTTCAATGCATCCAGCTTTTCCTGATTGCGCAAAAAGTGCTTGTTAATCAGGATACCGTTCAAGCGATTTAATTCTTTTGCCTGTGTCAGCTCTTGCTGAAAAGTGACCCACGCACTATCTAACAATTGGCTGGATTGCTTTTGTAACCAGACCGACATGCCCTGCTCATTCGGCTCAAAGCCTGCTGCGGCCAGCGCGTCATAGCGTGAGTTGGCTGCGGCACCTAATGCTTGTAGCAGCTCAACCCGCCTGTCTACCATGCGTTCAATCACGTCCAGGTCAGCAGTGACCAGGGCCGACTGCTCAGACTGCAAATCACTCAATAACTCTGATACCAGCGCGGCGTCTTTCTCAAACGTCACTGGAGAAGATAAATGATTTGCAGTCGTCATAATTGTCAGCCTTTATTCGGTTGTATCAAGTCTTTAACAGTTTGCAACAAGCCATCAGCCACTTTGGCGGTATCCACCGAAAAATCGCCACGCGCAATGGCGGCTTTGATTTCTTCGACTTTATTGGTGTCAAACACCTCACCAGAGGCCAATCCAGCTTCTAATGACTGCAACTGCACGGAGGCAGAAGATAAAGTCACATTGTCTGAAGCGGCAGTAGATGTGCTTGCTGCTTTCTCGCTGCTTTTATTCGCAGTCCCTTTTTCCAATGTCGGCTTGTCTACGCCAACACCCATTTTTTTAATCGAATCTGAAATGTTCATGCCGTACCTCTTCTGATTTTGAATTGTTTCAGGGCTTATCAAAGTCAAAACCCTCATTCGTTAACAGTACTATCGGCATAGTTTAAGCGAACTTTAGTGCTTAATACACTTTTTATCGCATGTTTATAATTTTCAGACATTTTTCAATAAAAAAACGTTGTCCATCTGACTAAAAGCGCACGTCTACCTTACCGGAAGACTGCGCGACGCCTTTTACAATCTGGCCACTGCTGACTTTCACATCAACCACTTGGCCAACATTTGCGGTTTGCATGGCAGTGCCATCAGCCGAGATCACAAAGCCATCACCACGACTATTTAACTGTACAGTTTGCCCTTGCATAATCACCGGCACCGACTTGAGCAATTCAGGTCTTAACACCGTGCCCAATGGCAAATTCAATGCTGCCTGCTTACCAGCCAACATAGACAAGTCAGTAATAATGCCTGCTGGCAATTTGCTTAAATCACCAGACTGCATGACCACGTCTGTGGGTTGCACTGGTGAACCCTGGCCAACCGGCAAACCGGTGACGGCATATTCTCCCCATACCTGCACATCGGCCTGAACATAAAGAGTCCATGGCTTAGTCTCAGATTGCAGACAACGCACGCCAATATGGGTTTTACCCCACAAACGGGCGCCTTGTACGGTAAAGCCTTCCATCAATGCGCACTCTGCAATGCGGATACGGCTGTCCAGCGGTTGAATCTCGATATTGACTTTGCCCGGATAGCCTTGTGTCTGGCTTTGTACATACTGCATCACTGTTTGATACAGACGGCTGTGCATGTCATTACCTGCAGAGGCAGCGACCGCATGCTGATTCGCAATCACCGCACGGTCTGCCGCGTACGCAGACACGCTCATCAGCCATAACAGGCTAACAATAAGCATTATCACAATCTGGGGCTGGTGTTGTTTCATGTGCCCTATTCTACGCATCACGGGCAAGTTTAATCCCGGAATTAAAGGGGATTTCCCCCGTTTAATTGCAGAATCATTGCATAGGCCGCGGCGTACACTAGGCATAGCTAGTAAAAGTCATATGCGTGAAAGCAGACCTGCTTATTCGGGTTAACGGTCGCAGAGGACAAAACTTTAGAGGTTCGAAAGCAACAGGTTTCGAACAGGGCTGGAGAAACAGCCAGGAAAGGATAAAACGATGATAAACAAACTGGACGCCGCACTGAATTTCCATCAGACGGCATTGCGCGTGCGCAATGAACGTCAAGAGCTGTTGGCATCGAATATTGCCAATGCAGATACACCGCAATATAAAGCGCGTGACATCGACTTTCAGTCTGCCATGAAGGCAGCGCTGCAACCGAATGCTTCTGCTGGTACCACAACAAGCAATGGCGCATTGCAACAAACCAATGCTGGCCATATGAATGGCACGGGTGGCAGCGGCTATGTCAGCGCAGGCGACCCGCTGTTCCGCGCGGTGGTGCAAGGCTCTGCTGACGGCAACACCGTCGATATGGATGTGGAGCGTAATGCTTATGTCGATAACGGCATCCGTTATGAGGCCAGCCTGACCATGATAGGCGGCCAGATTAAAAAAATGCTGTCCGCAATTAACGGCCAGCAATAATTAAAGGAGGTCTGTCATGTCTCTGTTTAACGTATTCAAAATTTCCGGCTCAGCCATGAGTGCGCAATCCATGCGCCTGAACACGGTGGCCAGCAACCTTGCCAACGCCGACAGCGTGGTGAGCTCCGATGGCAAGCCCTACCAGTCTAAACAAGTGGTGTTTAAGGCAGTTCAGGATGCAGCCAACCAGAGCAGCACGGTTGAAGTGGATCGTGTCATTGAAGATAACAAGCCAGGCAAAATGGTCTACGACCCCAAACACCCGATGGCAAATGCCGATGGCTACATCACCATGCCTAATGTCAACGTGACTGAGGAAATGGTGAACATGATTTCAGCCTCACGCGCTTATCAAAACAACGTGGAAACCATGAACGCGGCAAAAACCATGTTGCTTAAAACATTGAATATCGGTCAATAACCTGCAGAAAGGACTTCAGCATGACCACCGTTAATACCAACAACCAGGTGTCACAAGATTTACTGAATTCAGTGAACACACGCAACACGGCCAGCACAACAGATGAAACACAAGACCGTTTCATGACCTTGCTGGTGACGCAGATGAAAAACCAGGACCCGTTGAATCCGATGGATAACGCCCAGGTGACCAGCCAGATGGCGCAGTTGAATACCGTGACTGGCATCAACAAGCTGAATGAAACCATGAGTAGCCTGATCGGCAGCGTACAGTTGGGCCAAGCCTACCAGGCCACCAGCATGATAGGCCGCAATGTATTGGTAGAAGGCAAAACGCTGACCCATACAGAAACCGGCGGCTATTTCGGCGTCAATGTGCCTAATGGTGCAGATAGCCTGTCAGTCGCGATTAAAAACGGTTCCGGCGCCACCATCCGCACACTGACATTCGGCAAACAGGATGTGGGTGTGAACGCATTGAGCTGGGATGGCAAAATGGATGATGGTACGGTCGCGCCTAGTGGTGACTATAGCTATGAAATCACCGCAAAAACCGGTGACACCACCGTCAGCAGTACCGCCCTGAGTCTGGCACAGGTACAAAGTGTCACCACCAGCACCAGTGGCGCCAAACTGAATTTGAGCAATAACACGACAGTGTCTGCATCCGATATTTCAGAGATTTTCTAATTTTTAATACTTACATTTTTAGTCCTTACCAAGGAGAGATAACATGGCTTTTTCACAAGGCTTAAGTGGTTTAAATGCAGCATCTAAAGCGCTGGAAGTGATTGGCAACAACGTTTCTAACGCCAACACTGTTGGCTTTAAACAGTCTCGTGCAGAGTTTTCTGATGTGTTCGCGGCCTCCCTGAGTGGCGCCGGTACAACACAAATCGGTATTGGTACCAAAATTTCAGATGTGGCCCAACAGTTTACACAGGGCAACATTACCGCCACCAACAACACACTGGATGTGGCGATTAACGGCGCGGGCTTCTTCCGTTTGAGCAATAACGGTGCGGTGACCTACACCCGTAACGGCCAGTTCCAGATGGATAAAAACGGCTATATTGTCACCAGTGACGGCAAACGCCTGATGGGTAACAGTGCAGATAACCTGAACGGCTCCAGCCCGGTAGAAATCCAGATCGACACCAGTGATTTGCAACCGGTGGCCAGCTCCAAAATTAGCGGCACCTTGAACCTGAACTCAGCCAGTGCCAATATTGACCAGACAGTCACCCCATTCAGCTCTACCGACCCCACCAGTTACACTAACTCAACCGCGATTACGGTGTATGACAACCTGGGTAACTCACATAATGTACAAAACTACTATGTGAAAACCGCCGCAAACACCTGGAGCGTTTACACCACGGTAGATGGTAGTGATGTCACGCCAACACCAACGCCATCCATGGTATTCAACGCAGGTGGCTACGATTCAACGAACTCCAGCGTGCCAGCCGTCAGCTTCACACCGACGAGCGGTGGCGCCACCATGAACATCAGTTTTGACTATTCTAAAAGTACACAATATGGCTCGTCTTTCAGCGTCAACAAGCTGAGCCAGGATGGTTACTCTTCTGGCCGGATTGCCAGCTTCACTATTGGTGACGATGGCATTATTCAAGGCCGCTACACCAACGGTCAATCCAAAGACCTGGGTCGCGTCGTCCTGGCTAACTTTGTCAACCCGAATGGTTTGCAGTCCCTCGGCGGTAACCAGTGGGCATCCACCTACGAATCCGGTGATGAACTGATTGGTTCCCCAGGCAGCAGCACACTGGGCGTACTGCAGTCATCTGCGGTAGAAGATTCAAACGTAGACCTGACCGCAGAACTGGTCAACATGATTACTGCACAACGTATCTACCAGGCCAACGCGCAAACCATCAAAACGCAAGATCAGGTCATGCAGACTTTGGTCAACCTGCGTTAATACAGGTTTGATTAACTTCTTGATAGGGGCAGCTTTATGGATCGTCTGATATATACCGCAATGACTGGCGCCAAGCACATTCTGGAGCAACAGGCGACCACAGCCCATAACCTGGCAAACGCGACCACCACTGGCTTCAAAGCCCAGGTGGACAGTTTCAGGGCCGTGCCGATTTTGGGCGATGGCTTGCCAACACGCGCCTTTGTCGTCGATGCCACCGTCGGCACTGACTACAAGCCAGGCAGTATCCAGCATACCGGTCGCGACCTCGATGTTGCCGTACAAGGTGAAGGCTGGATTGCCGTACAGCGTGCGGATGGTTCAGAAGGTTATACCCGCAACGGCTCGCTCAAAATTAATGAGAACGGCCAGTTGCAAACCGAATCTGGCCTCAATGTGATGGGCGACGGCGGCCCGATCAGCATCCCGCCCAATGTGATTGTCAGCATCGGTGGTGATGGCACGATTTCCAGCGTCAACGACCTGAGCGTGCCTGGTGCGACCACGATTCTGGCTCGAATCAAACTGGCTAACCCGCCAGCAGCTTCGCTCAAACGTGCAGAAGACGGCTTATTTGTGACCAGTAATGGTCAGGCTGCACCCTTGGATCCGAATGTCAAAGTCACCGGTGGTGCCCTCGAAAGCAGCAATGTGAACGTGGTCGAAACCATGGTGAATATGATCGGCCTGGCGCGCCAATTCGAAATGCAAATGAAAATGCTGGAAAACGCGCAAAACAACGCTGGAAAAGCAGATCAGCTCTTCAGTATGAATGGTTAATGCTTGCACTACTATTGCAGTATGAAAACGGCTTTAAGCCCAAGGAGTGAACGATGATACGCTCATTATGGATTTCCAAAACCGGTCTTGATGCACAACAAATGCAGATGGACGTGATTTCAAACAACCTGGCCAACGTCAGCACCAGCGGCTTTAAAAAGTCGCGCGCAGTGTTTGAAGACCTGCTCTACCAGAACATTCGCCAGGTAGGCTCGCAAAGCTCGCAACAAAGCCAGCTGCCCAGCGGTTTGCAATTAGGCACCGGCGTCAAGCCAGTCGCCACTGAGCGTATTTTCACCCAGGGCAACCTGCAACAAACCAGTAACGACAAAGACGTTGCCATCCAGGGCCAGGGTTTCTTCCAGATTCTGATGCCAGATGGCACCACGGCGTATACCCGTGATGGCTCATTCCAGGTCGATAGCCAGGGGCAACTGGTGACCGCCAGCGGTTTCCCGGTGCAGCCCGCAATTACCATTCCTGCCAATGCGCAAAGTTTGTCTATCGGCAGAGACGGCGTCGTATCCATTACCACGCCTAACTCCACAGCCACAACGCAAATTGGCCAGATTCAGCTGGCTACCTTTATCAATCCGGCCGGTATGCAAGCCAAAGGTGAAAACCTGTTTGTAGAAACCACCGCCTCCGGCAACGCGAATACCAATACACCCGGGACCAATGGCGCCGGTTTATTGTCACAAGGCTATGTTGAAACTTCCAACGTCAATGTGGTGGAAGAGCTGGTGAGCATGATTCAAACCCAGCGCGCCTATGAAATTAACAGCAAGGCGATTACAACGTCGGACCAGATGCTGCAAAAACTGTCGCAGATGTAATCCCTGCTTGAGGGTCACTCAAATGATGAATAGAACGATCATGAGCTTACTACTTTGTTTGGCGTTTTCTCAATTACTGAACGGCTGCTCTATCACGCCGTCAACCATTGTGCAAAAACCGGAAACGCCGCGAGTAGCAATGGCACGTCCAGATGCGCGCACAGAAGGCGCCATCTTCAATAGCGCAGGCTTTCGCCCATTGTTTGAAGACCGCAGACCGCGCTATGTAGGCGATATCGTCACTGTTCGTATTGCAGAAAACACCACCGCCAACAAAGCTTCTGATAACGAGCAAACCAAAGATGGCTCAACCGCGGCTTCTGTGACCGGCCTGTTTGGACACAATGTGCCTAAAGCCGCTTTCAACGCCAGCTCAGCGCTGTCATTTAAAGACAAAGCGGCTGCAGATGCCAGCAATACCTTTAGCGGCTCTGTCACTGCCACAGTGACCGATGTGCTGCCAAATGGCTACCTGGTCATCAGTGGCGAGAAACAGATTGGCTTTGACAAAGGCACTGAATATGTCAGGTTCTCTGGCATCGTCAACCCGGACATGATTACCATCGGCAACGAAGTGGTTTCGACCAAAGTGGCGGATGCGCGTATCGAATATCGTAGCAACAGCAAAATGGATGCCGCTGAAGTGTTATCCATGTTCTCGCGCTTCTTCCTCAGCATGATTCCATTGTAGGAGAGTTGATCATGCCCATACTGACACACAGCTTAGTTCACACCGTACAGCGCGGCCAACGCGCTGTTGCCTATGGCCTGCTGGCATGCGGCCTGCTGCTGGCCACGCCTTTCGCTCAAGCGGAGCGCATCAAGGACATCAGCAATATTCAGGGCGTACGCGCCAACCAATTGATTGGTTATGGCCTGGTCGTCGGCCTTGATGGCACTGGCGATATGACCACGCAAACACCATTCACCGTGCAAAGTATTATCAGCATGATGAACCAGATGGGCATTACCCTGCCACCTGGGACCAACCTGCAGCTGAAAAACGTGGCAGCGGTGATGGTCACCAGCTCCCTGCCCGCTTTCGCACAGCCAGGGCAAACCCTGGATGTGACGGTGTCTTCTATGGGTAACGCCAAGAGCTTGCGTGGCGGTACCTTATTGATGACGCCGCTGAAAGGTGCAGACGGACAAATTTATGCCATGGGCCAAGGTAACCTGGTCGTGGGTGGTGTCGGTGCGGCGGCCAATGGCAGCCAGACCCAGATCAACCATTTAAGTGTCGGCCGCATTTCAGAAGGTGCTACCGTTGAACGCGCATTGCCGAATACCCTGCTACACCAGGATATTGTCAAACTCGAATTGAAAGAAAGTGACTTTTCAACCGCCAATAATGTGGTTGAAGCCATTAACAAGAAATTTGGCCCGATGACGGCCCAGGCCGAGAGTGGCCGCGTGATTCAGGTGCGCCCGCCTGAAAGCATGAGCCGCGTTTCTTTCCTGGCTAACCTGGAAACCATTAATGTCGCTCTGGCCGCGACACCAGCCAAGATTATCCTCAATGCACGTACCGGCTCCGTGGTGATGAACAAGGCAGTGACGCTGGATAGCTGCGCAGTCTCACACGGCAACCTGTCGGTGGTGATTAATACCTCACCGGTGATTAGCCAGCCTGGCCCATTCTCGAATGGCCAGACCATCTCCACCGCAGTGTCTGAGATTAACATCAACAAAGAACCAGGCAAGGTACTGAAGCTGAATAACGGCGCTAACTTGTCTGATGTCGTTAAAGCACTAAATGCGATTGGCACCACACCACAGGACTTACTGGCGATTTTGCAAGCCATGAAAGCCGCTGGCGCGTTAAATGCCGAGCTTGAGGTGATTTAAGCGAGAGACGACCATGCAACCACGTGTCGATCCTACTACGCAAAGCCTGGCTATTGATGCTAACTCGCTCAATAGCCTGAAGCGCGCCAATAACGATTCGCCAGAGGCGATTCGGGCAGTGGCACGCCAGTTTGAAGCCGTGCTGATGAACATGATGTTAAAAAGCATGCGTGAGACCGTGCCGCAAGATGGCATCACCGATAGCGAACAAGGCAAGATGTTCATGGGCATGCTGGACCAGCAACTGAGCACCAACCTCAGCCAGAAGGGCATGGGGCTGACTGATGTGCTGGTCAGGCAATTAAGCAAGTTCAGCCAAAAGCCGGGCGATGCGACCGATGGCAGTAAAGACAGCAAATCTTCTGGCAAACTCGATAGCAGTTCTGCCCTGCCCCACACCAGCCAAACCAACCAACTAACAAGCAATAGCAATGGTAAAGCCGTGCTGGCGCAAGCCGCACAAAAAATCCGCGAGGCTTACCAGCAGTGGGAAGCCACTGACAGTACCTCCGATAGCAATACCGATACTGCCTGGGCACGCGGGATTCCGGAACTGCCGCCACTGGTTGAAGAAACACAGGCCAATGTCCAGAGCTTTACCCTGCCGCAAGCGCCATTAGCCACGGCCATGCGTGAAGTGGCAGGTAAAACCCAACAATTCATCCAGAGCATGTTGCCACATGCACAAGCGGCCAGCAGTACTTCCGGCATTCCAGCCAAATTCATGATTGGCCAGGCCGCCCTCGAAAGCGGCTGGGGCAAACATGAAATTAAAACGGACAATGGTGTGAACAGCCATAACCTGTTTGGCATCAAGGCTGACGCCAACTGGAAAGGCAAAGTCGCAAGCAGCACTACCACCGAATACATCAATGGCGTCAAGCAGACCCGCGTAGAGAAATTCCGTGCTTACGATAGCTACAGTGATGCCTTCAAGGATTACGCCAAACTGATTTCACAGAATCCGCGCTACCAGCAAGCCATGAGTAACACCCATGATGCCAGTGCGTATGCCAATGCATTGCAACGCGCAGGCTATGCCACCGATCCGCAATATGGCAAAAAACTGACGCAAGTGATCAAGAATTTACAAGGCTAAGCAGACGCAACCCTAAAGAAACAAAAAAAACTGCCGATAGGCTACTTAACCACACTTTAAAGTCGTGTCTGACTCTCTGCAGGGGGCTGACACATGAGGAAATCACATGTCAAATGTACTCAGCATTGGTAAAAGCGCCCTCAATGCCGCGCAAATAGGCATTGCCACTGTTGGCCACAACATTGCCAACGCGTCGACCGAGGGCTACAACCGTCAAGTTGTGGTGCAAGCCGCAGCCCAAGCACAGAACTTTGGTTACGGCTATGTCGGCCAAGGGACTAATGTGGTGGGTATCCAGCGTGTGTACAATGAGACGCTGGCCAAACAGGTGATTAATGCGACCTCTACCGCCAATGCCAGTGGCGCCTATTACAGTAATATCAGCCAGATCAACGGTTTGTTGTCTGACAGCACCGCCGGTTTGAATCCGGTGATTACCAGCTTTTTCAGCGCGGTGAGTGCAGCAGCAGCCAACCCGAGCGATACGGCCACACGCCAGACCCTGATTTCATCTGCACAATCGATGGTGAATCGCTTTAATGCGGTGAATACCCAACTGGACCAGATGCGTGAGAGCATCAATACCCAGATTACCGCCAGTGTTGATGCGATTAACAGTTACTCCACGCAAATCGCCACCCTGAATGACACGATCAGCAAGGCGATTAACTCAACAGGCAACATGCCTAACGATTTGATGGACCAGCGTGACCAATTGGTCGCCAAGCTCAGTGAACAAATCAAGACCACGGTCATCAAACAGGATGATGGTTCCTACAACGTGTTTGCCGGTAGCGGCATGCCACTGGTGGTCGGCACGCAACAGTACTCCCTATATACCCGCGCCAGTGATACCGACCCTACCCGGGTGGAAGTCGCTTACGGCAATCCGGCCAGCCCAAAAATTCTGAGCACGGATACTTTGTCTGGCGGCACCCTGGGCGGTGTCTTGCAGTTCAGAAGCGAGACGCTGGATGTGGTACAAAACCAGGTAGGTCAATTGGCGGTCACGCTGGCCAGCCAGTTTAATGCCCAGCAAACCCAGGGCTACGACTTGAATGGCGTACTGGGTACTAACCTGTTCAATGTGGGCAACCCAACAGCGATCAGTAGCGCCTACAATACTGACCCGACCAAAGCGGCCTCGGCCTCCATCACCGATGCCAGCCTGCTGACCAGCAGCGACTACACGGTGAAATACAATAGTGGTCAATATACCATTACGCGCCTCAGTGATAAATCTGTCATGTGGCAAGGTGCCTCGCTGCCTGCCACAGTGGACGGCATGCAAATTGACGTGAACACCAGTACACCGACAGAAGGTGATTCTTACCTGATCAAGCCTACCCAGTACTCGGCTGGTCAACTGTCACTGGCGTTTACCAATGTCGACAAATTGGCCATGGCGGGCTCTGCCTCCACCGGCCCTAACGATAACGAAAACGGCTTGAAACTGGCGGCCTTGCAAACCGGCGCAAACGTGCGTGTGGCGGGCAGCAGCACCAATAGAAGCTACGCCCAGGCCTTTGCGCAAATGGTGAGCGCGGTGGGCACCAAAACCAATGAGCTCAGCATTACCAGCAAGTCCGATGCGACCGCGCTGGAAAATGCTACCAGTGCCATGCAATCAGAGTCAGGCGTCAACCTGGACGAAGAAGCGACAGATTTGTTGCGTTACCAGCAAGCCTACCAGGCGGCGGGCAAAATGATGCAAATCGCCAGCCAGCTGTTTGAAGTTTTGCTGCAAATGGGTCAATAAGTTTTTGAAGGATAGGCCATCATGAGAATCAGTACCAATACCATCTATCAATCTGGCACCAACCAGTTAATGAATCTGCAATCAGACTTGAATAAGCTGAGCATTCAAACTGCGACTGGTAAACGTGTGAACTCGCCAGCAGACGATCCGGTGGCGGCAGCACGGATACTCGAACTCAATACGGCCAAAGACCAGAACGCAAATTACACCAGCACGCGTAAAACAGCAGAAACCTTGCTGCAAACCTACGAAGCCAACCTGAGTAGCGTGACCGACACGATACAATCGATACAATCTTCACTGATTGCTGCCGGTAATGGTGCTTATACCGATGCCGAACGTGCCAAGCTGGCCAATGAGCTGCAAGGCAGCCTGGATACGCTGAAAGGTTTGGCGAACACCAAAGACTCTCAAGGCAACTATATGTATTCCGGCTATGCCTCGTCTACAGTGCCTTTTGATAGCAACGATGATTTTGTCGCCAGCTCAGTCCGCACCAAGTTGCAAATTGATGTGCAAAGCCAGTTGCCCGTGACCTTCACCGGTGACCAGGTATTTGGTGCCAACGGCGACAATGTGTTTACTAACTTGCAGGATATCATTTCACTGTTAAAAACACCGATCACGGACAGCACCACCCAGGCGACATTTAATACTGGCCTGGCCACCAGCATCGATAAGATGAAAGGTTCATTGAATTCGGTATTGGATGCGCGTTCAGAAATCGGTAGTAGCCTGAATTTGCTGGATACCTTGAACACCACCGGCGATAGCCTGGATCTGCAATACGATGCGTCTATTTCAACGCTGCAGGATCTGGACTATGCGCAGGCCTTGTCTGATATTTCCAAGAAAACCACCATCTTGCAGGCGGCACAAAAAGCATTTGTGGCGACGTCGAATATCTCGCTATTTAGCCTGATTTAAAAGGATTGAAGCGGTGAAGGCCTTGCAAGCACACAGGCCTGGCACGGCTAGCGCAGTACCTGCAACATCAGTTGCTGCGCATCGACCAGCCAGCGGCTGACGGGGCTGACCAGAGAAGGCAGGCTTAATAATGTCATCAAAAAGCCGACTGAAATCGTAATTGGGAAACCAATACCGAAAATATTGAATTGCGGTGCTGCCTTGGTTAACACGCCCAAGGCCATGTTGGTAATCAGCAGACTGGCAACCACCGGCAATGACAGCAACAAGCCTTGTGAAAAAATATGGCCGCCTAGGCTTGCAATGGCTTGGCTATTCAACTGCCAGTGCTCCATCCCTATCGGCATGGTTTCAAAACTTTGCAGCATGACCGCGACCACAATTAAATGACCGTCCAGACTCAAAAACACCAACAGCGCCAGCATGGTCAGAAACTGGCCGACGGCAATCGTTTGGCCATGTGCCTGCGGATCATAAAAACTGGCAAAGCCTAGCCCCATACTCATCCCCATCATAAAGCCGGCCATTTCGACTGCTGTAAACAGCAGCCGCATGACAAAGCCCATGCTGATACCAATCAGAAACTGGGCCAGTAATGACAATAAGCCTTGCCAGGAAAGCACTTCAATGGGCGGCACCTGAATCGCAGGCACAATGGCCAGCGTAACCACAAAGCCAATAGCCAGTTTGATGCGTTTGGGAATAGCTGGATGGCTGAACAGCGGAACGACAGTGAGGCAGCCTAGTACCCGTGTGAGTGGCCACAGTAGCTGAACAATCCACAATTGCAGATCTGAAGCATGGATGGTCAGCATGTGATCAGGCGCTTAGTTCACCAATTGCGGAATCATAGTGAAAATATGGTGCATATAATCCACCATGGTCATCAGCATCCAGTGGCCTGCCAGTAACAGCACCGCCATGACGCCCACCAGCTTGGGGATAAACGACAAGGTTTGTTCGTTGATTTGCGTGGCAGCCTGAAAAATACTCACAATCAAGCCGATCATCAGCGCAGTGCCCAACACCGGCGCGGCCACCATCAATGTGGTTTGCATCGCTTCACTGCCTATGGTCAATACCTGCTCCGGACTCATGGTTTACTCCTGAAAATGAATGTGTGCCTATTTAAATCAAAAGGTTAAATCACAAAGCTTTGCGCCAGCGAGCCGATGATCAGTTGCCAGCCGTCAACCAGTACAAACAGCATGAGCTTAAACGGCAGCGACACAATTGCCGGTGATACCATCATCATGCCCATGGCCATCAAGATACTGGCCACCACCATATCGATAATCAAAAACGGGATATAAATGGCAAAGCCGATCTGGAAGGCTGTTTTGAGCTCACTGGTCATAAAAGCAGGCACCAGTATCCTCAGTGGTACTTCTTCCGGCGTTTGAATCGCTTCCGTGTGTGCCATATTGGCAAACATGGCCAGGTCATTCTCGCGCGTTTGTTTGAGCATAAAGCCTTTGAGTGGCAACACGCCGCGCTCTAACGCTTCCTGCATGGTGATTTTGCTTTCAGACAAAGGCTGGTAAGCGTCGGTATAAATCTTGTCGAACACCGGACCCATAACAAAAAAGGTAATAAACAGTGCCAGACCAATCAATACCTGGTTGGAAGGAGCAGACTGGGTACCCAATGCCTGACGCAGTAAAGACAATACGATCACGATGCGCGTAAAGCCGGTCATCATCAACATCGCGGCCGGGATAAACGTCAACGAGGTAAGTAAAATCAGGGTTTGCAGGCTCAGTGTATAGTCCTGGCCACCGCCTGCTCCAGGGCTGACTGTACCAATCGGCAATCCGCCAGCCGCGCACGACAGTAGCGGGAAACCAAGCAGCAAGCCGACCGGCAGCCACAAGGACAATATAGACTTTAACACTGAAAAAACACGCATGTGTATGGCACCCGAAACTTGCTTGCAACTGCGCATGGCAGACACAAGGCTATCAATAAGTTAGGGCTATAGTACGCCCGACCAGGCTAAATCAAAGGTCGGAAATGAGCGACTCAAGGCTTGTTTTTGAGGGATTTGACTGTTTGCTGCAATGTCTCTTGCATGGCTTGTTGCAAACGCACCGCAAAAGAAGCTTGTGGATCAATACCAGAAGCCGGGGGCTGAGCAGCACTTGCGCCCTCTTCCCCTGAGGATTCCGTCGCAGGTGGGGCGACTTCGCCGAGGGCCGTCATTTGGCCTGCATTGATGCCCACTACCAGCCAGCGGCCAGCCACTTCAAGCACGACCACACGCTCCCTGGGGCTTAGCTGTAAACCACCTACTTGTTTGATCACACCGCGTTGAGCCATGGTTTGCCCAGGCATCACGCGCCGTAACAACCAGGCAATCGCTGCGATCACCAGCAAGACAATCACCGTGCCATACACCATACGGCCCAGGCTATCACTCGCACTCGGTGCTGCTGCGACAGTCGCCGCAGGCACAACGGCCCACGCCACGCCGGTAACCAGACTGCTAAACAAGGCGATCAACAACTGGCGGATAATTTTCATGACGCTCTAAATAAAAAGGGATTCAAAAAAACCATTAACGATTCAGTTTGCGAATACGCTCGGCCGGGGTAATGATATCGGTTAAGCGAATACCAAACTTGTCATTCACCACCACCACCTCACCTTGGGCAATCAGGCAGCCATTGACCAGTACATCCATCGGTTCACCCGCCATGCCGTCCAGTTCAACCACAGAGCCTTGCGCCAGTTGCAACAGGTTCTTGATCGAAATTTTGGTGCGGCCTAGCTCAACGGTCAACTGTACCGGAATATCCAGAATGAAGTCGATATCATTCTGCGTGCCTTCCAGTTTATTGTTGCTGCTAAACTCGTTAAAGACAGCCGTCTTGCTGGTTGGCTCCTGCAACGCCGAAGACTCAGCCTGGGTTTGCTCAGCCAAGGCTGCTCCCCAGTCATCTTCCGCAATCGTCTGCACATCACCGGGGTCAGACACTCCCATGGCAGCCATCGCTGCATTCATATCATCATCTGCACTATTAGTGGCGGGATCCATAGCCATTATGACTCTCCTTGCAATTGCTCCTGACTACCGTCAGCGCGAATTAACTTTTCAACCTTGAGGGCGTACTGCCCGTTAAATACTCCATAACGACACTCCATGACCGGAATGTTGTCAATTTGTCCTTCGATGCTGTCACTGATATTAATCGGGATCACATCGCCTTCTTTCAGCTCCAGCAAGTCTGCCACCGTCAATTTACGCGTGGCCAGATTAGCGACAATCTCGACTTCTGCGGCTTGAATTTGCTGCGTCATCAATTTGACCCAACGCTTATCGCCGCCCAGGTTTTCACCTTGTAATGGAGAGGTCAGCAGGTCTTTAATCGGCTCGACCATGGAATACGGCACGCAAAAATGCATTTCACCGCTATTCGGGCCCAGCTCAATATTGAAGGTAATGGCCACCACCACCTCATTCGGCGTGGCGATGTTGGCAAACTGCGTATTCATTTCTGAACGCAGGTACTCAAACTTGATCGGATATACCGGTGCCCAAGCCTTTTCATACGATTCGAACATGATGCCCAGGATGCGCTGGATAATGCGCTGTTCGGTCGCGGTAAAATCACGGCCTTCGACGCGGGTGTGAAAGCGGCCATCGCCGCCAAACATATTGTCCACCACCAAAAACACCAAGGTAGGATCTATCACGAGCACACCGGTGCCGCGTAAGGGACTAATGTGAATCAGGTTGAGGTTGGTAGGCACCACCAGGTTACGGATAAAGTCGGTATATTTGATAATCCTGACTGGCCCGACCGAGACTTCAACGGTGCGGCGCAGGAAGTTGAACAGCTCAACACGCAATAAACGCGCATAGCGCTCATTAATCATTTCCAGCGTGGCCATGCGGCCGCGCACGATCCGTTCTTGCGTGGCAAGGTTGTAGTTACGAACGCTAACATCGTCTTTACCAGACGATTCACTCTCGTCATCGCCGTCTACGCCTTTGAGCAGCGCATCAATTTCGTCTTGTGATAAAAACTTGTCAGCTGACATGATGACTCACTTTAAACTACTGGGCTCATAACATTACTGAATCACGAACGAGGTAAATAATACCTGTGTGACTTTCAGTGGCTTACCGTGTGCAGCGAGCGGTTTTTTCAGTTCAACCAGCAACTCTTGACTCAGTTGTGCTTTGCCTTCCGGTGTAGAAATATCGGAAGCTTTTTTGCTGGTGAGCAATAACAGTACGCGGTTACGCAAGGCAGGCATCTGTGCTTTCATTTTTTCTGCCAGCTCAGCGCCTTTCACTTCCATGGTCAAATCGAGCTGCAGGAACTTGTCATCCGGGTCTGGTAACAAATTCACCGTAAATGTTTCAAATGGCACATAAGTCAAAGCCGTTTTCGGATCAGCATGACCACCAGACTCTTCTGGCGCTTCCTCTTCCGCAGACTCCTCGCTAATTGCTTCGCCCTCAGCATCTTCGGCGTGCTCAGCCTTATCGCCCGCCTTGCCTTTTGCCTGATGCGCTTCTGGTTTCTTCATCAAAAAGAATGCGGCAGCACCGCCACCGGCAGCTAATGCCAGCACGACGGCCAATATCAGAATGAGTTTTTTCTTGGATTTTGGCGCCGCTTCTGCGGCACCAGCTGCTTTCGCCGGTTCTTGAGCCATGACACAAACCTTTCTTACATTAAACCTAGAGTGTTTATGGTGTCATTATGCGCAAAACAGCGCGCTGGAGATTGACGGATAAAAGGGTTAAATCAGCGTTTAATCGAAATTTATACCTACTGGCAGGCAGATTGCCTGCCCGCAGTTTAAACAAAGGTGTCAACCAGGCCACGTGCGACCGTGGTTTTAATGGCTTGAGGCGCAAGCACAGCGTCCGTTTCGCCTGCTGTGCCTGATGACTGACCACCTTGGCGTGACGTTTGTTGCTCAAAATGCTGTTGCGCCTGCTGACCATCACCAACAAAGGTTTGGCCCAACTGCAAGCCTTGTGACTGCATGCGCTCACGCAAATCCTGCATACCATCTTCCAATGCCTGACGGACCAGCGGGTTATCAGTAATAAAGCTGGTATTCACAGACTGGTTATCCACTTTCAGCACGACTTGAATGGGACCCAAGTCGGGTGGTGACAAGGTCAGGCTGGCCACATCGTCGCCACTGCCTACCATATTCATCACATGCTGGTTCATGGCGGTTTGCCAGCGCTCATTGCCAAACGGCGCCGCAATTTGCGACATCGCCACAGAGCTGCTTTGCGCCACACCAGCCGCATTCAGCCATGTGCTATTGGATAAGGCTTGCGCCGCTGGCTGCTGTGGTAAATTCAATATATCGGCTTGTGCATCCGCCCCACGCATCTCATTAAAAGCCTGCGTTGTACGTCCTGCTTCGCCTGTCGCCTCTGCCATTAATTTAGCATTGACCAAGGTTTCAGAAATACCAGGTGACTCTTTAGCCGTTTCAGCCTGTGCATTGCCAGCCAGCAATTGTTTGAAATCGGCGGCCTGATCATCCTGCTCTACATTCACAGCAGGCCCGGTCGGTATCTGTGCAAGTGTGGTTTTAGCCGTTGCCTCAGTTTCCAGTGGCAAAGCCAAGGCATTGCCATCAACAGCAGGCAATTGCTCGCTATCTACTGTCACGCTAGCACCATCGGTACTCAATTCAGCTTTAGGCTGGCTATCGGTTTGTGCTGTGGTTGGACGCATGGCAATCATGGTTTGCATCCACGGCGAAATGCCTGGTGGCAGTTGATCATTCGCGGCCAGGTCTGCCAATAAACGTTTTTTGCGCTCTTGCGCTGTTTCAATCACGTCGGCAGGGTCTTTTGTATTGCTGGTCGTTGCGGACGCAGCAGTCTCTTCAGTGCTGGCTGCTGCTTCAGCACTCGTATGTTCGTCGCTGCTATCAGCCGCGGTCTTTTGTGGACTGTCTTCTGACTTGACCGTATTGTTTGGTGCAGCAGGCGCTTTTTCTGCTGTCGCGGATTTTGTCGGCTCAGGTTTAGGTGCATCTACCTTATCAGCCGTCGCCTTATTGGCAGTTGGGATCACAGGCTTGCTACTTTGCTGCATTTGCTTGCGCAACGCCTGTGCAAACTCATCAGAACCATTGCTCTGTGCGTCTTGTGACACCTGATTGGGCGATGCTGTTTTCACGGCATCGGCCCCCATATTCAGTAAAGTTGCGGAATTCAAAAACGCCATATGACTCTCCCGGTCAACATTTGTTTTACAGACGCATGCGCTTGGCACGGCTTGCAAACTCATCCATCAGTTTCTGATCACGCTTGCCCTCTGCTTTTGCTTGCATCGTTGCTGCTCGCGTCATCAGAACTTCAAAGGACTTTTGTTTGCGCTGTTTTTCCTGCAATAGCTGTCGTTTTTGCAGGACATTCGCCTGACATTGTTCGATTTGAGCATTTTGACTGCGCACGGCCAATTCCAATTGCGAGAAAAAGCCCTGAAAATTGCGGTATAAATCGGCTTTGAGGCCTTTTTGTGATGCCAACTGCCATTGCTGCTCATACTCTTGCTGATATTGTTCCAGCATGGTGCGCTGCTGTTGTGCCTGTTCAAGCAGTTGCATGGCTTGCGCCAGGTCTTGCATGGCAGCGTCCACCTCGTCTGTCGCCAGTTGAATCAGCAGTGTCAGCGTTTGTGTCGACTGTTTGGCCATAACGTATTAAAGATTGCCTCAAGAAATGGTTTGCGCCAACTGCTGCAAACAGGCTTGCATATAGGCACTTTCATCAATGTCCTGCTGCAAAAATGCATTGATCTGGTCACGCTTTTTAATCGCCACATCCAGCATAGGATCAGAGCCTGGCTGGTAAGCGCCAACGGCAATCAGATCCTGGTTACGCAAATAACGCGAATATAACTGCTTGAGCAAACGTGCGGCCTGCTGGTGCTCTTTACTGGTGATATTGTGCATGGCACGGCTGATCGACTGTTCAATATCAATCGCCGGATAATGCCCGCTCTCAGCCAGGGTACGGTTAAGCACGATATGGCCATCGAGAATGGCACGTGCAGAATCAGCAATCGGATCCTGCTGGTCATCCCCTTCGGTCAGCACGGTATAAAAAGCGGTAATTGAGCCCTCGCCCCTGGCGCCGTTACCGGTACGCTCAACCAGCGCGGGTAATTTGGCAAACACTGAAGGTGGGTAGCCTTTGGTCGCTGGTGGCTCACCAATCGCCAAGGCGATTTCACGTTGCGCCATGGCATAGCGTGTCAGTGAATCCATGATTAACAATACGTTTTTGCCTTGCTGGCGAAAACGCTCGGCAATCGCAGTGGCGTAATTGGCCCCTTGCAAACGCATCAGTGCCGAAACGTCTGCCGGGGCAGCCACCACCACTGAGCGTGCCAGGCCTTCTGGCCCTAAAATCTGTTCAATAAACTCTTGTACTTCGCGGCCCCGCTCACCAATCAGGCCAACCACAATCACATCGGCGGTGGTATAACGCGCCATCATGCCCAGCAATACGCTTTTACCCACACCAGAACCCGCAAACAGGCCCAGGCGTTGCCCGCGACCAACGGTTAACATGGCATTGATTGCACGTACGCCTACATCCAGCGTATCTTCAATCGGTGCGCGCATCAGTGGGTTAATCACACGCCCACTTAACGGCGCCATGACTTCAGTGGAGATCGGGCCCAGGTTATCCAGCGGATTACCCGCAGCATCGACCACGCGGCCGAGCAAACCATCGCCTACCGGAAAATGACGTGCACGGTCTTGTGCACGACGGCGTGGCGGGCGACCAAATTGCGGTTTAGGCAAGGTCTCGGTGACTTCCATACTGAATACTTTGGCGCCAGGCACGACACCATCAACGGCTGACTGTGGCATTAACAGCAAGTTTTCGCCATCAAAACCGACGACTTCGGCTTCAACGCGGCCGCCATCTTGCAGCGGAATAAAACAGGCGCCGCCAATCGGCATTTTGATACCGGTTGCAACCATGATCAGGCCGGTGACTTTGACGATACGTCCAGCCACTTCCAGTGGTTCAACCAAATGAATCAGTTCTCTACAGTCTTTAAGGTAACTTTGCCAACGCTCGTTATGCACATTGGGTGGCAAGTCCTGTTCGGCAGGCGCGGCAATTTCTGCCTGGTCTGCCATGACATTGGCATCTGCGGTTGGCGTCACATCCGCATCATTAACCAAGTCTTCTGCCAACACTGGGCTGGCATCTACGGCGGTATTAGGGTCTGTCATGCTTGCATCAATCACAATCGCTGCTCAATAGGCTGCACACATTATTCATTGCTAGCGACAGGTTTATGCCAGTCATCCACGCGTGACAAGCCTTGCACCAGGCGTTTCCAGCGCATTTCATTGCTGGCATCAATCTGGTTTTCTGCGGTTTCCACCAGGCAGCCACCACGCTCAATCTGGCTATCCTCAACCAGTTGCCAGCCTTGTTCTTTCAGTTGCTCACCAATATGGGCACGCAGTACTTTGGCATCTTCATGATGCACGATCAACCTGGCAGGCTGTTTGACTTGAGGCAAGTAATGCATGGCATCGAGTACCACAGGAATCACCGCTTGCGGATCCACCTGCAATTTGGTTTTCATCATGGCTTTTGCCAGGTCCAGCGCCAGGCTCAACACAGACTCGGCCACGCTGACATCCTGCATGGCCAATGCCTGCTGAAAGCTGGCGGCCATTTGCGACAATTGCTGGCGCTCTGTGTCAATTTGCGACTGGGCGTGTGTCATACCATCGCCGTAACCGGTTTTAAAGCCCTCTTCATAAGCCTCTTGCCTGACCTGCTTCAGAATCTGGCTGACCGTACGTGCATTTTCCTCGGCCTGCTCGCGTTCACGTTTAACACGCTCACTGGAGATGGAATCATCAAAGCTGGCCATCTCCCAGCGTTGATAGGCGCTCATTTGTTCTTTTGGAATTGCAGAAGCTACCATGAGACACTTTCCTTATATCATGCGTTTATAGATATTGCTCACTGTCGCCTTTGCCAGCCAGCATGATCTGACCTTCATCTGACAAGCGACGGATAATTTGCAATATTTGTTTCTGCTGGCCTTCAACTTCTGACAGCTTGACTGGCCCACGGCTTTCCAGGTCTTCACGCATCATGTCAGCCGCACGCGACGACATATTGCGGAAGAATTTTTCTTTCATTTCATCTGAGGTGCCTTTCAGGGCCACGATCAGCATGTCTGACTGTACTTCACGCAGCAGCACCTGAATGCCTCTGTCATCGATCTCCATGATGTTGTCAAACACAAACATCTGATCCATGATTTGCTGCGCCATATTGTCATCGTAGCTTTTAAGGCCATCCATCAGTTTGGCCTCATGTTCGCCACTAATGTAGTTCATGATCTCGGCAGCGGTTTTGACGCCACCGATCGCCTGCCGCTTAATGTTGTCATTACCGGCCAGCATTTTCAGCATGCCTTCATTCAACTCTCTCAACGCAGTCGGTTTGATACTGTCCAGCGTCGCAATACGCAAAATCACGTCCTGGCGCAAACGCTCGGTAAAATGCCCTAAAATTTCTGCGGACTGTTCTGCCTCCAGATGAGACAAAATGGTGGCAATAATCTGTGGATGCTCGTTCTTGATAAAGTCCGCCACACTAAAGGCATCCATCCACTTCAGGCTTTCTATGCCCGCCGCATCTTGTGATTGCGGAATACGGTTCAGCAAGTTGGAGGCTTTGTCATCACCAAAAGCTTTGATCAGCACCGAGCGGATATAGCTGTCCGAATCGAGACCGAAATCGCTGCTGCTAGCAAAGTCCAGCATGAACTTTTCCAGCACCTGCTCAACCTCTTCGCGTGGTACTGGCTTCATCGACGCCATGACAATCCCTAGGCGCTGCACCTCTTTCGGTGACAAATGCTTCATCACTTCAGCCGCCTCGTCTTCACCGAGCGCCAGCATCAAGATTGCACTTCTGGTTAATCCCTGGTCACTCATGCACTACTTCTCCGCGGAGGTCCAGCTGGACACAACATTAGCCACCATACGTGGGTTATCTTTCGCTACCTGTTTTGCCGCTTGCAGGGTCTGGTCCAGACCACCCGGTAATGCTGTCGCATCACCACTCAAGGTCACCAAGGTATCATCCCCTTCTGCACCGGTGGCGCCTGCAATAGGCAGTCCGTCAGGGCCGGTCAGTGCGGCCGCACCTGCAGCCAGCGCTTGCTCTTTCTTGTCAGCACCGGTCAGTTTGTTGGCCATTGGTTTGAGCAGTTTTTTGTAAACCATCATCAACACAATCACCCCTGCCAGAAAACGCAAGGCATCTTTACCATACTCAATCACCAGTGGATCTTTCCACAATGGTGGCTCCACCAGCTTGTCCTGTGCTTCGGCAATAAACGGGGTGTTGACGACAGAAATCGTATCACCACGCTCTTTGTTAAAGCCCATGGCTTGCATGGCGAGGTCACTCACTTGCTGCTTCTCGGCATTGCTCAAGGCACGATAAGTCGTTTTACCAGTGCTATCAACCACAGGGATATGATTCACCACCACCGCAACGTGCAGGCGCTTGATACCGCCTTTAGCTTGCTGGATGTAGCTGACTGTTTTATCCAGCTCGTAGTTGGTCGTGTTATCTTTTTGGGTATTTTGTGGTGGTGCTGGTGCAGCAGCAGGCGGCGCATTTTCACCAGGCGCTTGCGCACCCGGGGCATTAATCGGTGCAGTAGACTCACCTGGTGGCTGGTTAGACAAAGCACCAGGTACTGCGCCATTACTGCCGCTGGCATTTTGTGACTCATGGCTTTGCGCACTGCGAATCGCCATATCATCAGGTTTGGTATTGGGTTTGTATGACTCGTTGGCTTGTTCAGTCATAGAGAAATCAATCTCTGCACTGGTTTCGGCGTGCACATTCTTGGCACCAACGATAGGGGTAATAATCGACTCCACGCGGCGGGCAATGCTGCTCTGCATATTTTCCACGTAAGCCATTTGCTCCGGATCCAGGCCGTTTTGTTTGACCTTGTTGGTCGTGTCAGACAACAAATTACCGTTCTGGTCGACCACAGTCACATGGTCTGCAGACAAGTTAGGGACGCTACTAGCGACCAGATGAACCACCGCTGCGACTTGCTGACCGTCAAGACGACGACCATTATGCAGGTTTAATAACACCGAGGCCGTTGGGTATTGTTGCTCGCGCACGAATACGCTTGGTTTTGGAATCGCTAAATGGATACGGGCGGCCTGCACAGCAGAAATGGACTGGATACTACGTTCGAGCTCGCCTTCCAGGCCACGCTGGAAGTTGACTTGCTCCACAAACTGCGACACACCAAACTTCTGGTTTTCCAGTAATTCGAAGCCGATATTGCCGCCTTTTGGCAAGCCTTGTGCGGCTAATTTCAAACGCACCTGATGCACCTGGTCAGCAGGGACCAAAATCGCATTGCCGCCTTCAGCAAACTGATAAGGGACACTTAACTTGTCGAGCTCAGCGACAATGGCGCCACCATCTTTGTCGGCAAAGTTGGAGAACAAGACGCGGTAATCCGGCTTCTGACTCCACAGCCAGAACACAATCATCACGGCAACCACGGCCGCAATACCTGCGACCAATAGCAGCTTCTGTCCGAGTTGACCAAACATATTCGGTGTACCGTTGGACTCACCAGTTGATGTAAGTAAGGCAGCGTCAGCAGCCATCTGAACCTCCATGTTTACTACCGCAGGCTTTCTGAATTTAGCGCCCGATCCGGGTTGGCTGACTCAAAAACACCTTTTTGAACTCGAATGCGTTTTAAGGACACACTCACATGGATCACATTATGCGCTTACTGTTTATTTTCAAATTGGCAAATAAGACGGATTAATGTTGCCTATTTTACAAAGCACCCGGTAGCACAGAATGCTAAAGTGTCTACCATGACAATTAAGGGCTTAATCTGCCCAGACGATGAAAGGAGCCCACCATGAACGCAGGCGGTATTGATGCACAACGCATCTCGTCCATGCTGGCACAATTGCGTGCTGCCGCTCAAAAACCTGAAGGTTTGGGTAGCGCGGCCATCGCAAATCCAGTGCAGAAAACCAATGCAGCGGCCCCGACCAGCCAGGTCAGCTTTAGCGATGCATTGAAAGCCTCACTGGACCAGGTCAACAATATGCAACTGCAATCAGAAAAACTGGGGCAGGACTTTGCCATGGGTAATGACAATGTCAGCCTGTCTGATGTCATGATTTCTGGCCAGAAAGCCAATATCGCTTTCCAGGCCACGGTGCAGGTGCGTAATAAACTGGTCACCGCCTACCAGGACATGATGAACATGCAAGTCTAAAACGGCATATCCTGCATCAACTGCCTACACAGCAGGCGGCTCCCGCGTTTCCCCCTGCTCTAATTGATATAACCATGCCAGGATCTCGGCGATCGCCTGATACAACTGCGGCGGAATATGGGCATCCAGTTCTACCTGCATCAACAGGCTCAACAAGGCCTGCGACTCATGCACATACACCTCATGTTCTTTCGCCAGCGCAATAATGCGCTCAGCCAGTAAACCATTGCCTTTGGCAACCACGCGTGGCGCCAGATCACCGGCTTCATAAGCCAGGGCGACAGCAGACTGTGTATACAGTTTATCCTGCTGCATACTGCCGCCTGTCTTGCGCCGTGTCATCCTGGCTAATCTGTAAAGACTCCAGTTTTAAACCCGCAGACTGCAAACTCATGGCCAACTGACTACGACCAGACTGCATCTCTTTCAAAGCCTTGGCATCTTCCGGTTCAACACGTACGCTGAAACGTCCGTTAACCATGGTGATCTTGACTGACACCTCACCCAGGCGCGGCAAATGCAAGGTCAGGTCGCTCTGCAAACTGTTCAACACCGGCTCGTCTGACGAATGGGCCGAGTTCTCCTGCTCATTCACTTGCCATTGCATGGTTTGCCCTGGCCACACCTCGCCATGCCACACGACGCGCTGCTGTTCCAGCACCTGTAACTGTTGCGCGACCATCTCGGGCGGCACCAGGCCGGGTTTGTTTTGTGGCTCCTGCAATAACTGGTGCCAGGGCCGGCTTCCCAGTGTCGCCTCTTTCAGGTGCGACTCATAAAACAGGCCAGAGCTATCCAGCGCATGTTTCAGGTCTTGTGCCAGTACTTGTGGTTTTTGCGGGCTATGACTGACCACGGTTTGCGCTTGCAAAGCAGTGGTTTGTTGCTGAAATTCAGAAGAGCTTAGCCAGCGTTGCAAATGCTTGGCCGGGCTACTTAGCTCAACCAGGCTGGCTTGGCCAGCCGCTGTTTTCACCATGTCCTGCAGATGTTCGCCATGATCGGACTGTGACATATCTGTCAGCAAGGCGGTCTCAGCCAAGTGTGCTGTGCCGGTGTTGGCCTGGCTATTGCCTGGCTGCACACCCCATTTCACTTGCGGCAGGATCTCTTTGCCTGCACCTTGCTGCGCCAGGCCCATAAACTGCATATGCAGGGTTTGCTGTTGTGCCAGGTGGGCAGGCAACTGCATCTGTACCGTTGTTGGTGCTTGATTAGGAAGTTGGATTTGAACCTTGAACTGTGCCAGTTCTGAGGCTTTGGCGGCCCCTGTTTCTTTTTGCAGAATCAGGCCGGTAAACTGCATGCCAGGCCGCATGCGCTCCCATAAAGGGGCTTCAGACTGCGTGCCTTCGACCGGCATGATCGAAGAAACTGCACGCAAGCTCTCTGTTTCACTCGCGATAATACGTTGTGAGAGAACTTGCGGAATCGGTAACATCTATATCACGTCCGGGGGGATGCGCGCATGTAATTGCGCATCAAAGATCATATCGGTGATGCGGTGCATCACCGGATAGAGCAAATTCCTGATTTCACCATCATCAGCCAAAATCTTCTGCACCAAGGCCTGTTTACGGGCATTGAGTTCTGGTGTCAGTGCCTGAGACTCCAGACGCATGGTTTGCTCCAGGCTTTTGACCACTTCGAGTTTAAGCATATAGGACTGCTCCAGCTCGGTGACTTTTTCCCAGGCATCCTTGCGTGCCGCAATCAACATCTGCTCCATCAGTTTTGCGGCAGATTCGTAAGTATTAATCAGTGCTTGTGACATCTTAGGCTCCGGCAGTGGCCAAACGGTTAACTTGCCCCATCTGTTGCAATTCATTTGTTTTCTGGGCGACCATCTGGCCCAAAGACATATCCGCTTGCACTGGACGCGCCATGGCTGACTTTTCCAGTGTTTCCCACGCGCTCTTTAATTCCATCAGTAAATGTTGAATTTCTTGTACTTTTTTCGCATCCTGACGCACGCTGGCTTCCATCAGCGTACGTGTCATGTATTGATAAAGCTGGTCCAGATTTTGCGCAATGTTGCCACCGGCACGCTTGTCCAGGCAGGCACGTAAGCCGCTATCGACGATAGTCACTGCTTGTGTCAGGTACTCGCCTTTTTTTGCAATATCGTGCTGTGCCATCGCTTGCTGGGCATGAATGCAGGCTGAAATTGCACCGTCATACAGCATAACGATCAGTTTCAACGGGCTGGCATCCACCACACCGGTTTCCAACCCTACGCTTGCATAAGCATTAACACCTAATTTTTTCATCCCGAACATTTTTGACTCCTGAATTCTGCTTTAAAGCGTATGGTTTACGATAATTTGCCAGCCGCTCGCTACAGACATCTACCGCTTCAACTAACTGTTAGCGCTAATCGCGGCCAGTTGTGAAGTCAGGTTACTGCTGGTGCTCTGTAAGCTACTGAGCAGTGCATCCAGTTTTGCGTACTGGGCGCGGTAACGTGCTTCAATTGCAGGCAGCTTGGCACTTATATCATCGGCCTTTTTGTTCAAATCTTTAATGGAACTTGAAATACCATCTGTTTTTGTGGTCAATGCGCCTTCGCTATCCAGCCAGCCGTCCAGCAAGCTGCTGAGCTCCCCTGCCAGGCCCTTGCTGAAGGTCACCGTGCCACGACTGCCTGTCGCAGTACCTGTGACGCTCAATTGCAGGCCATAACTGGCATTACCGCTGGCGCCAGTCAGAATAGAGCCGGTCGTAATCGCCGTCACACCATTGATCGTGCCGTTGGCATTCACCCCATTACCGCCTAATTGCGTGATATTCACCGCATAGGTACCCGAGGCCGTGTCATCCTTGCTACTGACAAAAGTCACTTGCGGATCGGTGGACGTCGCCGATGGTGAAAACAGCTTTGCCACATCACTAACGTTATTGGTGACAGCTTTTTGCAATTTAGTGCTATCCAGCGACAAGGACCCATCAGAACCCATGGTGACCCCAATGTCGGTCAACGTTTTATAGGTTGTGGCAGTGGGCGAGGATGCGGACAACATGGATTTCAATTTGACCATGATGTTGCGTGCCGTCGAATCACCGAGTAAGGCCCCATTGGAGCTAGACCCTGCCGATACGAACTTGGTCAGGTTGCGCATGCTAGTATTCAATGCGTTATAAGCATCGACAAAGCTTTGTACCGAGGCTTGTATCGTATCGGTATCGGTGCTGACACTTAGCGTATTGCTGGCCGAAGTGACCGACTTCAACGTCAGAGTCACCCCCTGGATTACATCAGACACCGTATTGCTGGATTTACTGATGCTCATGCCATCCACGGTCAGCAAGGCATTCTTCGCCGCCGTCATTTGCGTCATATTATTGCTGCTGGCCAAGGGGTCGTAGGCTAATGCAGACAGCCCGCCAGTATCCGTATTGTTACCATCATCATCTGCCACCGATATTTTGAGGCTATTCACCTCGCCGGTGTCTTTAGACGTAATCACCAGGCGATTACCGGTCCCATCATTGACAATAGAAGCCGAGACAGACGCATTTTTTGCATTGATCGCATCACGGATACCTGCCAGCGTATTGTTGCTGCTGGTGATATCGATGGTGATATCGGACTTATCGCCATTGGCTGTAAATGAAGCAGGCGTCGCGCCAGCTGCTGCCGTATAGGTACCAAAAGAGATCGTAATTTTGCCGGTGCCGACGATGTCGGTGGCACTGCTGTAAGCCGAAGTGGCCAGTTTTTGTGAAGTCGCCAGCTGGCTGACCGTCACATTGTAGTTACCGAGAACGGCTGTGCCATTCGCAGTTGCGCTGATACTGGTGCTGTCACTGGCGGTGACGGCTTGCGCATTAAACTTGGCTGCGGTAGCCAGTTTATCAACGGCCGTTTGAAAAGTGCTTAAGCCGCTTTTCAGCGTGCTGTACGCGGAGAGCTTGGTATTGTAAGACGATATTTTGGTTTTAATATCGGTAATGGGTTGCTGTTCCGCCTGCATCTGCGCCGTGACTAATGAGTCAATAGGCAGGCCAGATGCGCCAGTAGAGGATACAATCGATGCCATTTCTTAATCTCCCAACCGAATTAAAACGCAATATCAGGCTGTCTGTCGTACCACCAGCCCGCGTAATTTATCCAGCGTTTTACTGATGGCCAACACCTCTTCATTGGGAATTTGGCGTAATACCTTTTGTGTTTCGGTATCCACCACTTTCACAATGATGCGGTCGCTGTCATCATCGATAGAAAACTCTATCGTTTGTAACGCTGGTGCTACATACTCATTTAACTTTTTGACTGCACCGCTAATCGCAGCTTTGTCATTCACATCGGCCGTCACTTTATCCGCAGCTGATTCAGCATATTTCACCAGTTTCAAGCTACTGGCTGCCTGTACACCCTGCAAACTGCCACCTACACCATTTATAGATGAGTCACTCATGATGTTGCTCCTTTTACCTAGGCCAAATCCACAGGGTCTAGGCCTGTGGATTTAGCGTTACCGTGTGATGTATTAACCTCTCAGCAATGTCATCACTTGGTTAGGCAACTGGTTCGCTTGAGCCAGCATCGCAGTACCAGCTTGTTGCAGAATCTGTGCACGTGTCATCTTGGCTGTTTCTGAAGCGAAGTCAGCATCAGTGATACGTGACTTGGCAGCAGACATGTTCTCAGACGCTACGCCCAGGTTGCTTACTACTGAAGCAAAACGGTTTTGGTAAGCACCCAATGTCGCACGGCTAGTGTTTACAGCAGTCAATTGTGCGTCAATCGCAGTAATCGCATCTGATGCAGCATCTGCTGAAGACAGGGAACCAGACAGAGAAGCCGCTGAAACAGAAGACACACTAATGGTATCGCCACTGTCTGCACCAATCTGGAAGTTGTAACCTGCACCGAATGCTGCCTGGCCGTTAAACTTGGTCGCTGTACTCAAGCGAGTCAATTCTGACTTCAGTTGAGAAAATTCTGTATCCAGGTTTGCACGGTCACCAGAGCTGTAAGAACCGTTGGCTGCCTGTACAGCCAGTTCACGCATACGTTGTAATGAGTCAGTTGCGCTGCTCAAACCACCTTCTGCAGTTTGCAAGAAAGAGATCGCATCGTTAGCGTTACGTGTTGCAACATCCATACCGCGAACTTGTGAGTCCATACGTGTTGCAATCGCCATACCAGCCGCATCATCTTTAGCGCTGTTAATACGCAGACCAGAAGACAAGCGTTGAATAGAAGTATTCAGGCTGCTTTGTGAAGCGTTTAAGTTACGTTGTGCATTCAAGGATGCCAAGTTGGTGTTAATTACTGAAGCCATGTTAAATCTCCTTTAGAGTCGTATACCCAGTTAAGTGTCAAATCGTCATGTTACTTTCAACGTTGATCGCTATTTACCACTTAATGTTTGCTATCTAGCGTTGTTAGTTGTGTTATCGACCGCTTACGAAATTTCTTTAATACTTCTTGCAAATTTCTTTTTTCGATCAATCATGCACTTGAAACTATTTACGACCCCTCCACCAAAATCTTTAGCCTTCTATCAAGAACTGCACAAAATTGTTTATACCAATCTATTTTATAAAAAGATGTGCCGTGACCATTAACCGAGCTAAATAGAGAATCTGTCTTAATTCTGCTTTTAAAGCACAGCTGTTTTCCACCCCTTCCATGACCGCTGTATCACACAAGATATAAGGCCGGTTTTCCGCGTTTATCTGCAAATCATTCTTAGGCATTGCCAACGATAATCAGGCTATCCAATTCGCATACCTTATATAAGGTATCCAAAAGACTACGAAGGAGTTTTGCATGGCATCCGTTTATGTAGGTATGACCGTAGACATTCTGCACCATGGCCATATCAATATTATTGAGCAGGCCAGAAAGTACGGCGACGTCACCATCGGCCTGTTATCAGACGCAGCGGTTGCAGACCATAAACGCCTGCCCTATCTGACGTATGAGCAACGCAAACAGATCGTCGAGAATATTCGCGGCGTGGTCAATGTGGTGCCGCAAGAAGAATGGGACTATGCGCCCAACCTGCTCAAATACAAACCAGACATCATGGTGCATGGCGACGACTGGCTGGAAGGCCCGCTGGTGCCCTACCGTGACCGTGCACGTGCCGCATTGGCCGAGTATGGCGGCCACCTGATCGAGATTCCTTATACACGTGGCGTGTCTTCGAATGAAATGCTCGGCCAGATCCAGGCCCTGGGTACCACGCCGGATATCCGCCGCCGTACCTTGAAGAGATTGCTGACGGTGAAACCGATTTCACGTTTTATTGAGGCGCATAATCCGATCTCCGCCCTCATTGCCGAACATGTGACGGCGCAACGTAATGGCAAAACCTGCCAGTTCGACGGTTTCTGGTCTAGCTCACTGACCGACTCTACCGCCCGCGGCAAACCCGATATTGAAGCGGTTGAGATCAACAGCCGCCTGTCTAATATTAATGACATCTTTGATGTCACCACCAAACCTTTAATTATGGATGCCGACACCGGCGGCAAACTGGAGCACTTTGAACTCAATGTGCGCAGCATGGAACGCCTGGGTATTTCCGCCACCATTATTGAAGACAAAATTGGTTTAAAAAAGAATTCCTTATTTGGCAATGAAGTGCCGCAATTGCAGGACGAGATTGAGCCTTTCTGCGAAAAAATCATGGCAGGCCGCGCCGCACGTGTGAGTGATGACTTTATGGTGATTGCGCGTATTGAAAGCCTGATCCTAGAAAAAGGCATTGCTGATGCAGTTAAACGCGCACAAGCTTACGTAGGCGCGGGCGTCGATGGCATCATGATCCACAGCCGCCAGAAAGCACCGGACGAAGTGTTTGAGTTTGCCAAAATTTTCAAATCCGAATTCCCAACCATTCCCTTAGTCTGCGTCCCCACCAGTTACAACAAAGTGACTGAGGAAGAACTGGCCGCACACGGCTTTAACCTGGTGATTTATGCCAACCATATGATGCGTGCCGCCTATCCGGCCATGCAGAATGCCGCCATGGAAATCCTCAAAAATGGCAGGACCGCAGAAATCGAAGCCAGCCTGATGTCAATTAACGATGTGCTGGAACTGATTCCAGGCACTAAATAACCGTAACCAGATAAGCGGAGTATTCTGATGATACATGCCGAGGATTTTTTAAACGCCTTGCAAAGCGAACAAGTACAGTTTTTTGCTGGCGTGCCCGACTCACTACTCAAAGAATTGTGTGCCTGCTTTTCAGACACCCTGGCTACCGGCCAGCATGTGATTGCCGCCAATGAAGGTGGTGCGATTGGTTTGGCCATTGGCCACTACCTGGCAAGCAACCAACCGGCGCTGGTCTATATGCAAAATTCCGGCCTGGGCAATGTGGTGAACCCGATTGCGTCACTGGCGGATCCACAGGTGTATGGCATTCCTATGTTATTGGTCATTGGCTGGCGCGGAGAGCTGAATGCGCATGGCGAACAGATCCATGATGAACCGCAGCATGTCAAACAAGGCCAGATTACTCTGTCACAACTTGACGTGCTCGGCTTGCCTTACCAAGTGATGGCTGATGACATAGACAGCGCCCATGCGCAAATCCAAACATTGTTACAGCAGGCGATGACACGTCAGGGCCCCGTCGCACTGGTGGTACGCAAACAAAGCTTTGCGCCGTATAAACCAGTAAAAACAACAGCAGCCCCCGCCTCTGCCCTGGCAGGTAAATTGCCCGTGCTGGAAAGCCGTGAGCACATGATTGGGCAGATTGTGTCAGCCTTGCCACAAGACGCTGCCGTGGTGGCAACCACCGGCATGGCCTCACGTGAACTGTTTGAGCTGCGCAAAGCGCAACAGGCCGGACATGGCCGCGATTTTCTCACCGTGGGTGGCATGGGCCACGCCTCACAAATTGCCTGCGGCATTGCACTGGCACAGCCAGACCGGCAAGTGATCTGCATTGACGGTGATGGTGCCATGCTGATGCATATGGGCAGCCTGACCATCAGTGCCCAGCAATCCAATCTGCTGCATATTGTGTTGAATAATGGCGCGCACGACTCTGTGGGTGGCCAGCCAACCGTGGCCGCGCAACTCACACTCTCAGACATTGCCAGTGCTGCCGGCTATGCACAGGTCTACAGTGTGTCTGGCGCAGAATCATTAAACACAGTGTTGCAACAAACCTTAGCCAGCGGCAAAAGCAGCTTTATTGAAGTACTGTGCCGCAAAGGCGCACGGGCTGACCTGGGGCGGCCGACGCGTACCCCGGCACAAAACAAACAGGACTTTATGCAGTTTTTAACCGAGGTGGAATATGCCTGACACCACCATACACGCGCATGTCACCACGCAAAATCAACACAAGGTATTGTTTACCGCTGGCCCGGCCAGTTTACTGGAAGAAAACCTGCTTGGCCTGCGACCATGCTTTGGACGCGGTGACCAGGATTACAGCCAAGTCGAAGATGTGGTTTTGAGCGCCCTCAAGACCATGACTGACCATGCCCATATTGCACGGCTACAAGGCTCTGCCAGCCTGGCACTCGAAATTGCCAGCCTGAACTTTCTATACGGCAAGGTGTTGGTGATAGACAGTGGTTATTACGCACAACGCCTGGTCAGCTTTGCACAAATGGCTCAACGCAATGCTGGCGAGGTGTCATTAGTCACCGTCTGCGACTGGCAACAATTGGCAAACGTGACTGGCCACTATGACTGGGTCGTCGCCTGCTATACCGAAACCAGTGCCGGTTTATTGTTACCGATTGCAGACTTGCGTGCCCTGGCTGACCGTGTCGGTGCACAACTGATGCTGGATGCCACCGCTTCTATCGGCCTGGAAAATGACCATGGCCTGGCCGATGTGATTGCCTATAGCTCCTGCAAAGGCTTGTTTGGCCTGACCGGCGCCTCTTTTATTGCTTTCCACCAATCGCCCAGACACGCGGTCGATTCGTTTTATCTGAATCTGGCCACGCATCTGGAACGCCGCATGACGGGCCCTTACCATGCCATCGCCTCTTTGTATGAGGTCTTGCCCAAGCATGATGACTTGCGTGAAGCGGTGTTTATCAACAAGGCACAGATGCTGAAAAAGATTGCTGCTTATGCGACTCACCCGGTGAACTACCAACCAGTACTATGTACCTGGGTTGACGCCAAGGTCAGTAGCCAGCATGCACGTGCTGTACTGTATCAACCACGCGGCATCAGCCGCGGCAGTGTCGTTTGCCACTTGGGCGAAGCACACCTGGGCAGCACGGCACGCGGCGCCATTCTTGATTTACTGGAGCTACAGCCATGACGCAGCCACAAAAGCGCATTATGGTCGATATGTCCGCCACGCTGATCCATCACGGCCACGTGCGCCTGTTAAAAGCCGCCAGGCAATTGGGCCATGTAGTGGTGGCCTTGACCACCGACGAAGAGATTCGTGCCAAAAAAGGCTATGAGCCTGAGCTGGATTATGCCGCGCGTGCAGAAGTGCTACTAGCCATGCGTGACGTGGATGAAGTAGTGCCCAGCCCCTGGCTGCTTGATGAAGCCTTTTTACAGCAACACAATATCGACCTGCTGGTACATGGTCACGATAACAGCAACCCGATTGCCGCAGACAAATTACATATCCTGCCGCGCACCGAAGGCATCAGCAGCACTCAATTGCGTGCCCGTGTACTAAAAGCCATCAGTCAGAAAATGGAAGCGAACACATGAGTAACCTTTGGCAACAGATTTGGGAAAAGCGCACCCTGCAACCGCAACATGCCATCACACTGGATACCTTGATTGCCCTCGATGGTTTTGACAGTGGTGCAGGCAAAATCAACCCAGCAGACTGGCAGGAATATACCCGCCGCATCAGTGACAAACTAGGACTAAAGTCTGGAGATTCTGTATTTGAAGTCGGTTGTGGCGCCGGCGCGTTTTTATATGCCTTACGTCAGCAACATACCCTGACTGTGGGCGGCCTGGATTACGCTGCCGGGCTGATTGAAGCCGCACAACAAGCCATGCCTGATGGCGACTTCCAGGCACAAGCTGCACAAACCATGGCCACTGATCCGCAATATGATTTTGTGATTGCCAACAGCGTCTTTCATTATTTTGATGAAGCCATGGCCGCCGAAGTGCTCCAGGCCATGTGGCAAAAAGCCAAGGTGGGCATAGCAATCCTCGATATTCCGCATGCAGCCACCCGCGAAGCCTGCGAGCACGCACGTCGCGATGCGCTGACCATTGCCGAATATGAAGAAAAATACCGTGGCTTGCACCACACTTATTACACCCCGGAGTGGTTCAGCCAGCAATTGCCGGAAAAACCACAGCAGGTATTTGAAAGCTGTGTGCCCAATTACGCACAAAGCCAATATCGTTTCAGTGTTATTTTCACCAAACGCTTGCATGGATAGACCATCATGACAACTACCAACTCACACCAGCCCGTGTTCACTTTCTTTTATACCGACAATTGCGAGCGCCAGGCCTTGGCGCCGGTCGCCGATGAGATCGCCAGCAGAGGCTATGCCATTCAATGGAGTACCAATTCCAAGCAATATGCCGAGGTCGGTGTGTATTGCGAACATGCGTGCAAACCGAATGCCGGATTTTCAGTGATTTTGCTGCATGACCTGGCGCAGCGCCATGATATCTGGCCGCACTTCTGGCATCACGAGCCATGGTCAGCCTTTGATATCGGCGTTATACCAGGCCCAGCCTGGGTTGAGCGCTGGCAAACGCAAGCCAATTTCAAACAAGCGCAGCCAAAACTGGGCATGTTTGACCTGGGTTGGCCCAAAGCCGACCTGGTCTACCGCAATCAGGAAACCTTCAAGCAGGAAGCACAAAAGCTGCGTGAGCAACTAGGACTGAAATACGAGCATTCCATTCTCTATGCGCCATCATGGGAAAACCATGGCAAACAGGATGAGTTTGTCCAAGCACTCAAAGACTTGCCGGTCAACCTGCTGCTGAAACAGGCCCCATGGTCAGACAAATACCGCTGGGTACTGAATAACATTGACGAAATGGATGCATTGCATAGAAACTGCGCCGACAACGTGTATGTGGTCGATCGCGAAGTCAGCATCATGTATTGCCTGGGTTTGGCCGACGTCATGGTGTCAGATGAGTCCAGCGTGCTGACAGAAGCCTTGCTGCTGGATGTGCCTGGTATTGCCGTCACCGACTGGTTGATTCCGGACACTAACCCGCCGCGCCCGGCCAGTGTGCCTTATGACTATGTGATTAAAACCGTCAAAGCTGATTTACGCCGCACGGTTGAAGACGTACTGCAAAACGCCGCTGTCTATCAACAACAGATCACCGAGAACAAACAACATCAATTTGCCCACCTGGGCCAAAGCGCAACCTTGATTGCGGATAATATTCTCGCCGCACTGTCAGGCGCGACAGAATTACCTACGCCAGCCATCAAATCTCAGGTAGAAATTGACCGCAATACCTATCACTACGCCGAGAAACTGGCCGCCGAAGGGGATATGAAGTTATCGACACAAGTCATGCTGGAGCTGATTAAAAAAGAAAGTTGCTGCTGGGAGCCCTACAATGACCTGGGCACCTTGTTAGTCAGCCAAGGCCAGTTTGAAGATGCAGAACTCTTGCTGGAAAAAGCCGTGTTACTGGCGCAAGAGAATCCAGCTATTCCACTCAGCAACCTGACTGAAGTCTATTGCCTGCAACAAAAGGCTGACAAGGCCTTGTTAACGCTGGCCAAACTCAGCAAATATACGCCAAATCCGGTCGGCTCTATCCCGCATATCCGCCGTTGCATGGAAACTATGTTTTAAATAATTCAGTGTTTTAAACAATTCAACACGCTCACTTAAAAGATCCGGCCACTGTATAGTCGCCGGATTTTTATTGCCAGCCGTTTTCTATCGACAACAAAAAAGCATGCACATCGCTGTGCATGCTTTGGTATTGATACGCCCCGTGTTACGTAAACAGCTGACGTACCGGCAACTCTGCCCGGGTAAACTCGGCGGTCAAGCCATTCACTACATGCTCAGGCACGCCTTGTGTCATATTTTGCAGGCGGTTAAACACGCTGATAAACGCTTGTAACTGGTCATCGCGGTAGTGATAGCCACTCAATTCCAGCACTGCCAGCGTCAAGCTGCCAATATTAGTTGGCGTGCTGGCGTGGGGTTTGCCGCAACTACGCACACGATGCAGGGTAAGGAACAGACCTCGCAAGGCCACGAAAGCCACTGGTAATGGAATGGCAAAATCCCACTCCAGGTCAAAGAAATGGCCCTGCCCAGCTTTGTCCATCACAAAGTTGGTTGGTGTGGCATCAAAATACTGAGAAGGCAACAAGGCAGAATAGCCTGCAAACTCTGGCAAGGTTTTGCCACCGGTCAGCGCTGCGGCTTCCAGGCCTTGCAACCAGGGTGCAGCCCATGCCGCCAGGTCTTCCACGCGCCAACCAGGACGGTTCATCAACTGCGTCAGTTTATCCATCCACAACTGGCCGCCATGGTAAGGCGCATGCTCCCAATCTGCCTGCAACAATTGCGCCGTTTCGCCGGTATTACGTGTACGCGTTGCCAGCCCTTGTGCATCATGCACAAACTGGGTTTCCTTGCTAAACACGGCCTGGCGCTGGCAACCATAATGCGCTGCCAATACGTCCGGATGCAATTTGCCAGCCTGGCGCTGCGGATACGCAACAAACATAAATGAGTTGGCGACATCTTCCACCAGGTTATTACGCGCAATCACCTGCCAGGCATTTTCCAGTGAGAATGTCGGGTGACGCGGCGATTGCCTGTCATGCACCACCGAGCCTGCCGCGAGAGCGCCCACATCCCAGCCTGCCGCACGATGGGCCTGGTTAAAGCCTTCCGGGTAAATCACGCTAACGGGTGTTTTGTAATCTGGCAGCGGCACATACAACTCTGTGGTTTCAAAACCGGCACTGCGGATCAAGGCATCCAGCTCTACGCGGCCAAATGTGATCGGGCTGGTGCTGCTGTAAGAATCATTAATGCCATACATCGCCTGACCCATATGGTCTTCAGGCGCACCGCAGAAATACTTGAGGCCGAGCTGGTTTTCAATTGCCACAATCAGCATGCCGTCTTCTTTGAGGAAAGACTTGGCGGTTTGCAGCAAGAAACGCAAAGGATCGGCTTCTTTCACATAGACCTGCGCATACTCAAGCACGCCGATCAAGGTCACGACATCAAACTTCTCGTCAGTTTCAAACGCTTGGATCAGGTCAGAGTAAATCGTCACATTGTTGAGATCGGCACAACGTTGGCCGATGACACGCGCACGGTTCGGGCTGCCTTCCAATGCCACCACTTCGCCGCCCAGCTCACCGAGAAAACGCGTAATCGCGCCACAACCAGCGCCCAACTCCAGTACCTTACCGTTGGCAATTTTGTCCGCAAACGGGCGCAGCAAATTGGCGCGCTGTGAGGTCAGGTGGTAATAGCTCGGCCAGTCGGTGGCTTTGGCTGCCAGTTCGCTGGAGAATACGCTTTTGTCACGTGACTGGCGAATCATGTCATATAAACGTTGCTCGGCATTACCCACATCCTGGTAGCCAAAAGCCTCGGTCTGCGCACGCTGATAGAAGTTATCTTCAGTACGGTAGATATAAGGCCCTTTGCGCACGACATCAGCGGCAACCGCTGGCTGGCTGTATTGGCGTTGCAGTGCATCGGCATCAGCTGCGGCCAGGCCATTCTGGCGGGCAAAAGTGATCACATCCAGCACTTCATTTTTGGGCGCGGTCAGCGACAGTTCACCAATATAGGCTTGCCAGTACGCAGGCTGCTGCGGTGCCAGGATCACGGCTTGCTCCAATAGCGGTAATACCTCTTCGGCCTTGCCCGCTTGCTGCGCCAATAGTCCTAACTGGAAATACGTCGCTGCATGCTTGTCATCAATACGCAAGATTTCCTGATAAAAGCTCATTGCTTGTGCCAGGTCGCCTTTTTCCTGCATTTGCAGCGCCAGCTGAAACACTTCAGCAATCGAATCGTGCAGCGCATTAGCCTGTGCAGTTTGTGGGTTAAGTGTTGTATTCATAGAGATACCTTTATCAGAGGGTTCAGTCGCGTCCGGCGCAACAGAAGATTCTTTCAGCGTTAAAGAAGGAATAGCAAAACTGCTTGCGGCCTGCTCCTGGCACCAGCGTTGCCACATCTGGCGCATTGCCTGTGACAAAGCCTGCGCCAATGGTGCCGCTTGTGCCAGCGGTGACTGCGTAAAACGGGTGCGCATATTGGCGCGTAAATCAGCCAGTGCCGACAGGTCAGACAACACATGCGCGGCCTGTTGTAGATATTGCTGTGGGTTGGCCGCGACCCAGTCGGCCAGATCAAGATGCTGCATCAAGGCCATGGCACCGCGGCTGGCCAGGCGATCACCTGCCACGCATAGCGTAGGCACACCCATCCACAAAGCATGCGCGGTGGTGGTCACGCCATTAGACGGGAAAGTATCCAGGCAAATATCCACCAAATGATATTGCTGCAAATAGCTCAGCATATCGGTGCGGGCATAAAACGATAAGCGGTCGGCGGAGATACCTGCTTCGGCAAACCATTGCTCCACATGCGTGCATGCGCCCGCTTCTGCCATACCGCCTAATACCATGCGGCTGGCAGGCGTGGCCTGCATGACAGCAGCCCATTGCTGCACGGTAGCCTGGGTAATTTTATTGGGGCGGTTAAAGCAGCCAAAAGTCACATAACCATTGCTGAGCGCAGGCAAAGCATTGATGGCCGGTGCTTGCGGATGCGGCACAAATGGCGCATTCACCGGTAACTGCACGAGCTGCTCGGTAAACTGCTGGTCAAACTCCCCGGCAGGTAACAAGGCATTATCAGCCAGGTAATAGTCTATGGATGTCAGTCCGGTGGTATTCAAATACCCCAGCCAGCTTGCCTGCACTGGGGCAGGTTTCCGGGCAAAGGTCAGCAGGCGGTTACCGGAGGTGTGGCCGGACAAGTCGATCAGGATATCAATCTGATCTTGCCTGATAGTCTCTGCCAGCGCTTCGTCAGAAATATTGGAAACCACGCGCCATTGTTTGAAATACTGGCGCATCTCCGCCGAGACATCGTCTTCCAGCGCATAATTAGCATAAGCAAATAAAGCCAATGAGCTATCTTGGGCCAGCGCAGGTAACAAAGGCAGCAGGAAATGTGCCACTGAATGCGCACGCAAATCGCCAGAAACAAAGCCTACGCGTAACGGACGTTGTGCATCGCGCGTATTGCCATGAAGCTGCCAATGCGGTTTTAACGGTGCTTCATACAGGGCGGCATACGCGGTATGCGCTTGTAACAAGGCATCGTTATCCACCTGCGCTGCATGCGTCATGCAAAACAGCAGATTGCTGAAGCAATCGGCATATTGCGGCTGTAATATCAGCGCCTGTTTAAACTGCTTGATCGCTTCATCCACTTCGCCCAGGTCTTTGAGCACAATACCCAGATTGTTATACGCCGCAGCATAGTCAGGTTTCAGGTGTATGGCCTGGGCAAAGGCATCTGCGGCTGCCGTGAGGTCATTTTGTGCCTTGAGCACCAACCCATAGTAGCAATGCTCTTCAGCGCTTTGATTATTCAGCACCAGCGCTTTGCTGGCCGCTACGCGGGCATCTTTCTTCTGGATCATCAATACGTCAGACAACATTTTCCAGCCACTTAACCAGGCAGGATATTGCTGTAATAGCGTGTCTAGCTCACGTTCCATCTGCGCATATTGCTGTTGCTCAAACAAGGCCAGCAATGCCTGTTGTGCTTGATCTGATGGCTGCGCTGGCGCAAGCGATGGCAACTGCCAGTCTTGCATCAATGTTTGCAAGGGTTGTGTATGCTGGCCGCTGTTAACGGCTTGCGCCAATACCTGTTCCAACTCAGCTGTCGCACCACTGTGTTTGAGTGCCGTCAGGTAGCTGCTTAACAACTGCCACTGCGTTGGCGCCAGCGCATAAGCCTGCGCCAGCAAGTGCAATGCTTCTGCTGGCTGTTGGCTCTGCCAGTAAATCAAACCCAGATTATGCGTAGCGAGTGCATGCTGTGCATCTACGGCCAGAATCTCCTGGTATAGCTGTTTCGCGGTATTTAAATCGCCTTGCTGTTGCGCTTGTGAAGCCTGGTCAAATACCTCGGCCATTGCGTCCTGCAAGGCCGTGGACGCTGGCTGCTGTGGTACGCTGGCCGGCTCCCATTTCTGGCGATAGCTCAGGTATTTATCACGCCAGCGTGTGCTACCAAACGCACCACCACTCTGGTGCGTCATGCGCACTGGCCATACACCCAATTTGAGGCCTGCACGGGTGGCTGTACGGCAAAAGTCCAAGTCGTAAAAATGAAAGTCAAACTGCTGGTCAAAACGCACACCGCTTTGCAGCAAGATCTGTTTATGCGCCGCCAGGAATACGCCATCCATCAACTGGCATTCGCCAGACACATCACCATAGCTGGAGGCAGGCCCAAACGCATGCTGGCCATGGCTCACCGCGCCGCGCAAGTATCTGGCATCGTCCCAGGTGAATTGCAAATCGATAAAGCACCAGCCAGGCTGGCCAGCTTGAATCCTTGCGTTGCCCGCTATACCAATCACATCATAATGATTTAAGCCCTGCTGTATGCTATGGACAAAGGTGTTTTCGTCCAGCCAGACATCATCGTGGATCAATACCAGCAATGCCTGGTCTGGCGCAGCGGCAATTGCCTCATTAAACACTTCAGACAGGCCACGCGTATTTTCATAAGCGACTACGGGCACCAGGCGTTTATCCTGCTGCATATGGCGTTTGAGTGATCTGCCAAGTGCAGAGTCACGCCAGAAAACTTCTTCAGTCATGCGAGTGGCGCTGACCACCCAAACCGGCTGCTCGCCGGAAAAAGCATCTTGTACCGGTGACTCAGCCAACAATTGCTGTGGCGCCAATGTGGCCAGGGTTTGTTGCCATAAGCTAAACAGCAACTGTTCAAAATCCTGGGCGAACTGCTCAGCATGCATTAATGGCGAAGCCAACACTTGCTGGCGCAGTTGGGCGCGCAATGTTGCCAAGGCGCCAAGATCACTGGTCAATGCAATGGCTTTGCTCACATACTCTTCACGGCTGGTGGCCACCCAGTCAGCCAACCCCACGCAATGCATAAAGCTGGCACCCTGGCGGGCAATCAATGTGTCGCCCAGCAAGGTCAGCGTCGGTACGCCCATCCATAAGGCTTCACACGTCGTGGTGCCGCCAGTAAACGGGAAGGTATCCAGGATCACATCAATCTGGTGATGGTTACGCAGGTATTCATCTCTGGGCACCATGCCATGCAAGCTACAACGCGCAGCAGAGATGCCATATTGCTGTAATCTGGCCAATGCCTCTTCACGCACCAGGGCATCATTAAATGCTTTGCTCTGCCAGAACAATGTGGCCGTCGGTAAGGCCTGCAACACCTCGCCCCAGCAAGATAATACGTCGTTACTTACCTTGCTGTAGTTTTGAAAGCAGCCGAAGGTCACTGCACCGGTGGTGAATGCTGGCAAATCATTGACAGCGACATCACAAGGCGGCGCCGTGAAGCACATACGCGTATGTGGCAGATGCACGACCTGCTCGGTGAACTGGGTCGCCACCTGCGCATCAATACTCACCGGATCAGCGATGACATAATCCATCAGCGGCAAACCGGTGGTGCCCCAATAGCCGAGCCAGGTGGCTTGTACCGGGGCAGGTTTATGGGCAAAAATCGGCAAGCGTGTCCCACCAGACAGGCCGGATAAATCCAGCAGGATATGAATACCATCTTCACGAATCTGTTTGGCGGCTTGCGCATCCGTCAACCCGGCCAGTGAGCGCCATTGGTTGCATAAGTCTTTCAGCTCGTGCGAAAACGCATCTTCGCGACCATCGGTCGAGTAGCCATAAACCTCCAGGCGGCTGGCATCAAATGCCTGCAACCACTGGTGCAGGAAATAGCCGACCGGGTGTTTACGCAAATCAGCCGATACCAGGCCGATGCGGATACGTTGCTCTTGCGCATGGACATTCCAGCTGTCGTACGGCGTCACTTCGTGCATCATGGCGGCGCCCAGTCTATGCGCGTAATCCAGGCTTTCGGCAGGCGGCAAGCTATTGCTGTAGCTATTAGCAAACAGCAGGTTTCTAAGCGCCATCATATGGGTAGGCTCAATCTGCAATGCTTGCTTCAAGGTCGCAATCGACATTTCAATCTGCCCCATGTCCAAATAGACATTGGCCAGATTGATATACCCAGGCATGAATTCAGGCTTGATGCGCAGTGCTTTTTCCAGGCAGGCAATTGCTTCGGTATAGCGGCCCAGCATGCGCAAACTGATACTGTAATTGCTCAAGATACTTTCTGACTCAGGCAACTGCGCTAATGCCTGTTCACAATACACACACGCTTTGTCATAAGCGTTTCTGGCATTCTCAATCAAACCAAGATTGCCCAGCACATAAGGATTGTCCGGATCCAGCGCCAGCGCCTTCAGGCAATAATTCTCAGCCTCACCGTATAACTGCTGATTCAGCATCTCGGTGGCCAGGTTATTCAGCGTCTCCGCACTCACCTCTTGCGCCTGCATGATTTGATCAATATAGGCTTGGTATTCTCTGGTGCGGTGCGTCACCCGGTAAAGTTTGGCCAGATTTTTAAGCAGTGATAACTCGGTTGGATTCAATGCCATGCCCGCCAGCAACCACTGCTCAGCTTCTTCCACGTCACCATGTTTCAGGTATAAAGCACCCAGGTAACTATAGGCCTCAACATAGTCTTTTTGAATCGCAATCGTTTGCTGATAGGCAGCAATCGCTTCAGTCGTATTGCCCAGTTGATCCAGTGCCAACGCCATATTGAAAAAAATCACGGCATTATCAGGCTCAATAGACACGGCTTCGCGATAGTATTGAATCGCCTCCAGCGGTTTATCTGCCTCATGTAACAAGGTCGCCAGTTCAAAATTGACGCGGCCATCCTGTTGGTGAATATTCAATCCCCGGCGCAGTAGCTTTTCCGCCTCTTTTACTTGCCCTGCTTGCTTGAGTACACTGGCCCAATTGGCATAAGCCTGGCTAAAAACCGGGTTGAGTTTGAGCGTTTGGCGGTAATATTTGATCGCCTGCGTGGTGTCTTGCAATTGCGCATAAACGTTGGCCAAGTTATACAACACCTCAGCATCTTTCTTTAAGCGCTTGCTCGCTTGCAAGAAAGCATCGGCAGCCAGCGCCAGCGTATCTTGTTGTTGATAAAGGCTGCCTAATAACTTCCAGGCCAGGCCCTCTTCAGGAAACTCACGGGTGATTTTCTGCGCCAGGGTCAAACACTGCTCCCAAGCACCCTGTTTCCAGGCCTGGGTCAGTGCTTGCATCCAATCGCTGCAATCCTGTGCGCTCACGGCGTTGGACTGCATATGGCCTGACGAGAGTTTCATAACAAGAGAATTCCAAAAATTTTCTCTTATTATTCAAAACTCTCAGGCATTTGCATTGCTTAAAAAAAGCAACAAAAACCAGCTATCTTCGCTGTTCGCTTAATACACACCTCACGCGCATTGCCAGCCAGCCCGCATAGGCATTAGGATTGCCGCTCAATCAATGCTTTTAGCCACAATGGTCACGCCAAAATATTTATTCAAGAATCAGGAAAATGCGCCGTAAACTTTGCCCCAATAAAAAACCTCCGGGAATATCGGAGGTTTTTTTCTAGGCGACGTGCTCTTGCGGCACGACAATATCGGGGACCCAGCGCACCAGGCTATATAAATCACACTGTAAATAAGCACACAGCTTATTCAAGTGATCGGTGCTGGCATTGTAGGATTGATCTTTTAACATGCGATGCAAGGTCATGCGACTGATCCCGCTGGCATCGGCAATTTCGGTAATCGTAATGGTCCTGCCCCACTCTAATTGTTTTTTAAGAATAACCGTTTTTAACTCTACGTAAATCACACAACGTCCTGACTTCAATGGGAATGCTTGTCCGGCAAAAAAGTATCTCAACACAGCTTAGGCAGTATTGATTTGCAAGCATTGATAGACATCAAACTGCATTGATAAATACTGCGCGCCGAACATGACAGGGACATTATACAATTTTATATAGTGTTTAATATCAGTGAAATAACGCAGAAGGCATGATTTTTTGCCAAAGCAATTGGCAAATGCAAGGATATGAAAAGTCTTTGCAGGATTGTATTAATAGCTTGATCGGACTATTGGCAAACTAAAACAATATAGATAATAATCAATCAATTATTAAAAAAATGATGATTGATTGGGTGGATATCATGGGATTACTGAGTGGATATTTATACTTTTTTAGTGGTAGCAAGTCAGACGTAAAAACGGATCATGCTCTGATGCAGAAATGCTACGACGAAGGTTTGCATGCATCAACCGCTGGCTTGAAGCACACGGAGAGTCCCTACGCTGAGGGCAGTGATGAAGCTCAGGCGTGGAGTCGTGGTTTCTGGGTTTGGTAAACGCTCATCTGGCGCCAAGTTCATGTGCCGTTTGATTATTTGAGAATGCCTTCGCCAAATCCCGTGGCGTATCCTGCTGCTTGCGTGAGCCAAACAGATGGGAATATGCCCAGGTAAATTCAGCGCCCATCAGAAATATCTGCGCGGAGTAATAAATCCAGATTAACAGCGCCAGCAAAGAGCCTGCAGGCCCATAGCCACTGGCAAACGCACTTCTGCCAATATAAATACCGATCAGCCATTTACCTACCGTAAATAAAGCGGCTGTCATCGCAGCGCCAATCCAAACCTCGCTCCAGCGAATACTGACACGCGGCATGATTTTGTAGATCAACGCAAACATGCCCGTCGTCAATAAAAAGCCAAACACAACATTCACCACACTGGCAACCGCCAGCCATCCCGCAAAGACAGGCGACCACCATTTATTGATCGCAGATAAGCCTGCGCTAAAAACAAGCGAGACCATCAGCAAAAAGCCAATCCCCAGAATCATGCCAAATGACAACAATCTGGCACGCATCAAACTCCACACACCGCTGCTTATCCTCGCCGGCGCTCTCCAGATACTATCCAGCGCAGTCTGCAATTCGCCAAAAACAGTGGTTGCCCCTACCAATAACAACACAATACCAATCGTGGTCGCCGTCATCCCCTCGGTTGGCTGGTTGGTGCTTTCCAGCAGATTTTGCACCACCAGTGCGCCCTGCTCACCTACCAGATGGGTCAATTGCGTATAAATTTCACCACGTGCCGCTTCTTGTCCAAAAATAATGCCGGCAAGGGAAATCACAATCAGCAATACCGGCGCAATGGAAAACATGGTGTAGTACGCTAAAGCAGCGCCCATACTTTGCGCACGGTCATCACGCCAGGCGGTAAAGGCGGCTTTACTTAATATCCAAAGTTGTTTGATCGTCATCTTGGTGCCCTGCTTTGTGAATACTGCCACTGGCATGATGATGATCAGGGTATAGGAATGAGACTGCAGCATGCATCAGACGACACCGCACCATCCTGTCAGAAATCTCTGATGATAGGCGTTGAACTGTAAGTAGGGGTAGTTAGAAAGTGTAAAATGAAAAAACCAGCTTTTCAGCTGGTTTCTTATTTTGGTGCCCGGAGCCGGAATCGAACCGGCACAGCCGTTAAGCCGAGGGATTTTAAGTCCCTTGTGTCTACCAGTTTCACCATCCGGGCGGCAGGTCAACAAGCTTTATATTTTAACACTCTGTTCTACTTTGCGTAGCATCCAGAATGAGTGCTTGAGAGAAATTTGGAGCGGGAAACGAGTCTCGAACTCGCGACCTCAACCTTGGCAAGGTTGCGCTCTACCAACTGAGCTATTCCCGCATATTTGCTACATGAGACTGGAGGCGCGAGCCGGAGTCGAACCGGCCTAAACGGCTTTGCAGGCCGCGGCATAACCGCTTTGCTATCGCGCCAGAACCAACAACATAAAAACTTCTTATGTTAAAAAGGGAAAGCGGCGCTTTCCCCGAAATTTGGAGCGGGAAACGAGTCTCGAACTCGCGACCTCAACCTTGGCAAGGTTGCGCTCTACCAACTGAGCTATTCCCGCGTATTTCCTTACGCCATGTGTCGTAAAGAAGCTGGCATTTTAATGATTTTGAGACCGGTGTCAAGGACGATTTTGAAAATAATGTTTCTTTTTTATGATTGCTTTTTTAGATGGTTTCGCGTATTGCCGGCCAGGCTGCGCGCAGGTAGTAACCCATGGAAATCAGGGTCAGTAACGCGGCCAATACAATCAGCCACTCACCCAACCATTGAATGTCTACCCCAAACAACGGGTCATACCACAGCAATAAGGTAATGGCGGCCATTTGTGCGGCAGTTTTGACCTTACCCACCATGGCCACGGCCACGTTAGCACTTTTGCCTATGCTGGCCATCCATTCACGCAAGGCGCTGATCGCAATTTCGCGTCCGATGATAATCAGCGCCACCACAGCCCCGGCACGATTTAATTCGACCAGCACGATCAAGGCCGCAGCCACCATGAGTTTGTCAGCCACAGGGTCTAAAAACGCGCCAAATTTAGACATCTGGTGATATTTGCGCGCCCAGTAACCATCCAGCCAATCGGTGAATGCGGCGAGGATAAACACACTGGCTGCCGTTAAATTGACCCAGTGTGCTGGCAGACCGTCAGCGGTGACAGCGTTGGCAGGCAGGTAAAAGATACCGACAAACACCGGAATCATGCCGATGCGCAATAAGGTAAGTATATTTGGAATATTCCACATTTTTATTCGTCTATGGATGCATACAAAGGTCTATTTACACGCAATTAATGCAAGCGTTCATAAATGGTTTGCGCCAATACCAGGCTAATGCCTTCGACTTGGGCAATCTCGTCTATGCTAGCACTTTTTATCCCATCCAGGCCACCAAATCGCGTCAGCAAGGCTTTGCGGCGTTTGGCGCCTACGCCTTCAATCTCTTCCAGGCTAGAGGTGATTCTGGCCTTGGCGCGCTTGGCGCGATGGCCGGTAATGGCAAAACGGTGTGCTTCATCGCGGATTTGCTGTAATAAGTGCAAGCCCTGGTTATCGGTAGGCAAATTCAGCATTTCACCAGTATCAGAGAAAATCATGGTCTCAAGACCAGGTTTTCGCTCTTCACCCTTGGCAATGCCGACCAGCAGAATATCGTCCAGACCGACCTCCTGCATCACCTCAATGGCGACGCCGAGCTGGCCTTTGCCACCATCAATAAAAATCAGGTCTGGCCGCTTGCCCTCGCCTGCTGCCACTTTTTTATAGCGACGCGTCAACACATCGCGCATGGCCGCATAATCATCGCCTGGCGTGATGCCGGTGACGTTATAACGGCGGTATTCGCTATTTTGCATGTCGCCACGATCAAACACCACGCAGCTGCCCACCGTGGCTTCACCCATGGTATGGCTGATATCAAAACACTCAATGCGCTCGGTGTTTTCTGCCAGGTTGAGCGCTTCGCGTAATGACAACAAGCGTGCTTGCTGGCTGGCTGAGGTCGCCTGGCGTTGCTGCAAAGCCAACTCAGCATTGGTTTGTGCCATCTTAAGCCATACTTTTTTATCGCCGATGGCATTAGTCAGCACACGGATCTTGCGTCCGGACTGCTCGCTCAGCATGTCTTCAAATTCGGTTTTATCAATCTCGGCGCCACACACCAGCAATGGCGGCGTATTTTGCGACAGGTAATATTGGGTGATAAACGCTTCTACGGTTTCAGCCAATTCGGCATCCTGACTATTCTTCGGGAAAAAGCTCTTGTCACCCAAATGGCGGCCACCACGGATCATGACCAAGTTAATGCAATGCTGGCCCTGCACTTCTGCGCAGGCAATCACATCGGCATCACTGACGCTAAAATCACTGACAAACTGTTTGGCCTGCACCTGGCGCAGTGCCTGGATACGGTCACGCAAAATGGCCGCCTGCTCATACTCCATCGCCTCAGCCGCCACATTCATGCCATCCGCCAGTGAATCAATCACCTCACTGGTCTTACCCAACAAAAACATCGCGGCATGACGTACATCCCCGGCGTAATCCTCTTGGGAAATCAACTTCACGCAAGGCGCTGTACAGCGCGCAATCTGATATTGCAAACAAGGCCGCGAACGGTTGGCAAACACGGTGTTTTCGCAGGTGCGCAATTTGAATACTTTTTGTAGCAGTTGTATGCTCTCGCGCACGGCTGGCGAGCTGGGGAAAGGCCCGAAATACTGAGCCCCCTTGCGCTGTGTGCCGCGGTGAAACGCCAATCGAGGATAAGCATCCCCAGTCAACGCAATATAAGGGTAAGACTTATCGTCGCGGAACAACACGTTGTAACGCGGCATCAAGCCTTTAATCAGGTTATTTTCCAGCAACAATGCTTCCGCTTCGGAGCGCGTCACCGTGGTTTCGATATTGGCAATCTGCGACACCATCATTTTGGTACGCGGACTGGCCAGGTTTTTATTGAAATAGCTGGAAACCCGTTTTTTCAGGTCTTTGGCCTTGCCAACATAAATCACGGTATTTTCCGCATTCAGCATGCGATAAACACCAGGTAAGTTAGGCAGGTTTTTGAGGATGGGTTTGGGGTCAAACATGACGGCATTTTAGCACCAGATGTTTGCTCAAGTGACTCCCTGCACATGATCAAGCTTGAAAGAAACTGTCAGCCGTTACACAACTATCAATTAATCATCTAGTGGTTCCCATTTCTTTACCCATTGCTTAACGCTCTTTCCAGATTTGCTTAACGCCAGTGGATAAAATCGTCGTCGATATCTTTTGCCGTTGTATAAGACAACTTCCTTGCTCTGCGCATCTGGATATCTCTGATCTAAACTCTCTTCCAACAGTTCATGCGCTGTGAAAGGTAAAAGCCCGCGACGTTTAAGGTCTTCTTCAATGTGACGAACTTTCTCTGCCGCAGCCTTAGCTTCCGCATCCAAAGGATTAGTGCAATTGACAGAATAGGCAGCCGACCATCGCTCGGCCACCTCATCAAGCGCTGCATTTGCCTGCCTCAAGTCTTCAATGGTGTGCATCATTTATCAACTTAATTGAAAAGCTCGCTTATCAAGATTGAGCTAGCCTAAAAGCTCGCCACCAATAGCCCAGTCTTCGTATTCGACCTCTTCAAATACAATGTAGGTGTAATTCGCCGGTTTCTGGGCGTGTTTTTGCAGAGTTTCAGTGATTTCTTTTGCAATCAGTTTCTTCTGCTCTTTGGTCACAGAGCCGGCAAGTTTGACGTTGACGTAAGGCATATGGGCGCTCCTTTTAATGTATCGGACAATTAAAAAAACTAGTGATGATGGCCTGTCTTACCGCGATAGATATCGCGGATGAGATTAAGGGTCACCACCAATAACAACAACGAAATCAGAATAGACAGAATCGGGTCTATGGTCATCCAGCCAGTAAAGTAGATCACGACACCGGCGGCGACGGCAGTCACCGACCCGAGTAAATCACCCAATACATGCAAAAATGCGGCACGGTGGTTCAAACTGGCATCGCCGCCGTGATGCTCGTGCTGGTGATGCATATGCTTGGCGACGAACAGATTCACCAGCAGGCCCATCAGCGCAATCACACTGACGTAGCCCCCCGCCACAGAGACCGGATGTTTGAGACGCTCAATGGCTTCTATGACAATGCCTGCCGTTACCAGCAACATAGAGACGGCATTGACCATGGAGACGCGAAGCTCGGTTTGCTGCGACGCAGGGTGACCGGTGCGTGCTCTGTGCGCGGCCCACATGGCCAGGCCGAGTGCCAGCACGTCAAACAACATATGCCAGGCGTCACTGAGCAAAGCCAATGACTGCGTCCAGATGCCTCCCGCGAATTCTACGACGGTGAAGAGTGCAATCGCCAGAAAAGGAATCCAGAAAGGATTGCCATGTGCATGGTCATCATGCCCATGGTCGCCATGCTGGTGCTGGTCATGCGTTGTGTGGTCAGTTGTGTGATCGTGCGCGCAGCCCTCATGGGAGCCCCCATGTGAGTGGTTGTGCGCATGTGTGTGTTCAGAGTGTGTATGACTAGGTTTCATGTTTGCATGCTAATGCAAATTGCCTGGTTTTCACAAGAGCGCGCAAATTTTGTAGCTTATAATGACGGCTTATTGAGAATATATGCATGCTAAGTTACCGTCACGCCTTTCACGCTGGCAATCACGCCGACGTTTTGAAACACTGGATTTACAGCCTGGTGCTGGATTACTTTAACCAGAAAGATAAAGCTTACTGGGTGATAGACACCCACGCCGGGGCTGGTCTGTACCGCCTTGATAGTTCGGTGGCCAACAAAACAGCTGAGTATGTAGACGGTATTCAACGTTTGCAGCAAGGTCAGCCACCTGACATCTTTGATGGTTACCTGCAAGCAGTCACAGCGGCTGGTCAAGGTAATGCCACGCTTTACCCTGGCTCGCCTTGCATCGCCAGCCACTTTTTAAACTCGGTGGATAAGTTGCGTTTGTTTGAGCTGCACCCGGCAGATGCTGCCTTGCTGGAGCAACAGTTTTCAGCACAAAAAAGGCAGGTATCCATCCAGCAAAAAGATGGTTTTGAAGGCATTAAAGCCTGTTTGCCACCCCCGACCAAACGCGGCATTGTGTTGATAGACCCACCTTATGAGGTAAAAGACGATTACCTGCGGGTGGTCGATTGCATTAAAGACAGTTTAAAACGCTTTGCTACCGGCACTTACCTGATCTGGTATCCGCGCTTGCAACGGCCTGAGCCACAGCAAATGATAGACAAGCTACGCAGCCTGAATACAGATTATTTGCACGTGACGCTGGATGTGCAACAACCATCTGCCGATGGTTTTGGCATGCACGGCAGCGGCATGTGGGTGATTAACCCGCCGTGGACCTTGCGTCAGTCCGTAGAGCCGCAGCTGGACTGGCTGGCAGAGACGCTGGCGCAAGATGCCACCGCACATGCATCATGCGAAGGCCAGCAACGTTAACCAGGCATTAATAGCGGATACGTGTACGATGTTGCGGATCTAAAGTCGTGCTCACAGAAACATTAAATGCGCTCACAGCAATTGTTTGCCGGGTAGCGGTCTGGATACGCACCCGCCACTCGCCTGCGGTCAGGTTTGTTTTGTAGGTATAGCCGCGGTAGCCGCTATCGCGGCCACCAGTGAGCGAGAAGCCAGGCATGGAGACACTGACCCACTCCCCTTTCACTTTCTTCTGCCAGTCATGCAACAGTTTGGTCTGTAGGCCTTGTGGCGCAAACACCGCCGAAAAACACACCAGCTTTTGCCCGGGTTGCAGGTAAAAATGGTCTCTGTCCACGCGCCAGAACTGCCACCAGGGCGATTTCTCAACAGTCATCCAGTAACCTTCCGGTGACTTTTCCAGGTCATAAGCCACCACAACCGCTTGCTTGACCAGCGGCACCGGCGGAATCATGTCTGCACGGTAGGCAAGCATCAACAACCCTGCAATCACCCACACCGGCCAGATACGGCCTGCATGATGTGGTGCACGCTGGTATAAGACATAGGTGACCGTAGCACCCAACACCGTGCTCAAATAGAACCAGGCCGCATGCACACTGCCAAACAAAAACGGAAAAGCAAAGTTGCACCACAAAATGGTACACAGGCCAAACATGCTCCAGCACAAACTTAAGCGTCTGTATTCGCCCTCCATAAACTCATTGGCGACTAGCAATACGCCCAATACCAACGTGATGACCCATGCCAGGCCATAACTGGAACTTTTAAAATAGAGAATGAACAAGGCACTGAGCAGGCTGCCAAACAAAAACTGCAATATCCAGTAAGGCCAATCTTGCACTGGCCAGCTAGAAACCCTGTTTTGCAACCATTGCCAACGTAACAAGCGCTCCCCCATACGCCTGACGGAAGAAGAAGGCTCGGCCAACTGGTACATGAGCAACGCTGCCAGTAACAAATAGCCGGCAAAGATCGCCATATCGGACAGCGCCACTTTTTTGCCGATGGTAATGGCATCCCAGACAAAACCACCGACAAAAAAGGAAATCGGCAATATCATGCGGCTACGCGCCAGCCAGCGCGACAATCTCGAGGGTTGCTCTGTATCAATAGGGTTCGTCATGCAGATAAATCGTTAATAAGGCAAGAATATCGGCATTTTTATCACAGATGCCGTCAACCACACTATTATTTTGCGTTGTGAAAAGTAAACTTTCTTTGATAATCAAATCGAGCCTGCTAAAATTTAAGTTATCTTAAGAAAAGTCCGTTAACTATCAATATAGGTTAGATTTTCAATTAAAGATTAGATTTTCCCTGCGCAAGTATCGAGTAAGCGTATAACCCTGAAACATGATTAAGCATGCGAGATTTCGTTAGACAGTTAAAGCAGAAAGTGACAGAAATAAAGTCTATCAGTTATGAAACTGAGCAGGCTCTTATCCGTGTTGCTTTCGTCAGCTTTATCACGCTCTATCTCCTCGTCAATCACAGCAGCTTCGAGCCCGTATTACTTTGCCTGATTTATTTGTGCCTGGGCTTTTTGATGTTGTATAACATCCTGCAAAATCCACAAAAAAATGAAAAGCGCCAGTGGACAGCGATGGTGATGGACATTACGGCGACCTCACTTGAACAAATGATTTCAGGCGCCATGGCAGGCGTATTTATCGGTATTTACCTCTGGCTCATCATCGGCTATGGCCTGCGCTACGGCACCAAGTTTTTTAAAGGCTGTTACGTCTTCAGCCTGATCGGCTTTAGTCTTACCCTGTATTTAAACCCCTACTGGAACCAGCACCAGCATTTAGCCTACGGCTTTTTACTGACCCTGTTATTGATTCCACCGCATGCATTGCGTTTGCTGGTCAGCCTGGAAAAAGCGACCAAAGAGGCTGACCAAGCCAGTGAGGCGAAAACCAATTTCCTGTCGAATATCAGCCATGAAATGCGTACCCCACTTAACGGCATTATTGGTGCCAGTGAGTTAATCGCGCAAACCAAGCTGGATAGCAAGCAATCCGAACTGCTTAAAATGGTGGGCACGTCAGCCTCTAGCCTTAAAAAGCTGATCAATGACGTGCTGGACATTAGCAAAATCGAAAAAGGCAAAGTCGAACTGGAGGAGATCACCTTCTTCCTGCCTGACCTGATTCAGCGTTTGCACCTGATGTTCCAGATTGAAGTCGAACGCAAACAATTGTGGCTGAGATTCCACCTGGATCCTCTTGTCGAACGTCACTATGTCGGCAGCATGCACCACATCGAGCAGGTATTAACCAACCTGATCGCCAATGCCATTAAATTCACCCAGCATGGCGGCGTCGACGTAGTGGTCAGCGTCGTACAAGGCCATGCCGACATGAGTAAGCTCAGCTTCCGTATTCGAGATACCGGCATAGGCATTAAAAGTGATGCTTTGCCGCTGATTTTTGATAGTTTCACCCAGGCGGACAGCAGCATTACCCGACGCTATGGTGGCACTGGCCTGGGCACCTCTATTGCCAAGCAACTGGTCGAAGTCATGGGCGGTAAAATCAGTGTCGCCAGCCAGGAAAATGTCGGCACCACCTTTGTAGTGAGCCTGCCGCTGACACATGCAGTGGCACCCGCACCGCAGGCGGTGAACGAAATCAATCTGGATGGCCAGTCAAATGTGGTCCCGTTGAGCAGCCACACCAAATTCCGCAAGAAAATTCGTGTATTGATTGCTGATGATAATGTGGTCAACCGCTTGATTCTGAATGAAACACTGCAAAGAATGCACTGTGTGGTGAAAGCGGTAGACAATGGTGATGCCGCACTGGATGCGCTGGAACATCACCAGTTTGACTTGATGATTCTGGACTACAACATGCCAGAAATGAATGGCCTTGAGGTGTTTAATATCCACAACGCCCTGCCTGGCAGCAAACCGATCAGAACCGTGATCCTGACGGCAGATGCGACTAAAACCACACAAGACCGCTGTTTGCGCGCTGGGGTATATCAGGTATTGACCAAGCCAGTGGTCTCAAGACAAATTCAAAGCCTGATTGAAGCCATTGCAAGCACCATTGAAACTGAACAGGTTGCGCAAGTGGCGCCCGTCAGACGCAAAAAACCTAAAGCCACGTCGCCTGAAGTGCCATTAACGGCCGCTCCGGTGGAACCCACATTTGTAGACGCACGGTCACCACACTCACCAATGAGAACCGGGAAACCCGCGTCTGTACCCATCCCTAAAATTGCCAACATCATTCCAACGGTTGAACCATTGCTGGATGATGACCGTATGGCGCACTTGTTAAAACTGGGTGGGGGTGAAGCGTTTTTACACAAACTCATCACAGAGTTTATTGACTCGACCGATGTATTGCTACGCGCGCTCGGGACAGCAAGCCTTGATTTAAATTTCGAGCAGGTACATAAACTGGCGCATGAGCTGGCCGGTGAATCTGCCAACATGGGCTTGATTCCACTCAGTAAACTCAGCCGCCGTTTATTGGGATTGAGCATGGAAGATGCCCAGACTATTTCCGGCCTTTATCAGGCCGTTGCGGATTGTTATGAAGAGACGCGCACGCAACTGCAACAACATCGCAGCAAGCTCTCATCCAAACGCTCGCATAAATAGCCGGGCACCTGCTCTGCTGCACACTACTGATTCACTGCGATATGATGATCTGTTGGTAACACCAGCGGCTGTTGCGGTGCAACCTCACTAGCAAGCGCTTCATTTGGGAACAAACGTGACTGCGCGCGATAAAACCTATCCATCACCTTGAGATCACGCTCTGTCAGGCGTAAGGCATTTTCTACCCATACATCGACAATATCCTTAAGCTCGTCGTAGGTTAAAGGATTGATTCTGGCCTTGGCCTTTTGCGCAGACAAAAAGCCTTCTGCGCGCTTATTGTTTTTGTGAATAAAGTCTTGCACGGCCTGCTCACCCTCGCCCTCTTCGACTACGATGTCAATCAGGCCCATTTGCAGGCATTCTTCAGCCGTGTAACGCTCGCAACCCAGAATCATTTTATCGGCCACCGCCATGCCGGCTTTACGTGCAATAAAGCTGTAAGCACCCATGCCAGGAATCATGTTGAAAAATAGCTCAGGAAAGCAGAACACGGATTGCTTTTCAGCGATAAGTACATCACTGGTCATGGCCGCCTCAATACCGGCGCCTAGCACCTCGCCTTGCAGCAGCGAGATTTTGGTCACATGGTCCAGCTGGAAACGGAATGCGCGCTGTGCAACCACATCAATACTCAGCTTGGCATAGGCCTGCAATTGCGCCCGGTCTTGCAAGCGGATAGCGGCAGCCATTTTCTGCAAGTCACCGCCCATATTGAAATAGCCCGGTGTGGCTGACGCAAACACAGAGTAACGGATCGGCAGTACTGTCTCGCTGTCAGTCTGGACATAGCCACCACTGCGCTGGATATCCGCATGGTGCTGATGCAAGCTCATGAGTAACTCATGATTGATGCACGGAATGCGCTGTGGTTGATGTATATAGCTCCATAACGCCTGTTGCTCTGCATCAAAACGGCAAAATACCTGACCGTAATCATGTGACAGTAAACGTTGTTGATAATTAACCAACCCTTGTTCGAACGGTTTCATGAGTTTCTCCTTGGACATTAAAAATCTGTTGAATTGAATCAGTGGTATTGACGTGCATGTACATCGAATCGTTGACGTCAGCCAGTACATCATAATCAAAACAGAAGGTCGCGGTGAGAGAGCCTCTCAGGTTTTACAGTTGCAAGGATATGTCCTGCCTTAAAAACAACAAAGGGAGCGAATGCTCCCTTTGTTGTGTCTTAAACCATCAACTGTTAGGCGGTTTCTTGAATCGGAATGACTTTCTTCACATTCTCCAAAGAGCCTGCATATTGGGTCATCTGGTTAAAGTTGAGGTATTTGTAAATCTCTGCTGTATTGGTCAGTTTGCTACCCAGGGTGTCCAGGTACTCTTGCACCGTAGGCATACGGCCCAGCTTGGCGCACACGGCGGCCAGCTCGGCAGAGCCCAGATACACGCGCGCGTCTTTACCCATACGGTTATCAAAGTTACGCGTAGAGGTTGAGAATACTGTCGCCTTGTCAGCCACACGTGCCTGGTTACCCATACACAGCGAGCAGCCTGGCACTTCAGTCCGTGCGCCTGCCACGCCAAAAGTTGAATACACGCCTTCGGCACGCAGCTGTGCCTCGTCCATACGAGTAGGTGGCGCAATCCACAAACGGGTTGGAATACCACCAGCGCCTTCCAGCACTTTACCTGCCGCGCGGTAATGGCCGATATTAGTCATGCAGCTACCGATAAACACTTCGTCAATCTTGTCACCGACCACCGCGGTCAATGGCTTGATATCATCCGGGTCATTCGGGCAAGCCACCAATGGCTCTTTAATATCTGCAAGGTCAATTTCAATCACGTGCGCATACTCAGCATCCGCATCCGGCTGCAACAGTTCCGGTTTTTCCAGCCAGGCTTTCATGCTGGCGATACGACGTTCCAATGTGCGTGCATCGGCATAACCATTCTCGATCATATTCTGCATCAGCACGATATTGGAATTGAGGAACTCAATCACTGGCTCTTTGTTCAACAGCACGGTACATCCATTGGCAGAACGCTCGGCTGAGGCATCCGCCAACTCAAACGCCTGTTCGACTTTCAGGTCTGGCAGGCCTTCAATTTCTAGCACACGGCCGTTAAACACGTTTTTCTTGCCCTGTTTGCCCACCGTCAGCGTACCCTCCTGGATCGCCGCATAAGGAATGGCGTTGACCAGGTCACGTAAGGTGATACCAGGCTGCATTTCACCTTTAAAGCGCACCAGGACCGATTCTGGCATATCCAGCGGCATGGCACCGGTTGCCGCAGCAAATGCAACCAATCCGGAGCCCGCCGGGAAACTGATACCAATCGGGAAGCGGGTATGCGAGTCACCGCCCGTACCCACCGTATCCGGCAACACCAGGCGGTTGAGCCAGGAATGGATCACGCCGTCACCAGCACGCAGGCTCACACCACCACGGCTGGACATAAACTCAGGCAACTCATGTTGCAATTTAATATCCACTGGTTTTGGGTACGCAGCCGTATGGCAGAAACTCTGCATCACCAGGTCGGCACTGAAGCCCAGACAAGCCAGCTCTTTCAACTCGTCACGCGTCATGCCGCCAGTGGTGTCCTGTGAGCCTACCGTCGTCGCCTTGGGCTCACAGTAAGTACCTGGACGCACGCCAAAGCCTTCAGGCAAACCACAGGCACGACCCACCATTTTTTGCGCCAGCGTGTAACCCTTGCCGGTATCTTTCGCCGGGATAGACTTGATAAAGGTATCCGTGTCGCCCAAACCCAATGCCTTACGCGCATTGGCAGTCAGGCCACGGCCAATAATCAGTGGGATACGACCACCGGCACGCACTTCATCGGCCAGGGTCACTGGATTCATTTCAAATGTAGCCAGCATTTCCCCGGCTTCTGACAAGACCTTGCCTTCAAAAGGTTTGATCACGATGACATCCCCCGTGTTCAGCTTGGAAACATCGCACTGAATCGGCAAAGACCCGGAGTCTTCAGCGGTATTAAAGAAAATGGGCGCAATTTTGTTGCCAATCACCACACCGCCGGTACGTTTGTTAGGGATAAATGGAATATCGTCGCCCATCCACCACTGCACAGAGTTGATCGCCGATTTACGTGAGGAACCGGTACCAACCACATCACCGACATAGGCTAATGGCAAGCCTTTTTGCTTCAGGCTTTCAATCGTCGTCAAACCATCGGCCATGCGGTTAATCAACATGGCTTTCGCATGCAACGGGATATCCGGGCGGCTCCAGGCGTCTTGTGCCGGGCTCAGATCATCGGTGTTGGTTTCGCCATCCAGCTTGAACACCACCACTTTGATGGCCTCTGCCAGCGCAGGTTTACTGGTGAACCACTCGGCAGCTGCCCAGGACTCAATCAGCTTTTTGGCATGCGCATTACCCGCCTTCATCTTGGCGTCGACATCATGAAACGCGTCAAACATCAAAATCGTCGTCGACAGCGCTGTCACGGCATGGGCGGCCATCGGCGTATCCAGCAAAGCAACCAATGCCTGTACGTTGTAACCACCAAGCATGGTGCCTAGCAATTCAACCGCTCTTTCAGCGCTGACCAAAGGTGAATTGGCCTGGCTGTTGGCAATATCAGCCAGAAAAGCGGCTTTCACATAAGCAGCCTGGTCAACCCCCGCCGGAATACGGTTTTGTAGCAAATCGACAAGTAAAGCCTCCTGGCCCGCAGGCGGGGCTTTCAACAGTTCAACCAATGCGGCGACTTGTTCCGCATTCAGGGGCAATGGAGGCAGGTTTTGCGCGGCGCGCTCTTTTACGTGGGTTTCGTATGCTTGTAACATGATGTAGGCTCTATCAAAAAAACTAAAGTCGGGGAATGGGCTGGTGTTAACCACAGGCCGCGAGGATTCTTCTCACTTGATTATAATCCAGTCCATTCACCAGAATGTTAACTGCTTGTAACATTCCGGCAATTGATCAAAATGACCGCCGCCAACAGCAACAAAACAACACTGCTCCATGTCACCGTTATCTTGTCAGCGGTTACTGTCTCCATATAACTCTTTGGCAAATGGCGTACTGCAACTTTTTCCGTAAGCAGACGATTCCCATTTATCCAGTAATTCTTTCTGATAGCCCTTGCCGTGCTGTTTTTCCAGGTAGGCACGCACTTCAAACACATCGGCAAAACCGTTGTGATCGCTATCCATCAATGCCACCTGGTCTTCCAGCGTTGGCCCGCTATAACGGCCAGTGCTATCGGTAAAATACTCCAGGGCGGATTCGGCATGCGCAGGCAAACTAATACCTACTGCCAACCCGGCTGTGAACCAAATTACCCCAGTGTTTATTTTTATCATACTCACTCCATAATGACGCTTAGTAGTATGACGTATATTTCCCCAATTCGTGCCTGGCCTCAGTGATGTCGCTCACATTGCAGGCCTGTTATTTATACCGCATGCAAAGCAATGGTTTTTTTCCATTGTGCCGGCCCGGTCTGGTGCACAGATTCCCCATCTGCACTCACCGCCACCGTCACTGGCATATCCACCACTTCAAACTCATAGATGGCTTCCATACCTAATTCCTCAAAAGCCAATACACGTGACTTTTTAATCGCCTTGCTCACCAGATAAGCCGCGCCACCCACCGCCATCAGGTAAACCGATTTGTGCTTGGCAATTTCGACCAAAGCTTCTTCACCCCGCTCGGCTTTACCGATAGAGCCCAGCAAACCGGTGTTCAGCATCATATCGGTGTAACTATCCATGCGCGTCGCCGTGGTGGGGCCAGCAGGACCAACGGCTTCGTCACGCACGGCGTCCACTGGGCCCACGTAATAAATAAACTTATTGGTAAAATCAACAGGCAGCGGCTCACCCTTGGCCAGCATGGTTTGTATGCGTTTGTGCGCAGCATCACGCCCGGTCAGTATTTTACCGGTCAGTAACAAGGTATCACCAGTTTTCCAGGTTTGTGTTTCTGCGCGCGTGACGGTTTCAAGGTTCACGCGCTTGGCTTGTGGGCTCGGCGCCCAATGCACGTCAGGATACACATCAGGATTCGGTGGCGTCAGTTCAGCCACACCAGAGCCATCCAGCGTAAAGTGCACGTGGCGCGTTGCCGCGCAATTAGGAATAATCGCCACCGGCAGACTGGCTGCATGCGTCGGATAATCCAGGATTTTCACGTCGAGCACGGTGGTCAGGCCGCCCAGGCCTTGCGCCCCAATGCCTAATTGATTGACCTTTTCATATAGCTCCAGCCGCAGCTCTTCAATGCGGTTTTGTGCACCGCGTGCCTGCAACTCCTGAATGTCAATCGACGCCATCAGTGACTCTTTGGCCAACAACATGGCTTTTTCAGCACTGCCACCAATACCGATGCCCAGCATACCGGGCGGGCACCAACCTGCGCCCATTTCTGGCACCACTTCCAGCACCCAATCGACAATGCTTTCGTTAGGATTGAGCATCGCCAGTTTCGATTTATTTTCAGAGCCGCCACCTTTAGCCGCAATCTGGATATCGACGGTATCCCCGGCCACCATCTCAACATGGGTAATGGCTGGCGTATTATCGCGCGTATTTTTGCGTGCCCCTGCCGGGTCGTTCACAATAGAGGCTCGCAGCATATTGTCTGGATGCAGGTAAGCACGTCGTACGCCTTCATTGACCATCTCTTCCAGCGTCATATCGCCTTCAAAACGCACCTGCATGCCTACCTTGATAAAGGCCACCACAATCCCGGTATCCTGGCACAAGGGGCGCTTACCCTCGGCGCACATACGCGAATTAGTCAGAATTTGAGCAATGGCATCTTTGGCGGCAGGAGAGGCTTCTTTTTCATAGGCAGCCGCCAACGCCTGGATATAGTCTTCCGGGTGATAATAAGAGATATATTGCAGGGCATCAGCAACACTCTCGATAAAGTCTTGGGTTTTAATCAGGGCCATTGTATTTTCTTCAACCAGGCATCTTTCAGCGGGCATTGCTTTTTAAATAGGCAATGGCGGGGCTTACATCTTTACGCAAGATTTTACCATTTTTGGTGCGTGGAAACTCTTTGGCCAGATACACAGTTTTAGGCGCCTTGTAAGCGGCCAAATGCTGTTTGCCAAACGCCATCAATTCTTCCGGCGCAATCTCGGCATCCGGTTTGGGGATGACATAAATCACCACCAGCAATTTGTCTTTTTCAAGCTCTTCGCCCACAGCCGCACAATCTGCCACGGCTGGGTGGCCTTTATACACGCGCTCAATCTCGTACGGCGACACGCGATAGCCAAAACTCTTGATAATGTCATCCTTGCGGCCCAGGAACCAGATATAGCCATCTGCATCGTATTTGGCATAGTCGCCGGTAAAGAAATAGCCATCGTGTTTATATTTGGCGGTTTCTTCGGGCAGGTTCCAGTAATTAAGAAACAAGCCAGGGTCGGTGTCAGGGACGCAAATCATCCCCTCCTCGCCCTCTGCCACGGGCTCAAGTGTTTCAGGGTTCAATAACTCAATGGCGTGACCAGGCTGTGGAAAGCCCGCCGAACCGGCACGAATGGGCCGGAAAACGCTTTGCGACAGATAGTAAGAAAACTCACTCATGCCTACGGCTTCATAAATATCCAAGCCAAATCGTTCACGCCATTGCGTCAGCACTTCGTCTGACAAATGCTCACCTGCGCTCATAAAATGGCGCACGCTGGGAATATCTGCTTGGCTAGCCTTGGTTTTTTGTAACAACTGCCGGTAAATCGTTGGCACACCGATAAAAATGGTCGCCCCATGTTTCGCAATCAACTCCAGCCATTTTTGCGCATCGTTTTTACCTTCATGCACAATCACCGTTTTACCCAGGTACAAGGGATCCATCAGGCCAGTACCCAGCACATAGGTCCAGTTAAACTTGCCGGAATGCATGATACGGTCCTGGGCAGTGTCGCTATAGTTAAACCAGTATTGCGCAGCCGTTTGGCGACCCAGCAACGCGCGGTGCGCATGTAATACACCTTTGGGATACCCGGTCGTACCGGAGGTATAGACCAGGTAGGCGGCATCTTCGCCACGCGTGGCATAAGCTGGCGCAAGCTGCTGCACAGTAGCTAATGCAGCTTCCAGTGACAACACATTGAATACGGTCGAATCTTCAACCGCACCTTGCAATTGTGTCAATACAATGTGTCTCAGATTAGGCGTTTGCGAGATATTCTGCTGCATCTTGGCAGACATACTCGCCCAGGCAGCGGCATCGGTAACAAGCACCACGGCACCTGAATCCTTGGACAGGTAAGCCACCTCTTCCGCAGTCAACAATGTTGAAGTCGGCACCGAAATCGCACCGATTTTCATCGTGCCTAAAAAAGCAGTCGGATAATCCAGGCTGTTAGGTAAACGAATCAGGACACGGTCACCCGGCAGCACACCCAGCTCACGCAACACTTGGGCAAAGCGATCCGTCCTGGCTGCCAGCTCGGAAAAGGTGATAGCACTGGTGCCAAAGGTGTCATCTTCCACAATCATGGCAATTTCATCGGCTTTTGGCGTGCCCAAGTGGCGATCACTACACGCCACCCCGATATTGAAAAATTCAGGGATTTCCCATTGCCATTGTGGATAAGGGGCCAACTGTGTCATGTTCAAACCTTTCCATTCGCTCTGTGCATGCATGGTTTATGCGATGCTGATTTTGCATTTCTTTTGAAAATGCTTTTTTTAAATCTTTCAATACGCGTATCAATACGCGAGCGGGATGAAGCACAAGGCGCACGGAACACAGAAACCGGAATGTACTTAAAGTACATGAGGATTTCGAGTACCGCGCAACGCAGTGATTCGCCCGCGCAGTCATTGATCTATAACAAAATGCCGTAGGGCCAGTTTTGTCGCACTACTTGCGCCGGCATCAACTGCAATACATGCAATGCAAACTCCATGTCGCTCACTTTTAAGGTGCGCAAGGCATGCGCGCGCAACAGCGTCTGCAAGGCTTTACCAAACATGGGTGGATCCAGCATTTCACCATCGAATTTGATCGCACCACCGAGCAAGGCATCCGCCTCAATCGCCGCTTTTAAAATAGCCACTTTCTGGTTAATTTCAGTCGGCGACGGTGTATAAGCGGTTTTACACAAATGGATATGACCAGGATGTATCACCTGCTTGCCGGTCAGGCCCATGGCAGCTTCCTGGCAGGCATGTTTATAGACCACACGCGACTCGTTATCGCCATGCAAATCCAGCCAGCGGCGCACATCGTGTGGCTCAACAAACTTATCCGGCATGATGTTGCTGCCAATCAGGGTTTCCACACCGCCAATCACGCCTTTACCGGCGATCCTGGCCTCAAAAATCAACTGGTTGATAAAGTAAAACAGTTCTTCAATCCAGTGCTCGGGCGTGATATGTATGCCCAGCGCTTTGGAGAAGTCATGAATACCAAACACCACGTGTTTAACCGTGTCGTATTGCATCAACTCCGGCGCAATTTTGAGCGACTTCGGGTGCTCGATAATCGGCTGTATGGTGATATGCGGATTGATACTGAGCAAAAAGCTGGACAGATCACGCACCTCAGCCGCACCGTAGGACTCACCGGCCTTGGCCAGCATGACAACGTCGATATACTCGCCCATGTCGCGCACCAGCTTCATATCCTCTTCGTACTCGTCGGTACGGAAAGAGTTGGCACGGATGGCAATGGTCACGCGTTCATTCACCTTGCGCAGCTTGGGCAACTCCTGGCGCAGCAAAGTACGGCTCATTTCCTTCTGCCTACAGCCATCTTCCAGGTCAAAAATCAGCGTATGCGCATTGGTGAAATGCGCATGCTTGACCATGCGGTTGGCCGCCTGCTCCATGTCTTCATAAATGCCCAGGCTGGGCGCATATTTCACCGGTGGGTAATACAACTGTATCCCTGGCCAGTAATCTCCCAATGCGCTAGCATCCAGTGCAATTGGCTCTTCTCCCATGTGCTGACTCATGCGGTTTCCTGTTCTGCCGTGGGCCGGCTTGCTCTTAATTTTTCAAGAATGGCAGCGGACTGTGTTGCCGCGGGTTGCGGATTCACACCCTGGATCAAATCCCAGAACACGTTGTCTGGCAGCTCGAGCAAAGCATCCAATTGCTCCATTTCCGCCAGGGTCAGTCCGCTAAAGTGTTCGCTGACAAAACGTTGCAACACAATATCCAGCTCCAGCATGCCACGGCGGCAACGCCAGGCCAGGCGCCGCTGCTCTGCTTCCCGTAAAATCTCAGCATTCAACATACGTCGCTCCTATAACACCTTGATACCAAAGATCTTCTTGCCGGGCCCATTTTTGCCAGACTTGGCTTCGCTATGCGCCTTGGCCTTTTCAATCTTGAGATCTTTAATCGCCGCAATCGCCGCATTCGGATTGAGTTTTTTCGGGCACACATCAGTACAGTTCATAATGTTGTGGCAGCGATACAAACGATATGGATCTTCCAGGTTTTCCAGGCGTGCATCCTGTTCCTGGTCGCGACTATCGGCAATAAAGCGATAGGCCTGCATCAGGCCAGCCGGGCCGACAAACTTGTCCGGATTCCACCAAAAGCTCGGGCAAGAGGTGGTACAGGCGCCACACAAAATACACTCATACAAACCATCCAACTTGGCACGGTCTTCCGGGCTTTGCAAGCGTTCAGTGTCTGGCGGCGTGTCATGGTTTTGCAAATAGGGCATCACCGAGTGGTAGTTATCAAAAAACTGCGTCATATCGACGACCAGGTCGCGAATCACCGGCAAACCAGGCATGGGGCGCAATACTACAGGCTCCTGTAACTCACTGAGTTTGGTGATACAGGCCAGGCCATTTTTGCCATTAATGTTCATGGCATCACTGCCGCACACGCCTTCACGACAGGATTTGCGCATGCTCAGTGATTCATCCAGTTCTTTAATCCGCATCAAGGCATCCAGCAACATCTGGTCGCTGTCTTCCAGCGTGACGTCGTAGTCCTGCATATAGGGTTTTTTGTCGACATCAGGGTTAAAGCGGTAGATGGAAAAACGCATATCAATACACCCTTTTCTTTAACTCAAATGTTTCTACGGTCAATGGTTGCAGGCGCACTGGCTTGTAAGCCAGTTTTTGCTCGTGGGCAAAATACAGCGAATGACTGAGCCAGTTGGCATCGTCACGATCAGGATAATCTTCACGTGCATGGGCACCACGGCTCTCCTGACGGGCATGCGCGGCTTGCATGGTGGCCAGTGCCACTTGCATCAGGTTATCCAATTCCAACGCTTCGACGCGCGCGGTATTAAAGACTTTGCTTTTGTCGGTAATTCTTAAGTGCTGTGCTTGTTGGGCGACTTGCTGAATCGCACTGACGCCCTCCTCCAGTAACTCGGGGAAGCGGAACACACCGCAGTGCTTTTGCATGGTTTGGCGCATGGTCAGACCAACCTCGGCCACTCTCTCACCGTGACCATCACTTTCCAGCCGGTTTACACGTGCCAGCGTGGGATCAGCAACATGCGCTGGTAATGGTTTATGCGCTTTGCTGCTTGCAATATCGGTTGCCATTTTGTCACCCGCGGCTTTCCCGAATACCACCAGGTCGAGCAAAGAGTTCGAGCCCAAACGATTGGCCCCATGCACCGACACACAGGCGCACTCCCCCACTGCATACAAACCATTGACCACGCGTTCAGACTGGCCATCATGCACGACCACCTGGCCATCGAGGTTGGTTGGAATACCGCCCATCATGTAATGCGCAGTCGGCACCACAGGAATAGGATGATTGGTAGGATCAACCCCGGCAAAGGTTTTAGCGATTTCGCGGATGCCAGGTAAACGCTTGCTGATAATGTCTTCACCCAAATGATCCAGTTTCAGGTACACCGCGTCCTTGTGTTTGCCTATGCCACGGCCTTCTTTAATCTCAGTCGCCATGGCACGCGACACTACGTCGCGGCTGGCCAGATCTTTGGCGCTGGGCGCATAACGCTCCATAAAGCGTTCGCCTTCACTATTTACGAGGTAACCGCCCTCACCACGCACGCCTTCAGTAATCAGCACACCGGCATTCAATACACCGGTCGGGTGAAACTGCCAGAACTCCATATCTTGCAGTGGCAGGCCCGCGCGTGCGGCCATGCCTAGGCCATCACCAGTATTGATATAAGCATTGGTACTGGCCTGGAAAATACGGCCACCGCCACCCGTCGCCAACATTGTGGCCTTGGCATGGATGACATGAATATCACCGGTTTCAATTTCCAGGGCAATCACCCCCAGCACATCGCCGTCCGCATCACGGATCAGGTCCAATGCAAACCATTCGATCAGAAATTGCGTATTGGCTTGCACGTTACGCTGATACAGCGTGTGCAACATGGCATGTCCAGTACGGTCAGCCACGGCACAGGTGCGTGAAATCGGTTTTTCGCCGAAATTGCGGGTCATGCCACCAAACGGACGCTGGAAAATGCGACCGTTTTCCAGACGGTCAAACGGCATGCCAAAGTGCTCCAGCTCAATAATGGCTTTGGCTGCATTGCGGCACATAAACTCAATCGCATCCTGATCACCGAGGTAGTCCGAGCCTTTGATGGTGTCATACATATGCCACAGCCAATTGTCATCAGACACATTACCCAGGGCTGCCGCAATACCGCCTTGCGCCGCCACCGTATGTGAGCGCGTCGGAAATACTTTGGACAATACGGCCACATCAGCGCCCGACTCAGCCAGTTGCAGCGCGGCACGCAAGCCGGCACCGCCGCCGCCAATAATGACGGCATCCACCTGATGATGCTGGATATTGCTTGCACCTGTCATATTAGTTAGACCAGCCATGCCACTCACCTTAAAAATTCATTCCAAATAAAATCCATATCACCGCTATGGCATTGCCCCATACTGCGAAATTCACCAGCCATTGCAGCACGGCCCGGATACCTAAATGCGGCACGTAATCGCGCAACACATCACGTACGCCTAACCAGGCATGCAACAGCATGCAGGCAAAAAACCACACCGAGAGCAGACGCCACCAAAGCGGTGCAAACAAGGCCTGCCACTCGCTGTAATCCTGTGGCGACAAGCACATCACTCGCAACCATAGCAGCAACAAAACAACCGCCATCGACAGTGCACACAAGCGCTGTGTCAGCCAGCGGCGCATGCCTGGGTATTTGGCCGTCAGTAACTCAAACAACATGCTAGCCTCTCACCCAAATCGCCCAGATCACAAACACCATGGTGACTGCCACCAGCCACAACACCACCCGGCTGGAGAAGCGTGCTTTTTGTAACGTCGTCATCCAGTGCACATCCATAGCCAGGTGGCGGATGCCCGCATAAAAATGATGGAAGAAAGCACATGCCAAGGCGGTGATCAACAACTTCACCGGCCATTGCGCGAGTTGCTTAGCCACGGTGGCGTAGCCTTGCGCACTGGACAGTGACAAATACAAGGTCCATAACAACAGCGGCTGGATCAGAAACAGCACCACCCCGCTGGCGCGATGCAGAATCGACACCACCGCATTCACCGGCAAGCGGATGGTCAATAAATCCAGATTCTTTGGGCGCTGTTTTTTTTGCTTCTTTACAATCATGCTAAATAACTCTTACTCACCTGCATTGGCCGCACGCGCCACGGCACCGGCCACGTATTCCATCAAGCGTGGATCAAATGGTTTGGGGATAATGTAGTCTTTACCAAACGACAAAGACTGTAACTGATAGGCCTCCAGTACTTGTGGTGGCACAGGCTCACGTGCCAACTGGCTCAGCGCTTTGGCAGCCGCCACTTTCATCTGCTCGGTAATCTGTTTTGCCTGTGCGTCCAGTGCACCACGGAACAAGTAAGGAAAACACAAGGCATTATTGACCTGGTTAGGGAAATCACTACGGCCAGTCGCCATAATGACGTCATCACGCAAGGCAAACACCTGGCTGGGCAGGATTTCAGGATCAGGATTGGCCAGGGCAAAAATGACCGGGTTCGCGGCCATCAGTGGCACCAGTTCTGGTGGCAAACCATTTTTAGCCGAGACACCAATAAACACATCCGCCCCTTGCATGGCATCTGCCAGCGTTTTGATATTGCCAACCTCAATTGCCAACTCGCGGTTGTTATCATGTAAATCGTCGCGGCTGTAATCGAGCACCCCCTTGCGATCGACCATGGTGATGTTGGTGGCACCCATTAACTTGAGCAGCTTGGCACAGGAACAACCCGCTGCACCCGCGCCTAAAAACACAATTTTGGCGCGGGGCAACGTTTTGCCTTGGAGATCAAGCGCATTCAACAAAGCGGCTGCCACAATCACGGCCGTGCCATGCTGATCGTCATGAAATACCGGGATATCCAGGCGTTTCTTTAATTCATTTTCAATATAAAAACAGTGCGGCGCAGCAATATCTTCAAGATTGATGCCGCCAAACGTCGGCGCAATATTCACCACGGTCTGGATAAATTCATCCGGCGTCGCGGCATTGACTTCAATATCAAATACATCAATATCCGCAAAGCGCTTGAACAACACGCCCTTGCCTTCCATGACTGGCTTGCCTGCCAGCGCTCCCACATTGCCTAAACCCAGCACCGCAGTGCCATCGGTAATCACTGCCACCAGATTACCCTTATTGGTGTACTTATAGGCATTGGCCGGATCTGCCTCGATTTCACGCACTGGCTCGGCCACACCCGGCGTATAAGCCAGCGATAAATCCTGTTGCGTGGCACAAGGCTTGGACGACTCCACGCTCAGTTTCCCTGGTTTGGGAAACTGGTGGTAATCCAGCGCGCGTTGCTTTAAATCGTCCATGACTTCTCCTTGGGTTTTCTATTCTTTTGAATGATTCAAAAACTTCAACAGCAAGGCGGACAAGCGCAGACAGTGCATATGGCACGGCAAGCGCAGTCCAACGCCGCTGATGAAGATTTTTCAATCATTCTAATTCGCTCATGTAGTGGTGATCGTCAGTCAGACACAAACCCAAACGCCACTCCATCGGCTTATCGCCATAAGTAAATGACACGCGCTCTATACTCAGCAGCGGATAACCTTCTTTCAAGCCCAAAGCCTTGGCCACTTCCGCATCCGCCGCGACTGCTTTAATACGCTCCTCCGCCCGGATCATGCGCACACCAAACTGTGATTCATACATGCTATACATCGAGCCATTGCTCTCTTCTACCTTGGCGCGGTTCAATCCTTTAAATGGTGCGGCAGGCACAATAATGTGGTCATAAATCAGAGGGCGACCCGAGAACGTCAGCAAACGCTTCACATCTATGGTGGTTGCGCCAGCCTTCATTTCCAGCACCTTACCGATATGCACACTGGCTTTACCTTTAATGCAGGAGATAAACTCATTCTGCAGCATTTCTTTCTGGCCATTTTCTGCGGTCAGACGCAAGAAACGCAGCTTGACGTCATCCTGGTTGTGCGTAGCAACAAAAGTACCTTTGCCCTGGCGCCGAATCAGGATGTTTTCTGTCGCCAGGCTATCAATCGCCTTGCGCACAGTGCCCTGACTGACTTTAAACCGCTGCGCCAGGTCAATTTCGCTGGGAATCATATCTCCGGGGCGCCACTCCCCGCCGATCAGGCTTTGCGTGATCAGCACTTTAATTTGGTCATACAGCGGCCGGTAACTCGGCGACCCTAACTGCTTATCCATAGATTCGACTCCATTCATGATTGGCACCATCAATTGCACCTGAAACAAGGTTTTTAATTTATATCACAGCGCTTTTTTATTGTCCACTATTTTATATCTTATATAAGACATAAGATATTTGTTGACACAGTTTTTTTATTCATGAATAATGAATCTAATTTCTTGCCGTAACAAAGGAAAACCCATGTCATATGCGCTCAGACCCAGACGCTCGATGCTATATGTTCCTGGCTGTAATCAACATTACCTGGAACGTGCTCGCTCGCTCGCGGCAGACTCTGTCATTCTGGACCTGGGCGACCCTATTCTGGTCGATGCCAAAATTCAATCACGCCACAACGTGGTGAATGCGGTGCAGCAAGGTGGCTACGGCAAAAGAGAAGTCGTGGTGCGCGTCAATGACTTGCACTCCATCTGGGGCCATGACGACATTCAAGCGGTGGCCAATATTGGTGCAGATGCCATTTTGTTTCCTAATATAGAGTCACGCGAAGATGTATTGCAGGCGCAGCAGTTACTAGATGAGGCTGGCGGCAAAAATGTACCCATGATGGTCATGATAGAAAGCCCGCTGGCCGTATTGAATGCCAAGGAAATTGCCGCAGCCTCAGACCGCGTCATCTGTATGGTGATGGCAACCTCAGATCTGATTTCACAACTTCACGCCCGTGTGACGCACGAACGTTCAGCCATCCTGACCTCATTATCCCTGGTGGTGCTGGCCGCGCGCGCTTACGGCAAAGGCGTGATTGATGGTATTACGTCAGATTTCAAGAACATGCATTCGTTTGAATATGCCTGCCGCATAGGCCGAGACATCGGCATGGATGGCAAATCGCTGGTGCATCCGGCGCAAATTGCTTATTGCAATGACGCGTATACGCCACAACGCGCAGAAGTCGAACATGCGCGGCTGATTATCAAAGCCCTCAAAGAAGCCAACGAGGGTGGGCGCGGCACGGTGGTGGTGAATGACAAACTGGTCGAACATCACCATATCAAAGCCGCACAACGCTTGATTCAACTGGCAGAGGCCATTGCCGAGCTGGAAGAAGAGTTTATATAAAGGAGTTGAAAATGAGCACAAAAATCAACACCGGACGTTTTTTCGAACATTTTGTACTGGGTGAAACCATCCAGCACGCCACGCCGCGCACCATCACGACAGGTGACACGGCGCTGTATATTGCGCTAACGGGCGCACGCAACCCCCTACATTGCAGCACGCCGCTGGCACAGTCGTTGGGTTACCCGCAGATGCCGATTGATGACCTGCTGGCGTTTCATATTGCCTTTGGCAAGACCGTCCCAGATATCTCAGTCAATGCCGTCGCCAATCTCGGCTACGCAGATGTACGGTTTATCCAGCCCGTATACGTGGGCGACACGCTGACAACCGCCAGTGAAGTCATAGGCCTTAAACAGAATTCCAGCGGCAAAAGTGGCGTGGTCTGGGTGCGCTCAACCACGGTCAACCAGCATCAGCAACCAGTACTCAGCTGGGTACGCTGGGTGATGGTGCACAAGAAAAATCAGGAGGCGCCAGCGCCGGACACTGTCATTCCTGAGCTGCCTGAATTTGTCAGCCCCGAATCATTAGCCGTGCCAGCCCACTTCAAGCTCAATAACAGCCTGGGCACAGCCACAGCTGGTCAATACTGGTGGGACGATTACGAAGTGGGTGAATGCATGCGCCACCCTTCTGGCCTGACCATCAATGAAAGTGACCATACTATGGCCACGCACTTATATCAGAACAATGCGCGCCTGCACTTTGATGCGCACCTGATGAAAAGCACACCGCAGGGCCAGTGCCTGGTATACGGCGGCGTGGTGATTTCGGCCTGTCGTGCCCTCAGTTATGAAGGCCTGGAAAACGCCATTGCGATCCTGGCGATTAACGGTGGCACCCATGCCAATCCAAGTTATTCGGGTGACACCATTTATTGCCTGACCAAGGTATTGGATAAATGGGCCCTGCCCCATCCTGAGTTAGGCGCATTGCGCTTACGTATGGTCGGCGTCAAAAATATGCCGCCAGCCACCCTAGAAAACATCAAAACCACGCAGGGCTATCACCCGCACGTGGTGCTCGATCTCGACTATACCGTTCTTATTCCACGCAAAGGAAACTAAACATGGCTGTTCATCCAAATCAGGCACTTTTTGGCGGTGAAAAGCCGTTTCCGGTGATTCCGGCTTGTGAACATTTTGCCGGTAGCGAAAAGTTGATCCTGAAAGCCTTGTCGTTACAAGACCCGGCCACGCCTAATGCTGCAGGCCCGGTATTTGATATTACCTGTGATTGCGAAGATGGCGCCGCCAGCGGCCAGGAACAAGCACATGCAGAAATGATCGTCCGCATACTGAATTCCGAAGCCAATAAATACAAAATGGCCGGGGCACGTATTCACGACTACACGCACCCGCACTGGAAAAAGGATATCGACATCCTGGTCGGCGGCGCGGGGGAAGTGCTGAGCTATATCACGATTCCTAAATGTACCGATATCGCCCAAGCCCGTGAAATGATCACCTATATTCAGCAAGTCGCGAAGCAACACGGCATTCGCCGTGAGATTCCGGTACATATCCTGATTGAAACGCATGGCGCACTCAGACAAGTGCATGAGATTGCACAACTGCCCTGGTTGCAGGTGCTGGATTTCGGCCTGATGGACTTTGTCAGCGCCCACCACGGCGCCATTCCCGCCGCAGCCATGCGTAGCCCAGGCCAATTTGACCACCGGTTGCTGGCACGCGCCAAGACCGAAGTCGTCTCTGCCGCGCTGGCCAATGGCGTGGTGCCTGCGCACAACGTGACGCTAGACCTGAAAAATGTAGAAGTCACTTACAGCGATGCGTATCGCGCGCGTAACGAATTCGGCTTTATGCGTATGTGGAGCATCTATCCGACGCAGATTCAGGCCATTGTCGATGCCATGAAACCTAATTTTGACGAGGTGACAGACGCCGCCAATATCCTGCTGGCAGCACAAGCGGCCGATTGGGGGCCAATTCAGTATGCGGGTGAACTGCATGACCGTGCCACCTATCGTTATTTCTGGGAAGTGCTGCAAAAAGCCAAGCAAACCGGTGTTGCCATGCCGGAAGATGCTGAACACGCCTTCTTTTAATACTTAGCCACAGAGATCACAGAGCACACAGAGCACACAGAGAAAATCTGAGACATTTTTTATTCAGCTTGATGTATCTCTCTGAGACCTCTGTGTTCTCTGTGGCTTAAAGATAAGGGTTTAAATATGCAACAAATCACAACAGCAGGCGCGCGTTTCCGCGCCGCACTGGCCGCAGAAAAACCATTACAGATTATCGGTGCCATCAATGCCTATCACGCCATGCTGGCCACACAATCCGGGTTTAAAGCCATCTATTTGTCTGGCGGCGGCGTTGCTGCAGGCTCCTTAGGTCTGCCAGATTTAGGCATTTCTAGCCTCGAAGATGTATTGGTCGATGTGCGCCGGATTACCGATGCCGTCGATACGCCATTGCTGGTCGATATTGATACTGGGTTTGGCGGCGCCTTCAACATTGCGCGCACCATTAAAAGTGTCGCCAAAGCGGGGGCAGCGGCCGTGCATATTGAAGACCAGGTCAGTGCCAAACGTTGTGGCCACCGCCCCAACAAGGCGATTGTCAGCCTGGACGAAATGGTAGACCGCGTCAAAGCTGCAGTGGATGCCAAACCTGATGATGACTTTGTCGTTATGGCGCGCACCGATGCGCTGGCGGTAGAAGGTTTGCAATCCGCCATAGACCGCGCCTGTGCCTGTGTTGAAGCTGGCGCCGACATGATTTTTCCGGAGGCCATGACAGAACTTGGCATGTACCAGCAGTTTGTTGATGCAGTTAAAGTGCCGGTACTGGCAAACATCACCGAATTCGGTTCTACACCGTTGTTTAGCGTAAGCGAACTGGCAACCGCTGGCGTAGGCATGGTGCTATACCCCTTATCAGCTTTTCGCGCCATGAACCAGGCCGCGCTTAAAGTGTATCAAGGCGTGCGCCAGGATGGCACACAAAAAAATGTATTGGACCTGATGCAAACGCGTGCCGACTTGTATGAGCACCTGGGTTATCACGCTTTTGAACAGAAACTAGACGCGCTGTATAAATAATCAACACACGCGACCAGAAACAAGGAGGTTAGTTATGAACACCACCACTGATCCAACCATTGCAGCCACCGAAGCCCCGAAACGCAAAAAAGGCGTCGCGCTGGCGGGTGTGGCTGCCGGCACCACGGCCATTTGCACCGTGGGCCATAGCGGTAATGACTTGCATTACCGTGGTTACGATATCATCGAACTGGCAACACATGCGACGTTCGAAGAAGTCGCTTATTTGCTGATACACGGCGAGCTGCCCACCCAACCACAGCTCACCGCTTATCACCAAAAGCTCAAAAAGCTACGCGGCCTGCCCAGTGCACTTAAAGCCGTACTGGAACAGATTCCTGCCAATGCGCACCCTATGGATGTGATGCGCACGGGTTGCTCTATGTTGGGCACATTGGAGCCAGAAGCCATTGACCGCAATACGGCGGGCGCACAGGCATTAGGTGATCGATTAATTGCCTGTTTTGGCTCCATCCTTATTTACTGGTACCAATTTAGCCACCGTGGTGTGCGGATTGAGGTAGAAACCGATGACGATTCGATTGCCGCCCACTTCCTGCATATCTTGCATGGCAAAAAACCGTCTGCGTTGCATATCAAGGCCATGAATACTTCACTGGTGCTGTATGCCGAGCATGAGTTTAACGCATCGACTTTCGCCTCACGCGTGATTGCTGGCACCCTGTCTGACTTGTACTCCTGCATCACGGGGGCCATTGGTGCCCTGCGCGGCCCCAAGCATGGTGGCGCCAACGAAGCGGCGATGGAGATTATCGAGCGCTACAAAACAGCGGATGAGGCAGAGTCTGACATCATGGCGCGTATGGCACGCAAGGAAATCATTATTGGCTTTGGCCATCCGGTCTATACCATCGCCGACCCCCGCAATGAGTCGATTAAAGCTGTCAGCAAATCACTCTGCCAAGATGCAGGCAATATGACATTATTTGATATTTCTGCCCGCATTGAAGAAACCATGTGGCGCGAGAAAAACATGTTCCCCAACCTGGACTGGTACAGCGCCTCCAGCTATCACATGATGGGCATCCCAACTGGCATGTTCACGCCTATCTTTGTGATTTCACGTACCACCGGCTGGGTAGCTCATGCCATTGAGCAACGTATAGACAACAAGATTATTCGTCCGAATGCGGAATACAACGGCCCGGATAACAGACCGTTTGTACCTTTGGAAAAACGTTAATTTTTGCCACAGAGGACACAGAGAGCACAGAGAAAATCCTTTTCTCGACCAGCTCTGTGCTATCTCTGTCCTCTGTGGCTTAATCTTTTATTTGAAAGAAACACATTATGTCCGCCCATATTTCCAACGTTCGCCCTGACCCAGATCAGGTGATTGTTGATATTGCCAATTACGTGGCAGATTTTGAAATCAACTCGGCTGAGGCCTATGACACCGCCCGTAACTGCCTGATGGATACCTTGGGCTGTGGCTTCGAAGCCCTGGATTATCCGGCTTGCACCAAATTACTGGGGCCGGTGATTGCCGGGACTGTAGTGCCGAATGGCGCCAAAGTACCAGGGACCTCTTATCAGCTGGACCCTATCCTGGCGGCCTTCAACATCGGTGCCATGATCCGCTGGCTGGATTTTAACGATACCTGGCTGGCGGCAGAATGGGGCCACCCTTCTGATAACCTGGGCGGCATCCTGGCTTCTGCCGACTATATGTCACGCAAACACGTAGCTGAAGGCAAGGCGCCGCTGACGATGAAAGACGTACTGACCGCCATGATTAAGGCGCATGAAATTCAAGGCGTGCTGGCACTGGAAAACAGTTTTAACCGTGTGGGCCTGGACCACGTGATCCTGGTTAAAATCGCCTCAACCGCCGTGGTGACCAAACTATTGGGTGGTAACAAGCAAGACATTATCAATGCCGTGTCTAACGCCTTTGTTGATGGCCAAAGTTTGCGTACCTACCGTCATAGCCCGAATACAGGCTCACGTAAGTCCTGGGCGGCTGGCGATGCCACCTCACGTGCGGTGCGCCTGGCCTGGATGACACTGCAAGGCGAAATGGGTTACCCAAGCGCACTCACGGCCAAGACCTGGGGCTTCTATGATGTCCTGTTTAAAGGCAATGCCTTCAAGTTCCAGCGCCCTTACGGCAGTTATGTGATGGAGCAGGTATTGTTCAAAATCTCCTTCCCGGCCGAGTTCCATGCACAAACCGCGGTGGAGTCTGCATTCCAGTTAAACAAAGAGGTCGGCAATCGCCTGCAAACGCTGGAAGATATCGCCAATATTGAGAAAATCGTCATCACCACCCATGAGTCGGCGATTCGCATTATTGATAAAACCGGCCCCATGAATAACCCGGCCGACCGCGATCACTGTATTCAGTATATGGCCGCCGTGGGCTTGCTCAAAGGCAGTTTGACGGCGCTGGACTACGAAGATGCCGCAGCAGCCGACCCACGCATTGATGCCCTGCGTGACAAAATGACTTGTGTAGAGAAGTCAGAATACACACGTGACTACCTCGACCCGGAAAAACGCTCGATTGCCAACGCCATCCAGATTTTCTTTAAAGATGGTACGCAGTCCAGCAATATTGCCGTGGAATATCCGATTGGCCACCGCCGTCGCCGTGGCGAAGGCATCCCGGAGCTGGTGAAGAAATTCCAAGTCAACCTGGCGCGCCGTTTTGATTCAGCCAGACAAGCCGAGATTCTGGCTTTGTGTCAGGATCAGGCCAAACTGGAAGCTACTTCAGTCAATCAGTTTGTGGATATGCTGATGGTTTAAACACGACGTGTACGCAGTCAATTGGCTGCGTACACAACCCGCGCTTAAAAACTTTCGCGCATATAGACGATAGGTGTTTTATAAATGCCGAATGTTGCCCGCGCCACAGGATCTACGGCCCCGAACCAGGGCAACACACCACTTATCGCAGGCACTTCCAATGGTGTAGTGCAGGTCCTGTCTGCATTTGCCGCAGCCCCCAGATTGACCTCCACATCTACGCTCCCCGTATTCGGGATACCATTTTGCGCAACCCCAGGCGCACCGAGCTTCAGGTTTAGCAACCCACGACTCATGCTTGCACTGGACGACAAGGTAGTTTCACAGGCCGTTAAATTGCCTTTGTAATTTTTAAGCACCACACTTAAAGATGGGATGAGCGTACAGCTGTCTGCCTGATTTCTCACATAAGCAGTGCCATTCCAGTATTGCGCCTCTAATTGCAAAGGTAAGGGCAATAGCTCAGAACCATGCGCGTTGTGCAGCATCAGTTTACCGTAGCGATAGTCCATACTGGACGCAAGCACTGTTTGTGGCGAAGAGATCGTGACGCCCGCATCGATATATTGAGGCTGGGCGGAGATGCTCATGCTTTGTGGGCTGGCAGGCGCGGCCGGGCGAGAGATTTTATGCTTGGCCATCACCGCTGCAACACCATTACTCCAGCTGCCGGTTAAAGCTGGAGCTGCTGCACTAGGATTAAGCGTCGCCCCCACGGATGGTGACAGCGTAAAATGATAATTATTGATGTTTAAAGGATCAAAAATGGCAGCAAAAGCAGCCGTAAAATTCCACGTGGTGCCATTGGCTACATTTTGAGCGATGAGGGTGAAAGGCGTCGTCACCCCCGGGTTAGTATTGCTATCTTGATCAAAATAAGAGAAATTTCCGCAAGCATTTCTGCTCACGGCGCCTGGAATCACCTGAAAATGGTCTGGCACAAAGCGCCCGATAAATACATTTGTACTCGGCGCATAGCCAAAGGCACAGGCCTGTTTGTTATTGCTGGCAGTAAACCCTGCCACACAGTCACCAACACTGGCATCCACCTGGGTAAAGGTGTCATCATAAACACCCCGCGCGTTAAATCTAAAATAGCCAACTTCGTCATAGCTAAAATCAGTGCCTGTACTAGCACCATTACTCGCTTGCCCAAATACTCCCGACAATGCACCGGTGCGCACTGCGCCTGAGTGTGCGGTGATCAGGTTATTTTCAATTTGAGGAATGCCATTATAGTTGGACAAGCCAGTAGCAACGGTCATCTCAAACCTGCCACTGCCCGCTTTAATGACCGGGCTGTTGCTCGTGCTGGCGCCATTGACAACATCTGCATTGGCATTGCCTGAGCTTATACTGTTAAAACTAGCAGGCCGCACGGCAAAGTTATCCGTCGACAGCGAAACCTGCTGGCTAGCATTGGTATCTGTCACCTGGCACCGCAAATTTTTATAAGCATTGGTGATTGTTGTTAAAATACCCTTACGCCCTAGGTCACTACTGCTGAAAGTCACATTCTGCGTCAAGAGCGTTGTTTTGATACCGCCACAGGTTTGATTAATCAATACTGCAGGATCACCACAATCTATCCATTTCACCTCAACCGTTTTATTGGCCTCTCCTACGTCAACAAAATTGGTACTCACACTACTATCGGCCGCCAGTGCGACCACAGCGACACTAAACCCACTATTTGCTACCTGGGTGAATAAGTGGCCATTGGCTGCATTCGGATTCGCCACGGACGGATCAATACAGTTAAATTTAGCGGCTTGCGTTGTACATTTGCGTACAACATAGTTGAACGGATTAAATACACAAGAACTTTGAGAGCATGTGCCACTATTGGCACAGCAAACCCCGCCCGTGTTTGAATTGAGCTCTAGCTTGATTGCCCAAATATTATTGGCGCTGCTTTTTGCGCAACCAGTAATCCTGCCATAGTTATCAATGCCGCCAGTCACGGTGACAGAATTGTTAATGACTGATTGGCTGTCGATATAAACATTGTTGTTGATTGAGGCTGTCAGCGCATTCGTATTTGTCACCTGCACGCTGCCATTAATGGTAGAGCCGCTATATAAAGACACGACGGAGTCAATGTCAGAGCGGATATTGACGCTGCCTTGAACGACCGTCTGGTAAATGGTCATACTCGCGTGTATTAACCCGGCGGCAGTGACACTGACATCTCCCTGTACGGTCGTCCCATTACCCAGGGTAAGGTATCCAGCCTGTACATTAATAGCGCCGTAATAAGTACTATTTTGTGATGAGCCACCATCCAGGCTACCAACGCTGACATTGCCTGACACTGCATGACTTTGGCCACTCACAAACATATAACAACCATCACAATTCACCCCGTTTGTGATCGTGTTAAAGCCCGTGAGATTGATGCTGCCTGTCGTCGTGCTCAGCATGCCATTGACGGCAACCGCACGCGAGAGCGTGACCGGCCCGGTTCTGCCAGCCACATTGCCATTCACCACGGCATCTTGTGCCATAAAGATAGCGCCAAAACCACTACTGATCACATCCCCCTGTATTGTGCCAGCGGCATTAATTGAGCCATTTGAGATGAGCAGATTGCCACGAATATATGAGGCGCCATACACCGTTACCACATTGATGCCCGCATTAATCGTTGCATGTAGGATAGTCGTGTTTAGTGTGACCGGACCATTGCTATAAAACGTGACATTGGCCGATTGCGCTGCGCTGCCGATTCGATAAGCGCCGATATTCAAAGTACCATTAACGGTAATCGCGACATTACCAATATCAAGAAACTGCACCTGATCTTGAATATTAATAAAGCCAGTACACGTATACACGCCCGCACTGCCGCTACATCCTGGCGGTAGTGGCGCACTTGGCGCAGCCGGAAAGGAGTACATGGCATCGACAGAACCGCTGGCAAGTAGTAGCAAAAAACCGAGAACAATCTGGAGGATGCGTACGCGATAAATCCACTTCTGAACGCTTAAAACAAAACCTGCTAGATGCATACAAGAAAACCAAATAAAACATTAATTAACTTATTTTACCAACATTAATCAAACAAACATAAATATGTTAACAAATGTTTTTATGCCTCTTATTGCAATATGCAAGTAAATTGGCCCATAGAGAATGGGGGCCGGCTCATGATCAATAGAAAATAAAAAAGCGACCCGAAGGTCGCTTTTTTGACAGACACTGATAATTAATCAGTAATCAGTTTTTGCTGTGACAACAAGTTAGAGATAATCGCTGCATCAGAGGTCTGACCTGTGGTCAGGTCCACACCACTCAGCACGATCTGCTGGGTAGTATTACCACTGCTAAAGCTGCCAGACACATTGTGTGCATCCGTTGCGAAACCACCATTAGAGCTGATATGGATAATTGTATCGCTGCCGGATTTTTCAAAGTGCAGGTAGTTCACTAGGTTGCCCGCATTCTCGCCTTGCAGCAAGTCACGTACATCTAGGATATCGCCACCCTGGCTGACAGAGCTCTTGTTGAAATCGGTGATAGTGTCACGTGCTGGCGTACCTGCCGGGCCATCATCAGCACGATCCCACTTGAATACGTCTACGCCAGCGCCTCCAGTCAGGGTATCGTTACCTTTACCACCGATCAGGATGTCGTTGCCATCGCCGCCATTCAGCTTATCGTTACCAGCACCACCGCGCAGGATGTCATTACCAGCGCCACCATTCAAGGTATCGTTACCGGCGTAACCGTAGATAATGTCATTGCCAGACGTACCATTCACGGTATTGTCAGCGCTATCACCACCAATAATTGGCGTCCCTTTATTGCTGTTCAACAAATCAATATTGATCAGGTTAGAGGCTGATTCGCTGTCCTGCAAGCCAGTGCTGTCCACTGCAGTGATTTTGAAGTTCTGGAACAGGCTCAAATCAACGGCCTGCTCATTGGTTTTAACCGTTGACAAGAACTCATTGAGCGCAAGGTTATCCACTGTGCCACCATCAGCAGCAGTGATCACCATTTTGCCATTAGCACCGATCAAGCCGAGGAAACCACTGCTTTGCGTGTAGCTCACATTCAGGCCCAACTCATTCGCAACGGCTTGTGAATAAGTCAGATAGGCCGTGCCTAATGTCACACCAATAAAGGTGTTATAGGCAATCGTCACAGAGCTGATGTTGTTATTCACATCACTTGCAGTGAATGCCTGACGGCTTGAGAAGTTGAGCAAGTCTACATTCAACAAACCTGGCAAGGTCAACAAGCCAGCGGCCCCCATACCATTGCTGACTTCTGGCGCCACTTGTGGGATAGAGGTTATCTGCTTAGCCACATTCACAGTCAGCGTTGCAGAACTGGTATCGCCATCATTGTCGCTTAATGTGTAATTAAACGAGCTGGTGCCAGCAACGCTGGTGTTTTTCGGTGTGAATGAGAATGAACCATCATCCATATCAACCAGCAAAGTGCCTTGTGCAGTCGTGATCACCAGTTTATGGCTGGTAGCATCATACGTACTGTTATTGGTACCCGTCACGGTAATGGCACCGGTTGATGAGTTGAAGGTATAAGTAGAACCGTCAACCGCAATCGATTTCACATAACCACCATCTGCACCAAAGCCACCACCTGAGGTCAAGCTACCGGTAATTGGGCTGCTCACAGTCTCATTCAGGACAGAGTCTAACTGGTTAAACGATGTCACACGTACGCCATCTGTATTCGTACCCGTTTGGCCATCATAAGCAATCGGATTCAACTCAGTGTTTGAAGTGACGCCGGAACCGATACCAATCGAGTAAGACTTGATATGGTTGTTATTCAGGAAGTTAATCCATGTCGCCTCTTCTGCTTGCTGGATACCTCTGTCTCCATTATTGCTATTCTCTTGACCAGTCAAGCTACTATCACCACCGACACCACGGTTAGGTTGGCCATCAGTGAAGAAGTAGGACACGTTTTGTGCATTATCCAGCTTACCGGATGTACCAAACGCATTCATGGCCGTGTTCAACGCAGAGTCATAGTTGGTATTACCATCCGCTGACAGATTATTCAGGTAAGCCTTGGCTTGTGCAACGGTCAACCAGCCATTACCCAATTGTTTGGTTTGATCCAAACCTGCAAATACCACCAGTGAGACTTTCACGTCACCCATGTCGTCATATTTATCCAGCAAGTTCTTAATTGACTGAATAGCACTGGCCAAACGGGTCTGATTATTCACACCATCAGTGGTCGTCATACTGCCAGAAATATCTAGCGTAATCATGAGGTTGGTATTGGCAGAGTTGGTAGCCGTCACGGTTTGGTTAGTCGCTGTTGGCGCATCATCTGAAACATTAACAGTGATAGAGCCTTTAGTCGTCGTGTCAGCATCGTTGGCGTTCACACCAAACTTGATTGCCAAAGTATCTTCCTGACCAGCCACTGGATGATCAATCGGGCCTGACAACTGCACCGCATAGTCACCTTTGCTGTCGATCGTGACACGAATCACTTCTTTACCATTGGCAGAACCAATCAAAGTACCTGTGTTATTGCCTGACCAGGTGATAGTCGTACCACCAGAGGTGTAGGTCGTTGTTGGCTCTGTCAGGGTCACGCTCTTCAAGTCGCCATTTGGATCAGAAATACCCATGGAACCGCTAGCGATAACATTAGAAGGACCAGAGTCCAGCAAACCGTTTGGCAGACCATCTTCAGACACTGAAGCAGACGCATCCAGGGTCACAAAGACTGGTGACTGATTGAGTGTGTATGCATAGTTGTCGCTAGGCACACTGATGTTGCCTGCATTGTCAGTGGCAGTCACAGTGTAGTTGTGCAAACCTTTGGTAATGTCAGTCGTCGGCGTAAATGTCCACTTACCATCTTTATCAGCAACAGCAGTACCTACTTTGGTGGAACCATCGTAGATAGTCACGGTACTACCCGCTTCCGCCTTACCGGTTAAGGTTGGCGTTGCATCATCAGCCACACCGCCATTTCCGACATTGCCTTTCACTGCACCAAAGTCATCATAGATGTTATCGATGGTTGGTTTGTTCGGCGCAATGACATCCACTACATAAGTCAGCTGCGTGGTGGCTACACCAATATTGCCAGCGGTATCTGTTGTAGTCACTTTAGCATCAATAGTTTTGTCTACGTCGGCAACCAATTCTGAACCAGGCACACTCACAGTAAAGCCTAATTTGCCGTCAGGACGGGTAATCACTGTTGTGTTGTAATCTTTACCGTTGATAGTCACAACCACTGGGTCACCCAGTTTGGCCTCACCACCGACAGTACCAGTGACAGGCTGATTTACACCTGGTTGAGACTCGGCAATATTGATAATGCCGTCGCCACCAAAGTTGGCATCCAAAGCGATTGTCGCTACAGGCGGTGTCAAATCAAGGCTGTAAGTCAACTGAGTAGACTGGCTCGTTGTGTTACCAGCATTGTCAGTCACAGTGACCTTGGCATCGATAGTCTTGTCAGCATCAGCAGCCAGCTCGTTACCAGCCACATTGACACTGAAGCCCAGTTTGCCGTCAGGACGGGTAATCACTGTTGTGTTGTAGTCTTTGCCGTTGATAGTCACAACTACTGGGTCACCCAGTTTGGCGTCGCCACCAACTGTACCGGTTACCGGAGTGATCGAAGTCGCTTTCGCTTCTTCAATGTTGATGATGCCATCACCACCGAAGTTGGCGTCAAGCGCGAT